>Ga0210388_10000079_pt1 | contig 130195 bp, 111 predicted proteins | sample IncBWC19OmetaG_FD_155485 | JGI IMG/M metagenome (GOLD analysis project Ga0210388, IMG submission 155485) | Forest soil microbial communities from Barre Woods Harvard Forest LTER site, Petersham, Massachusetts, United States - Inc-BW-C-19-O ... | reverse complement strand
AAGATGGAGGTCCTCCAACGCCAGGCTTACGGGTTCAGGAACTTTCAAAATTACAGGATGCGGGTCAAGGTATTATGCTCTTAGATCAGCTCGGGGACACTCCGCCCCCGTTTTTGGCGTAGAGCCCGTAGAGCCCGTAGAGCCGAGCCGCGTAGAGCCGAATAATCACGCGCGGCGTTCCCCGTCTAGCAGGAAAAGTCGAGTAAAACATTGAAACAAAATGGTCGGGCTGCCGGGATTTGAACCCGGGACCTCTTGCACCCCAAGCAAGCGCGCTAGCCAGGCTGCGCCACAGCCCGAAATCGTCAGTATAGCAGTCCTCGCCAAAATAAGGTCAAATAGCGCTTCCCAGGAAGGCTTAAATGACGAATCATGGTCATTTAAGGTCTCGTTAGAAGTTCCTTGACGTCAGGCTCACGTCTGAGATCGTCTCCAGACGCAGCGGATCGTTGATGAAAAGACCAGCCGCGTATTCCGTGCCGATGGTCAGGCCCAGCATCCGCGCTCCGGTTTTTTGCAGCTCGATGTAGCCTTTGCTCATCACTTGGCTTTCGTGACAGCGCATCACCGCTTCCCATTCGTCGATCAAGTCACTAATGTCGATCACTAGGTCGGGCTTCTGGAGATGCTGCGTGATGTTATAGAAAAATAAGTTGTTAACGCGATGAGCCGGCGTCGACTTCAGCTCTTTCAGACCGCCATAGCGAGCAAAACGGCAAGCATCGCGCACCAGTTTCCCGGCCGCCGCGTGATCCGGATGTTGATTTTCCTGCGGATGCGGAGCCAAAACGATCTCCGGTCTGAACCTTCTAATCTCCGCTGCGATTCGGAATGCGTTCTCAGGCGAATATTCCAGGTGGCAGTCGCCTCCGAAATCCAGAAACTCGACCGTGGCTCCTATCAATTGAGCAGCTTGGCGCGACTCCTGCTCGCGGCCTTCCGGCGTTCCCGCAGTCCCAGCTTCGCCGCGCGATAGCACCAGCATTTTCACCTGATTCCCGCGCCGGACCTCTTTAATAAGGATCGGCGCGCAGCCGAATTCAATATCGTCGGGGTGCGGACCGATCGCCAGAATATTCACCGCGCACAGACCTCTCGATAATATTGCTCGTACTGAGGGATGATGAGCGCGGTCGAATAGCGCACCTCGGCGGCGCGCCGCGCGGCGGCTGACATCCTTTCATAAAGAGCGTCGTCGGTGAGCAGCGAGACTACCCGCGCTGCTTGGGCGGCGATATCGCCGACCGGTTCCAGGAATCCGTCGACTCCGTCGTCGATCAGCTCGGGAACTCCTCCGATGCGGGTTCCAACCGGCGGAACGCCGCAAGCCATCGCTTCCAGCGCGGCCAGTCCGAATGCTTCCATTTCGCTCGGCATCAGCAGGACGTGATGCTTCGGAATCAGCCTCTCGACGTGATCCTGCTTGCCTAAGAACGCCACATGCTTATCGACACCCAACTCGCGCGCCAGCATCTCCGCGGGACCGCGCTCCGGGCCGTCGCCGACCATCACCAGGCGCGCGGGGGTCGATTTCAGAACTTCCTTCAAAATCCGGACGCAGTCCAGCACGCGCTTCACGGGCCTGAAATTCGAAAGATGGATCAGTTGTTTTTCTTTCGGCCGGCTCTCCGGATCGGGCCGGTAGAGATCGCAATTCACGAAGTTGTGGATCACGCGGATCTCATTGGCCACTCCGAAGACCTCCGCGGTTCTCTCCTGCAAATATCTGCTGATGGTGGTGATGCCGTCCGATTTTTCAATGGAAAATTTCGTGATCGGGAAATAGGAGCGGTCCGCGCCCACCAGCGTAATATCGGTGCCGTGCAGCGTGGTCACGAACGGCAGACGCCTCTGCGCCGCCATCATTTGCTGCGCGAGCAGAGCGGCGATTGAATGAGGGATGGCGTAATGGACATGCAGCAGATCGAGATCATAACAGGCCGCGACTTCGGCCATGCGCGATGCCAACGCCAGGCAGTACGGAGGATAGAGAAATAAAGGATACGCCGAAACCTCCACCTCGTGATAGTGAATGCGAGGCAGGCCAGGGTCCAGGCGAATGGGGTTGGCGTAGGTGATGAAATGCACCTCATGGCCGCGGTCTGCGAGCTCCAGGCCAAGCTCCGTGGCGACGATGCCGCTGCCTCCGTAGGTGGGGTAACAGGTGATGCCGATCTTCACGAACGCAGGGTAACATTTCGAGTTGCAGTACAATCGGAGGTCGGAAACGTTATGAAGATAGGTTGGCCGCCGATGAACGCCGATAAACGCCGATTCGCAAAGTACGGAATTTATGGACTGATGATTGGGGTGCTATTCGCTCAGCCGAACCCCTATCGGACCGTCGAGAATTTTTTCAAGCTGCCGGAGGGGCGAACCTGGGGCTCGACCAGCACCATTGCAGTCGATTCCAAGGGACACATCTGGATCGCCGAGCGGTGCGGCGCGAATAGCTGCGTCGGCAAAACGGTAGATCCGATCATGGAATTCGACGACTCCGGAAAAATGTTGAAAAGTTTCGGCAGTGGCCTGCTGGCGTTTCCGCACGGCATCTGGATCGACAAGCAAGACAATATCTGGATCGCCGACGGCCAGGCGAGGGATGGCGCGGGCAAGGGTCACTATGTCCTCAAATTCAACCAGGAGGGAAAAGTTTTGATGACCCTCGGCAAGGAGGGCGTCACGGGCGATACGCCGGATCTTTTCAATCAGCCGAATGCCGTCGCGATTGCGCCGAATGGAGACATCTTTATCTCCGACGGCCACGATCGCGGCCGCGGCAATGCGCGCGTCCTGAAATATACCAAGGACGGAAAATTCATCAAGCAGTGGGGCGGACACGGATCGGGGCCCGGCCAGTTCGAAGTGCCGCACACATTGGCGTTCGATTCTCAAGGACGCCTGTTCGTCGGTGATCGCGCGAACAACCGCATCCAGATTTTCGATCAGGACGGCAACTTCATCGCCGAATGGAAACAGTTCGGCCGGCCCAGCGGAATCTTCATCGACAGCCACGATGTGCTGTATGTCGGCGATTCGGAATCCATTGAAACGGGCGGATACGCGGGAAATAATCCGGGGTTCAAACGTGGCATCCGCATCGGCAACGCCAAGGATGGAACGGTGACCGCGTTCATTCCGGACTCATCTCCCGGAACCGGTGCGACCAGCGGAGCGGAAGGCGTGGGCGCGGACGGCAAAGGGACGGTCTACGGCGCAGAGGTCCTTCAGAAGGGCATCAAGAAGTACGTCAAGCAGTGAAGCTCCCTGGCGATTGGCAGGCGGAACTGCCTGCCCCACCGCGACAAAGCAAATAGTTACAGAACGGTGGGACAGGCGGTTTCGCCTGTCGGCGGGGACTCCGCAAATCTACTGAGCCAGAGTCACTCCCAACTTCTTCAGCAGTTGCCGCGACGATTGCAATTGACCGGAGCCCCATGTGGTTCCGTCATCGAACACCACCAGGTCAAGAGTCACCTCCGGCTCCGCCACTGCTCCCGAAGGGGTCTTCGGGATGACGATCGGTTTGGCGTGGGAGCAATCGCAATCGCCGGGACGCAGAGGATTGCCGGCCTGCCTCGCCACCATCCTCTGGTGAGAACCCGCTCCCTTGAAGCTCGCGTTTGTCGACGGGTCCATGAATTTGACCCCCAGCGCGTAGCCGGCCACGTTCTTGCCGGAGGTGTTGTGAAGCTCCAAAAACAAACCCATCCCGGAAGGATTTTTAGCGGTAATCTCGAATGCATCGACAGCCGCGGTCCGCGTAACGATTTGCATCGGCGAAGGCCCGGAATCGGTGCCCTGCGGCCATATTGGCAGCGTCAGCGCGAGAGCAAGCAGGATTAGCCGAAAGGTCATGACTTCTCCTTCCTGCCATTCTAACGCCAGGCACAGCCGAAAGTAGTACAATGCTTGACCAAGAGGAGAGTGTCCATGACGACAGAAACCACGCGACGGACTTTTCTAGGAGCGATGGGAGCCGCGGCGGCAATGGCTGCGCCGGGCGGCACCAAATCTCCAACTGGATCAACCGAAAAATGCCTGTTTTGGGTTGCGGCCTGCACGCCCTGCGACAAGAACCTGAAGTTCGACGAAGCGTATTATCGCGACATGATGGCGTACTTCAAGGATCAGGGCGCCGATGGCGTCGTGGTCACGGGGACCACGGGCGAGTATCCTTCCTTCTCGACGGCGGAGCGGAAAAAGATCCAGGAGACCGCGCTGAAACATAGGGCCGGGCTCACTTCGATGATCGTCTCGACGGGCACCTCGAATTTTCCGGAGACGATCGAGCTATCCCAGCACGCCGCGGCTAACGGGGCAGACGGGTTGCTGATCATTCCTCCCTTCTATTTCAAGAAGCCTCCGCTGGCAGGGCTCACGAAGTATTATTCGCTGATTTTCGAGCAGGTGAAAATCCCGATCAATCTGTATCACATCCCCGGCACCAGCGCCGTCCCGATTACTGCCGAGCTGCTGCATAGCTTGGAGCATTATCCGAACCTTGCGGGCATCAAGGATTCGAACGGCGATGTTCCGGAGTACGAGATGTACCTCAAGGAATTTCCGAAGCTCAACATGAGGACCGGCACCGGCAATAACCTCAAAGCCGCGCTGAATGCGGGGATGGGCGCGATTCTCGCGGAAGGGAATCTGTTCACCAAGCGAATCGCGGCAGTGTTCACGGCGCATCGCGAAGGTAAGGATATCGATGCGCCGTTGGCGTCCCTGCGCGCTGCGCAGACGGCTCTGCGGTCGGGCGGCGTCGGCTCCTATGGTCCGATGAAATACGCTCTGAGTCTCGAAATGGGGAACCGGCAGACCTATCAGCGTCCGCCGAATCCCGATGTGACCGATGAGCAGAAGGCGATCATCAAGGCCAAGCTCGAAGAAATAAAGACCATGGGCTAAGACACAGACTGAAGTCTGTGCTACCTGGAGAGGTGGCACAGGCTTCAGCCTGTGAGTACAAAGAGATTCTGCCGGGAGAAAACCACGTATGTTTCGAATAACGACGATCTTTGCATTGGCCGCGCTGTGCGCATCCGCTCAAACGCGCAGTAATAAAGACGGTGAATGGCCCAGCTATGCGGCGGATCTCGCCGGCACCAGATACCGCCCCCTCGACCAGATCAACGCGTCCAATTTCAGCAAGCTCGAAGTTGCATGGACCTTCAAGACCGATAGCATCGGCAATCGCAAGGAGTTCAAACTCGAAGGCACGCCGCTGATGGTGAACGGCGTGGTCTACACGACGGCCGGGTCGCGGCGCGCGGCCATTGCCCTCGATGCCGCCACTGGCGAACTGCTGTGGGTTCACGGCGAGCATGAAGGAGAACGCGGCGCAGCGGCTCCGCGGCAATTATCCGGCCGGGGCCTCGCGTATTGGACAGACGGCAAGCAGGAGCGCATCCTTTATGTGACGCCCGGCTATCGCTTGATTTGCCTGGATGCAAAGAACGGTCAAATTATTCCTTCGTTCGGGAAGAACGGAGTGGTCGATCTGAAGCTCGACGACGATCAGACCATCCTGCCCGATCTGACCACGGGAGAAATCGGGCTTCAGTCGGCGCCCGTCGTCGCCAAGGATACGATCATCATCGGCGCGGCCTTCCGCGAAGGAATGACGCCGAAGAGCATGCGCAACAACAAAGGCTTCGTGCGCGGCTTCGACGTGAAAACCGGCAAGCGCCTGTGGATTTTCCATACCATTCCGATGAAAAACGAGGTCGGCTACGACACCTGGGACAAAGGGTCGGCAGAGTATACGGGCAACACCGGGGTATGGACGCAGGTCACCGTCGATGAACAACTCGGCTTGGTTTATCTGCCCGTCGAATCTCCCACGGGCGATTATTTCGGGGGCCATCGGCCTGGCAATAATCTGTTCGGCGAAAGCCTGGTGTGCGTCGATCTGAAGACCGGCCAGCGCAAGTGGCATTACCAGTTGGTGCACCATCCTTTGTGGGACATGGACATTTCTTCCGCGCCCATTCTCGCCGACATCAACGTGAACGGACGCGCCATCAAAGCCGTCGCGCAGCCCACCAAGCAAGGGTTCCTCTACGTGTTCGATCGCGTGACCGGCAAGCCGGTGTGGGACATGGAAGAGCGTCCCGTCGAAAAGGGCACGGTGCCGGGCGAGTGGTATTCGCCGACGCAGCCTTTTCCCACCAAGCCTCCGGCCTATAGCCGCAACGGCGTCTTGAAAGACGACCTGATCGATTTCACGCCCGCGATGCACGATCAGGCGTTGACCATTATTTCGAAGTATCACATCGGACCGGTCTTCACGCCTCCGGTCGAAAGCCAATTGGGCGGTCCACTCGCGACGCTGACGCTAGGAACGGCGAGCGGTGGAACCAACTGGCCTGGCGCTTCGTACGATCCCGAAACGCACATCGTCTACGCGTATGCGTGCAATGCATGTCTCACGCCGATCGGTTTGATGCGCGCGCCGAAAACTCTTTCGGATATGGATTTCGTGGCGGGCACCGCGGGACAGGAAGTGCGGAACAGACAGGGCCCCGGTGAAAACTCCGGAGCCGATTCGCCCCTGCCGACCCGCGCGCCAGCCGCAACTCCTGGTCGAGGAGGAAGAGGCGCTGCTGCTGCTGCCGCTGCCGGAGGTGGTGGCGCGGGAGGCTTAACCATTAATGGATTGCCTTTGATCAAGCCGCCCTATGGAACCATCTCCGCGATCAGCCTCGATAAGGGTGAGATCGTGTGGCAGGTCGCGCACGGCGATACGCCGGATAATATTCGCGCCGCTCTGAAAACCGCCGGAGTCGATGCGCCAGCGCGCACCGGGCAGTTGGGCTATAACGTGGGGACGCTGATCACTAAGACGCTGGTCATCGCGGGCGAAGGCCAGGTGACGACCACCACCGAACATCCGCGCGGAGCAATGCTGCGCGCCTACGACCAAGCAACCGGCAAGGACGCGGGGGCCGTGTATATGCCCGCGCCGCAATCCGGTTCGCCGATGACGTACATGATGAACGGCAAGCAATATATCATCGTCGCGGTGAGCGGAGGCAACTATTCGGGCGAATACATCGCGTTCACTCTGCCCGCGGCGGAGGAGCGCGGGACGACGGCGGCGCAGCAGTAGATGAGGATCGCCATCGCAGCGGCGCTGCTGATCGCGGCCGCAATCGCGCAGGAACCGACGCGGTCTGTCTGGGACGGCGTCTACACGCAGGAGCAGGCGGATCGGGGACGGCCTCTCTACAATGAGCACTGCGCGTCCTGCCACGCCGACACTTTGATGGGCGGCGAAATGTCGCCTCCGCTCGTTGGAGGCGAGTTTATGTCCAACTGGAACGGCCTCACGCTGGGCGATTTATTCGAGCGCATCCGCACCACCATGCCGCAGTCGAAACCGGGAAAATTAAGCCGCGAAGTGAATGCCGACATCACGGCATACATCCTCAGCGTCAACAAATTTCCCGCGGGCAAGACCGAACTTCCTCATTCTGCCGAGTTTCTAAAGGATATTCGGATCGATAGCGAGAAGAAACAGCACTGAAACTCAACCGGTCCGGGCGCGTCTAACCAGTAGGTCATGGTTCGCCCTTCCCAAGTGTGCGTTGCCCTCCTGTTTGTTTTCATGCCGGTAATTCAAGCAGAAGATCTCAAAGATATTGAATATTCCCAAGCCGGGAAGGTGACGCTTCGCCTGGACGCGCATATTCCCGACGGCAAAGGTCCATTCGCAGCGGCGATTCTGGTTCATGGAGGCGCATGGGTCGCAGGCGATCGAACGAATAATGTGCAGCCCTTGATGCAGCCTTTGGCCGACGCGAAATTCGCGTGGTTCTCGATCAGCTATCGCCTCGCGGCCGACGTCGCGCGAAATCCTATCGGAGCGGCGATGCAGATGGGAACCGCGGAGGGCGATGTCCGGCGCGCTGTCGCGTTCGTGAAGCAGCATGCATCCGAGTATCGCGTCGATCCGAAGAGAATCGTGTTGATCGGAGAATCGGCGGGTGGACAACTCGCCTCGATGGCCGCGCTTCGGCCCGATGCCGACGGAGCCGTGCAGGGCGTCGTCGCGTTTTACACCCCCAGCGATCTTGCGACGCTGGTGCGCACCAGTGCTCTGATCCCCGATAACGTTCGCGATGCGGTGAAAGGAACGCTCTTCGACAATATTCTGATGGCGGGGCTCACGGAGTTTTCGCCCATCAACGCGGTGAGCGCGGAGGCGCCTCCGTTCTTATTAATTCACGGCACCGACGATAACGTCGTGCCGTTTGCGCAGTCCGAAAGGTTTTGCGACAAGCTGCGCGAATCGAAGGTGGGCTGCGAAATTTATCCCGTGAAAGGCGGAGGCCACGGCATCCGCGGCTGGGAATACGCGAAGCTCACCGACTATAAATCGCCGATGGTTCGCTGGCTGCAAAAAGTTCTCGCGCAGCCCTGACCCTATTGAAGTGACCCCTTGTTGTCGATAGACCTTCGTGATTGTTCGGATCAGATGGACTCCGATTTTGCGACCGGGCCGTCCAAAATTTAAGCTGCGGCCGAGGTCCCATGTGATGCTCGGCGTGTTGCTCCTGGCGCCGGCCCTGCCGGTTTCGACCATCGCCGACGTTCCTCCGAAAGCGATCGTGCGTCCCTTGGCTCCGAAGCGCGTCCCCACCGAAACACTCTCGTCCTTCATGCGCCGCAAGCAGTTCGTCGAGCCTTACAATCTTCCCGTGATTATTCAGTCGGCATCGCGCGCCTCCATCCCAGCGTCGTTGATCGTGTGCATCGAATTCGTCGAAAGCTCCGGCGGGAAGCACTACGATGCGGAGACCAATAATCCGCTCGGTTGGCAAAATGGAAAAGCGGCGTTTCCATCGGTCCCCGCGGCGATCCAGCACGTATCGCAGGAACTGGGGTCGGGACGCTGGTACGCGGGAAAGACGTTAGAAGAAAAACTGCGCGTGTATAATCCTCGTCCATACTATTCGGTAAAAGTGCTGGGCTGCATGAGCCAGTTCGCCGAATAGCGTCGTATGATGTTTCCATGACTCGTCGAGACTTGACCCTCCTGTCAGCGGGCCTCTTCGCCGCCGCTGCAAAAGCCCAGAAACCCGCGCTCGCGACACTCCCCAGCAAGGCTTATCGCTTTGAGGATCTGACGTTGAAAGGCAATTCCCGAGCGGTCTTCGACGGCATGACTCACACGGGATTTCATGTGGACCTGCATGAAACCCAGCTCGCCCCCGGCGCGGCTCCCCACGCTCCTCACCGTCACGACCATGAGGAGGTGGTGATGGTTCAAGACGGCACGCTCGAAGCCACCATCGAAGGAAACGTAACCGTCGTCGGCCCCGGCTCGGTCATTTACGCCGCGTCGAACGACTTGCACGGCTGGAAGAATGTCGGCGACACCACCGCTCACTACTTCGTGATCGCGCTCGGCCACAAGACCTAACGGAATCGCGGAACTATAATTACCGCCCGCTCGCATAAGCTCGATACAACTTCCCGATCTCCGCCGCAGCCATCTCCGGATGAATCACAATCCGATACCGCAGCCGGATGCTTTTCCCCACCGCCAGCACAACCTTCGATACCGGGGCCTCCTTATCGAACGCATTCGATCCGAACGGATTGATCGCCAGCAGCCCGTAATCCCGCACGTGCCATCGCGACGGATGATGAAAACTGTCCGGATGTTCGAACATCACAACTCCAACTTTTTCCCCGTCGAGTTCGCCGCTATAATCCACCCAACTCGCCGGCTTTCCCCACGTCTGATCCATCTTCCGTCCGCCTTCGGAATTCACGATCGTCCCGGAGTTCTTCTCCGTTAAAGGCTCCGCCAGCCGTACGGAAAACGCCCCGTCCTTGCTATCGCCGAACGTCGTATCCACCACCGCCTTCAGTTCGATATTCACGTCGACTGTGCGCAGCTTCGCGTCGCCCGAAAAAATCATGGTGCGAGTCTCTTCCAGCATCGCCTCACCGGACGGCGAGAGCCACGCGAATGTCCCGTGAATGCCGTCCTTCACCGTTTCGACACTCCGCGTTACCACCTTCCCCGCGCTCTTGCTTTGATAAGAAAATTCGTTCTGCCAGAAATCGGCTCCGTTGACGTCTTTATACCCCAGCCAAACTCCGCGATGATGCTGATCCGTGGTCGATTCGCCGGGAATGTTTTCCATTGGAAAACTGCGCGTAACAATTTTCCCGCTGGCGCATCTCATCGGATGCAGATAGGGTTTCGGCGTATCGGGCCCGTAGTAGAAATCGGTGAATGGCTTGCCGTCAATTTCCACATGGAGATGGCCGTCCACTTTGCTGACGACTACGTTTGCCTCAAGTGAACAAAGGGCGAAGACGAGCAAAAACACGCGCCGCAGCATAGCTATACAATGTATCAGACCAGTGAGAAAACACCTGTGAGAATCGCGGAATTCTCAGCTCAATGGGAAGGCCGGACCATCGAAGGCGGTTTCCCGCTCCGCCAACACCTCGGCGCCGGCGAATCGAGCTCCGTCTTTCTCACCACCTATGCCGAACGCAACGCCGCCGTTAAACTGATCCCTGCCGACCCGCAGACCGCCGACGCTCAACTCCTCCGCTGGCGTGAAGCCGCGAAGCTGTCGCACATAAATCTGCTCCGCATTTTCGCCACCGGCCGCTGCGAACTCGACGGCATGCAACTCCTCTACATCGTGACGGAGCGCGCCGAAGAGGACCTTTCGCAAGTACTGCCGGACCGCTCCCTCACCGCGGTCGAAGCGCGTGAGGCGCTGGAGCCGACGCTCAGCGCGCTCGATTACATCCATCGGCAGGGCTTCGTCCACGCTCATATCAAGCCCTCGAACATCATGGCCGTCGAGGACCGTTTGAAAATTTCGAGCGATGGACTCGTCCGCCCCAACGCCGCGGCCGCGACCCCGCCTACTCCATACGATCCTCCGGAGAAAACCCTCACTCCCGCCGCGGACGTCTGGTCTCTAGGCGTGACCTTGATCGAGATCCTGACCCAGCGTCTTCCCGCGAACGGAACCGTTCCGTCCAGTTTGCCGGAGCCTTTCAACGAAATCGCTAATGCCTGTCTGAAGCGGAATCCCGTGGACCGCGCCACCGTTCCGCAGATTCAAAACCTCCTCACACCAGCGCCCACTCCGGTGGTCCTTCGCAAGAGGCGTTACACGCCCGTCGGCGTGCTGATCATTCTCGGCTTGGTCGTCGTCACCGTGGCGGGTGTGATGATCATGCATTCGGATACCGGTGCGTCCGGGCCAGTCCAGGCCACGGCGACGAAACCTCCCGAACCCCAAGCGCAGCCCGCGCCTCAGCCGCAGGAGCAGCCGAAGCAAGTGGCGCCGAAGCAGGTGGCGAGCGCCGCCCCTCCGAAATCGGAACCCACGCCGGAGCCCGCCAATCCCTCCGCCCCTGAGCCTCCGATGCCGTCCGTCACCACGCCCGTATCCGGAATCGTCGCGCAGCCCCTGCCGGAAATTATGGACAAGGCTCGCAACTCCATTCACGGCCGCGTGAGGCTCACCGTTCGCGTCGACGTCGCCCCCTCCGGCACGGTGACCGATGCGAAGCTGGAATCGGCCGGCGCCAGCAAATATTTCGGTGAGCGCGCGCTCGTAGCGGTTCGCCAATGGAAGTTTGAACCCGTCAGCGTCAATGGTAGTGAAGTCGGCCAGCGCTGGCGCGTGCGCTTCGAGTTTCAAAAGAGCGGCATCAAAGCGCAGCCGCAGCGCCTCGCCCCGTAAATTTCGATAGATCCAAAAAGACGATCCCAGTCGTAAGATGGGCATGAACGGCCTCGACCACCTAGCCCCCCACCCATGCGAAAGTGGTTCGCATAATCTCGCAGCGCCGTTCAACCTCCCGGTGTGCCCTCTCGAAAACTTCTCGGTCGAGAGGGCCCCGAAGGTGAATCCAAACGGGGGCGTAATCTACTGGCTTGGACGCGGTCAACTGATGAAGCGAAAGCCCCTCGGCTTGTTTGCTCCCTCCGCCCTCCTGCGCCGTATGGAATCGGCCCAAGCGGTATCGGCAGAGCTTGTGAACCTCGCGGTCCGGGATCTGCGCGGCGCTGCAACGGATCTCTTCCAAGGCGGATTGCGGGCGGCCCACGCGCCGGCGCTGCCAGTACCGGCTGCCCTTTCCTGCTTGCCGGCGCTGGGGCGGACCAAAAGCGGGGATCGTTCATTCGCCAGGTGCCGCCGCGGTAAAGGTCGCAAATCCCGGCCTCTATCGTCGCTGCCGCGCCAAGGCGAGAAGAAGAACGTGGCGCGCGCGATTCGCTTTATGGACGCGCACTCGCTGTAACCCTCCCCGCGGCGCGATTCGTCTCCTAAACTGCGGCTCGCAATCGCCGCACCCTTGAGGTGAAGACAATGTTCAACAGGACGGCTTTTTTTGTTCCGGTTCTGCTTGCCTGCGCCTATGGCCAGGGAACCACGGCAACTGCCATAATCACTCGAAATTACTCCTTTCCCCCGACCGGGCTTTCGAGCTCGGAGACGGCGCAAGTGAACGTCATGAATACCGCGCCCGCATCCTCAAGCGCCGCGTCATCCTGCGCCGGAACCATTAGGTTCGGAAACGCGGCCGGAACCGAGATCGGAAGCGCGGTGCCATTCAACGTTACCGGCGCCCAAATTTTCTCGACCCAGCTCGCGTTCAGTAAACTGGGTATCACCGCCAATCGTGGGGAGTTCGCCGTCGCTCTTCAAGTGACTACCTCCATACCAGCCACCACTTTGTGCTCGCTGGTATTCTCGCTGGAGACGTTCGACAACTCAACGGGAGCAACGCACATTTTCCTTGGCAACTCCTCTGCCACTCTTGTTCCTGCGACAGGGCCTATCGGGCCGATCATCCCAGGCGGTCGGTAAGCGCCGTAGCTTGGCCGCGAAGAGAACATCGCCTGGTCCAGGCCTCCCTCTCAACGTTTGGTCCGCCCGAACTTTCTCCTTGACTTGAGGCGGATCGGATTTATACTGATCGGAAATCGAATCCGGCACGGATTCCGTGTACGGACGATTCGCTGTTTTCCGGTCGGGTGCAGGTTCTGAACTAAAAGCCAAGGAGGAAACCAATGCAGAGGAGACATTCGTTTGCGTCACTTGTGATTGCCGCCGCGCTTTTTGCCGGTTGCGCGAGCATCGTGCTCGCCCAGAGCGTCATCACACCCACTTCCAGCACCGTGAATCCCGGCGACGCCGGCGTGCGGGCCCACACCAACATCCAGATCCTTCCTGCGGGAAACTTCACCGGAACTCCCAGCGTGTCCGGTCCGCCTTTCCCGGGACTTCTCTACCAGGATCCCGCCTCGTTGGCCTGTATTTACAATCTACAACCCCCGCCGCTGGGCATTTCGATTCAACCATCGGTGCCGGGCTGCAATCCCAACCTCACGACTCAGAATCCCAGCGGAGGCCGCAAGGCTATCGCCATTGTGGACGCCTACGACGATCCCAATGCCTATACCGACCTGCAGACGTTCTCCTCGCAGTTCGGAGTAGCGGCCATCAACCCCAGCAGCTTCGTCGTGGTCTTTGCGCCGTCCGGCGGCGCCGCACCCGGGTCCTGCACCGGCCCCGCCACCAGGCCTGCGGTGGATCCGACCGGTGGGTGGGAAATCGAGGAATCCCTTGATATCGAATACGCGCACGCCATGGCTCCGGGGGCCACGCTCTATCTTGTGGAAGCTCAGTCCAACAATTTTTCCGACCTGTTTTGCGCCGTGACCGTCGCCAGCACTCTTGTGCATGCAGCAGGCGGTGGTGAAGTATCCATGAGCTGGGGTTCCGGCGAATTTTCTAAAGAGACCAGCTTCGACTCTGTTTTCACAACCGCCAATATAGTTTATTTCGCCTCCGCGGGCGATTCGCCGGGCGTCTCCTATCCCAGCTCTTCTCCCAACGTCATTTCCGTCGGAGGCACCACCCTCAGCATGGACCCCGTTACCGGCAACTTCATCGGGGAGAATGTCTGGCAGGTTGCGGGCGGAGGTCCCAGCGCTTTTGAACCGCGCCCTGCTTACCAGAACGGCGTCTCGAGCATCGTGGGTGGCTCTCGGGGCACTCCGGACATTTCCTCCGACGCCAATCCCAATACCGGCGTCTGGGTCCTGGACAACTTCATGGCGCCAGCCGGTTGCACTCCGCAATGCTGGTATATCGTCGGCGGCACCAGCGTTTCGTCGCCCACTTGGGCCGGAATTGTCAATGCGGCAAATTCGTTCGCTGCCTCCAGCAACGCCGAACTCACCAAGCTATATGCGGACCCTCATGGGTATTTCAACGATATAACCATAGGTTCGTGCGGTCCGTATATGGGGTATTTTGCAATCCCTGGCTGGGATTTCTGTTCCGGTCTCGGCAGCCCCAGGACCTATTCGGGAAAATAGTTTCAGACAGGTGGGGCAGGTTCCCGACCTGCCCTCTCAGTTAACCGATAAATCCTTAATCTCCGCGTGCCCCGGATGCGGAACCACAAAATTCGCAATCGATCTCCGCGACCGGATGTACAAGAAAATCGACTCCAGATCGTGATCGTTCAAACTGCTGTACGCAATCCACGGCATCAGCGTGAATCGCTCCGGGCCCACCTTCGGCAGTTCATGATCCTTATACTGCCTCATGGCCTGCATGCGGTCGCGGAAGCGCACAAAATCCCATTTGCCGATCCCTGTGTCTTTGTCCGGCGTGATGTTCGCGCTCACCACCGTGCCCATCGGCGTTGCGAACACGCGTCCGCCAGCAAAGCGCATCGACGCGTCGATCTGTCCCCGGCTCTGCCGCGTGTGGCACTCCTCGCAGCCGGCGATCGACACCAGATATTCGCCATAAATCTCGCCGCCGCCGCTGTCCACCTGGGGAATCGTCTTGGTCACCGGCTGCGGCACGCCTTTCATCATCACCGAAACAAAAAACGAAATTTTCGTGCGCTGCATATAGTTGCGAACCGGCGGCAGCGTATTCATATACGCCACCAGGGACAGCACGTCAAAATCGGCCAGATACTTGTAACCTGGATAAGGCATTAGCGGAAACAGCATGTGCCCGTCTTTGGAGATCCCTTCGCGAATCGCGCGAATTTTTTCTCCGTCCGTCCAGTTCCCGATGCCGGTCTCTTTGTCGGGCGTGATATTCGGAGCATACACTTCCCCCGGCAGCCCTTCCATCAGGATCGTTCCTCCCTTGCCCCTCGTCCCCGCGATCACCGGTCCGCCCAGCCGGGAGAAATCGCGTTCGGAGTGGCATCCGTCGCAATCGAGCAGCGTAGTGAACAGATATTGCCCGCGCTCGATTCGCTCCGGTTGCATGGGCGCGCGAACGCTCGAAGGTGGCGCGCTCGCCGGCCTCCGCAGCACCATGTAGATCGCCGTGAGCAACACCAGGATGGGAATCGCCATCAGCACGCGCTTGAAGAACCTCTTCGTCCGTCGTTTGATCCTCATAACAATGTCATAGTGTACGCGTAACTTTGCTCAGCGTGCGAGGCCGGTCCGGATCGATGCCCTTCCACTCCGCCAGTGACGCGGCGAAAATCTGTGCGGGAATAATGTAAGGAATCGGCGTATACCATTCGCGCGAAAGCTTCGCCGGAATCACCACCGCGCGCGCCCCGGATTCGATGGCCGCGCGATTCGCCAGATCGGTGAAGATCAGCGTCTCCGCTTTCAGCGCCGTCAGCCGCTCGATCATGTCGCGCATGCCCTCCCATGTCACGCCCGCGGGAGCGAACAGGAACATCGGGAAAGATCGCTCCACCATCGCGATCGGCCCATGCAATAAATCCGCCGTCGAAAACCGCTCCGCCACTACATAACAGGTCTCCATCAGCTTCAATGCGAATTCGAAGGCGTTCGCATAATTGAGCCCGCGCCCCACCACGATCGCGCGTTCCATGAACCGGTAGCGCTCCGCGCGCGCCGTGATCTGCTCTTCCAGCTCCAGCGCCTTCGCGGCCCAATCCGGAACCTTGCGTAGATCGTCCAGACGGATTTTTGCGCCCAGCGCATACGCCAAAAGATACAGCGACATCACCTGCCCGGTATAGGTTTTCGTCGCTGCCACGCTGCGCTCACGTCCGGCGCGCACAAAAAATAAATGATCGGCGAGCTTCGCCAGCGAACTGGCGAGCTCATTGGTGATTCCCACCGTAAGCGCCCCCTGCTCCCGTCCGCGTTCCAGCACCAGGTTCGTGTCGGTCGATTCGCCGGATTGCGAAATAGCGACGATTAAGGCGTCTTTCAAATCGATCTTCGCGTCGTACAGCGTATATAAGGAAGGCGCGGCCAGCGACACTGGAATTCCGGTGGTGATTTCGAGCAGATACCGGCCGAATTGCGCCGCGTTGTCCGACGTTCCGCGCGCGGCCAAAACGATCAGTTTCGGGCGTTTTTTCGCAATTTCCCGAGCCAGTTTCGCCGCCGCCCGCAGACCCATCCGCAACGTGCGCTCCAGCGCCTCCGGCTGCTCGCGGATCTCCTCCAGCATCTTAGACATAGTGCTATGCTAGCGGATCATGACCCGAATCTGCCTGATTTTCGCGACCGCCCTGTCGCTCTTCGCTGAAGGTCCGTATCAGGTCCTTAAGACGGCGAAAGTGGGAGGCGCGGGCGGTTTCGACTACGTCTACGCCGATGCCGCCGGCCGCCGTCTGTACATTCCGCGCACCGGAAATCCGGGGGCTCGCATTACGGTTTTCAATCTCGATACGCTGGAATCGACGGGCGAGATTCCAGAGACAAGCGCGCGCGGCGCCGCCGTCGATCCCAAGTCGAATCATGGCTTTGTCACCAGCAAACCGGTGGTGATGTTCGATGCGAAAACACTGGCAGTGGTCAAGAAAATCGACGTGGAAGGCGGCCCCGATGGCATTTTGTTCGACCCTTTCAATCAACGCACCTACATCTGGAGCCACAGCGCCCCGAACGCCACGGTGATTGATGCGAAAGACGGTTCGGTGGTGGGCACCATCGATCTGGGAGGCGCGCCGGAGCAGGCCGTGACGGACGGTAAGGGCCATATTTACGTTGACATAGAGGATAAAGACAACGTCGCCGTGATCGACGCGAAAACCATGGCGGTTACCGGTCATTATGAGTTGGGCGGCAAAGGCGGGCAATGCGCGGGGCTCGCGATGGACGTGAAGAATCAGATACTATTTGTGGCCTGCCGCAAACCAGCCAACATGGTGATCATGAGCGCCAAAGATGGAAAAATCCTGGAATCGCTGCCGCTGGGCGCTGGAACGGACGGCGCGGTGTTCAACCCGAAGACCATGGAAGCCTTTAGTTCGCAAGGAGATGGCACTCTCACGGTGGTAAAGGAAAACAGCCCGACCAGTTTCGTCGTGGAGCAAACTGTGGCGACCCCGGTGCGCGCGAAAACCTTGACGCTCGATTCGAAAACCGACCACATCCTGCTGATCACCGCCGAGTTCACACCTCCGCCGGCGAATCCTCCCCCCGGGGGACGCGGAGGGCGGGGACAGATGGTACCGGATACGTTTTCGATCGTGGTGGTGGGAAAATAGCAGTCTTAAATCGCCATAAGTGGAGCCTTAAATGACCATAATCTAGCTCCTAAAAGGACTTTCCCGTCGCGGGCTGTCCGCGAAGCAGGAATGTTTTCGGAAAGGTGCCGCGCCCGCAAATCTTGAACGAACCAAAATCCTTGCACCAATCTGTTTCGGGGACCTCCGGCTGAGACGCCATCCAAATTCGATGTTGATTGAGATCGGAAAGGCCGATCGAGCGATCATGCATTCGCTCGATGAGGTGTTGACGCACATTCGGAGGAAGATTGGACCAGCTCTCGATTTTTGGCATCAGCCGCCGAAGACCATTCGGCCTAATTGCTCGCCGAGGCGTTTGACCTCCTTCGGGTTGTCCGCTTGTCGGAAACGCTCCGCGAGCTCGAAGAACTCCTGTTGCTTGCGCTTCTCCGTTTCGATTCCGTTTTCGATCAGCTCTATTAAAGTGCGATTCGCGCTGAGGCGGCGGCTTTTCGCGATGCTTTTCACTTGAGCCGCCAGGTTCGCCGGCAGACTAACACTTTGGCGCACAGTTCTAGTCGCGGTCTTCATGACTTCATTATGCACCAAAATGGTGCACGATCCGGGTGGACCGATCGCGCTGCATTGTCGGCTACAATCCAGAGAGGCTAAATGAATCGACGGGATTTCCTGAGCGGCGTTGCACTCGCGAGCCTGACGGGGTGCGCGCCAAGAGTAAGGCCGGCCGCTGCACTTCCCTCTCATGAGCTTATCCCCAAGCTGATGCCGGTGCGCGCATCGGTGGACCGGATCTTTCGGGTGACGGTTTGCCTCCGTCCTTTTCGAGCGGCCGGTCCTCGCCTTGAAGTGGAGCGCGTGGGAGACAAAACGGTGGTTCATAATTACGGGCACGGCGGCAGCGGATGGTCGCTCTCCTGGGGATCGAGCAGCATCGCCGTTGAAAAAGCGATGGCGGGCGGGGAACGGGAGGTTGCGGTGATCGGATGCGGCGCGCTGGGACTGACCTCGGCGATTCTGCTGCAACGCGCCGGCGCTAAGGTCACGATTTTCGCGAAGGATCGTCCGCCGGATGTTCGATCGGCGCGCGCCACCGGATCGTGGACGCCGGATTCGCGGATTGCGTTAACGAATTCCGTCGCGCCGGATTTCCCTGCGTTGTGGGAGAAGATGTGCCGCACATCGTTTCACATGTACGAGAGTTTCCTGGGAATGGCTGGGAATCCAGTGGAGTATACCGATCGCTACAATCTGTGGGACGACGAGCCGGCGGAAAAGCCTGCCGACCGGCCACGCGAGAATAATCTCGAATTTGCCCGTTATCAGAATCGCGTGCGCGATATTATGCCGCACGGCCAAGAACTGCTTCCCGGAACCCATCCTTTTCCGACGAGCCACGCAGGCCGAAGTTCGAGCCTCACGTTCAATATCGCAGGCTATTCGAGGCAGCTCGTCAATGATTTTTTGGTCGAGGGCGGAAAGATCGAGCATACCGAGTTTCATTCGCCTTCCGAGTTGAACCAGGTGCCGCAGAAGGTAATCGTCAACTGCACGGGCTACGGAGCCAGGGCTTTGTGGAAGGACGAATCGATTGTTCCGGTGCGGGGGCAAATCGCGTGGCTGATTCCGCAGCCGGAGGTGAATTACGGCGTGCAATACAAGGGCGTGTACATCCTCGCGCGGCGCGATGGGATCGTGGTGCAGGATTCAGGCATCGGCGATATGGAAGGGTATAACAACGACAACGAGCAGCCAGATCGCGCAGCGGCGGAGTCGGCAGTGAATACGGCGGCAGAGTTGTATGCGCGGATGAAAGTTTGAAACACAGACTAAAGTCTGTGCCACCAAAAAGCAAAACGGGCGATCAGCGTCCATCGGCGTCACGCAGATCTCGGCAATGCCTTAAATGAACAATTCACCGGTGGCACAGGCTTCAGCCTGTGAGCGGATATACTCGATTCATGACCAAATCCATCCTGATTTTAGCCGCCGGCGCGGCCTTGGCCTTCGCCGGAAATCCGCAAAGTCCCGCCGCTCAAGCTTCGGTCACCATCGGCGGCAAGTCGATCACCATCAAATATTCGGCTCCCTCGCTGCGCGGCCGCACGATGTTTGGCGCGGACGGACGCATCAGCAAGGATCCCAACTGGCCCGTGTGGCGCGCCGGCGCCGATGACGCCACCGCTCTGCATACCGACGCCGACCTCGATATCAAAGGCCTGAAAGTTCCCAAGGGCGATTACACGATTTACGTGCTGGTCAATCCCACCATGCCCTGGCAGCTCATCATTAATAAGCAGACCAAGCAGTGGGGCCTGGACTACGACGCGAAACAGGACTTGGGCCGCGTTCCCATGACCGTAACCAAACCGTCCGCGCCGATCGAGACGTTCAAGATCACGCTCTCCGATGTCGGCGGCAAAGGGAAACTGCAAATGGAATGGGAGAACGTGATCGCGTCGGTTCCTTTCACGGCGAAATGATCCCGCGCGCGCCGGAATCTTTGCGCGAGGGCTTCACCAAGTGGATCGATGACTTCAATGAGATTCGCGGGCTCTTCTCCGAAATGCTGGAAGAAGAGAACGACGCGGATCTGGCCGCGTTCGTACGCTCCTGTTTCAGCAGCGATTGCGAACAGCCGGGCCGGGCGCATCTGCCGGCCGAATATTGCCAGGCGCTCTCCATCGTATTTCAACTGCTCGATATCGTCGAGGAGAACACCGCCAATCAGGTGCGCCGCCGTGCCGAGGATCCGCGCCGCCAGGAAGGCGAGCCCGGTTTGTGGCTGTATAACCTGGGCGATATTCGCGCGCGCGGTTTTTCCGAGACGGCTCTGCGCGCGGCGATGGAGCAGGTTTCTGTGGAGCCGGTGCTCACCGCGCATCCCACGGAGGCGAAGCGCGCGACGGTGCTGGAACATCACCGCGCCATTTATCTTTTATTAGTCGAGCGCGATAACCGGCGCTTCACGGAGGTCGAGGCCGCGATTTTTCGCCGCCGCCTGAAGGCCGCGCTCGAACGACTGTGGCGAACGGGCGAAATTCGCGCGGAGCGTCCGGAAGTGGAGAGCGAGGTCCAGGGAGTCCTCTATTACCTGCGCCACGTTTTCCCCGACGTAGTGGAATTGCTGGACCAACGATTCCAACATTCCTGGTCCGCCGTGTTCGGAACCACGCCTCCCAATCTCCCGAGGCTCGCGTTCGGAAGCTGGGTAGGCGGCGACCGCGACGGGCATCCATTGGTAACTCCGCAAGTGACCGCGCAGACGCTGATGCTGCTTCGCCAGGGCGCGCTGGCCGTCGCCCGCGATCGTCTGCGGCAGCTTGGGAGCAGGCTGAGTCTGGCCGAATCCGAAGTGCCGGTGCCGATGATTTTGCGCGACCGGATCGCGCGGCTGAGCGAAATGCTGAGTCCGGAGGTAGCGCGCAAAGCCATCGACCGGAATCCGCGCGAACCCTGGCGTCAGCTCGTCAACTTGATGCTCGCGCGGCTGGAGCATCACGGCTACTCGTCCGCCGCGGAGTATATCGGGGATTACGAAATTCTGGAGGCGTCGCTCCAAGAAGCCGGCGCGCGCAACGTCGCCGAAATGGATGTGCGTCCCGCAGTCGCGCAGGCGCGCGTTTTCGGATTTAATCTGGCGACGCTTGACATCCGCCAGAACAGCGACTATCACGATCGAGCCATGGCCGGTCTGCTGCGCGCGGCCGGATTCGCAAAACACGATTTTCCGAATTGGAGCGAAGAGGAGAAGATTGAATTTCTCAATCGCGAGCTGAAGACCTTGCGTCCCTTTACGGGTCCACACATGAATCTCGATCCAGAGGCGGAGCACGTCACATCGTTATTTCGCGTGCTGCGGGAGCATGGACCGGAGGGGCTGGGTCCGGTGATTGTCAGCATGACGCGGAGCGTGGCGGATCTGCTCGTCGTTTATGTGCTGGCGCGCGAGGGCGGTTTGCTGGTTGAGAAAGACGGCGGAATCGCGTGCGAACTCGCCGTCGCGCCCTTGTTCGAAACTATTCGCGATCTGGAAAACAGCGCGGGCATCCTCGACGCATTTCTGGGTCACCCGGTTTCGATGCGGCGTTCGGAGAACGATGTGGTGGTGATGCTCGGCTATAGCGACAGCAATAAAGATGGAGGCGTGCTCGCCAGCCAGTGGAGTCTGCATCAGGCAGAGCGGGATTTGACCGCCGTTGCAAAAAAACATAACACGAGGCTCACGTTTTTTCACGGCCGCGGGGGCACGGTGGGGCGCGGAGCCGGTCCCACGCACGTATTTTTGGAAGCGCTGCCGCATGGTTCGCTGACCGGACGCATGCGCGTCACCGAACAAGGGGAAGTGATCGCACAAAAATACGCCAATCGCGTGACGGCGACGTTCCAGTTGGAGCGGTTGTTGGCCGGCGTCACGCGAACCACTCTGCTTCATAGCGCGGAGCGTCAGGAAACGCACGCGATGGAATCGATCTGGCCCAGCGTGGTGGAAAAAAGTTTCGCGGCGTATCGAAGATTGATCGAGACAGACGGGTTCGTCAAGTTTTTCCGGCAGGCCACGCCGATCGACGCGATCGAACAGACGCAGCTCGGCTCGCGTCCTTCACGGCGGACGGGAGCCGGAACGCTCGACGATCTGCGCGCCATCCCCTGGGTGTTCAGTTGGAGCCAGGCGCGATTTCATCTGCCCGGATGGTACGGCGTCGGCACCGCGCTCGACTGGCTGCGCCGCGAAAATCCAGAGGACTGGCAGCGGCTGAGGAAGCATGTGCGCGTGTGGCCGTTCTTATCCTATTTACTGCACAACGCCGAAGCGAGTCTCAAGATGGCAAGTCCGGACCTGATGCGGCTTTATGCATCGCTCGCGGAAGATAAGTCTCTGCTCGGACCAATCGTCGATGAGTACGATCTGTCGAAGTCGGTGATCGAAGAGTTGCTCGGCGACTCCGCGACGCGGCGGGCGAGGCTGGCGTTGGCGATCCAACTACGCAAGGGCGCGCTCGATCAGCTTCATCATGAGCAAGTCCGGTTGCTGCGGTTGTGGCGGCGGGAACCGGGAGAAGATACTCTAACCGCGCTGCTGCTGACGATCAACGCGATCGGCATGGGTCAGAAAATGACCGGCTAACCACCGACTAAAGAGATTGCTGAAAAAGGTCGAGCAGATCGCTTCTTGCGGTCGCGGCTCGGAATCGGCGACGAGAAAAATCAAGTCTGTGCCACCCGCAGACCGAGGTGGCACAGGCTTTAGCCTGTGAAAGATTTCTTAATTCGTCAATGAAAAATTCACGTCGACCTGAGTAATGACTTCAACCGGATTTCCGTTGAGCAACGTCGGCTTGTAGACATATTGCTGCACGGCATCCTTCGCCGCCGCGACCAGCAGAGGATGTCCGCTGACGAGTTGAATATTCTGAATCGACCCGTCCTTGCCGATGGTCACCGTAAAGCGCACTTGTCCGGAAATGCGCGCCTGCATCGCGAGCGGCGGGTACACCGGATCGACCTTCGTGATCAGGTTCGCAGCCTGCACGTTCGCGCCGACTCGAATCCGCGTCGGAGGCGGTGGAGGGGGCGGCGGCATCACGCCCGATTGCGCCTGCGCCTTCTTCACGGCGAGATTTTTTTGCACCCACTGATCGGCCTCGGCGGTATCGGCCGCCCATTCCTGCCTGGTGTCGCGCAAATCTCCGCGCTCCCGTATCAGCAGATTCAGATACGCCATCGCATCGGCGTAGTCGGGGTCCAGTTGCAGCGCGCGATTGAGATTCGCGATGCCGTCTTCGATGACGGAGGAGTACTGCGCCCTCAACTGCTCCCGTGCCGGACCCGTCAAAGGTCCCGGATCTTGCGGCTTCATCCCAAGGCTGGTCCGCGCCGTCATCAACGCCGGATACCATTTCGCCCAAGCAATCACGCCCATCGAATAATAAGCTACTTTATCGGACGGACTGACGGCGGAGACGCGCTTATACCAGTCCATCGCCTCGTCCAGCTTGTGCAACTTCTCCTCGCCCTGCAGTCCCGAAGCTGAGTTATACGCAAGACTCGCCATCGAGTCGAGGGCAACTGTGTTGTTGGCGTCCAATTCGAGCACGCGCCGGAACTCCGTTTCAGCCGACCGCGCGAGCACGGCATTCTCAGGCGTAGTGGCTCCCGGAATCCACATGCTCATGTACGAGGTTCCCAGGTACAGGTGCGGATTCACGGCATTCGGGTCGAGCGACGCCGCCTGCTGGAACAATTCAACCGCCTGCTGGTAGTGGGCGTTCTTGAACGCCGCGATTCCCTGGTTCAAGACCTCCCGCGCATCCTGTGCGAGCACGGCGGTCGAAATAAGCGCGAATAAAGCTGCCAAACGACGCATATTTGTCACCTTATGATACTTTAACCCCATGCGATGCTTTACCGCTTTTGTTTTATTCGCCGCGCTCCTGCCCGCACAAAACGTCCAGACCGCGACGCTTGCGAACGGCATGAAGGTCATCGTTCAGGAGGACCACAATATCCCCAATGTTGCGCTCTACTTCTTTTATAAAATCGGCTCCCGCAACGAACGCCCGGGTATTACCGGCATTTCCCACTTTTTCGAACACATGATGTTCAACGGCGCCAAAAAATATGGACCGAAGCAATTTGATAACGAGATGGAAAAAGCCGGTGGCAACAACAACGCCTACACCACGCGCGACGAAACCGTGTATACCGACTGGTTTCCTTCAAGCGCCCTCCAACTGATGTTCGATATGGAGGCCGACCGCATCCGCGATCTGGCGCTGGAGCCGAAAATGGTGGCGTCCGAGCGCGGCGTGGTGTATTCAGAACGCCGCAGTTCGGTCGATAACAACAACCGTGGAATTTTATACGAGCAATTGCAGGCCGCCGCGTATACGGCGCATCCGTATCATTGGCCGGTGCTCGGATGGCCGTCCGATATCGAAGCGTGGACGCAGCAGGATCTGAAAGATTATTTCGCGATCGGCTATGCGCCCAACAACTGCACCATGGTGGTGGTCGGCGATGTCACCATGGCGCGGGTGATGGACCTGGCGAAAAAATATATCGAGCCGATTCCCAGCCACGACCCTCCACCACCGGTGCGCACCAAGGAGCCGGAACAACTGGGCGAGCGGCGCTTGACCGTGAAGAAAGCCGCGCAGTTGCCGATTCAGATGGTGGCGTATCATGTGCCCGAAGCCCGGAATCCGGATTCCATCGTTCTCGATGTGCTGACCACGGTCCTGTCGCGGGGCCAGAGCTCCCGCCTTTATAAAAGGATGGTGGATGAAGAGCCGCTGGCGCTTTCGGTGAATGGAGGCGCGCAGGATTCGCTCGATCCAACGCTGCTGATCTTCACCATTCAACCGCGCAACGGAGTCGATCCGGCGAAAACCGAAAGGGTGCTGTATGAAGAGCTGGAGCGTTTGCAAAACGCCGAAATTCCAGCGCGCGAGTTGCAGAAAGCCAAGAATCAGTTGCTCACTGAGCACTACAGCGAAATGAAAACCATCGCCGGGCGCGCGAACCTGCTAGGAACTTTTGAAGTGATGCGCGGAGATTATATGAAAGCGTTCACCATCGATAAGGATTACGAAGCGGTCACGGCGGCCGACGTCCAGCGCGTGGCTAAAAAATACTTGACCGAAAAGAATCGCACCGTGGCGACGCTCATTCCCGAAGGGAAAAGCAAATGAAGACACTTCTGGTCCTTCTCGCCGCTGGCTGCTTGTTTGGGCAGGCGAAGCTGCCGCCTTATACCAAGGAGACTTTGCCCAATGGAGCGGTGATCGCGATGATGCCCCGGTCAGGCGTGCCCCTGGTGCACTTCCGGGTGCTGATCAAAGGCGGCGTCGAATCGGACCCGGCGGATAAGGCCGGTCTTGCGAACGTCACGGCCGGTCTGTTGCGGCGCGGCACGAAGAGCCGCTCCGCGGAGCAGTTCGCGGAGGAGTTGGATTTTCTAGGCGGTACCTTTCAAGCGGCGTTCGACGGGCCCCTGGGATCGGCAACGGCGATTTCTTCGGAGTTTTTGAGCAAGGATTTCGATAAGGGTCTCGATTTGCTCTCAGACGCGGTTCTGCATCCGGCGTTCACCGAAAGTGAAGTGCACAAAGAACTGGCGCGGCGGATCGACGGAGCGAAGGCGATAAAGGACAATGCGCAAGGCTCGATCGGCTCATATTTCCGGGCGTCTTTTTTCGGCCGCGCGCATCCTTATGGGAACCCTCCGGACGAGCGCTCCTATTCGCGGATTGCAAGTATTGACATCCGCGAGTATCACGCCAAACATTATTGCGGCAAGAATATGCTGATCGTCGTGACCGGAGATTTCGATCCGTCCATCGCGAAGGCGAAGCTCGCGCAAGCGTTCGGCGGAGCGCCTACGGTGGAAGCGTACACTTGGAAGGCGGTTCCTCCGCTCGCCCGAAAAGGGCAACTGCTCTTGATCGACAAGCCGGACGCGACGCAAACTTATTTCCAGATTGCGCAGCCGGGGATCGACATGAAAAATCCCGACCGGACCACGCTTGAAATTATCAATACGCTCTTCGGAGGCCGCTTCACTTCGATGCTGAACGACGAGCTGCGCGTGAACTCGGGATTGACCTACGGAGCCGCCTCGCAACTGGAACAAAACCGGCTCCCAGGCGCGATCCTGATCAGCACCTATACCAAAACCGATACGACCACGCAAGCAATCGACCTGGCGCTCGACGTATTGCGCCGTCTGAATGAAAAAGGCATCAGCGCCCAGCAACTCGCTTCGGCAAAGGCTTATGTGAAGGGCACGTATCCCACCAGGCGCCTCGAAACGATGGACCAGCTCGCAGCCCTGATCGGAGAGATTGAACTGTACGGCTTGGGCCGCGACGAAGTGGACGGCTATTTCGCGCGCATCGATAACATCACGCTGGACCAGGCGAATGCGGCGATCAGGAAATACTACAAAACCGGTGACCTGACGTTCGTCGTGCTGGGCGCGGCCGACAAGATCCGGGAGCAGATGAAGAAGTACGATCCGCATGCTACGGAGGTGTCGATCAAAACCACGGGCTGGGGGAACTGATCTTGCTTGACTTAACACTGCGGAGCCGCGTAATCTGCGAATGATGTCCCGACTCCTGCTTGCTTCGATTGCGGTTGTTACCCTGTGCCTCTCCGGCTGCGGCACCCCCGATTTCGACGAAGGCGCCGTCAAAGGGCAGCTCGAAGGGACGCCTCAAAATCTCTCCAATGAACAGGTTGTGTTGAGCGATCCCCAGGTGGAGTGCGGCGCGAGAAACGAGTTGTGGGACATACCGAACGGCAACGTGGCGCGTCTCGAACAGAAGGGGCGGGACTTGAAATTTTCAGACGATGTCCGCCTGAACGATCCCGAAATACACGTGCCCTACATTCAGGTATCGGGAACATTCCCGGTCTCCGTCAACGAAGTATCGAAGATTCGCGATGCCGGCGCGGGCTACAAATTGGCCGACGTAAAGCTGGGAATCACGATCACGCATGAGTGCTTCACAACGCCTCTGCCATTGATGGGAGTGCGGAAAGGGAAATTCGACCCGGGTGCTCCTGTGGTGTTCCGGTTCCACGGAGCTGGGAAAGAGTGGTCTCTCGATAAGCTGATGCATTAGCTTTGCGATAGTGGGTTTCTATGACGCGCGGTATGAAAGGCCTTTCGCGCGAGCAGGAGTTCGCGATTGAAAGCTTGCCGGGGCGTCCCGTATCCAACGAAAAAGACGATGAGCCCATCGCGGCTATCAACGAGGCGCTGGAGGTGTCGACCATGCCGCATTAGGTATGAGTCGATCAAAACACAACTATTACAATCTTCGTCCTGAGGATTCTGAGGAGCGCTGGCCGTTTATCTCCAAAGGGTCGCATCAGAGACGACATGCGCAAGGCGCCTTCTTGACGCGTAGAGGAATCGTTCGGCGGGGCAGCCGATTCCCGCGCTGGTCAATCAAGAGTTGGCACCGTGGGCCGCAGAAATGGTGGAAACAGATGTGGCACCAAAAGGCCCGAGCGGTCCAACGGGCTGAGGCGCTCGCCGATCCGGAAGACCCGGTGATTACGCCTATGCGCCGAATCGTCAACCTCTGGGATTGGTACTGATGGCGGGCCTTCGCCGTTGGCCTAATTCGATTTTTATCGCATTCGCGAAGACAGTTTGCCGAGAAACCAGCTTTATGTTTATTTACAACTACATAGATAGCATAGCTTGTACGTTATTATAAATCGAAGTGGAAAACATAACGTGAACGTGATATCCTTCAAGAAGGCTGAGTACAGCGTCTACTTCTTTACTAAAGATGGCGCGAACGTCATCCGTAAGTGGTTCTCCGATGAGCAGATAGCAGAGGTTGAATGGGCCGCACTTCAAGCGCTTCTGGATATCTACGAGAGTGGCGGATTGACGTCGATTCAAGCCTGCACAATTGACTTGGGAGGCGGTTTTCTTGCTCTCTTGAGTGGGCGACGCGGAGGGATATTGCCGTGCCCGATTTTTTGCCGCGGACCCTTTGATGAGCAGACGGAGATTACATTCTTGGCGGCGGCGAGGTGGGATAAAACCAAGAAGAGAGTTAGGCCATTCGGTGCCGTTGGAGAAGCCGAAGAGAATTTGGAAGTGCTTTTAGAGAATCCGAGCAGGAGGCGTCGTGGATAAAGTCATCGAAAGATTGAAAGTTGAGTTCAGCAGTGAGGAGGCGCGTTACGCTTATGCGGACTCTGTTACCAATGCGTTTGTTATTGGTCAGATTAAAGAACTGCGGGAGGCTCGAAAGCTTACACAAGATCAATTGGCGGACCTTGTGGGAACTCAACAATCCGGCATATCGCGATGGCTAAACTCTGGTTTTTCGAGTTGTAAAGTCGAGACGCTGAGAAAATTTGCACGGGCGTTTGGAGTTCGACTGAAAATTAGTTTTGAGGAGTTCGGATCTTTACCAACCGACGTCAGGGCGTTCACCAAAGAGCGACTCGCTCCTTGCAAATTTGAGGATGATCCTGCATTCCGGGAGGAAATATCGGAGCCTAAGGATGATCTCGTAGCTAAGTTACAGCCCGTTTCACTTGCTGGATTGACGCGATCCCCCGAACAGCAGGTGCCGCTCGGCAAGTGGGCCAGTTCTGGAGAACAAAGGGCGGCTGTAACGAATCGTAATCTGACCTTGATACAAGGTTGGCGCACATCTGCAGCAAATCAAACCGCGAACGCGGCGATTTTGCTTAACGAAGACACATCTAAACCAAAGAGGAAATGGTCTGCGCGACACGAAGCGCAGCCTCAAGGGAAGGGACATCATGCCAGAAGATAAGCCACTCGACTTCAAGCGAGACGAAGATTTCACATCTCTCTACTCGAACAATGTGCAATTCGAGTCAACGCTTTGGGATCTGAAGCTATTATTTGGGCAAGTCGACCTTGCCAAATCGGTCATCGAGCAGCATACGGCCATGGCGGTGCCCTGGCCCTACGCTAAGATTGCTGCCTACTACATGATGGTCAATGTTATTTTGCATCAGTCCAATAACGGCAACATTTTCATACCGCCTAACGTTATGCCCACGCGCCCCAATCCCGACGACCCGACAATACCAGACGATAACGGCAGGCAGGTTGTAGCGTACCTAGGTTGGGTTCATGATCAGGTTTTCGGCACAGATCCTTACATCCCACCAGAGGTTGCGAAATTCGCGGTTAAGCCTGATTCAACAACGAAGTAGTATTTGGGGTCGTAATTAGAGCCGCACAAAAATGCCCGACCCGCCATTTGACAGCTTCCCGCGGCATCCGGTACTCTTATAAGGTCTAAGAACTCGCACGGAAAAGGTCTGTCTAAATGAAAACCGCAATTCCATCAGCCCCCGGGATCGAGCGCCACTGGCACTTGATTGATGCCGAGGAAGCTGTGTTGGGGCGGGTCGCCAGCAAGGCTGCCCTGCTGCTGATGGGCAAACATAAGCCCAGCTATACTCCGTTTATCGATACCGGCGATCACGTGGTCGTGGTCAATGCCGAGAAGGTCCGCTTGACGGGCCGCAAGGAAGAACAGAAGCTTTATCGCCGTCACTCCGGTTATCCGGGTGGACTTACGGAGACGAAGGCCCGCAAGGTGCGCGAGACCCGTCCCACGCGGATGATTGAAGAGGCGATCCAAGGTATGCTCCCGAAGACCAAGATGGGGAAGCAAATGTACCGGAAGCTCCAGGTTTACGCAGGTCCGAAGCACCCTCATCAGGCGCAGAAGCCCGTCGAAATGACGATCGGTTAAGGAAGAAATATAAGAATGGCGTTGGTACAACATCTAGGGACGGGCCGCCGCAAGCGAGCGGTGGCGAGAGTGTTTCTGCGGTCGGGCAAGGGCACCATTACTGTAAACGGGCGCACCTTCGAGAACTATTTCCCGAGCGAGGCGTCGCGCGCCGTGGTCCGGCAGCCGCTGCTGGCGACGGAAACGGCCGATAAATTCGATATTTTAATCACCACCGCGGGCGGCGGACCAACGGGTCAAGCCGGCGCGGCGAAACTGGGAATCGCGCGGGCACTCCTGGAATTTAACGTCGAGCTGCGCGCGAAACTGAAGGAATTGGGCATGTTGACGCGCGACGCGCGCCAGCACGAGCGCAAGAAGTACGGTCAAAAGGGCGCTCGCAAACGCTTCCAGTTCTCGAAGCGCTAACGGCTCCGCCGTCTTTGGCGCGGCCTTCGCCGCGAGTACCTTTGAGAGACTCGCTGGTCTGGTTCGCCTGTTTGTTTTTAGGGCGCATGTCGAAAATGCGCCCTGCGTTAACTAACCTCCCAAGCTGCAAATTCCGCTTAGGGCCGCAGCACGGGTTCACTACATCAGGAGGCATTTTTGCCGTCGATTAGCATGAAAGAATTGCTCGAAGCAGGCGTTCACTTCGGGCACCAGACCAAGCGCTGGAATCCCAAGATGAAAGAATACATCTTCGGGGAACGTAACGGGATCTATATCATCGATCTCCAGAAGACTCTGAAGCTGTTCAAGGACGCGATGCGGTACGTGCAGGAGATGGCTTCGTCGGGCAAAACGGTGTTGTTCGTGGGCACCAAGCGCCAGGCGCAGGAAGCCATCGCCGAAGAGGCGACGCGCTGCAACATGTACTACGTGAATCAGCGCTGGCTGGGCGGCCTGCTCACCAACATGGCCACGGTTCAGAAATCCATCAAGAAATTGAAGGAACTGGAGGCGATGGCGACGGCCAACGACTGGGAAGGGCGTCAGAAAAAGGAAATTGTGCGCCTGGAAAGGGAGCGCAAGCACCTGAGCCAGAACCTGGCCGGCATCAAGGACATGAACGGGCTTCCGGATTTGCTCTTCGTGGTCGATTCGAACAAGGAAGCGATCGCGGTGGAGGAAGCGCGGAAGCTGGGGATTCCGGTGGTGGCCGTGGTGGATACCAATTGCGATCCGGACAAAGTGGATTATGTGATTCCCGGCAATGACGATGCGCTGCGGGCGATCCGGCTGTTTACCACCAAAATTTCGGATGCGTGCATCGAAGGAAGGCAGCTCGCCAGCGAGCACGATTTCGCCGCGACCGAGAAGCCTGCCGTGGGCGACGATGTGCCGCTCGACGAAAATCCGGAGTATGCGCAGTACATCGATCCGAAGTACGCCGAGCAACTCATGTCGGAGAGCCTGGTGGCGGATGAAGATCTGCCGTCGAACTCGATCTCCCGCAAAGGCCCGGTAGCGGAAGCCGCGGAAGAGCTGGCGACCCGGAATCAGTAGGTTTTTTGGCGACATCTTTCATAGGCTGAAGCCTGTGCCACCAATCCAATGACCGGTGGCACAGACTCTAGTCTGTGTGTTCAAAAGGGACATTTATGGAAATCAGTGCACAGCTAGTAAAGCAGCTCCGGGAGCGAACCGGGGCGGGGATGATGGAGTGCAAGAAGGCGCTAGTCGAGGCGAAGGGCGAACTCGCCGAAGCAGAGGTCGTGCTGCGCAAGCAGGGAATCGCGTCGGCCGGTAAGAAGTCGTCGCGAACGACCAAGCAAGGCGTGATCGGCAGCTACATTCACCCGGGCGCGCAGTTGGGCGTGTTGATCGAAGTGAATTGCGAGTCGGATTTCGTGGCGCGCACCGACGATTTTCAGGAGCTGGTGAAAGATCTGGCGATGCAGGTAGCCGCGGCCGATCCGCAGTTTGTCCGGCGTGAAGAGGTGACCGAAGCGGCGCTCGCCAAAGAGCGCGAGATTCAGCGCGCCCGCGCGATCAACGAGGGGAAACCCGAGAAGATGGCGGACAAAATCGTTGAAGGGCGCATGAACAAGTACTTTGAAGAGGTCTGCCTGTATGAGCAGCCTTTCATCAAGGACAACTCGACGACGATCGCGGAAGTGATCAAGTCGAAGATCGCGAAGCTGGGCGAAAATATTTCGGTTTCGCGGTTTGCGCGGTTCAAGGTCGGCGACGCGGCCCAGTCCGAAACTTCAGCAGCGGAATAAACAACCGTGGCGAAATACGGACGCATTCTCCTCAAAATAAGCGGCGAGGTGCTGGCGGGCGAAGGATCCTTCGGCGTGGATGCGTCTCGTGTTGCCGCTCTGGCTGCGGAAGTGGCGGAGGTTGTGCGCACCGGCGTCCAGGTCGGCTTGGTCGTCGGCGGCGGAAATTTCTTCCGCGGCGTAGCGGCGGCGGCGCAGAACATGGATCGCGTGGCGGCCGATCATATGGGCATGCTGGCCACGGTGATCAATGCGCTGGCGTTGCAGGATGCACTCGAAAAACAGGGCGTCCCAACGCGGGTGATGACCGCGATCGAAATGCATGAGGTCGCGGAACCTTATATAAGGCGCCGCGCGATAAGGCATCTCGAAAAAGGCCGCATCGTGATTTTCGCTGCAGGCACCTCCAATCCTTACTTTTCCACCGACACGGCGGCGACGCTGCGCGGACTCGAAATTCACGCCGAAGTAGTCGCGAAAGCCACGCGCGTCGACGGCGTGTACGATAAGGATCCGCTGAAGAGTCCGGACGCGGTGCGGTTCTCGGAAATCAGCTACTCCGATGTGCTCGCGAAAAACCTGCGGGTGATGGACGCGTCGGCCGTGGCGATGTGCCGCGACAACAAGCTCGCCATCGTGGTTTTCAATTTGAACGTCCATGGCAATATAATGCGAATGGCGATGGGCGAGCCGATCGGCACGCTCATCCACTAAGAAAAGCCTATGAAGCCAGAACAATCAGCACCAGCGACCAACAACGCGTTTCAGAGTGTGAAAGACGTGGAGGCCCATGCCAAAGGGCGCATGGATAAAGTGATTTCGGGCTTGCAGCACGAAATGGCTGCGATCCGCACGGGCCGCGCCTCGGTGGCGATTTTCGACAATCTGCGAGTGGATTATTACGGCACGCCGACCCCTCTGAACCAAGTCGCCAACCTGCATGTGCCGGAGCCTTCGCTGATCACCATTCAGCCGTGGGATGTCTCCCAGATCGGCACGATCGAAAAAGCCATTCGCCAGGCCGACATGGGTCTGAACCCTTCGAACGACGGGAAAATTATCCGCGTGCCGATTCCGCCTCTGACAGAAGAGCGCAGGAAAGAGATCGTCAAAAAACTACACGGCGTCACCGAAGAGCATCGGGTCGCCGCGCGAACGATTCGCCGGGATGCGAATGAGCATCTCAAAAAATTGCTAAAAGACAAGCTGATCAGCGAAGACGAAGAACGCCGGGCTCTGGACGATATTCAGAAAACCACCGACGCACATATCGCGAAGATGGATCAGGCGGCGAAGGCCAAGGAAAAAGATATCCTGGATATTAAGTAGGTTCCATGAAGGCAGTCACGCTTCTTCTCGTTGGAGCAAGTGTCGGCGTCGTCATCGCGCTGCTCTGTGCGCCGCGTAAAGAGCGTCGCGAAGAGCAGGACGAGTGGGACATCGTCGACGAGGCTTCGGCGGAGTCGTTTCCAGCCAGCGATTCTCCGGCGTATTAATATGCGCAGGGCAATCGCGTTCCTTCTCGCGGCGGGCACGGTGTTCGGCCAGGATGCTGCGCTGGCGCGGTTGAAGCAAGAATTGAAGACCGCGCGAGACCAGGAAATCAGCGCCGAGCGCAAGGCGCAAGCAGAAAAGGAAAAAACCGGAGTCTGGCCGGAGGCGGAACAAGGTCTCAGCGCGGCTCGGATTGCGCGGGTTCACACGGCTCTGCTGAGTTGGATCGAGTTGCAATTGCCGATGGGCCGGAGCGCGGCTGCGATCAAGTCTTCAGATTGGGAAGCCGCGATACACAGCCAACTTGCCGCTGCGGGAATTGCGGAAAAGAGCCGCAGGTTGCGCCAGACACGCCGGAAATGCCGCTCGATTTCGAAGATCCCGGTTTTGATTCCGTCAGCGTCGCACTGAGCTGGAAGCCTGAGTTGCCGGACGTTCTTCTGGTCACCCCAGGCGTGGGCGTGCGTTGCGGAGAGGACCAGGCCGTGTATGGATACCAGTTTGACGCGAATGGCTGGGCGCGCGTGATCAGCGATCACACGGCAAGCGACTTCGGGTACGGCTGGGCGAGGTTCGAACTATCGGACGCAGACGGCCACGGCCGGCGATTGCTGCTGATCCAACGCGCATCGGTGCAGTGCGAATCTACTTGGATGGGAGCGACGTATTCGGTTTTCCGAATGGCAAGTGACTCGGCCACGCCTCCAGTTTCCTTGTTGTCGGGCGAGCATGGTTTCTGGATGGGGAATGACGATGACGGATTAGTGTTCGCCTTGAAGCCGGATGAGTTGATCATCGAACTGCTGGACAGCAGCGTCGACTCGGGAGTCCACAATCGTACGCAGATTCATCGTTATAATTTCGTGGATGGAGTGAAGCGGATAGATCCGGTCGCGCTTCAGCCGCATGATTTCGCGGAGGAGTGGTTGACCCGGCCGTGGAGCGAGATGCAATCGCGATCGGCGCCCAACACGCAGAAGTGGCACGCGAAATTGCATGCTGATCTCGTGCTGGGCGAGTATACCAATGTCGTGCTCTGCGCTGCCAAGCCGGATCGATGGTCGATTGGGTTTGACATCGATCTCATCGGAGAAAACAGGCTCAAAGAACCCATTGGGGTTCATCTTCTGGTTCGCGACCTCGGCAATTATCGCTTCGAAATGGAGGCGGTCAGCGATTCCGAATTTGAAGGATGCCCTGGCGAGGGCGCTCCCAGCGATAAGCACCCGTGGCTGTCGGTTGAGCAGTTGAAGGCGCTGCCTTAGACGAAAAACACATTTTAGCCGCCGATGAACGCGGATAAACGCCGATAAAACCGAGCCACTTTGGCCGTCCGGAATCGGCGTTCATCGGCGTTTATCGGCGGCTAATTCATTCTTCGACTTCCGGGTTACCCTTAAGATATGAGGGTTTGTCTCCTTGCTCTCCTGCCCGGGTTGCTTTGTGCCCAATCGTTGCAGGAATTTGAGAAAAAAGTTACTGAATTTACGCTCCCTAACGGGATGCGATTCCTGATTATTGAGCGGCATGAGGCGCCGGTGGTCTCGTTCCACACCTACGTAAACGTCGGATCGGTGGACGATCCCAGCGGTGAATCGGGCATTGCGCACATGTTCGAACACATGGCGTTTAAAGGCACGCCGACCATCGGTTCTAAAAACTGGCCCAAGGAAAAAGCGGCGCTGGAGCAGATCGAAGTCGTCTACGACAAGCTCGATCAGGAGAAAAATAAGGGCTTTCGATCCGATCCGAAGAAAATCGAAGAGCTGCAGAAGCAGGTGAAGGACGCGATCGCTACCGCCGACAGTTTCGTCGAGGAGAATGAGTACGATCGCATCGTCGAATCGAACGGAGGCGTCGGCATGAACGCCAGCACGGCCGAGGATTCGACCAACTATTTTTACAGCTTTCCGGAGAATCGCATCGAGCTGTGGTTCTATCTCGAATCGGAGCGTTTCCTGCATCCGGTGTTTCGCGAATTTTATAAAGAGCGCGACGTGGTTCGCGAAGAGCGGCGCATGCGCGTCGAATCGAGTCCGCAAGGGAAGCTGGTGGAGGCATTGCTCGCGACCTCCATCGAGGCTCATCCTTATCGAGTCATGCCGGGCGGATGGGGCAGCGACATTGATAATTTTCGCGCCAACGAGGCCTCCCTGTTTTATAAGAAATATTACACGCCGGGGAACATCACCATCGGAATCGCGGGCGATGTAAATCCGGCCGAGGCGAGGAAGCTGGCCGAGAAATATTTCGGACGTCTGCCGAAGGCTCCTCTGCCTCCGATGGTGCGCACGGTTGAGCCTCCGCAGGAGGGACCGAAACGCGTCGCGGTGGAGACTCCGGCGCAGCCGTTTATTGCGATTGCTTATAAGCGGCCTTCGCAGTACAGCCCGGACGACGCGGCGCTCGATGTGCTGAGCGACATTCTTTCGGGCGGACGCACGGGGCTGATCTATAAGGACCTGGTGCGGGACAAAAAGATCGCCCTGGCCGCGGCCAGCCAGGATACATTTCCTTCGGGCAAGTATCCGTCGTTGTTTTTGTTTTACGTAATTCCGTCTTCGGGCCATTCGCTGGAGGAGAACGAAAAGGCTCTCTACGCGATTATCGAGAAGGTCAAAAAGGATAAAGTTGACGACGCGACCATCGCACGGGTGAGGATCAAGCTGCGGGCGGCTCTGATCCGGAAGCTCGATAGCAATTCGGGGTTGGCTTCGGAGTTGTGCAGCTACTCCGTGAATTTCGGAGATTGGAAAAAGCTGTTTACGCAGCTTCAGGAGTACGACAAAGTGACCGCGGACGATGTGCAGCGCGTGGCGAAAACTTATCTGATCGAGAACACGCGCACGGTGGCCTATACGCAGGCTCCGGCGGAAGGCGGTGCGAAGTGAAGGGCATATTGCTTGCGGTGTGCATCGCCGGCCTGGGTTTTGCGCAGGTGGCTCCTTCTTATAAGGACTTGAAATATCCGCCGCTGCCGCAGGTGAAGATTCCGGTGCCGGCGACGGTGACTCTATCGAACGGCATGCGCGTGTTCCTGCTCGAAGATCATGAGCTGCCCTTGATTCACGGCCTGGCGCTGATTCATACCGGAAATTTGTTCGACCCGCCGGAAAAAAAGGGATTGTCCGAGCTGATGGCGGAGGTGTTGCGATCGGGCGGAACGAAGACCAAAACGGGCGACCAGATCGATGAAGAGCTGGAGAACATCGCGGCGTCGGTCGAGGCGGGCATGGACGAAACCAGCGCCAGCATGAGTTTTTCAGCACTCAAAGAGAATGGCGACACGGTATTGCAAGTCTTTAAGGATGTGATGACGGAGCCGGAGTTTCGGCAGGACAAGCTCGACTTGGCGATCTCGCAGTCGCGCAGCGCGATCGCGCGCCGCAACGACGATGCGAGCGGGATTCCGGATCGCGAATTGATGAGGATCATTTACGGTCCGGCGACGCCTTACGGATGGCAGGTGGAGTATGAGGATCTGGATCATATTCATCGCGACGACCTGGTGAAGTTTTATCAGCGCTATTACTTTCCGAAGAACATCATGCTGGCGGTTTATGGCGATTTCAAAATTGACGAGATGAAGGACAAGCTGGAAAAAACCTTCGCCGGCTGGAACGTCGAACAGCCCGCCGTTCCGAAATTTCCGGAAGTGACGGCGAAGCCGGCGCCGGGAATTTATCTGGCCGAAAAGTCGGACGTTACGCAGACTTTTTTCGCGATTGGCGAACTGGGCGGAACGCTGCGCGATAAGGATTACGCGGCGCTGCAAGTGGCCGCGAATATTCTGGGCCAGGGGTTCACCAGCAGGCTGTTGTCGCAGATCCGCACCAAGCTGGGGTACGCCTACGACATCAGCGCGTCCTGGTCGGCGAACTGGGATCATCCGGGGACGTTCCGGATCGAAGGCAGCACGAAATCGCAATCGACCACGGAGACGCTGGAGGCCACGCGAGTCGAGTTGGATAAGATGCGGACTTCGGAAGTGACGGAGAGGGAACTGGACGAAGCGAAGCAAGGGGTGTTGAACAGTTTCGTTTTTAATTTCGACAGTCCGGCGAAAACCCTGAATCGCGCGATGCGGTATGAATACTACGGTTATCCGAAAGACTTTATATTTCAGTATCAAAAAGCCATCTCGTCCGTGACCCGCGCGGATGTGCTGCGCGTGGCGAAGGAGCGGTTCTTGCCGGAGAATCTGGCGATCGTCGCGGTGGGAAATCCGAAGGAGTTCGGAAAGCCACTTTCGGCGCTCGGCAAGGTGAACGTGCTGGATCTGACCATTCCTGAACCCAAATCCGACAAGCCCACGGCGAAAACGGATCCGGCGGCGGCGGAGCGGGGGCGGGCATTACTGAAACGCGCGCAGCAGGCGATGGGTGGGGCGGAGAAGCTTGCGGGCGTGAAGGATGTGACGGAATCGGCGGAGATGACCATGTCTCCGGCGGCGGGGGGGATGAAGATGAAGCAGCAGATCCGGTGGGTGGCGCCGAGCTACTTCCGCCAGGATCAAGCCCTGCCGCCGCCCATGGGCACCGTCGTTGCGTATTCAGACGGAAAGACGGGATGGCTGTCGTTTCCGACCTTTGCGCCGATGAATGCGTCGGTGCTGAGACAGGCGCAGGGGGAGATTTTTCGCGAATTAGTTTCGCTGATGTTATCCGACCGCGATGCGTCGCGCACCGTGACGGCGGCGGGTCCGAAATCGGTGGAGATTTCTGGCGCCGACGGGCAGAGCGTGCGGGTGGAGTTCGACGAGGCAACCGGATTGCCCGTGCGTCAGGTGTACAAGGAAACGGGGATGGGCGGGCCTCCGTCTGAAGTGAAGGAGACCTTTTCGGATTGGCGCGAGGTGGATGGCATCAAGCTGCCTTTCAAGGTCTTAATGGAGCAGAACGAGCAAAAAGTGGGAGAAGTGACGATTTCGGAGATCAAGATCAATACCGGGATTAAGCCGGAGGACTTGAACAAAAAACCGGAACCGGCAAAGAAATGACGCGGCGGAGTTTCCTCTTATCGACAGGCGCGTGCGCTGTGGCGCAGAGCGTGCAAACCAAGGCGGAGATCAAAGGGAAGAAAATTGTCGACGATGCGCTGGCGGCGCTCGGCGGAAATACTTACCTGACGATGGCGGACCGCACGGAAAACGGGCGCGCTTATTCCTATTATCACGACCAGATTTCCGGTCTTTCGATCGCCAAGATTTATACCAAGTATAAGACTGTCCCGGGGTCTAAATCGGGAGCGGAGTTGGGGCAGGTTGAGAAGGATGTTTTCGGCAAGACGGAAGATACGTCGGTGCTTTTCCTGGAAGACAAGGGATGGGATATCAGTTGGCGCGGGTCAAAGGAGATGGAGCAGAATCGGTTCGACCGGTATCGGGAATGGACGCTGCGCAACGTGCTGTATATTTTTCGCATGCGCTTGCAGGAGCCGGGGATGATTTTCGAATTCCAGAACTCCGACGTCATCGACAATTTGCCGGTGGATATTGTGGACATCACCGACGCGGCAAATCGGGTGATTCATGTGCATTTTCATCAGTCGACCAAGCTTCCGGTGCGGCAGGTTTATAAGCGGAAAAACGAGGAGACCAAGGAGCAGGATGACGAGGTGACGCTGTTTACAAGATATCTGGATGCGGGCGGAGTGCAATGGCCGCATCAGATCCGGCGGGAGCGCAACGGTTATAAGTCGTACGAGATTTTTTCGGAGACGGTCAAGATCAATAAGGACCTGGCGGACAATTTGTTCACGGTGCCGGAACCGGGCGCGATCGCCAAGCCTAAGAAGAAGTAGCGGCTTCGGCGACGGCACGTTTTTCGAGCAACTGGGCCGCTTTTTCAAGCAGCGCGGACTGGGTGAACGGACGCCGGATTTCGTTGGACGTCCTTTCGAGAGAGTCGACGATGCGCAGGACCTGGAGGTCCGGATGGTGCGGCCGCAAAGCCGTGCCGATGCGGTCTGCGTCGTCGGCCTCGGCGACAAGAAGATCCAGCGAGCCGTCATGCACCTCGCCCAACGCCAGGGCTTCATGATCGTCGACGGCTTCGAGCAGGTTGTACCCGGCGGCCTCGAAGAAATTGTGGAGTTGCGAGCGGACTCTTTCCCGGTAATCGACCAGCAATACGGAGGGAATGCCGCCTGGTTGCGGGCTCGCCGCGGGGAGCAACGCCTCGGCCGCGCGCGGCAGGAGCACTTCGAAACGGCAACCGCGGGCGGTCGGCTGGGCCGAAATGTAACCGCTATGCTCGGTGACGATGCCGTGGACCATGGCGAGCGCGAGCCCGTCTTCGGCGATCGAGGAGGGCTCGAACATTTTTTCAAGATCCGGTTCCTGGCCGGTGTGGGCGATGTTCAAAGTCACGTAGCTGGCGACCGAGTCGAATCGCGGAAGGTCCGTACAGCCGGTTTCGATCAGTAAGTGGCCACCCTCCGGCATCAGCGCGCAGGCGTGGAGTACCAGGTTCATGATGGCCTGCTCCAGTTGCGCCGCGTCAGCCCGGACTTTGCCCGCTGCGGGCGACGGACGAATCGCCACTTCGATCCGCGCGCCGGCCACGGACTCGATCAGTTTCGACATGCGGCGCAGCATGCCGTTCAGGCTCAGAAATTCGGGCTGTTCGGTGGCCTGCCGGGTGCCGAACCGGGTGAGCCGGCGGGTGAGCGCTTCGGCGGCGGCGGCCGATTCTTGAATCTCCTCGATTGCCTGGCGGGCGGGCGAGTATTCTCCGAACTGCCGCAGCAAGTTCTCGGACTGGGTCCGGATGTTCGCGAGCAGACTGGAGTATTCGTTTGAAACGCGCGCCGCCATTCTTCCCGCGGCGTCCACTTTCTGGGCCTGGCGAAGCTGTTTTTCTTCCCACAGGCGCGCGCTGACGTCGCGAAAGGTCAGTACGGTTCCGAGAGCGAGTCCGCACGCTTTGACGGGCGCGGCCGATCCTTCAATCCGCATCTGGAAGCCGCTGCGGGAGACTAACTGCCAGGTGCGGTCGAGGGCCATGGGCGCGTCTTTCAGAATCGCCAGCGGCACGGGATCTTCGGCGGGCTCTCCCGATTCGGAGTCTATTAGTCCGAGCACGCGCAGGACCGGTTTGCCTTCGGCTTCTTTCTGGGTCCAACCGGAAAGATCCTCGGCCGCCTGGTTCAACATCAGGACATGGCTGCGATCGTCGGTGACCACCACTGCGTCGGCGACGGAGCTGAGAGTGGTGCGCAGCAGCGCCTCGCGCTCTTCGAGCTTTCGTTCCATCTTGTGTTTGTAGATGGCGATTTCGATCGAGCTGTTGAGGGACGCATGGGCGATCGGTTTGACGATATAACCGAAGGGGCCGGTGAGTTTGGCGCGGTCGATGGTGGCGCGGTCGCCGTGCGCGGTGAGGAAAATCACCGGCAGGTGATACTGTTCTCGGATGCGCGCGGCGGTTTCGATACCGTCGACCGGGCCATCGATGCGGATGTCCATCAGGACGATGTCGGCTTCGGAGGCCTTTTCGAGCGCCTCCTCGGAGGTGCCGACGGTCGCCACGACCTGATGGCCCAACGCCTCAAGGCGATGGGAGATGTCGAGGGCGATCAGCCCTTCATCCTCCACTACCAGCACTTTGTACGATTTGCTCTCCATTTTTCGCCTCCGGAAATGAAATTTTGAACGTCGCGGGGTTGCGGTGTGCCACCTCGAATGTTCCCTTCAACTGACGTGCCAGGATTTTAACGATTTGCATGCCCAGCGATTTCGGCTTCGCAAAGTCCACTTCGTTCGAAACACCGACGCCGTTGTCGTTTACCGTCAACTCGATTTGCCCGCTGCGGCGTGTGCCGGTAATGGCGATCGAACCTCTGCGGCCCTCCGGAAAGCCGTGCTTCAGAACATTCGAGATCAACTCGCCGAGAATCAGGCCGGCGGGGATGGCCTGGTCGAGGCCGAGTTCCACAGGTTCCATCGCCACGGTCCAGGAGACGCGCTCCGGGTCGATGCCGTAGGAGTGAAACAGGCTGGTCGCGAGCATAGTGACATGCTTTCCCAAGTCCACACCTGCCAGATCCGCGGTGGCATAAAGCTGCTCATGAATCAGGGCCATGGATTCCACACGGTGCTGGCTGGCGCGGAGCGCGCCGGCGACTTGAGCGTTCACACAGGTGCTGGCCTGGAGGTTCAGGAGGCTCGCGATCACGGCCAGATTATTTTTAACGCGGTGATGGACCTCCTTGAGCAGGATTTCCTTCTCGCCGAGGAGGCTTGCCAAGCGATCGCGCTCTCCTTTAAGAGAACGAATGAGATCCCGCCGCGTGGTGGCCTTTTCGACGGAGAGCCTCAGCGCCTCCGCTGTGAGGTGGTCCTTCATGATGTATTCATGGGCGCCTGCCTTGAGCGCGGCGGCGGCGACCATGCCGCTGCCTAAACCAGTGAGCATCACGATCGCAAAACGGTCGTCTTGAGACTCCTGCGGGATGTGTTCCAGGAACTCGAGACCGGTCATGTCGGGGAGCCGGTAGTCGATCAGAACGCAGTCCGGCGAGAACTCCCGGCAGGCCTCCAGGCCACGCGTGCCATCGCCCACCTCCAAAAATTCAAGGAGTTCGGTACCGCGCGATTCTTCGAGCAGGATGCGGCAGAGCATGCGGTCAGCCTTCGAATCGTCCACAATGAGTATCTTCATCGCTCAGGCGCGGCTTCCCTCAGCAACTATGTGGAACGACGGAGGCTATATTCTCTTAGGAAGTGGCGCGTCCCGAGAGAGAAAAGACACTACGACTGTACGGAGTATCGCGAGCGACCCGGCCGAAACCGGGCCGCTAGTGGATCGGACTGTCTCTCACATGCCAAATCATGCTTCGATGCACAATCCTCTGAAAACCGGAGCCCCAAACTCCGTTATAGGATCGATCCTAAAGTCTTCCGTCGAGACCATACATATAGTTGGCCGCGCGAGCCGTGCCACGGGCTCCGGAAGATCAGTACCACCGTAATACGACTTTTCCTGCGCAGGAAAAAAGCTGTCGGAAAGAGCCTCGGTGGAGGACCCTTCCTGGCATGAGAGTACACGGCGAACGCAAAAAACATTTCACGCAAAGGCGCTAAGCTCGCTAAGAAGAAGGAGATAAAAAAATTAATCCGTTAGTGTTTGTCGGGAGCTTTGCCTAAACTGATCAAGTTTGCCAGTAATTGATAGGCTCCGTCGGTTCCGGCTGGGAGTTGGCGCCATAGGCCTAGCCCTAAATAGAGCCAGCGGCCCTTGCCGATTTTTCCTTCAACGAAAGAGCCGAGCTTTTCGCCGGGATTGTCGGGGAAAGAGTCGACCATTGACACCAGGTCGACGTATTTCGGATCTTTCTCGCCCAGGAAATACAGGCCGCGTTCCTGGACCCATCCATCCCAGGTGGATGTTCCGATTTTATTGGGATAGCTGAAGACGGAATGATTCGGGACCAGGACTTTGACGGGAACCAATTCGTCGGAGACGCGGTTGGAACTGACTTTCGCGGGGAAAGGACCGTAGTCGGCGCGGTTGAACTCCATTTTGTTGTATTGCACGATTACTGTTCCGCCTCGTTCCGCATAATCCAGCAGACGGTGGTTGTAGGCGCGGAGGTCGCTGCGGCGCTCATAGGCGCGGACGCCGGTGACGATTACGTCGTACTTCGACAAATCGCCCCACGCTAGTTCGTCCTGATCGATAAAGGAGAGCTTCGCGCCCAACTGCTCGATCGCCTGCGGAACCTGGTCGCCGACGCCGTTGATGTATCCGACGGTCAGATTGGGAATGATCTTCACGTCGACGACTTTGAGCGCGGTCTCGGCCGGTTTGATCACTTGGCGGCGCTGGACGTGGGGGTATTCGATCTCCTGGTATCCGGTGGTGTATTTTGTCCCGGCAGGGCCGGTCACTATAGCGCGCAAGGTGTATTCGCCGGGATTGACTTTCGGAGGAGCGGTGACTTGAAAGCGCGCGGAGAGCGATTCGTCTTCATGGTCAAAGGAGACTGGCACGGATGCGGGAGTCGCCTTCCAGCCGGACGGCAGTTCGAGTGCGACACTGACGTCCGCTTTCCCTTTGGTGCTGTTGGTCACGGAAACATGAATCTCGCGCATGCCTGCGTTGGCTGCGGGAAATACGGCCAGAGGAGGCGTGGTCCTGACGGAAAAGTCGGGCACGACGTTCAGCTCCATACGTTTGTCGCCGGTGTAGATGTCCTTCACGTAGCGGAATTGGACGGGGATTTCCCTGGCGACGTCCACCGTGCCCGCGTGGACATGAAATGCGACGCGGAAGGGCGTGGGCTGGAACGGAATCCCGAACTCGACGGAGGGGTCGAAAATATCGATCGCGTTGTTCGCCGGATGTTTCCAGTAATGGTCTGAGAAGTACGGCGTGGTTGGCTTCGCGTCCTTTCCGATCTCGACGTCTTCGGTGCAATTGTACGGCACATCTTTTTTCAACGCGCCTTCGTTGCACTTGCCGACGCGCTTAGGACCACCGAAACCCGCGATCGTGACGCCGGTGAGATTCACTTCCGAAACGCCCCGGTTTAGCGCGATCAGAGACAGCTTCAAGGGCTGGCCGGCGATCACGAGCCCGTCGTCGGCCACGGCATCGAAGGTCAGGCCATGCGCCGCGATGACGGCGTCCTCATAATCGCGCTCCTTGATTTTGAGGCGGAAGTCGATTTCGTAACGGGCTTGGTCCGTGAGGCCCAGGGAACCGAGGCGCGCGCGCAAGGCCCGTACTGCGGACAGTCCCTGTTCGACAGGAGCCGCCGTGCCGGCGTCGTTGCCAGCTTCGAACACTTTCTGCGCTCGCGTCGCCGCGTCGGCGATCGCTGTCAGAGCATTCGTCAGCTCGGCGGGCGGATGGCTTCCCGCGTACAGGCTTAGCGCCGATATGCTGGTATCGACGCCGTCGAAGAGCGAGGTCTCGGTCTTCTCCATTTCCCCGGGGATGGTGGTCTCGACGAGTTGGTAGCCGCCGCCGCGGCCTCCGCCTCCTCCCCGGCCGTTCGCGGCTCCGGGTAAAGGGGGCAGTCCGTTGGTGCCTTGACACTTGTGGCTGCTGCGCGCGTCGGAGCCGATTTCGGCGTAGGTGCGGCCTAGAAGCGAATCGAACATCGCGGTGTTAACGGTGGCGAGCTTCACGGCGGGGGTTGGGGGTGGAGGCGGAGCTGCGCCGCGGCCTCCGCGTCCTTCCGGTCCGCCGCGGCCCCCGCCGAAGCCTGCGGTCATATAGAGTTTCTTTGGCTGCCAGGGACGAAGGCCTTCCTTGATCTGCTCCGGATACATGGCGGGATCGGCGGCTGCTTTGTAGGCTTCTTTCGTAAGGATCGTGGTCGCTTCGTGGGCGCGATCGCCTCCGCGGCCCTGCATGTTCATGGTGAGGACCACGTCGGGACGGAAGGTGCGAATCAGGCGGACGAAGTCGCCGACGATTTCCTTGCGGCCCCACTTGTCGATTACCTCTTGCGGAGAGAACGAATAGCCGTAATCGATGGCGCGGGTAAAATATTGTTCCGCGCCATCGAGCCGGTGGGCGGACTGCAACTCAGAGGTGCGGAGGACGCCGATATCTGCGAACAGTTCCGGTCCGATTTCGTTCTGACCGCCTTCGCCGCGCGTGGTCTGGACGTCGATGGAGCGCAAGCCCATTCCGTGGGTGAACAGGGCGTAGAGCGCATTGGTTTCGTCGTCGGGATGCGCGGCGGTTTGCAGGAAGGTGCCGGAGACGCTCAGTTTACGTAGGGCCAGACCGAGCGCGATGTGTCCGCTATCCTGCGCGGCGAGGGGGAAATTGAGGCGGTTTTGCGCAGGCGCGGTTGCCAGGGAAAGACTCAACAGGAGAGGAAGGAGGCGTTTCATGCTTAAGAAGAGAGTTTATCCTGAATGGATTCCCCTCTGGCGCCAGCGCGATTTTTTAAAACTTTGGGTCGGTGAAACGATTTCTTCGATCGGGTCCCGCATTACCAGGGAAGGACTGCCGCTGACTGCGGTGATCGTGCTGGGAGCGACTCCGCTGCAAATGGGAATTCTCGCCGCAACGGGGGGCGCGTCCGTGCTGGTGTTCAGCTTGTGGGCGGGCATAGTGGTCGACCGGGTTCGCCGCAGGCCGGTGATGATCGCGGCCGATCTTGGGCGCGCCGTGCTGCTGGGTTGTATCCCCGTTCTTGCGCTGCTGCACGTGTTGTCTATCGCGCATCTGATTGGGATCGCTGCGGGCACGGGCGTGCTCACGGTGTTGTTCGATGTCGCGTATCAATCGTACTTGCCGTCGCTGGTTGAAGCAGCGGAGTTGTTCGAGGGCAACCGGCTGCTGAGTATATCGAGCTCGACCGCGGAAATTTTGGGACCGTCGCTGACCGGGGTGCTGGTGCAGTTGATTACCGCGCCTTTCGCGATTTTATTGGACGCTTTGTCCTTTCTGGTTTCCGCGATTTCCGTTGCCGTGATCCGCAAGCCGGAGCCTCCCGCTCATGCCCAGGCTCACGAGGGTCTAACGCACGAAATGCTGGGCGGGATGAAGACGATTCTCGAGCATCCTCTGCTGCGGGCTTTGTTCTTCCGGTCGATTACGGCGTTTCTGGCGATGGGCCTGGGGCTGTTTAGCTTTTACGTTCTGTACCTGATTCGAGTGCTCCATTTGACACCTGCGGAGTTAGGCATCGCGATCGCGCTGGGCGGAGCGGGCAGCCTGGCGGGCGGATTGCTTTCTACGCGCATTGCGGCGCGCTTTCCGATGAAGATAAGTTTTTTCGTCAGTGCGTTGACGATCGGCAGTCTTCAATTCTTGACGCCACTGGGCTCCGTATTTCCGCGATTCGCGCTGCTACTGGTTTGCCTGCACCAGTTCTTCGGAGATTTCGCGTGGACCATTTATTACGTCAACGAGACCACACTGCAACAGAGGGTTGCGCCTCCGCAGCTTTTGGGGCGGGTTAATGCGGCGATTCAGCTGGCCTCGCGGGGCATGCTCCCGATTGGAGCGGTAGCGGGCGGATTTCTGGGCGGAAGGATTGGAATCACGAACACGCTATGGATCGGCGCGGTCGGAATCTTATTCTCGACGCTCTGGCTGCTGCCTTTTCTCCGCTCAAATGTCCGCCCGGAAGGGTAACAATTCATATACTAGCGGTCGTCGTATATCATTACAAATTAGCCCAATGGGCTTCAGGAGAGAGTAGAAGCGATGCGATTCCGCCCCTTCCAAAACCGCTGGACGCTATCTGTGATCGTCACTGCAGCCGGCCTCGCCCTGGCTGGCTTGATTTGGGCGCAGGGACGACCGCCGGAGCCGAAACCGAACGAATCCGCCGATCCGATGCTGCGCGGATTCGAGTTCCGGTCTATCGGACCGGCGGTGATGATGGGCCGTCTGGACGATATCGCCGGCTCCGAAAAAGACCCGATGTTACTCTACATCGGCTTCGCGACGGGCGGCGTGTGGAAGTCGACGGACGGGGGACTCTATTGGCATTCGCAGTTCGACAACATGCCGGATGAATCGATCGGCTCGATCGCGATTGCGCCATCCGATCCGAATGTTGTTTACGTGGGGACGGGCGAGCCAAATAACCGGCAAAGCTCGTCGATCGGCGACGGCGTGTGGGGAACTACCGATGGGGGGAAAACGTGGAACCACCTCGGCCTGGAAAATACGCAATCGATCGGGCGCGTGGTGGTGGACTCCACCGATCCCAAAATCGTCTATGTGGCGGCGGTCGGGCATTTGTTCGGACCTAATCCGGACCGCGGCCTGTATAAATCGGTCGATGGCGGGAAGACGTGGAAAAATACGAAATATATTGATCCCGATACGGGGTTCAACGACGTCGCGATCGACCCGGTGAATCCGAAGACGCTTTATGCGTCGTCGTTTCAGAGGCGGCGTACGTGGTGGGGATATAACGGCGGCGGACCGGGCAGCGCATTGTGGAAGACCACCAACGGGGGAGATACCTGGACCAAGCTGGAAGGTCCGGGCTGGCCCAAACCGAAGGATGGAATTTACGGGCGCATCGCGTTGTCTGTTTTCCGGGCGAATCCGAAGATCGTCTACGCGCAGGTGGAAGCGGGAGCGAGCGGAGGCACGGGCGGAGGGACAACGGCGGAGGGTGGTCCGGCACCGCGAGGCGGCCGGGGCGGTGGATTTGGGGGCGAAACGCCGGCAGAAACTCCCGCCGGAGCGCCAGCGGGAGACACGGCAGCCGGCGGAGGGCGCGGACGCGGGAATGTGCCGGAGAATCCGAACGGTAGCGGCGTGTTCCGCTCCGAAGACGGCGGCATGACCTGGACGTACATGAGCAATCAGAACCAGAGGCCGACTTACTTCAGCCAGATTCGCGTGGATCCGGTGAACGACCAGAAAATTTTCGTGGGTGGTACGCCTGCGCAGATGTCGCTCGACGGCGGCAAGAAGTGGCAGCCGCTGAACGGCTCCCATACCGATTACCACGCGTTCTGGATTAATCCGAAAGATCCGCGGATCGTGATGGTGGGGCATGACGGCGGGCTCGACATCAGCAACGACGGCGGGTTCAATTGGGACTATCACAACGACATCGCGGTGGGCCAGTTCTATCAGGTTTCGGCGGATATGCGGCGTCCTTACGTGGTCTGCGGGGGGTTGCAGGACAATAACGCGTGGTGCGGACCGAGTGCGTTGCGCTCAAACACAGGGGCGGTGAATACCGACTGGTTCACGGTATCGGGCGGCGATGGTTTTTATACGCGCCAGGACCCGTATGATTGGGCGATTGTGTACGCCGAGTCGCAGGACGGGTCGATGACTCGTCACGATTTGCGGACCGGGACACAGAAGAGTATTCGTCCGACGGTTGCCGCGCGGGGAGGCGGGACGGCTGCTACGGCGAATGAGATTCAGAGGGCGAACAGTCCTTCGGTCGGCGTGGTGCGGGAGCCGAGCGAACAGGTGACGGCGGGAGGTCCGGCTGCGGCGGGCGCGGCTGGCGGAGGTGGTGGAGGGGGCCGCGGTGGTCCTCCGAATGTGATCAATGCGCCGGCCGATATCGAACCGTTCCGTTTATATTGGAACGCGCCGTTTGAAATTTCGCCGCATAATCCGCAAGTGGTGTACATGGCATCGCAGTTTTTCTTCAAGTCGACCAATCGCGGCGATACGTGGCGGATGAACACCAAGGATTTGACCAAGAACGTGAATCGCTGGTCTCCGGAAATGCCCATTATGAATGTCGCGGGCGACAAGCCGATGGCGGAAAAGCACGACGGCTATTCGTCGAGTTCTCTGATCACGCAGGTGCGCGAATCTCCTTCGAAGCCCGGGGTTATCTGGATCGGCACCGACGACGGGCTGGTGCAGATCAGCCAGGATGATGGGGAGACGTTCACGAATGTCATGGATAATCTGGTCGCTGCGGGGGCGCCGAAGGGGTATATCCAAACCAATCGCATCGAGCCTTCGCATTTCGCGCCTGGGACGGCTTACATCGCGCTCGATAATCATCGCTGCTGCGACGATTGGAATCCTTACCTATTCAAGACCACGGATTTCGGCAAAACGTGGACCAGCATCGCGAGCAACCTGCCTAAGAAGCTCGGCATTGTTCAGGCGGTCCGGGAGGATTACGACAATCCGAACCTGTTGTTCGTTGGCACCGAGGGCGGATTGTTCGTCACGCTCGACGGCGGCAAGGAGTGGAAGAAGTTCATGACCAACCTGCCGACGGTTCCGGTTGACGATATTCTGATTCACCCACGGGACCGCGATCTCATCATTGGGACGCACGGGCGGTCCATCTGGATCGCGGATGATATTTCGCCGCTGGAGCATTTGAAGCCGGGTATGGATCAGAGTCTGGTGCTGTTCGATCCGCGTCCGGCGATTCTGTGGAAGAACGATCCCACGGCGCAGCGCCACGCGGCCAATCGCGACTTCAAAGCGCAGAATCCGCAGGGTGGGACCGCGATCAGCATCTGGGCGAAGTCGGCTGTGGGCAAGGGCAAGGTCGAGTTCCTGCAAAATGACAAAGTGGTTAGTACGATGGACGTCGACCTTAAAGAAGGGATGAACCGGTTCCAGTGGAATATGCGCGGTCCGGTTCCGCCGGCCCCGGCAGGAGGGCGTGGCGGTCGCGGCGGTGGAGGAGGGGGCGGCGGAGGAGGCCGTGGGCAACTGGAACATAACGGTCCTGCGCCTGAAGGCGGCGTTCCTTTTGTTGCCGGTGGAGGACGCGGGGGCGGTGGTGGTGGCGGCGGATTCGGCGGCGGCACACCGCAAGGACCTCTGCTCGAGCCCGGAACTTTTATGGTCCGGCTCACGGTGGGGACGGAAACGCGGATGTCGTCGGTGGACGTGCTCGACGATATTTGGATGCGGCCACAGTAGGTTCACAGGCTGAAGAGATTGTTGAAAAAGATTAATCGGCCGCTGATAAACGCTGATGAACGCTGATTCGCTGCAAGATCTTCTTGTTGTCGATCAGCGTTCATCGGCGTTCATCAGCGGCTAAGCTGATTTTTGTTCTTTGGTGACGCGGACTTTAGTGTTTCAGTCAGGAGACCTTATGAAATCGGTAGGACTTATTTCGGTTCTGGCGCTGGCGCTTTCGGTTTCTGCGCAGCCCGCTTATGAAACCGCGCTGAAGAATCTGAAGTTCCGCAGCATTGGACCCGCGACCATGGGCGGACGCATCGACGATATTGCGGTGGTCGAGTCGGACCCGCGGATCATCTACCTGGGCGCGGCCGGCGGAGGGCTCTTTAAATCCGTCAATGGAGGAATCACCTGGCAGGCTCTGTTTGAGGATCAGCCTAATCCTTCGATCGGCGATATCGCGATTTCGCCGTCGAATCCGTCGATCGTCTACGTGGGCACCGGCGAGGCGAATAATCGCCAGAGTTCGTCCTGGGGTGACGGCGTCTATAAAACGATGGACGCGGGCGCCACCTGGACGCACCTCGGATTGAAGGAGACGCATCACATCGGCCGCATCGTCGTGCATCCGAGCGATCCGAACATGGTCTGGGTCGCTGCGAACGGCGATTTGTGGGGTCCGAATAAAGAGCGCGGTGTTTTTCGAAGTACCGACGGAGGCGCCACCTGGACCCAGACGCTGATGATCGATGCCGATACCGGAGTATCGGACATCGCGATCGACCCGCAGAGTCCGAATATCCTTTACGCGGCAGCTTATCAGCATCGCCGAACCGTGTTCGGTTACAACGGAGGTGGTCCGAATAGCGGACTCTATCGCTCCACAGATAGCGGGGTGCACTGGACCAAGCTGACCAAGGGCCTGCCCGCCACCGGCGACATCGGGCGCTGCGCGATCGACGTTTATCGAAAGAATTCGAATATCGTTTACGCGCTGATCGAGCATCGAACGCTGGGCGGCGTTTACCGGTCCGAGGACAAGGGCGCGAGTTGGGCGCGGATGAGCGATACCGATCCGCGGCCGATGTACTTTAGCCAGATTCGCGTGGATCCGAACAGCGACCTGAAAATCTGGTTGGGCGGAGTGAACATTTATATGTCCGAGGACGGCGGGAAAAACTTCGTTCAGACGCGGTTTAACCGGGTTCACAGCGATGTTCACGCTATCTGGATCGATCCGGCGAATTCGGATCATCTTTTTTCGGGCAATGACGGTGGCATCTGGACCACTGAGGATAGCGGACGTAATTGGCGGCACTTGAATAACATTGCTCTCGGCCAATTCTATGAGGTCGCGTTCGATTTTCAGAAGCCGTATCACGTTTGCGGAGGGCTTCAGGATAATTACTCCTGGTGCGGGCCGAGTTCGAGTACGCAGCAGGACGGCATCGGCAACGAAGACTGGATCACGGTGCAGGGCGGCGACGGTTTCTACAATCGCATCGATCCCAGCGACGCGAATATTATTTACGCCGAATCGCAGGACGGCAATCTTTCGAGGCGCGATTTGCGGACCAGCGAATCGAAGTCTATACGGCCGCTTGAAGATAACGACCAGGCTCCGCGCTATCGCTTCCAGTGGAACTCGCCTCTGATGATCTCTCCGCACGATCCCAAGACCATTTATTACGGCGGCAACCATCTTTTTAAATCCACCGACCGCGGGGACACGTGGGAGCGGCTAGGCGAAGATCTGACCACGGGCGCAGATCGGAATAAACAGATGATTCTGGGAAAACTGGTGGATCAGAACACGCTTTCGCGAAACGACGGCGTGGTGGCGTGGCCGTGCATCACCGCAATTGCGGAATCGCCGGTAAAGGCCGGAGTGCTATGGGTCGGGACCGATGACGGCAATGTGCAGATGTCGAAGGACGGGGGCAAGACTTGGACCAACGTGGTGGGCACCATGCAAGGCGTACCCAAGGGCGGTTATGTGAGCCGCATCGAGCCTTCGCATAAGGAGGTGGGCACCGCATACATCACCTTCGACAATCATCGCAGCGCAGACTACGGGATTTACATTCTGCGGACCAATAATTTCGGCGATTCGTTCAGTAAACTCACCAACGGAATTCCGCCGGAGGCGGGTACGGTTCATGTGATTCGCGAAGATCCCTTCAATGCCAACTTGCTATTCGCGGGCACGGAGTTCGGCATGTTCGTCTCCTTCGATCGCGGAGCCAATTGGCATCGCATGAAGAACGGCTTGCCGACGGTGCCGGTCTTCGATATTCAAATCCATCCACGGGACCATGATTTGATTCTCGCGACGCACGGCCGATCGATCTGGATCATGGACGATATTTCCGCGCTCGAGCAGATCGATAATCAGACGCTGACCACGGATCTGAAGTTGTTCGATTCGCGTCCGGGTATCGAGTGGAAGATGGCGAATTATCGCGGCTTTCTAGGCTCGGCGTTGTTTTTAGCACCCAACACGCCGTCCGGTTTGAAGCTCGATTATTTCACTAAGACGGAAGGACCAGTGCGGATCACGGTGGCGGACAAAGCCGGAAACCAGGTTCGTCAGCTAAACGCGAGAGCGGAAGCGGGTGTGATCAATCGAACGATGTGGGATATGCGTTACGATCCGCCGGTGCCTCCGGAAAATGCGGGAGGTCGCGGCGGCGGCGGACGCGGTGGACGAGGCGGCGGAGGTCGTGGCGGAGCGGCTCCAGCGGTTGAAGGCGCGGCGGCAGGTGAGCTGAACACCGAGTTCGGCGCCGAAGCTGCTGCCGGTGGTGGAGGTGGTGGCGGGGGTGGTGGACGAGGTTTCGGTGGACCCGGCCGGGGCTCGATTGTCGATCCCGGCAGTTACGTCGTCACCATCGCGGCAGCGGGGAAGACCGACTCGAAGACGTTCACGATTGAAGAAGATCCTCGCGTGCAGTTCTCCGACGACGATCGCGCCAAGCGGCGCAAGACTCTGACGACGCTCTCCGGTATGACTCGCGATGCCGACGCTGCGCGGAGAAAGATCGTCGGAATCAACACGGCGCTTACCAATCTGACAGAAAGCTGGAAGCAGCCCAACGCGGCTCCGGTACCGGAGGTCGTCAAGAAGGCAGCCGAAGATTTGATGTCGAAAGTGAAGCCCGCGCTCGCGACGTTTGAGAATCCGGCAGGCGGAGGCCGAGGCGGCGGTGGCGCAGGAGGGGGAGGGCCTTTCGTTCCGCCTCCAGTGACGCAGAAGATTGCGCGCTTGATGACCACCATCGATGGATATTCGGCCGCGCCGACTTCGCGCCAGATGGCGGATCTGGCCGAAGCGTCGGCGCAGCTCCAGGCAGGGATCGCCGAAGTGAATCGGCTGTGGGACGAAGTGCCGAAGCTGAATAAGACGATGCAGGACGCGGGCGTTCCTTACTTTACAGTGACGCTGGGTGGTCCAGCGACGGGCGGCGGGCGCGGGGGGAATTAGGGAATTCACAGGCTTAAGCCTGTGCCACCCAGCACGCAAAATCCCCGGCCTTGCGGGGCGGCGTTATAACGCCTGGCGTCAGCCAGGGGACAACGTGCGGTTTTTCAGCAATCTCTGAAGCGTGTGCCACCTTGGTTGATTGGTGCACTGGCTTTAGCCTGAGATATACACTAATACCCGATGGGGACCAGAAGAACGTTTTTTCGCCAGACGGCCGCAGCCGTGGGCGCATCGCAGGTTTCTGTCGCTCAGCCACGCGGTCTCGTCACCGATTATCCGCGCGTCTATTCCGGCGAACACTTGAAGATGATCGCGTTTCCTCTGGGAGGCGTCGGCGCCGGCAGCCTTAGCCTTGGAGGCCGAGGTCAGCTGCGCGATTGGGAAATTTTCAACAAGCCTAATAAGGGCTTCTCGCCGAACTACGCCTTCCCTTCGATTTGGGCGCGCGCCGGAAATGCTAAGCCGGTCGCGCGTGTTCTTGAAGCTCGCATTCTGCCGCCTTATGAGGGAGAAAACGGGCTCGGATCGAATAATGCTCCTGGTCTTTCGAGGCTCGAAGCGGCGAAATTCACGGGAGAGTATCCGCTGGCCCATATCGACTTCGAGGATCGGTCGCTACCGGTGAAGGTATCGCTCGATGCGTTCTCGCCCTTTATCCCGCATGAAGCAGATGAGTCCGGTCTGCCGGCCGCCATCTTGCGCTATCGCGTGACGAACCCGGGCTCGACCGGCGCAGATGTGTCGATTGCTTTTTCCATCGACAATCCAATGAAGGGCCAAAACGATCCGCTGGTCAGCGACGCGCTTTCCGGTCTGATCATGCGCAGTCCGGATCTTGCCGCCGAAGATCCCATGCGCGGCGAATTCGTTCTCGCCGCGATCAACGCCGGCGAAACGCGAACCGACGTCTGGCGCGGATGGCCGCAAGGACGCTGGTGGAATTCGCCGATGCTGTTCTGGGACGATTTTTCGGACGACGGACGGCTCTCCGCTGAACCGAACCCCCACAACGCCGTCGGCGTCCTCTCGTTGCAACGGACGATTCCGGCCCGTGGTTCGACCAACTTCACGTTCGTCCTTGCCTGGCGGTTTCCGAATCGCACTCCGGAATGGTGCGGCTGGACCGCGCCCCAGGGGCTCGGCAAGACCGTCATCGGGAATCACTACTGCACCAGATTTTCTACGGCGCTCGCCGCTGCCGAGTATGCCGCCGCGAATCTCCAACGACTCGAAAGCCAGACGCGGCTCTTCGCGCAGGCTCTCCGCGAAAGCACCATTCCCGCCGTCGTGAAGGAGGCGGCCAGCGCGAATCTTTCCACTCTCGCGAGCACCACCAGCTTCCGAACTGCCGATGGCGAATTTCACGGTTTCGAAGGCGTCGACGATCATCGCGGCTGCTGTTTCGGCAACTGCACACATGTTTGGAATTACGAAAGCTCCACGCCCCATTTGTTCCCCTCGCTTGCGCGGTCGTTGCGCGGCGCGGCGTTCGGCTATTCGATGGACGATGCAGGAGCGATGCACTTTCGCCAGCTTTTGCCCGATGGAGTCGAGCGCTCCGGTTTCGCCGCCACCGATGGACAGATGGGGCAGATCGTCCACGCTTACCTCGACTGGTCGCTTTCGGGCGACGACGACTGGCTCCGCCGCATGTGGCCGCGGATCAAGAAGGGGCTGGAGTTCGCCTGGATTCCCGGTGGTTGGGACGCCAATAAAGACGGTGTGCTCGAAGGCGTGCAGCACAATACCTACGACGTCGAGTTCTACGGGCCCAATCCGATGTGCGGTATCTATTACCTGGCTGCTCTGCGTGCCGGGGAGGAGATGGCGCGGGCTGTGGGGGACGCGTCCTCTGCTGCTGAATATCGGCGCCTATTCGAATCCGGCCGCACGTGGATCGACGCCAATTTGTTCAACGGCGAATTTTACGTGCAGAAGATTCAGGGATTTTCGAAGGACCAAATCGCGCCCGCGCTGCGCAGCAACATGGGATCGGAAGACACCGAACATCCGCAATACCAGGTGGGCGATGGGTGCCTGGTCGATCAGCTGGTGGGCCAATATCTCGCGGAGGTCGCCGGGCTGGGACTGCTGGTTTCCGAAGATCACGTCAAAAAAACGCTCGCTTCGATTTATCGTTATAACCACAAGAGTTCGCTAACGAATCACGACACCGTGCAGCGCACGTTTGCATTGAACAACGAAGCCGCGATGGTCATCTGCGACTATGGCAAAGCTGAGCGTCCGCGCATTCCTTTCCCTTACTACGCCGAAGTGATGACCGGTTTCGAGTACTCCACCGCTGCACACATGCTCTACGCGGGCATGATTCGCGAAGGCGTGGAGTGCATCGGCAACATTCGCGAACGCTATGACGGCCTGAAGCGCAATCCGTGGGATGAAGCGGAGTGCGGGCATCACTACGCGCGCGCGATGGCCGCGTGGTCCGGAGTCCTCGCCCTCAGCGGTTTCCGTTATCACGCGCCGAAAGCCGCCGTGATTGCGATTCCTCGCATCCCGCGAGCCGGCTTCACTTGCTTCTGGTCGACGGCGACCGGGTGGGGAACATTTTCCACCGGGCCCGGACTTGAGATCAAAGTTCTTCACGGGACCTTGAAGTGCAGCTCCTGCGAATTCGCCGGGTCCGCGCGTTTGGCGAGGCTCGACGGAAAGCTCGTTGCGCACAGCGCTGTGCGCCCTGGCCTGTTCTTATTCCCGGAGCCGGTCTCGATCGCCGCGGGCAGCGTGCTGAGACTCGCATGACCCAGCGTCCCCGTTTAATTATCGTCGGCGGATTTCTGGGGGCCGGTAAAACGACGCTGATCCTGGCCGCCGCCCGCCTGCTCGCCGAGCAAGGCCTGCGCAGCGCTATCATCCTCAACGATCAGGGTGAATCTCTGGTCGATACCGAACTCGCGCGATCAACCGGCTTTCATGCTGGCGAGGTGACTGGGGGCTGTTTCTGCTGCCGCTTCTCGGAGCTGATGCGCATCGCCGATGAACTACTCGCCTACGCGCCCGACGTCATTTTCGCGGAACCCGTCGGCAGTTGCACCGATCTTTCGGCGACCATTCTTCAGCCAATCCTGCAGGCTTATAGCGACACGTTTCAGCTTGCTCCGCTGACTGTGCTGGTCGATCCAGGGCGCATCCGTGACGACGAAGACATCGCGTTCCTTTTCCAAAAGCAATTGGAAGAAGCCGACCTCGTGTGTTTCACTAAATCCGACCTCTATCCCGATCCGCCTCGCGCCGTCAATACACGTCAGGTCAGCGCCCACACCGGCCAAGGGGTCGCGGCGTGGCTCGATGAAGTTATGTCGGGAAAGCTCGGAGGGACAACCCTTGATATCGACTATGACCGCTATGCTCAGGCTGAGGCCGCGCTTGCGTGGCTTAATGCGGAAGCCGATCTCCTCTGCGATCCGCCTATTTCGCCGGCTATGCTGCTGGGTCCCCTTCTCGAGACTTTGGACCGCGAACTTACCGCCGCAAACATCTCAATCGTGCATCTGAAGGCGCTGGATCAGACTCCCGAGGGATCGCTTAAGGCCGCTCTGTGCGCCAACGGAGAAGAGCCCTGGGCCGAAGGCGCGCTCGACGCATCGCCGGTGGCCAGCCACCATTTGTTGCTCAATCTGCGCGCTGTATCGCCTCCCGATCCCGTCCGCGCGATCGTGCGGCGAGAGTTGGAAAATCTTCCAGGGAGACTTTCTGAGTTGCGGTTGAACTGCTTTAGTCCTGCGGCGCCGAAACCGGAGCACAGGGTTGGCGTAGCTACAAGAGGGCTTCAATCAGTGCGCGTTGTTTAGATATTGATCGAACCACAGAGCTTCGTTGTAATACCGATGCACCATATCCCACGGAGGCCACCCGCCGTGATAATTGCCGGGGTAGCGGATCATCTTCGCCGGCACATCCTGCTTGCGCAGGGCGCGATACATCTGCTCCGCCTGCTCAATCGGCACCCGCATATCGGCCTCGCCATGCACGAACAACGTCGGCGTCTTGACGTTCGCGGCGTGGGTGATCGGCGAAAGGCCGCGCATGCGCTCGCTGGCTTCCGGATTCCAGGCCGTCCCGTAAAATTCGCTTTCTTTCGTTCGTGGAATGTCCGACGTTCCGTAGTCGCTCATCCAGTTGGAAATTCCCGCGCCGCTCACCGCCGCGACGAACCGGGGCGTCTGCGTAATCACCCAGTCGGTCAAGAATCCGCCATACGAATAGCCCGTCACTCCCAGCCTCTTGGGATCCACGGGATCATGCACCACCGCGTAATCCACTCCCGCCATCACGTCCTGATAATCGAGCTTTCCCCATCCGCCCCACGTCGCCCACAGAAACTTTTCGCCATAACCCGTGGATCCGCGAGGATTCGTGTATAACACCGCATACCCGTGCGCCGCGAGCCACTGAAACTCGAAATCGAACTGGCTCCCGTAGGCTCCATGGGGTCCTCCGTGAATGCTCAAAATCATCGGATGCGGGGCCTTCCCCGCGCGCGGTAGCATGATCCAGCCCTCGACGATTGTTCCATCGTTGCTCGGGAAATGAATCCGCGCAGCCGTGCTCAGATCCACCTCGCTCACGAATTTCCCGTTAAAATCGCTGAGCCGGGTTTCGCCGCTCCCATCGATTTTCGAGCTAAAAGCCTCGCCCGGATGGGTCGGATCCTGCGCAGTGTACGCCATCCGGTCGAACGCCTCGGAAAAGCTGAATCCTCCGAATGCGCGCTCGCCCTTGGTGATCTGGACCGGCTTGCCTCCGTCCTTGGGCATCCGGAACAACTGCGTATCGCCGCCCACCGCCGACGCGAACCAGATCGCATCCCCCTGCCACCGTGGAGCATCGGGAATCAGATCGAACTCCGGCGTCAGATTCTTCATCGCGCCGCCATCGACGGGCATGCGATAAATATCCACCGCGGCGCCGTGATTCTGCCGCGTCTGAATAATCGTACTCAGCGATTGCCGCCGGCGAAACGCCAGATTCTTCCCATCCGGAGACCATGCCGGCGAATCGTATTCAAATCCATCGTCGGTCAGCCGCTTGCTCTGTCCCTGTAAATCCACCATCCACAAATCCGCGCGCTCGTAGGAGTGCTCGTCTCTTTGATGCGTATCGGCGACGAAGGCCAGTGCTCCGCTGTCGGGCTTCCAGGATACTCCGCTGACGTTCACACCGAGATGCGTCAACTGCTTTGGAGTTCCGCCATCGCGCGCGACAACATACAGCTCGGCAGGCGGGGTCGCCTGCGGATCGCGGGGATCGGGAAGATAGCCGCGGCCATCCGCGCGATAGTTGACCCAGTCAAACGATTTGCCTTTGAACCGTTCCGCAAGCTGTTTTTCGAGCGGCGAAAGCTCCGGCTTTGGAGTCTCCGGAGGCGTCCTTTTCACGTATGCGATCCAGCGATTGTCCGGGCTGAAAATCGGCGCGCCGCTTACACCCGAAATCCGGAATGGTTCGCTGCCTTTCTGGTCCATGTGCAGGAACCACTCGTTCCCTTCGCCGTCGCCCCCTCCGCCCCGGCCTCCGCGCCCCCCGCCACCTCGGCCCGATCTGCTGAAGGCCAGCAGCTTACCATCGGGACTCCATCGCGGCGCGGAAGAGCCGCCGTCGCCCGGCAACAGTTTCACCGCTGGGCTCGATCCATCTGAAGGAGCGATCCACAATTCGGTATGACGCTGATTTTCCGCCTCCACGATGGTCGATCGCGCAAAAACCACCCAGCGTCCATCGGGTGAAATCGCCGGCGTCGCCGCGCCTTCGATGCGGTAATAATCCTGCAATTCAATCGGCCGTCCAGCCTGGCAGAGTCCGGCGGCAAAACCCAGTAACGCGAGCAGGAACCGGTGGATTTTCATGGCGGAATTATATCACCCGGCCTCGCTCCCGTTGACAATTCCGTGTTTCTGAGATAATCTCATCGAGGCTTGAACCGTTTCAAGGTCCCATAAAACCGCGTCCAGTTGAAAGGGAGACGGCAATGAACATTCCTAAGATTCTCATTCTGAGTCCCATCGTATTATCGGCAGCATCCATTTTCTTTTTTTACGGAGTACCTGGGAAATCGCAGCAACCTCCTGCTGGCGCGCCTCCCGCTGGAGCGCCCGGTGCAGGTCGGGGCCGAGGCGGCGGAGGCGGTGGATTTCGCCAGCCCGATCCGATCGACTTTAACGACCACGCCGGCTGGATTTCCATGTTCGACGGCTCCACGTTGAACGGTTGGGACGGCGACAAAGCTTACTGGCACATCGTCGATGGAGCGATCATGTCCGAATCGACCTGCGAGAAACCCACAGGCACTATTTATCTGGTCTGGCAGGGCGGGGAGGCGGCGGACTTTGAGATGAAAGTCGAGATGAAGGGCGAAGGCGCGCATATCAACAGCGGGGTGCAGTATCGCGGCGCGATTCAGGAGCCTCGTCCCGCACGAGCAGGCGGCGGACCGGGAGGAGGCCGCGGACCCCAAGGCCCATGCCCCAGCGGTCAGCCTCGCGGCACACCGCCCGATCAAACCGGACAGGCGAAGTGGAACATGCTGGGCGCGCAATTCGATTTCGACGGCCAGAACCATTACAGCGGCCAGTTTTACGAACAAGCCACGGGCCGAGGCATCATCGCGTGGCGCGGACAAGTGGTCCAGACGGCGGACGGCAAGCCGCCCCGGCTGCTCGCGACGCTCGGCGATAAGGATGAGCTCGGCGGGTATGTCAAAGTCGACGATTGGAACCAGCTCCACATCATTGCGCGTGGCACTACGATGACCCATATCATTAACGGTCACGTGATGTCGATCCTGATCGACGACGATGCTACGAAATTCCGCAAGAGCGGCCTGATCGGTTTTGAGATCGAAGGCACCGGCAAAATCTTCATGCGCAATATCTGGCTGAAAAAGCTTTAAGCGGGACTCCCTCGCGTGAGATCATCACAACGGGCCCTTTCTGCGATCGATAGTCAGAGCAGTGGTGATCTTCCTGGCGACGCTGGGCGGATTCGGTATTTTCCTGCTCGGAATTGTTGATGCGTCGTTGCTGTTTCTTCCGCTGGCTCTGGACATTTTGGTGGTCGTGCTGTCCGCGCGCAACCACACTCACTGGCCGTATTATGCTCTGATGGCCGCTCTGGGATCGGTGATCGGCGCATCCACCACAGATTGGGTGGGACGTAAGGGCGGCGAACAAGGTCTCGAAAAGCGTCTTTCGAAACGGCGCCTGCAATTTTTCCAGAAACGCGTCCAAGCCAGTTCCGCGGCGGCGTTGGCCTTGGCGTCGGTTGCTCCTCCGGGTTTCCCGCTGTTCTCTCCCGTGGTCCTGGTCGCAGCCGCGCTCAACTATCCGCGTGCAAAGCTACTTATCATCGTCGGCGTGTTCCGATTCGTCCGTTTTAGCGCTGAAGGATTGCTCGCCGTGTATTTCGGACGGAGAATTTTGAGGCTGATCAACTCCCCGATGGCCCAGCACGCAGTAACAGCGGTGATCGCTATTTCGCTGTTGGGTAGCGCGTGGGCCATTTTCTCCTGGACGCGCAGCAGCCGGCAATGATCCTTAAATGACCATAAACGCATCGAAAAGCGGGCTCTGCGAGTGCTTAAAAACCCTTAAATCAGGTCTTGTACCGGTCTCAGCGGCCGGTCAGCTGCTCCATTTTTTCGGGGTAGCGGGCGCCCTCCACTGTGATTTTGGACGCGGCGGCATCGATGTCGCTCAGATCGGCGGGCGTGAGCTCGATGGAGAGCGCGCCGATGTTCTCGTCCAAGCGGTGCAGCTTAGTGGTGCCGGGGATCGGAACAATCCAGGGCTTCTGGGCTAACAGCCAGGCGAGCGCAATCTGGGCAGGTGTCGCTCTTTTTCGCGCTGCGATGCTGGTCAGCAAATCGATGACGGCCTGATTCGCCTTGAGAGCCTCCGGAGTGAAGCGAGGCAGGTTGCTGCGGAAATCGGCGCTGTCGAATTTCGTACTTTCATCCATCTTACCGGTGAGGAAGCCTCTGCCCAAGGGGCTGTACGGGACCAGGCCGATTCCGAGTTCCTCCAGTGCCGGGATCACTTCCGCTTCCGGTCGCCTCCACCACAGCGAGTATTCGTTCTGGAGCGCCGTGACCGGCTGCACAGCGTGGGCTCGGCGGATGGTTTGCACCCCCGCTTCCGAAAGACCGAAGTGGAGGACTTTACCTTCGCGAATCAGATCTTTCACGGTGCCCGCTACGTCTTCAATCGGCACATTGGGGTCGACCCGGTGCTGGTACAGCAGATCGATGACCTCAACCTTAAGCCGCTGGAGCGAGCCGTCGACGGCTTCTCTGATGTGCGCAGGCTGGCTGTTCAGACCAGCCGCTCCCGGCCTCTTATCGCTGCCGGTCAGGTCGAAGCCGAACTTGGTGGCGATCGCCACCTGCTTACGGAAGGGAGCGAGAGCTTCGCCGACGAGTTCTTCGTTCAGGAACGGACCGTAGACCTCGGCTGTATCGAAGAAGGTGATGCCACGGGCCACCGCCGTTCGAAGAAGGGAAGTCATCTCCTGTTTGTCTTGGGGCGGGCCGTAAGAAAAGCTCATTCCCATGCAGCCGAGCCCGAGAGCTGAAACTTCCAGGCCGCTATTTCCAAGTTTGCGGGTGTGCATTGTTTGTCCTTTTCAGTCGTGCCTAACGATGCCGGACACGGCGGCAACGAAGAGCGTGGCCAACAACCAGCCCAACAGGATTTGGGTCCAGATGAACCAGCGGACAGCGGATTGGGAAGCGGCCTGCCATTTATCGACTTGGCCGAGTTTTACGAGTGGGAAGGTGTTTTCGAGAGAAAAAACAAAAGGCTCGAACTGCTGATAATAAGCCGGCGAATCGCGCAGATATTGAAATTCGACGTAGGCTTGCTTGTCAGTGGGAACGATCATCCCCGTCTCATAACTTTGCCAACATAGGAGCGAGCCGAGGATCCACAAAGCCGCCAACATCCAAATCGCGTTGCCGGGTCTGTATCCGTATCCCACCATAGCCTTTAGCCAGCGGAGCCGGTCTTTCGAAGAGAGCTTTTTCTCCATGGCGATGAGCACCCGGTTGGCATTTTTCGCGTCGCCTGAATCCTGGAGCACTTTCGCAAGCTGCCGGTAGGGCTGCGTGGCGTCGGAAGAGTCGAGCGCCAGCCAGCACAACCGGGTTTTCGCGTCGTTCGGATCGAGGCTGGTGTAGGAGAAGCCATCGAGCCTGAAGTCTCCCTGCTTAGGCCAACAGACCTGATCGTCGGCCATGGCGGTGGTTGAGGTGTTCGAAAGATCGACAATTCCTTCCACTTTGAAGCCGTCGCCGAAGAATATTTCGCCGTGTATGGTGGCGCGCTGGAGGGTAATCGCCTCATTGGGGGCGTTCAGAAATTGGCCGCCGCTGCAATCCAAGTCGCCGTGGATTTCAGCGCCGACCAAGCGGACTCCGCCTTTCGCCGAAAACGCGGCGGAGGTGTCCGAATCCGCGCGCAAGAAAAGGTCGCCACCCACCTTAATTCCGTCGGCCCAGACGGCTGCGCCCTTCTCGCCGATGAAGGTGCCGCCTTCGCAGGTTAAGCTGTCTCCGATTTGCGCCAGATTGAGCGAGACTATGCCCTTGGCGTGCACGCCCCGCAGATAGGCGGACTGTTTCACATGGACGCCGTCGGCATCGATGGGGCCGGTCCAACTGCCGTGAAAATCGAGCCTCGGGATGGTACAGCCATTTAGGAAAACCTTGTCCAGCAAGCGGCATTGCACCAGCGATAAGGGGAACGGAACCTCGGCGTGCCGCAGATCGAGTTCGCCGGTCACGCGGGCGCCGAACAACTGCACGCCACGGGGATCGACGTGGGCCTTGGCATCGCGGTTGATACAAAGCCAACGGATTACCTCGGCCCGTACCTCGCGATCCGGACTCCACGGAGCAACCCCCTTACCCGGGTTTCCGTCCTCGGCGAAAGCGGGATTGTTGAAAACATCCTGCTCATCTTTCGTGGGTCCGCACTCGGCGCGATCCGTTGTGGTGGCGGCCCGAATCAACGCGACTTCGGACGGTTGGAGATCGGTGAATTCGGCTCGCGCCAATGCTTCAAGTTGATCGCCGACCGCTCTCGATTTGGCGCTGCCCGCGGCCATGGTGTTGGACCATTATATCCGGCGGATAACGGGATAGCTTACTGGAAGAGATCGCTTCCTGCGGTCGCGGCTCGGAATGGATCAGGAACCGTAGTTGATTTTCATCTCAGACAGCACGGAACCTGCGAAGTCCAACCCGTCTTTTGAGCCTTCCGGAGTGTCAGGCACGGTGATGCGGACGATCGATCCGTCGGTACGCCCTTTGGTGATCGCATCCCACATCATGTAGCCCTTTCCGGCATATTCGCTGGCGATTACCCGGCTTCCGGTCTGATACCAGTACAGAACGAGGCCTTTGATATCGCCGTTCTGAATCGTAAATTTATTGATCCGCTCTGTGCGACCTTCGAAGGGAACTTTGGCCTGATCGTAGTCCAAAATTTCCCAGCCGGCGGCGGGCAAGCAATTCTTCGGAGTATGCATGCTTTCGCCGGCGCGCTGAAGTGCGTAGTAGGCGATAAAAAGCTCCAGATGCCGTCCGTCTTTGGCGTAGTTGCGGGAGAGGTAAGAAGTAGCGCCGAGCAACTCCAATTCCCGAGCACCCGGAATTCGTCCTTGCGACGCCGTCCAGCCGTCGATTTTCATAGGAGTTCCGTCCAGAGGACGGGCCAGTTCATGCGGCGCACGATTCCCGGCGGCGGACGATACCAGCAGGGTTCCAGCCAGCATCAGAACCGTAAATCCCGTCAAAACGGACGACCGCATCATGCGTGGGCCCCTTTATCCAATAGTTTGTGAAGTCCTTTGGCGAGGGCCCAAAAGAAGCCGAACCCCACGAGAAAAACCAGCCACCCCGAAAAAGAGTGATAAAAACCCTCGGCGTAATCCTGATTGATTTCCGCGAGAAACGCAGTGCCTGTAACGCGCAGGACATTGACGGCGATCGCGAAAGGAACGGCGAGCAGAACCAGCGATACTCGCGCGGCGAGCCGCTGGCACTCGACGAAACCGAGGAGCAAAGACACGACCACCAGCGAGGCCAGCGAATGGAGGCCGCTACAAGCTTCGGCAACTCCCAAAGTCGTGTTGGGGAGGTGGAGCACGTTACCGTCCCGGTAAACGGAATGACCAAAGGCCTGAATGATCGCCGTGGCCGCCTGCGAGGATAGCAACTGCAAAGGGAGCGTGATCCGGTTGAAAACCAGCATCGGCAGGGGGATCATGGTCAACAGCAGCAAAAACGGGAACGCGAGTGTACGGGTTCGGGGCAAGCCCCAAAAAGTCCAGGAGAGACCGGCGAGCAGCAGGACCATCGAGAGCCTGGTTAAGAAATACTCGGCTCCGTACTTTCCCACCAAGAGCATCAGGCAAGAGAAGCAGACGACAACGAGGCCGCGCGCGTCCAGCACAGCCGGAACCGAAAAGGTCCGGTGGCGGCGGCTCCAGGCGATGTAAAGGGCCATAGGAGGTACCAGGATCCCGTAGGAAGCGCCCTGATTATCGGTCCACCAGTCCCTGACGAGGGCCGCGAAAGGGCTCGCATAAATCGCCGCGATCAAGGCGGCGACGAGTGCGAAACTTAGGCGACCGGTCCAAGAAAGAGGAGCGATCTCAACTTGTTTTATGTCCGCAGCGGCTGTAGTCACGATTGTTCCCTGGACGCGTTGCACTTTTTCGTCCACAGTCAGGACGCTGGTAAAAAGGGGGGGCCGCGCCCTTCTGGTGGGATTGTTTCCCAAATTTTGGGATCGTGGGCGAACCATACGTAACATTACAGGGGTGTTTCCAATCTGGCTAGTAAATTGCCTCAGGGGATATAAAACAAAATGAAAACGCGAATCGGAGTTCTGATACTGATAGTGGGTTTAGGCGCCGCGGCGTTCACGGGTTGTGCGCGGTCGCCTCAAGCGAAGCGAGACAGGCATCTGGCGGCGGGGAAGAAATTTCTGAAAGATAAGAATTACCGCCGGGCGATTCTCGAATTCCAGAATGCTCTCCAGGCGATGCCGGGAGACGCGGAGGGACATTATGAGCTGGGGCTGGCATTGACCGAATCGGGCGATGTCCAGCACGGGTTCAACAATATCAGGCGCGCAGTCGAAATCAATCCCAACAATCAGGAGGCGCAGTTGACTCTCGCGCGGATCATGGCGTCGGCCCGCGATCTTGAGGTGGTCCGGGAGGGTCAAAACGAGTTAAAGAAGCTTGCCAACACCTCCGCGACTCCAGATGTTCTCAATGCTCTCGCGCTTACGCAATTTAAACTCGGCGAGGTTGGAGATGCGGTGGACAGCCTTCAGGCAGCCTTGAAAAACTCGCCGCGCGAATTGGGCTCTTCCATCATGCTGGCGCTGGCGAAACTAACCGCGAAGGACCCAGCCGGCGCGGAGGAGGTGCTCAAGCGAGCATGCGAGAGCGCACCGGGCTCAGCCGATCCGCACACCGTACTCGGAGAGTTTTACCTGGCTCGACGCCGCAGACCGGAGGCGGAAGCAGAATTTCAGAAGGCCCTCCAGATCGATCCCAAGAAATATCCCGCCCTCCTCGAATTAGCACAAGTTCAAAACGCGAGCGGCGAAAAGCAACAAGCCGAGGAAAACTTCCGGCGGCTCGCGAACTCCGGCGAAAAATCGTACAAACCAATGTACGCCCTTTTCCTGTTTAACAATGGACGGCAGAGTGAGGCGGTCACGGAATTAGAGAGGTTATTCAAAGAAGACTCAAGCGACCGGCTAACGCGCACACGTCTGGTCCTGGCCTACAGAGCGGTGCACCGGGACGCGGATGCCGAGAGGATTTTGGCCCAGGCGCTCAAAAGCAATCCGCACGACACCGATGCCTTGACGCAGCGGGCGACGTTGTTCCAGGCCTCCGGCAAGTACACTGAGGCGGAGAAGGATTTGAACGAGGTTCTCCATGTGCAGCCCAATTCGGCTGATGCCCATTACATTCTTTCCAAGCTCCGCAAAGCTCAGGGCCAGGCGTTAAGCGAACGACAGGAGCTTTCCGAGACGGTGACAGCGGATCCCAATTTTCTCCGCGCCCGCATCGAACTCGCCGAAGAGCTCACGGCGGCGGGAGACTATAAGTCGGCGCTGGACCTATTGAATCAAGCCCCCCCCGATCAAAGGCAGAACCTGTTGTTGGTGGCGGAGCGCAATTGGGTCCTTTGGGCAGCGGAAGACATGGCCGAAATGCGCAAAGGCGTCGATCAGGGTCTGGCCAGGGCGCGAATACCCGATCTCTTGATTCAGGACGGGTTATGGAAAGTGCAAGCCGGGAATGTTCCAGCCGGACGGCTGGCTTTTGTAGAGGCCCTGAAAGCCGCGCCGGACGATGTTCGCGCCATGGAGGCCCTCTACCGCAGCTATGCAGTGAAAAAGGAAACGGCTGTTGGTTTGGAAAAAGTGAAAGAGTACGCGTCCCGGCAGCCCAAGTCGGCTCTGATGCAGGAGCATCTTGGCATGCTCCTGCTGGAGAACGGCGATCGCATCCATGCGCGGGTAGCGTTCAATGCTGCCAAAGCGGCCGATCCAACATTCGTCAATGCGGATTTTTCGCTAGTTCAAATCGATATTAGCGAGAGGAAATTGGGGGATGCGCGGGACCGGCTCCAAAAAATTCTGGCAGCCGATAAACGAAGTTCGATGGCCCATCTGTGGCTTGGCATCGTCGACCAGATGACTGACGACCGAGCCTCGGCGCTGGAGGAGTTTCGTAAGTCGGTTGAGGCAAACGCTCAGAACGCGCAGGCGTTAAATAATCTCGCCTACCTGTTGGCGGACTATGCTAACAAACCCGACGAAGCATTGCCTTACGCAGAAAAGGCCCGAGAGCTGAGCCCTTCGAGGGCGGATTACGCCGACACTCTGGGATGGGTATTCTATCGTAAGGGCATATACACGTCGGCCGTCAAGCAAATGGAAGCGGCCGCAGCTTCGCAAAAGCAGCCGGACGCGGTGACCGAATATCATCTCGCAATGGCCTATGCCAAGGCGGGCGACGGCCAGAAGGGGCGTGAGGCTCTCCAGGCCGCACTGAAGTTGAATCCCAAGCTTCCCGAAGCTCAGATTGCCGCCGGCATTGTAGGAGAATTGAAATGAAACCCAAGACGTTTCGCGAAATCCAGAGATTTGGGAAGTGTCAATCGGATCTCAATTCTTTGTCCTCAACTAGATACACTGAATTCGGCTTTGGCTTCTCGATTGCAAATGGTACGTCGTTCTCGAAGTTTAATCACAGGAGGAAAAATCAGAATGAGCAGTAGCTTTAAAATTCTAGGTGGATTTGTCCTAGGGGTTTTGGCCTTTGCACCCCTCGGAAAATCCGCCATCAGCGATTCTCTAACTCTTACGGACGGCGCCGGCGACACCGTTACGGTAAGCAGTACTGGAGTCGTAACATTTGGTGGAAGTTGCACCGTGGCGACCTGTAAGAACGTCGCCAGCACCGGCACCGATGGCTCAATAACCTTTGATGGCACCCTTGGAACATTTAGCCTGAATATCGACACCGGTATAGATCCACTTCTCTTAACCCCACCGTCACTGATGGATCTCGCTACGGACAATGTGAAGTCAACCGCCGCGGGTTTCTTAACCATCACGTACACGGCCACAGGGGTCACCGGAGTCAACAAGGGCTTTGTTATGACGGCAGGCGGAACGCAGTCGGACCCGGGTTCGGTGGAGTACACGGCGTTCGTGAACAGCACTTTGATCGGCGATACCGGCGCGATGAGTAGCAATCCCTTCAGTTCCACCGTCAATAGCGCGGTGGGGTCAACCGGGACGTATTCGTTGACGCAATCGGTGACGTTGAAGTTCGCGGGAGCAGGCAACGATAGCGGTGATTTCGCGCTCAGTCAAATACCTGAGCCGACCAGCGTGCTGCTGTTGGGTGGAGCGTTCGCGCTCGCCTGCGGCGCCATCCGCCGCAAGGTTCGTCAGTCCTAAGCATTTGGATTTCTCCTCCGAGAGATCTTTACCGTGCCCGGCAAACCGCCGGGCACGGTTTTGCTTTTTAGAGTGCTAATTTTTTGCACCTTAGGCAACAGTCCCATTTTTTGGGACTTAATGTCCCGCTCCCCTCTCCGCCGTCTCTATCCTCTCTGAAAATAAAGCCCTTCCTGTTTGGCCCTTCTAGTGCATTCCAACAATTTGTTGAATCTATGACTACTAAAAAGGCTGGCACCAAGATGGAGGTTTCGCCACTCAGCTTGGCCCGGATGCTGTGGAAGGAAAAAATCCTTATCGGCATCGTGGCGGTCCTGGGGTGCGCGATTGCCATTGGAATCGTGATGAGGCTTCCTGCTGTTTATCAATCGGAGGCCGTGATCCTGGTCGACTCCCAGAAGATTCCGGAACATTATGTCGAATCCACGGTCAACACCAACGTCCAGGATCGCTTGGCGACCATCAGCCAGCAGATGCTGAGCGCGACGCGACTTCAGAAAATCATCGATACATTCGGCCTGTACTCGAAAGAGCGCAAGACCGCCGTACAGGAAGAGATCATCGACCGGATGCGCAAGGACATCACGATCAAGCTGGAGCGCGGTTGGACCGGCGGGCAGCCTGGCGCATTTCGGGTTGGCTACCAGGGCGATAACCCCACGCTGATTACCCAGGTTGCCAACCAGATCGCCAACCTGTTCATCGAAGAGAATCTTCGCACTCGGGAACGGCAGGCCGAAGGGACCGCGGACTTCATCGATAGCCAGTTGGGCGAGGCCAAGAAAAAGCTGGATCAACTGGAATCGAAGCTGAGCGCTTATAAAGTGCAGTACAACGGCGAACTGCCGCAGCAGGAGAGCTTCCTGACTTCGACTTTAGACCGCTTTCAGACCGAACTGCAAGGAAATCAGGATGCGACGAATCGGGCGCAGCAGAACCGGCTGATGCTGCAAAACACGCTCAGCATGGCGGAAGCCGAGGAGACGGTCCTGGCGCTTCGCCAGAAACAGGCGAAGTCCGACGATGGAGGTACGGTTTCCTCAGGCAGTGAGCGGGGCGGCGCTGCGCCGGCTCGAGTCAAGAGATCGGAACTGTTGAAGCAGCAATACGAAGCGCTTCTGGTACGGTATCAACCGGACTATCCGGACCTGGTCCGGCTGAAGAGCGAGATCGAGCGTCAGAAGAAGGTCGAAGAGGATGAAGACAAGCAATCCGCGAAGGCGTCGGCTCCAGTTCCTGCGCCGGCGGGAGCGAGTGGAGCGACCACCGCCAGGTTGGCTCCTGTCGCCCCTCCAGCTCCGCCCTCCATTGAACTGATGCACGCACGGGAGCGGGTCGAGACGATAAAGTCCCAGATTACGCTTGCGGACCGCGAATTAGCAATGAGAGAGGCAGACCGGCAGCAGATCCGGAAACAGATGTCGCTGTACCAGGGGCGCATCGAGAAGCTACCCCTGCGTGAGCAGGAAATGGCGGCGGTGATGCGGGATTACGAGATCTCCAAAGCCAATTACAAATCGCTGTTGGACAAGAAGCTTTCGGCCGGAATGGCCAGCGACATGGAACGCCGCCAGCAAGGCGAGCGATTCACTCTTCTCGACCCGGCCCGCGTACCGGAGAAGCCGGTGAAACCGAACCGGCCGCTATTCGCGGGCATCGGCTGCGCGGTTGTTCTGATACTGGCTTTCGCGATCGGCTTCGCGCGCGAGGCTACCAAGAACCAGATTCTCGGCGAATGGGAGATTGCCGGTGACATGCCGATCCTCGGCCGTGTGCCCTTCATCGATCCCGCAGTGAGGTCGTCGTAATGTACTTAGCTCACTTTAAGTTGAAGAGAAATCCCTTCGGGATGACGCCCGATCCGAACCTTCTTTATTTGACGGAATGTCATCGGGACGCGCTGGCCGGGGTGACGTATTCGATTCTGGCCGGAAAAGGGTTCGTGGTCCTGATCGGCGATGCGGGTACCGGAAAAACCACGGTCATCAGCCGGATGCTGCGCTACATTCCGAGCGATAAGGCGACGTTTAGCGTCCTACTGAATCCGACTTTGACCGCAGATGAGTTTCTGGAATCGGTGCTGGTGGATTTCGGAATCGCGGAAATTCCGGACAGCAAGGCCAAACGGCTGGTGAAACTGCAAGAGTTCGTGAGCGAAGCGCACGCGAGCGGTAAGACGTGCGTGCTGGTCATCGACGAAGCGCACAAGCTTTCCCCGGAAGTGCTCGAAGAGATCCGGCTGCTGACCAACTTCGAAAACGCCGAGCGGAAACTGCTGCAAATCCTGTTGGCCGGGCAAACGGAACTGGCGGGGGTTTTGAATCGCAGCGATATGCGCCAGTTGAAGCAGAGGATCGCGGTGCGATTCAACTTACAGCCGCTGTCGGTCAAAGAAGTTCGCGCGTACCTGCTATTCCGATGGGCTGGCGCGGGAGCCCAGAGTGCGCTGCCGTTTGAGTTCGGTGCGATTCAAACCATCGCCAGCACCTCGCGAGGCATTCCCCGTATTATCAATGCGATTTGCGACAACGCCCTGGTGTTAGCATTCGGCGCGGGAGAGCGGATCGTCACGGCGGCGCATGTGGAGCAAGCGGTTCGCGATTTAGACTTGGACCACCTGGATTCGCCCGCGGCGCCGGCGACCTTACCGCCTCTGGTGCTACCGAAATTGAATCTTCCCGGGCCGGCCGCATCGGCGCAACCGATCCGGTTGAGAAGTCTTGAACAATATCTGCCGTCGGAGAAAGTTCCGCTGATTATGCGGTGGGCCGGAAAACTGAAACTGGCGAGCGTGGAGCGTGCAAACTCGTGAGCAAAATATTTGAAGCGTTGCGAAAGACGGAAGGCTCGGTTGCCGAAGTGGCAATGTCGGTCCTCGGCGACGATATGCCTGTTGAGTCGACCGCGGGAGAGGCGCCGAACGTTTCCGAAGCGCCTGCGCCACAGCCGGTAAAGGAGATCCAGCAAGCTGTCCTGCCGCATCATTATGAAACGCGGGAGGAAGAAGTTCATATCCCGGCGCACTCACCGATGTTGCCGTTCGACGGATGCGATACGCGCGCAGCGGAGCAATACAGGATCATCCGCACGAAGCTCCGGCACCATCCGGAACAACCGAGAACGCTGTTGGTTTCGAGTCCCATGCCGGGCGACGGGAAGACGGTCACCGCAGCTAATCTGGCGGGCGTTCTGGCTCTCCAAGAAGATATTCGGGTCTTGCTGGTCGACTGCGACTTCAGGCGTTCCTCGTTGACCAAGCTGCTGGGATTGGATGTAGGCGGCACACCTGGTTTGGCTCAAGTTATCCGCGGCGAAGCTAGTCTCGAGTCGTCCCTGGTCTCCATCGGGCAGTTCCCGAACTTATATGTCTTACCTCCAGGCGATACCGGCGCAAACGCATCGGAATTGTTAACTACGGCCAGGTGGAAAGCACTCACGGAATTGTTCAAACAAGAATTCCGGTTTACGATTTTTGACGCGCCGCCAGTGGGAGCGGTGTCGGATTACGAATTATTGCAGCTCGCTTGCGATGGCGTCGTTTTGGTTGCAAGGCCGGATCATACGAACCGGCAACTCTGGCGGAAAGCGTTGGAGACAGTGCCGAAGTCGAAACAGCTTGGGGTGATTTTGAACTGCGTGGAGGACTGGTTTCTCTATCGAACGCACGATTACTCCTACTACTCGCAGAGTGGCTCTTAGTTTTTAAGTTGTTTAGTTTCAGGTAGTTATATTGATCAATTGTAAGTGAAGGGGCGAAGCTTTGTCCGAAATCAACTGGTACGCGATCCATACACGGTCAAACTGCGAGAAGCGGATCAGTTCCGCTTTGACCGAAACCGGCATCGAGAGTTATCTTCCTTCGTTCCAGGAGACGCGCCAATGGAAGGATCGGAAGAAAGTGCTGGACGTGCCGATTTTTCCCGGATATGTATTCGCCCGGTTTGCGGATTCGAGTGCGTCCCGAATCGCGGTATCGCGGACCGACGGCGTGGTGCGGATCCTGGGCGCTGGGGATCGCATCGAGGTCGTGCCGGAAGAGGAAATCGAAGGTCTCCGCTTGGTCTTGAACAATAGCGACCGCTGCATGGCGCACCCGCTGTTACGGGAAGGTTCCTGGGTTCGGGTCAGGCGCGGGGTTTTAAGAAATTTGGAGGGGTTGCTGGTGCGGGTGAAGAATCAAACGCGGCTTGTGCTTTCTGTCACCTTGCTCTCGCGATCGGTTTCGACGGAGGTCGACGCCAGGGACGTGGAGTATGTTCGTCCCGCGGACGAGTTGGTCCGTCGAGTTGCATAGGCAAAGCCGTTAATATCGCCAGGTGGCATGTATGTATCCCAACCTCAAGTTGCAGTTATGGAAGACCGGCATCCGCCAAAATCGGCTGGCGCAGATGCTCAACATGGACGAAGCCGCGCTCAGCAAGATCGTAAACGGCTACCGGGAACCCGGGGCGGCGCTACGAAAGTCGATTGCGGGACTGTTGCAGAGCGACGAAGCGTGGCTTTTCAGAAGAGCCGAACGGGGGCCTGCGATTCTTCCGCCGGCCGCGGGGGAAACACTGCCGGACGCGTGAGCCCGGCGAAGCGAAACATATGATTATCACACGAAGCCCATTGCGAATCTCGCTAGGAGGCGGAGGAACGGACCTCCCATCCTATTACCGCACGCATGGCGGGTTCGTCATTGCGGCGGCAATCGACAAACACGTCTATATTACGGCGCACGAACCATTCGCGGATCAAATCATTCTCAAATATTCGCAGATGGAAGTGGTCGAGAAGGCAGCCGACGTAAAACATCCGATCGTACGGGAAGCGCTGAAGTTGGTGGGTGTCGACGGACGCGTGGAGATCGCAAGCATGTCCGATATTCCCGCCGGCACCGGTCTCGGCTCCTCGGGAAGTTTCACCACCGCGCTTCTGCTGGCGCTGCACGAATTAAAGAACGACAGCGCGCAACCCGATGTGCTGGCCGAGGAGGCTTGCCATATCGAGATGGATCTGCTGAAGGAACCGGTCGGGAAACAGGATCAGTACATTGCCGCTTACGGCGGTATCACGGCGTTCACGTTTCATCCGGACGGCGAAGTCGATGCTGCGCGGGTCAAGCTGGCTCCGGAGACGCTCGCGAACCTGGAGGACAACCTGATGCTGTTTTTCAGCGGGTTCACACGCAGCGCTTCGGGAATTCTGCGCGACCAGGACGTCCGCAGCAGCAAGAGCGATCAATTGATGATCGACAATCTGAATTTCGTCAAACAACTGGGCCAGGACAGTTTGGTGGCGCTCGAATCGGGCAACCTCAGGGAGTTCGCGAACCTGATGAACGTTCACTGGGAGAACAAGAAGCGTCGTTCGCCCGATATGAGCAATTCGCTGATCGACGATTATTACTGTCTCGGACGCAGGAACGGCGCGTTGGGAGGGAAACTGATTGGCGCGGGCGGCGGAGGGTTCCTGATGATGTACACCGAGGATCGGACGCGGCTGCGACGCGCGATGACGGAGGCCGGCCTGCGGGAAGTTCGGATGCGGTTCGATTCGGAGGGCACGCGCGTGGTGGCGCGCTCTTAATATGCTGCCGATCGCCATCCTCGCCGGCGGCCTCGCGACGCGGCTACGTCCCGCGACGGAGACGATTCCGAAAGCGCTGATCGATATTAACGGCGAGCCCTTCATTTCGCATCAACTGCGGCTTTTGAAAGATGCGGGGGCGGAACGAGTGGTGATTTGCATCGGACATTTGGGAGATTCGATTCGTGAGTTCGTGGGGAATGGGCGGCGCTTCGGATTAGAGGTTGAGTATTCGCCGGATGGTCCGGAATTGCGGGGAACTGCGGGGGCGATTCGGAACGCGCTGCCATTGTTGGGCGAGCAGTTTTTCGTGCTGTACGGCGATTCGTATCTGCCGTGCGATTACCGGGCGGTAGAGCGTACTTATTTCGAGAACGGGCAGGCAGGGCTGATGACCGTTTTCCGGAATCAGAACCGGTGGGAGCAAAGCAACGTGGAGTTTGTGGAGGGCCGCATTGTCGCCTACGATAAGCGGCTGATCACGGATCGCATGGAGTATGTGGATTACGGCCTGAGCATCTTCCACAAGTCCGCGTTTGCGACCAGCGGGGTACCGGCTACGGACCTTGCCACGGTATTTCAGGAATTAATCGCGGGGGGGAAACTCGCGGGATTTGAAGTTAACGAACGTTTTTACGAGGTGGGATCATGGAACGGAATTCAAACTCTGCGAGCGCACTTGTCGCCGGCGGCGACCACGACGTGCATCTGACGTTTGTCCGAGACTATCTGAACGAAGTCAAGGCGATCACGGATGCATTAGACACCGATCAGATTGCGCGCGCCGCGCATATTTTAGGGGAAGTTCGCGAGCGCGGCGGACGCCTGTTCATTCTGGGCGTAGGAGGCAGCGCGGCGAACGCTTCTCATGCGGTCAACGATTTCCGGAAAATCGTTGGAATCGAAGCCTACGCGCCGACCGACAATGTGTCCGAACTCACCGCGCGGACCAATGACGAAGGCTGGACGACGGTGTTTCAAGCCTGGCTCGCTGGAAGCCGGCTTCGGAAACAGGATGCGGTTCTGGTGCTATCCGTCGGCGGGGGCAATCTGGAGAAGAATGTGAGTCCGAACCTGGTGTCGGCTCTCGAGTATGCGCGCTCGATCGGCGCGGCCATCATTGGAATCGTCGGCCGGGACGGCGGGTTTACGGCGAAGGTCGCGGACGCCTGCGTGATCATACCCACTGTCAATGCGACCCATGTTACTCCGCATGCCGAAGCTTTTCAGGGGGTGGTTTGGCATCTGCTGGTTTCTCATCCGGCGCTGAAGCAGGTTGAAACAAAATGGGAGTCGGTCCGGTGACACAATGTGGCGCGCCGGCGGTATTTCTCGATCGGGATGGAGTCCTGAACCGGGCGATCGTGTCGAACGGGAAGCCTGGCGTTCCGGCCACCTTGCGGGAGTTCGTGATTCTGCCGGATGCACCGGCGGGGTTAGAGGAATTGCGACAGCGAGGGTTCATGCTGGTGGTGGTTACCAACCAGCCGGATGTGGCGCGCGGCCGGCAGACCCGGGAGAACATCGAGGAGATGCATCAAGCCCTTCGGAGAGCTCTGCCCATCGATGAAATTATGGTTTGCTTCCACGACGACTCCGACAATTGCGCGTGCCGGAAGCCGCGTCCGGGGTTATTCATCGAGGCGCAGGAGAAATACGGGATCGATTTGTCCCGCAGCTTTCTGATCGGAGATCGCTGGAAGGATATCGACGCGGGAAATTCGGCCGGTTGCCGGACAGTGCTGATCGATTACGGTTACGACGAGCCTGGGCCGCGGACGGCACCGTCGGCGCGAGTGGATTCGCTTACTGGCGCTGTCAAGTGGATTCGAGAGCAGTTACAAACGGAGGATTGCTAACATGCAGATTTCAGATTTCAAAGTCCGGATATTCGCGGACGGAGCAGATAAAGCGGCGATGCTGGGGTTGTACGAAAAGCCCTGGATTAAGGGGTTCACTACGAATCCCACGCTGATGCGGAAGGCGGGGATTACCGATTATGCGGCGTTTGCGCGCGATATTTTGAGTTGCATTCGCGATCGCCCGATTTCGTTCGAGGTCTTCGCGGACGAGTTCGCTGAAATGGAGCGGCAGGCCGTAAAGATCGCGAACTGGGGCGAGAACGTTTACGTCAAGATCCCGATTACGAATACCAAAGGAGAGAGCTCGCTCGAGATGGTGCGGCGGCTTTCTCATCGGGGGATCAAGCTGAATGTAACGGCGCTGCTGACGCTCGAACAGGTTTATGGCGCGGTGGATGCGCTGGCCGGCGGTGCGCCTTCCTGCGTCTCGGTATTCGCGGGCCGCATCGCAGATACGGGGCGCGACCCGGTTCCGGTAATGACGACGGCGGGAAACCTGATCCACCAGCATCCGGGCATGGAACTGATCTGGGCGAGCCCTCGCGAATTGCTGAACGTGATTCAGGCGGATTCGATCGGCTGCGACATTATCACGGCAACGCCGGACGTGCTCAAGAAGCTCGACCTGATTGGCAAGGATTTGGTCGAGTACTCGCGTGAAACCGTGCAGATGTTCTACGACGACGCCTGCAAGTCGGGTTTCAACCTGCCCGGCCCCGCCGAAGTTCATCCGGGACCGCGCAGTGTTCCGGTGATCGCGGCTCAGGGGGCGGCTTGAAGCTTCCTCGCCACGCCGAACTCTGGCTGCCGGGCTATCTGGGAAACAGGTTCGCGCGATTGACGCGGCCCGCTAGCGGTCCGAAGCGGGTCTGGCTGGCGATTGCGGATCATTATGAGCCTCTTGGGAGGCAGATGGATGAGGACGCGGCGATCGGGCGGGTGGGGGTTTGGGCGAAGCAGTGGCCTTTAATCGCGGTTCGTCATCAGGATTCGGCGGGGCGCGCACCCAAGTACACGTTCTTCTATCCCCAGGAAGAGTATCGCGCCCGCTTGCTCGATCCGCTGGCGGAGATGACTCACACCGGAATCGGTGATGTGGAAGTTCACATCCATCACGATGGCGAGGGGCAACAGAATTTCTTGGATCGGATGAGCGGTTTTCAGGAAACGTTGTTCCATCAGCACGGACTTTTGCGACGGCACGAAGGCAAGATTGGATTCGGGTTCATTCACGGGAATTGGGCGCTCGACAATTCTCTGCCCGGCGGGAAATTCTGCGGGCTCAACAACGAAATTACGTTATTGCAGGAACTAGGTTGCTACGCGGATTTCACGATGCCTTGCGGCGCATCGCCTGCACAGGCGCATACCGTGAACACGATTTATTGGGCGATCGATGATCCGGCCCGGCCGAAGTCCTACGACTATGGAGTGCCTCTGAAACCCGGCGGAACTTCGAATGGCCTTTTGATGATTCCTGGTCCATTGGGTATGCGGTGGGCGGAGAGGCTGGTGCCTCGTCTTGAAAAAGGCGAGATCGGAGCGCACGATATGCCGAACCGGTATCGGGTTCGCAGGTGGCTCGACCTGTCTCCTCGAGTTGGTAGCGATATTTTTGTAAAGCTGTACACGCACGGATGCCAGGAGCGGCATTCGACGGCTCTCCTCCTGAACGGGGGACTTGACGCGCTGTTCGCGGGGCTGAAAGCGGAATGCGATAGCCGGGGATGGCCGTTTTATTACGCGTCCTGCTGGGATATGTATCAGGCCGTCGACGCTATTCGCCGTGGAGAGGACCCCGTTTCGACGTTGGCGGCGCGGCAGGAATCGGTCGGAATTGAAAAGAATTAAAACCAGAATGAGTATCTCAAACACTAAAACCCTTCGAGTCGGCGTGGTTGGCGCCGGATACGTAAGCAAGCATCATATTCGCGCCATCCAGAGTTTGAAAGATGTTTCCCTGATCGGAGTTTGCGATTCGAATTTTGAACGCGCGAGCAAAGTGGCGAAAGAATCGGGTGTCGCGGCGTTTCGCGACCTCGAGGAGATGGCTTCGCTCAAGCCGGATGTGATTCATATCCTGACGCCACCGGCTTCGCATTGTGCGCTCACTCTGAAAGCGTTGGAAATGGGCTGTAACGTTCTGGTCGAGAAACCAATGGCGCCCTCGGCCGAAGAATGCGACCGGATGATGGCGGCCGCCGCGAAATCCGAGCGAATCCTTTCCGTCAGTCACTCCGCCCGCATGGATCCGGTGGTTCTGGAAGCTTTGGAACTGGTCCAAAGCGGCGCGTGCGGCGATGTTCTGTCGGTCGATTTTCTGCGCAGCTCCGATTACGCTCCTTATGCGGGTGGCGCGATGCCGGCCCACTATCGTGAAGGCGGGTATCCTTTCCTGGACATCGGGGTGCATGGGCTCTCGCTGATCGAGACGTTTCTTGGCGAGATTCGCGGCGTGAATATACGAGCGGCCGCGACGGGGCGCGATCCTTACCTCACTTTCGATGAATGGCATGGATCGGTGGAATGCGAAAAGGGGACAGGCCACCTGTATCTTTCGTGGAACGTGCAGCCGATTCAGAACGAGCTGATTATTCATGGCACCCGCGGCGTGATCCACGTCGATTGCTACCTGCAAATCTGCACGCTCAGAAAGCGCATGTTCGGACCGAAAATGGTTCAGCGAATCATCGGCGCTACGGCGAATTCGGCTTCGACGCTGATGAAAGTTTCCGGGAACGTGGTGCGGTTTGCTACCGGAAAATTGCTGCCTTCGCCGGGAATCGGAGTGTCGGTGGTTAAGTTTTACGAAGCGCTGCAAGCTGGAGTGGCTCCTCCGGTCAGCGCCGAAGAGGGCCGGCGTATCGTGGCCTGGGCTATGGAAGCCACCCGGACCGCGGCCGCGGAGAAGCAGGCGATGTTGGAAAAAGCGGCAATCCCCCCGCCGCCTGCACGGATTCTGGTCACGGGCGCAACGGGATTCCTGGGAAAAGCTTTGGTCGCCCGGCTACTCAAGAGCGGCGAGACGATTCGAGTGCTGACGCGCCGTCCTATGCCGCAGTTCGAGAGCAATCCGAAAGTACAAATCGTTCTAGGGGATTTAGGCGAACCGGAGTCTGTCGATCGCGCAGTGAAGGGCGTCGACATTGTTTATCACGCCGGAGCTGGAATGCGCGGAGGAACCGAAGCATTTGAGAGCGGAACCGTATGGGGGACGAAGAACGTCGTTGCGGCGTGCGTTCGTCACAAAGTAGGGCGATTGGTCCACGTCAGCTCCTTGAGCGTGCTGGATCACGCAGGTCATAAAAAAGGAACGGCGGTAACGGAGTCTTCGGCGACTGAGCCCTATCCGGAGCTTCGTGGTGCGTATTCGCAAACCAAGCTTACCGCGGAGAACATCGTGCTCGATGCGATTCGCACTCAGAATCTGCCGGCTGTCATTCTGCGTCCGGGGCAGATCTTTGGCGCGGGCGCGGAGAAAATGCCCCCGTCGGGTGTGATCGCGCTGGGCGGGCGCTGGGTGGTGATGGGGGATGGCGGGTTGCCGCTCAATTTAGTCTTTATAGAAGACGTGGTCGATGCCATTTTGCTTGCAGGATCGCAGAAAGACATATGCGGCCAGGTTTTCCAGGTGGTGGACGGGGCGACTATTTCGCAGCGGGAGTACATCGATGCGGCCCGTCAGCATAGTCCCGGGGCGTTCGGAGTTTCTTACGTACCGAAGGTAGTGCTGTTCACCGCCGCTTTGGGAGTGGAGATTCTCGGGCGGATGCTTGGCCGCAAGGTTCCTCTCTCGCGATACAAAATTCGATCGCTGGCACCGCTCGCGCCGTTCGACGGGTCTGCGGCCCGAGATAAGCTCGGCTGGACGCCAGCCCTGGGCACTCGCGAAGGAATGCGCAGGACCTTCGGGAAGAACGATCCCTCCGGGCCACTCAAGCCGGCGCTTTCAGAGACTGCCGGGCGCCGCGGCACGCGCGAAGCGGCCGGTGCTTGACACGGAAGTTTTTCCAGATTCAGGTACGTTATGACGCAGAAACTAATAGTCATCGAGATCAATGAAATGCCGTTGAGGGTCTTCCGCCAGTTCGCGAAAATGCGGCCGGATTCTCATGTGGATGAATTGCTCAAATCGTCGCAGGTGATCGAAACGCTGGCCCAGGATGTGGAGCAATCGTTTCTTTACCCTTCCCAGAGCTGGGCGTCGCTCAATACGGGCGCACCTTATTCGTCGCACAAGATTCACTGGTACAACGATCCCAAGCCGGACGAATATCCGCTGTATTGGAAGACACTGGCTCAGCATGACTTTTCGGTGGGAATCGTGGGCTCGCTGCATTCCTCGCCGGCGGAGGCGTTTGCAGGGTCCAACAAAAACTATAAGTTTGTAATTCCAGATTGTTTTGCGCCAGACTCTTACACCAAGCCAGGTTACTTCGAACCGTTCCAAAAGCTGAACCTGAAAGCGGTCTCCTCGAACGCCCGCGTGGCCAGCACCCGGGTGCCGGTGCAGGATGCCGCCATGATGGTAATGAATTCGCCGCGCTATGGGATTCGCATGCGGACGATTGTGGAAGGCGCAAGCCTGGTGTACAAGATTATGCGCAAGAACGCGAATCGCGAGCGATTGAGGAACCTGCAATTCCCGCTGATCGCCGACATGTTCCTGCATCTGTTCCAGAAGCATCAGCCGGATGTGGCGATCACCTTCACCAACCACGTGGCGGGGAACATGCACCGTTACTGGTATGCGCTTTTCCCGGAAGATTATGACACCACGGTTTACGATAACCGCTGGATCTCGAAGTATTCATCTGAGATTACCGCCGCCGTCGATCTTCTTGACAGCTATATGGGCGAGCTTATGCGGCTGGCCAAAGAAACCGACCGGATTCTGGTAGTGGTGAGCAGTATGGGGCAAGAGGCGAATCCCAACCTGACTCCGGACGCGGTCAAAGCGAGGACTCATGGTTATCGCCTCGAGAATGTACGAAAGTTCATCGGGCATTTCACGAAGAACCGATACTCCTTCGAAGTCGACTCGGCCATGGTGCCGCAGTACACGCTCGCTTTCGGCAGTGTCGCGGAATCCGCGAAGTTCGCGGCCGAAGTCCGGGAAGCGATGGAGGGCATGAAGGATATCGATATGGTTGTCGACCAGAACCGGGAGATAGTTACGCTTTCCGTCACACTGAACGGGAGAGTCTCGGAGTACGTGATTCAGGGACGCACGCTGCAGTGTGAGGACTTGGGCTTCGAGCGCTTTGAAATCGACGACCATCACTCGGGCTGCCATTGTCCGGAAGGTAGCCTGATCATTTACAACAGCCGCACCGCTAAAGCTTCGCAGCCTTCGGTCGACTATTTAGAATACGCTCCGGCCATGCTTTCTCATTTTGGGATCGAGCCACCGCCGTACATGCTGAAGCCGAGCTTCTCATTTTGAGTCTTACGAACATGAATTGGCGAGTTAAAGGAGTCATTCAAGCCGCGTTAAGCGTCGCCCCTGGAGGTCGGACGATTAACGATTACCTCCAAAGGACCATGGGAGCCCTCCGTGACTTCGAGCACAGCGTCGACTGCAAGGTTACCGGCGATTGGCTGGTATTCGCGTCCTATTTGCAGGAACTTGGCTTATCGGCATCCGGAATGGACTTTCTCGAAATCGGAACTGGCTGGTATCTTACTTTGCCTGTATGCTTCTACCTGGCGGGCGCTCGGAGCTGCCGAACCTTCGATCTGCACCGGCACTTGAATTGGGGAATGACTTCCCGCATGCTGCGGCGCCTCGAAGTCCACCTTCCCGCCATCGCAGCCGCTAGTGGACAGGACGCCGCGACGGTAGAGGCGACGTACCAGCAGCTCCTCAACTGCCGCAACCTCGACGAGCTGCTCGCTCAAATGAATACGACCTATAGCGCGCCGGCCGATGCGCGGCACACGGGCCTTTCCGAACGCAGCGTCGATATCGCTTTCTCCAACAGCGTCCTCGAGCACGTACCGCCGGAGGTGATTGCCGATCTAATGGGCGAGATCAAACGGGTATTACGGCCCGGGGGTTTCGGTATGCATGGGGCGAACTGTGGGGATCACTATGCGTACTTCGATAAAAGCATCACCATGCTGAATTATCTCCAGTACTCTCACGACGAGTGGAAATTCTGGGACAACGATCTCCTCTATCAAAACCGGTTGCGGCCCCGCGATTTCGTGCGATTGGCGGAGGATGCGGGGTTGAAGACAGTATTCGTGCGCGCTCAACCCGCGCCGGACCTCATGAAGCGCTTGCCCGAATTCAAGCTCTCGCCGGAGTTCCTCGCGTATCCGCCGGAGGAATTGTGCGCCACGTCGGTGGGCCTGGTATCCCAGGCATGCTAAGACTAAGGTTGCAGAGCGGAGCTGTGGATTAATGCAAACAACTGCCGCCGGAGGCAACACGCGCACCATCGCCTCCAACTCCTTTTGGAACGGGCTGGAGTTGGTGGGTAGCGTGGTGGTGGCTTTTGCCACCTCGATCCCCATGGCCCGCGTCATTGGTCCGGAACGGATGGGGTACTTCAACTATGTTCAATGGTTGACCAATTTGAGTGGCATGATCGGGCTGCTGGGTATTCCGGGCGCGACCCGCAAATACATGGCTGAGTATTTGGGCGCTGGTAAACCGGAGGTTGCCCGATCGGTCTTCCGCGCCACGCTGAGATTGCAGATCGTGATTGCTTCCGCAATCGTCGCCGTCGGCCTGCCATTGGTTCTGTGGGGCGCGCCGGCTGAGTACAAGCTGATCTCTTCGTTCCTGATGCTGAGCTTGTGGCCGTCGATGGTCGCTTGCATTCCCTCCCAGGCGAATGTTGCCGGCGAACGAATGGCGTTTAATACCGCCGGCAGCTTGGCGAGTTATGTGATCAATATTGCCACGGTCACGCTGAGCCTCACTCTCGGCTGGAACCTTTTGGGAATTGCGATCGGCGTCCTCGCGTTCCGGGCGGTTGATTGCGGCGTACGTTTGTTTCTGGTACACCGTTGGCTTCGCGACGTTCCGATTATTCCGCTTCCCAATGATGTGAAGCGCAAGATGACCTCATTCTCCGGCTTCAATCTTGTTCTGATGATTTTGAATATGATCGTCTGGGACCGGTCGGATATGATTTTCCTGCGGCACTTGGTGCGCGACACGGCGCAAATATCGTTCTTTTCAGCAGCCGTCAACCTGGTCGAAAGGGTGCAATCCATACCAGCCGCTTTCGGAGCTGCGGCGTTTGCGACCATACAGGCACAGTATGGACGCGACCGTCGGGAGTTGCCGAAAGTGGCTTCGAACGCTTTGTGGTATAGCTTCGCGTTTAGCGCCCCGATTCTGTTGGGCCTTGCTGCGATGAGCGCCCAGATCGTTCCGTTTCTGTATGGAGCTAAATACGCGCCGGCCATCCCGGTTCTCGCTGTGGCGGCTTTATTGGCCATTCCTAAGTGCCTCGTCGCTCCGGTCTGGTCCGTGATGGAAGCGGAAGCGCGGCAGGGATTCTTGATCGGCTGGTTGATTTTCTGCGCCATTGCCAACATGGGTTTGGATCTGCTGCTCATTCCGAGGATGGGGGCGATGGGCGCGGCGATTGCGAACGGAATAGCCCAGTTGCTCTTGCCATTGGGGCTGGTTTGGCGGGTGCATTCGCTGTTCGGACTCAATTTCCGGTTAGGCGCGGTGGGTAAGCTGCTGCTCAGCTCAGGAGTAATGACCGCGGTGGTGGTGGCACTCGCCTCGAGGTTCGCGGCTTGGTGGGGTATGGGGATCGAAGTGGTCTTGGGAGCCGCGGTGTTTTTTGTGTGCATGCGGCTAGCGTCGGTCCTTCGCGCCGATGACAGGCAGCGTTTGATGCTCCTCGAAACGCTATTGCCCTCGGCAATGCGCGCTTCCTATGCGCGAGTGGTTCTCTTCCTGGCTCCCGTGGGTCGGGCCTGAATGGCTGACGATATGAGGAAAAGATAACGTGGCTTTCGGGCTGACCTTACTTTACGTCGTGTTGACGTTTCTGTCCATCATGGACAGCTTTCCGGAACTGGCCGAATATCGGATTCAGTTGATCGTCGGAATCCTGGCGATGATTGCGACGCTGCCGGCTTTGCTGATCACCCGTGAGGTTCGCCCGGGCAGGCAGGCTGCACTCATGGCCGCATTTACTGCCTGCGTTCTTGGGTCCTGGCTGCCCCACGGGTGGCTCGGAGGCACCATCGTCGCACTGAACGGGTTCATGCAGCTGGGCATCGTTTTCTTCCTGACTGCTTTCAATGTCCGGACGGTCAGGCACCTCAAAATTCTCCGGCTCTGCCTTTTGGCTGTGACACTGTACCTGCTCGGGAACGGACTTCACGACTACTTCAGGAGTCCGGACAATAGCCTTTTCGTCCTCGCCTGGCCCGGAGAAGACGGGATGACCTACCGGCTTCAGGGGATGGGTATCCTGGGCGATCCCAATGCCTTCGCTCAGTTCTTGCTGGCGATGGTGCCGCTTGTGTTTGTCGGTGGAACAAACGCTGGGTGGCTGAAGCGCATTTTTGTTCTGTTGCCGCTCAGCTCCTTGTTGCTTCTTGGCATCTGGTGTACCCACTCGCGCGGAGCCCTGGTCGGTCTGGTGGTGCTGGTCGGCATACTATTCAGAAAACGATTGAGCTTTCTAGGCGGCGGTTTGGCGGCGGCCGCCGTCGCGGTTCTGATGCTGTACTCCGGGTATACGGCCGGCCGCTCGGGAGACAATCGTTTGGACATTTGGTCCGATGGACTCGGGATGTTCAAGAGCTCGCCGATTTGGGGAGTCGGCTTCAAAGGCTTCACCCAAACCTCGGAACAAACAGCCCACAACTCATTTTTGCTCTGTGCTGCGGAGCTTGGAATGATCGGATGTTTCCTCTGGATGGGATTGCTTCTCGTGTCGCTCTGGCAGTTGCGCCGCGTAGCAAACGCTCCTGCGACCGAGGAGTCTGACCCTGAATTGCGTGTTTGGGCCAACGCGGTTCTATTTTCGCTGACGGCATTCCTGATACCGGGATTTTTTCTTTCGGAAACCTATGCACCCATGTTGTACATGCTGCTGGGCCTGGCAGCGGCGATCGCCCGCATGGAGGTGGAGCGCACCGGAATGGAACTGCTACCGGTAGGGAATCATTGGGCGCAAAAAACCATGATGGCGTGTGTCGCGTCCATGACGTTGGTTTACATCATGGTCCGGTTGAGAGCCTTCTGATGGGAAGCGAACCCGTGACGATGAGAATGAAAATATCCGAGGGCGAATCTCGCTCAGCGGAGCGGCTGTTTTATCACTACGAGGTCGAAAAAGAGTTGGGAGACCGTCTTCGTAAAGCGGCCAAGCCCGACCGCGCCCGGATGTATCAGAGCGTCTACGATGAACTTTTCAGCCGCGTTCCGGACCACCCGCAAGTTACCTCAGCGACCAAAGCTCCGAACACGAAGAAGATCGCTAGCCAGCTCCGGCTGATCAGGCCCTTCTTGAATCGCGATACTGCTTTTCTCGAAATCGGCGGCGGAGACTGCGCCCTCTCGTTCCAGGCGGCGCCGTTAGTCAACAGGGCGTATGGACTGGAAATCACGGACCACCTGATCCCGCGTCCCGCGCCTCCGAATTTCGAATTCGTGTTGTCCGACGGCAGTTCGGTTGGCCTTCCTGATAATTCTATCGACTTGGCATTCAGTTTTTCCGTTGTAGAGCATGTTCACCCCGAAGACGTCATTCAGCATTTGGCCGAGGTTCATCGCGTGCTGAAACCCGGCGGAATTTACTACAGCGTGACCCCCAATCGTTTGCTGGGTCCGCATGACATATCGCGCTACTTCGATACGGTCGCCACGGGGCTTCACCTGAAGGAATATACGATTGGGGAACTCGCAAAGCTTTATCGAGATACTGGATTCCAGGAAGTGTGGGTAGAAAAGAGCTTGAAATCGCTTCGTGTTCCCGTGCCGGTGCCGGCGATGCGGTTAGCGGAGGGGATCGTGGGCTCGATGCCCTGGGCCGTGCGATCCCGTCTGGGGAGAAGCCGCCGATTTTTCTGGGCCATGGAAGTATCGGTTGCTGGAAGGAAAAGTCGCTGACGATGGGCAAAGATCCGAAGCCGGCACCGATCCGGGTGAGCGTGGTCATCCCGACCTATAACCGCGCAGCGGATTTGAGGCGCGCATTGGATAGCGTTTCCTTGCAAACCGTTCCGATTGCAGAGATCATCGTGGTTGATGATGGTTCGACGGACAACACCCGGGATGTGGTTTCCCAGTTTGGCCGAGGAATCGTCTATCTCCACCAGGACAACGCGGGCGTCGCGGCGGCGCGGAACAGAGGAATTGGGGCAGCCACGGGCGAGTGGATCGCGTTCCTGGACTCGGACGACTGGTGGATGCCTGAGAAGATTCAATTACAGATAGAAGCCCTGCAACGCAAGAAGGGCGCTGCGCTGGCCTATACCTCTGCTTGGATAATTTCAAACGACGGAACGCGAGAAATCGCCCAGGCGGCTGAGCCGGCGCAACTATGGCCCGCGATGCGCCACTCGAACATGATCACCAGCACCTCCTGTGTCATGGTCCGCCGCGAAGCTCTCGTTGCCGAGGGCTCTTTCAACGAGTCCCTTGCGGTCGGCGAGGATTGGGATTTGTGGATTCGACTAGCGCAGAAATATCCATTTGCGGTTGTTTCCGAGCCGGTCACCGCGTACATGATTACTCCGAATAGCCTGAGCCAGGATCCCGAGCGAACCATTGCGGACACGGAGCGGATGCTAGAGGGCAGGCTGCTCTGCGGGCTACAAGGGTCGGCACGCTTGATCTGGCGCCGTCGAATCCGGGCGGCGCAGATATTCCGTGCGGCTATGAATGCCCGGGGCGTCGATCGGGCATTTGAATTGCGCCTTCTGCTGCGATCTCTGGCGCAATGGCCGTCCCCCTTCTTTTTTTTCAGGCGGTGGAAGGCGCTCGCACACTGTCTGTTGGGCCGTTAACCGGAACTAACTAAATTAAGAACGGGTTACGCTTGAATCCAGAAACGCAAGAGCTGACTCCTAGACTTGAAAGTCTGCGCCCGCAGAGGGAAATGCGTGAACTCCCAAAGGCCGAAGTCTCCCCGAACTTGGATCTGCTTCGCGCAATTGCTGTACTCAGTGTCTTTGTCAGTCACCTGCTCAGCGCTCTCGGTATCTCGGAGATAGGCAGTCTTGGACGCTTCGGTGTTGTCATATTTTTCGTCCATACCAGTTTTGTCCTCATGGCCTCGCTACAGCGCATCGAAGCGCGCGGCGCGGGGAAGTGGCGCATGATTGAGGCGTTTTGGCTACGTCGCGTCTTCCGCATCTATCCGCTTGCGATGTTTTTTGTGGTTCTCGCCGCCGTCTGCCGGATTCCCGCTAATCCCGGCATGACCTACAACTGGATCGGGCTCAAAGCCTTTTTATCCAACCTTGCCCTAGTCGAGAACCTTACCTACACCCCGGACGTCCTTGGTCCTCTCTGGAGCCTTCCCCTAGAGGTGCAGATGTATGTCATACTGCCGTTTGCCTACCTAATTGTCCGGCGTCACTCCCGTCTGCGCTATGCAGCGATTTGGTTCCTTTCTGTCGTGCTGGCCCTTACACTGCCTCGCCTCACATCGCGTTTTGGCGTTTTCATTTGTGCCCCGTGTTTTGCTTCTGGAATCGTCGCTTTTGGCTTTATCCGGACTCGCGCGATTGGCGCTCGACGGCTACATTACTGGGTTTGGCCGGTCGGTATTCTGCTGGCGATTGCGCTCTTCGGCCCTTTGGACAACATCAGCCTCCGAGACAAGATTTACCGTGCATGGATCCTTTCCCTCGGCCTCGGTCTGCTGTACGCTAACGTCGATGAGGCTCCTTTCAGCCCCATGCAACGGATCTTTCACTGGATCGCCGAACACTCTTATGGCATCTACCTCAGCCATATAGTTCTCATTTGGTTCGTTCTCTATCCCATGGCATCCGCACCGGTTTGGGTCCGCACCCTCGTCCTTGTGGTCACTATGATCGCCGCCCCGGCACTTCTTTATCGTTTCATTGAACATCCGCTCATAGGCCTAGGTAACCGCTTATCAACTCGTCTATTCAATCGCCCTAGGCCGCGCGAGGGGATATTCGCGTAGCCGCCTAACCCTGCGAGCCGAAAACCGGCGGTCGGGGTAATCCAGGGCGGATCGCAGAGCCGAGTAGTACTTGAGGAGGTTTAGGTCTAAAGTTCGTCTGCGCGCTTGCCGATTAGATTCTTGTTGGTCGAACCCGGTCTAGATGGAAAGAATTCAAGAGAAGATTGGCCCAACAGACACAATATGTTATCGAGATTGTGTCGGCAATCCGATTCCTCAAATCCGGGATCAAAAGCGATCACATGGAACGTCTTGCTCCCGTCCGCATCTCTCCGGATGGCTGACAACTTTTTTCGCGCGGAATCTTGATCAAAAATGACACGCTTAGTAACAATTTCCCTTTTCTTTGCCACGCTCGCTTCTGCTCAGACGACCGTGTACCTGCGCAACTCTGCCGCTGGAGGGTCTTTCCAAATCACGAATTGCACGGCGTCGACGCCCACGGTTTGCACCACCTCAGGCCCCCATGGTTTCAGCAACGGCCAAGTGGTAGCTGTTTACAACGTGTGGGGCGTATGGGCTGCGAATGGGCTGCGAAAGGTTCAGAACGTTACCAGCACAACTTTTGCGCTAACGGACATCAATGGGGCAAACATCGTTGGCGCGGGAGCCTTCTGCTCTCCGCAGACCCTACAGGGTGTATGCAATCAGTTTCAGGCCGCGGCAACGACCATTCATGGAACGAACGCGACCGTTAGCGCCCTCGGAACATACACTCTGAAGGGTCATCCGCGTGTTTGGCTGGATGGTCCAGGAGGAACGCTCGCGACGGCGATCACCAACACTTCGAGCACCGGCCGAGCTAATGCAAACAACGTCCCATGGAATGCAATAACGTCTGCCGTAGCGAACCTCGAAAGTAATGGAGGCACAAACTACCAGACGGTGCTGATCAGTAACAATCTAATTCAGTCTTTCAACGTCGGCCAATTTCTCTCTGCAGGATTGAACTGGAACGCCCTAAAGGGGGCGAATGAATTGACGGTTGCAAAGTGGGCTATCGATCATGTGGAAGACATTGCGGGTGGCACCTTCGGATGCGATATGACGACCAACTTCTGCAATCGCGTGAACGACGTTTTCACGAATCCGTATTGGATGCCGAACCTGATGCAGCTCTATTCTTTGATCCGCGGTCAGTTGAGTGGAACTGAGATCAGCACCTTCGCGAATAAGATCCTGAATAGCAACAACTACGCGGCGGATGGGTGGAACGGTCAGGGAAGTTCCTGCACCAATCAGGGAATGAACTCCGGGGTGGGCACACTTACGACGAGCGGAACCAGCACTACCGTCACCTTGTCCGGCGGCAGCACTTCGCAATTTGTTCCGAATAGCTACTTGATGCTTCTGAGCGGCGGCAATGCAAACGGGAACATGCTCAAAGTTGCGTCAATCACGAACAGCACGAGTTTCGTGGTCACAATGCCAATCAACCTGTCCGGCGGCACTTCCTTCGAGATCTCGGGGCAATGGGCTGCGGGAACCTGCGGCTTCCTGTGGATGACTCAGAATCATACCCTCGCGCCCTTCACCGATCCCTATAATTATGCGCCTGGGACCGGAGTACAGATGTTCGGCGACGCCAATATCACGCTGCATTTTATTCAGTCGCTGATCCACGTCGGATTGGCTCTGGCCGACGACGATCCCCGCGCCGTGGAGATTCTGGCGATGGCCTATGCCTATTATTACGACAATCAGTTCGGCCCCATCGAAAAGAATATGTGGACCGGCTTCAACCAGAGCCGTGTCGATTATATGGGCGCCACCGAACCAGAGGCGGCACAGATCGCAGCGGCAATCACCAATTCGGTGAACAACCCTCCGGATCTGGTCAGCGGAGTTTACCTGCAGCGTGTGGCAGCACTAGGCTATTACATCAATCTGCCTTTCAATGAGTTGGTCCCCTTGTGGTGGGGAGATCCCGGGCAGGCTTCATGGACGCCCGCTTACATCGATTCCTGGAGTTTCTCGATTGGGCTGTATCCCACGACAACGGAAGCGAAGTACGCGAACTGGTGGATGAGGAATCAGTGGGGATTCTGGTCCCCAAGCAATATAAATTACGGCGGCGGCTGGCACACGGGGCCCGCATTCATCTTTCTTGACCCGGCTTATCAAGCCACGGACATTGCAACCGCGCCACACCAATATCTATTCCGCGCGACCGATCAGGCTTCCTGCGGCAATTACGGATTTACGTGTCCCGCCTACAAGCAATATGGCAACGTGATTTCGCGGACCGGTCTCAAATCAGCCACTGATACACTAGCGTTCTTCGATACCGCGGACTTCTACGCGGACGACCATACCAGGGCAGGTGAGGCGGGGGAAGTCCAGATCGTCAAGAATTCCTATCTTCTGGGGGGCGATTCCCAAGGAAATAATTCCTACGCCGTCTTTCCGGGAACGGCCGAGACACCTGAGTTCGGCGGCAGCAACGCCAGCCTGCGCCAGGAAAATGTGGACTTTTTCGATACTCAGGTCTTGCGCTGGGCGGGTGCCGATCCGACCGGAGACCCTAATAACAATTACACTTACGCGCTCGCCGAACTCGTCTGCACATTTCGGGTGGCGTCGATCAACGGGTGTCCAGCGGCGAGCGATACCAGCCAGCCGATGACCCGCGTCCAGCGCCATTTTCTGCACTTCAAAAAGCCGGGTCTTCAGGACTACATTCTTCAGTACGACGATTGGGCCGCTTCTGCGGGAACCACGATGCGAACGTATCTGCATTACGCGCTCAATGGAGCCAATCCCGGATCGGCGATCTCATTTGCCGGGGGTGCGAGCGGTGCTACGATCACCAATACGCAGCCTTCCTCCCGTCTCCTCAGCACGGTGGTGACACCGGCCGGAGCGAACACAGTTTACACCTACGTCGACAACACGAACGGAAGCTACTCCGGAGGCAACGGCTATACATTCCGTGTTTCTCTTTGCGCAGGGTCCGGAAGCTGCTCGCCCACGGCGACCGCCTTTGAGGCTGTTGTTGTCCACGAGCCGACCGCGAGCACGGGAGCCACGATGCCAGCGGTTACTCAACTTCCATCGACCAATTTCCGTGTGGTCCAGATTGCCGATTCTGCTATGCCCAAAGTAGCGGCGTTCGCCCAGGGAGGGACGACGTACACGGGGGCCAGTTTCCAAACCTCGTTCACGGGAACCGGGCAGTACGTGATCGCGGGACTGAGTCCGGGGACCTACACTGTCACCGTCGGCAACAATTCTCCGACCTCGGGGACGGTTGCCGCGGGGGATAATACCCTGTACTTTGAGGCGGGAAGCGGCTTAGTGGTCATTACTTCGACAGGTGGCGCCCCCCCTCCTCCGCCTCCCACCGGGCCTCCGACTGGGCCGCCCACTACGCCGAGCAGTTGCGACCTCAATGGGGACGGGGTCGTCAACAACCTCGACGTTCAGATCGCGATGAATCAGGCAATGGGCGTCGTGGCTTGCACCAACGCCAACCTCCAGGGGAACGGACAATGCAATGTCATCGACGTGATCCGAGTCTTTGTCGCGGCGAATGGCGGAGCTTGCGTTCTCCATTAACGAGGGTCCGGGTCGATTCAGTAGACTAAGCGCATCCGCTAAGATTGCAACGAATGCCGTTGATAACTCGACCCCGGACAGCAACCTTGTTGCTGGTCTTTGTCGCCTTGCTCAAGATCGGTGTCTTCCTCATCGCCGCCGACCAGGAGGTGGTTGCTCCCTTCGTCGGGGACAACGCCGTCGCCCACTATCTGCCCACGGCGAAGCGGCTCCTCGAACAACGCCGTTTTAACGGGCCGGACAGCCGGCCCGACAGCAAGGTCCCTCCCGGCTATCCCGTCATTCTTGCCGCGACGATGGCCGTCTCTCCGGATAACTATGTAGCGGTAACCGTCGGCCTGCAAATACTGGCGGATTGCATTACCGCCCTGGCGCTCTATGCGCTGGGGCGCCGGCTGATTTCTCCGGCCGTCGGATTGTTCGCGGGCCTGCTATGGTCGGTCTACCCGCCCGCGGTGGTGATTTCGACCTGGATCACCGCCGAAACCTTCTATACCACCATCTTAATCCTCAGCTACGCGATGCTGGTGTTTTCCTATCGAAACAGTTCTACCGTCCTGTCCACCGCTGCCGGGTTCCTGCTTGGACTGGCGACTTTGTTTCGCGGGACCGCGATTTTGCTGCCCCTTCTCTTGCTTCCCCTCTGGTTCCGAAAACGGCAGTATGCGCAAGCTGCGGGCTTCGTGCTGGCGGCCACTTGCGTGGTAGCTCCGTGGACGATCCGAAACGCCATCGTGTTGCAGGACCACATTCTAGTCTCGACCGGATTTGGCAGCGTGCTCATGCAGGGCTCCGACGAAAGCGTTTTCACCAGTGAGGGCAAGCGCAGTGAGTATGCCCACATGTTTGCCGAAGCAGCCGAGCACGGAATTAATAAGCCCACGACACCCCTCGAATCGCAATGGGACAATTGGATGGGCCGCGTCGGACTCTACAATCTGACCGTGCGCCTCAAGACTCGTCCATTGTCTTTCCTGCCGTTTTATCTGAACAAGTTCTTGCGCTTATGGTATGCCACGGAATCGGCGTCGCTGCGTCCCGAACTGCTGCTGGGCTTGTGCTCGCTCCTGGTCGTTCCGGTGGGTATTCTGCAATTGTTTTTATGGCGAAACAGCCATTCCGAATTCGCACAAAGCGCCGGCGTCGTCGTCCTGTATTTTGTGGCGCTGCCATTGGTGACGCTACCCTTGGTCCGGTACACATTACCCATCTATCCGATCCTGATCCTGTCCGCCAGCGGTTGGTGGCTTGCCGTCGCCAATCGCTTGACCTCCCGGCCCGCCGGTGAAGTGGTTCGTGAGGAGGCTGTCGCCGAAGGTCAAGACGTGGGAAGCAGTCCTCAAAGGCAATGAGCTCGCGCAAAACCATACTCTACATCCTGGGATTGAAGCCGGAGAAGATCGGCGGGATGGAACTATTCTGCCGCGCATTCGCGAAGACGTTGCTGGCGATCGGCTGGCGAGTCGTCTTTTGTTGTGAAGGAAATCCAGCACAGCCGGTTCGTGAAGCGATTAACTTTCCTAACGTGGCTTGGGAGGTAGTGCCGGTACAGGCTGGCTTCTCGCCGAAGCGTGCTATGGAATGCGCGACCCTGATTCGAAAATATAAGCCCTCCGTTGTCATTTATGCATTCAATGGAGTTTTGCGGCCATATCCGTGGGTGGCCAGATTGCTTGGCGTCCGCCGGATTTTTTATAACGACCACACTTCGCGCAGCCTCGCCCCTGGGAAGCGCAATCTTCTAAAAGTCGCAGCGGGAAGATTTGTAACGCTGCCTTTGACCGCATCGATTTGCGTTAGCGATTATGTGCGGCGCTGCGAACTAGCGGAGCGTTTCATCGCACCGGATCGCGTCGAGACGGTGTATAACGGCATCGATCTGTGCGGTGTGGCCGCGGCGATGGGTTCGGGCAGACACTTCCGCGAACGGTACGGGATTGCCCCTGACAAGAAGCTTGTCCTCCAGGTCAGTTGGATGGTCCCGGTCAAGGGCGTCGATAAGCTGCTCCAGGCCGCGCGCCTTGTGCTGGACGCCGTTCCCGACGCTCATTTCGTTCTGGCCGGCGAAGGATCACACAGGCCTGCGTACGAAGCCCTCTGCGAGGAACTCGGAATCGCAGATTCCGTCACCTGGACCGGTATGGTAAAAAACCCCCTCAAAGAAGGGCTTTTTGACGCGGCCGACATCTGCTGTCTTTTTTCGCAGTGGCAGGAAGCTTGTCCATTGGCCGTTCTTGAGGCGATGGCGTTTGGCGTGCCGGTCATTTCCTCAAATACGGGGGGCCTTCCCGAGTTGGTGGCCGACAGCCGCACCGGTTACGTAATCGATAAAGACGATATTCCCGCCTTGGCCGAAAAGATCATGAAGTTACTCGCCGATTCCGACCTCCGTACGCAGCTTGGCCTCAATGCGAAGGCATGGATCGCGAAGAATTTCGATCTGACCGGGACGGTCGACGCTTATGTAGAACGCCTCACGAATGTGCCGGCGCAGGCGGCCGTCAGCATCGCGAAAACACATATTTAGGAGATTTGGGTTGAACACCTTCATTACGGGCGCTGCCGGATTTGTGGGCAGCAATCTAGCAGACCGCTTGCTCGCTCTCGGTCATCGCGTAACCGGCTTCGACAATTTCTCGACCGGGCGTGAGGAATTTCTTCAAGGCGCCCTCGCTCATTCCAATTTTCACCTGGTGCGCGGCGACGTTCTGGATCTTGACGCGCTCACCGTGGCGATGAAGGGCGCCGATTTCGTGTTTCATTTGGCCGCTAACGCCGACGTGCGCTTCGGTACGCAACATCCGCGCAAGGATCTGGAGCAGAATACTATCGGCACCTGGAACGTTCTGGAGGCGATGCGCGCCACCAGCATACGCCGCATGGCGTTCGCTTCAACCGGATCTGTTTATGGCGAGCCGAACGTTCATCCCACTCCGGAGGAATGCCCTTTCCCGACCCAGACATCGCTGTACGGAGCCTCAAAATTAGCGGCTGAAGGACTGATCGCCGCCTACGCCGAGGGTTTCGGCATGCAAGCCTATATCTTCCGGTTCGTTTCTCTGCTGGGACCGCGCTATTCCCATGGTCACCTGATCGATTTCTACCGCCAGTTGAGGGAGCACCCCGACGTGCTGAACGTACTGGGTAACGGGCATCAGCGCAAATCCTATCTGCATGTCGGCGACTGCGTCGAGGCGATCATGGTGGCCATCGAAAGGGCCGCGGATAAGGTGAATATCTTCAACCTTGGCACGGACGAAGCATGCGAAGTCAACGATTCCATACGCTGGATGTGTGAGCATCTCGCGGTGAGCCCGCGCATCGTATATTCCGGCGGCGAAAGGGGTTGGATCGGAGACAGCCCTTACATTTTCCTAGGCTGTAATCGGATACGAGCTTTCGGATGGCGCCCTTCGCTTTCAATTCAACAAGCAGTGGTCCGCACGCTTCAGTTTCTCCAAAACAGTCCGTGGCTTGCTTAGTCTCTCTCCTTGAATTCCCTTTAGTCCTTTCCCAAATCTTAGCCCATAGGGAAAATCAACGGAACGTTTTCCAAATAGGCTTCAGTTTTGTCCACGGACATGCCCAGTGTTATCAGCAGCTTAGATCGGCACTCAAATTGCCAAGGTAAGGCTTCCCCGCGAATGCGGTTTCGAGGACAAATAAATGAGTGCCGTCAGCAGCTATTCCGTCTCAAGAGTAATTCGGTTCGATCCGCTCGCAGGCCCCGGTACCGACAACCCTCAGGTCAGTGTCTTGATGCTAACGTGCAACCGGCCACAGTTCTTAAATCGCGCGATCCAAAGTGTAATCGACCAGAATTTTGAGGATTGGGAACTAATCGTGGTCCATGATGGCCCGAATAAACAAACCGTCGCGGTCATGAAGAAATGGGTGGAACGCGATTCCCGCATTCGCTACTACCATCGCGAGCATGGCGGAAATATCGCAAACGCTTGTAACTACGGGCTTTCCCATGCGCGAGGAGAGTACATCGCGATTCTCGACGACGACGATTTCTGGGCTGCGAACGATAAGCTCACCAAGCAGGTAGAGTTCCTCGATGATAACCCCGGCTATGCGGGATGCGGTGCCGGCATGACCCTGATCGACGATCATTCCAACGACTTGATGTCGTACCTCAAGCCGGAGCAGGATGAGGACATCAAGAAACGGGCGCTCTGGGCGAATCCCATGGCCCATTCCACGACCATGTTCCGGCGCGCCGCCGGCAAAGCGATCGGCTTCTACGATGAATCCCTCGCGGGATTCCAGGATTGGGATCTGTGGCTCCGATTGGGCCGCGTCGGGAAGCTCTATAATTTCCCGGAAGTATTCACCCGCTACACATTGTGGAGTGGTGGCGGATCGTTTCAGCAGCAGCGTCGTAATGCGCTCTCCGCGCTCAAGATCGTCCTTCGGCATCGGAATGAATATGCGGGATTCACGGGCGCTTTCGCCTTCGTGATGCTGCACTTTGCTTACGCTCACCTTCCCTCCGTCGTGCGGAAATCTTCTTTCTCGTTCTTGTCGAGATTAAAGAAGACGCTGTTCGCCGGAAGAACCAGGCCAGTGGGTCGAGCCTCGGAACCCGATCCTGCAACCACGGTCGGTTGATTCGCAGGCTTCAATTCGCGAGTTCCAGTCACCCGCATAGTACCCCTAGAACTTTTCCTTCATTTAGTCGCCGTAAACATTCCTGTAGGATTGTCCTTGGCGATACTTCAGACTTCAAATCAATCCATGGAGAATTTTGTGCCGAATACCGAGAATTCCGCGGGAATCTGTGTCGTAGGAACCGGATACTGGGGTAAAAACCTGGTCCGCAACTTCGATCAACTGGGCCGGCTGGGCGGACTATACGATTCCAACCGCGCTGCTGCTGAGGAAGTTGGAAAGCGCCACCCGCATGCCCGCATTTACGAGACCTTCGATGATGTTCTGAACGATCCCGCCATCCGGGCCGTCGCCATCGCCACTCCCGCCGCCCAACATGCACAAACGGCGATCGCGGCAATGCGTGCCGGCAAAGACTGCTTCGTCGAAAAGCCTCTCGCTTTGACCGCAGAAGAGGGACAGGCGATGGTAGACGTAGCCCACCGCAATGGTTCCGTCCTGATGGTCGGCCACCTGTTACGTTATCATCCCGCGATCCGCGCGATTCATCAGTTGGTCCAATCCGGCGACTTAGGACGTCTGGAATACATCTACTCCAACCGGCTCAGCATGGGAAAGATTCGCAAGGAAGAAAACGCTCTCTGGAGTTTCGCGCCCCACGATGTGTCGTTGATCCTGATGCTGACCGGGCAAATGCCTCTCGAAGTCAGCGCGGTCGGCGGAGCGTATCTGCAACCCAATATCGCCGACGTTACGGTTTCCAACCTGCTGTTCGGCCAAGGAACCAGGGCTCATATTTTCGTCAGTTGGCTGCATCCCTATAAGGAACAGCGCCTGGTAGTCATTGGCAGCAAGAAGATGGTGGTTTTCGAAGATTCCCGCGCCACCGACAAGCTGCAAATCTTCGACAAAGAGATCGCTTGGAAGAACGGGAATCTGGAAGCAACCTCGCACTCCGGCGTTCCTCTCGCCTATGAGTTGCTGGAGCCGCTCAAGGAAGAATGCGCGCACTTCATCAAGTGCATCGATACGCGCGAGACGCCGATCACTCCGGGTGAGGAAGGCGTTCAGGTTCTCGAAGTCCTCCAGGCTTGTCAGCGCTCCCTCGAACTTCAAGGGGACCCGGTCCAGCTTCGTCCGATGACGCGGCTCCGGGTGGCGGTCTAGGCGGTTCGATGGAAAATCGCGACTATTTCGTCCACGAATCCTCCTACATCGACGAGCCTTGTCAGATCGGTGCCGGAACGAAGATATGGCATTTTTCCCATATCATGAAAAACAGCTCCATCGGGCAAAATTGCAATATCGGGCAAAACGTCTGTGTTTCGCCGGACGTCACGGTGGGCAACAATGTTAAGATCCAAAACAACGTATCCCTCTACACCGGTTTGATTATCGAGGATGACGTTTTCTGCGGCCCGTCCTGCGTTTTTACGAACGTCACCAATCCGCGATCGCAAATCAATCGGCGCAGCCAATATGAAAAAACCCTGGTCCGCCGCGGCGTGTCGATCGGAGCCAATGCGACAATTGTGTGTGGCACCACCATCGGCCGCTACGCGTTCATCGGTGCCGGCGCTGTGGTGGCGGCCGACGTTCCGGAATACGCGCTGATGCTGGGAGTTCCGGCCAGGCAAAAAGGATGGATGAGCCGCCATGGCCATCGTCTGATTGAGAAGGATAGTGCTGGAAATTGGATTTGTCCAGAAAGTAAATGGAGATACCAGGAAGCTGCCGGAAAGCTCCGGTGTCTCGACTGCGATGAGGATGCGCCCATACCAGCCGTGCGCAACTCTTGATTTTCATTTAGGGGGAGAAATAGTGACTGCACAAACAACCGCAATTGAGAGAAAAGTTCCGCTCTTGGACCTTCGGGCGCTGCATCTGCCGATCCGCGACGAGGTTCTGGCTCAAATAACCCGCGTCGTCGATTCCCAGGCGTTCATCATGGGGGAGGACGTCAAGGCGCTCGAAAAATCGATCGCCGAATACTGCGGAGTTCCCTCGGCCATTGGCTGCGCCTCCGGCTCCGATGCGCTCATGCTCGCGTTGCTCGCGGCCGGTGTGAAACAGGGCGATTTCGTGGCAACCACTCCGTTCACGTTTTTCGCAACCGCGGGAGCTGTGGTACGCGCAGGAGCGACGCCCGTCTTCGTGGACATCCAGCCGGATACCTTCAACATCGATCCTGAAAAATTGCACGACGCTTTACAAAAAAACGGCAAGATCAAGTCCATTATTCCCGTTCATCTATTCGGCGGATGCGCCGACATGGACCCCATCTCCGAGCTTGCCCGCGAACACAATTGCACCGTAATCGAGGACGCAGCGCAGTCGATTGGAGCCGAGTATAAAGGCAAACGCGCCCTGTTCGGCGATATCGGCTGCATCAGCTTTTTCCCCAGTAAAAACCTGGGCGGCTTCGGCGATGGCGGCATGGTGACCGCCAAAGAAGAATCGATCGCGAAGAAACTCGCCGCGCTTCGCGTTCATGGAGCCGCCCGCAAGTATTTCCACGACTACGTTGGCGTCAATTCACGCCTGGATACGATGCAGGCGGCCATTCTGCGCGTGAAGTTGAAATATCTCGACGCGGAAACGGCCGGACGCCAGAAGAATGCCGACCTATACCGCAGCCTGCTTGCGCCCGCCGGCCTGCCCATCACGCTACCGCAACCCGCCGAATATCAGACAAGGCACGTGTACAATCAGTTCGTGATCCGCTCCCCGCGCCGCGATGAGCTGAAAACTTATCTCCAGGAGAACGGCATCGGCTGCGAGATCTACTACCCGCTTTCGCTGCATCAACAGGTCTGCTTCAAAGATCTGGGGTATAGCGAAGGCGATTTCCCTGAAAGCGAGAAGGCTGCGCGAGAAGTCCTGGCGATACCGATCCACTCGGCGCTGTCCAACGAAGATATCGAGTACGTATCCCGAAAGATCGTTAACTTTCATAGCTAGGCGGCTCTCGCGCCCGATACCATCTTGGATGTCAAACGTACTGTTGATCAGCTATCTTTTTCCTCCGGCGGCGGGCATCGGCTCGCCGCGGGCGATCAGCTACGCGCGATATCTACCGGCGCACGGATGCAAAGTCTCGGTACTGACTTCGAAATTCGCGACCACCCCCTATAATGACGTCGGGTTGCTCCGGAAAATCCCTTCCGAAACGGCCATTTATCGGGCCTTCAACCCGGAAGTCCCGTACGCCTTTCGCGATCGGATTTGGAAACGGGTGGCGCCAGCCCGGCTCGCTCCGGAATTACAGCGCGAAGCCGCGGCCAACCATAAGGGAGGGTTGCTGCGCCCTGCGAAGGAGCTGCTTCGCCATGCCATTCAAAGAGTCGCGTGCCCCGATGCGCAAGTCGGTTGGGCGCACTTTGCGACCCGCGCGGCTTTTCACATCGTCGAGCGGCAGGGTATCGATACCATTCTGCTGAACACGCCGCCCTATTCCTCCATGCGGATCGCCGTTGCGTTAAAGCGGCGATTCCCCCATGTAAAGCTCATCGCCGACATCCGCGACGATTGGGTCGGCTACTATCTCCCTCTCTTCGATAGCGCGGCAACGGAACACAAACGGAAGATTGCTGTCCAACTCGAGCGGGAGCTGATCGAGTGCTCCGACCACGTCTCCGCCGTCACGCCGAGTCAGTCGCGCCAGATTCGCGAGCGTTACCCGGATCAGCCGTCGGAGAAATTTCTATATACTCCCAACGGCTACGATCCGGACGCGTTTCGCGGCTTCGAATCGCGCCCGCATTCTGATCCGGGTGTCGTGGTGACCTATTTCGGTAGCGTCTACGGCAATCCCGTTTATTCTCCTAAACCGTATTTGGACGCTGTAGACGCGCTTCCAGCGGAAATCCGTTCGCGGATCGAAACGCGCTTCATCGGCCGCGTGGGCGCGGAGGCCGCGCCTTACCTTGTAGGCCGATCGAGCCGGGTCCGCCAGCTGGGCTATATGCCGCAAGCCGAAGGCATTCGCTACCTGGAGGAATCCGATTATCTCTTACTGATCGCCAGCGATCCCACTACACACGCCGGCAAACTGTTCGATTATCTTGCCACCGGCAAGCCGATTCTCGCTTTGACGCCCCCCGATGGTGAAATTGGACGCGTAATTCGCGACACGAAGACCGGTTGGTGTGTTGATCCCCGTGATCCGCTCGCGATCAAAGCGAGTCTGCTTGAAATGGAAAACCGCCTTCGAAACCCGGCACGCGCGCCACAGCCGGACCGGGAAGCGATCGCTTTCTTTTCCTGGCCCCAGATCGTGGCGCGGCTGGCCCGCTCGACGGGTCTTGGCACCGCTCAGCTTGTATGCGAATCGTACAGTTAGTCGAGACCCTAGAAACCGGAGGCCTCGAGCGCATCGCTGTCGATTTAGCCCTTTCCCAAAAAAAGGCTGGTCATACGCCAATCCTGTATTGCCTGTTTCGCGGAGGAGCCCTCGCCGACGAAGCCAGAGCAGCCGGAATTCCAGTATTCGAGTTTCACAAGCAGCCAGGTTTCTCGGTCGGGATGCTGTTCACCTTGGCGCGCCAGTTGTCTCGCGACAAGCCAGATGTGTTGCACACCCATAACCCGGGCGTTCATCACTATGGAGCGATAGCAGCCTCGATGGTCCGCGTCCGGGCGGTCGTCAACACCCGCCACGGACCGGCAACTTCCTTCGGCCGTGTTTACCAGGAGCGTTACTTTCGCGCCGTAATGCCGCTCACCAATCGCGTCGTCTTCGTTTCTGAGGATTCCCGGCGGTTCCTGGTTGAACAGCGTGGACTTCCGGCAAAGAAAGCCTCGGTCATCATCAACGGGATCGAACTCGACCCCTTTCTCGAACGTCCCGCGGCTCCCGCCAGCGCGTCGCCCAGGATTCGCTTCGGGGCAGTCGGCAGGATGGTTCCCGTAAAGGCTCACGCGACCCTGATCGACGCGTTCGCCCAGGTTGCCAGGAGGTTGCCCGAGGCGGAATTGCGCATCGTCGGCGGCGGGCCGCTGGAAGCCGAACTTCGGGAGCGCGCCTTGAAAACCGGGCTGAACGGCCGCCTGCGAATTGAGGGGATCAACCACCAGATCGCGGATGTACTGCGGGATCTCGATATTTTTGTAATGTCTTCGATCAGCGAAGGCCTCCCGCTGGTGATCCTCGAAGCCATGGCCGCGGGCCTGCCCATCGTTTCCACCCGAATCGGCGGCGTCCCGGAAGTCGCCACCGAAGACACCGTCTCTTTCTTTTGCAACCCTGGCAACGCCGAGGATCTTGCCGAGGCGATGTATCGCGCCGCGACCAACCCTAATCTGGCGTCGATGGGGAAGACGGCCCGCGAAACGGCGGTCGCCCGGTTCAGCCTGGCTCAGATGTGGCGCAGCTATGAGACAGTCTATACTGAGTCGCTTGAGGGGAAATAGCCGTGGTTCGTCTCGCGGTGGTGACCTCGTACTTTCCGATCCGCGCGCAGCCGCACCGCGGCCATTCCGCATATCAGACCCTCCGGGAGCTGAAAAACCGGATGGAGATTCAGGTTTTCTGCCCTCTCGCCACTTATCCCTCCCGCCTGCGTCCGCGTAACTTCCCCTATGCTCGCGCCGACGCCTCCTATTCACCTCCGGATGTCTCCGCGTCGTATATCGAGTATCCAGCGCTCCCCCTGCTAAGCCGGCCTTTTAACGGCCTGGTCGGCGCTCGCTACCTCCTCCCGCATCTCAGACGCTTCCACCCCGACCTGATTCTGAGCTACTACGTTTATCCGGACGGCTGCTCAGCACTCTCCGTAGGACGCCGATTGGGCGTTCCCGTCGTTCTGTGCGCCATCGGCTCCGATATCAACCGGATTCCGGACCCGATCAGCGGAATCCTCACCCGAAAAGCTTTGCGTGACGCCTCCTTCGTCCTTACCGTAAGCGAGCATCTGCGCACTCGGGCGATCCAAATCGGTGCGTCCCCGGAGCATACGCGCGCCGTTCGAAACGGCTGCGATACTTCTATCTTCCGTCTCGCCGATCGTGCCGAAGCGCGCCTCGAACTTGACCTGCGTGTCGACTCCGAAATCATGGTTTTCGTCGGCTGGCTTGCTCCCACGAAGGGGCTAAGGGAGTTGATCGACGCGACGATTCGCCTGGTCCCTACCCGTCCGCGGCTCCAGTTGGTCTGCATCGGGGAAGGCGCTCTGCGGGCGGAGCTTGAGGCTACAGTCGGGCAGGCAGGGATTGCCAGTCGCGTCCGCTTCCTCGGGCACCGCACTCCATCGGAAATAGCCCGGTGGCTCGCCGCCGCGAACCTCTTTTGCTTACCCAGCTACGCTGAAGGATGTCCAAACGCGGTCATCGAGGCCCTGGCCTGCGGGCGGCCCGTGATCGCTACCCATGTCGGCGGAATCCCGGAGCTCGTAGATAGCTCGAGTGGGATTCTAGTCCCGCCCGGGGATGGAGCGGCGCTGGCGCAGGCTCTGGATCAAGGCTTCGACCGCCATTGGGACGAGTCCGGCATCTCGATAGCCTCCCGCCGAGGATGGGATCACGTCGCCGATGACACCTACGAGGTCTGCATGTCCGTGTTGGACTCCCGCAAGTCGTCCTTCGCTTCAACTCGGTAAAGGCCACTTCTCAGCCGTTTCCCGGCTGAGGACGTGATATCCAGCGATCCGGCAGCCAAGGCCAAACCCGGAAGCATCGTTGTCCATCAGAACGCGCATTACTTCGACCTCAGCGTCGAGGTAAAGCTCGTTCCCTTTGGACTCCGATGGAGCGGGCAGCGACAGTAAGGCCCGCAACCGGTCTCCTGGCGCAAAGGGCTCTTTGGTTGTACAATAGAAGCCTTTGCTGCTGATGTTTACGGTCTCGCTTGGAACCGGGTTTTTGGACTCCGCCCAACAAAGTAGAACAGGAATCCTCAGGTTCAGACGGGCATGCTCGCGGCGTTCCATGATCAGGGCGATGTGGTTATCCATTTCGGAACAAGTACCAAAACTTAGGCACTTGAGTACTAGTTTAGGTTCGCAGCAACGGCATTCGGCATTTCAAATCAATAAATTGCATAGCGTCGGCTGTGCCGTAAGCAGTTTTAACTCCAACTTTGGCAGTCCCAACCTTCCGATCATTTTATCGAATTTTTTGAGTCTGGAATGAGCAAAAAATCGATCATCTGTCTGGAGACTGACATAGCCGATTGGCTAAAGCACAAGCTCTCTGATGATCAGGAAAGTCCGTTTGAACATACTTTATCCGAATGCCACGGAACTCCGGCTGAACTCCTGCCTCTCACCGCCAACCAGGAGGCAGTCCTTCTGGTCATCGGTGACGCCGCCGCCCGGGTGCTCCCTCTGCGTGATTTTCGGGAGGTAATGTCGGCTGGCGAACTCCGCGTGCTCGTCATCTCGAAGAACGTGCAAGACCCGGTTTTTCACGAGTTTTTGGCCATTGGATGCGATGGAGTCGTCCCCCGCGACGCCACCCCGCAAATCGTGCGAAAAGCCATAGAATCGATCTTTGAGGGGCAATTGTGGGTGTCCCGAAAGGTCCTTTCCCGCATCGTCCGCACCACGATTCAGAACGGGATTTCACCTAAACTGACCGCCAGGGAATCCGAAATCCTCAGCTTGGTAAGCCAGGGTTTAAAGAACCAGCAAATTGCCGATCGCCTGTTCATCAGTCGCGATACAGTCCGGTGGCACCTCCGCAGTCTCTATTCCAAGATCGGTGTAGCGAACCGCACTGGAGCCATGAGGTATGCCCTTTCTACAGTACTGTCCCATTAGTACTGAACAGGGTGGGTCGGAACCACTCCTGTTTTTTGCCCATTATTTCTGAGAATCTGGAACAGTTCCAATTTTTGGTCATCGGTTGTGCAGAACTGATGATCAAGTGGAGAGGACGTCGGAGGAAATGCAAATTTGTTTGATTTCTCAGGATGAGAAACTGCGCGGAGCATTGTCTCAAATCGCAGGTTCCACCCTTTTGGTTAGCCCACCCGGGAAGCAGCCCCCCGCAGCGGATCTGTATGTTTGGGATGTTCACCCGGATTTTAGCGTCAATTCTCTGACCGGTAGCGCCCGGCATCTGCTCCTCGTGGAGCGGCAACAGCTCGCAGCCCTTGCCCAGCAGTTAGGGAATCAATCCGCCTGCATCGTTCTGAAGCCAGCCAGTCAGAGCACGCTCGAAGCGTTTCTAGGCGACGCCGGCGTGGAAGCGTTACAGTCGGATCGCGACGCTCTCCTCCAGCAGGTCCTCCGCGCCAATCTGCGGCTACAGGAATACGATCAGGACCGGACCAATTTTCTCGCCCGCGCCCTTCACGATCTGCGCGCCCCTCTTACCGCCCTTCACGGCTATTGCGGATTGCTCGCCGATGGGGAAATCGGAGTCGTCAATTCCCATCAGGCGGAACTGCTCCAGCGCATGCGCAGCAGCACCCAGCGCATGGCGCGTTTGGTCAGCAGCATGTTCGAGCTGAGCGTAGCCGGACGGGTGGAGCGCAAACTGAATCTCGAACTGGGCGACATCGAGGCCTGTCTGAACCAGGCCCTTCATGACGTCTCCCCCTTCCTCCAGGAAAAACAGATTTTCGTCGCCACCCAGCTCGATCCCCCTGAAAAGGGCATGTTCATCGAAACCCACCAGATCGAGCAGCTCCTTGTTAATCTCCTCGAGAATGCGTGCAAGTTCACACCAAGGCGCGGCAATATCGAGGTTCGCGGCTACTCTGTTTATTGGGATCCGCATTCCGATCTGGATGACTCCGCCCTCGCATCCAACGCCTATCGCATCGAAATCCGCGATTCCGGACCCGGTATCGATCCTTCGGTCCTCGATTCGATCTTCGAGGAATATACTTCCTGTTCCGGAGCCAGCGATCGCTCCGGAGGCCTAGGCCTGGCGATCTGCAAAATGATCGCGAGCGCGCATGGCGGCAAAATCTGGGCCGAGTCTTCCCGGGATGGCGCCGTATTTTTTGTTCTATTGCCGTTTGAGCCGAAGCGCGGCATCGGCCGTCCGGGCGCGAAAAGCGAAGTCGGATTCGCCGCGTCGGTGCAGGCTAAGTATGGATTATCCGTTTAGAGGGGTTAGCAATTGTTTGAATCAAAGCCAAATACGATTTTAGTCGCGGAGGACGAACCGGAGGTTCGCAGTTACCTGAGCGTCGCGCTCAGTTGCCGCGGATACAACGTCGAATTTGCCCAGAACGGCGAGGAAGCGTTGCAATATCTGCGGCTCGATCATAACCGCCCGTCGCTGGTGCTCATGGATATCCTCATGCCGTACAAAGACGGCCTGGAGGCGCTCCGGGAGATGCACACCCTGCGTCCGGATCTCCCCGTGATCATGCTATCGGGAGCCTCGTCGCCCTCTAACATCGTTACCGCGATGAAGAATGGAGCGGTCGATTTTCTTCCCAAGCCCATCAGCCACGAAGATCTTCGGAAAGCCCTGGACAAGGCCCTCCCTCCGATGGCCATTGAGTCGGATCCGATGGGGGGCAAGGTACAGTCCCGCGTCATCGGCGCCTGGCGTCAGAAGCTCGAATTGCTGCTTCGCAAAATCGGCCCCTCCGACGTGCCCATTCTGTTACAGGGCGAAACCGGCGTCGGAAAGGAAATGGTCGCCCGGGAGCTGCATCTCCGCTCCATGCGCGCGTCCAAGCCCTTCCTGAAATTGAACTGCGCCGCGCTGCCTTCTGAACTCGTCGAAAGCGAGCTCTTCGGCTACGAACGTGGAGCCTTTACTGGAGCCTTCAAAAACACCGCTGGAAAATTCGAGTTAGCCAACGGCGGCACCATTCTCCTGGACGAAATCGGCGACATGGACGTCAAGCTCCAGGCCAAACTGCTGCAAATACTCCAAAACGGAGAATTCCTGCGTCTCGGCTCGAAAGAGGTTTCGAAGGTGGATGTCCGGGTCATGGCCGCGACCCACTGCAACCTCGAGAAAGCGATCACCGAGGGCCGTTTCCGCGAAGATCTTTATTACCGCTTGAACGTCATCGATATTCGCATCCCTCCGCTGCGGGAGCGCAAGGACGAGGTCATTTCGCTCGCCGAATATTTCGTCCAGACGCATTCCACCGCCGCCGAGCCGGTGCTCGAGATTCCCGCTCCTCTTCAATCGGCTCTCATGGAGCACTCCTGGCCTGGCAATATCCGCGAGCTGGAAAATGTCATGCGCAAGTTTCTGGTATTGCGCAACGCCGACGTGATGATCCAGGATCTGCGCCGCCGCCGTTCCGCTCCTTCCGCTACTGTCCAGATGACCGCGGCGATTGAGGCGCCCCCGGCCGAAAACACCATGCGCAATATCGAGGCCTCCTGGACGCCCGCTCCATCTGCCGCAGCCTCCGATGAACCCGCTCCCTCGGTCCTCAGGAAGGTCGATAGCGCGCATAAAGCGGCCGAAGCCGAAGCGATTCTCGCAGCCTTGAACGCCGCGCTCTGGAACCGCAAACAGGCTGCGGCGCTCCTCAACTTCGACTACAAAGCTTTGCTTTACAAAATGAAGAAACTCGGAATCGGCGAGAAGAAAATGACCGGCGCGCACGCCTGACGCCGGTCCTTCGTCACGAACCTGAGTTCTGAATCGCCACCGTAACCGTATTGCTGTTGATCACCGTCCCGTCGCTCAACGTGACCGAGACGTAAACCGGAACGGTGTCTCCGATCGTGATTCCCTGTAGCAATTGCACGTTGATCTGGTACACACCGGTCAGCCCTGGAGCCAATCCGGCGAACGCCGGCGTCAACGGGACGTTTCCGACATAGACCGTCACCTGGTCCGTGGCCGCCACCAGACTATCCACTGGAGCCGGCGTATTCGCGGCGATCGGCGATTGCAACGGACCCAGGCCGTTCGCATAAATCGCCAGGTATTCTCCTATGTTTGCGGGCCGGCTGGGCATGGCATCAGTCGTGTCCATCGCCACCTGGTTCGTTCCCGCGATCAGAATCGCCCCCTGTGTCGTCCCGCCCAGCTCGAATAAGCTCGGCGTAGCCTCGTTCAGGGTGAACTGAATCGGAACGGACGGCAGTGCGTTGGTCGGCTGTACCACCAGCGTCATCGGAGCTCCCGGAAGCCCCATCGGGCACTGGAACTGAATCAGCGAATCCGATGCCGCCAGAATCGGCGCGGGCACGTTGTTCAGCAGGACCTGCACCCCGGCCAGTTGATTGACCCATGGCGCCGGCGGCGATACCTGCAAGGACTGTCCCGTGAATCCGGATCCCACCACAGCCGCCAGAGACCCGGGGCTGCACGTTTGATCCAAAGCATAACTTGCGGCATTGTACAGGCCGAGCACCGTCGCCTTCACGATCGCCACGGTGATCGCCACCGTCTTGTTCGCGGACAATCCGGCGCTGTCGGTCGCGGTCAGCGCAACGGTGAAGGTGCCGGTCTGTCCCGGGGTGGGCGTCCATTGGAAATTCCCGCTGCCGGGGTCGAAGGTCGCGCCCGCGGGCAGGTTCGCCGCGCTCAGCGTGACGGGCAGTCCGTTCGGATCGCTGCCGGTCACCGTGAATTGCACAGGCGTCGCCGGACTGACCGCAAGCTGGCTTGGCGCGATGATCGCCGGTGGATTGCCGGGCATGATCTGAATCGAGGATTGAACCGTGCTCGCGCCGGCCGAAGCGGTGATAGTCACCATTTGCTGCGCTGCGGTAACTCCGGCCACTACCTGGAAACCAACGCTGGTTTGGCCCGCGTTCGCAACCACGCTGCCCGGCGCCGTTACGATCGGATTGCTGGTGCTGATCGTTACCGGCAGAGGCGCAGCCGGAACACCTTGAAATCCGATGCTGCAACCGGCGGTTTGCCCCGGAGTCACCTTGGTGGACGAACAGGTCAGAGTCTTTAGCTGCGCCGCGCTCAAAGACAACGTTGCCGTGGAATTCGCTCCGTTTGCCGACGCCGTCAGAATCGCCGATCCATCCGCGGTCAGAGTGCCTACGGAAGCGGTAAAGCCGGCGCTGGTCGCTCCGCCCACGATCGTGACCGTGCCTGGCGCCGAGACGCTGGGATTGCTGCTCGAAATAGTCACCGCCAAACCCGCGCTTGGTGCTTGGGCTGAAAGGGATATCGTGCAGCTCGTCGAGCCCAGCGCGCTTACGCTCGATGGGGAGCAGGTGAACGTGCTGATCTGCGGCATCGCTCCCAGCATGATTCGCACCGCCTGGGATTGTCCGTTCACGCTCGCCGTGATTACGTCCGTCACCCCGGAGACGTTGGGCGTCAGGTTCGCAGCCGCAAACGTCGCGCTCGTTTGCCCCGCCCCAATGGTGATTTGACCCGGAATGTTTAGGTACCCGCTGCTTTGAGTCAGCGTGACCGTCACCGGATTGTTGGCGGTGTTCGTGATGGAGACCGAGCAGTTGGTGCTCGCATTGCCCGCAAGCGTAGTGGAAGCGCAGGTTAACGCGCTCACCGCCACTCCGTTCGTTAAAGTGATGGTGGCCGTCTGCGTTTGACTGTTCAAAGTCGCGCTGATCGCCGCCGAATCGTTGGCAGCCACAGTAGACGCGGTCGCCTTGAAGGTGGTCGATGCCGATCCCGGCTGGATCGTAACGCTGGACGGTACGGAGATCGATGGTTTGGAACTGCTGATCGCCACGGCCGTCGAACTGCCCGCCGTCTGGCTCAGGGAAACGGTGCAGGTGCTCGTCTCATTGCTGCCCAGCGTAGAAGGCGCGCACGATATTCCCGTCAGTTGCGCCGGAGCGGTCGCCGCGAGGCCGAACGACTGTGAAGTGCCGCTAAACGATGCGGTGATCTGAGCCGTCAGATTGGCTGTTATGCTGCCCACGGTCGCCGTGAAGGTCCCTGTGGTTTGCCCGGCGGGGATCGACAACGTGGAAGGCAGCGTGACACTCCCGTTGCTGCTCAACAGGGCAACGCTCGCTCCACCCGATGGCGCGGGAGCGGACAAAGTGATCGTGCAGGTTGCGGACCCTGGGGCATTGACCGAACTCGGGGAGCAGTTCACAGACGTGAGCGAACCCGTCACCGTCAAGTTGATCGCACTCGATTGCTGCTGGCCATTCAGCGTCGCCGTCACACTGGCGCTTTGCGCCGTGCTGAGGGTTCCCGTGGTGGCCGAAAAAGTCGTGCTCGCCTGGCCCGTGAAGATGACCACGCTGGAGGGAACGGAAAGCGCCGTCGTGCTGCTCGAAATCGCCACCGTCATCGAACTGGCCGCCGCTTGACCCAGCGACACCGTGCAGTTGCTCGACGCATTGCTGCCCAAAGTGGAAGGCGAGCAGGAGATCCCGGTAAGCTGCCCCCCCGCGGACGCAGTCAGGCTGAAGGACTGCGAGCTGCCGCTATAAGTCGCCGTGATCTGGGCGCTCTGAGTAGAGGTGACGCTCGCCACACTGGCCGTGAACCCGCTGGAGGTCTGGCCCGCCGGGATGGTCACGCTACCGGGCACCGTAATGATGGCGCTGCTGCTCGATAAAGTGACGCTCGCCCCACCCGATGGCGCGGGGGCGCTCAACGTCACTGTGCAGTTTGCCGATCCTGGAGCACTCACCGTGCCCGGCGAGCAGCTTACCGTCGATGGCACCACCGCAACCGTCAAGCTGACCGCCGCCGACTGCTGCTGTCCGTTGAGCGTCGCCGTAATGCTGGCATTCTGCGCAGAACTTAGGTTCCCCGTAGTAGCCGAAACCGTCGTGCTCGTTTGGCCCGTGAAAATCGTCACACTCGCAGGCACGGAAAGCGCCGCCGTGTTGCTCGCCAGGGCCACCGATATGGAACTAGTCGCCGCCGCGCTCAGCGAAACCGTACAAGTACTCGACGCATTGCTGCCCAAAGTGGAAGGCGCGCAGGAGATCCCCGTGAGCTGAGCGGACGCAGTCGCAGTAAGTGCAAAAGATTGCGAGCTGCCGTCATAAGAAGCAGCGATCTGGGCCGTCTGAGTGGACGTGATGCCGGCTGCCGTTGCCGTAAAGCTGCCCGACATCTGACCGGCCGAAATCACTACACTGCCGGGCACCGAAACGCTGGAGTTGTTGCTGGTTATCGTGACATTCGCCCCGCCCGATGGCGCAGGCGCAGTTAAAGTAACCGTGCAATTGTCGGATCCCATTGCCGCAATCGAACTCTGTGCGCAAGTCACCGAAGATGGCAGAACCGTCACTGTCAAACTGATCGCCGCCGACTGCTGTTGCCCATTGAGTGTCGCCGTCACACTGGCGTTCTGAGCGGAACTCAGATTCCCAGTTGTGGCCGGGAACGATGTGCTCGACTGACCCGCAAAAATCGTCACGCTCGCCGGCACCGAAAGCGCCGAAGTATTGCTGCTCAACGCAACCGACATCGAACTCCCGGCCGCCGCGCTCAGCGCCACCGTACAAGTGCTCGACGCATTGCTTCCTAAGGTAGGAGGCGCACACGTGATCCCGATAAGCTGCGCCTGCCCGCTCGCCGTAAGACCGAAGGACTGAGCGCTTCCGTTATACGAAGCCGTGATCTGCGCCGTCTGATTCGACGCAGCGCTAGTCACCGTAGCCGTAAAACTCCCCGTCGTCTGCCCCGCCGGAATCGCGATGCTGGTCGGCACCGTCACACTGGCGATATTGCTCGACACAGCGACAATCGCGCCACCCGACGGAGCAGGGGCCGATAATGTAACCGTGCAGCTCGCCGATCCTGGAGCGCTCACCGTCCCCGGCGAGCAACTCACCGACGATGGTACAACCGTGACCGTCAAGCTAATCGTCGCCGATTGATGCTGCCCATTCAACGTCGCCGTCACGCTGGCAGTCTGAGCCGAGCTGAGACTCCCCGTCGTAGCCGAGAACGATGTGCTGGTCTGTCCCGTGAAAATCGTCACGCTGGCTGGAACCGAAAGCGCCGCCGTGTTGCTCGCAAGGCTGACCGACATTGAACTGCCTGCCGCCGCGCTCAACGAAACCGTGCAATTGCTCGACGCGTTGCTCCCCAGCGTCGATGGCGTGCAGGAGATTCCGGTAAGCTGCGCCTGCGCGCCTGCCGTAAGCCCGAAAGATTGCGACGCTCCGTTATAGGAAGCCGTGATCTGCGCCGTCTGGCTCGACGTGACGCTAGCCACGCTGGCCGTGAAGCTCCCTGAGTTCTGCCCCGCCGGAATCGCAATACTTGTCGGCACCGTCACACTAGTGTTGCTGCTCGACACGGTCACATTCGCCCCACCCGAGGGCGCGGGACCAGACAGCGTCACCGTGCAGCTAGCCGACCCCGGAGCGTTCACCGTCCCCGGCGAGCAACTCACTGACGAAGGCACAACCGTAACCGTCAAACTGATCGTCGCCGACTTCTGCTGCCCGCTGAGCGTCGCCGTAACGCTCGCGCTCTGCGCCGAACTGAGGTTCCCCGTCGTCGCCGAAAACGATGTGCTGGACTGACCCGCAAAAATCGTCACACTCGATGGCACCGATAGCGCCGCAGTATTGCTCGATAGTCCCACCGACATGGAACTGCTCGCCGCCGCGCTCAGCGAAACCGTGCACGTACTCGAAGCGTTGCTCCCCAAAGTAGCAGGCGCGCAGGAGATTCCCGTAAGCTGCGCCGGAGCGTCGGCCGTAAGGCTGAAAGACTGCGAACTCCCGTCATAGGAAGCCGTAATCTGCGCCGTCTGATTCGACGTCACGCTGGCCACACTGGCCGTAAAGCTGCCACTGCTTTGACCGCTGGCGATCGTCACGCTCCCAGGCACCGTGACGCTAGCGTTGCTGCTCGACAACGTCACGCTCGCCCCGCCCGATGGCGCGGGAGCCGATAACGTTACCGTGCAACTCGCCGATCCCGGACCGCTCATCGTCCCCGGTGAGCAGGTCACCGCCGAAGGCACCCACGTCACCGTCAAACTAACTCCAGCCGACACTTGCTGGCCATTCAGCGTCGCCGTAACGCTGGCGTTCTGCGCCGAACTCAGATTCCCCGTCGTAGCCGAAAACGAAGTGCCCGTCTGACCCGTAAAGATGGTCACACTCGACGGAACCGAAAGCGCCGCCGTATTACTCGCAATCGCTACCGCCATCGAGCTTCCCGCCGCCGTGCTCAACGACACCGTGCAGGTGCTCGACGCGTTGCTCCCCAACGTCGCCGGCGAACACGAAATCCCCGTCAACTGCATCTGCGTCTGCCCGGTCAGATTCAGCGTCACCGTCTTTGCCGCTGCCCCCGTCCCCGCCGTGATCACCGCGCTTTGATTGGAGCTTACCTGCACCGCGCTCGCCGTAAACACAGCCACCGTCTGCCCCGCCGCCACTGTCACGCTCGAAGGCACTGTCAGCGATCCGTTATTGCTCGATAGCGGAACCGCGAACCCTCCCGTCAGCGCCGCGGAACTCAGAGTCACCGTGCAGGGCGTATTCCCAGGAGTGCTGATTGTCAGGCTCGTGCAATTCACGCTGCTGAGGCTCGGACCCCCCGTAATCGTGCCGGATCCGCCCGTCGCCGCGATCTGTGCGCCAGCCGCGGTTGAAGCCACCGCCCCCGTAAGCTGAACCTGAGTCGGGGTCTGCGTCTGCGTGAGAGCCGACGCGAGCGTGAATGTTGCAGTCGCCACGGTCCCGTTCGCGATCGTGTTGTTGTTATCCCCGAACACGATACAAATCGGTCCGTTGCAAGTTACCGTTTTGCCCGCAGCAGTCGCTGCGCTGCCCGTCACAACACTTAAACCGGTGATGTTAGAGGGTAGGGAAAACGTCCACTGAAGACCCGCCGGGAGTGCCCCACCAGCCGAACTCAATGTCACCGGCAAACTGACCGTACTACCCGGAGTACCTGATCCCGATCCTACTGATATCGATACACTTTGCCCGAAAGAGAACGCTTGAAAAAGAAAGAAGGTTAGGAGGAAGCGATTATACTTTAGGCCCACAGTCCTATACATCGGTAACCCGGAGGGACTAGGATAGTGGGACTTCGACCTACCGAAGTTCTAGGGTCGAACACCAACCCCGCCTTACGACTATCAAAAGAGGAGTCTTATCCCATTCCTGCGTAGATATACGCCTTCCGTTAAGAAGGTAAATTCTGACGGGAGGACTTCAAAAACCGTCGAGGGGAATTTCGTTCGCCAAAATCATGCCTGCTAATACTGAGCGGGGGCTGGATGCTGCAGAGCGGGAAGTTGATGAAAAAACGAGGCCTAATGCAAAACCGGCACCGCCCGTGGAGGGATGCCGGCTTTATACCCAGATTCCTAAAAAACTGGCTTATGCGTTAAACCGCCGCCGCAGCGACAGAGCCACGCCCGCGAATGCAGTTCCAAGCAGTAGTACGGAGCTCGGCTCCGGAACGCCCCCGCCGGGCGTATTGATTACCAGATTGTCGACGCCGATCGTTGCCGGCCAGTCGATAAAGTTCAGTTCGGAAACGCCGCCCAACGCCAGGGTGCCCGTCGTTCCGATATACTGCGGAGCCGTCTCGTGGGTCATAGAAGAAGATTTAATGGAAGAGCCGTCGCTCCCGCCCGCCGTAGGCGCTACGCCATAAGTCGTGAAGATTTGCGTCCCGCCGGAAGCAGCGCCAGTCGTGAAATCGAAGTCGGGTGTATCTGGATTATTCGCCAGCGAAGTGCTCGAGTTGTTCCTGGCGCCGCCGCAATTGCCGTTGCCCAAGGCCGAGCAAAGGCCATCCGGGAAAATCTCGTAATCGAAACTCGCGCTGCTGATCGTCATCCCGCTGAACGAAATAGAAATCTCTTGCGAGATCTGACCGCTGCTGTCGTTCGTATTGGCGATGAATGTATCCGTGCTGCCCGGAGTCATATTGTTATTCGTCGCGCCAGTGGTGTCGCCAAGGGTCGTGCCCTCGCCGCCGTTTGGCCCAACTGCATGCCCTTCTCCGTTATAAGTTTGATCCGCCACCGCACCCGTGACCGTAACACAGTTAGAGCAGCCGATCACGCCATCCATATAGGTGGCGATCTGGCCCGAGGTGGCGCCTGATCCTAGAGAATTGAAATTGAATGTGAAGGTTCCTGCACTCGCGCAGACGCTAACGGCGAGGAACGTCATAAGTGTTGATAGTTGCCTGGGTCTCATGGGGCGCTACATAAGCACTTGAGAGACCATTAAATAACTCTATGCAAATCAACTAATTATAGTAGCTGTACGCCTCAGCGGCAACCAAGCTTTGGTCATATGTCCCATTATTCCGTGTAATGAGTTATTGACTGTTGCCCAAAAGCGCCATCGCTTCTTTAGCCTCTGGCAGAGAAGCGTTTGACTTCATCACAGACTGTAAAATCGTGTAAGCCTGATGGTGGTCGCCCAGCTGGTAATACGTCATCGCCAAGTGGCACAGGCGCTGCGGCGAATTCGAGTTGGCTCTCTTCAGATGATCCAGTGCGGGATTGAAAAATCCTTTTTTGTAGTACGCCCATCCAATTGTGTCGTCTACGGTCGGACTATTCGGCAGCAGTTCCTTCGCCTGCTGGGCCAGCGCCAACGCGCGATCGGGATCCTTGCCGGTATCGGCCAATAGGTACGCAAGATTGTTTAAGGCCGGAGGATTGTTGGAATTTTCCTGAATTGCTTTCTCGTAATACGCGATCGCCTCCATCGGCCTTCCTGTCTTGTCCTCGATCTGCGCCATTTGTAGGATCGCCTGAACATTATGCGGCTCGCGTTTCACCAACTGCGTGAGCGTGTTCCGCGCGGAGTCGAACTTGCCTTCGCCATAGTCCAGCGTCGCTAAACTTAAATCGGCCGCGGACTCCCCATTCGGCAACGCCCTTTCTGCCTGAAATGCCGCCCGCGCGCCTGTTGCATCCCCTGTTCTTGCCAGCCATGATCCCAGCAGTTCCTGGCCGCTGGCCGAATCGGGCGCGCGCGCCGTGCGCTCCTTGACGATGCGCGTTGCCTCCGGAATATTCTTCTCCGCCAGATAGCTCAGAGCCAGCGCTTCCACCGCTTTCCACTCCCGCGGCTGCTTCTCCAGCGCTTCGTTCAACGACGCGCGGCTGCCCTTGTAGTCCTTCAACTTCAGCCGCAGCAGCCCATCCTGCAACAGTAGGACCGGATCGCGTGAAATCTTGAGTGATTCATCCAGTCCCGCCCTCAATCCCGCATAATCTCCCAGCGCATACAGCGCGTTGTTCCGCTCCGCCGTCAGGCGCAGATTTTGTCGATCCTTCTCCGGAGCCTGGCCGAGTACCTGAATCGCCGCCCGCGGCGAATTCTTATATGTCAGCACATGAGCCAGTTCCACCCGCGCAGTGATCATTCCAGGAGCCAGGCGTAGCGCCTCAGTCAATTCCTGGATCTGCTGCTCATTCTCACCGCGAGCCTGGTGAAGTTTCGCGAGCGCCAGATGAGCCGCCGGCCAATCTGTTTTGAATCGCAACGCCTCTGTGAGGTCGCCCTCCGCCTGTTGGTATTCGCCGGAAGCCAGCAGCAAGTCTCCCCTCTGGAGCTTCGCTTCCGCATCTTGAGGATTTTGTTTGATCGCCTCATTCAGGACGTTCTTGGCATCGGAGACCCGGTGTAGTTTTATATAAGCCGCGATCAAATGGCCCCGCGCCTCGCGGTCGTCTCGATTGGCTTTGTGGATCCGGTCGAACTCTGCGAGTGCTGCGTCGTTCTTGCCGGTTTCGAGAAGAAACATCGCGTGCAGTGGACGATACTGCGCCCCCGGTAAACGCGCCGCTCGTTCGTAAAGCTGTCCCGCTTCGTCCCGCTTGCCGGTCCGGTACAACAAATTGCCCAGCCCAACCAGCGCCGGGCCGTTCGCCGGATCCAGATCGAGCGCCCTTCGAAACTGCCGGTCCGCTTCCTGCGGCTTGTCGAGCAAAATGTAAAAGCGCGCCAGCACCACGGCATGTTCCGGCGACTTGGGGGCCGCCGCCGAACTCTTCAGCAAAACTTTTTCCGCACCCGCCACGTCGTTGGCGTGCAATTTCTCTATCGCCAGAGTCATCGCCGAGTCCAGATGCCCCGGGACTTTTTCGAGAGCCTCCTCCAGGTGCGCGATGGCCTCCGAAGGGTCTTCGCCCAAACGCAGTTCGGCGATCGCCAGCGCTTGCAGCGCGTCCGGGTTGCCAGGCTCCACCTCCAGAATCGCTTGTGCCCTCTTCTCGCCTTCCCGGACCACGTCTGGGTTCCGGTTCACGCTCATCAGCTCCGCCAGTTTCAACTGCGCTCCCACGTGTTTCGAATCGAGTTGCAGCGCGCGCCGGAACTCATTCGCGGCAATCTGCGGGTTGCCCAAACCTAGTTGCGCCACACCTAATTGGTAGTGTGGCTCGCCGTCCGTCGGCATGATCTGCGAGGCGTTCCTGAAGTCGATAATGGCGCTCTGGAAATCGCGGGTCACCAGATGTCTTCGCCCCGTGTCAAGGAATTTCGCTTCCTTTTGTTGTGGCGATTTCGAACAGGCCGCGAGCACAGCGGCGCATAAAAGAATGGAGGAGCGAAGTTTCATGGGATGGGAATCTCTAGTGGCCGTACAGCACAAGGCGAACGGTCCTGATCAGGATCGCCGCATCGAAAAACAAAGACATATTTTTCAGGTAGAACAAATCGTATTCCAGCTTCCGGTATGCGTCGTCTACGGTCGAACCGTACTTGTATTCCACCTGCGCCCAGCCTGTAACGCCAGGCCGGACCGAATGGCGCTCGTCATAGAACGGAATTTTTCCGCGCAATAAATCCACAAACACCGGCCTCTCAGGCCGCGGACCCACCAGGCTCATTTCGCCGCGGATCACGTTTATAAACTGTGGCAGTTCGTCCAAACGGTACTTCCGCAGGATCCGGCCCACCCGTGTGATTCGTGGATCGGCGTCGTGAGACCACTGCGCGCCCGAATCCGCTTCTGCGCCCGTGAACATGGAGCGGAACTTCAGAATCTCGAACAGCCGGTCGCCCAAGCCCACTCGCGTCTGCCGGTAAAAAATCGGACCCTTCGAATCCAGACGGATTGCAATCGCCACCAGGACCATCAACGGAGCCGATAGCGCCAGCCCCAGAATTCCGCCCGCCAGGTCAATCGCGCGTTTTACCACCACCGTGATGAACGACCGGTGAAATCCCCCGGAAAATAGAAACCAGCTCGGCTGCACCGATCCGAGCCACACCCGGCCCGTCAGCGAAGCCAAGGTCGAGGATGCGTCCTGCACTTCGATCCCCTGCAAACGCAGCCGCATTAAATCGCGCGAAGGCAGCCCGCCCCGCCGGTCCTCCAGCGCCACCACAATGCGCGAAATCCCATGCTCGCGGACCAGCGAAGATAGCTGGCTCATTGAACCTAAATTACGATGGCCAAAAACGTCGCCCGCATGCGCCTCCCCAGGCGCGACAAATCCCGCGACGCGAATATCCAGGTCGTCCCTCTGCGAAAACTCGCGCGCGATCGTCAGCGCCAGATTTCCATCCCCCAGAATCAGGACCTTCTTCTCTTTCGTAGTGAGGGGCCAGATTCGATTCAATCCCGCACGGGTCAATGTCACCGCCGGAAAAATCGTGCAGACCGCAATGAATAGCACTCCCCGGCTCAGTAACAGCCCGGGTATCAGAAAGTAAATGACTGATAGAAGGATGCAGCCGGCGCCTAAAGCCTGGCTGATGCACGCAACCTGCTCGCGATTCGAACGGCCTCCCCGAAGGTCGTACAAATCGTTGTAGTAAAAACACATCACCAGAATAATCAGCACTGTGAGCGTCTGAAACACAAAGCTCGGCGATTCCGTGTATTCTGCGAACAACTCCGGATATTCCCAAAACCGCAATTTGGCCGCAAAGATCAGGGATAAGACTACCAACAGCGCCTCAAGCGCCACCAGAAGGAGCGACTTAGGAGCCGTATATCGATTGAAAACGCGGACCATAGCGGAGCAAGAAGTTGTTGTAATTGCAATTGCTCTGCCATCGGCAATTGTAGTTTTTCCCACTATTTGCTTTCGCTTGCAAATCGGATAATCCAAAACTTTCGCTCACTATCCCGCGGAGTTCCGAAATAAGCTCATTTAAGGATTCTCTGAAAGCGGTTTTGTGTCTTTTATGGTCAATTAAGAGGAGGTATGAGAAGGTTGCCAGCCAGTTCTTCGCGATCGAGGAACGGGTACAAATCCTCCAGAGGAGAGGAAACCATCGTGCCATCCGGCAGAACGCGGGAGCTGAGCCTTGGCTCGAACCCCTGCTCCGGATCCAGCATCACTTCACATAAATAAGGTCCGGGCGTCTCCAGAGCTTCGGCAATAATTCCCCTGCAATCAACAGTATCGATCCTTTTAGAATGAATTCCGTAAGCCTCGGCCAGCCGGACGATATCCGGAAAAGAAACCCCGCTGCGAGGTCCTTCCCCCACGAAATTCCCCCCAAAAAAAGACTGCTGGGTGGTGCGAATGGAGAGATATCCACCGTTGTTCATCACAAAGATCTTGATCGGAAGTTGATGATGCACAATGGTTTGCAGCTCCTGAATGTTGAGCTGCACGCTCCCGTCGCCCGCCATGCAGATTACTCGATGCCCTTCCTTGGCAAAAGCAGCCCCAATCGCCGCGGGAAGATCGTAGCCCATGGAAGCAGATCCGGAATTACTAAATAAACGCTGTCCCTTCTTGAGTTTACCCGCCTGGAAGGTAACCACGCAGGCTGTGGCATCCCCGCAAGCGACTGTATCGTGCTCGTTGAGCTGATCGAATAACAAATCGACAAAGTGATAAGGATTCAATGGCTTATCAGGATTACGGTGATGCGGCTGCACCACCGGATAGCGCCGAACCCGCTCCCGGCACCACTCCAGCCACCAGGAGTGGCGTGGCGAATAACCGGAAAGCTGATTTTCGAGTTCCCGCAAGAACTCATGAAGATCTGCGTGGATGCCCAAATCCGGTTTTACGGTCGGCTTTTGAAACTCGGCGGGATCGATATCCACCTGAATCTTAAAGGCCGCGCGGGCGAAAGCCGGCCAGTTATAGCTAACTTGCCGAATGTTCAACCGGCAACCTAGAATCAGCAGCAAATCCGAGTTTTGAACCGCCAGATTCCCCGGCCTGTCGCCGATCGTTGCCGGGCGGCCGCAGTGCAGAGGATGATCCGAATGCAACAGGTCGTGGGCATTGAAGGCCGTCGTAACAGGGATGCCAAGTTGCTCAATAATCGAGTGAAACAGCTTTTCAGCCTTGGCCGTCCGGACGCCGGTGCCAACCATAATCACCGGACGCGCCGCCGCACGGATGCGGGAGATGACTTCGGATATATTATTGGAACCGAAGGAGATGGCGTCTTCCGACGGATGGTACGCGGTCATGAAAGATTCGTCCACTCGCGCAGATTGCACATCGACCGGAATATCCAGCCAGCATGGACCGGGGCGGCCATGAGTGGCCAGATAAACGGCTCGTTCCAAATGATAACGAATGGATTCCGGCTCCAGCACGACTTGTGCGTACTTGGTAATCGGTGCGGCCATGCGGACGATATCCGCTTCCTGGTCACCAAGTTGGCGCAAATCCGGAGTGGGCATCGCCGCGAGACACGTTTCGCGTTTTACCTGTCCTGACAGGACCAGCATCGGGATGGAATCAGTCCAGGCGCCGAAGACTCCGTTCAAGGCGTTGATGCCTCCGGGGCCGGTGGTGACGTTGATCACTCCGAGATTTCCGGTGATCCTTGCATAAGACTCTGCGGCCATGGCGCAGGCCTGTTCGTGGTGATTGCACACGAACTTGATGCGGGATTCCCGGCCGAGCGAATCGTTGAGATGCATCGCTCCGCCCCCCGTTAACAGGAAGACGTGGCGCACGCCCCAATCGGCGAGAGTGCGGAAGATGTAATCGGAGACTTTTTCCAGACTATGTGAATTATAGCTAGTTGGCTTGCATCGCGCCGGCCAGGGTCGGTTCCGGGTGATCGATTTTTACGCGAGCCAGACGCAGTGCGATTTTGTGGGGTTGGCCGTCGTCGATCAAGTGAATGGGTGAGCCCGTTTCCGAATCGCCTGTGTCGCGGTGAATCGAAAATTCGTAGAGGGTCGATTTATATCGATACGAAATATCGAAACCATCCCAATCGTCAGGGATGGCTGGGGAGATGGTCAGCGTGTCGCCGCGCAGATGGAATCCTAAAACTTCTTCGATCCAGATGCGGTACATCCATCCGGCCGAGCCGGTGTACCAAGTCCAACCGGCGCGGCCTTCTCTGCCGGGAGAAAAGGATACGTCGGCGGGAGAGACATAGGGCTCGCCTTTGAAATGATCGGTTGCTTCGGGAGTGCGGCTGGATTCGATGGGATTCATCAATTTCAGAAGCCTGACTGCTGCGCCGCCGTCGCCGAGGCGCGCCCATGCCGCCGCCAGCCACAACGAGCCGTGCGTATATTGACCTCCATTTTCGCGAACGCCGGGAGGGTAGCCCATGATGTAGCCGGGATGCGGCTGGGAACGATCGAACGCGGGAGTGAACAGAAGGACTACGCGATCTTTTTCCTTGACCAGCATCCGCTCGCAGGATTGCAGAGCCTGGAGCGCATGCGCCGCATCGGCTTCGCCCGATAGCACGGCCCACGATTGGGCGATGGAATCGATTTGCGCTTCGGCATCGACGTGCGATCCGAGTGGAGTGCCGTTATCGAAGAATGCCCGCAAATACCACTCGCCGTCCCAACAGGTTTGTTCGACGGTTTGCGCGAGCTGTCTGGAGTTTTCGCGCAGCTTGGCCGCAGCGCCGGCGTCGCGATTTTCAATGACGCGCGCGAACAGCGACGCCGTGGTGGAGTAAAACCAGGCGAGCCAGACGCTCTCGCCGCGGCCCTCGGAGCCGACGTGGTTCATGCCGTCGTTCCAATCGCCGGTGCCCATCAGAGGCAGGCCGTGAGGGCCGGGCCTCCACATACGATCGAGCGCGAGTTGGCAGTGTTCGAAAAGGGATCCGGAGCGCTGCGAAATGGAGGGAATGAACATTCGCTCCAACTCTCCATCTTTGAGCGGCGGAGCTTCGAGAAATGGAACCTGTTCGTCGAGGATGGCGGAGTCGCCGGTTACCTCTATATAATGCGCGACGACGAACGTGAGCCATCCCATATCGTCCGAGCAGCGGGTGCGGACGCCCAAGCCGGTTTCGGCGTGCCACCAATGCTGGACGTCCCCTTCGAGAAATTGTCGCGCCGCGGCAGCCAGGATATGGGCACGCGTCAGATGCGGCGCGAAATAGAGGAACGCGAGCGAGTCCTGCAACTGATCGCGATAGCCGAACGCGCCGCTCGATTGATGCAGAGCGGTGCGGCCCCAGAAACGGCAGCTCAGGGTCTGATAAGGGAGCCAGCGATTGAGCAGAAAATCGACGGAGAGCAGAGGCGTCCGGACTTGCAGGCCGCCCAGTTGATCGTCCCACCAGCGGCGTGTTTCCGACAGCGACTCGTCAACCAGGCGCGGAGAATTGTAGCGGGCGAGGATGGCGCGCATGGCTTCAACGTTCGAAACCTCGCCCATCAGGAACGTTACTTCAGTCTCCTGCCCGGGCTCGATGGAAACGGAGAGCTGAAGCGCGGCGGCTGGATCGAGTCCGGCTCCGGTGCGATTGTCGAGACGAATCCTTCCGAGCGCGAAAGGATGCGAGATGGAGCCGTTTCGTCCGAGAAACTGCACGCGATCCGAGGAATAGCTGGCGGCCTTGGGGCTGGACGCGGCGAAGGCGATCTGATGAGCGAAACTTCCGTTCCAGGTTTGCGTCGCGAGCAACGCCCCGGACTCTTCATCCCTCGATGTCTGGACGTGGATTTGCTGATCTTCGCGATTCGGTCCGAGGACCCATTCGGCGAAATAGGTTATGGTCAGCTTCTTGACTCGCGCTCCGTCGTTCCGCAAGCGCAGGCGGTAGATCTTCACCGGATCGGAAGCCGGAACAAAAACGGTCAACTGCTGGCCGATGGCGTGGCTATTGTGCTCGAAGCTGGTGTAGCCCTGGCCGTGACGCGTGCGATAGGCGTCATTTTCGCGGACGGGCAAAGGCGTAGGCGTCCAGATGGCGCCGGTTTCATCGTCGCGAATATAAATCGCTTCCGATTGCGGATCGGTGACCGGATCGTTGTGCCAGGGGGTGAGGCGATTCGCCTGGCTGTTGCCGGACCAGGTGCAGCCGAGGCCGCTCTCGCTGACCATGGCTCCGAAGGTGGGATTGGCCATGACGTTGACCCACGCCGACGGAGTGTGGCTGCCGGGCTTCAGGTAGGTGGCGTATTCCTTGCCGTCAGGGGTGAAACCGCCGAGACCGTTGAAGTACGGCAATTCGAGAAACGGGAGCGGGCGGGAGACCTGTTCCTGGATGCTTCCGGAGCGCAGGAAGGCCGCGGAGGGAACAGGTTCGCCAGCCCCGGAAAGCTGCTGCTTCAGTGAACCTCGTCCACCGGCGAGCACCACGGTCGCGGCGGCGAGAAAGAGATTGCGATGATCGTCGGGAAGGGAATTCCAATCGCGCAGGAACACACCGCCCGGTTTATCGATGTTCGATTCATGCGCTTCGATCTGGCGGAGAAGCTGCGTCTTCAGAGGCTGCTCATAGCTGGCGACTTCCTGATTGAAAACGATCAGATCGATGCGTAATCCACGCAGACGCCAGAAATTGTGGGCCAGCAGAAGCTCACGGAGAAGAGGAATTCCGCGAGCATCGGCGATGGTGACGACGAGCATCGGTAAATCGCCGGAGACGCCGTACGCCCAGAGCGCGGATTGGCCGAGCTTGTTGAGGACCAGACGATCGGAAGGCGGCCGCAGGCGCGCGTTGGGGTAGATCAAATGGCTGGCGAGCTCCTGGAAGCGATGCGCGGCGGAAGGATCGATGCCGAGATAGCGGAATTCGAGCTGAGCCCTGGTCCAAGCCATCTGGAACGCGCGGGTGATCGATTCGGGGCGTTTATATTTATCGACCAGCGCCAACAGACTTTCGCGCGTCGGTGCGGTCAGGGTGATGAACGTGATTTCGACGCGATTGCGCGCTTCCATTTCCAAACTACAACGCAGGCTGAAAATCGGATCGAGGACGGGTCCGGTGGAACCAGTGAGGTCCTGACGTAATCGTTCCGGCGAGGAGACGGTGTTGCCGCGTCCGAGAAAGATGGCGCGATCGGTTTCATGCTGAATGCCGCTCGAAGCGCCGATCAGAAAATGCGCGGCCCAGATTTGGGGTTCTTCAGGCGAGCGGGGACGGCGATGAGCGATCAGAGTATCCTCGCTGAAGGCCTCAGTTTCGACGAACATTTTCGCGAACGCGGGATGCGCGACGTCCGCGCGATGCGGCGCGAGCGACAGCTCCACGTAGCTGGTGAGCTCCAACTGGCGCTTGCGGAGAGTGCGGTTGGTGACGGTGAGGCGGCGCAACTCGACGTCGTCTTCGGCGGCGATGGCGACATCCATGACGGATTCGACGCCCAGCACGGTTCGCTGAAATTCGGCGCGATCGGGGGAGAAGGTGGCCGAACTGGTGCCCAGGCTGCCGCCGACCGGCTGATACGTGGCGGACCAAATGGCGGCGGAGCGCAGATCACGAATATAGATGAAGCTGCCCCAGGAATCCCGCGCGGTATCGGAGCGCCAGCGGCTGACGTCGAAGTCGCCGGAGCGGCTGTATCCTCCGCCGGCGCTGGTGATCATAAGGGCGTAGCGGCCGTTGCCTTGCAGATGGACGCGCGGAAACGGAGTGTCTTCTTTCCAGGTGCGCTCCGGCAGCTCCTCGGTGGAGATGGTGCGGCGGCGGATCACGCTGGGTTTGGCTTCTTCTTCGGGCAGAGGAGTGGTCGCCATTCGCTCAAACAAGAGCGATTCGACGGCGCGGATGCGGACGTCGCGATGAAAACGATGACGCATCACATCGTGATGAAGCGCGGCGTCGAGAGCCAGCAGGCTCATGCCCTGATGGTGCGCCATGTAGGTGTAAATCACGATGCCGGGCTTGCCATCCCTGCTGTTTTCGCGGCTGAAGTCGATGGATTCGTAGAAGCCCATGGGCCCATCGAGATCGAAGGTGACGAGACGCCGCAGGTTATCGAGCGCCGCTTCGGAATCGACCAGCAGAGCCAGCATGCTGGAGTAGGGCGAGACGACGAGATCGTCTTCGAGACCGGGTTTCAGGGCGAGGTTGGGCACGCCGAAGGCTTTGTATTGATAAATCTGGTTGGCGTCGAGGGCGCTGTACGCGGCTTCGGAAACTCCCCAGGGAACTTCTTTCTCATGCCCGTAAGCGATTTGCTGCGCGACGGCGTCCCGGCAGGCGTGATCGAGCAGGGAGTTCGAGAAGCTGCGGGTAAACAGCAGCGGCATCAGGTATTCGAACATGGTGCCGGACCAGGAGAGCAGGGTTCGTCCACCGTGCGAAGAAGCGAGGGGACGCGCCATGGCGTACCAATGCTCCGCCGGGACTTCCCCTTTGGCGATGGCGACCAGGCTCGCGAGGCGGCATTCGCTGGCGAGGAGATCGTAATGGCTGTTGAATTCGAGCGGACCGCCGACGGCGTAGCCGACGCCGAACAGACGGCGGCTGGCGTCGTAAAGCAAGCGCATCTTGGTCTCTTCGGCGAAGCGGTTCGCGTCGGCCGCAAGCTGCCGCATGCGCTGAACGGTTTCGACGGCGTTGACTTTGGCCTGGCGATACTCGCCCGCAAGCTGGTCGAGCCAGGCGGCGATATCGGGGCGAATTTCCGGTGTGCCTCGCCAGGCGAGAATCGCTTCGACGGGTCCGGAAGCGCCTTCGGCGAGCGTGAGCAAAGTGGGCGCGGTGCGAAGAGCGCGGCCGCGCAGACGGGAAGCGTCGGGGCGCAGCGAATCGAGAAAGGAATCGGGCGGCGCGGTGAGTGTTTCCATCCAGCGGAGATAACGGTCGACGGTTGCGGTCCAGGCGCCGATTTCGCGAGCCAGATGGGTGACCCAGTAGGAACGCTCCTCGCCTTCTTCCTGCCAGCGGCGGGAATCCTTTAGCTGCTGGAGTGGAGCCTGGAGGAGGCGCAACTGGCCGATCAACTGGTGTCCTTCGCTTTTGCCGTGGATCAAGCGCCGCAAGGCTCGCAAAGGGGTTCGCATAGACGGATCGCCGGCCCAGGCCTCGCGAAGAATGGCGAGCGTATCGGCGATGCCTTTGGTGCAGGCGCGCGGAAGAAGAGGGGCGTTCAGAAGATCCTCGCAGCCGCGCGAGAGGACCCAGAAGCAGGCGAGCAGATTCCCGCTATCGACGGTGGACACGTAACGGGGCAAAAGCGGCTGGCGGGTCCGGGTGTCGTACCAGTTGAGGAAGTGGCCTTCGTAGCGCTCCAACTGATCGAGCGTGCGCATGGTGCGGGTGCAGCGGTCGAGGAAATCGTCCGACGTTAAATAGCCGAGATCGGTGGCGGCGAGCGCGGAGGTCAGCCACAAGCCGATGTTCGTGGGCGAGGTGCGCTGGGCCACTTCGATCCGGAGGGCCAACTGAGTGTTGTCTGGAGGCAGCCAGCTCGATTCATCGTTTACCAGGTCGTCAAAGAATCGCCAGGTGCGGCGGGCGGTGCGGCGCAAGAAAAGAGTGTCGGGCCGTTCGCGGTGATAGAGGGGCGCGGAGCGATTGAGCCACCACATCAGCAAAGGCGAGGAGGTCCAGAGGAGAAGGAAGATGAAGGTAGGCGCCAGGGCTCCGCGGCCGTGAAGGACGATCATCATCAGGATGGAAAAGCCGCTGATGCCGATCATCTGCTGCATGGTGCGGCTGAGGTGGCGATGCGCGTCGAGGCCGGCGGCTTCGGCGGTCTGCCATTCGAGGAGATGGTGATGGCTGATCCCGCGGCGATAGGCTACGCGGACGATCGCGTCGATCGAAACCCACGCCTGGTGGGGGAGAAACGCGATCATGACCAGCGAACGGATCAGCTCATCGGTCGCGCCTTGCCATCCTTGTAAGGAACCGCGAAGGCGGCGGGCGGCGTGATCGAGCAGAGGGGCGAGGGCGAGGAGGGCGATCGCGACGCCGAGGACGAGGCTCCAGACGCCGGGTGCGGGTGACATCAGCCAGCCGAATAAGAGAAGCAGCAGGGAGGCCGGAGCAACCAGGCTGCGCCGCAGGTTGTCGAAGATACGCCAGCGGCTGATTAGGGGAAGGGGATTGGGCTCCTTCGTTCCTTTACCGGTGGGAACGGTGGAAAAGATCCAGGGAGCGATCTGCCAATCGCCGCGGATCCAGCGGTGCTGGCGCTGGGTGTAGCTTACGTAATCGAGCGGGAGATTTTCAAAAAGCTCGATATCGCTGGCGAGGGCGACGCCCACGAAGGAACCTTCGATCAGGTCGTGGCTGAGCAGCGTCTCGGCGGGAAAACGCTGGTTTAGGGTTTCGTGAAATGCGCGAACGTCGTAGATCGCTTTGCCGTGAAAAATTCCTTCGCCGAAAAGATCCTGCTGGGCATCGGAAACGGCCTGGCAGTAGGGATCGGTGCCGGTGGTAGAGGCAAAGATGCGGGTGAAGCGCGTCGCGGTCGCGCCGGGCAGGGCGATGCTGACACGCGGCTGGATGATGCCGAAACCGCGGCGGCGGGTGCGGGTGTCGGCATCGGCTTCGACCTGGTTCAAGGGATGAGCGATGGTTTCGATCAAGCGGCGGGCGGTGCCGGACGGCAACTGGGTATCGGCGTCGAGCGTGATGACGTAGCGAATCGAAGGGACTTTGCCGGCGGCGAGAATTCCGGGCGCGCCGACGCCGTTGAGGAACGCGTTCAGGTCCTCGATTTTCCCGCGCTTACGTTCGCGGCCGATCCATTTGCGCTCGGTCTCCGACCAGACGCGATTTCGATGGAACAGCAGGAAGCGCTGACCGGAATAGCGTTCGTTTAAACGGCGGATTCCGTCGCGAGCCGCTTGCAGCAGGGCCTGGTCGCCGGAGGCGGAGGCGTGAGGAGAGTCGAGGAAATCGGAGAAGAGGCTGAAATAAAGATTTTCTTCGCGGTTGGCGAGGAATCGCACTTCGATCTTCTCAATTTCCTTATGGACTACTTCGGGGCTCGCGAGGAGGATCGGCACGACGACCAGCGTGGTGTCCTCGACGGGAATTCCCGATTTGAAGTCGAGTTTCGGAAGTTGGTCCGGAGGAAGCAGAGAGATTACCAGGGCGTTGATAATCTGCTGCGCGAGTTCGCTGAGGGGGAAAAGGGCGAGGAGGCTCAGCAGGACCAGGACGGTTTTGCGATGCGCTCCGCCTTCCCAGGCGAGCACCAGGGCCAGCGTCAGGAACGATGCGGTGAGCAGCGTGTAGCTGCCGAGATAGAGGGTCGTCGCGTTTTTTCGCAGCCCGCGAATCATCCGGACGCGCAGAGGGACGTGGGATTTGGTCTCCTCCTCCAGTTGCTTCACGGCGGGGGTGAGGAGATACTGCATCACGGTCCGCATGCGCGGGTCCGCGGCTTCGGTGGCGAGCCGAACGGCGGTTCGCGCGACCGCAACTTCGCTCATGCTGCTGTAGCGCGAGATTCGTTCGACCACTTGCCTGCACTGATCGCGGCTTGCGAAATCGCTTTGTCCGTAAATCCCGGCGGGGTCCTCGAGCAGCTCCTTCTCGACCAGACTGACGGCCTCAAAAATCTCGGTAAAATCGATGCGCGAGAGCGCGCGTAGGCTGCCGAAGGCGTTGGCGACCGATACGAGCTGCGCCGCTTCATGGGTGTGTTCGCTGCGGACCAACTCAGTGAGCGGAGTGGTGTAGTGTTCCTGAATCCACGCCCGCATGGGGGCGAGAGCCGTCTCCTCATCCTGCAACTGCTCGGCGAGCGAGGTAACGAAGTAGGGCTGAAGCGCCATCGGCTCGGCTTCCATCAAGCTCAGCAAGCGGCTAAATTCCTGCGGAGCGGAGCGGACGCTGGTCGACAGGCGATTCGCCCACAGGTACGCTGCTTCGCGCAGTTGCTGCGCACGGCTAACGGCGCTCGCAAGGTCGGCAAGCTTTTCGATCAGGGCGATGCGCAGAAAGAGCGGGAAGAACCATAGCTCCGCGGTGCTGAGCGGCGCCGTCTTCTGAAATTCCAGCAGATGGCTGGTGATATTGTTTTCATTGACCGAGTGATCGGTTTCAACGATCAGATCTCTCGCAAATCCGAGGACGGGCTCGAAGCCGTTGGCGGAGGGCGTCTTGGGAAAATTCCGAGGCAGGTGGCGGCGAACTTCCGAAATCTGCGTTCGTACCAGATAGGAATTATCGAGGAGCCACTCCGCGGACGCCGTGAGAGCCCGGTCCATGCGCGCCGCTTCCGCTAAATTGTCGCGGACGTCTTCGAGCCTTAATTCATTCTCCCGCAGGCGGTCAAAAATCGACTCGCGATGCGGGGATGGAGGAGTCGGGTGAGGATCCTCGCGGAAAACGAAGATGGCGGGAGAACCGGTGCCTTCAAGCGCTTTGGCGATGGGTTCAACGTCAGCGCCGCTACCCGACGCAACCACCAGGATCTCCCCATCGAGGCGCAGACCGGCGAACTTACTGAATTTATCGGATCCGGAACCGCTGGCGCCATCAATCAGAACTCCGGAGGCGCCAACTCTACGAGAGGCTTCAAAAGCCTGCTTGGGATCGCCATCGTTGGCCGAATAGAATCCTAGGATTATGTGGCGTGTCTTATTCGACCTCATGCGTTTTCACACCAGGAACGCCTCAGCGAGCCCGGCCGCGAATCGCATAGGTCAGAAGACCAAGAAAAAAAAGCGAAGCAAAAAGCAAGCTGGTTATTTTCATGGATATGGCGGGCGTTGCGCCCGTCATCGCGGACAGGCCTCCCAGAACCGAGATTAGCCCGAAAACGATCATCCAACCCAGCATGGTCTTCTCCTTAGTTCGATTTTCAGCACGTTAAAGAATTGCAATCCCAGTACCAACCCCTATCTGCCCTAGATTCAGTACTAGGGTTTCGGGCGACGTCGGAAGTTGCCGGTTGGAGCTGCAGATTTTGCGTTCATGGGGCGTGAACTTACTTGGTTTTTGTGCGCTTTCGAGCTGCGGACCGGGCTTGCCGGGAAAGTGAAGAATGGCTTACAGATGCCGAGCTTTCCCGCTTTAAAGCCCGGGTCGTCGCCTGGGACCGCTTCCTCGAAGGTTTCTGATGGACGGAGGCAGAGTCCTGTTCCGCTTTTTTCCGGACTTCGGGAGATGCGTTCTTTGGAGGCGGCAATTTTACGCCTGCGCGTCGAGCCTCCGACAGTCCAATCGCGATGGCCTGTTTCGCGGAGCGCGCTCCGTGTTCACCCCTGCGGATCTTATCGATTTCCTCGTGCACGAATTCGCCGGCCTGGGTACTGGGAGACTTTCCTTCCCGTTCATCTTCACGGGCTTTTTCGATGGTGCGCTTCAGGGGCATCGAACCTCCTCCACCGTTGGAGCCTTGTTGAAGTCGCTTGTTTCATGTTCCTCTGCTACGTGAGCCTGTCTGAAAATACTTATACGGTGCCGGTCACGCTACTCGCGGGAGCGTGAAATAAAATATCGCGCCTTCGCCCGGCGTCGAGTCGAGCCAGATGCGGCCGCCGGTGCGCTCGACAATTCGCTGGCAGACCGCGAGCCCGATTCCAGTGCCTTCATACTCGGCTCCATGCAGCCGTTTGAAGACGCCGAAAATCTGTTTGGCGTACTGCGGTCCGATGCCGATGCCGTTGTCTTTGACTGAGAACTTCCAGAATTTCTCATCCGGCTCGGCGTCGATCCAGACTTCCGGCACTTTGCCCCCGCAATATTTCAGCGCATTCCCCAACAGGTTCTGAAACAACAGGACCAGGTGAACCGACGGGGCGGCCACCGAGGGGAGCTCTCCGATATGGAATTGAGCGCCCGATTTTCGCACCGCGGCTTCCAGATTGCCGAGCGCTGCCTCCAACGCGACCTTGGCGTCGGCTGCTTCTATCTGTCCCGGAGGCGCAGCGCTGACGCGCGAATAGGTCATCAGGTCCTGCAACAAGCGCTCCATCCTCTGCGCACCGCTTACCGCGAAATCCACGTAGGAGCGAGCTGTTTCGTCCAGAACACCGGCATATTCCTCCTGTAACAATTGCGTATACAGGGAGATCATACGGAGAGGTTCCTGCAAATCGTGACTGGCGGCGTAGGCGAACTGCTCCAGATCCGCATTGCTGCGTTGCAGCGCCTCGTTGGTAATTCGTAAATCGGCCGCGTAGTTCATCTGGTCGTTAATATCAGTGCACGCACCCAGCCATCGTACGATCCGGTT
>Ga0210388_10000078_pt1 | contig 130448 bp, 115 predicted proteins | sample IncBWC19OmetaG_FD_155485 | JGI IMG/M metagenome (GOLD analysis project Ga0210388, IMG submission 155485) | Forest soil microbial communities from Barre Woods Harvard Forest LTER site, Petersham, Massachusetts, United States - Inc-BW-C-19-O ... | reverse complement strand
GAGTGGCACGATCACCCGCCATCAAGGACTGGCGATGACCGGCCAGTTCGACGCGGCCTGGAATATCAGCATGAATCAGGTGACTCTTTTGCTCGGGTCGGTACAGGCCTACTACCTTCCTACGCTCGCCGCCGCTGAGAGCACACCCGAACGGGGACGGCAGATCCACGGCATGTTGATGGCGGCAACGCTGGGGGCGGTCCCCGCGATTGTCGCGCTCGCCGCATTGAAGCCTGTGGTTGTCCACCTGCTCTATTCGTCTCAATTTGTTTCCTCGGCGGGATTCTTACGTTGGACCCTGCTCGGCGATTATCTAAAGGTAGGCTCCTGGGTGCTGGCGACACCCATGCTGGCGACACGCGACGTGGGAGCTTTTCTGACGACGGACCTCGCGACGCACGCGGCATTCTTCGGCACCTCGGTATTGCTGGCACGAATCGTTCCTCCTGCGGAAGGCGCGGCGATCGGATTCCTGGCCTCCTATGCGTTGTACTTCGCGCTCTGCTGCGGCTACGCTTATGTTCGCCACGGGTTCCGTTTCGGCGCTGCCGGACTCTCGGCGTGGCTCCTGGGCCTGGGCTTGATTGTTGGAGCGTCGGCAAGCGCCTGGGCCGACACCACCGCACACTTCGCCAGAGCGTCGTTTTGGATCGTTCTCGCCACTGGATTTTCCACGGGATTTGCCCTCTATTTCTGGAGGCGCGAGCGATGACGATCTCCGTGGCGGTCGCGACCTACAACCGGGCTCCGATGGTGCGCCAAGCGGTACTCGCCGCACTAGCGCAATCCCGACCGCCGCACGAAATCGTGGTCTCCGACGACGCCTCCACCGACCAGACGATTGCTGCTCTCGAAGGCCTCGGCGATTCCCGCATTAAAATTGTCCGGCAAGCGCGAAACTCCGGAGGCGTCGGTAATTGGAACGCCGCGATCGACGCCACGCATGGAGACTTGATCGCCTGGTGCTCGGACGACGACCGGTTCCTGCCCGGACATCTGGAGACATCGGCCGCCTTCCTCGAGGACCATCCCCGGATCGGTCTCGTCCATTCGGGGTTCGTCGATTCCATCGAGACTGCGGACGGCGAGCGAACAACGCCCCGCCCTCTGCGGCCTCACACGGTGCTGACGTTGAAGGGCCTGATTCCCTATCTGATCCGTTATTACGATTGGCCTTTCCATCCTTCGACCATCGTCATGCGGCGCAAGGTTTGGGAGCAGGTGGGCCCCTTCAATGCCGCGTATCAGTTCGCCGACACCGAATGGTTCCTGCGCACGGTCGAGAAATTTCCGGTGGCTGCTCTCTCCAGGTACGGTGTACTCAATCGCCGGCATTCCGGCAACTGGAGCAACCGGCTCGGCAGCGCGCATCTGCAACGCGAGATTTTCCAAATGGTGGAAGGGTCGATCGCGCGTAATTATGCTTTTCCCGCGAGAATGTTGTGGCGCGCCGCGTGGCGCGCGAACGTACGGGCCCGGCTCGTGCTTACTTTGCGGGCGCGGCTCCAAGGCGCTCATGCCGATGCGGGTGTTGCGGCCTGGCACGGCCTGCTTCAGGACACCGGATTTCCCGCGCCCGCCTGGATCGAACGCGCCGGCGCCGCGGCCATCCGCGGAATCTGCGCCGGACGCGAACCGCAGTTCCGCGATCGGCGCCAGAGCGTGAGCCCTCTCTAATATGTGCGGAATCGCCGGAGTTATGGGACATCGCCGCGCCCTTGAACTGGTGCGCGGCATGATCGCGATCCAGAGTCATCGCGGGCCGGATGGCGAAGGTCTTTACACCGGCGAGGATGTCGCGCTGGGGCACTGCCGCCTCGCGATTCTCGATTTGACCACCGCGGGACAGCAGCCCATGACCTCCGAAGACGGTCGTTGGACCATCGTTCTGAACGGCGAGATCTTCAATTATCTCGAGTTGCGCCGGCAGTTGGATTGCCCGTTCCGAACTGGAACCGATACCGAGGTGCTGCTGCGCGCCTGCTCCACATGGGGAGTCGAACAAACGGCGGTGCGCTCGATCGGCATGTTTGCGTTCGCCCTCTGGGACGCCGAGGACCGCTCGCTGACTCTGGTTCGCGACCGGCTGGGCGAAAAACCGCTGGTCTATTTTCACGATGACGGCGTGTTCGCGTTTTCGAGCGAACTGAAAGCCCTCGCCCCACTGCACGACCGCCGCCTGGACGCACAGGCACTGGACGCATTCCTGGCCCTGGGATACGTGCCGGCTCCACTGGCGATTTTTCGGGGCTGCCGGAAGCTGGAGCCGGGTCACTTGCTCCGATTCAAGAATGGCCAAGCCGAAATCCGCCGCTGGTGGAACCCGGAGGCGGCCGTGCTTCCCCCGGAATCGACTAGGCTTGCGCGCATGGAACGTCTGCGGTCGATGGTCGCCGATGCCGTTCGCCTGCGGCTCCGCGCGGACGTTCCCATGGCGATCTTTCTGAGCGGAGGCGTAGATTCGTCGGCGATTGCGGCGGAATGCGCGCGCCAGGGAGCGAAGCTACCGGCGTTCACCGCGGATTTCGGAGACGGCCATCCCGACCTCCCGCACTCCATTCGTGTCGCCGGGCATCTGGGGCTCCGTCACGAGGTTCTGAAGATCGATCCAAACACTGCCGCAGCCGGCTTCCGGGACCTTCTGCGGCACTATGACGAACCGTTTGCCGACAGCTCCGCGATCCCCTCGTTCGCTCTGGCGCGCGCGCTTCAAGGCCGTTACAAAGTGGTCCTGAACGGCGACGGAGGAGACGAAGCCTTCGGAGGCTATCGACATTATGAGCATATCGCCGCCAAGCAGGCTCTGAAATCCGCCGCGGTAAGACTCGGACTCGCCGATGGCGCGACGGACGTCTATGTGGAGTCAAAAACCACCTTCGGCCAAAACGAAAGAGCACGGCTCCTGAACGGCAGCTTCACAGGCAATTCGCTTTCCTGGCTGTTGCGGCGCGAAGGATACGCGGCCCCCTCGGGTAGCGCGCTCCAGAAAGCCATGTGGTCGGACCGCCATCTCTATCTGTCCAACAACCTCACCTATAAAATGGATATCGCTCTCGCCGGAAACGGGGTCGAAGGTCGCGCGCCTTTCCTCGATCACCGTCTCCTTGAGTGGACCCAGGCGCTGCCCTCCGAAGAACTGGTGCGCGGGCGCGAAAAGAAAATTCTGCTCCGCGCAGCCTTCGCGCCGGACCTGCCCCCGCACGTCCTCGCGAGGTCCAAGCAGGGCTTCGGAGCGCCCATCGATCGGTGGCTCGGCGGAGCGTTGCGGGAACTTGCCCGTGACCTTCTCCCCTGCCCTTTGCTCGAAGGCGCGCGGCAAACCAATCTGCGAGGTCAAAAATTGTGGACCATGGCCGCCTTCGCAGGATGGGCCCGGGAGTGGAAGGCCACATGGTAGCCGTCAGCGTGGTAATGCCGGTTTACGATCCGCCGCTCGAGATGCTGGCAACCGCGATCGAGTCGATCCTGGCGCAGACCTTCGGCGATTTTGAATTTCTGATCCTGGACGACGGAAGCCAGGACCAGCAGACCCGCTTCTATCTGGACCTATCGGCCACGCGGGACCGCCGCTTACGGGTTTTCCATGAGCCGCATCGCGGATTAACGCCGGCTCTCAATCGAGGTCTCGACCTCGCGCGGGGCGAGTTTATCGCCCGCCAGGACGCCGACGATTGGAGCGAACCGGAAAGGTTTTCCCGTCAAGTGGCGTATCTGCGCGCCCATTCCGAGGTTGCGCTCGCCGGTACCGATACTCAATTGCATCGCGCCGACGGAAGACCTCTGTGGCGTCTGCGGCTGCCGCACACTTCGCCGGAGCTCTCCGAAGCGTTCTCAAGAGGCAATCCGTTCGTACATGGTTCGACCATGTATCGGCGGGGATCCGCGCTTCAGATCGGGGGGTATCGCGAAGAATTTTCCTGCGCGCAGGATTACGACTTCTTCTGGCGCCTCACGGAAACGGGAAGCGCGGTGAATCTCGATGAGATTCTCTATCACTACCGGTACACATCGGGAGCCGTCAGCGCGCAGAAGGCGGCCGATCAAGCGCGCTTGCATCAGGCGGCACGAATTCTTGCCGGCATGCGGCACCGGGGAGAACCGGAGGACCTGCCCGCGGCGCTCGCGGCTGCGGGCAACCAAAGTTTTTCGGACCCCGTGGGGGCATCGCTCAAGCAAGCCGACCACCTGATGCTGGCCGGGGATTTTCGAGGAGCGCGACGGGCCTATCTCCATGTTTTGCAGGCGCATCCGGGGAGTGGATTGACCTGGGCGAAAATTCTGCGGTTAGCGCTGTTTGCCGCGGTTCCTCCCGCGCGGGAGGCTTCGTTCCGATGAGCGCCGCCGCGATACGCCCGGGTCTGGTTCAGCCTGTCCAAGAACATCCGCGCGTGGAACATCCGCGGGTGCTGTTCGTGGTTCCCGGCAACGGCCAGGGCAGTTCGATGATCTTCGTTCGCCGCCAGGCTCAAAGCGTGGCGAGCGAGGGCGTAAAGGTCGAGCTCTTTTATCTCGCTTCCCGCACCTCGCCGCGGCGGCTGCTCGCCGAATTTCGCCGCTTCCGTGCGGAGCTCGCGCGGCTTCGGCCCTCGGTGGTGCACGCCCAGTTCGGCACTGTAACCGCATTGTTCGCCGCCCTGGCCTCGGGCGCCCTGCCTCTAGTCATTACTTATCGCGGAAGCGACCTCAACCCCGCTCCCCGCTCCTACCCGCCGCTGGCCAAAATGCGTGCCGCATTAGGACGTCTGTTCTCGCAGATTGCGGCGCTCAGAGCGAGACGAATCGTCTGCGTCAGCCGGCAACTTCGCGAACGCCTGTGGTGGAAGCGCGGCGCGGTGACCATTCTTCCCTCGGGCGTGGACCCCGCACTGTTCTGCCCCCGGTCCCGTGCTCTCGCCCGTCAGCATCTCGGTTGGAGCGATCGGGAACCCGTGGTCTTGTTCAACGCCGGACGGGATATTCTGGTCAAGCGGCTCGACCTGGCGAAAGCCGCCGTCGAGACGGCGCGCCGCCAGGTACCTTCCCTGCGCTTCGAAATTCTGGACGGCACCGTCGAGCCCGGGTTGCTCCCGGAAATGATGAACGCTGCCGATTGCCTGCTGCTAACCAGCGTTTCCGAAGGTTCACCTACAGTAGTCCAGGAAGCGCTCGCCTGCGATCTGCCGATCGTCAGCGTCGCGGTCGGCGATATCGCGGAACGTTTAAAAGGCGTGCGGAACTCGATCGTCGCTTCCCCCGACCCCTCGACCCTCGGCCGCGAGCTGGTCAGAATAGTCGAACCCCCGCGCCGCAGCAACGGCAGCCGGAAGGTCGCTGAATTCTCTTCGCGGCACATCGCCCGGCGTCTCTTGGAACTCTACAACGAATTGGCGGGAACCTGATGGAATTCTTTGCGCTGCTCGCGGTGGCCACGGCGGCGATCGCCATCCTCACGGTCGCTCTCTACAGGAAGCGCAGGGACGTGGGATTTCTGGTGGGCGCCGCAGCCTTGTATTACTGGACCCTCTATGGAGCCTGGTACATCGTCATCGATAAAACCGGAGGATTTTCCGGTAAGAACTACCATTATTTGGAATACAAACTGTTCCCAATCTCGCTCGACGGCGATTATATGTTGACGCTGGCTCTTTATTCCGGCTTCCTCATCCTCGTCCTGCTCACCTTGCTGCTGGCCCTATCGCGCGACAACCACATCGAGATCCCCCGCCTGGTGATGCGCCATGAGCCGATCCTGATCATCGCGGTCATCGCCGCCCTCGCGAGCCTGTACATCATCAAGGACAAGTTGAGCGAGGCTTGGGCGCTCAACACATCCGCCTATACTTACACCCGCCAGCAGACCGGCGAATGGTTCACGCTGCACCAGGTCCTCAACCGGGTGGCGATGCTTCCTCCCGCCATCGGCTTTGCGACGCTGCTCGCCGGAAAGCGCTCGCGCTTTTTCGTCAACGTCGTCCGCCGCTACACCTGGCCGGGCTACATCGCTCTGTTTCTGGGAATGGCCGCGTTTACCTTCGTGCTCGGCAATAAGAACGAAGTCTTCATGTCGCTCATCGCCGGTCTCCTCTGTTACCTGGCATCGGTCCGGCGCCCGAGCTTCGTCAAAGCCGGACTCATCGTCATCGCGGGAATGTGGTTCCTCTACGCCATCGATTTTTTCCGCGGCACGCCGATCTCGGAAATGAGCGAAGCGGTCAGCCAGCGCCTGGACGAAGCCACCGAGGTAGCCTCCTTCGTCACCTCCAGCAACGAAGCCTACGCCGCGCATTTTTCGCTGTACGGCGTCCTCTCGACCGGCGCCGAACCGCGTTTCGGCTACAGCCTCTATTCGCTCGCCTGTTCGGTGGTGCCGCGCGTCCTCTGGCCGGACCGTCCTGCCGATATCTATAATTACTATGCCGATAGCGTCGGCGCGATCCAGAACCAGGGCTATTCCGTCCATCACGCCACCGGCTGGTACCTCAATTTCGGCTACGCGGGCGTGGCCGTCGGCGCTCTGGTCATGGGCCTCGTATGGGCCTGGTGCTCGAACGCCCACCAGCGCATCGCCCCGAAATCGGGACTCGGGTTCCGCCTGTTCGCGACCATCGCACCCTGGTTGTTCGTCGCCTGCCTGCCACCCCTGATCCGCGCCGGCCCCGAAGGGTACAAAGGATTCGTCGTCGAAGGCCTGCTGATCCCCATGGCGACCCTCGGCTTCGCCTGCCGGGCGAAGAAAGCCAAACCGAAACTCTACTGGGACGCGCACTCCGGCTGGACCGTTGCGGAGGCGCGATGACTCCCCTGGTCTCCGTCGTCGTTCCCTGCCGCAACGAAGTCCGCTTTATCGCCCGCTGCCTCGATTCTATTTTCAATAACGACTACCCCAGCGTCGAAGTCCTCGTCGCCGACGGCCTCAGCACCGATGGCACTCGCCATATGCTGACCGAACTCGCCGACTCGCGCCTCCGCGTCATCGATAACCCGGAGCGCATCACGCCCGTCGCCCTCAACCGCGCGATCGCCGCGGCGCGCGGCGAAATCATCCTCCGCTTCGACGCGCACGCGGTGATGCCCCGCACTTACATCACCCAATGCGTCGATCTCCTCCTGGCCAGGAACGCCGACAACGTGGGAGGTTCCATCCGCACCCTCGCCCAAACGCGCGGACCTTTCTCGGGGCCCATCGCCGCCGTGCTCAGCAGCCGTTTCGGCGTCGGAAATTCGTCTTTTCGTACAACAGCCGGCCGGACCCATTCTTCCGACCCCTCCCCGCGCCCCGCCGACACCGTCTTCGGAGGCTGCTGGCGCCGCGACCTGTTCCACCGTATCGGCGGATTCAACGAGAAACTCGCCCGCAGCCAGGATATCGAGTTCAATCTACGCATCGCCCGCGCCGGAGGAACCATCCTGCTCGACCCCAAAATCACCTGCGACTACTACGCGCGCTCCACTCTCGCTTCCTTCTGGTCTCACAACTTCTCGAACGGCGTATGGGCCGTTCTGCCTTTCGCGTTTAGCGTCATTGTTCCCGTCCGCCCGCGGCACCTGATTCCTCTCGCCTTCGTGCTTTCGCTCGCCGCCTCCGCGATCTTCCCATTTCCCTGGTCGATCGCCGTCCTCTCGGCGTACGCAGCCCTCAACTTCGCCGCCTCGATCCAGGCCGCCATCGTCCATCGCCGCTGGTCCTATATAGGTCTGATGCCCATCGCTTTCGCGAATCTTCATCTCGCCTACGGAATCGGCAGCGCCTGGGGCGCGACACAACTCGCCCCTCATTTATTCAGATCCGAACCAAAGTCAGCCAACCATGCCAGCAATCGACTCCAAATCTGACGTCCCGCGCGTGATGACCGCGATTCAAAGCCGTTCCATCCCCTTTTTCGACTATCCCAGCCTGTTCGAAGGCGAACAGGAAATGCTGGTCTCCATCTTTCGCGACGCGGGACTCCGGGGCGCATTTATTCTTCAGCGCGACCTCGCCCGGTTCGAGGAAAACCTGGCGCGCTTCCTCGGCGCGCACTATGCCGTTGGCGTCGGCAACGCCACCGACGGCTTGATCATCGCGCTCCGCGCCGCGGGCATCCGCAAAGGGGACGAAGTGATCTTTAGCTCCCACACCATGGTCGCCACCGCCGCGGCCATTCATTTCGCCCAGGGCATCCCCGTGCCCGTCGAATGCGGCCCGGACCACCTGATCGATCCAGACGCCGTCGCCGCAGCCATCACTCCGCGCACCCGCGCCATCCTTCCCACGCAGCTTAACGGCCGCACCGCCGATATGACCGCCCTCCAAAACATCGCCAACAAGAATGGACTCGTCATCGTCGAAGACGCCGCCCAAGCCTTGGGCTCCAAATTCCGGGGTCAGTGCGCGGGGACCTTTGGAGCCGCCTCCGCCATCAGCTTTTTCCCGGCGAAAGTTCTCGGCTGCCTGGGTGATGGAGGAGCCGTCATCGCCAATTCGAGCTGCATCCACGGCCGCGTCCTCCAGCTCCGCGACCACGGCCGCCGCGCCGACGGAGAAATCGTGAGCTGGGGCCTCAACTCGCGCCTCGATAATCTGCAAGCCGCCATCCTCGACGCCCGCCTCAAGAAATACCAATCCGTCATCGACCGCCGCCGCGCCCTCGCCCGCCTCTATCGCTCGCGCCTCTCGAAACTGGAGGAAATAAAACTGCCTCCCGGTCCCGACGGCGACCCCGACCACTTCGATATCTTCCAAAACTACGAAATCGAGGCGTGTAGACGAGATGCGCTCCGCGCGCACCTCCAAGCCTCGGGCATCGGAACGCTCCTTCCCTGGGGAGGAAAGGCCGTCCACCAGTGGGAAAAGCTGGGGTTTACGGAAAAGCTGCCGTTTACTGAGAAATTGTTTGGGGAAATGCTACTTCTTCCTTTGAATATGGCGCTGGCCGAGGACGATGTGAACCAGATCTGCGACGCCATCCAAGATTTCTACTGCCCGTCGTAAAATGCACCTCGCCCCAAAACCCGATCCGAGTGGGCCAGGTTCCCGACCTGCCCTCCCCGCAGGAAGCGGTACAAGCCCCTGGCTCCTCCACCAGCGAGCCACCATGCTCCGCATCCGCCGCGCCGAAGAGGCCGTCGCCCAAATGGTCGAAGCCGGCGAGGCCCTCTGCCCCTGTCACCTCTATATCGGCCAGGAAGCCATCGCAACAGGAGTCTGCGCTTCCCTCCGACCTTTGGACACGGTCTGGGGGGGCCATCGCTCCCACGGCCACTATCTCGCCAAAGGAGGATCGCTTGAAGCCATGTTCGCCGAGATCCTGGGCAAATCCACAGGCTGCTCCGGAGGCCGCGGAGGCTCCATGCACCTCGTCGCCCCTGAACAAGGCATTCTCGGAACTGTCCCCATTGTCGCCGGCACCGTGCCTCTGGCCGCTGGAGCCGCGATGGCATACAAAATGCGCCGCGATCCGCACGTCGCCGTAGCGTTCTTTGGCGACGGGACTTTAGAAGAAGGGCACGTCCACGAAGCCATGAATCTGGCCGCCCTCTATCGCCTCCCCGTGATTTTCATCTGCGAGAACAATCTCTATTCAAGCCACCTGCACTGGACCGAACGCCGCGTCGCGGACAATCTCGACCGCGCAGGCGATTTTCACTCCATTCCTAGCGCGCGGGTCGACGGTAACGACGTCGAAGCGGTCTTCCATGCCTCTTCCACCGCCATTGACAGGGCTCGCAGCGGCCAAGGCCCCTCGTTCCTCGAGTGCCGGACCTTTCGGTGGCGTGGACACGTCGGCGCCAGCACCGATATCGACGTCGGAGTCCAGCGCCGCGGCGAATTGACGGAATGGCTCGCCAAAGACCCTGTCGCGCGTGTCGAAGCGCGCCTCCGCGCACTCGGCCTTCACGAATTCGACGACCTTGAAATCCAGAGCGAAATCGAAACCGCGCTCGCCCGCGCCCGCGCCGCTCCCCTCCCTTCGGCCGGCCGCCTGTTGCACCACGTATTCGCGGAGGCTTCATGCGCATCCTGAGCTACGCCCAAGCCATCCGCGAAGCGCATGCGCAAATCCTGGCGAGCGACCCTCGCGCCTTCGTCATCGGCCAGGGCCTGTGGAGCCCCTGGTATGCCGGGCAAAGCCTCGCCGGGCTCGACCACGAATTCTCCCGCGACCGTATCCTCGATTCGCCGGTCTCTGAAAACGCCACCACCGGACTCGCCGTTGGCGCGGCGCTCGCCGGTATGCGTCCCATCGTGTTTCATCCGCGCATGGATTTCATGCTGCTCGCGGTGGACCCGATCGTCAACCAGGCCGCCAACTGGTGCTACCTGTTTCAAGGTCGAATCTCCGTGCCGTTGGTCATCCGCGCGGTCATCAACCGCGGAGGCGAACAGGGCGCTCAGCATTCTCAGGCTCTGCACGCGACGTTCATGCATGTCCCCGGTCTCAAAGTCGTTATGCCTTCCACCGCCTATGACGCGAAAGGTCTTCTCATCGCCGCGCTCGAAGATCCCAACCCGGTCCTTTATATCGACGACCGCGCCCTCTACGCGGCCTCCGATCCTGTGCCGGAAGAAATGTTCCGCGTGCCCATCGGCCGCGCGGCGATCCGGCGCGCAGGCCGCGATCTCACTCTCATCGGCATTTCCTCCATGGCCGCCGAATGCGTCCGTGCGGCTGCTTTGCTGGCGGAAGACAACATCGACGCCGAAGTCATCGACCTGAGAAGCCTGAAACCCTGGGACTCCGAAATGGTGATTGAGAGCGTCCGCAAAACCGGCCACGCCATTGTCGCGGATCCAGGCTGGCGAACCGCTGGTGCCTCCGCCGAAATCGCCGCGACCATCTCGGAGCAAGCGTTCCATGACCTGAAACAGCCAGTCGCGCGCGTCACTCTCCCGGACTGCCCCGCCCCCACCAGCCGTTCAGAAGAATCCGCCTACTACCCCGGAGCCGAACAAATCCGCGCAGCCGCCCGCAAAACCCGGGAGGCAGCCGCATGAAGGAAAACCAAGTGGGGCAGGTTCCCGACCTGCCCTCCGTACTTTGGAGCCGCGAGTTCCGGGAGCATTCCGTGCGAACCATTTGGAGAAACAGTCACCTAACGTCTTCGATCAGCGTTCATCAACGTTCATCAGCGGCTAATCTGGCCTTTTCCATCTCCGGCGATGCGGGGAGCCTAGCGTCCTTGATCGGCGTTCATCCGCGTTCATCGGCGGCGAATATCGCCTTTTCTGTCTCCGCCACTCTCTTTCAACCAACGCCTAGCTACACTCACCCCGGGACACCGGACCACCCATGAAGCGATTCTTCGATTTCCTAATCGCCTTGTTCGCCCTGACCCTGCTCGCGCCTCTGCTGGCCGTCATCGCCGCCGCCATCTGGCTCGACGACCGCAAGTCCCCCTTCTACTTCGCCCTCCGCGTAGCCCGCGGAGGAGGTGATTTCCGCATGATCAAGTTCCGCACCATGATCCCCGGCGCCTGGAAATCGGGAGTCAATTCCACCTCCTCCGGAGACGCGCGTATCACCCGAGCTGGCAGGTTTCTTAGAAAACGCAAGCTCGATGAACTGCCCCAGCTCTGGAACGTCCTCCTCGGCGACATGAGCCTGGTCGGACCCCGCCCCCAAGTCCGCGCCGACGTCAATCTGTACACCCGCGAAGAGTCCCTGATGCTCGACGCCCTCCCTGGCATCACCGACCTTGCCTCCATCGTATTCGCCGACGAAGGTGAAATTCTGGCAGGCAGCTCCGATCCCGATCTGCTCTATAACCAGATCGTCCGTCCCTGGAAAAGCCGCCTCATTCTGCTCTACCTCGAACACCAGTCGTTTCTGCGCGATCTTCAGATTTTATGGATCACCGCACTGGCGCTTATTTCCCGCGCCAGGGCCCTGCGCGCCGTGGCCTTGCTTCTGGATGCTTTCGACGCCGGCGAAAAACTCAAGTCCATGGCCGCGCGCCGCGCGCCTCTCACTCCCTGGCCTCCGCCCGGAGCCGAAAAGCTCGTCCAACAATACGCACACGCATGAAGACTGCTTTGCTCAAACACCGTCGCCTTGCTTCTGAAGCGGCACAAATGGCTCTCGCTGCCGCCGCTCTCGCGTCCGCGTTTCTGCTGCGCTTCGAATTCACGCTCGACCCGGTGTACGCCAGCATGCTGGCGCATTCCCTGCCCCTCGTGCTGCTAACCAAATTCTGCGTGTTCCGGGCGTTCGGTTTGCGCGATCTCGCGTGGCGCTATCTGGGCTTTCAGGATCTGATGCGGATCGCGCTCTCGAACGCGGTCGCCTCGGCTGCCGCAACCATAATTCTGCGTGTCTCGATCGGCACCGCCTTCCCCCGCTCCATTCACATTCTCGATCTGCTGCTCTGTCTAAGCTTTCTGGTCGCGGCGAGAGTGCTGGCGCGTCTCCTGCTCGAAACCCCCACGGAGCGCCCCAAGCGCCGGATTCTGATTTACGGCGCGGGAAAAGCCGGCGTCACCGTGCTTTCGGAAATACGCGGCAATTCCCAGCTCGGCTATGAAGTCGCCGGATTCCTGGACGACGATCCGCAGAAGCGCAATCTCCGTCTCAACGGAGCCCGCGTGCTCGGAGGGATGGCGGCGCTCGAAGAGGTGTCGAGAAAGCAGCGCGTCGAAGAAGTCCTTATCGCCTTGCCCAACGCTACAGGTACCGAAATCCGCGGCATTCTCGAACGCTGCCGCACCGCCAACGTCGCCGCCAAACGCATCCCCGCGCTCGCCGAACTGATGGATCACCAGGTGCTGGTCGATCAGATCCGGGACGTGCGCCTCGAAGACTTGCTGGGCCGAGCTCCCGTGCGCCTGGATTCGGAAAACATTCGCGCCCGTCTGCGGGGCCGCGTGGTTTTGGTCACCGGCGCCGGAGGCTCGATCGGCAGCGAGCTGTGCCGCCAGATCGCCCGTTACGGACCGCGCGCCCTGGTCGGCTTCGACAACGCCGAGACCGCGCTTTATCAAATCGATCAGGAGCTGCGCGAACAGTTTCCGGCGTTGACCTTCTATCCCGAAATCGGCAGCATCCAAAACCGCCGCCGCCTGGACGAAGTCTTTCGCGATCACCGCCCGAGTTCGGTCTATCACGCCGCCGCCTATAAACACGTTCCCCTGATGGAAGCCCACCTGTTCGAAGCCGTCGAGAATAACGTCTTCGGCACCCGCAACGTCGTCCGAGCCGCTTCGGGCGTCGAAGATTTCGTATTGGTCAGCTCCGATAAAGCCGTCCGCTCCACCAACGTCATGGGCGCGACAAAACGCCTGGCGGAATTGATTTGTTCCGCGGCTGGTCCGAAATTTCGAGCGGTGCGTTTCGGCAACGTTTTGGGCTCGAACGGCAGTGTTATTCCTTTGTTCAAGCGGCAGATCGCGGCGGGCGGACCGGTGACCGTCACGCATCCCGAAATTCGCCGCTTTTTCATGACTTTACGCGAAGCGGCCGAGCTGGTTTTACAGGCTGCTTCGATGGGTCAAGACGGGGAAATTTTCGTTCTCGATATGGGCGAGCCGGTGCGGATTCAGGACTTGGCTCGTAACTTGATTTTGCTCAGCGGGTTGAAGCCGGATGTCGATATTCAGATTGCGTTTTCGGGGCTTCGGCCGGGCGAGAAGCTCTACGAGGAGCTGAGTGGCCTGGAGGAGGACACGGTTCCTACAAGTCATTCAAAAATCAGAGTTTTTACCGGACCTGGGGCGTCGCAAGACACTATTTCGCGCTGTCTCGAAGAACTGCGGCGTGCGACCGAGGCGAGGGATGCAGCGGGGGTGGTTTTGTCATTAAAGGAACTGGCGCCGGACTACAATCCGAGCGGTTTTTTGCTGCGCAGAGCGTTCCAGGCACGCGTTGTCGGCGCTTAGATAACCATAAATGCCAAAAAACGCTTCGCCACAGGACCTTAAATGACCTTAAATTTACCGGATTGCGAAGTTATGGACGGCAAAGCCGGTGGTGATAATTCCGGTGGTCCAGTTGAGTTTCGAAATCGCCCGCGCCGAGCGGGGATACTTGCGGACGACCAGATACTCGACTCCGACCAATACACCGGTTGCGCCAAGCTTGATCGCAGCCGCTTTCATTTCGAAGCCGCCGTTGGAGCTAGCGAGCAGAGGGTTCAGCTCGCGCATGCCGTAGGAACTAGCGGCATCGAGGGTCTGGCTCGTCACCAGAGGCGCGATGCTGATTTTCCACGACCTCAATCCCGCCGCGCGGGCCATTTCGTCGAGCGATTCGTGAGCCGCGGGAAGATCCGCGCCACGGGCGGCGGCGACGGATATCAGCAGCGCAGCAAAAACTCTCATAAGGATTCCCCTAAATGAGCTTACGGCTTACGGCCGAACCGAACAATGGATTGGAGGTACGGATAAGTCCGATGGATGTACGGATTAATCCTTATCCTTCGGTTCTATTCCTCGCGGCGAGCGCGGTCACACTCGCGATCGGCATGCGGGATCCTCGCGCCGATTATCTTTACGAGGCCGTGATTTTCACGCTTGCGGTTTGGTGGTGTCTGGCGGAACGGAATACGGAGATGAAATTCCTGCCCGGCATTCCGCTGGCGCTGATTTTAGGATGGGGATTTATGCAACTGACGCTGGGAACGACGGTCTACCGCTACGCGACCGTCGAGAGCTCCCTGCGTTCCGCGGCTCTGGCGGCGACGGGGTGGGTGAGTTTCCACACTTTCAGATCGCGCGACCTGCGGACGGAGTTTCTGGGCGCGTTTGCCTGGTTTGGAGCATCGATCGCGATCGTCTCTGTGCTCGCCTACTTCACGTCGACAGGGAAAATTTTATGGATGTTCGATGCGCCCTATCCGGACGTCTGGGGACCCTTTCTGAGCCGCAACAACTTCGCGCAGTTTCTGGAGCTGGCATTCCCGGTGGCCCTGTGGTTCGGCTTACGGGAGCCTAAGGGAAACACGCTCTACATAGTGCTGGGCGCGGTCATGCTGGCAGCGGGATTGGCCTCGGCCTCGCGCGCGGGCTCCGTGATTCTGGCACTCGAAGCGGTTGCCGCGGTGTGGCTCCGGCGCAAGTCCCCTCTCGTGCGACGGATGGCTCCGAAGCTGCTTCTAGCCACCATCCTGTTCGCGGCGATGCCGGGCGTAGGGCACCTGGCGGGCCGGCTTGCGGAGCTCGATCCCTATCAAGGACGACGGGAAATAGCAGCTTCCACTCTTTCCATGATTGCGAGCCGCCCCTGGAGCGGCTTCGGACTGGGAACATTCTCCGACGTCTATCCAGCGTACGCAGCGGTCGACCTGGGCCAGTCTGTGGAGCACGCGCATAACGACTGGCTGGAGTGGGCCGCGGAAGGAGGAATTCCGTATGCGGCCGTCTGGTTCGCGCTGGCTTTGTGGTGCGCCGGACCGGCGGTGCGTTCAGTATGGGGGATCGGCATCGTGGGATGCTTCCTGCACGGAATCGTGGACTATCCCTTCACTCGTCTAGGCATATCGGTGTGGGCGTTCGTATTGCTCGGCATCCTTGCATCCCGCGATCTTGCTGCAAGCGATCTGAGAGAAGTTCCCCATCGCGCCCACTAAGGAATTGGAGAAACTTTTCGTGAAATTACAGACGGTTGAATCCGCGCTGGCCGCGATGATGTCGTTGGTGATGCTGTGCTCCGGCGCGGCTCCCGTTATCGGCACGGTGGTGGCGAAGGGCGCGTTTCGATTGGACAATGCGACGGTGACCGGCAACGCGACCCTCTTTGAAGGAGCGACGATCGAAACCGGCAACGCCGCTTCGCGCGTGGAGTTATCGAGCGGAGCCAGGATCTCCCTGGCGACGGATTCCAAGGCCAGATTCTTTGGCGATCATATGATTCTCGAGAAAGGGGAGGGGCGCCTCGAAAAGGCCGAGGGTTTCCGCTTCGAGGCTCGGGGATTAACCATCCAGCCGGAAACGGGCAACGCAGCGGCGCGGGTGGCCATCGAAGGCGTGGCGCGAGTGGAACTGGCGGCAACGTCAGGTTCCTTCCGCGTACTGAATTCGAGAGGAGTGCTGGTGGCAAACCTCGGCTCCGGACACGCATTAGAGCTGGAACCGCAGGCTAAGGAGACCGCCACGAAATTGACCGGCACTTTACACAAGACCGGTCAGCATTATCTATTAACCGACGAAACCACCAACGTGACTGTGGAGCTTGCGGGGCCGGGCTTAGCCAAGGAAGCAGGCAGCCGCGTGGAGGTCACCGGGCAACTGGATCCGACAGCTACGCCGGTAACTGACGCGTCGCAGTTTGTCCGCGTATCGGCAATCCAGCATCTAGGGAAAGGGGCTGCCGGAAACTCTGGCGCGGCCGCCGCCGGCAAAGGCGGAGCGGTTGGCGCGGCCCACGGCGTCGCGTTCTCGGCAACGACCATTGCGATTGTCGCCGGAGTCGCGGCGGCCGCGACGCTAGGCGGGCTGGCGGCTGCCGGCAAGCTGCCCGGTCAGGGATCGTCTTCGGTCAGCCGGTGAGACTTCTGATGGGGCGCAGTCGCGAATCGCTGTTTAGTTGCGGCCCAACAGCCGGACCGGGGGGTCCGGCGCAGACGAGGGCGTCCGCCCCACATCGATGGGCTGCGCTCTTTTTTGGATGTGCCGCGCTGGCCGCGCTTCGACTGGCGATGGCGGATACCGTTTCGCGTCACGACACCCCGGAAGCGGTTACCAGCGCGATCCGGCTCCAATGGCCGGTGCCATCGGCAGAGCTCGAGCGAACGCTAGCCGAGCTCGAGCCGGCGCTCGCGCAACAACACCTTGCGAGGGCGGCCTCGGCCAATCCCCGATCGGCTGCTTCCTGGATCGCCCTGGGATTACTGGAAGAGTCGAGTCGCGATTTAACCGCGGCCGAGCAATCGCTGCGGGAGGCCGCACGAATTGATCGCCAATATCTTCCCGCCTGGACGCTGGCGAATTTTTATTTCCGTAGGGCAGACCGAGAGCGGTTCTGGGAGTGGGCGAACCGCGCGGCCACTCTGGCTTACGACGACTTCCGGCCGCTGCTTCGCTTGGGCGATTCCTTCGAACCCGATCCCTTTCTCCTGCTCGCGCATTTTCAAAATGCGCGGCGGCTCAGGCCACCCTATTTGAATTTTCTGATCGGCGAAAATCGCCTCGATGCCGCGCAGCAGGTCGCGCGCGAAATGGCGAAGGAGCGCGCTAACGACCCGCACCTGATCGATCTGGCAGACCGGCAGATTCGCGCGGGAAACGCCGACGCGGCGGTGGAATTGTGGAACGCCGCCTCCGGGTTCCAGCCGATTGAACCCGCCGAGGCCAAGATTCTGACCAACGGCGACCTGGCGCGCGCGCCCTTGAACCTGGGCTTCGATTGGCGCGTGATACAAACCGAAGGAATCGCGCAGCGATGGAGACCGTCCGAACTCATCTTCACTCTCTCCGGATCGCAGCCGGAAGCGTGCGTGCTTCTGGAACAAACCATCTTCTTGGTCGCGCGCCATTTCCAGCTCCGATTCGACTACATGACATCCGAGCGTGCGCCCACCGGAGTTCACTGGTCGCTCGACAATGCCGAAGGTCCAACCATCGAGCCAAGCGCCCAATGGAGAGAAGGGACGTTCGATCTTCCCCGCGCGCACGGCCTGCGAAACCTCAAACTTCTGTATCGCCGGGCGCCGGGAACCACGCGCACCGAAGGCCGGATCGAAGTTCGCAACCTGCGCCTGGAGGCACTCTCATAGCTGCCCGAAACGCAACCGGCGAGAAACGCTGCCCGAAGTGCGCATCGTCCCGCGTGCACCGGTCTCATCGCAGAGGGGGATTCGAACAAGCCCTGTGCGCGATCGGCGGAGAAATCCGGCGATGCCACGATTGCCGGTCGCGCCAGGCATGGTTCCGCTCTCTCCGATTTTCGTTACCCACCGAGCACGCCGCCAGCGAGCGCCTTAAGAAAATGGCGTTGTTCGCCTCCACGTTCTTGTTATGTTTCCTGTTCATCTGGTGGATGATTTCCCGCTTCACCGAACTAGCAGGATAATCCCTAGGTATCTTAGCTCCCTGCCTCCGTCGATGGAATAAGCGAGAGAGGTCGCATTGTTCGAATTCACCAATCCGACGGAAGGGGCTCCACAGTCACCTCGATCGCTCGCCGCGAGCATCGTGGTCCATGGGCTGGCGATTGTCCTCCTGTTTGCGATTCGTTTTTCGGGCGTCGCGAGATTTCCGGCCGCGCCCGAGCATTTCACATTGATTGCGCCGGCAAGAGAGACGCCGACCGTACGACCGCCGGTCTTGCCGCCAAAGACGCGCGCCCAGCCTGTTCGCGAATTTCGCCCGCTGCCTCCAGTGCGAGCACATCTTGAACTGCCCGCATTGCCCGTAATTTCGGCGCCCGAGATTGAGATCCCGAGACCCGTTTTACCGGAGGCTCCGGTCGCGACGACCCGCGTTGCGATGGTAAAACCAACCGGCTTCAGCGAATCGAGACCCGCAGCCCCCGCGCCAGCTCCGAAACCAGTCGTCAAGGCCGCGGGTTTCGAAAGTCCCGACGCAGCGGCCAACGGTCCGGCGCGCGGCGCGCTGTCCGCATCGGGATTGTTTGAATCGGCGCATGCGGCGGAAGGTTCGCCTGCGCGAAACGCGATCGCTCGATCCGCCGGCTTCTCCGAAGTGGCGGCCGCGTCCTCCAGCGGCGCGCGGCGAAGCGCGGTCGTGAACGCGGCGTTCGGAGACACGACTGTCGAAAAAAGCTCCGCGCCATCCAGACAAATGACTGCCTCCGCGCGACTCACGCCGGTGGAAATTATCTCGAAACCGAAACCGGCCTATACCGCCGAAGGGCGCGCGAAAAAACTCGAAGGCGAGGTTGTGCTGGAGGTGCAGTTCACCGCGGCGGGCGATGCACGCGTGCTGCGCATGGTCCGCGGCCTGGGGGCCGGGCTCGACGAAACCGCGGTAGCCGCCGCGCAAGGAATCCGGTTCCGGCCGGCGACGCGCGACGGTGAGACCGTCGATTCCACGGCTGTAGTTCACATCCTGTTTCAGCTCGCTAACTGAAGGAATCTTTTTATGAAGAAATTAGTTGTTGCTTCGCTGCTGGCGCTGCCGATGTTCGCACAAACTTCGAACGCGGTGGTGGACCGCTTGCTCGATCGAATCGTGGAACGCGAGAAGGTGTTTCTGGACGCGGCGAAGAAAAGAACGCCGGTCATCGAAACTTACATTCAGGAGTCGCCCAATGCGGCGCCGGCCGATGAGCGTCCCACGAAGGACCATTATTTTCTGGGCCGGTTCCGGCTGGGGGAGTCGCTCATCTACGAAACGCTGATCGAGCGGTCCGACGCGCCGCCGCAGAAAGGCAGGCAGAAAAGCCGGCCGATGATGTTTCTGCCGCGCGGGTTCGCGCAGATGGCGGTCATCGATTTACAGGACTTCAACCGGCAGACCTACAGCTTCGAATACGTGCGGAGAGAATTTCTAGGCGAGGTCCGCTGCCTGGTGTTCGATGTGCAGCCGCGGAATCGCACGCAGGCGGGAAAGTTCGTCGGACGTATCTGGGTGGAGGATCACGACAATTCCATCGTGCGCTTCAATGGGACGTATGTAGACGCGCCGGCGCAGAAGGGGACCACGCCAGAACGCTATTTTCATTTCGATAGCTGGCGCGTAAATGTCGGCGCAGCGATGTGGGTCCCGGCGCAGATTTACGTGGAGGAAGAAGGCGCCGCGGGCGAGGGCGGAAAGGCCGGCGCGCCGCGCTTCAAGGCGCAGACGCGGATCTGGGATTATGCGGCCACGCCTTCGAACAAGCTCGATGAACTGACCGGAATTTTGATCGACGGCGGGTCGGCGGTGAAGGATCAGGAAGCGTCGAAGGACGTTTCGCCGCTCGAAAGCCAGCGTTCGTGGGAGCGTCAGGCGGAAGAAAACTTGCTCGCGCGTCTGGAAAAGGGAGGGCTGGTGGCGCCTCCGGGTCCGGTGGACGACGTATTGAACACGGTGGTGAACAACCTGATCGTGTCGGCGAATCTGAACGTGGAGGCGCATTGCCGCGTGATGCTGACCACGCCGATCGAGACCTTTTCGATAGGCCATACCATCGTGATCAGCCGCGGATTGATCGACGTGCTGCCCGATGAGGCGAGCCTCGCGATGGTCCTCGCCGATGAGTTGTCGCATATCGCGCTGGGGCATCGCACGCCGACGCAGTTTGCGTTCAATAATCAAACCATGCTCAGCGACGCCGACCTGTTGCAGAAATTTCATTTCCAGAGGACGCCCGATGAGATGGCGAGCGCGGGAAAGAAAACCATCGAGATCATGAAGGCGTCGCCCTATCAGAAGACCGCGAATGCGGGGCTGTTCCTGAAGGAGATGGCGAGCCGCGGGTCCGCGCTACCGCGGCTGTTGCAGGCGAATCTGGGGAATCAGTTCGCGAATGCGGACGCGTTGAACCGGTTGGCGGCGTTCGCGGCGTCGGCTCCGGCGCTGGAAGAAAATAGGATTGAGCAGATCGCGGCGCTGCCTCTGGGGTCGCGGGTGAAAGTGAATCCGTGGAATAACCAGGCGGTGCTGGTGAAGACGCGTCCGATTTCGCTGCTGTCGGCGCGGGAGAAAATGCCGTTCGAGATTACGCCGTTCGCGCTGTATCTCACGCGGATCGAGCCGGTGCCGGCGGAGACGGCGCACACCGGGCAGTAAATTATTTCAACTGCAATTCCGCCAGATGCTCGCCCGATTCTTTCTCGACGTCGGCGTGCAGGCTGTTGCCGTGGGCGTCCATGGTGACGATCGCGACGAAATTATTCACGCGCAGGTGCCACATGGCTTCCGGAAGTCCGAATTCGAGAAGGTTCACGCCCAGCACTTTTTCGATGGAGCGCGCGTAGTATTGGGCGGCACCGCCGATGCCGTTGAGGTAGACGGCTCCGCATTCTTTCAGCGCGGCGAGCGTTTTCTTTCCCATGCCGCCTTTGCCGATCACGGCGCGGACGCCGTATTCGCGAATCACGTGGGCTTGATAAGGCTCCTCGCGGATGCTGGTGGTGGGGCCGGCGGCTTTCACGGTCCACTCGTTGCCTTCCTTCAGCATCACGGGTCCGCAATGATATAGGACCGCGCCGTGCAGATCGACGGGCGGCGGATTTTTCATGAGATAGGCGTGCACGGCATCGCGGCCTGTGAAAACCTCGCCGCTGATCAGCACGACGTCGCCGACTTTCAGCATGCGCACCTGGTCCTCGGTGAGAGGCGCGCGCAGCACCACTTCGCGTCCGCTTAAAGGGAAGCCTTCGCCGTGCGCCATTTTCTCGATGGTGCGTGAAGGATCGCGATACAGCCATTTCGTTATCGCGCCGCTCGCCGCATCAAGGCGGACGCCGAGCCTGCGATAGGCCCAGCAATCGTACGCGACGGAAACGAAGAAGCTCGCAGGCAGGCGATTCGCAGCCATCACCTTGCATCCGATCAAGGACGCTTTACCGCCGAATCCCATCGCGCCCACGCCCAGCCGATTCGCTTCCTCCATCACGTCCGCTTCCAGCTTCGCCAGCTCCGGCACTGGATTGGTATCGTCCAGAGTGCGGAATAACTCATTTTTCGCCAGGTCATAGCCGTGGGCGCGATCGCTTCCGATGCAAACGCCAAGCGCTCCGGGCGCGCATCCTTGCCCTTGCGCCTGCCACACGGCGTGCAACAAGCACTTGCGGACGCCTTCGAGGTTGCGATCCGCTCGACCCAGATGTTCCAGCTCGCACGGCAGCGAATACTGGATATTTTTGTTCTCGCAACCGCCGCCTTTGAGGATCAGCTTCACCTCGATCTCATCTTCCTCCCATTGTTCGAAATGAATCACGGGAGTTTCCGTGCCCAGATTATTACCGCTGTTTTTGCCGGTCAGTGAATCGACCGAATTAGGCCGCAGCTTGCCGCGCTTGGTCGCTTCGGCGACGGCGCTGCGAATCGCTTTCTTCACGGCGATCTGGCTGACGCCCACCGGCGTGTGCACTACGAAGGTCGGCATGCCGGTATCCTGGCAGATCGGGCCTTCGTCCTCCTGCGCCATATCGATATTGGAGGCGATGATATTCAGCGCCTGTGACGACTGCGTGCCCGGCGTTTCCGCGCCGATCGCGATCCCCATAGCCTCGCGCACATCGGGAGGAAGATTGGTCGAGGTCTGGGTGATGAGCTCGATAAGGCTCTCTTCGAGAAATTGCATGATTGTCCTTAGAAGTGTGTTGAAAAAGGGGACAGACCGCTCTATCCGCGCCGCGCACTTCCTACGTCGGCAGAACCAGCCCGGGACAGAGTAGTCTGTCCCCTTTTTCAACAAGCCTAAAAGACAATTCTAACTTGCGCCGCGGTTCCGAGCTTCGTCACCGGCTCCGGACTCGTGAACCAGACGACCGCGTCCGTTCCGCGAACCTCGTGAACTTCGCCCGGAAGCTCGGCGTCTGAGACCCGCACGAAGGCATGCAGGCCAGCGTGAATCCGCGCGAGTACCTGAGGATCGGGTGTCAACGTAACAGCAAGCTTGGTCAGCTCCGTCGCGATGGTCATCAGGTTCTTCGTGGATTCCTCCACTTTTTCACCCTGATGCACGTTGCGCGTCAGCACCACTCCATCGGCGGGAGAATGAAGGTCGCACTCCGCAATCGCTTCCTTCGCCTTTTCCAGCGCCGCGGTCAGCTCCGTGAGCGCCCGCTTCGCATCCTCGGAATCATGATCGAGCGCCGCGGCTTTATCCTGCGCGTCCTTCGCCGCGGCATCGCGATTCGCCACTTCCGTTTGCGCGGATTTGTATTCGCCCTCCGTTTTCTCAAACGTGAGCCGGGCAATTGCGTCCGCGTCCATCAGCAGTTTATAGCGCCGATACACTTTTTCGACGCGATCAAGCTCGTTATGCGCTCGAATCTTATCCGCGTCCGTCCGCGATATTTCGAGCTTCGAACCCACAATCTGCGCGTCGATCTGTGAAGCCCGCATCTCGGCACGATCGGCGGCGGCCTGCGCGGCTTGAAGCGCGTTATCGAGATCGGCATTGCGAATCCGGCCGACGAGTTGGTCCTCGTAAACCTCGCCTCCGACGTCGACAAACCAGGCGTCGAGAACGCCCGCGATGGGCGCATCGATTTGCTCGGTCGATTGCGATTGAAGCGCGCCGGTAAGCGTGACCTCGGGCCCCTGAAATACTTTCTGCGAGACGGCGATGGCCTTCACCGGCGCATGCTTTCGCTGATGCAGGAACACCCAGCCGACCGAAACGGCCGCCGCGATCGCTACAATGGCGCCTCCGGCGATCAGTCCCCGCTTTCGCACGCTACAATTTTACTTCGCCGGATAATTCGCGTTCGCCTGAACTTCTTTAATCTGTGCGGTGTGCCGAGCGGTATGCGTAGCCATCAACACCAGCGCCTGATAAGCATCCATCGGACCCGCCGGTCCCGGTCCAACGTGAGTACGCAGCTCATCGGACGTCGTTTTGACGTATTCTTCGTTCTGATCGCGCTTCTCCGTAAAGGCCTTCGCGGCCCCCTCGGGCGTAAGCGAAGCCGCCCTGCCCGCGGGATCGATCGGCTCCGGCGCGGTCGCCTTGTGGCTGCGGTCCTGCACGACGACCGCGAGCTGTTTATCGAACTCGGCGTTCGATCTCTCCGGCCTGGCCACGGCCGGCGTCTTCAGGAGCTGCTGCGCTAATCCCGCGATAAAGGTTTCTGAAAGCACGATGTGCTCCGCGCATTCCTGCACGCTCCACACATTCGGAGCCGGCTTGAATTTCCACTGCGCCTCGCTGATGCCCGCGATGCTCCCCAAAAACGCCTTTTTCGACATCTCCATCTGCTCGATGAGGAACGCGCGCTCTCCGTCCGTCAAGGTCCCTCCGTCCGCCGCCATCGCGGGCACGACTGAAAGAACTGAAATCGCAAGTACCGAAAGAACCGCTCGTTTTGTCATAAATCCCACTCCTTTTCGCTTGTCCACGAGTGTACTACGTCCTCCGCCGCTCCGAAGTTCCCTTGGGCAATTCCCTCGCTTGCGACGAGTTATATTCCGTGAGAAAATAACCAAAGTTTTGATCACATTAGCGCGCTTGACTGGCGCCGCATTGTGAAAAAGGATTGAACAGGAGAACGAAAGAAGTGAGAGAAAAGGGTGTTGTGAAATGGTTTAACGCCGCCAAAGGCTATGGATTTATTCAGCGTTCCAGCGGCGAAGATGTCTTTGTCCACTTCTCTGCCATCGAGATGTCCGGCTACCGGACCCTCGAAGAAGGCACGGAGGTTGAGTTTGAAGTGAAGCGGGGGCCAAAGGGTCTGCAAGCGGAAAGCGTCAATCGCCCTTAGTGTTGCGGAAATATTCGGAGAGGGCCGTCCCAAGCCGGGCGGCCCTTTTTGTTTCTTCGACGTCCGTTAATCTTCTCCTTTACGAGTCTGTATGAAAGCTCCGGCGCTGACCGCTCCCGGTGGTCGCGGCTCTGCTTATCTCGACAGAGCCGCGGCTAGCAGGAGCGGGCGAAACTGGACCAGCCCGTTAAAACTTCTCCCGCTTCTCCAGATTCGCCTCGATTTCCTTGCGCTCCCTCCACACCGGATGCAGCTTCTTCTCCACCATCAGCGGCAACTGATCCTCCAGATGCGCCGACCCCGGCTGCGAAAAATTTCCGTAGCTTAACGAACACTGCGCATTCTGTCTTTCCGCAAACTCAATCGCGCACACAAACGTCTCCCCATGCGACGCATAATATTTGTCGCCCACCTTTTTCCCGAAATCGATGGTCCGAAACACGCCGAGCTTTGCCGGGCCTCCATCCCCTGGCAAATCGGCGTTGCCGCTCGCGAATCGATTCACATCGCCCCACGCCACATCGAGCGAACCGTACGCCTTCTTCACCCGCTCCGCCGCGCCGCCCAGAGCGCTCACCGCCCACTCCGGATCCGCGATGCCATACGCCGAATCGACTGGATGCCGGGGATCGAACTTCACCCGCAGATGGTTCGCGACATCGGTGTTGCCAAAATAGGCGTCCGTAAATATTTTGAAAAGCACCGCACCCCGGCTGGTCGTATCCGTCGACCGGTCCCACGCAGCCAGCACCCGTTTCGCCTCCGAATCCGGCGCGGCCTTCAAAAGATCCGGCAAGAGCGCATCCGCCATCTCCACCCGCGTCGATAACTTATTCGCCATAAATTGCTCGTAACTCAACTTCGGCATCTCCGTCAGCAGGCGATAAGACCGCTTCGCGCGAAACAGCGACGCACCGATGTCCGGCGGCGATAAATACGCCGGATACTTCGACGCGTCCAGCATCGGCATGGTCATAAACCACGGCGGCTCATTCACGTTCTGATTAAATCCCGACGCAGGGTCCAGCGATTTCGGCAGCTCATCGTAGGACAGATATTCCGTCCACATCGTCTTCGAAGTGTCGCCCGGCACCACGCCCGCCCAATACTTCACATCGCCAGTCGAGCGCTTCGGCACCAGCCCGTCGTAGACCATCAGGATGTGCCCGTCGGCATCCGCGTAGTTCGCATTCCACATGGGAACGGCCATCATTTTCAGCGCGCTCTTGAACTCCTCCAGATTCTTCGCCTCGCCCATGCGGAACCACTGCTCCAGCATCTTCGGCCGGTCGAGCCCCGCCACGCGCATCGCCACCACCAGTCCCTTTTCGTCGAAAACTACCGGCCCTTGCACGCTGCGGCGAATCTCCAGCTTCTCTTCCGTATACGATCCATCCGCCTGCTTGATCTTCAGAACCTTCGACGCGTGCTCGAACGGACGCATCTTTCCGTCGAACTCATATTGATCGCCCTTTACCGTCAGCCGGTAGAAATCCACGGTATCGATCGTATTCACCGTGCGCCCCCAACCCGTGCGCCGGTTAAATCCGATCACTGGCGTCGGAAAACCGATTTGCGGCGCGCCATAGAGGTCGTATCCGGGCCCAACCAGATGCACTTCCATGTACCGATAAAAAGTATCGCCCCACGCCAGATGCGGATTGATAATCAGCATCGACTTCCCGCTCGCCGACCGCGACGGCCCGACCGCCCACGTGTTCGACCCTGGCGTAATTTCCGGAATCTCCGGTAAAATCGTGCGCGCCTCCTGCTGGCTGCGAATGGCCGCATTCACTTCGCGCCGCATACGCTCCATGGACCCCATGTACATGTAGTGGACCGCGCGCAGCGAATGCCCGATCACGTCGACCCCCGAAACCGGCAGCACCACGCGATACTCAGCCCCGATCGAATCGGGATGGGCCTGCGCATAATCGTTGATGCCGCGCGCGAACTCATCCACATATTTCCGGAACACCGGGTCCTGCGCGTTGTACCAGGATTGGGCGCGCTCCGGCACTTCGTTCAATTGCACCCAACGGTCCAGCGCCGCGTGCGAAGGACCCCAATACTCCGCCGCGCGGCCCCGCGATTCGCCGTAAAGTAATAGCAGGAGGTTCGCTTGCGCCTGCGCTTGCGCCCATCCATGCGCGTAAAACATCTGCTCCCGGGTGGACGCGAAGATATGCGGCACGCCATACTTGTCCCACAGGATTTCGGGCGCAGCGGCCGCCGCCGAACCCGCCGCGAGGATGATACAGACCAGCAATTTACGCATAACGTGACGAGTCTATCGTACCTGCCCGCGGAGCGTAACTTTTGGTACCGGAAACACGAAGAGGTATTTAGGACAATGATGAAAAGCTTTATTGATTTCTCCCAGTCTCCGTTCCGCGGGTGGCACAGGCTTCAGCCCGTGTTCATGATGCTTATGCTCGCCACAATCCTCCACGCCGCGGAGCCCAATGCCCGCGTGCCCGTCCTGGCCGAACTGTTCACCTCCGAGGGCTGCTCCAGTTGTCCTCCGGCCGACGCTCTGTTGATGAAGCTCGACCAGGCGCAGCCCGTCGCCAACGCACGCATCATCGTTCTGAGCGAGCATGTCGATTACTGGAATTCGCTCGGCTGGAAAGACCCCTTTTCCTCGGCCCAGTTCACAGAGCGGCAGGAGATCTACGCGCATGCCTTGCAGGCGGATAAGTACACGCCGCAAATCGTAATCGACGGACGCTGGCAGTTGCTCGGCAGCGATGAGAAAGCGATTGAATCGGCGGTGGCGCGCGCCGCGGCGAAGCCGAAATCGGGCGTGCGAATCGTATCGGCCACGCGCGATGGGAATACGGCCGTCATCGAGCTCGCGGCGGACGCGCTGCAATCAGGGAAAAAAGATGTGTGGATCGCGATCGCGGACGACCACGATGAAAGGAGCGTCGCGAAAGGAGAAAACGCCGGCCGCACCTTGCGCCACGTCTCCGTGGTACGCAGCTTGAGCAAAGCGGGAACGGTGAACAAATCGGCGCCCTTCGAAAAAACCGTGCATATCCCCCTGACCGAGCCCACCACCGATATGCGAGTGGTGGTGTTCGTCGCCGACTTCGGCGGTCCCGTGGCGGCTCTGACCACCGAACGCCTGCCATGACCGTCAGCCGTGCCAGTGGGGCAGGTTTCCGACCTGCCCTTTTCCGCTCAGCCATAATTGGGAGAGCCTCCCATGCCTCCCGACGCCGAACTGGAACCGCTGATGGTCCGTTATCAGCAAGGCGATTTGAGCGCGGCGTCCGAACTGGTCGCGCGCTTGAGTCCGGCGCTGCACCGGTTTTTCATGACGCAGTTCGTCAGCCGCCGTTACGCGGACGACCTGTTGCAGGAGACTTGGCTGAGAATCCACGAAGTGCGCCACACCTATCGCCCCGGGGAGCCGGTGCTGCCGTGGTTGTACGCTATCGCGCGGCACATTCGCGTGGATCAGTATCGCAAGGCGCGGCGCGTGGAGAGTCGCGAACAACAAGTGGAGCGATTGCCCGAGACCACAACGGTCGATCGCGCCACCGGCGTAGACCTCGATGCGCTTCTTGCCGGACTGCCCGAAAGCCAGCGCGAAGTGGTGGTCATGCTGAAAGTTTCGGGGCTCTCGCTCGAAGAAGTGGCCAGGGCAACCAGGTCGAGCGTGGGATCGGTGAAGCAGAAGGCGCATCGCGCCTATGACAAATTGAGGGAGCTGCTGACCAGCGCGGGATTTAGCAAATGAAGGACCCGAACATCGACGAAATCCTCGACCGCGCGGCGAAGGCTCCCCACCAGGTGGACCCGGCGCTGCTCGGCCGAATCTCGGCGTCGCTTGGCGCCACCATGCGGCCGGTTCGTCCCCTCCTGCCAGCCGCGCAGCTCGCGGCATTGTTGCTGCTGACCTCGGCGGGGATCGCCCTGGTCTTCGCCTTCGCGCTGGGCACGTTCGGAATTCAAAAAATGGACGTCGCGGAGATTGGATCCATCTTTCCGGCGCTGGGAATTTTCACCTGGCTGGTAGCGCTGGTATGCGTCGCCGAGATGACGCCCGGCGGCCTGCGCTGGAAGAATCCTTCGATCATGGAACCGCTCATGACCAATCCCGCGATGCTGCTGCTCGCCGTGCTGGTGCTGTGGCTCACGATCGACGCCATCTTTTTTCACGATTATGCAATGGACTTTTTCGTGTCGCAGGGAATCCCGTGCCTGCGCGCCGGTTTGATTGTCGCGATTCCCACCGGCATTGCCGCGTGGCTGCTGCTGGGCCGTGGGTTCGCCGTGAATCGAACTGCCGCCGGCGTAGCCGCGGGAACGCTCGCCGGATTGGCCGGCCTGCTCATGCTGGAACTCCACTGCCCGAATTTCCACGCCCTGCATATCATGGTGTGGCACACCGCCGTCGTCCCCATCAGCGGCTTGGCCGGAGCGCTGCTGGCAAGGCTCAATCCGCACCGTTAGGGCTGTGCCTACTCCACCGAAAACGCCAACAAAACATTCCCCGGCAGCCCGCCCCACGCCGCGTATCCCGACGGCACCAGCAGCATCTTCCCCGCCACCACCGGACCCGGCCCGTCCATCGACCCGCCTTTCGCCGTGATCCCATTCGTCGTCGTGAACTCGCGCGTCGTATCGAACTCCCAAATCACTTTTCCGTCCGCAGCCGAGTACGCTCGCATGTGTCCGTCCGCGCTCCCCGAAAATACCGCGCCCGGAATCGCGGTGACCGCGGCGGATTGCGCCGGACTGCAATTCAACCGATCCCCGCAATCAGGCGCCTTCGCCTCCCACACCTTCGCGCCCGTAGCCACGTCCAGAGCGAACAAGCCTCCCCCCGCCTTCGGATCCAGAATCCGCTTCGGCGGCGTGCCTACGAAAAGGAACCCGATATCCGACAACGCCGCGTACATATTCTTGCCGTCCGTCGCCGACCCCCATTGAATCCCTCCCAGCGCCGTCCCACGTCCGATCGGCGTCCGCCATAGAATCTCGCCCTTGCGATCAGGGTCGAGCCCATGCGCAACGCCCGATTTCTGGCTCACCAGCAAAACCCGCTTCCCGTTGGCCAACTTCACCAGCATCACGGACGCTCCAATGTCAAAATCCGGACCCGTTGTCCCGTCGGCCCGGCAACCGTGTTTCAACTCGCCGAGGCACCCCAAACTGAACACGTCATCCTCGGTAAGCTGTTTCACCCACGCGATCTTCCCGTCGTTCATATCGAACGCCATCACGGCATCGCTGGTCTTCGTGGGGGGATCGGAAAAATTGTCTCCCGTCCCCGCATAGATCAGCTTCCGCTGCACATCGATCGTCGGCGCGGACCAGATGCTGGCTCCCGAAGGTCCCCATGTCGGAACGCCCGCCGAGTTCTTCCCCGTCAGCTTCGCTTCCTCCGCAATCGTGTACGTCTTCCAGATCTGCTTCCCCGTGGACGCATCGAGCGCAATCATCGCCCCGCGCCCCGTACAGCATTCGAATTTCGGATTCGACTGCGGACCCTCCTCGCCATCCGTCAGAGGAACATACAGTCGCCCGTCGAAGTAAACGGGAGCTCCCACGATCCGCGCGCGCGGATGATCGTCTACATGCGTCTTCCACAGCAACTCGCCCGTGGATGCCTGAAGAGCATAAGCATTCCCGCGCTGGTCGCCAAAAAACGCGGTGTCTTTCGCGATCGTGACGGCGGTTCGAACCGGAGCCTCCGCTTCAAACGACCAAAATTGACATCCCGAAGCGGCATCGAGCGAATAGATGGTCCGATTCGCGCTCGGCACAAACACGCGTCCGCCCACTACCACCGGAGGCCCGTTCGAAACGAACGTTCCAGGAAACGCGAACGCCCATTTGAACTTCAAATTCGGAACCTGCGCTGCCGTCAGCCCGGAAGGTTGATACCGGGTGTTCGAGAGATCCGCGCCCCACCCATTCCACTGCGCTCCGTTCGCGGAAAAAGCCGCAGTCGCGCAGTGACTGGAGCGCGCCGTAACAACCTTCCCCGCAAGAAACTCCGCCACGCCACGCTTCTCCGCCGCGCTCAAAGCCGCGCCCTGATCCTTCATGATGCCGGATTCGAGAGAGCGCACAATGTTCTCCGGCGACATCTGCCGCAAGGCCGCCGGAGCCGGCGCGCGCGTCTCACCGGACCGGTCGTGGCACATCGCGCACCGCTGTTTATAAACGGCAGCCCCATCCTGCGCCGCCGCGAAGCCTGCAAGAGAAAACGCGAAGAATCGAAGCAACATGGCTCCCAACAACATATCACTGGTGTGGCACGCGGCTCCAGCCGTGCCGGCGTCGCGCTTCTTGCTAGACTTAGCACTGCCTCTACGGCGAAGGAGAATCAAAATGAAACACAAACTCACAGTCTTCTTGATCCTGACGCTGGCCGCCCTCTTCACCTCCCACGCCTTCGCTGGAATCCAGATCTCCGTCAACGTCGCTCCACCCCCCATCGCCGTTTTCGATCAACCGCCCTGCCCCGGCGACGGCTACATTTGGACTCCCGGTTATTATCAATACGGCGATTACGGTTACTACTGGGTGCCCGGCGCATGGGTTCAGCCTCCCAGCGTCGGTGTCCTCTGGACCCCAGGATATTGGGGCTTCGCCGGTGGTCACTACATGTGGCACGAAGGATACTGGGGCCCCACCGTCGGCTTCTACGGCGGAGTCAATTACGGCAACGGATATTTCGGTTCGGGCTTCAACGGCGGACGCTGGGATCATGGCGTGTTCCATCACAACACCGTGATCTCGAACGTGGACCGCAAAAACGTCCACAACACCTATGAAGACCGCACCGTCGTTCACGACGTAAAAGGCCCCAATCACGCGTTCAACGGCAAGGGCGGAATTCAGGCCCAGCCCTCACGCGAGGAGGACGCTGCCGCGAAAGCTCCACATCAGGGCCCGACTCCCGCGCAGGCTTCCCACGCGCAGGCAGCCCACGAAAGCCACCTCGCAGCCCACGGAGCTCCACGCAAGTAGCTGGCAGAGTTTTCATGCAAAGGCGCAAAGCTTGCCAAGATTTTTCCCTGTGTTCTCTGCGTCCTCTGCGTCTTTGCGTGAAAAAATAGCCTTTGACTTATGTCGCAAACAGCCCACTAATTCGGCAGTGGAGACACTCCCAAAATTTCGAGGACCTCGAAGTCATCGTCATCCGGGCGCGTGGTCAGCTTCACCCTCGCCGTAATTCGCACGCTATCGGACAGCAGGTCGAGACTCGCCCTTGGCTGGCTGTTGTAAAACGTTTGCAGCATCTCAATTCCTTTGATGGGTGAATATTTGGGGACGATCTTGAAGTAGGTGACGGCAAGCACCCGCCTGGGATGCATCTCCGCCGGATAAGCGGGCAAGCGCCCAAGGTTTTTGCACATCGGCACGTTCTTGTTGGTGGTGCGGATGCAGTAGTCCATGGTGGAGCACTGCCTTTCGGTTTTTCCGAGGCAGAATTTTTCCAGCGGCTTCGGAATCCACATCACCAGAATCCCGTCTTTGACTCCGTTTTGAACGAAGAGCACCGCATCCATCTCAACCGTGCCGGCAAACGCGGTCGACCCGCACAAGATTAACGCCGCTAACCACCCGATTCTCATTCGATCATCGTAATGCTTTTTCCTAGCTAATGTCGGTGCAGGTAGTCCAGAACCCGCATTTCCGCCATTGGCTGCCGTCCCTTCGGTAGCAGCGGACGGCGATCCGCCATCCCGGATTCTTGTTGGCCCAATTCACACAGAGGCCAGTCAACACCTTGGTCGCCTCGTCTTCATTCGACTGCCATGGCTTTACACTTTGCAGAGGCCGATAAGACCCGTCCGGCATGATTTGATAGGCATCCATCGTGTAATAAGTTTTCGGCGATTCGTATTCGCCGAAGGCCTCCTGGAGTTCGGAGTCTAAAGGGTGGTCTAGCGCACGAGTTCTCATTGGACAATTCCTCTCTGATTCAGGTTTCAAGAGATTGCTGAAAAAGTTTGCCAAACCGCTAGCTGATGTCAGTGATCTGACGAGCCGCGACCGCAGGAAGCGGTTTTTTAATCGGGTTTTTCAGCAACCTCCTCAAGTCGACGCGTGCCTCCAGTCTAAAGATCCAGATGTCACCCGGCTAGTCACTCAATGCGAGTCCTCCAAGAGAGCTACCTCGTTCTCGCGGCCTCACCGTCTTCGGCGGAGTCGCTTCCAAAGGAACCACGCTGCGACGGAGGTGCCAAGCCATATAATTGTCGCCGCGCCGAGTACCATCGCCGGCGGCCGGGAAGGCAGCATCTTCCAGCAGGTCATCGCGAACACCGCCAGCGCGCAGCTTCCCAGGGCAGCGCCCAGGGCGTCCGCGCCCGCAACGTCGATCCCGCGCCGTTCGCCGTGCATACCGGCCTGGCGCTTCCGCTCCTCTTCCCGCGATTGAATGAGCGTCGCCGTCGCCGGAAAAATCGCCGGGAAAGCCAGAAAAAGTCCTGCCACGGCGGGTCCGAACTCCTTTGCGATGAATCCGACGATGACCGTGACCACGCCGCCAAACAGGAACCGCACCAGGTGCTCGCCGGCTTTCGAATTCTTGACCCGGGAGATGTCAAGATTGATCAGCACCTGAATCTCTATCTCAGAAATCCCATCCAGATTCCGAACGCGCAGGCGAACCACACTGCCATGGACATGGATGTGGCTGCGAGCGCGGAGAACCGGCAGCGCATCAACATGACGTTGGTCGCCAGGCTGTAAAGGCAAAGTGCCGCCGCTCCGGCAATCATCGATTTGCATTCGATGCTTGCGTATCGCCCTCCTTCTTTCGCGATGGTAAGCCCGAGCGTCGCCAGTGCCACCGATGGCGCGGCACTAAACAACCCCGCAAAGCTGGCCGGCTTCACTGCCGTTCCCAACAACGCGAACAGAGACACCGCCAAGCCGCCAACGACGAAACGATACGCGGATTCAAGCCACATGGAAGCCCTCCACAATCTGCCGCTACAGGTCACCTGGATGATCCGAAACACAGTTGAAACATTTCACGGAACGTTCGCCTCCTACTAGCGGAACCCATGGATCTGACATCTCTTCCTCACCGGCTCAATACCAAGACCAGCGTGTGCCGCGCGGTCATTGAGACGCCGAAAGGTAGCCGCAATAAATTCGATTACGATCCGGATTCGAATCTTTTCATGCTCGGCGGCCTCTTGCCGGAAGGGATGATGTTCCCTTTCGATTTCGGATTCATCCCCTCAACGCTCTCCGATGATGGCGATCCAACGGACATCATGGTGCTGATGGATGCGCCCGCTCATGTCGGATGCCTGATCGACGTTCGCATCATCGGCATAATCGCAGCGGAACAGAGCGAGGATGGAAAAAGTGAGGCAAACGATAGACTCCTCGGTGTCGCCGTCCACTCCTACAATCATGAAGACCTGAAATCGATCAGCGACGTAAACAAAACGCTGCTGGATCAAGTGGAGGAGTTTTTTGTTTCGTACAACAAACAGCGCGGGAAAAAATTCAAAATTACCAGCATCGGCGGTCCTCAAAAAGCCCTCAAGCATCTGAAAGCCGGCATTAAAGCGCATAAAAACAACAAGAAGAAATAACCGATACTGAAGTCGGTGCTATTCCGCTTCTTAGGATTCCTTGTGCTCGCCCTCGCGGGCGACTGGCCGCAATTTCTGGGACCCACTCGCAACGGCGTGTCGCCCGATGCGGTGAGTTTCCCTCCGGTAATGTTGTGGCGCAAAGACGCGGGCGAGGGATTCGCGGCGCCCGTGGTTGCGAACGGCAAAACTATCCTCTTCTATCGCACGAACGGCAAGGAAATTATCGATTGCCTGGATGCGGTCTCCGGTGCAAAAGTTTGGTCCTACGATTATCCGACGACCTATCGCGACGATTTTGGATTTGACGAAGGCCCCCGTTCCGCGCCCGCGATCGCCGATGGCGCGGTGTTCACGTTCGGCGCTCAGGGGGTTTTGACCGCTGTCGAATTTGCGACCGGCAAAAAGCGCTGGAGCATCGAAACCAATAAGCAATTTGGCGTCAGGAAAGGCTGGTTCGGCGCCGCCGGATCGCCCCTCGTCGAAAGCGGAAAAGTATTAGTGCACGTCGGCGGACCAGGCGCGGGAATTGTCGCGTTCGATGCGAAGACTGGCGCAGTCCTGTGGAAGCCACGAACGACGAAGCAAGTTATTCCTCGCCCACAGTGGCCACCATCGGCGGAGCCCGCCACGCATTCTTTTTCACCCGCGCCGGCCTGGTGGATCTCGATCCTTCTAACGGCGCGGTGCGTTTTTCGTTTCCCTTCCGCTCGCGTTCGTCGGCATCGGTCAATGCCGCGACGCCTCTGGTGATCGGAAATCAGGTTTTCGTCTCGGCAAGCTATGGGACGGGCGCGGCTCTGCTCGAAGTGAATGGATCGGAGTACAAGAAAATCTGGGCCAACGACGATTCAATGTCCAATCATTACTCGACGTGCGTTTATCGCGACGGTTTTTTGTACGGCTTCCATGGCCGTCAGGAAGAAGGTCAGGCATTACGATGCGTCCAGTTGAAAACGGGCAAAGTGATGTGGACCGTGGACGGATACGGAGCGGGCACAGTGACGCTCGCCGGGGATCGTTTGTTGATTATGCGGGAAAACGGCGAACTGGTCCTCGCGCCGGCGAGCCCCGATGGATTTCATCCCTCAGCGCATGCCAGTATTCTAAACAAGGTCGTAAGAGCCTACCCGGCGTTAGCGGACGGTCGCTTCTATGCCCGCGATGAGAAAACCTTAGTATGTGTGAGGCTGAAGTAAACGAGAAAGGCTCATTGGGTGGCACAGGCTAGTGCTTGCACCGCTTCCTCTAGCACTCTTGTCGCTACGACTGAGTCCCAATCGGGATTGTAGGGAATCGGTTTGCCGACCGTAACCGATAACATACCCGACCGGAACCATTTTCCCGTATTCATCCCGCCCAGGTAAACCGGCAACGCCCTGCATTGCAATTCTTTCCATAGCATTCCGGACCCTTTTTGAAAGGGATGCATTACCCCATCCGGGGTTCGTCTTCCTTCTGGAAACACCATGACGTTAAGTCCCCGGTCCATGGCCTGGCCCGCGTGCGCGAAGCTCTTGCGGAAATTCGTTAACTGCGGCAAAGGGAAAACGTTGAATAGCGCGGTGATCAGAAAATACCCGGGCGGTCCGCACAGATTCAGGAACCAGTTGCCCAGATTTCTTGCCCGACGAAAATTCATAATCATCTCCCCCGCCATGGCAACCGCAACGTGCCGGCGCATCGGGCCAGGAAGTGCGTAAAGGATCAGAGGGACATCGTAGACGCTCACGTGATTGGAGACGATGAGGACCGGTTCAGAAATCGGCTCGATTTTGTTGAACTTAGGATTGCCAAGCACAGCAACAAACGGGCGCATCACCAGCTCGATGAACAGAGAACGGATCGCGCTTTGGGGGCGCGACCAAGTCCAAGTCGGGTAGATATTTTCGTCGTGAGATTCGGTCTTCGCGGAGCCCTTCAGTAAACCTCTAAGATCGCCCAGCGTATTGACTTGCTGATAGGCGGCGTCGTCCATTTCGACGCCGAGTTGGCTCTCAATCGCCGACTGAAGCTCCACGCGGCCGAGGCTATCGAGGTTTAGATTTTCAGAATCGGGGACTCTGCCGGTGATGCGCTCGATAATGCCGGTTAGCATTTTGGGCGCTGATCCTTTCAATCCCGCAGCGACTTCGCGGCGCATTACTTTTCCCGTCGACGTCCGCGGCAAATCGGGATCGGGCCATACGATCCATCGTCTTATCTGTTGAAAACCCGCTAGTTCTGCGTTGGCAGCGGCAACGGCCGGAGCGGGGTCGGACGGATTTCGCAAGACCAGTGCGGCGACTGGCTCTCCCTCGATCTCAACCACCGATGCTGCTTTAATGAGCGGCTGATGAAGCAGCGCGGCTTCCAGGTCGTCGGGATAAATGTTGAGGCCGGCTGCGGTGACGATCACTTCTTTTTTACGCCCGCGAAATTGAAGGTTGCCAGATTGATCCAACGACGCCAGATCGCCGGTCGCAAGCCACTCGGAATCTTGGGTTTGCATGCGCCCGCCCTGCCAGGTAGCTTTGGAGACGGTGTCACCGCGGACCAGGATTTCGCCGTCGTCCCCCAGCCGGATTTCCCGTCCTGGTAGCACTTTTCCGATGGTTCCTTTCGCGGCATGAAAAGGGTGGTTCAGGCTGACCAGAGCAGCGGTCTCCGTCATGCCATAGCCTTGTATTACAACAAGTCCCAAGGAATTCCAAAAGTGTTCGATGTGCTCCGGCAGGGTTGCGCCACCGCAGATCAGGGCCCAGAATTTGAAGCCGAGCGCCCGATGAACGGCCCGAAATTCCCACCAACGCCGCAGAGCGGAAAATCCCTTTGCTTTCTCGATGTTGAGATCGAAATGTTGAAGCAGATACGATTGCAGAATTTCGAGGACACGAGGCACAGCCACCAGAACCGAGATGCGTTCGTCGTGGATGGTTTCAACGATATCGCTGGGGATAAGGCGCGATTCGAAATGAACTTCGGCGGCCAAAAGCGGCGGAATCCAGATGCCCATGAACTGCCCGAAAACGTGACTTAAAGGAAGAGTGTGCAGAAAACGGATGGGATGAAAGATGCGCTCATACTTCAAGTATTTCTGCATCTCGCGCTCGATAGGCCTAAGACTTGCAAGGATATTTCCGTGTGTGTGGACGACTCCTTTCGGGTCGCAGGTGGTGCCGGAGGTGAAGACGATCTGGACAGGATCGTTTTCGGTCAAGCCCTCGACGACGCCGGCGCCTTTGGCCGGAAGGGAGGCGAAATCTTCGAATGCCAGACCGTTTGGGAGTGACCGGAGCTGCTCACGGCTACCGGTAATTAGTTTGGGATCAACTTCTTGGGCTACACGGTGGGCGAAAGTCTCGGTGCCCGCGACGTCGATGGGAACCGGCACGACCCCGCGCAGGATGCAGCCGAAAAAGGCGGCGATCCAAGGTGCTCCGTTTTCGCCCCAGATCAGGACCCGGTCGCCTTTGACGATGCCTCGGTTCACCAATTCGGCGGCGAAGCGGCGGGAGAGATCGGCCAGAGTTTTATAGGTGGTGATTTCCTTGCGCAGACCGTGGCGTCTGACGACGGCGATCTGGTCGCCGTGGCGGCTGAAGTCGTCTACCAAAGATGCCAGGTGTTGCCGCAAAGCGCATCGTTATGATAGCTTAAACGACCATAAAATGCCCCGTTTCGGCTTGCGGGAGACCTTAATCGACCATAATTCGGGGCATGGGCACAGATGATACAATCCGGGATTGACGATTCGCGGCGCGATTATTCTGTTGCTTGCCGTCGCCGTTGCATTCCCTGCATCGGCGCAAAAAGGCAAAAAAAAGACTGACGAACCGGTGACCCAAACGCTGCCGGTGCTGAAGGACCTTCCGGGCGCGATTGCGGCGGAGACGGCTCACCTGGTGTTTCACGTTTCGCCGCTGTCGAACAAGGGATTACTTTCCCAGCAGGTTCGAGACGCGTTGAAGGCGTTGCTGCACGACACGCACGGCGCGGCCATCGTGAAGCTGCGCGCATTCGTCGCGGGGTCCGGCGACATGCGGCGCGTTTCAACGATCGTCAGCGAGACCTTTGCCGACCATAAACTCGCACTGCCCGCAGTCTCGACCATCGAAGTTGGGGCGCTGCCGCTCGAAGGCGCGCAGGTGGTGATCGAGAGCATCGCGGTGGAGAAGAAGAGCGTGAATCGTGACGGTTTGGCGTTTTACTCGGCGCAATCCGTTCCGCAATTGCGCCAGGTGCCGGGAGCGTTGCTCGCGACGTGTTTCTTGAGCTCGCTCGACGACCTGGCGAGGGTGAAGTCGGTCACGGCATCGGCGTTCTCCGGCGCAGTCGTCAATTTTGTGCAATCGCAAAGGCTGGGAGTCGAGGCGGGCGACGTCTGCGAGGCAGTGGCGCGGCTCGACCAGCCGCCCGCGCAACCGGTGGTGATCGAGAAGGGTGTGGCGCTGGTCAATACGCCGAAAATCGTTCTGACCGGAACGCAAATGGCCTTCCGCGATTCCGACGCCGATCTGCGCTTGGCCTTCGAGCGGCTGCGCAAAGTAATGGAGGCGCTGGGCGTTAGTTATAAAGATGTGTTCTGGTCGAGCGTCTATCCGCTGACCCGGCCGGTGGAAGAAAAAGTGCGCGTCCTTCAAAGGGATTTCTTCGACAAAGCGAAGCCGCCTGAGGGAACGATGCTGTTGTTCGAAGGATTGCCGTCGCTGGACGCGACGATGGCACTGGACGTGATCGCGGCCGCGCGGTAGTTTGTGATGCTAAAATGTATCACATGAAGAGGGCCAGCGTCCGGGACTTGCGCTACGACTTTCCCAAGGTGGAGCGAATGCTAGCGGAGGGGGAATCGATCGAGATCACCAAGCGGAATCAGGTGATCGGGACGTTGAGCCCGGCAGCCAAGAAAGTTGAGATTCCGGATTTCATGGCGCGCATGAAGAAGATCTACGGCAGTAAGGTCCTGAAAACATCCTGGGCCGACTTTCTGGCAGAGCGAAAAGGCCGCTATTGACCGCGTACGCCGACACCAGTTTTCTGGCTTCGTTGTATGGAGTGGATTCCAACTCGGCGGCGGCCGTGCGGCAAGTCGGGACCCTGCCTTCCAACATCATCGTCACGCCGTTCAGTGAACTAGAACTGCTCACTGCCTTCGAGGCTTCCATGTTTCGAAAACTCTTGGGCGCAGCGCAGGCGGAGGCGTCAATGCAGGCGTTTCGGGTTGACCTCGCGACCGGCGTGATGAGCAAAAAACCTCTTCCTTATTGCGCGTTCGGCCGCGCCATCCTCCTTTCGAAGCTCTATACGAGGACGCTCGGCAGCCGCACTCTCGATATTCTTCAAGTTGCCATCGCGCTGGAACTCGACGCCGAAGTTTTTTTCACGTTCGATAGGGATCAAGCGAAGCTGGCCAGACGCGCGGGCCTCGCCGTTCGGCCAGGGCGCTGAATCCCCGCGATTTGATAGACTCGGCTGTTTGAGATGCAGTGAAAGGAGTGTCGCACAGTGAGTAAAGACGACTCTAAAGGAAAACGCAAGAGCGCATTTTCGCGCCGTGGATTTTTACAGGGACTCGGCGCCGGCACGGGCGTGCTTTCTACCGGCATTCTGGTGGAAGAAGCGGCACAGGCCGCGCCCGCAACTCCGGTTAGCGGACCCGACGCCATCGCGATTACGCTCGATATCAACGGCAAAAGCTACAAGGCGACGGTCGAGCCCCGCACGACTCTGCTCGACACGCTGCGGAATCAGCTCGATTTGACGGGCGCAAAACGCGTCTGCGATCGGGGCACGTGCGGCGCCTGCACGGTCATCGTCGATAAGAAGGTGATGTACAGTTGCACCATCCTCGCGGTCGACGCGCAGGGAAGGAAGATCGAGACCATTGAAGGACTCGCGCCGGAGGGCAAGCTGCATCCGGTCTCGCAAGCCTTCTGGGATAACGACGCGCAGCAGTGCGGCTACTGCACACCGGGCTTCGTCATGGCTTCCAAGGGATTTCTAGACCGCAATCCGAATCCCACGTATGAGCAGGTGAAGGTCGGGCTCGGCGGCAACTTATGCCGCTGTGGAACGTACGTCGGCGTGCGCAAAGCCGTGCTACAGGCCGCGAAGGAAATGGGAGGACGAAATGCCTAATTACAGTTGGCCTCCGATGGATAAGCGGCGCCTGATGGGGCACCCTATTAAGCGACTCGACGGACCCGTGAAGGCGACTGGCCGCGCGAAATACAACTCCGATGTGCATCCCCAGGGAATGCTGTGGGCAACCCTGGTTACTTCTCCGCACGCCCACGCGCGGATCACCAGCCTCGATTTATCTCCCGCCGAAAAAATGAAGGGCGTCACCGCCGCGCGCGCCATCAAGAAGGCCGGCGATGAAGTGCAATGGGCCGGAACTGAAATCGCTTCTATCGCTGCGATCAATGAAGAGGTCGCTCGCGACGCCGCACGCGCGGTGATTGTGAAGTACGAAGTTCTGTCCCACCTGGTGCAGGAACAGGATCTGGCGAAAGCCGGCACGCGAGCCAAGGCCGCGGGCGAGCAGGTTTCGGGCGACCCCGACCAGGCGTTCAAAGATGCCGACTGCGTGGTGGAAGGCGAATACGGGACGCCGGTGATCACCCACTGCTGCCTAGAAACCCACGGCACGATCGTGGCCTGGAACGGCGATCATGTCGAAGTTTGGCCTTCGACGCAGAACGTTTCGGGCATTGCCGGCGAGCTCGCCAAAGCGATCAAAGTTCCCGCGACCTCGATTCACGTACACATGGATCACGTTGGCGGAGGATTCGGCAGCAAATTCCCGATCGATCTGTGGGACGTGGAAGCCGCGCATCTTTCCAAAGCGAGCGGCGGCAAGCCGGTAAAAATGTTCCTGGACCGCGAAACCGAACTGACCATCGCCGGCGTCCGCCCATCGGCCTACGCGAAGGTGAAGCTAGGCGCGAAAAAGGACGGCACGTTCACAGTTTGGCAATCGCAGACCTGGGGCTCCGGCGGATTCCAGGCCGCGAATCTCAACGCCGACCTTTTCCCGTACGTCTATCGCAAGGTCCCGAATCGCCGCGTCAATCATATGGGCGTCTCACTCAACGCCGGCAGTGCGCGAGCGTGGCGCGCGCCGAACCATCCGCAAATTTCGCTGATCTCCTGTTCCGCCCTCGACGATCTGGCGGCGAAGTGCGGCATGGATTCGCTGCAATTCTTCCTTAAGAATGCGGACCTGACGGCTAAGCCCGACGTTTACAAAGCCCAGCTCAACAAAGCCGCCGAAATGATTGAGTGGTCGAAGTACGGTCATGCGCGTCCCGACACGGCCAGCGGCCCGATCAAGCGAGGCCTGGGCATCGGCGTCAACACCTGGGGCGGACTCGGCCACGATAGCAAGTGCCGCGTGACGATTCAATCCGACGGCAGCGTTGCGGTCGACCTCGGCAGTCAGGATGTCGGCACCGCGACCCGCACCATGATCGCGATGGTCGCGGCCGAAACGTTCGGCCTTGAAATCGGGCAGGTTTCGATCGGTCTGGGCGACACCAATTTTCCGCCCTCTGGCGGATCGGGCGGTTCAACCACCGTAGGCGGCGTTTCGGTCTCGACGCGCAAAGCCGCGGTCAACGCGCTTGGCAAGATTTTCGATTTGCTCTCGCCTGTGATGGGCGTGCCGGCCGATCAACTCGAAGCCGTCGATGGACGCATCCAGCCCAAGGGAGCTCCCGACAAGGGCATGAGCTGGAAACAGGCCTGCGCGAAGCTCGGCACGCAGACCATTTCGGAAGAAGGCGAAAACCTCTCACGTAACGCGCCGAAAGAGGGGCTCATCAATCAAGGAGTCTCCGGCGTGCAGATGGCCGACGTCAGCGTTGACATCGAGACCGGCCAGGTGAAAATGAATCGCATGGTCGCGGTGCAGGATTGCGGATTGATCGTGAATCCGCGCACCGCCGAAAGCCAGGTGCTGGGCGCATGCATCATGACTACCTGCTCGGCTCTGTTCGAAGAGCGCATCATGGATCAGCAGACCGGACGCGTGCTGAACGCCGACATGGAGTTTTATAAACTCTCCGGCATCGGCGACATCGGAGAGATTCTGGTGCACATGGATATCACGCCGGAGCACGACGCGCGAGGCATTATCGGCTTGGGCGAGCCTCCGGCCATCGGAGGCATGGCTGCGATTTCAAACGCAGTTGCAAACGCGATTGGCGTACGGGTCGGCACGTTGCCGCTGACGCCCGCACGCGTGCTGGCCGCATTGGGAACGGGGAGGAACGCATAATGGAACGCTTCGAATACGCCAACCCAACAACTGTTAAGGACGCCACCGCGCTGCTGGGCGCGCATTGGAACGACGCGCAGATCCTGGCGGGCGGCACCGACCTCATCAGCATGATGAAGGATTTCGTCGCCTCGCCCAAGAGGGTGGTCAACATCAAAGGGATTTCGGAACTGCACGGGATCGCGAAGACGTCGAACGGCATTCGGATCGGCGCGGCGGTAACTTTCGACGAACTCACGCTGCATCCTCTGATTCGCAGCGAGTTCCCTTCGCTGATCACTGCCGCGCTGGGCGTCGCGAGCCCGCAGATCCGCAACATGGGAACGGTGGGCGGCGATCTCTGCCAGCGGCCGCGCTGCTGGTATTTCCGCGGAGGCCACGGCTTGTTCGCCATGCAGGACGGCAAGAGCCTGGTGCCCAACGGCGAGAACAAATATCATGCGATTTTTGGCGCTAACCCCGCTTATTTCGTCAGCGCATCGAGCCTGGGGCCCGCGCTCGCCGCGCTCGGCGCCCATGTGAAGATCGCATCGCCTACAGGCGCACGAACGGTCGCGGCGGAGAAATTCTTCCTGATCCCCAAGACTGCCGAGGAACGCGAAATCGATCTGCATCCCAACGAAATCGTCACCGAGATTCTGGTCCCGTCCGCTGCCGTCAAGAACGCGACGTATGAAATTCGCGAAAAGCTGGCGCTCGATTGGCCGCTGGCAACGGCTTCGGTCGCGTTGAAAATGAGCGGAAGTAAAGTGGCCAGCGCCCGCATCGTGATGGGCCACGTCGCACCGATTCCGTGGTCGGCGACGGGTGCGGAGCATTCGCTGGCGGGCAAGTCCATCGACGAAGCATCGGCTGCGAAGGCGGCGGAAGAAGCGGTTCAAGGCGCGCAGCCTTTGAGCCAAAACGGATACAAAGTGCAACTCGCCAAGGTCGCGGTGAAGCGAGCGCTGCTGGCGGCAGCCGAGAAGGCGTAAAATGACGCTCGATGAAGATCGCTGTCAATCACTACGGTGGAAGGGATTGTTCGTGTTGTCGGAAAGCGACGTACCGCATTCCAACGACCGCCTTTTCTGGTGTCATAAAACGCACCAGTGCATTGGACCCGATTCGAAAATCGCCGACGATTACGAGTGCAATGAGACTCGCGGCTGTTATGAGGCACTGTAATCATCAGGCTCGATGAGGCTGATTCTTAACGTCCTCGCCGTCGCTTGCTTCGCACAGCCTTCGATCGAATCCGAAATGTTGGCCGCCCACAATGCGGTCCGCGCTCCGCTTAAACTTCGTCCTTTAACGTGGTCCGATAAACTCGCGATGCGCGCCCAGGAGTGGGGCGAGACACTGCTCGCCCGCGGCGAGTTCATCCATCGTCCTAAGTCTCCTTACGGCGAAAATCTGTTCGCAATCGCCGGCGCATACGCTTCCCCGGAACAAGTGGTCAAATCCTGGGCGGCGGAGTCGTCGGATTATGACTATTCATCCAATAAGTGCCGCAAAGTCTGCGGACACTACACCCAACTCGTCTGGTCGACTACCAAAGAAGTAGGCTGCGGGGTAGCCCGCAACGCCCACCGCGAAATCTGGGTCTGCAATTACGACCCTCCCGGCAACTACGTCGGCAGGCGCCCTTACTAGGCGAAAAGATATGAGGATCCACAGGCTGAAGCCTGTGCCACCACTGATCCCCGGTGGCACAAACTTTAGTCTGTGAGCTTTGCCAAGGATATTTTGCGTTAAGCTGAAAACTTCTATCTAGGTCAATATGTTGAACCGCACGCTCCTCCTCATCGCGACGTCCGCTCTGTTATCCGCCGCCGACGGCGACGCCGTCCTGGCCCGAGTTGCCGCCCATGCCGACCGTTTTGGCCAGGTCTCCCGCCAGATCTGGGAAGCCGCCGAGCTTGGGTTTCACGAAACGAAAAGCTCCGCGCTCCTGCAACAGGAGCTCAAGGCCAACGGCTTCCAGGTGCAAGCGGGCGTGGCGCAAATGCCTACCGGGTTCACCGCGACCTTCGGCAGCGGGAAACCCGTCATTGTCATCATGGGAGAATTCGACGCCCTGCCCGGGCTTTCGCAAAAAGACGTCCCCTCGTTGACACCCGTGGTTGCAGGCGCTCCCGGCCATGGCTGCGGACACAATCTGCTCGGCTCCGCCTCCGCTCTAGCCGCCGTCGCGATTAAAGAGGAGATGCAGGCCAAGGGTCTCAAAGGAACTCTCCGCTACTACGGCACGCCCGCCGAAGAAGGCGGCGGAGGCAAGATCTACATGATTCACGCCGGCCTCTTCAAGGATGTCGACGCCGTGCTCGCATGGCATCCGGGCGATTCCAATCGCGTCAACATGAGTTCTCTGCTCGCCAACAACGGAGGACGTTTCAAATTTTACGGTGTCGCGTCCCATGCCGCAGCCGCGCCAGATCGCGGACGCTCCGCCCTTGATGGCGTCATGATCTTTCTCAATGCCGTCGAGTATCTGCGTGAGCATGTCCCTCAGGAAACGCGGATCCACTACATCATCACTAATGGAGGCAGCGCTCCGAATATCGTTCCCGCGTTTGCCGAGGCGAATCTGGTCGCCAGGAATCCCGATGCCAACGTGCTCGCCGGAATTTGGGACCGCATCATGGATTGCGCTCGCGCCGGTGCGTTGGCATCGGGTACGCGCATGGAGTTCGAACAGGGCACCAACTATTCCAACGTTCTGCCCAACGACGAACTCACTCAGGTGTTAGGCCGCGCGATGCAGAAGGCGGGAGGCTACGAGTATACGCCTGACGAAAAAACCTTCGCCGTCGAGTTGCAGAAGACTCTGGCCGGGCCGGTGCGATCGCCTGGACCCGAGAAAGTTCATACCGATATGTCGGAAGGCGTCGGCTCCGCGTCGAGTGACGCAGGCGATGTAAGCTGGGTCGTGCCCACGGCGCAGTTCACCACCGCGACCTTCGTGCCCGGCGTTTCGGCGCATACCTGGCAAGCGGCGGCCTGTGCCGGAACCACCATCGGGCGAAAAGGAATGGTCGTCGCAGCGCGCACTTTGGCCGTCGCGGGTGTCGAGCTATTCGAAAATCCGTCCGAAGTAAAGGCCGCTCACGATGCGTTCGAGAAACGGCTCGACGGCAGAAAGTGGACTACGCGAATTCCAGCGGACGGCAAGCCTCCCATGGATTACGCGACGAAATAAAATGGCATACTGCCCCAATTGCGCCGCTGTTCTCGACCCCAGCCAGAAGTTTTGCTCGCGTTGCGGACAGCCATCGGGGATCGCGCCTATGCCGGCGCAACCCGCGCCCAGCGGACGAATGCCGTCTAGCGTGCAAATCGCGATCGTTCTCCTGCTAGTCACCTGCGCGATCAGCCTTTTTTCGACGGCCACCGTGTATTTCACTCATCGCGTCGCCGCGATGCCAATGTATCTGACGCGAAGCCTCGGTCTGAACCTTCTCATGATCCTGTTTATCGCCGGCCTGTGGCAGCGCCAAGGCTGGGCCCGAATCGTAATTCTGTTGTATATCGCCTGGACTATAGGGACCATGGCGCTGAGCATGACGCGAGTCCGATCCGATGCAGTTCTGTGGGCCTTCGCAGTCCCAGTCGCAATCTTACTGGTGCGCCTGTGCGCAGGCTTCCTGCTGTTCCGTCCGCAAAGCAACACCTGGTTCAGAACGTAGGGGGGGTTCCCGACCTTTAAGCCGACCGCCCGCGCTTAAACTCCTCGACGCCGGCCTTCCTCGCCTCATTAAACGAGCGATGCAAAGTCCCGGCCACGGTCCCAACCGTTTTGGACGCGCCTTCAACCCGCGCGGTCAACCCATCGGCGCCTTTTTCAATCAACCTGGTTGTCCACGTGAACATCGCCGGCACGATCATCGCACAGCCGATAATTCCCAACCCGATGCTCGCCACAATCAGCCCGGATCCGGCAATCGCCATCTTCTGATTCGTTTCCATTTCTCGCGACCTCCTAACTCCATTGGACCATGTCACCGCTGAGCCGACGAAACCGCGTCCCCTGCTCCGATTCCCAACTCCTTCAATAACGCTCCCGCTTTATAAATTTTTCCCAGCGCCTCCGCGATCCCCTGCGCCGCCACATGCACTGCCCGCGCGCCCTCGCTTGTATATAAATAGGTATCCGGCAGACTCTCCAGATTCCCGTCGAATGTAACGCCCACTAATTCTCCCGCGCGGTTCACGACGGGACTTCCGTAATCTCCTCCCCCGATGTCGCAGGTGCTTACGAAATCGAGCGGCGTCACCACGTTCAACGCCGAGCGCCCATCCACCCAACGCTTGGGCACCGCGTAGGGACCAGCGTCGTTCACGCGATAATACAGCCCGCTGAACGTCGCAGCAAAGGGCGCGGCCACTCCCGCGCGATCCACATATCCCTTCACCGTGCCGAACTCCACCCTCGGCGTCGACGTCGCATCCGGATACTCCGCCGCGCCGAACAATCGGAATCGATATTGCGCAATCTTCTCCACCGCCGATGTTTCCAGCGACCCGAACGTGTCGTCGTGCTTTTTCCTGAGCCGTTTTGCGGCGGGTTCAAGCAGGGCCACCAGATCCGCGACCGTGCCGGTCTTCACGTACTCTTCCGCCGCCTGCTTCGGCATCTTCCCGTCGAAGATTTTCTTGAGCGGCGTATCTTTGTCGCCCAGTTTCTGCAACTCTTCCAGGTAACTGGTCAGCATCAGAATTTCGACATTCTGATCCACCGGCTCTGCGGGACTCTTATCGCGAGCGATCCGATAGAGCGTGGACCCAGGCGCGGGCGATCCTTCGAGAATCTGATACGGTCTCTCAAACGGCGCCCAGTTTTTGTACGCCGTCGCAACTTCATCCCACACTTTTCCACCCGCCATGCCGAGCGCCGGATCTCTTTCCACCGTGTGGCGAATCTTCCCCTCGAAAATTGTCTTCCGCGCCACCAGCCGGTCATCGCGCAGCCCGATCAGTTTTCCCGCCGCGATTTTATACTCGGAGAGCAGCGCCGTCCGCACGGGTCCTTCCGGCAACATTTGAATGCGCGGCATCAAACGGTTCAGCGTCAGCGGCAACGCGGTATCGCGATAGAACGTCAACTGCGCGGCAGTCGTCGATCGAGCCGTCGGCGCGGGATTTCCCGCCGCGAAAACGAAATCGCCTTCGTTGATGCCGTTGCTGCTCCACTTCAAATAATGAGGCGTCACCGCCGGCTTGTCGTTTTCGTAAGCGCGCAAAAACGCGACATCCAAGCCGTATCGCAGATACGTGATGCTGTCGCGCTCCCGTCCGAAAAAAGCCAACTGCTGCTCCGGAGCGAAGATCAATCGAACATCGCTGTAGCTTTTGTAGTGATAAAGATCGTACCGCCCGCCCGCGAACAATTTCACTACGGAGCACTTGTCCGCGCATCCCTTTTCGATTCTGGCGATCGCCGCGGTACGTTCCTGCGGCTTGCCTTTCAACTGCGCCGTTACATCCTCGATGTTCAACAGCACGTTCGCGGTCAGCCCGGGGCACTTGAGTTCGCCGTAATATCCGTCTTTCACGCGATCGCCCAGGCACGCGGTGACCAGGTGCTGATTCGTTAAAATCAGCCCGTTCGATGAAACAAACGCTCCCGATCCGCCGGGGATTTGTACCGAGGCGAGCCGCAGGTTGTCCAGAAATTCCGTGGTTACGGCTACTTTGTCCTTCGGAAACTGGTTGTACGGCCACATCCCTTCGTCGGCGAGAAGGCAGATCAAGAAGAGCGGCAGCATGTTGTTAACCTAACAAATTATCGGCGATTATTATTTGCGCGGCGCTACCGGATAAATCGTCAGATCGCGAAGGAAAACCTTTTCGGGCTTGCCATGCAAATCTTCGAGAGCGGACATGAGTTCGAGCAAGTGCGCGCGGCCTAGCTCCAGGCTGTGTTCGTGGGGCTGATATTTGGTGCCGGTGGGATAGTCGACGTAGGGAGTCGACGATTGCTCGATGTGGCATCCGAGGATGTGCGCGACCGGACGCAATTCCGTGAACTCGACGAGACGACGAGTGCTCGCAACGTAAGCCGGAAAATCGGAGATGTAGAGACGGCCGGGATAGAGATGGTCGCCCGTGAGCAGGATGCCGGTTTTACGATCGTAATAAGCAACGTGCGCAGCTTGATGGCCGGGGATCGCGATCACGTCTACGATGCGGTCGCCTAAATCGATGGAGCCAGGTTGCTCCGGCCAGTTAGCGATGGCGAAAGCCTTTTGTTCAGCCTCTACCGTGGCTGGAATTAATGTTGCGGCAGTGAAGCCTTTGTCGCCCGCGACGTGATCGCCATGCGCGTGGGAGTGGACCACCATCAACGGCAGCTTACCGATCAACTTCTGCACGAACACAGCTGTATCGACCTGCCCCGCGCCGGTATCAACGAGCAGCGCGCGGTCCTTACCGAGGATCAGATAGAGAAAAGGCTTCTCGTAATTCGTGCAGCCGGATTCGCGGAGAATGAGGAACGTCGGGTTGTATTGATGGACCTGCCAATCCGGGATTTCAAGGCAGTTCGGTCCGCCGGTGATCCAAGAAGCTGGAAGAGTTCCGGGTTCGAGATTCGGTTGGGCAGTCAACGTTAGCGCGACCAGGAAAAAATATTTCACGTGAGCAGTTCGTGCAGGACGTTGCCCGAAACGTCGGTGAGGCGAAAATCGCGGCCGCTATAGCGATACGTCAGCTTGGTGTGATCGATGCCGAACAGATAGAGGATGGTCGCGTGGATGTCGTGAACGTGCACGGGCTTTTCAATCGCCTTGAAACCGAAGTCGTCGGTGGCGCCGTAAATCGTTCCGCCTTTGACCGCGCCGCCGGCAAGCCACATGGTGAATCCGAAGGGATTATGATCGCGCCCGCGCTTGAGCGCTGCGCCCGCGCCGCCGACTTCCCGAACAGGAGTGCGGCCGAACTCCGAACCGCAGACGACCAGAGTGTCCTTCCACAGGCCGCGCGATTTCAGATCCTTGACTACGGCGGCGAAGCCTTGATCGGAATTTTTCGCGTTGATTTTGTGGGCGAAGATGTCGCCGTGGGCATCCCAGGGATCGCCTTGCGAATAATAGACCTGGGTCATGCGGACGCCTTTTTCAGCGAGACGGACGGCAGTGAGGCAGCCTCGCGCAACCGCTCCGGGGCCGTAGAGGTCGAGCGTTGCTTGCGATTCCTTACGCACGTCGAACACTTCGGGAGCTTCGGTCTGCATCCGGTAAGCGATCTCCATCGACTTAATGGAGGCCTCGACTTGCGCGTCGGTTCCGGTTTGCACTTCGCGCATTTTTTCGAACTTTTCGATCAGGTCCAGTTCGCGGCGCTGCTCGACTAAAGAGAACTTGGGATTGTTGACGTAGCTGACGAGCTTCTTCGGATCGAAGGTTTTTTCGACGACTACCTTCTTATCTTTTTTGTCGTCGGTCTTTGGCATGTCCACCATGTCGTCCAATTCGCCGTCTTCGCCCGGCGTCTGGACGCGATTCGAAATGAACTGGCCCTGATTGATTGCGGGCAAAAAACCGTTGCTCCACAACGGAGGGCCGACGGTGGTTGGAACGGTGGGACAGAGAACCACGTAGCCGGGAAGGTTTTGGTTTTCAGTCCCGAGGCCGTAGGTGAGCCACGCGCCCATCGACGGGCGGCCTGCCTGGTTGGCTCCGGTGTTCATCATCAGGCACGACGGCTCGTGATTCGGAATATCGGTGTAGACGGAACGTACCCAGCAGATATCGTCGACCACGTCGCTGAGATGCGGCCACAGCTCACTGACGTCCATTCCGCACTTACCGTATTTTTTGAACTGGAAGGGCGACTTCATCAGCTCGCCGGTCCTGCGCTCCGTTTTGATGTCGCCTCCGGGCAAGGGTTTGCCGTCGTATTTTTCGAGCGCGGACTTGGGGTCGAAGCTGTCGATGGTGGAAAGGCCGCCATTCATGAACAGGAAGATCACGCGCTTGATGCGCTGCGGATAATCGAGCACCGCGGCGCCCATGGTTCCGTCGGGGCGCAGAACGGTTCCGGCGTTGAGCGAGCGGCCGAGCATCCCCGCGAACGCCATCATACCGAAGCCGCTGCCCATGCGCCGCAGAGCTTCGCGGCGAGTTGCGGGATTTCCTGGATTATGCGCCATAGACTTAATTGATAAACACAAACTCGCTCGAACTTAATAGTACTTTGATGTACCGTCCCCACGCGGTGGGCGTGTACTTCACTTCGGGAATCGCTCCGCCGCGTCCACCGTGCCCGGCCATGCCGCCGAACATGCCCATGCCCATTTCCGGCGCCGCAGCGGACATATCCTCAGATGACGCAGCATCAGCTCCGGTGGCTCCTTCGGTCGGCTCAGGTTTCGCGGCTCCCGTGAACGTCGCGCCGCCCCCGCGACCGCCTCGCCCGCCGCCTTCATCCAACGGTTTGTTTTTCTCTTCTTCGTACTCCCGCATCGGCTCCGCGTGCAGATAGTCGAGGCCGAGCTTAATTTCCTCTTCGCTCGGATCGCGGCCGTACGCAAGCGCGTAAACTCTGCGGATGCGAGCTCGATTGTCAGGCTCGCTCGCTACGCGCTTCGCCAATTCCTCCGATTCCACTTGCATGAAATCGCTGTTCATCAGAAACAGGCGCTGAAGGGGAACCGTAGTGGTGAACCGTTTCTCGGCGCTGATGTTGGGGCTCGGAAAATCGAACAACTGAAGATATTCGTCCAGCTTGTAGCGGCTCACTTTGCCATAGACGGTGCGGCGCGTGAACGCTGGCGTCAGATCCTGGCTGGGACCGCCGAGCGAATTATCCAGATTTCCCGCCACCATCAGGACCGCATCGCGAATCTGCTCCGCGTCCATGCGCTTGCGCTCCACGCGCCAATACAGGCGGTCGCCCGCGTCTTTCGCGAAATTCGTGGCATCGTTGTCGGCGCTTAGTTGATAGGTCGCGCTCAACATGATGGTCCGGTGCAGCTTCTTGATCGACATCCCGTCCCTAATGAACTGCGTCGCAAGATAATCCAGCAAGTCTGGATTCGTGGGGCGCTCGCCGCCGATCCCGAAATTGCTGGGGGTATCGACGATGCCTGTGCCGAAGTGGCCTTTCCAGATGCGATTGACGATCACGCGCATCGCAATCGGCTGCTTCAGAATATCCTCGGCGAGTTCCAGCCGGCCGCTGCCTTGTTTAAACGGTTGCGGATCGTCCTTCGAGAGCACGCTGAGAAAATGGCGGGGGACTTTATCGCCCAGCGTATTCGGATTACCACGCAGAGCAACCTCTAGATCGGCCGGCTTCTCCACATCCTCGACGCCGTGTATAGAAGGATAGGAAGGCTCCAGCTTTTTCTTCGCGGCTTCAATATCTGCCTTGACCGATGCCATACGCGCCTGTGCTTCAGGCCCGACGCGGCTCTCCAGTCCCCATCCGCGGAACAACAGCACTCCGGGTTTCGGGGCTTTCGCGCCATTGGCTGCATCCACCGTCGGATCGTCTGAGTCTTTCAGTTCCCGCTGGAACATCTCGGTCCAGAAGTTGCTTTCTTGCTCCGGCATGTTCTTCAGGCGCAGGCCGCAGCCGGGACAGAAATCGTCGTTGGTAATAAATTCGTTGGGCTTATTGGCTCGCTTCTTTTTCGTGGTGCCTTCGAGCGACTTCGCGGTGATGACCTGATTCTCATCATCCAACTCTTTGCGCGCGAGCATAGCCTTGACCACGTTCGCCTGAAACTCTTCGGCCGCTTTCTTCACTTCAGGATTGCCGCCGCCGCGCCCACCACGGCCACCACGCCCTCCGGTTGCACCATCGACGACTGGCACGGCCTTCTTCATGAGGGCCTGAAAAGCGTCCTTTTCGTGATATTTGTCGGTGGTTTTACCGATGTACGCAATCCAGCGGTCGAGCAGTTCATAGTCGAGCTTCCTCGCTTCGACGACTCCGTCCTTTTCTTTCTTCTGCCCCGCCACTTCGTACACCGCTTCCAGATAGTTGGCCGTCTGGAACGCGAGCGATTCCGACAGCGAAGCGCTCAGCGCGGTTTGCATATCCTGAAGAATTTTCTGTTTTTTCTCGACCTCCGCCTCGATTTTCAGATGCTCTTCCACTACAGCTTTCGGGGCCAGAGGATACTCATGGTACATGGTGTTTTTAAACACCCCGGCCAGCGAATAATAATCGGTCTGGGGAATGGGATCGTACTTATGATCGTGGCAGCGCGCGCACGCGACGGTCAGGCCAAGGAATCCGCGGGTGACCACATCCACACGATCGTGACGCTCATCGGCGCGTGTCACTTCCACCGCGCCGTTATCGAAATACCACGGACCGAGACCCAGAAAACCCGTCGCCGGCAAATACTTATAGCGAACCTTTTCGGGAAGAATATCGCCCGCCAACTGCGCCTTCACAAACTCATCGTAAGGAAGATCGTCGTTGAAAGCCTGGATGACCCAGTCGCGATATAAATAGGCATTGGCGTACGGGAAATAGCCCCGTGGAAACGGATTCAGGCTGCGGTAATCGTCTTCGCCGTAGCGCGCGACATCGAGCCATTCGCGGCCCCATCGCTCGCCGTAATGCGCCGAGGCGAGCAACCGGTCGACGACTCTCGCGAATGCGTCGGGCGAGGTATCTTTGTCGAACGCCGCAATCTCCTCGGGGGTCGGAGGCAGACCAGTAAGATCGAGCGTCGCGCGCCGCAACAGATCGTGTTTATTCGCGGGACGGACGGGCTTCATCCCGTCTTTTTCCAGGCGCGCGAGAATGAACCGGTCGATCGGAGACTTCGGCCACTTCGAATCCTTCACCGCAGGCGGCTGCGGATCTTTCAAAGGAAGCAAGGACCAGAACGCTCTCCGCTCCGGCGGAATCACGTATTTGCCGGTGGTTTTCGTGGCCGTTATTGGAGCCGCAGACTGCGGCCACACCGCCCCCGCCTTGACCCACGCCGCCAGATCCGTCACTTCGGAGTCCTTCAACTTGCTGCCCATCGGCATCTTGAGCTTGGGATCGGTCTGCCTGACGGCTTGGATCAGAATGCTTTTTTCGGGATCGCCAGGGACCAGTGACGGTCCGCGGCTTCCACCTTTGAGCATCGCGTCGCGGCTATCCAGGCGCAGGCCGCCCAACGCGGATTCCGTGTGGCAGGCATAGCAATTGGTAGCGAGCAGAGGACGTATTTTTAGCTCAAAGAAATCCGAAGTCGTCGATTGCGCTCTGAGATTGCATGTGAGCACAACGGCAACAGCAATTCCAACCAGCCAGCGCATAATCGACTTGGATCTCCGGACACTCTAAGCTTAGCGTACCGGCGGATAGTGTTATAACCCTGGCGTGAGACGCGGCTCTCCTTATCTCAATGAATCCCCAAGGTTCGAAACAGAGCCGCGACTAGCAGAAGCGGTCTAAACTGACTCTTCCACAAAGATGAGTGAGCCAGGGGTCGCTCTAGTCATTTCTTTCCATTCTGTGTCGATCGCACCCGCTCATATTCCGCGACCAACTGTTTCGCGATCTTCTCCGCCACATCCGCGCTCGCGCCATGGAATTTCGCGCCGCCACTCTCCTGCGTGGTGGACCACAACACGTCGCCATCCTTATTCACCAGGCGCACGGTGGCCAGCGCCTCATGCTTGCGCTCTTTCACTTCGCTCGAATCGCCGCCGCCGATCGAGCTGCCGATGGATCGCGCGCTCCTCGAACTGGTGCCTCCGCTCGCCCCGTTGTACCGGGAATCCGAACTCACGCCATCCGACTCGCTCGAATTACCACGCATGCTCACGTTTTCCGAGGATTTGAATTGATCGGTATAAATCAGGTCCTCCGCCGCCCCGCGCAGAAACGCGTCGGCTCGCTCCTGATTTTCGGTGAGCACGAACAATTTGGAATTTTGGAGAGCAGTAATAATAAGGTCGCGCATCTGCGCCGCCGTCTCGCCGCCGGTCAGCCGGTCGACATAGACGCGTTTGATCTTCGGAAGCTGCTCGGACAGATCGTCGCCCAATAGCAGCATCAGCAACAGAAAGCTCATCCGCGTCCCGCCTTTCGCGCCTCTTCATCCTGATAGGTCACGCGCTGCCCGGTGCGCGCTTCCAGGCTCGCCAGCGTCGCGCGAATATCGTTCTTATCGACACGAAACACCAGCGCCTGCTGCTTGCCGTTTTCGTCCGTGTACCCAACGGTCAGAAAGTGTTTGCGCTTCTTCACTAGCAGAAATGCGGGGGAAATAATGATGGCCAGATCGAGCCGGCGCCCTACCGTCTGCCCGTATTCCAGCAAATTGATCTTGTCGTAAGCCACCCGAACGTTCGATTTCCGCGAATAAAAGGCGAAATAGTGCGAGTCGTTGACGGTAATCGCGCCCGACGCCCCCACGGCAATCTCCGGCGCGGTTCCACCGATATACTCGACTTTCGCCTGTCCGCGCGCGGCGGCCATGCACACCATCAGCAATAAGAACCGTCTCGGCACAAATACTAGTCGGGTGAGCGTCGAAGATTTCTCAACATTGCTATCCTGAAAATTCATGTTCCAGGAAGTCGTCGAAGCTCAAGGCCATCTGATCGATTCGCACCTGATGGAGCGCATCTTCGACACGGTGGTCGAATACAACGGCCGCTTCGAGGTCGAGGAGTTCAGCGTCGGCAAGACCAACGCCGAACCGTCCCGTCTCCGCATGAAGGTGGAAACCGAGCAGCCGGCCGATATGGAGCAGATGCTCTCCACCCTGATCGCCCTCGGCTGCACCCCGGTCGACGCGGGCGACGCCGCGCTTGAGACCGTGGAAATGGACCGTTGCGCGCCGCTCGATTTTTATTCCACCACCAATCACCGTACCCAGGTCCGTCACGATGGCGAATGGATCGACGTCGAAAGTCAGCGCATGGACGCCATGATCGTCGTTGCAAATGGCCGAGCCTCCTGCCGCCGTCTCCGCGACCTGAAGAAGGGCGACAAGGTAATCACCGGCATGCGCGGCATCCGCGTGCTGCCCGAATCGAAGGAGCGCGACCGGCTCGCGTTCGCCTTCATGAGCAACGGAATTTCGTCGGAGCGCCAGCTCGATACCGCCGTCCGCCAGACCGTCACGTTGATGGAACAGGCTCGCGTCGCGGGTCAGAAAATCGTCGTCGTTGCCGGACCTGTAGTGATTCACACGGGAGGCGGACCCGCGCTCGCGGCCCTGATCAAGGACGGCTGGGTGCAGGCTCTGCTAGCCGGAAACGCGCTCGGCGTACACGATATTGAGGCCGCTCTGCTCGGCACTTCGCTCGGAGTTCGCCAGACCGATGGGCGGCAGGAAGAACATGGCCATCGCAATCATATGCGCGCCATCAACGCGATCAATCACGCCGGGAGCATCGCGAAGGCGGTCGAAACCGGAAAACTCACCCGCGGCGTGATGTACGAATGCGTCCGCGCCCATGTGCCGTTCGTGCTGGCCGGCAGCCTGCGCGACGACGGACCTTTGCCAGACACCATCACCGATATGAACCTCGCTCAGGACGCCTACGCGGAACAACTTCGCGGCTCGGGACTGGTGCTGTGCCTCGGATCGATGCTGCATTCGATCGCCACCGGAAACATGTTGCCGAGCTGGGTGAAAATCGTCTGCGTCGATATCAACCCCGCCGTCGCCACCAAGGTCAGCGATCGGGGCACGGGGCAAGCGGTCGGCGTGGTTACCGACGTCGGCCAGTTCCTCGGCCTGCTCCAACACGCATTGGAATCTCAGCAATGAAGCGCCAGTACACCGACGATCACGCGGCTTCGGGCGTCGACGCCGAGTTGCCCGAAATCGAGACGTGGCCGAACCAATATAAAACCGGCTACCAGATCGAAATCACCATGCCCGAATTCACCTCCGTGTGCCCGAAAACCGGCCTTCCCGATCATGGCACGCTGATTCTCCGCTACGTGCCCGATAAATTTTGCCTGGAATTGAAATCGCTAAAAATGTACACGCTTGCGTATCGCAACCTGGGAATCTTTCAGGAGAACGCAGTCAACCGCATGCTCGCCGATATCGTGAAAACCGCGAAGCCGCACTCCGCCGAAATCGTCGGCGACTTCACACCTCGCGGCGGTATCTTCACGAAAATCACGGCAAGCTGGAAACGCAAACATGGCCGCTAATTTAGAAGACGATGAGTTGACCGCCGCCATTCAAGCCGTCCGCGACCGCGTCCGCGCCCGCCATCCCGAAAACGGCTTAGGACTCGAAGGCGTTACCGCCGCCGATCTGCTTCCTCTACTCCACGCCCGCGACGCAGCCGAAGCAAAGGTCGCCGCAATCGGCACCGTGAACCCGCGTCCTCCCGGCCTCAAAAACAACATCGCGCAGTGGATCAAACGCAAAGTCTCCCGCGCGCTCGACTGGCACGTACGTGAGCAGGTCGAGTTCAATCGAGCCTCCATGCGCTGCGTCCAGGCTTCGCTCGAAGCGTTAGGCGAGACCAATCGCGCGCTCGCGGCGCTGGCGTCTCACAATCGTTCGCTGCGGGAAGAAATCGCGTCGCGCGACCGTTCGTACCGCGATGAAATGGCCGCCCTCTATCGCGAAGCGCAGGAACTGAAGGACGTGCGCAAGCACTGGGTGGAATGGCGCGCCGGATTTGAGGAGCGCAACTCGGTGAGCCAGATCCACATGCTGCGCACCATTTCCGAGTTGCAAGGCGCCTTCCAGAATCGCGTCACTTTGCAGGAGCAGAATTTTCGCGAGACGGCCCACCACCAGCATCGCGAATTTCAGCAAGCGCTCGATCGCACCACGATCGATGTTCAGAAGCGCTTGTGGGCGGACCTCGAGGAAATTCGTGGCCAGTACGAAAAACTGATCCACAACGAGCTGAAAGTGATTCGCCAGAGGGCGATCGCAACGCCTGTGCCCGTTCCGCACCCCGCTCCTTCCGAAGCCCAGATCAACATAGACTGGCTGCGCTTCGCCGAAAATTTTCGCGGACCTGAGGAAGACATCCGCGACCGCCAGCGCCACTACGTCCTGCGCTTCGGCGGATCGGCGCCGGTGCTCGACCTGGGCTGCGGCCGCGGCGAATTTCTCGAAGCCGCGCGTGACGCCGGCCTCGCCGCATCGGGTATCGATCAGAGCGAAGAATGCGTGGCCCTTTGCCGGGCCAAAGGACTGCATTCGGAGAAGGCCGATCTGTTCGCGTATCTCGACGCGCTACCTGATAAGTCGCTCGGCGGGATTTACTGTTCGCAGGTCGTCGAGCACATCGACCCCCATCGCCTTCCGGACCTGGTCACGCTGATGGGGAAGAAACTTCGCTCAGGCGCGCTCGCCGTGATTGAAACCCCGAATCCCGAATGCCTCGCGATTTTCGCGACGCACTTCTACATTGACCCGACCCATACGCGTCCCGTCCCGGCCCGCTTGCTCGGTTTCTATATGGAGGAAGCCGGCTTCGGCCGCCTCGAAGTCGAGTATCTGTCGCCCGCGGTCGATTCCATGCCCGCGTTAGCCGAGCTGCCCAAAGCCGTGCGCGACCAATTTTTCGGCGGACTGGACTACGTGATCTTCGGCCACAAACTCTAGTCGCTCCCTGTGGTCGCGGCTCGGTTGAATTTTTCATTTTGCTGGCCGCCGATTCCGAGCCGCGACCGCAGGAAGCGATCTGCCCGACCTTTTTCAGCAGTCTCTGAAGCCTGTGCCACCGCGATTTAGGGTGGCACAGACTTTAGTCTGTGATCGACCCGCCTAGATCAACTGCCCCACATCGAACCGCCAATCCCCCGCCCGATGCTGCTCCCACAACGCCAGCGCCTGCAAGGAAAACGCCGTCGACACCGGATTCATATACGGCATCAATTCCCCGCCCTTCCGCCCAAACCAGAACCCTCCATCGAGCCTCGCATCCGCCGACCGCGCCTGATAATCCGCCACCCTCGCCGCCTCCTCCGCCGCCGAGGCTTCGTTCAGCGAAACCGCTCCCAGATGATGCGCCGCCAACCGCACCCGCAGCAACTGCGCGCACACATCGGACCGCTCGAACTCCGGGGAGATATCGCGCCACAATTCCGCGACGCGATCGATCCCCGCCGCTAGCGCCGCTCTGCACTTCTCACGCCCGGCAACAAAAAGCAGAGCCTCCAGAAAGTAACAATAAGCATGCAGCCGGTCCATCACGCGCGGGCGATCCTCATCGCCCGGCAAAAACGATTCCTGCGTCGCCAACGCCGATGCGAGCGCCGCATCGAACATCCTGCGCGCATGCTCATCGCCGATCCCCAGCCACGCCGCCGCCGACTTCAATTGATAACAACCGGGGCTGCGCGACCATTGCCTCTCATACGGCAGAGGTTGCTTGTCCGGAAGCTGAATAATCGGATGAAACACGGCGTCGCCGATAAAATCGAACGCCAGCGCCAACGCGCCTTCTCGCGCGCGTCCGCAAAACTCCTCGGAGTGCGTGGAGAGCAGCCCGCGCACGATAATCCCCACATCGAAAAAGTACGCGAGCTTCGATCCGATCTCGAAAGGGAAAGTGTGCGCCTGCGCGTCCCACGCATCGTTCGCCAGGAACCGCGCCGATTCCATCGCCGCCTCGCGATACGCCGCATCGCCCGTAATCGTGTGTAAATAGGAAAGCGCGCTGACCGCGTATCCGGTGATTTCCGCGGAAACGGGAACGTTCGCGCCGATGTCCGACCGGTAATAGCGAGCCACACCCCCGCCCGGCGCCCTGATTCCGGAGCGGAGGAACCAGCGCCCGGCGTCTTCAACAAAGGTCGTCAACACTCGATTCTAGCAACTCGGACGCCTACTTCTTTGGCTTCGCCTTGCTTTTTGCCTTCGGAGTTTTTGGCGCAGTTTTCGCCGGTGCTTTCTTAGCAGGCGCCTTTTTCTTGGCGCTCTTGGCAGATACGCCAGTTCCCAGGTTCACCGTAAAACTATCCCCGACGCCGGTTTTTCCCGAGGTCGGATCCACTGTGACGAACTCGCCGGTAAGCGAAGCGGGCGATACGGTAATTCGCAGGAAGCCGAAAGTATTGTTGTTGTACACTTCGAGAGTCAGAGGGTTGCCGCTGGCATCGGTACCGGACGCCGGAGTCTTGGGGGGAGTGGGACGCTGGTTCACCGGTTTCAAACCCGGCAGATCGTAGAATCCGCCCATCCCCGCCACCAGATAGGGAATTTGCTTGCCGCCTACCGTCCTCGTGTACCGCTCGTAGAGGTGGGCATGACCGGAAAGATGCAGGTCGGGCTGAATGCCGGCCGCGGTGCAAGCGTCGTCTATCTGTTTGAGCATGGTCGGGCTCGGCACGTGCTGACCGCTGCTCGTGAACGGCGGATGATGCGTCGCAATGATCAGCGCCCGCCATTGGCCGTTCGCGCGTTCCGCTTGGGCCGCGGTCAGTTGCTGCTTCAAAAAGGTCAACTGCGCGGTGCCGACTTTGGAACTTGAAATCACGCCTTCCGTGCTGCCTTCACTGGTATTCGAATATAACCCTATGAATTTCACGAACGGAGCATTCAGCGTGAAATAGACCCCCGGCTGGTCCATCGTGGTTCGGACCGCTCCTTGACTATCCTGACTGTTCGAAGGCTGGTTGGTGCAAAAATTCGAGAGAAAAGCCGACAGTGTTTTCGCAGGATCGCCTTGAAACAAGGCGCCGTCATGATTGCCGGGAATTGCGAAAATCGGGGCATTATAATTGCGGTACGGATCATAAAACTGGTCGAAATAATATTGATCCTGGCCAAAATAATAAACCACGTCACCCAGGTGATACCAAAAGGCGGCGCCGCTTGCCAAATCGTCAGCCATCGCATCGGCAACGGCGAATTGGAATTGGGGACTATGAATTCCCCCGGTGTCGCCCACCGCATGAAAGACGATCTGGCCGGAACTCTGGATCTTCTGGGCGGCAGCCGTGCCGATAACCGCGGCCAAATCCACGGGCGTCGTGCTCCGGACAGCCGGTATCGGCTCTAATTGCTCCAGCCCCTTGGCCTTGGTATCAGCCGCGATGTCCTGTTGACTGAAACTGCTGAAATTATCCGGAGTTAAATCGGGATCTCCAAATGCTCGAGTTATCGGCATATTGTCTCCTTTTAATCGCGAGTTATCGTACCACAGCACCTCATTTCGTGAAAGCATTATTTATCCCGGCGCGGCCTTGGACTTAGGCCGCATGAATCTCCTGCATCGCCGACACCAGCACCGCATCCATCTCCGCCTCCAATTGCTCCAGTTGAATAGGCTTTGTCACATACCCGTCCGCGCCCGCCGCCAGGAATCGTTCCCGGTCGCCCGTCATCGCGTGGGCGGTCAATACCACCACTGGCGTGTGCATACTGCGCCGCGTATCCCGTTCGCGCAGCAGACTGATCGCGGTGATGCCGTCCATTTCCGGCATTTGCACGTCCATCAGAACGATATCGAATTTTTCGCGATCCGCCAGCCGCAGAGCCGCCGCGCCGGTATCGGCCAGCGCCACCGAGTGCCCCCGCTTCTCGAGCAGCGCCTTGATCACGCGCTGATTGACCGGATTATCTTCCGCCGCCAGAATTCTCAAGGTGCGCGATACTCTCACGGCTGCCGGTTTCGCCGGCGCGGGTTTGGAAGCTGCCACGTCCACCGTCCCGAGCTGTGCCGTAAACCAGAACGTGCTGCCTTGGTTTGGAACGCTGGTCACGCCGATTTCGCCGCCCATCAGCTCCGCCAACCGCCTTGAGATCGACAGGCCCAGCCCGATGCCTCCGTAATTCCGCGTGGTCGATCCGTCGGCCTGGCGGAATGGTTCGAAGATCACCTGCTGCTGCTCCCGTGTCAGCCCGATCCCGGAATCCTTCACCGCCACGCGCAAAACGCCTGCGTCTGCCTCTACCAGGTCGAACGACGCGCAAATTTCGACCGACCCCTCCTTGGTGAACTTGATCGCGTTGTTCACCAGGTTCAGCAGCACCTGGCGAAGCCGGACCGGGTCGCCTATCAACATCGGAGGTACTTTGTCGAGCGTGGTGCGCTTCAGCTCTACTCCCTTGCGCTTGGCGGCTACTGCCAGCGGCCGCACTGTCTCCTCTACCAGCGCCGCAATCGAGATTGGCGTCGGATCCAGTTCCATGCGCCCCGCTTCGATTTTCGAAAAATCCAGAATGTCCCGCAGTATTTCCAGCAGGTTGCCCGCCGAGGTCCGCGCCGTTTCGACAAAATCGCGCTGATCCTCGGAAAGAGGAGTCTCGATCAGCACGTCGAGCATCCCCATGAACCCGTTCATCGGCGTGCGGATTTCATGGCTCATGTTGGCCAGGAACTCGCTCTTCAGACGGTTTGCTTCCTCGGCGCGCTCCTTGGCGTCGGCGAGCTCCGCAGTCCGCACGCGGACGCGGGTCTCCAGATCCTCCAAAACGTTCGCTAACTCCCCGTAAAGATGCTCCCGGTCGGAAAGAGCGGATTGTAACTGGCGGTAGGAGTCCGCCAGGCGCACCGCCATCCCGTCGAAATCGCCGACTAGTTGAACGATTTCGAGCGGCGCGTTCGCCGGAAGCTCGGTTGGCTCCAGCGCTCCTCCGTCCATCACCCCGCGGCCGATGCGATCGGCCAGCCCCTCCACCGGTCCGATGAGCGATTTGCTGAGCTGCCGCGCTCCTAGAGAAGAAATTACCAGGCCCAGCAGCACTCCGATCGCCGTCACCAGGTAATAGCTGGTCGACTCCGCGACGATCACGCCCAGTGGCTGCGATAGGACAATGGTCCATCCCGCTTTGGTGCGGGTCAGGCTGGTCAGCCATTTTTGGATTCCCCGTCTCTGGCTCGATCTCCCAAAGCTTCTTTCCGTGCGAAAAGTTTTTTGTGTTGCATGTTGAGCGGCGGTCAGGATCGCACTACCGCTCAGATTTTCCATAGGCGCGAAGGGCGCGTCGGAGGAGGTGAAAATAACCCGGTTCTGCTGGTCCAGAATCAGCAACTCCCGTTGCTTCATGTACGAAATGCTTTCGAGAAGTTGTTTGAAGTTGGAGCAGCGCAGGGACGCGGCCACCATCCCCGTCATTTCCTTCCCCTCGTTGTACACGGGAACACTGATCATGACGATCGGATCGGGGCCCATCTCGCGCCCCAGGAATACGTCGGAAACAAACGGCCGCCCCGTGGCGATCGTTCTCTGGACATATTCGCGATCCGCCAGGCTCATCCCCATAACCGCGCGTCCGGCTTGTCCGCGCTTCGGATCGGCCGCGGCTAGTCTGCCCTGCATGTCAATGATCGCGATGGTTCGAAAGGTCGGATAAAGAGCGTGAAACTGTTCGATTCGCGATTGGGCTTGTGGTCCGCTCAGCCGCTCCGCATCGAGCACGCTGCCGAGCGCGATCAGGCCGGCCTGATTGCGATCGATGTAATTATCGAGCTCGGCCGTCACGCGGGCCACCGTTTCCTGCACATGGCCGCCCGCTTCGTGCTCCAGGCGTCCTCCCTGCACGAAATTGAGCGCGATGCTCAGCGCTAGGAAAGCGCCCACTGTGCCCAGAATAAATCCGCGCGCCAGCTGCCTGCGCAACGGCAGCACCGGCCGAAGCGGCGCGCCCAGCCAGGCGCGCAAACGCGGGGACCCGCTGATCAGGTCGGCCAAAGTGACATTCAACAGGCCGTTGAGAACGTCCTTGCCGGCAAATGCCCACAGATCTTCATTGGGAATCCCGGCCCGCGCATGCCCGAATGCAATAATCATCGGAACGGCAAGAACCATCCAGAACATCGCGGACGCATACAGCGGCAAGAAGCGGCGCCGGACCAGGATCCCGACGGCGAACGCTTCCATCGCGTGGATAAAAAGCGTTCCGTTGCCAAGAGAGCGCGCCCCTGCGAGAATCGCCGTCAGCACGCCGAACGCCGGGCCCAGCGTCACCGCGGCGAGCAGCGAAAATATATGCCCAAACGCCATGGGAGCGCCACCCGGCAATTGCAGTGGCAAAGAGTTCAGCGCAAATCCGGCCATTCCGGCCGCGACGCTGCCCAGGATTCGACGTTTGAGTTGTGAAGACAAGATGGCCCTGTTAAGTCTCCTCGGCTGAAACGGGCCTTTGCATGAGAATGTTATAAAAGGCTGTGCATTTTCGCGAGCGTAACAAAGTACACTACCGTCTTTCGCACTGGCCTATCTGGATCTTCGTGTTTTTCCTGGCGCCGGGGCCCTTGATCTTCGACTTATTCGAGCGTGGTTTCGACCGGCGCACGCTCTTGTGGCTCGGCGCGGTGCTGCTGGGAACCGGAATCGCCGGATTGCGCGGCCGCCTTCCTGGAGTCGAGCCGCGTCCTTATATTCTGCGGTTTACAGAGGATAAACCGAATCCTCTTTATCGCCGGGTTTGTTATACCGTGGCCTGGGGTGACCTTTTGAGCTTCGCGCTTCTGAACCTAGCCGGGCTGAGTTATGCAGTCTTTACAGGCACTTGGCGGTTGCGCCAGATCTACGAATCGGCTTATTTTCCTCTGGCGATCGTCATTTGGATTTTAGGCGCCCTCGGCCAACTGCCGCGCGTAAAATCGTCGACGAAAGGCGAAGGAACGGAGCGGCGATATTTCTACGGCACCGTCTGGGCGGTCTGCGCGGCGGAACCGGTGCTGGGGATCCTATGGAAGACACTGCCTCGATCGCACCCTGCGGATATCGTCAAACTCGTTGTATTTGCAGGGATTTTGCTATTCATGGGCGTGCTCGCCAGCCGCGGAATTCTGCCGCGGACACGGGTAATCAAGCCCGGCGAATGGGCCATCTCGGACTAAAGCCATTTTCACGCCAAGGCGCAAGGCTCGCCAAGAATTCTTTGCGCCTTGGCGCCTTTGCGTGAAATGAATCCGCTCGATGTTCAACGTTTCGCCACCCCGGACTCGTCCTTAAGTCATGAAGCTCGGCACCTTACAGAAGGCTTCGTTGGCTGTACTTCTGTGGCTGTTCCTATTCTTCTGGGCAGCGGACGTAATTTACGAGATCGTCTGGCGGAGACACAGAGGGCTTGCAGCACTCCGCGCGGGCCGATACGCAATCGATCAGCCAAATCTGCCGCTCGCCGCCATCGTTTCAATCTTTGCGCTCCCAACGATCGTCGTCGGCGCCTTAGTGCTTCTTTATCGTCGCGGTGTGAGGCAACGGCGCTTAAGCGCCCTTAAATGACGCTAATTGCCGCTCGGCGACGCCTTATAGGACCTTAAAACGAGAATCTGAGCGCTAATTGCAGTTGCCGGTTAAAGTTCGCCTGGGTGGTGATCTTTCCGAACGTGCTGCTTCCGAAGGAGGTGTTCGGGCCGTAGAACAGAGGCGTGTTCATCGCGTTCAGCGCTTCCGTGCGGAACTGCGCTTTCAGTTTTTCTTTGATGGAAAAATTCTTGAACACCGACATGTCCCAGTTGACTTGCCCCGGTCCGCGCATATCGATGGTCCGGCCCACATCGCCGAAGGTGAATTGCGGGGCGTTCGAGAAGGCCGCGGGATTGATGTAATCGTTCAAGCGGGCTTCGAGACTTCCGCTGGTTACGGGCGTTATCCCGGTGGCGTTCGGTCGCTGGCTGCCGTAGCCGAAACCGGAGTTGAAGTTGGTGCTCTGGCTGATCTGGAGCGGGAAACCGGTCTGGAAGATCGACACCGAGTTGATCACCCATCCGCCCAGGATGTAGGCGGCCGGGCCTCCGTTGCCGAGCAGCGCTTTGCCCTTGCCCACCGGGAGTTCGTAGGAGATCGAACTGGACCAGCGGAACGGCGAATCGATGTTCGAGAACGCGTATTCGGAAGCCATGTTGTAAGGATTCTGCGGCGCTTTCGATCCGCTGTTCAATGTGTTGCCGACGCCGCCGCTCGATTCATCCCAGTTACGCGACCACGTGAATCCGGAGAAGAAGGTGATTCCGTGCGCGAAATTTTTCTGCGCTTTCAACACCAGCGAATCGTACTTGGCCTTGTTGTTATCGGTGAATAATTTGCTGAGGGAGCCGTACGCCGGGTATGGCAACAACAACTGCGCTTCCGTTACGTTCGCGGTGCCGACCACACCGGCTCCGCCGTGGCCGTAGAAAGGATTGGCGACCGACTGCGTTAGCTGCGAGCCTAACGACAACAGGCTCGGGTCGAGCGCGTTTTCGTTAATCGACGCCGAGCCCAGTGTCAGGTGCTTGGACCGCGATCCGACGTAGCCGACTTCGGATGCGATGCCGAACGGTAGCTCGCGTTGAATGTCGAAGGAGAACTGCTCGACGTACGGCGATTTCGCGGTCGGATCGACGAACGAGAAAGATTGTCCGATGCCAGTGAGGGCGCCGAGCGTGTTTCCGACCGGCTGTAAAATGCCGCTCGGGAAAGGATTCGAGAGCGAGCCGGCGGAGGTCACGTTATTATCGGTCGACGCGATGTAGGGAGTGGTCTGGTTGTAACCCACGGTCGCGATCGGCGATCCGAGAGCGAATTGCGGAGCAAAGAAAATACCGTAGCCCGCGCGAACCACGGTCTTTTTCGCCACTTGATACGCGACGCCGACGCGCGGTCCCCACTTGCTGGCGTACGGATCTCCGACCGTGGTCTTGTTGCCGTTTCCGGCGTAGACGACCTCGCCTTTGGGCGAAATGCCCGTGAGACCCGCGGCCAGAGGATTCGCAACGGAGCCGTTGAAGTTCACGATCATGCCGTTGTTCTGTTCGTATACTCCCGGCTCATGCTCCCAGCGCATGCCGACGTTGACGGTCAGTTTGGCGGTGACGCGGAAGTCGTCCTGGATGTACAGGCCATAGTAGTTCGCGATATCGGTGAGTTTGCTCGAAGTATAGATATTGCCGCTTGACGGATAACCCAGCAGCATATCCGCCAGATCGGCTCCGCCAGTACCGGCGCTGGTGGGCGCGGACTTGGTGAAAATACCGTTGAACGCATACTGGCCCGCGGCGTCGTTGAAATCGTTTCCAGCGGCCTTGATGCGGCGATAATCGAAGCCGGCTTTTATGCTGTGGCGCCCCATATATTTTGAAACGCTGGTGGAGAAGTTGTCGGACGCGAGCACGAAAAACGAATTGTTATCGGTGACGCCCAGTTGATAGAAGTTGCTGGTGGTCACGTCCGGGAACTGCGAATACGCCTTGTTGATCGCGTTTACATAGTTCGCCGGGAAGCCCAGGGACGCGAGATTGAAGCCCTGGCTGACGTCGTAGCTGTAATTCGGAAACCGATTGAAGCCGTACCGCACGGTGATCACCGTGGTCGGATTCACGACGAAAACGTTGTTCAACTGCGTGGTATCGACGCGGCGCAAAAGGCGCCATTGATCGGGGCTCGAAACGGTGGGGAACTCGGTGTTGCCGGGCTCGAGCGAATAATATCGCAGGTAGCTCAAGCTGGCGCGCCACCAGGTGAAGAAGTCCTCGTCAACCTTGGCGGTGTACTGCACCGCTCTGCAAGGGAGTTGGCCCGGGGCGTTGAGATCCAATCCTCCGTAAGCGGAAGGATTGCTGGTGGGCGGTTGGAAATTGCTGGCGATGGCGGAGCCTACGGGGTTGATGCGGGCGGTTGGAATCACATTACCCGGAAAAGGCTGCCGCGCGCCGCCCACAGTGGAAAGCGGATCGTAAACGATTACACTGCTTTTCGAAAAGTCGCCGCTTTTTTCGAGTGCCGTCGGGGACGCGAAAACGGAAGAAGACGACTGCGTGTCGTCGTAATGCTCCGTGCCCAGATAGAAGAACGTTTTGTTCTTCCCGTCGTAGAGTTTGGGAATCCAAACTTTGCCGCCGAAGCTCGCGCCCCAGGTGGTGTTCGGCTGATTGGTGATGGGCGCGTTGGGCTGGCCCGATGCGTTGGTGCCGGCCGCGTTGTTGAAGAAGCTGTTCGCGTCCATCGCGGTCCGGCGAATGTGGCCGTAGGCGCTGCCGTGATACTGGTTTGTTCCGGAACGCATCAGCGTGTTGAACATGCCTCCGCCGGTGCGCGCCATTTCCGCATCGTAGGTATTGGCCTGAATTTTGACTTCCTGCACGGCTTCGAGCGAAGGGATGATGATCGCGCGATTGGTGGAATCGGTGATCGGCACGCCGTCGATCAGATAATTATTGCCGCGGACCGGGCCGCCTGAGATGGAGATCGACGAAGAACCGCTCTGATCCTCCATGCGATTGTAGGCCGGATTGCCGACGGGAATGACGTTCGGCACGATTTTCGAAAGCATGAACGGATTGCGGCCAAGATTGGGAAGGTCGCTCAATTTCTGATTGTCGAGCACCTGGCCTTGCGACGCGTTGGAGCTTTCGAGCGGCGGGATTTCTTCAGTAACCTGCACACTTTCGGTAACGGCGCCGACCTCCATTTTAAGATCGACGGTGAGGAATTCCTGGGTGCCGACGACGATGCCGCGCTGCTCCACCCTTTTGAAACCGGGCGCTTCGGCGGTGAGCATGTATGTGCCGGGATCGACTTGCGAGAAGGAAAATTCGCCGGAAGCGTTGCTCAACTCAGACCGGCCGACGTTAGTACCCTGATTGGTTAATGTGACTTTGGCGGTGGCAATTGTGGCCCTGCCTGGATCTTGCACCAAGCCTCGAACTCCACCCAGATACGACTGCGCGAATGCGCTGGTGGCCAGAGTGGCCACGCACAAGAATCCCCTCATGCTTCACCCCCTTAAAGATTTGAGCGAAAGTTCCCTTCGGCTCAGACCGGGAGCAAACGATGGACTGGAAGGAATCCAGACTGGGGAGTACGGCGAGGAATTATCCTGCACAACCCGAGACAGAATAATCAGACTCGCTAATTGGGGATTATGCTAGCACAGGCGGAAATTTAAATCAATCAGATTTATTGAATACTGACACACAGGCTAAAACCTGTGCCACCATGTGCTGCGGGTGGCAGAGACTTTCGTCTGCGTGAATCACGATTTATTCTTCACGCAAGGCGGTCATCGGGTCCAGACGCGACGCTCGGCGGGCAGGTAGGAAGCCGGCTACGGCGGCTACCAGCGCCAGGATGCCTGCCGCAAGGGACAGCGTCCAGGGATCGTTCGGCTTCATCCCGTAGAGGAAGGATTCTACGAAGCGCGTGGTCGCGATGGACGCGCCCAATCCGATTACCAAGCCGACAGCGATGAGGCTCGCTACTTCGCGCAGCACCATGCGGAGGACGCGCGACTGTTCCGCTCCGAGTGCCATGCGGATGCCGATTTCGTTGCGGCGGCGCGCGACGTTATACGACATGACGCCATAGAGACCGATCATCGCCAGCAACAGGGCGAGCGCGCCGAAGAATCCGGAGAGGGTGGCGAGCAGGCGTTCGCGGGTGAGCGATTCGTCGACTTGCACGGCCAGCGATTTGAATTGCAGGGAGACGTCTCGATTGACTTCGGCGATCGCGGATTTTACCGCGGGGATCAAAATTGCAGGCGCGGCCCCGGCCGAACGCACCTCAAACGTGAGGGAGGTGTGCGGTTTTGCATTTTGACTCATCGCCAGGTACACAGTGGGAGGCGCTTCGTCTCGCAGCGTTTCGTATTTTGCATCCTTGACAATACCGACGATTTCCACTGGTTCGCCAAGCTTATTGCCTTCCTCCACACGGAAACGCTTGCCGATGGGATTCTCCGCGGCGAAGAATTTCTTCACCAGAGTCTGGTTGACGACGGCCACTTGGGGCGACTCCGGGATGTCCCGGGCGTTGAAATCGCGCCCGGCGATCAGAAGCGTTCCGAAGGTGTCAAAAAACCCTTCGCTCACCTGGTTGAAGTTAACGAGCGTGTCGTATCGAGCTTTGGAGGTGTAGTTTTCGAACTGAAGAATCTGGTTCCAGGTGCTGCCGCTGATTGGAACCATGCCGGAGTCGCTCACGGAACGGACGCCCGGAAGCGCGCGCAGATGCTCCAGTATTTCCCGATACACGGCGCCGCGGCGCTCCGGCGGATAGTGTCCGTTGCGCAGATCGACACTGGTCAACAGGATATGCCCGCGCTCGAATCCGCTGTCGAGCGTTTCCAGTTTGAAGAAAGTGGTCAGCATCAATCCCGCGCCGACGACGAGGACCAGGGACAACGCGACTTGCAGGACCACTAGCGCTTTACCGAGGCCGAACCGCGATCCTTCTATCACTCCGCGCGCATTGGCCTTCATCGCGGATTGCGGATCCACGCGCGTGCCTTTCCACGCGGGCGCAAGTCCGAACAGCAGGCCGGTGAGCATGGCGACGCCGGCCGTGAATGCCAGCACCCGAAAGTCGAGGGTCAGATTGAGATACACGTTCGCGCCGTCGGAAAGGAACCCCACCAGAAGACGCGCTCCCCATTGGGCGAAGAGAATGCCCAGTGCGGCGCCGGTCAGCGATAGCACCAGGCTTTCGGTAAGCAACTGGCGGATCAGCCGTCCGCGGCCTGAGCCGAGCGCCATGCGGATGGCGATTTCGCGCTGCCGCGCCGCGCTGCGCGCCAGCAGAAGATTCGCCACGTTGACGCAGGCGATGAGCAGCACCGCTCCGGTGATGACCATCAGAACCGTCAGCGCTAGTTGATATTTGTTCCGAACGTCGGAGAGCCCGTTGGCAACCGGCTTCGTATCGAAACTGCGCTTCCGGTAGTTCGCCTGATCTTCCGGCTTGTAATTAGGGGGCGTGGTGGCATCGAAGATCGCGGGGGCCAGCGTCTTGAGGCGCGCCTCCGCCTGGCTTGCGGAAATGCCGGGCTTCGGACGCCCGATGACGCGCAGCCACCAGGCGCTGCGCATGTCGAGCATGCTCCGTTCGCCGTTGATGATGCTTTCGGCGCAGAGCGGCACATAGACGTCGATCGAGCTGCCTACATCGACGCCGGTGAATCCGGGCTCGATCACGCCGATAATCTGGAAGGGATGATTGTCGAGCGAAACGTTTTTTCCGACGATGTCGGCGCGGCCGGCGTATTCCGTTTGCCAGAAGCCGTAGCTGAGGACCGCGGTTCCGGGACAGCCTCGCTTATCGTCGGCTGGCGCGAAGGTACGGCCCAGCAGGGGATTCAGGCCAAGCGTATCGAAAAACTGGCCAGCGACATATCTACCCATCGCGTAACGGGCTTCGCCGCCGGCGGCGAGATTGAAGCGGGCGCCTCCGAAGGCGAAGACGCTGGAAAATACGTCCTGCCGATCGCGGACTTGCTCCCAGATGGGATTGGTGTAGTAGGCGCTCTTTCCCATGGTGACCTGGACGAGCTGCTCGGGGTGGCGGACCGGAAGGGTCTTGAGGATCACCGAATCGATCAGGCTGAAGATCGCGGTATTGGCTCCGATGCCGAGGGCCAGCGAGAAGATCGCGACAGCGGCAAACGCGGGGCTGGAGCGGAGGGCGCGCAGGGCGTAGCGCAGATCCTGGAGGAAGGCGTCGGGCATATTGAAATTATGACGCCGCCAGGAGCGCGTGGTTAGCCCTCGGACACGGCTACTGCGAAGTGCCGCCGGTCGGACTGGGTGCGAAGACCGGGATGGTTACGATGTTGCTGGTGTAGATGTTCTGCGCGATGGTCATGGAGGTAAGAGGATTCGTTGGCAATCCCGAGGACAACTGGAGCACCACCTGGTAGATTCCGATCGCGCCGACCTGGAGGCCGGCAAACAAAACGTTGCCGGTGCTTCCCCCGATAATCGATGACACGGACTGGTTCGGGTCGTTGAGCGTCGGGCCGTTATAAGCAACTCCATCCTGAATCGAAGCCAGGGCGGGAGCGGGTCCGACCAAGCCGAGGCCGGTGGCGTATACGATGACCATCTCCCCCGGGACGGCCGGATTGTACTGGGTCACCGGCGCTCCGCCGATGTTGGCGCAGCACAGGGTGGAGTTGATCGCGGTCAGGGTTTCGGTGGGGCTGGAGGTGGTCATGACTCCGGTGGTCGCATTGGTGGTAGTTTCGCCGACCACGGAGGCTGAGATTACCAGACCGTTGCCGGCGCTGCCAGGAGTTTTCGCCCGGAGAATGATGCGCGTGAAGGAGCCGGATGCGGTGGCGGTCACTTTCTCATCGCCGTTGGAATTGATGAGAGCGACCAGCGCGTCGCGAATGGTATTGAGCGTATCGGAGGAGGTGACGGAGTAGCCGTACTGGCGGTCTTCGATCGAGACCGTTACGGTATCGGCCGGCGTGGGGGTCCCGTCAACTGAAATGACTCCGGTGGCGTAACTCGAGTAGTGGCTCGCGAGCACTTGCCGGGGTTCGGAACCGGGAGCGGCATAAAGGCCCGGCGCTTCCTCGGAGATTTGCAGGCCCACAGCGGTGGTGACAGTGACCGTCCCGTTATTGTGCAGGGTGCGCACGTAGAGGCTGCTGCTATTGGTATCGACCAGCTCGAAAGGGACCTGAACGTCGACCTGATTGGGCGAAACTCCCAGGATCGGCGTCCGGATGCCGTCGATATAAACCTCGACGCCGCCGAGCTGGAGAGGGGCCGGGGCGTCGTTGGGGTTCGAAGAGAGGCTGTCGGCGGGAGTGGAGACGGTGTTGTCGGACAGGTTGGAGCCCTGGATCGAAATAATCGTGCCGGGAGCGACGATCGACGCGTTACCTCCACCGGAGAGCGTTCCAGCGCTGGCGGTCGCGGTGAGCGTGGACGTCCCGGACGTAGTTTCCGTGGTGGTCGTCACATTATTCGTCACGGTCGACGTGGTGGTGATGGTGGCTCCCGTCGCAGCGGCGATCGAGACGCTATTTCCTATATTTCCCGGACCGCGCGAAACCAGTTTCACCAGATCGAAATCGACCTCCGGCACGGCGTACACGTTCGGATCGGGAACGGTGGGATTCGGATAGGAAGCGCAGGATCCGGCGGGGACGTTACCGGTTCCATTGATGATATTGGCGACGTTGAGGGTGATACTGTCGAGCGTGTCGCCCGAAGCAACGGTGTAGATGTAGTAGCCGTAATTGAGCTGAAACGGATTGCTGATGGTGATCAGCAGGCAATCGCCGGCGGTGATTGAACCGGAGAATGTAAAGCTGCCCTGAGCGAACAACGCCTGGCTGGCCGCGTTCACCACTCCGTCCACGGGCACGGTGGCGGCTTCCGGCGTGAACACCAGTACGCGATAGTTCAACGAGTCGGTCACATAGAGATTCGTGCCATCCCACGCGAGGGCCGTGGGCGACGGGGTCGCGTAGGAAGCGGACAGCGCAAGATTCGGATCGAACGTATCGTTGGTGCTGGTGACCAGGACGTCGGCATACTGGTCGGGCTGGCCGAGCACCACGTCGGCGCCCGCGCCGTTCACAGTCGGGATGTGGTTAAAGATCAGTACGCGGTCGTTGCCGGCGTCGGCAATATAAAGGCGCGTACCGTCGGAGAGCGCGAAGCGCGGAAAACTAAGGGTATTGACGCAGGTGGCCGGATAGATGGGGTTGCCGCTGGCGTCGGTTCCGACCGAAGGGCAGAGGTCGGTATTATCGTTCGCGAAGGAGGTAATAAAGTTAATCTGGCCCACCTCGACGTCGGCCGGCTGCTGGTTTTTGGTGGGAATTTCGTTCCAGATCAACACGCGGTTGAAACCCAGATCGGAGACAAACACATGCACGCCGTCGCTGGTCACCGAAGTCGGATTCAGCATAGTGTTCGCGGCGGCAACCAGCGAGCTGTCGATGAGGTTCAGGTTCGGCGTGGTGGTGAAATTCGGCGCACCCAACTCCAAATCGGCGGGTTGATTATTTTTGGTGGGGAAGGTATTCCAGATCAAGACACGGTCATTCTGGGTATCGGCCACGAACAGCCTTCCGTTCTGAATCCAGACGCCTTGGGGCGCGCGCATACTGCTTTGGGTCACCACCACCGGCTCAACGGTCACGAAATCGGGCTGGCCTAGCACCAGGTCCGCGGGCTGGCCGATCTGGGTAGGGATTTCCTTCCAGATAAGGATGCGATTGTTCGCCGTATCGGCGACTGCCAGATTGCGGCCGTCGGTGGCGATTCCGGTGGGCAGGCGCATTCCGTTGGCAGCGGTCGAATAATTGCTGCTGGTAAAATCCTGCTGACCCAGCACCAGGCTCGCGCCTTGTGCGCAGACGGGACAACGGCCGGTGTTCGGGCCGATTTCGGCCGTGGCCGCAGGAATCATGTGCGAAAGGTTCTCAAACATCAGCACGCGATTGTTGATGGGCAGGTTACCCAAGCGGTTGGAATCGGCGACGAACAAGGTATTGTTGGCGTACGCCACGCCTCCCACTCCCCCTACCAGCAGGTTCGAAGTGCCGGAGTCCTGAGAAGTAAAGGTGGTCTGCCCGATAACCGCGCGGGCAGCCTGACCGGTCATATAATCCGCGGCAAGGCCTAGCCCGGCACACAGTGAAAAAACAGCACAGTATTTCAGCATTCGAAAGTAAACAAGAGGATTTCAGTTCAGTATAACAACCTATCGACGTACTACGCCTAATGCAGGTTGCTGGCCAAACGGACGTAGAGCCATCGGTTATGCCGGCTATTGTTGCTTGCCATCGAACGTGATGGTGGACTCCGCCCCGAACTTGCGGTAATTGCGGAATTCGAGGCGATTCCGGGAGCACATGCTGGTTCCCCGGACGCAACTGAGTACTTCGGCGTCGGCCGGCAGCAGATATTTCTGGCCCGCGGCCAAGGCGATGAACTCGTAGTCGGTGACCGTTTCCACCGTGTCAAACGGAAACAGCTTCGGCATGTTGATGGTGCCCTGCTCGATGCGCATGACTCGCGAAGTTTCCTTATCGATCCAGATGGTGCCGGTGTGGGCCGGATAATAGAGCTGCGAAGGAGCTTCAATGCGCCAGTGCGACCGCTCCCGTGGGATTTCGTACTTGTAAACCCACGTAGATCTGCCGTGCAGCGTATCGGTGCCGTTCTTGCGGAAGCTGGCGTCGGTGTACGGGCTCAATAGATCTTCCAGCACGCTGGAAAATTCGCCGGTGGACCGGGTGCCTCCGATGTCCTCCATCGATTTGTTCACCGGTTTATTGCCTATCTTGATGTTCTTGTAGCTCTCATGCCCATCCTGATACGCGACATCGGCCGTGACCACGTCGAGAGCGTCCCAACCGGTCTTCGGATGGTCGCTCTGATACCGGGCGGTCATCTGCTGGCAGAAATAATTGGGCAGCGAACTCAAATAGTTGGCCGCGGCTTCTCTCGCTTTTTCAATAATCGGATCAACGGGCCTGCCGTTCAGCACCGGAGCGTCCGCGGCCTGCCTCGGCGCATCGGCCGTTGGAGCAGGCTTCGGCGGAGCATCGGGCAATGGTTCATAACGTGGAGGCGGCAATTCCGCCATCTGGCTCTTCGAAGGAGCGCCTCGCCGCAGCGAGGGAGGGCCCGGATCGTCAGCGTCTTTGGGAGGATCGGGCGGTCTCATCGTGGTGGCCGGGCGATTGTCCTCCGGCTCCGGAGGAGGCTGCTGGGCTTTCGCGGTTTGGGGCGCGGGCGTATCCGCGCTCTTGGCGGGGTCATTGGCGGACGTCTCGTCGCCCGAATTGGCCCTGCGCAGAACCGGACGATCGTCACCGGGCTCGCGCTGCACGGCGCCGCCCTTCCCTACCGGACCGCCTTCGAGTTTCGGCAGATCCCAATCTTCGGTCGCCTTCGCTCGTTCTTCGGGTGTGCCGGGCGTGTCGAACCGCACTTCGACCGCGGTGTAAATATCCTCGTCATCGGACGTGGAATCGAGCGTCACATGGTCGCCGGGCGCGAAGGCGGTGGAGTCGACCTCTTTGTTGTTCTTCATGAACTTCGTCGTAGAGGTGACGCGGTACCAGACGATGCGATGGTCGGTCGGCTCAAGCACTACCTGATTCGGAACCGAGCGGCGCACGGTGCCGATGGTCGTGGTAGTGACGGTGCTGGTGCTCTTATTGCTCTTAGTGTTCTTCGAGGAGCGGCCAGGAGTCGCGTCAGTCGGCTGGCGGCGGGTGTTGCATGGAGGATACTGACCGGGAGGGCAATTACCGGTTTGGCCGGGAGGATACTGACCCGGCGGGTACTGACCGGGGTATTGGCCAGGCAACTGGGCTAGCGCCATCGCGCCAGATAAACATAGCAGCAACGGAATCGTTTCCACCCTCATGACTTAATAATGACGCTTTTTTCGATTCCGTGGGGTACAAGGGAAGAAGTAGCCAGTAGCCAGTAGCCAGAATTCAAGGCCGCAGCTGCGCTTGAATAGCGTCCAAGAACCCGGACTCTAGTCGACCGTTGCTAACTACCGCGAGGCCTTCACCGACTGGGAGAACGCCCGCAACCATCGTGTGGTTGCTTACGAAATCGATATGCAAGCCGAGGCGACATACGGCCAACTCACCCCGCATCCGCAGGGTTCCGACGTCTTTCCCGTAGCGTCAAGAAGAGCGCCGGGTGCCCGAAATGAATTTGAATCTGCACATTTTGGGCACTCCTTATCGGTGAAGCCTCGGCTGTTGAGGTATGCCCTCGCGATGGCAACGATTTGATGGCAGCTTCTTTCGAACTCCCGCTCAACGTATTTGTCGGCCACGTTATTCTGGGCGAGGCACCGCGACAGAGAGCAATGCGAGCATAACAAATGCTCTGGTCATCGCTCAGCCTAATTCTGGCTCCTGGCTACTGGCTGCTGGCTACTTTGTTTCACCATCACGCACGGCTCCTCGCAGCGGACGTGTTCAAACTGGATGGTCGAGTGGCTGATCGAAAACCGTTCGCACAGCACGGATTTGATGTTGCGCAGGATTACTTCGCTTGCCGACGGAGGCACGTCGTCGATCAGCACGTGGCAGCTTAGCGCGTGGGCCTGGGAACCGAGACTCCAGATGTGCAGATCGTGGACGTCGATGACGCCCTCTACCTCACGCATGCCGCCTGTGACGTGTTCGAGTTCGATTCCTTTTGGTGATCCTTCCAGCAGGACGTTGAGGGACTCCTGAATAATTCCCCAGCCCGACCACACGATCATCAGGCCTATCAGAATCGACAAGATGGGATCGATTTTCTGCCAGCCGGTGTAATGGATCGCGATGGCGCCCGCGATGATCGCGACGCAACTCATGGCGTCGCCCATCATGTGGATCCACGCGGCGCGGATGTTCATGTCGTGGCCGTGGCCGCCGAGTCTCCACACGATGAACAGGTTCATGGCGAGGCCGAGCGCGGCGACGACGATCATCGTCGACTCGACCACCGGCTGCGGATTTCTCAGCCGCTCATAACTTTCGAAAAAGAGAAACAGCGCCAATACGACCAGCGACACGGCGTTGACGAAGGCGGCCAACACCCCGGCGCGCTGGTAGCCGTAAGTTTTAACGGCGTTTGCAGGCCGGGATTGCAGATAGAATCCGAACGCGGCCAGCAGCAGCGCGAAAGCGTCGGCGAAATTGTGGCCGGCGTCGGAGAGGAGTGCCAGGCTGGAGGCGCGGAAGCCCGCGACCGCTTCGAACACAACGAATCCAAGGGTCAGGATCAGCGATACGATCAGAGCGCGGCCGGTGCCGGCGTGGCTGTGATCGTGGCTATGGGAATGCCCGTGCGCGTGCGAATGATTGTGGCTATGTCCCATCAATTCCATGGTAACGCCAATACACGGGATCCCACAGGCTCAACAGACTGTTTAAGAAAGATCGATTAGCCGCAGATAAACGCTGATAAACGCTGATTGACTGCAAGGGAGGGTCCGGTATGCGATCCGCGTTTATCAGCAGCTAAAATGTTTAGCTTGGGTTTTACTACTTTTTAACAGCGGCCTCGATCGCCTCAAGCTCCTTTCCGGCGTCGGCCCACTTACCCTGGGCGGCGAAATCGCGGTAGCGCTTCAGATGCTGGCGGATTTCTTCTACCCGCGCGTCATTACTTAAAACAGCCGTCGCCGTGGGCGCGGCTCCCGTTGTCGATCTCGTGGTCTGCGGCGGTGCGGCGACTCCTTTTTGAGCCGCATCCAACTGCGCCAGCGCCTGCTCATAGGTATCGGCGTACACCAGCGTATTCCCCATCACCAGAGCGACTTTTTTCAACTGCGGCATCCTGGCCTCGGACGCCTGGATGTAAATCGGCGCCACATATAAGAACGTCTGATCGATGGGCAGCGCCAGGATCTGGCTGCGCAGAACCTTGGACCCCTGCTGGTTCCACAAGGTCAGGTCTTTCGAAATCGTCTGGTCCTGATTAATCAGCGCGTCGATCTGCAAGGGACCCGCGATCACTTCCTGTTTCGGCAAATCGAGGAACATGAGTTCGCCCAGGTGCGGGCCGTCGCAGCGGGCCACCATCAGGCCGATCAGGTTCTGTTTGTTGCGCGGCGTAAACGGCAGCATCAGCAGAAATTCCGGCTTGGTTTCGCCGGGCAGCGTCATCACCATATAAGTAGGCGCAACGGCTTGCGGAGCGACTCCCTGCTCGGCCGTGCCGGTGGCGACATCCCATTGATCGGCGCGATTGTAGAAGGATTCGGGGTCGCGCATATGATAGGTCCGGAAGATTTCCGCTTGCGCGCGGAACAGCACTTCGGGCGACCGGACGTGGGCCCGCAAATCGGCCGGCATGGCCGAGCCGGGCGTGAACAACTCCGGGAACAAATGCTGGTACGCGGCGATCAGAGGATCGTCGTTATCGAAGACATAGAGATGAACGTCGCCGTCGTAGGCGTCGACCGTGGCCTTAATCGAATTGCGGATATAGTTGAAGCGCAGGCCGTTTTCGAGCCCGAGGGACCGCGAATAAGGATGCGATTCGCTGGTGGTATAGCCATCGACGATCCATACCAAGCGGCCGGCTTCGGTGATCACCAGATAGGGATCGGTATCCCAGGTGATGAAACTCGCGAGCTGGCTGAGCCTCTCCGGCACACGGCGGCGGATCATCATCCGGCTCTCCGGCGTCAGCGAATTAGTCAACAAAATATTTCCGTCGCCCTCCGCGATCGCCGCGGCCAGACGCATGCCGAAGGAGGACATCGGAAATCCACCACGGCCTTCGTAACGCGTGTTGACTTCGGACGATCCTCCGTCGTTTTTGGTGGAAGGATAGTTGAACTCGGGCTGCGCGGTACGCACGAAGACCGGCTCGTGCGACGTTTCGGCGAAATAAACTTCCGGCTTGGTGACTTTCAGGCTCGGCGTGAGTACTTCGATGGGCGCGCTTTTTATCAATAATTCCGGCAGTCCGGTCGAGGTGATGCGGCTCGCCTCCGCCAGCACCAGGCCGTAGCCGTGCGTGAAGGTCAGAGCCGAGTTTACCCACAGATGGCGTGCGTCGCCCAACTGATTCAGGTCCAGCTCGCGGGGCGCGAGCAGCACTTGCCGCAAATTTCCGTCGATCGTATAGCGGTCAACGTCGGTATCGGCATAGGTGTACGGACGCAGGGGCTGGCTCTGGCTCAAGGTGTCGTGAAACGCCCGCCAGTCCCACAGGCGCACGTTATCGAGCATCGGGCGATTTTTCGCGAAATCGATGTGGCCCTCTTTTTGCGCTGGAAATTCCGTTTCGTGGGCGCGCCGGTCGATTCCGAAAGCGGAGCGCGTCGCTTCGATGTGGCGGGCGAGAAACGGACGCTCCAGCGCGAGTTCATTGGGTTTCACATAGAGCGAGCTGACCATGGGCGGCAAGGCCCAATCGACGATCAGCACAGCCGCGCAGGCGATGGCTAAGACGCGCCTTCCGGCCAGCACCAAAGCCGCGGCCAGCAGCGCCGCGAATGCTTTGACGGCTTGCATCGGCAGCTCGATATTCTGCTGCACGTAGTCGACGCCGGACATCAGGTTGCCGTGATCGGAGAAGAGATAATCGAAGCGTCCGATCCAGAACTGCGCCGCGAGCGCGATCAGGAAAATCGTGACCAGCGCTTTGAACATTCTGGATTCCAGCGCGCCCAGCGCACGCAGGTCGCGCAGATCGATTTCGGTGCCCCGGCCAAAGGTCGGAAAATCGCGCCGCAACTGCCAGCCGCGCGCGGTGACGTAGTGTACGATTCCTCCGGTCAAGGCGCACGCGGTCACGAAGTTGATCAGCATCGAATACAGAGGCAGTTCGAAAAAATAGAACGAAAGGCTGCGGCCGAAGACCGGATCGGTATAGCCGGAAGTGGTCGAGACGCCTCCGAAAAATCGCGCAACGGTCCATCCGTCGACCACCGATAATGCGACGATCAGCGCCAGGAACGCCAGGCCCAGCGTCGCGAGTCGCGAGTACATCCGATGCTCCCCCAGGCGCGTTTCCGCGTATTTCAAGCCGCGCGCATGAGAGACCCACAAGACGATAAACAAAACGATCCAGGCGGCAAGGCTGGGGCCGTATTGATAAGCCGACATGCGGAGCCAGGTCGGCACCTGTCCGAGTTCGCCCCACCACGCGTAGTCCAGGATCAGGCCGCAGATCGAACGGCTAAACAGTAGAAGGACAATGACAACGCCGATCAGCAACCCTATGCGTTGCCGCGGTCTTCGACTACGAGGGAGCTCGCGCGGGAATTCGATAGCCATGCATCCTCACTGTACACCCGCCGCGAAACTACTTGAATGGTCTGGGCTGACGGCCAAGGTCGTCCGGCCCGCGAATCTCCTGGCCGATGTCCCGGAAGCGATCGACGATCCTTTGAATGGTCCGGTCGCTGATGCGGAAACCCGCCAGAGTATCGTAAAGTTTGCTCGCGGGAAGCCAGGTGGAACCTTTGCCGCTCATGACATCGACGATCGCTTTTTCGAGCGCCGCTGCGCGAACCGCCGTCACGTCTTTGCCCAGGAGCACGGTGGTCAGATCCTCGGCGAATCGTTGGACAGTGGTGCGGGCGGGGCTGCGATCGGCCTTGGCAAGCGCCATCATTTCATCGACAAGCTGATCGCTCAGAGTCTTGCGAGGGGCTTGGGAATCCTTCAGGGCGAGCAGGGTAGATTGAAGGGACTGGGCGGTTAAACCGGCACTCAGCAAGAGAACCAAGCCAAGCAGGCGATTCATGGTTTCCCTTTCAACAGAACATAGACTAAAGCCTGTGAAGGTTAAAGCAGGTGGAAAGTGACTTCGATGGTTGCGTAGACGGCCACGGGTTTGCCGTCCTTCATGCCGGGCTTGAAGATCCACTTCTCGACCGCTTCGATAGCTTTCTGATCGAGGCCCAAACCCAGCGCCTTGGTGACTTTCGGGTCGCGCGGATGGCCGTTCTCGTCGATCACGATCGACAACTGAACCGTTCCCTGCCACTTTGCCTTGCGCGCTTCTTCGGAATACTCGGGTTCGACCTTATGGATAATCGTGGGCTGCGAAACGCCACCGCCGATGCGATAGACGCCGCCGCCGAATCCGCCGCCCGATCCCGGACCTGCGCCCGGTCCTTTGCCTGATCCGACGCCGCCGCCCGATCCAGATCCGATGCCGCCGCCGAATCCCGTGCCGTTCGAAGGCGTGCCCATGTGGCTCAAAGGATCGCCATAAACCGGCGAATTAATGTTCGGAGGAGGGGTATCCGCGATGATGGTGGGAACCATCGGCAGCTTCGCGTCCACGGGATCCACACGCGGAGGAGTAAATTGTTTGTGCGAGATCTGCGGCAGCTTGCCCTTGCTCGCTTCGAGAGGAGACCGCGCGCCGCCACCGCCGCCGCCCTGGTGCGTGACCGGTTTCTGCGGCTGATAATCCGCGATCGGGGGAGCCAGCAGCGTGACATGTTCCTGGATCAGCTTCTGCACCGGCTTCAACGTTCCGAGGAACAAAATGAACGCCACTACGGCGCAATGAATCAGCAGCGAAACGAGTCCGGATTTCGTCTCGTTTCCGTCGTACATCCCACCCAGGGACTTGAGCTCAACAGGCTTCGAAGTCACCTCAAGCGGGGGCAATTTAGGCGGGTTGATCGCTTCCTTAATATCGCGGATAAAAGTGACAATCCACTTCTCCTCGAGCTCAGGAGCGAGCAGCCGGTCTAAGTGATGATCTGGATTTTCAAAGGCCGCTGTTTCAACGTCCTTTAGTTCCTGCTCCGGCACTTCCGTACCCCCAGGGCGTAACACTGGCACGAATTAATGACGCCCACAATTGAACCTACGTTTCCAGTATATAGTATCTTTTTACGTCGCCCAATCCATCTTCAGTCTATCACATAGCAGTTTTCTACAAACTTTGGAATTGAAGAAACGCGGCGGTCTCCATCCACAGCTCATCGAGCACGTCCGTCAGCTCATGCCCGGAGTCCAACAGGCGCAAAGTCACGTTCGGATGACCCTCCGCAAACGCCTTAGAAAGGTCCGCCGGAACCACCTCGTCCTTGATCCCGTGAAGCACCAGCGCGGGCTGACGGAATGCCGGCTCATCTTCATATTTCAGGGCGTCCTCAACTATCTGGTACCCCAGTCCGCGTTCTTCTTTGAAGCCATAGTGGAAAAACGGAATTGTTCCCCGGTGCCGCCAAAGTTCCAATTCGTGATCTGAATACCGGGCCCTCCATCGCGTTGGAAACTGGAACGCCGGCGCCAGCAGCACCAGCTTGTCTACTTGGACGCTTCTGGCGGCATAAAGTGCCGCCAGATATCCGCCTAGGCTGGAGCCCATGAGCACCGCCGGCTCGCCGCCGACGGCCCGGTCGATCACGTTCAACTGCCCGGTGATGGTGAGCCCTTCGAAATTTCCTTCATCGAGCTGAGGGGCATTGAAGGGCACGCCCAGTTCGCGAAATTTTTCGGCGAAAAAGCGCGCCTTGCCGGACTGCGGGCTCGATGCGAATCCGTGCAGGTAAACAATTCTCATTTGTCGGGCTTGCCGTCACCCGAATCGAATTTAATATCGCTGGATGCTCCGAATTTTTTGAAGTTGGAGTAGCTGAACTGATTTTCCGCGTCGACCCTGCCTCCGCGCGTTTCGCGGTGCTCGGTCTTCACGGGCAGCAGCGCTCCGTAGGCGCTCATCGCGTAATCGATGGACGCTTCTTCTCTCACTCGATCCGGAAGCTCGCCCTGGATGGCCACCATGGTGATGCGCACGGGCACAAAATTGTCGCTGCGCACCCACAATTCACCCTCGATGCGCAGATGCTTCACCTGGTCGTTGCGCTTTTCATCGATCACCGTCACCGCCTCCGGGCCGTCGATCTGCCGGTATCCCAAGACCCGGACGCTCTGGCCGTTCAGCGTAGCGGACGCTTTCAGATTGAACTCATACCGCTCCATATTGCGGCGCGTGAAAAGAAGCAACGCCTGGCCGTAGTCGGTGACGGCACCCAGCAGACCGTATTTTTCGAACTGTTTGAGCAACTGTTTTTTTCGCGCCTCGTCCGTCGCGGTGATGGCCTTGGCCAGCGCCTGCTGCGCCTTTTTCGTATCCTCAATTTTCTTGCCGTCGACTGAGGTCACCTGCCGAAGCTCGTGCAGCGAGCTCGCGTCGGCGCTCGAAAAGGCCGTGAACCCGTATTCAGAAATGATGGTCCGCTCCTGCCATTCCGGTGGAGGAGGCGCTCCGTTTCCTACTCGGGGATGGAAGCGGCTTTGCGGCTTGATCGCTTTCTGGTGCAGCGTTTCCTCGCCCAGCACCTCGGGAGCGAGCCTCTGAAACGCCTCGGCCTCTTCGGACACGCGAGCAGTCATTTTTTTCGTCAGCTCGTCGGCGCGGAGGAGAGGGATCAGTAATAGGATGCACAACTGCCGCATTCTTCGAGCATAGCGGACCCTACGGGTTGATTGGTTTGGCGCTGAGGCGCGCGAGCCATTCTTTCTTCTTATCCCTTAACAAGTCGTTCCACGCCATGGGAGCCAGATCGTCGTCGAGCTTTTCCAGCACTTCATAGCGGAACGCCGCTTCGCCGTGAGCGTTCCATTCGGCTTGCAGGCCTTTGTTCATGTGCAATCCGTTGCGGAGGGTAAACAACAGCGCGTTCTTGGCCGCATTCAAATCGGGAGTCGCGTCGACCCAGACGGGTCCGTTCTCGGCGAAACGGACGGAGAAAGTGCCGCGGGGGATTTTGCGGTTCTTGTATTCGGCGATGGCCTCTTTTTTGTTCATATTAAACGAAGGATGATTAGCGGTCCGGAAAGGGCATCGATATCTCGCCGTCCGTGGGCGTCGCGTAGGATGAGCACGTCGCCGGCATCAAGGACGTACACAATCACATATTCCCCGACAGGAAAACTGCGGCTCCCGCGGCCGAAGTCTTCTTCACGCGAGCGGCCGAGGTAGGGAAAGCCAGCCAGCGTGAAGAGTCGGTCCGTCAGCGTGTCGATAAGGCGATTGGCGATTTCGATGCTTCCGCTCTCCTTGGCGACGTAATACCAGATGTCCGCCCGCGCTCCTTCACTTCGGCTGCGAGTTCGCGCATGGATTCCTGGTTGATCGCGCGACCTTCTCCGCCAGCTAACGACGATTTGGAATCATTCAGATTCACCAGAAATTCGGCCCTCCGCCGCTCCCGTTCTTCCCACAACGCAAGCGCCTCCTGGACGGCTTCTTGTTCGGTACGGAGGCGGCCGCTCTCGATAGCCCGGCGGGCGAACGCCTCTTGGTCTGAGGTGAGCTGTACTTCCATGACTCTTAGAGTACCTCCTGTCGTATCATGAAAGTTCCCGATCATGATTCGTAATTTTCGCGGGTTTGCGCCTCAGGTCGCGCCATCCGCATACATCGATCCTAGCGCGCAGGTCATCGGCGACGTCGTTATTGGCGAGCGTTCGAGCATATGGCCGTGCGCCTCCTTGCGCGGCGATACGGCTCCGATTCGTATTGGCGAGGAGGTTAGTATTCAGGACAATTGCGTCCTTCACGCCGACATTGGATTGCCTTTGACGATCGGCGATCGCGTCACAGTGGGACATCTGGTCATGCTGCATGGATGCACCATCGAGGACGACACGCTAATTGGCATCGGCTCGATTATTTTGAATGGCGCGAAGATCGGCAAAGGGTCCGTGGTCGCGGCGGGAGCGCTGGTTCCCGAAGGAATGGAAGTTCCTCCGTCGACCTTGGTGATGGGGGTCCCGGCAAAGGTAAAACGCTCGGTCACGCCGGAGGAGCAGATGAGATTCGCGGAGGGTGTGCAGCATTACGTTGAGAAGGCAGCGGTGTATCGTGAATCCAATTAAGGCCGTTAAGGGGACGCGCGATATTCTGCCTCCGTCGAGCTCGGTCTGGAATCACGTCGAGGCTGTCGCCCGGGAAGTCTTTCGGACGTATAACTATCTCGAAATTCGCACGCCTATTTTTGAGGAGACGGCGCTGTTTGCGCGCGGAGTCGGCGAGGATACGGACATCGTCGGCAAGGAAATGTACACGTTCCCCGATCGCGACGGGACGTCGCTGACGCTGCGGCCGGAGAATACGGCTTCGGTGATGCGAGCTTATATCGAACACCGGCTGGACCAGATTCCGGGGGTGAAAAAGTATTACTACATCGGACCGATGTTTCGGAGAGAGCGCCCGCAAAAGGGGCGTTTCCGGCAGTTTTATCAGATCGGCGCGGAAGCGATCGGGTCCGATTCGCCGGTGGTCGATGCCGAGGTGATCGAGATGGTGGTGGAGGTCCTGAAGCGGTCGGGGATCGAAGGGTTTCACCTGATCATCAACTCGGTGGGCGATCACAAATGCCGGCCGGCGTACATGGCTCTTTTGAAGGAGAAGCTGAAAGACGTCGCGCCGACCATGTGTACGGATTGCCAGCGCCGCGCGGTGACGAATCCTCTGCGGGTGCTGGATTGCAAAGTGCCGGAGGACCAGCCGATTATCGATGCTCTGCCGTCGATCCTCGATCATTTATGCGAGGAATGCACGGCGCATTTCGCTTCGGTGCGGGCGCATCTGGATGCGCGAGGCATTCCTTACGAAATTCGTCCGAGGATGGTTCGCGGCCTGGATTACTACATGCGGACGACGTTTGAGATCACGCATGGGGCCCTGGGCGCGCAGAATTCGGTGCTTGGCGGAGGGCGCTACGACGGGCTTGCGGAGTCATTGGGCTCGAAGGTCGCGGCACCGGGAATTGGATTTTCGATTGGCGAAGATCGACTGGTGATGAGCGTCGAGGCTGCGCATCCGGATTTACACAACCCGGTGGTCGATGTTTTTCTGGCCACGATGGGCAAAGCGGCGGACTTACACGCTGGGGAGATCGCGGCGGAGTTGCGCGACGCCGGCCTGGTGGTGGAGCGCAGTGTTGATAAGAAGTTGACGCGGGCTTTGGAGGTCGCTAATAAAATCGGCGCGCGATTTGCGCTGATTCTTGGAGACAACGAGATCGCTCAACAGAGATACTTATTGAAGGACATGTCGTCCACAGTGCAGGAGTCGCTTTCGCGCGACCAGCTCGTGGGCCGGATAAAAAAATAATGGAATCTGTACCTCTCGATTTTCTAGGTGACCTGCGCCGCACGCATACCTGCGGGGAGCTGCGCGCCTCCGATGACGGCAAACGAGCCATTCTTATGGGGTGGGTGCATCGCCGCCGCGATCTGGGCGGAGTGGTGTTCATTCATCTGCGCGACCGCGACGGCGTGACGCAGCTCGTATTTAATGAGTCGATCGATGCGGAGCTGCATAAGAAAGTCGAACTGCTCGGCGCGGAGTACGTGATCGCGGTGGAGGGCGTCGTCGAAGGGCGGTCGGCGGACACTGTGAATCCGACGATCCCGACGGGCGAGGTCGAAGTGGCGGTCGAGAAGCTGTGGATTCTGAATACGTCGCGCACGCCTCCGTTTCCGATGGAGGAAGCGGTGGATGTGAAGGAAGAGTCGCGGCTGAAGTATCGGTACGTCGATTTGCGGCGTCCGCATATGCAGCGGAATATTATTTTGCGGTCGAAGGTTTCGTTCGCGGTGCGTCAGACGATGGTTGCGAACGGATTCCTGGAGATTGAGACGCCCTTTTTGACGCGCTCGACTCCGGAGGGCGCCCGCGATTATCTGGTGCCGAGCCGCGTGAATCCGGGGACTTTTTACGCGCTGCCGCAATCCCCGCAGATTTTCAAGCAGTTGCTCATGATCAGCGGGTTCGACAAGTATTTCCAGATTGTCCGCTGCTTCCGCGATGAGGATCTGCGCGCCGACCGGCAGCCTGAGTTTACGCAGATCGATATCGAGATGTCGTTCCCGCAGCCGGAACAGATTTTCGAAATGGTGGAACCGCTGGTGGTCGCGGCTGCGAAGGCGGCCGGCTACGATATTCCGCAGCCGTTTCCGCGGCTGACGTACGCGCAGGCGATGTGGAGTTACGGAACCGATAAGCCGGACTTGCGGATTCCTCCGTTTTACGCCGTTGAAGATTTGTTTCCGGGCGCTGGGTTGACCGCGGAAGGCATGCCTCTGGTGGCGATGCGGATTCCGAAAGTCGGTCCGATCACGCGCAGCCAGAGTGATCTGTTGCGCGATTTCGGTAAAGAGCGTGGGCTACGCGTTTTCGGCGATATGAAGCGGCTGGACAAAGATTTTCCGGAAGCGATGGCCGCAGTGCGCGGGAGAATCGGCGCGCAGGAAGACGATTTATTGATGCTGGCCGGGTGGGGCCGGGAGCCGGAAGGGCAGATCCCCGAATACACGGTTTTGCAGGCTTGCGGACAACTTCGTCTGCACGCTGCGCAAAAATATAACGATAAGCACAAGCTGCTGGATCCTTTGAATTTCCAGTTTTTATGGGTGCTCGATTTCCCGATGTTTGAGTGGGATGAGGAAGAGAAGCGCTGGAATGCGGCGCATCATCCGTTTACTGCGGTTTATGACGAGGACCTTGAAAAACTGACGACCGATCCGGCGCGGTGCCGCTCGAAGGCTTACGATCTGGTGTTGAATGGCACCGAACTCGCGTCGGGGTCGATTCGTATTCACCGGCGCGATGTTCAGTCGAAGGTTTTTTCGGCGCTGGGGTTCTCGGAAGAGGAAGCAAAGAAGCGGTTCGGATTTTTGCTGGAGGCGCTGGAATACGGAGCTCCGCCGCACGGAGGGATCGCATTAGGCCTGGACAGACTTGTGGCTTTGCTGGCGGGGGAAACTTCGATTCGCGAAGTGATTCCGTTTCCGAAAACCGCCAAGGGCACCGACTTGATGTGCGATGCCCCCAGCGAAGTTCCTGAAAAGAATCTCCGCGACCTGGGTATCTCCCTCCGCAAAAAATAGCTCGTTAGTGGAGCGCTCCTACCGTTTATTTGCCCGCAACGGCGTGGGTCATCGTACTTTAACGTTGGGACGAAGGGAGAGCTTCGAAGACTTGCACCCTCGCTCTAGTGGACCGGGATACGACGCTGTGACCGATCTCTTGACTGTATTGTGCAGGAGGGATCGCGGGGTCGAAGTGCGTGAAAGCGCTAAGTGATTGAGGGGAGTCGAGTAACGGTTCAGAAATTTCATGGGAAGAGGCGATTCACAATAATGATGACGAGCGTTTTGGCGGTGTTCGCGCTGAGTCTCGTTGCCGGTGGGACAATCTCAAAGAGGTAACTCGGGACACGACTTATCACCTAATTCTTCGCGATGGCCGGTGCATAAAAGGAAACCTGATTTCGTCCAACGACCAGAAAGTCGTGATGGATTCTGGGATCGCTCAGCGAGCGGACGTGTTGAGTATCCAGGACATCGGACCTTACGTAGTCTCGTCGGTTCCTGTTTACAGCGGTAGAAGTTCATGGGCCGACGTTAAGGGTCCGGAGCGGGCGATCTTCTCGTTGTGACAAAACGCGACGAGCAGCGAAGGTTCGAATGGCCGGAAATTCTGGATGACCGCATCATTTTCAAGGGTAAAGAGTTGGAGAAGGCGGACGTAGCAACGGTATCCTATATTCGATTCAAGCCGCTGACGAGCAGGGAGGAGTATGTTCACCACGAGAACGTTGATCTATTGGCTCCAAGACTTTGGTTCAAAGGATTACTGCTCGGGAAGATCAGCGTGACGTTTTACGACTCCGCGATGGCGGAGGACAACTGGGCTCTTGTATGCCGCTAGGAATGACCGCTCCCGGTGGTCGCGGCTCTTTAGCGCCGTGTATCCACTCCCTGGCGGTCGCGGCTCCGTCGAACTGCGACCAACCCGGGCTGGGGTAATTATGCCTTAACGGGCTTGTCCGAGACTTTCCACTTTTTCTCATCGAAGTAGAGGACTTTACCCTGGCGATAGGACTCTACGGCCATGGTGATCAGGACTTGCGCACAGGCGCCGGTTTCTACGCTCAGGTGCGGTTTTTCGCGGGTATGCATGCAGCTCAGGAAATTGTTGATGTGGGTCGCCATCGTGTCAGTCTTTTCGACTGGAATTTTGACCTCTTCGACGCCGAATTTGTAGCCTTCGAACATGGGAGTTACTACCGGCGGAGCGTCGCGGTCGGCGCCGCGTTTTCGCGAAACCTCGGGCTTCAGCGTGATGTGATCCGTGGTGCTTTCGAATTGGCCGTTATCCACCATGATGATGCTGCCTTCGTGGCCGCGGATCAGGCCCGGGATGTGCTGCGAGTTCGCCATCGAGGAGCTGAGGACCAGCGAGTGGCCTTCGGCGTATTCGCCCACCAAGTGAAACGTGTCCGGCACTTCGCGCTTGTATTCGAACTTGGGTCCGCCGTATATCCCGCCGGACGCCATTACTTTGTGCGGGAACTGCGGCTTATCCCAGCAGATGTTCAGAGGCGCGACCACGTGGTAGAAAAGGTCCGTCGCGATGCCGCCGGAATAATCCCAATACTTGCGGAAACGGAAGAAGCGGTCGGCGTCGAAAGGATGCGCGGGGGCTTTCCCCAGCCACATTTTCCAGTCGATGTAATCCTCGCCCTTGCCGTCCGGACCGGCGGCTTCATCGATGGTATAGTTCCATTCGCCCTCCACCGAATCGCGATGATAAGAACCCTGGCTCATGATCATTTTTCCGATCATGCCGTCGGCGATGGCCTTTTTCGCCTTCCACCACTGGTCGGCAGAGGTGGTCTGCGAACCGACCTGGAGCACGCGGCCGGTTTCCTTTACTGTCGCGACCAGTTGGCGCGCTTCGTCGATGGTGTGGCACATCGGCTTTTCGAGATAGACATCCTTGCCGCTATCCATCGCTTCCAGAGCTATGCGGGCGTGCCAGTGATCCGGCGTGGCGACGATCACGGCATCAATATCCTTGCGATTAATAATCTCGCGGTAATCGAGATAGCCGTCGCACTTGTGGCGTTCCTTATTCTTGTTGACGCGCTTCTGATAGGTGTCGGCAACGGCGACGATCTGGCAGGAGTTGTTTTTTTCGCCGATCGCGGCGAAGGAGTTGGCGTCGCCGCTGCCTCGTCCGCCGACGCCGATCACTCCGATGGTGATGCGGTCATTGGCGCCGAGCACGCGTCCGCTGGAACGGGCGCTCGAGCTTTTAGAGGCTTTGGGTGAAGCGAGCGCGGCACTCGCGGTTCCTAAAGCGACGCTGACGGCGCTGGCTTTGCGCAAAAAATCCCGGCGATCGAGCGAATTGTTATCGGAAGACATCGTGGCTCCTTGGATGAGAGTGTTTCGGATTCAGTTTACTCCTCTCCACGGGGCTGCGGCAAACAGAGAGGGTGGGATTATTCCATTCGTAAGATAATGGCGGGATCGATTCTGGTGGCGCGGCGGGCCGGGAAATAACAGGCTAGCGCGGCAGCGGCGGCTAAAACCGCGGCGGCGCCGAGAAACGCGATTGGATTCAAAGAATCCGTACCAACCAGCACGCTCTTCAACAACGAGGTGGTCGCGGCCGCTCCGACCGTACCCGCGACAATTCCAAGGCCGGTTGGGAGCATCCCGCGTAAGATCACGTCTCGCAACAAGGCTCCGCTGGTTGCTCCGAGGGCCATCCGTAACCCGAACTCGCTCCGCCGCTGGGTCACCGCGTACGCATTGACGCCATAGATACCCAGCACGGCTAGAATCAGGGCCACAAGCGCGAAGGAGGCCATCAGCCCGGTTTCAAATCGCGGCTGGGCAAGCTGGTTCGCGAGCATTTGCTCAAGGCTTCCGACTTGCTCCACCGGTTCTTCCTTATCGATACTCAGGAACGCGTTGCGAACCGCGGACGCGAGCACGGCGGGATTACCGGACGTGCGCGCGGCAAACCACACTCCGCGCGAAAACGGATTCTGCGGAAGCGGAACATAAATCATCGGCTTTGGACTCGCTGCGAGGTCCGACACTTTTACGTTATCTACCACGCCGACAATCTGCAACTTCACCGTCTGCGCGGCGTCCCGTCCGCGGACGGGGCCGTTGACGAGGATTCGCCGGCCGATGGGATCTTCGTTGGGAAAAAAGTGAGCGGCCAGGGCCTCGGTTACGATCGCCACGGGCAGCGCGTTCTCATTATCCGACGGCGTGAAGAAACGGCCGCGGATCAGTGGGGTCCTCAACACCTGGAAGTATTCCGCGTCGACCGCGGCATAAAACGCGCCGGGCCATTCGGTGGTGGGCCGGGCGGAATCTTCCCGGTCGAAAAGGGTTTCCATGTTGCTCAAAAGCGGCAGGCTGGTTCCTAAGCTCGCGCTTTGAACGCCCGGTAGGCCGTGAATACGGTCCAGGCTGGCGCGATAGAAGCGCAGTGCCTGAGCGGCGTTATATTTCGAGGAGGGCAGAAATATGCGCACAGTCAGGACGTCCGAGGGATCGAACCCGAGCGAGACCCTGGTGAGATTCCGCAAGCTGGAGACCATGAGCCCAGCGCCGGTAAGCAGGACCAGCGCGGCGGCAACCTCAGCTCCGACGATGATTTGCCGCGTACGCTGGCTGGCTCGTCCGGCGGTGTTTCCCCGACCGGATTGCTTAAGCGATGTCTGTTGCTGCGAACGTGCAATTCCCACGGCGGGGGCTAGACCAACCAGAATCACTGTTACCAAAGAGAGTGCCAGACTGAACCACACCACAGGCATGCTGAACCCGATAGGATCGCCTGGAATCGCGGTCGCAGGGACGAATTTCGGCGCTGCACGTATCAGTGCCCACGCGATCGCCAATCCGAGGAGACCTCCGGAAACGGCCAGAAGCGCGCTTTCGGTAAGAAGCTGCTGAACCAGGTGGCGCGCGGTAGCGCCCAGCGATATTCGCACGGCGATCTCTTTCTGGCGGGCGGCGGCGCGAGCCAAAAGCAGGCTCGCAATGTTGGTGCAGGCGAGCAGCAAGACCAGTCCGACGGCGCCGGACAAAAGGAGGAGGCGCATGCGAAACGTCCTGTTCAGAAGGCGCTCCTTCAAGTCTTCGACCTGCATGGTCAATCCGCGGTCGCTTTTCGGATAGGCTTCTGCCAGCGCGCGGGCGATTACGGTGACCTCCGATGCCGCATCAGTCCGCCCTCGCGTCAATCTGGCGACCACCACCAGATTGTGGAAATCGCGCTCGTGTACATTCAGCGAGACCGGGATCCACAGATCGTGCGGGCGCCACCAAAAACGAAAATCGTTCGGCATTACGCCGACAATGGTGTAGGGCACCGAATCCACACGGAGGGTGCGGCCTAGGACGTTCGGATCCGCTCCGAGATCCTGCTGCCACAGGCGGTAACTCACGACCACTGAGTGCGCGGCGTTCGCCGGATTATCCAGACCGTCCTCATCCGGCAGAAAGGTCCGCCCGAGCAGCGGTTTGACGCCTAAGGTTCGAAAAAAGTTTGCGGTGACTCTAGCTCCGCCGAGTTGCCGGGGGCGGTCTCCGCCAAGAACCACGAAGGAAGTCGGCATCCAGGCCGCCGGATCCGCCAGGCTTTTCGACTGCGCGCGCAGATCCATGAAATCCGCCGGCGATACGTTGGTCATCGTGCCCTGGGGATCGTAAGTCCATATGAACACAAGCTTTTCGGGGTCCTGATAACGAACCGGATGCAGCATCATGGAATCCACGACGCTGAACATCGCCGAATTCGCGCCGATTCCAAGGGCAAGCAGCAGAATGATGGAGCTAGTCAGCGCGGGGGTTTTGGAGAATATCCGCGCCCCGAAACGCGCGTCCTGTAGAATCGATCCCATCCAATCAGCTCCTTCGGAAACTCGGCGGCCAGTCTGGGCCGGAGCAGATCATTGGGATAGGACGACCGGACGGTCCGGAATTTGGCGTCTTTGTGGGGGCCAGAAAGCCCGGCACCAGATCAGCCAAGCGGCCAGTTGGGTCAAGTTAAGGAAGAGATTGAATGCCGCGATAAAGCCACCGGGTGGAGCGAAGTGCCTTAACCCCAACGAAACCGAGGTACCGGTCACCAGGATTCCCAAGCCGATGCTCACGGCCAGAATCTGAGGGTCGCGCTTTCTGGATTGAATGAGAGCCCCCCAAAGAATAACATTCATGATGGCAGCTCCGAAGTTCAGGAGCTGGCTGGTGCTGTTATACCAAGCCACCTTGGGAAACGGCTGAAAAGTCGGATGAAACAGCAAAAAGGGGAGCACGATCATCGCCAGGACCGTCCCGCTGAGCATTCGCCCGATAAACGTCTTCGCGCTACCGGCTACCATGTAAATCAGCACGGCCACGAGAACAAAACGCAGCAGATCCTCAATTACATCGTTGTTCCAGTAGAGCCTCGCATAGAGACGGCTTGCCTCAGTCGATTGACCAACCTGCGTCGTGCCGTGCAGATGCAGGTCCGCAAAGGTCAACGTGATGGTCGCTAACAACTCATAAGAGACATACAGGAGAACAACCCAGAATTTCCGAGTGGGACCGAGCAAAAGAAAAACGACCAAAAGAAGGAGGGCGACGCCGCACCCTACACCGAGTACAGGCGCTAAAACATCGTAGAATTGAGTCACTCGATAGAACTCACTCTCCTGGATTCCGCCCTTGCGAACGGAAGGGCCTCACAAGGGTGGGAGACCCAACTGCATCCAGCTTGTTTTCCAGGAGAGAGCTCTTGCGCCCCTAAATTTTTCTTAGGAAAGCAAATTGGTACATCCGCCAGCAACCGGTCCGACCGCGTTTGTTTCTCCGCCAGCAACTGGTCCGACTGCGTTCGTTTCACCACCAGCAACCGGCCCAACCGCGTTTGTGCAGCCGCCGGCGACCGGTCCGACCAAAGCATAGAGAGAGCTTCCATAGGAACCCGCACTCGCGATAAGTGCAATGCCAATAACTGTGCAGATTGTAGCACAGGGAAGTAAAGTAGCCCGCAATTTTGTCATATTTTTTCCAAGTGTGAATCGTTTAAAGATGCTAACCCAGTACTCCTGCTGAGGAGGCACTAAGATCAACACCTTATACTAGCCGAAGGACTAAGGTACTATGGACTAGGATTAATCCGTAGTACCCAAGTTGTACTGAAACGACTTGGAGTTAAAAATCACAGAAAGCCTCTTGGAGGCTAGTTAGTACTGGGGGTTTGGCGGCGAAACAAGCGGATGACTTGGAGGAGTGCGATATAAATATTCACGAAACCAAGGCCGGTTACGAGACCTTTAAACGAAGGTTCATCCCAGATCGATTCGATATTGGGGTTAATTCCCTGGAAATAGTTGAGTGTCCAGGAGTCGAGCCAAGGGATAACAACCAGAAACAGACCGACTTCGAAGGCGAAGACCGCAAAACAGAAGGTCAGCAGGCGGCCTTGCCAGCGATTCCGGGGAACGGGAGGGGTTTCGACCGGTACGGGGTTGTCGGGAAGAGGGCTGCCTGGGGTCATTTATTTAGGAAAAAGCTCGCTTTGTTCAGGATAGCCTGACCACACGTAGTCCTGAGAATGGCGGGCATTGCGTACTGGTTCAAAACTGAAGCGGTGCAATGTGGTCGGTCCGAATTTTTCCAACGCCGCGAGGTGATCCGGCGTGCCGTAACCTTTATTATTGGAAAAACCGTAGCCGGGGAACACTTGATCCCACTGAGCGAGCGCCGTGTCGCGCGCGGTCTTGGCCAATATCGATGCGGCGGCGATCGAGAAGCTCAGTGAGTCTCCATGGATGATCGCCCGCTGAGACAAGGGCAGATCTACCGTTACCGCGTCGATCAAGAGAAAATCCGAAGGAGTGCGCAAACGCTCCACGGCGCGGCGCATGGCCATCCGGGACGCTTGGAGAATATTGACACGATCGATTTCAAAGGCGTCGGCTCCGGCGACGGCCCAAGCCGTAGCGCGCTCCCGGATTCGTTCCGCCAGTACTGCGCGGCGCTCCGGATCGAGCTGCTTGCTGTCGTCGAGCCCGCGGATCTGGCGCGCAGGGTCCAGCACGACAGCCGCGGCGAAGACGGGACCGAACAATGCCCCGCGGCCAGCTTCGTCGACACCGGCGATGGTGCAGTACCCGGCGGATCGGGCGGCGCGCTCGTAGCGGCTGCTGGGCATCAACTCTTATTTTAGTTACGTGCGCTCTCGAAGGCGGGCGGCTTTGCCCTTCAACGCGCGCAGGTAATAGAGCTTGGCGCGGCGGACACGTCCGGTGCGAACCAGATCGATATGATCGACCACGGGAGCGTTCAGAGGGAAAATGCGCTCGACGCCCTGGCCAAAGCTGACTTTGCGGACGGTAATGCTCTCGCCCATGCCGGTGTTGTGCTGAGCGATGACCACGCCTTCGAACACCTGCAACCGTTCCTTGTCGCCTTCCTTAATCTTCACATGGACCTTGATGGTGTCGCCGGGCCGGTAATCTGGGTGCGCGGTTTCGCGTTTATTCTTGTTCAGGATTTTCGTCATCACTGCGTTTTGCATGGTCTTGTTCTCCAACAAATCTCGTTAAATCGGGCCTCACGCGGGCCGTTTTTTCGGCTGCGGCGCGCTGCCTCCACTTCCGGATCTCCTCGTGGTTTCCACCGACGAGGACCTCCGGAACGGTCCATCCTCTAAACTCCGCCGGACGCGTATACTGCGGGCAGTCCAGCAAACCTTCCTCGCCGAACGATTCCGCTACGGCCGAGTTTTCATTTCCCAACACTCCGGCGATTAACCGCGCCGTCGCGTCGATCACGACTGCCGCCGGCAATTCGCCGCCGCTCAGCACAAAATCGCCGATCGACAACTCCCGGTCGGCCAGATGCTCGGCGACGCGCTCATCCACGCCCTCGTAGCGGCCACAGATCAGCAGCAATTCGTCCAGCTTGCTGAACTCCCTGGCCCGCGCCTGGTCGAACTTCGCACCCTGCGCCGAGAGCAAAATCACTTTCTGCCCCGAACTTCGTTGCGGCCATATAGATTCCACCGCCTCAAAAATCGGGCCGGCTTTCAGCAGCATGCCTTCGCCGCCGCCGAACGGCCGATCGTCCACCGTCCGATGCCGGTCGCGCGTCCAATCGCGCAAGTCGTGCACGCGGATTTCGATCAATCCCGCCGTCCGGGCCTTGCCGACTACACCCTGCTCGAAGGCAGCCCGGAAAAAATCCGGAAAGATCGTCAGGACGTGAAAAATCACTTATCCAAAAGTCCCTCGGGCAATTCCGCCCGGATGGTCTTGGCCGCCACGTCGATTTCCTTGCAGATCGATAGCGTGAACGGAACTAAAACCTCGCCGCCCCGGTCGAGCGTCACATCCAGCAGAGGCCCGCCGCCATAATCCTCAACGGCGCGAACCAGCCCTACCTTCTCCTTACGATTCCAGAGGGCGCAGCCGATCAAATCGGCGTGCGAATAAGCGCCTTCCTCAGGCAGCTCCCGCTCCGAATCCGCAACCAGGACGTCGGCCCCTTCCCAGTGCTCCGCATCCGAGATCGAATCGATCCCTTCAAACTTGAACACCGGGCGGCCGTCGTGCCACCAGACTCGCTCGATGCGGGCCGAACGGGTTTTCCCGTTTGCCCGCTCGAGCGTCACTTCCTTCAATTTCTCTGCGCGCCCTGGATGCGGCGAATAAATCTCGCCGCCCAGTTCGCCTCGATTTCCCCATGCCCGGAACAAGCGTCCGACTGCAACCACTTTATTCCAGAATCTCCAGCGTAAAGCGGCGATTCAATTTCATGCCCGCCGCACCGAGCAACGTTCGGATGGACCGAGCGGTCCGCCCTTGCTTGCCGATCACCTTGCCTAAATCGGTGGGCGCGACGCGCAATTCCAGAACCGTCACCTGCTCGCCCGCAATTTCGCGGACCGCGACTTCTTCTGGAATATCCACCAGCGCTTTCGCGATTTCCATCACCAGATCTTTCACCCGTTTTCACCCTCCTACTTGCACCGATTCTAGCAGGTAACCGGATGCGGATGAATTAAACGGCTGCCGGAGCAGGATTATTTTTCATCAAACGCGCGACGGTACTGGACGGTTGGGCGCCATTTTTCATCCAGTGCTCAATGCGGTCGTGCTTCAATTTTACCGATGCAGGCTTCTCCACAGGATGGTACGAACCCACCACTTCCACGGCGCGGCTATCCCGGGCGCGTTCCTTATCAATCACCACCACGCGATAGCTCGGCTTCTTTTTGGCGCCGAATCGCGCCAGACGAATCATCAACATCAACAGACTCCTATGTCTCGTTATCTGTACAACCTATTGTGGACCAAATCCCATGCCGGGCGGTAACTTCAATTTCCCGAGCCGTTTGCCCAGGAATCCTCCACCACCCGAAAAACTCTTCATCATCTTCCGTGCCTGTGCATATTGTTTGAGCAGGGTGTTCACTTCCTGAACGGAAGTCCCGCTGCCTTTGGCGATCCGCCGGCGGCGCGCGCCGTTTATAATCATGTGATTATTGCGCTCTTTGGGCGTCATCGAATCGACAATCGCCACCAGGCGTGTAATCTCATTGTCGTCGACCTTCATGTTCTTCAGGTCTTTCATCGGCCCGATCTGGGGCATCATCCCCAGCAGGGATTCGAGCGGACCCAACTTCTTCAACTGCTTCATCTGATCGCGGAAATCGGCGAGCGTGAAATCGTCGTCGAGCAGCTTGCGCTGCATCTCCTCCGCCTGTTTCTGATCGATGTTGTCCGTAACTTTCTCGATCAGGCTGAGCACATCTCCCATGCCGAGAATGCGTTCCGCCACGCGGTCCGGATGGAACGGCTCCAGCGCATCCGATTTTTCGCCCACGCCGACGAACTTCAAAGGCTGGCCCGTGACAGACCGGATCGACAAGGCCGCGCCGCCGCGCGCATCACCGTCCATTTTGGTTAGAATGACGCCGGTAATGCCGAGACGTTTGTGAAACTCGTCCGCGGATTTGACCGCGTCCTGCCCGGTCATCGCGTCGGCGACGAACAGGATCTCACTAGGGTTCAGCAGATCTTTGAGCTGCGTCAACTCCGTCATCAACTCGTCATCGATGTGTAAACGGCCGGCGGTGTCGACCAGCAGCACATCTCGCCCGGTTTGCACGGCTTCCTTGCGGGCGGAACGCGCCAAGTCGAGAGGCTTGGTCTCCTCCGGAGTGCCTTCGTAAATCGGAACCTTCAGGTCGCGAGCCAGTACGCTCAACTGCTTGCGGGCGGCGGGCCGATATACGTCGACAGAGACCATTAGCGGCGACTGGGAGTTCCTGGTCAGGTAGCGCGCGAGCTTGCCGGTCGAAGTCGTCTTACCGGATCCTTGCAAGCCGACAATCATGATGACGCTGGGGGGCTCATTCGCCATCCGCAGCTTGGCTTGATGTGTGCCCAGCATCTTGACCATCTCGTCGCGGACGATCTTGATGACCTGTTGGGTGGGCGAAAGGGCGGTGAGCACTTCCTGTCCCATGGCTTTTTCGCGGACGGCTTCAATGAACTGCTTGGTGACCCGGAAATGCACGTCGGCCTCAAGCAGCGCGACGCGGATCTCGCGCAGCGCGGCGTCCATATTTTCCGCCGTGAGTTTTCCTTCTCCACGCAGGGTCTTAAAAACCCTCTGGAGTTTGTCGCTTAAATTCTCAAACATGATTTACCCGCGGACTGGTCGCGCGGGTGGGAGCCATTCGGAAGGCTAATTTGTATTGTAGCGCAGACGCGAGCTCGTGAGAGAAATCCCAGTCCCCCACACTATTCTTGCGTCCACACTCTCGCGTTCAGAGCCGCGACCAGCGGGAGTCGGTCCGCTCCAAATATGAAGTTCACATTGTCGTCGAAGCTCAAGATAAGGCGGAATTCGTCATGAATCAACTGAAATCGGCGTCCAGCCGCCTGCCAAATTTCCTCGGATTCGATGATCCCACCACGAACGGTGGGCACGTCATGGAAGTACATGCAGATCGTTTAATGAAGAAAGTATTCGGCGTGCGATAGCTTACGTCGCCGAGGGACAGGGTCAGCTTATGTTTGTGTTCGAGGCTGACCGCTCCCGCTGGTCACGGCTCTGAAGGCCCGGCTCTATGAAGTCTGGTGCCCTTTACGGCCGATTCAAATACTTTTGATATAGGCGCGTCTGTTTATTCGACAGGTCGACTTCTTTACCCTTGATATACAGCGCCTTTATCTGCGTCGGCGTCTCTAGAGGATCGCCGGTGACGAGCATCAAATCGGCCCATTTTCCTTTTTCAATCGACCCCATTTTGTCGCCCTCGCCCCAGATTTCGGCTGCGTTGATGGTGATCGCTTTCAACGCCGCGTCGTACGGCAAGCCGTACGCGACCGCGCGAGCCGCGTTGTAGGGCAGGTTGCGCGAGAACTCGTTATCGAACGTTCCGAACGCGATTTTTACTCCGGCCTTATAGAATTCGCCGGGAAGCGACTCTGCGTAATCGTAGGGAGCGTCCTGATTCTCGGGCAGCGCTTCGGTGCGCCCCAGAATCACGGGGACATTCTTGGCTTTCAGCTCCGGTCCTTCTTTACCTAATTCCTGGGGAGCGAGAATCACGATCTTAATGTGTTCCTTCTCCGCGAAGGCGACCGCATCATGAATCGCACGCTCGCGTGCTGCGGGTACGGCCACCGGGACCTTGCCTTCCAGCACTGGGATCATAGCCTCGTATTTCAGGTCGCGTTTGAAGCCAGGAAGATTCGCGGTCCGCTCCTTTTGATATTGCCGGCAGTTGTCGAAGAACTCGGTCACTTTGGCAACCTGTGTTTCGTACTGGCGCTTCGCCTCTGTATACGTGCCCGCCGCGCTTCCGCCGCCGAATAGCAGGGCGATTTCATCCGCGAAATCGACGTTGGCCAGACCTCCGCGTCCGGCGCGCGACGCGATGCTGGGGAACAGAAAATGCACCGCGGCGTCACGCTTAATCTCCATGTCCTCCCAGGTCCATCCATCCATGTGGATTAACGCGGCCTGGCCCGAAATGTATTGCTGGCCGCCTCCGCCGCGCCCTCCACGGCCTCCCGCGGCCGGGAAAGTCATCACGCTGGTGATGCCGTTGGCGCGCACGACTCCAAAATGTTCGCTCTCCGGATTCACCGCGCTCAAGGCTTTCAACTGCGGCATGAATTCGCCGAGCTCGCCGGTATCTACCGTCACCCGTTCCGCTCCAACTTCGGAAAGACCGAGGTTGGTATTGGAATCGATCATGCCTGGATAGAGCCGCAGCCCTTTGCCCTCGACGATCTTCATGCCCTTCGGCGCAACGATTTTCGCTCCGATATCGGCGATCTTCCCATCCTGTACCAGCACGGACACGCCCTTGACTTCAGGACCCGTCACCGGGTACACGTCCACGCCGCGAATCAGAAATGTATCGTTTGCGGCCGCGCATGCGGCTACTGCAAACGCGATGAAAAGTCCGAACTTCTTCATTGCGGCCTCCTTCCATTGGGAGCGGGCATCGCCGCCTTTTCCTTATCCGTCAGCTTTTTCTTTTCCAGTTCTTTTAAGGGACGCCCGCTGACGTCCGAGTCGCGATCGAAATACTTATTGCCGTCGATCCACACTTTCTGGACCTTGGCGTAATTCGAGAGAGGATCTTTGTCGTAAATCACGATATCCGCATCCTTGCCAACCTCGATCGACCCGACTTTATTGTCTACGCCGAGCTGCTTTGCCGGATTGATCGTGACCAGGGCCAGAGCCTCTTCGCGCGTCAAGCCGCCGTATTTCATCGCCTTCGCGGCCTCTGTGTTCAGGCGCCGCATCAGTTCCGCGTCATCGGAATTGAGGCTCGAAACCACACCTTTCTTGGTCATGACGGCGGCGTTGTAGGGAATCGCGTCGATGGCTTCCATCTTGTATGCCCACCAGTCGCTGAACGTCGACCCGCCCGCTCCGTGCGCCGCGATTTCCTTCGCGACCATATAACCTTCGAGTACGTGCTGGAAGGTCTTAATCTTGAATCCGTAGTCGTCCGCGACGCGGATCAGCATCAGGATCTCATCCGAGCGGTAGCAGTGCGCGTGGACAAAGCGCTTGCCTTCGAGCACTTCTTTCAACGGCTCAAGCTTCAAATCCTTGCGCGGTGGAAGCGGATGCTCGCCCTTTGCAACCTGTGCGTCGTAAGCATCCCACTCCGCTTTATATTGTTTCGCTTCGTTGAACGCTTCGCGAATCACGTCTTCGACGCCCATGCGCGTCGCCGGATAGCGGGCATTGGTGGCCGCAGCCCCGCGCCCACCTTGAGGGTTGCCGGCACGCTTCGGATTCTCGCCGAGCGCGAACTTGATTCCCGGAGTCGCACCCTGGAAAATCATTCCCTCCGCGTCTTGCCCCCAGCGCATTTTCAGGACAAGCGTCTGTCCGCCGATGGCGTTCGCAGACCCGTGCAGAATGTTCGCCGAAGTCACTCCGCCGGCCAGCGCGCGATAGATCGCGATGTCTTCCGGATTGATCACATCGCGGATATTTACCATCGACGACACCGAAACGCTGCCTTCGTTGACGCCTCCATCGACCGCGATGTGCGAGTGGCAATCGATAATCCCGGGGATAACGTATTGCCCCGCCGCATCGATCACCGTTGCGCCCGCCGGCACCATCACGTTGTCGCCGACGGCTGTAATTTTGCCATTTTCAACGACGATGGTGCCCTTAAACGTTCCTTTGGCGCCCTCACTCATGATGGTGGCGTTCTGAATCACCGTCACTTCCGCACTCAGGGGCACGAGTGCGATCAGACCTGCTAAGAATGCGTGCTTCATTATTTCTTCACTCCGCTATTCGGCGTTGTCGCGGCTCCACCGCCGCCGCGTCCAGCCGGCGCTGCTTCCGGCGCCGGTATATATTTGTTGCCGTCGACAAGCACAAACTCGATCTTGGTTCGATCGTCGAAAATCTCGCCCTTGGTCACCACCAGATTGGCGATTTTCCCCTTCTCGATCGATCCGAGCCGGTCCTGCACGCCGTAAATTTCCGCCGGCGAGAGAGTCAACGCCCGCAACGCATCTTCGCGCGACAACCCGTTGTCGATCGCTTTCTTAATGGCCCGTTGCAAATCGCGGGGCGCATCGATGCCATCGGAATAAAGAGCGAATTTGATCCCGTTTTTCTTCAGCACCGCCGGAGTGGTCGGAGCTTTTTCGCGCAGCACCATCTGCCTATAAGGATCTTCCGCCTCCGGATCCTGATCCCTGGCCTTCTCCGGCCACTTCAAACTGACCAGCACCGTGGCGTTCGCGTCTTTCAGATATTTTACGGAGCGATCCTCAAATCCTTCGCGAAGCCCGTAGTAAATGGCCGGCTGCTTCAGCTCCGCAGCGAAATGAATCATGCGGTCGATCTCCACCCAGCGATTCGCCGGCAGTAAAATCCGCTTCGATTCGATCACGCCTTCTAGCGCCCGATCGTACTCCGGCCTCTGCATGCCACGGGGATTCTTCTCGTAAGCCGCTTTGACCATCTGATAATGATCCGCGTCCAGGTAAATCTGCCGGACGTAGGCGATGGCTCCCATCAATGCGCTGGGGAATCCGCCGCCCATTCCTCCACCTCCGCCGCCGGCTCGGGTCAGCGAAATGTATTGGCCGAGAGAAGGCACCAGCACCATCTCGCCCGCTTTTTCGCCCGTCAACAAGTCGATCAGCGATCCTTGACCCGCAAAAAATCCGCGCGTGGGCCACACCGCGGCCGTCGTGAACCCGGCACTGCGCGCCGATTCGATTCGCTTGTCGCTGGTTTGAATTTCGTCCGCCGCTTTGATCCAGCTAGTGGTCGATGGGCGATCTTCGGGACCGCGCGCCGGTGGAGCAGCAGGAGCCGCAGCAGCAGGGGTCTGGGTTGTTCCAGGAGCCGCAGCGCCTCTTCCGCCGCCGCGAGCGGCAGTGCCGCCGGTCGCCGCGGGGCCAGGCATTCCCCAGGTGCTGAGCGCGTCGACCAGGCCTGGGTAAACCGTCAACCCCTCGCCGTCGATGACCACCGCATCGCCGGGAATCGTGACGCTTTCGCCCACGTCCTGGATCAATCCGTTGCGGACCACCACGGTGCCCTTATTAATGACCGAACCCGAAACTGTAACGATTTTCGCATTGCGAATCGCGATGGCCACGTTGTCGGCAGCCGCCGCGCATCCGCAAAATACAAGGAGCGCTGATAAAAGATTTCTCATATTGCAATGGCCTAGTATAAAGGATGACTAGAAGGTTCCACTAACACTTCCCATGGTGAATTATAGATGGCGTTGAAGAAACCGATAGGTTACAAGCAGGCTGGCGTCAACATCGATGAAGCCGACGCAGCGGTCAAGGCCATTCGCGAAATGGCCCACCGGACCTTCACGAAGAACGTGGTAACTGATATCGGCAGCTTCGGCGGGGGCTTTCTTTTGAAAGGTTTCCGCCAACCCGTCCTGGTGTCCTCCGCCGACGGAGTGGGCACCAAGCTGAAGGTCGCGTTCCTAACCGGGAATCACTCCACCATCGGCGAAGATCTGGTGAATCACTGCGTCAACGATATTGCGGTGCAAGGCGCGCTGCCCCTGTTTTTCCTGGACTATTTCGCTACTGGAAGGCTAGATGCCCGCGTCGCTGCATCGGTCGTTTCAGGGATCGCGCGCGGCTGCGAACGCAACAAGTGCGCCCTTATCGGAGGCGAAACTGCGGAGATGCCGGGTTTATATAATGACGGCGAATACGATCTGGCAGGCTTCATCGTCGGTGCCGTCGAGAAAAAGCGCATGATCACGGGCGCCTCCATCGAACCCGGAGATGTCCTCATTGGCTTGCCTTCCAGTGGTCTCCACACCAACGGATACTCGCTGGCGCGCCATCTTCTTTTCGGAATCGCCGGTCATGACGTCAATACGCCAGTCGCGGAGTTGGGCACCTCCCTCGCCAAGGAATTGCTGAAGCTGCACCGCAGCTATATCGTCCCTTTGCGCGCTCTTCACGACAAAGAGATCCTGAAAGGCGCCGTCCACGTCACCGGCGGAGGCATTACGGATAATATGCCTCGCATTCTTCCAAAAGGACTCGGCGTAAGAATCAAAGTCGGATCCTGGCCGGTGCTCCCGGTCTTCGAACTGCTGCGCAAGATCGGCGATATCCCGGAAGCGGATTGGCGCCGAACCTTCAACCTCGGAATCGGCATGATCTTCGTCGTCGCACCGGGCGATGTGAAGAAAGCCTGCAAGACTCTCGACAAGCTGAAAGAGCGGTACTACAAGATCGGCGAAGTGACCCGCGCGCGCGGCCCACGCGTTGTTTATAAATGAAGCGGCTCGGCATCCTCCTTTCCGGCCGGGGCTCGAATTTCCTGGCCATCGCCGACGCCGTCGCGGAAAAGCGCCTCGCGGCCGAGATCGCTATCGTCATTTCCAATCGCCCCGACGCCCCGGGTTTGACCGCCGCTCTCGATCGCGGCATCCCCGCCGTCTCTTTTCCATCCAAAGGTCTCGACCGTGAAGTTTACGACCGTCAGCTCATCGATACATTGCGTGACCATCAGGTCGATCTGGTCTGCTTAGCCGGCTATATGCGGATTTTGAGCGGATATTTCATCCGCGAGTTTCCACTGCGCATCCTCAATATTCACCCTTCCCTCCTCCCGTCGTTTCCGGGTCTCGATGCGCAGCACCAGGCGATTGAACATGGCGCGAAAATCGCGGGATGCACGGTCCACTTCGTCGATGAAGGAATAGATTCCGGCCCGATCGTCGCGCAAGCCGCGGTTCCCGTCGTCGACGAAGACACCGCGGACTCTCTTTCCGCGCGCATCCTGAAAGAGGAGCATCGCCTGTACTCCGAAGCCATCGCCCTGGTGCTCTCCGGAGCCTATCGAATCGAGGGCCGGCGAGTTCTCTCAACTCCGAAATAGCTTGAACAGCCACTGCCGGAATCCGTTCTTCTGCGCGGCGACGAGCTTGGTCGAGCTTCCATAGGATTTCATGCTCTGGCCCGGAATCCGATACAGTTTCAAATCGCCCTCAGCGTGCAGCAGCTCGGCGGGGGGAAGCACCGGCTTGCTCCCCTCCGGCACCACCACATAGCTGACACCGTAATCGTCAATCAGCTCGCGACGAAGGTCCTCGCCCCGATAAAAGCGCCCCGACAAGCCACACTGGTCGAAATAAGTAATGCTGAACAGATCGTGACTCCCCAGGCTCGGCATGGGAATCGCCGCCACCCATGGAGCCATGCCCTCCGGCGCCAGCACCAGGCTCTCCTCCACGTCCCGGTGCGCCAGATTGTCCTTCATCCACCCGATCATCGCCGCCTCGGACTTCGGTGTCACAGCAGAGAACAGCCCCGGATCCGCCGACTCACCGTCCCGGTACACTTGCGCGTAATACGCGCTCAGCGCCACCAGGGACACGCACGTAGCGCTGGCCAGCAGGGCTCGCATGACGTATGGCCGCACCTGAAACAGCCGCGAAAACAACTTATCCTGCTGCGCCTTGCGGACCAACAGGATGGCCATGCCGTATACAAATCCATCGAATAGATGCATCGCCCCCGGCACGGCGCGGATCAGGGGCAAGAACATCGTGGTGAGAAACCAGCTCTGTAAGACCTGGTCTTCCGGGCGCGGCATCTTGAACTTGACCAGCAGCAGCCAGCAGAGCAAAATGGCCGGCATCCCAAACACCAGCAACACCCAAACCGGCGAGCCCATCACCCATTGCGCGAGGTCAGAGGCGTCGCGCACCCAACCCGAGCGCGCCGACTGCACTATATAAGGAAGCATCCCCACACTCGCCACGGCAAACAATACCAGGCTCTCCATACGCCGGCGAGCTCTCCACAGAGGCCATATCGCCGCCACCACGATCACAAAAATCTCGAACGGGTGCAGCAGCGCGCCCAGAAAAACGCATCCCATGAGCCAACGGTAGTTCGCACGCCTCCCCGTCGCCACGAACTTCGCCAGATTTGTGAAGGCGAACAGCATAATCGCCGTCCCGAAACTAAGCGTCATGGAGTTGGACAATCCTCCGCGCATCAGTCCGTCCGCGCTCTGGAGCCCGTATTGGACCAGGCCGATCCCCATCCACAGCTTGATCGCCAACGGCCAGTGGAAAGGGTCCGCCAGCACCCATCCGAACAATTGCAGCGGAACCGCGCACAATACCATCAAGACCGCATAAATCGCCTGCCGCCGGTTTTCGCAAAATACCCGTGCTGCCTCGATCAGCGCGAGGCTCGCCAGCCAATACGACACGATTTCAAACAGGTAATAGGAGACGGGAAGCGGCAAGCCGGTTCGTCCCACCATCTGGAATAACGGTTGAAAGAGCGCCGGCTCCGTTCGCCACGGGGCATGATAATCGGGCAACAACCAGTGATCCCTGGCAAGCGCAGCCCAGGTCAAATACTGCGGAATATCCAGGTTACGGGTGAACCACGCCGGCTGGTAACCGGCGGGTGGATGCAGCACGCCCGCAATCACCCCCAGGTGATTCAGTAGAAACAGAGTTGTCCCGACGGCGATGGCCGCCAACATCCGCTTGACCATTTCTTTAGATCTATCGGAGGATTTCCCGCGCGCCTTCAATCGCACCGCCCATTCGAGTATCCTGTAGCGATGAACAAACGGCTCCCCGCTGAGCTCATCGCCGAATTTCTGGGCACCATGGTCCTGATCCTGTTCGGCAACGGCGTGGTAGCCATGGATGTGCTGTTCAACAAAGGCGGCTACACCAACATCACCATAGCCTGGGGGCTCGCCGTCACCATGGGGATCTACATCGCCGGAAAAACCACCGGCGCCCATCTCAACCCGGCCGTCACTTTGACTCTGGCCGTCTTCCGCGGATTTCCGTGGAAAAAAGTCCTTCCCTACTCCATCGTGCAAGTCGCCGGAGCCTTTTGCGGCGCCGCCATTGTGTTCTGGAACTATCACCCGCAGTTCCTCGCCATCGACCCGGCGCTGGAGAAAACCGCGGGTGTCTTCACCACGTTTCCCGCCTTCCCTATGCAGCCTTCTGCCGGTTTTCTCGACCAAGTCATCGGCACTGCTCTTCTGCTGCTGATGATTTTCGCCATCACCGACGAGCGCAACACGCCGCCCGGCGCCAACATGACGCCTCTGATGGTCGGCCTGATCGTCGTGGTCATCGGCATGGCCTTTGGAGGCATGCACGGCTACGCGATCAACCCGGCGCGCGATTTCGGTCCACGCCTGTTTACGGTGGTCGCCGGATTCAAGAACAACGGATTGACCGACGGCTCCATGGTCTTCTGGATCCCGATCGTCGGCCCATTAGCCGGAGGCCTGCTGGGCGGCGCGATCTATGATTTCTGCATCCGCAAACGCCTGCCTGCGTGAGTTCCAAACCTCTAGGGGAGCCGATCGCGCAATCGGTGTTTTTCTTCACACCCGTGCCCCACGCGCACGCTAGCAATCCGCTGATCGATAGAGCGATAATAAAAGATCCTCGCAACCCGGGGGCTTGGGAGTCACGTCTCACTACTCATGCGGTCCGCTCTATTACTATTTCTGTGCGTCGGCGGATTCGCCGCGTCTCCCGCAAAGATTCTTCAAACCGCTCCGATCCAGTTCGAGCACACCGGCTCTCAATGGACTGCCCGGGGTTTGGGCTATGCCTTTCGCTTCGAAAAAACCGGCACGGCGATGCGCCTGGACGACGGCACCCTGCGCATGACGTTTGAGGACTCGAATCCTTCCGCGCCCTTCGTCGGCCTGGATCACAGCGTTCACCCGACCAATTCTTTCCACGGCCAAAACTACCAGCGCATCGAAAATTTCGCGCGCTTGCGGCGCACAGGAATTTACCCCGGCATCGATCTTCTCTACTACAGCCGCAACGGCGAACTGGAGTACGATTTCGAAATCGCTCCCCAAGCCGACCCTTCGCGCATCGCCCTAAGCATTGAGGGCGCGGACCGGGCCCGGCTAAATGACCATGGCGATCTGGTTCTGACGCTCGCCGGTAAGGATTTGCTCCAGCGGGCACCTTCCGTCTATCAGCGTCTCGCCTCGGGCGAAATCGTAAATGTGGATGCCGCATATCACATCGGCGTTGACGGAAGAGTACGCTTCAAGCTCGGAAATTACGATCGTTCTACCACGCTGGTGATCGATCCCGCCATCGTCTACGTAGCTTTTGTGGGCGGATCCGGTGGGGACGTCGGCGTTTCGGTCGGCCACGACGCTCAAGGCAACATGTACATCGGCGGAAATACGTTTTCGCTCGATTTTCCGATTGGCGCCAACGCGTTCAAGACCACCGCTGCCGGCGAAGAGGATTGTTTCCTTTTCAAACTCAATCCGAATGCCACCGACCCGACCCAGACCATCCTCTACTCGTCCTACTATGGCGGCACGTCCAATGAGATTCTCACCGCGATGAAAGTCACTCCCGCGGGGCTCATGTATTTCACGGGAAGCACTAATTCCACCAATTATCCCGTCACCACCGGAGCCTTTTCCGGGGTCTTGTCCACCGGAACGCATGCGTTTGTCACGGTGCTCGATTCCAATCAGAATGGCTTCGATTCCCAGATTTACTCCACCTATTACGGAGGGACCACTACGATCTACGGCGCCGTCGGTAGCGCGGACTCGGGGCAGGGTATCTTTGTAGGGTCGACCGGCTTGATCTATGTCACCGGCTACACCACGTCTATCGATTTACCTTTGACTGGCGCGTTTCAGGCGTCGCTCGACGGCAGCTACGACGCATTTGTCGCCACCTTCGATCCCAATCAGATCGGACCTTCATCGCTAATCTTCAGTACCTACCTCGGCGGCTACGCACAGGACTGGGGGCAGGATATTGCCGTGGATCAGAACGGCCTGATTTACATAACCGGCTTCACCTTTTCGAGCGACTTCCCGTTCACGGCCGGCACTGCCTATCGCAATTATTCCGGAGAAGGCGATGCGTTCATGACGGTTCTCAACTCCGGAGCCGGGACAATTGTGTATTCGACGTTTCTCGGAGGCTCCAACGGCTTCGATGAGGGGAATCGAATCCTGGTAGATCCCAAAGGCCAAACCGTCGCTGTCGCCGGCTACACGATGGCCACGGATTATCCCGTCACGCAGAACGCGTATCAATCGGTGATGCCCGCGCTTTCGAACATCGACAACTTCGGAAATCAGCTCGGAAGTAACGGCTTTTTGACGGTCTTCAATATGGCCGCGGCCACCGCTCCAGGCCAGGGAGCCACCTATTCGACTTATTTTGGAGGCTTCGGAGGCGAGGTGATTTACGGTTTGCGTGTGGATAGCCAGGGCCGTTATTACATCTGCGGCTACACTCTGTCTCAAAATCTTCCCGTGACCGGGAACGCGTTCAACACCACGTCTGCGGGCGGAGGGCTGGACGGCTTCGTTGCCGTCCTCAACCCGGCGGCGGTGCCGTCGAGCCAACTGGTGTATTCGACCTACATCACCAGCGTCGGAACCCAGACTGTAAACGATGTCGATGTAGACGCGAACGGCGTCGTATGGATAACCGGTGTGTGCACCTGGGACATTTTCCCGCCTGGTTACGAACAGTTCCCCGTGAACGAATCGACAGTACCCCCGCAATCGGAGGCCGGCAAGCAGTCCTCGTTCCTGTGGGGCTTCACGATCCAGTAGTCCCCGACCCGTCCCTTGTCGAGCAGGCCGCGACTAAAGAAGCGATTTTAGATCCCCGCTCAACGCGGAAACCGAGGCGAATAAGCCTCCAGATACTTCAATCCACTCCCCGTGTTATAAATGACGATCTTTTCCTGCGCCGTCAGAAACCCGTTCGCGAGTAGCTTCTTCAGCGCCGCAACACAGGCTCCGCCCTCGGGAGCCGCGAAAATGCCTTCGTCGGTAGCCAACTCCACTCCCGCCTCGATCATCTCCTCGTCGCTCACGGCGATACAGGTTCCCCCGCTCTGCCGCACCGCGTCGAGAACCAGGAAATCACCCAACGCTTTCGGAACCCTTAAGCCGCTCGCCACAGTTTCTGCATGCTCGAAAAACTCGCTGCGTGCCTTGCCTTCCTGAAATGCCTTCACGATCGGTGCGCACCCCTCCGCCTGCACTGCGATCATCTTCGGACGCTTCGAATTGATCCATCCGAGCGCCTCCATCTCGGCGAACGCCTTCCACATGCCGATCAGGCCCACACCGCCTCCGCAGGGATAGAAAATGGTGTCCGGCAACTGCCAGCGGAACTGCTCAGCGACCTCGTAGCCCATCGTTTTCTTGCCTTCGATGCGATACGGCTCTTTGAGGGTGCTGACGTCGAACCAGCCTTCTTCATCCTTGCGAGCCATCACCATTTTCGCGCAGTCGCTGATCAGGCCGTCCACTAGAGTAACGTGCGCGCCCGCCGCGCAGCACTCGATATAATTCGCCTGCGGGACGTCGCGAGGCATGAAAATATACGCCTCGATTCCCGCCGCTGCCGCGTAGGCGGCCATCGCCCCCGCAGCGTTGCCCGCCGACGGAATCGCGACTTTTTTCGCCCCCAGCTCGACGCACATCGATACCGCGCACGACAGCCCGCGAGCCTTGAATGACCCCGTGGGATTGACGCCTTCGTCTTTCACCCACAGATCTTCGCTGCCCAGGCGCGCGCCCAGCCGCTTGGTATGCACCAGGGGTGTCATGCCCTCGCCGAGCGAAACCATCGCCGCCGGCTTCGACACCGGCAGCACCGGCGCATAGCGCCACATGCTGGTGGGGCCGCTGGGAATCCATTCGCGACTCCAGCCTTCCCGGAGTTTATCCAGATCATAGCGGACTAATAAAGGTCCGCCGCATTCGCATAAATTATGGAGCTGTCCCGCTTCATGCCGCTTTCCGCAAGCGGCGCATTCAAGGTGAGTGATCGTCGTCATTTAAAAGTGTGAATTTCGTCGAGAATCTTGAGCAGCTCGCCGCGAGGATCGTCCGCGCGCGTCACCTGGCGGCCCACTACCAGAAAATCCGCGCCGCTCGCAATCGCGTCCGCGGGCGTGGCCACTCGCTTCTGATCGCCGGTCGATTTGCCGACCGACCGCACTCCGGGAATCACCAGAGTCATCTTCGGCGCTATGGCACGGACCTTCGCGATTTCAAGCGAAGAGCACACGATGCCGTTCATTCCAGCCGCGATCGCATGGCCCACGCGTTTTTCCACCAGCGCGGCCAGAGTCAGCGCGCTTCCGTCGTCGCGCACGTCTTGTTCATCGAAGCTCGTCAGCACCGTGACTGCCAGCAGTTTCAGAGAGTCGCCGCGGCCCTCCACGGCTGCCTGCATCACCGGTTTCACCGCGTGAACGGTCAAAAAATCCGCGCCGCTAGACGCGATCACCTTGACCGCCCGCTTCACCTGCTCCCCAATATCGTAGAGCTTCAGGTCCAGGAACACGCGCTTGCCCTGCCCTTTTAGCTCACGCACGAAATCCATGCCCTCCGCGGCGTACAGCTCCAGTCCAACCTTGTAAAAATCCGCCGCAACCCCCAGGGAACTGACCAGCGCCCGCGCCTCGTTCGCCGATGGTACGTCGAGAGCAATGATGATGGGTGAGTTGTTCATAGAATTCGCAGAGGCTTTTTCTGCCGTTCGAGCACGCGTCCGATGCGGTACGCCGCGGGAAAACTCCGCTCCAGTTCGGAGGCATCCTTTTCTGGCAGCGCGATCAGCAGTCCTCCCGAGGTCTGCGGATCGTAAAACAGATCGTCGAACCGCGAAGATCCTTCGACACACGATGCCACAAACTCCCGGTTATTCCCCAATCCCCCGGAAAACGCCCCCGCCTCCGCGTATCCGATCGCTCCGTCGAGAAAACGAACCAGGGATGAATCAATCTCGAGCGTAACACCGCTTCCGATGGCCATCTCTCGCGCGTGCCCGAAGAGTCCGAACCCCGTTACGTCTGTAAGGCCGTGAACATTAAGATGCTCAATCGCCTCGGCCGCCGCGCGATTCAGCGTCAGCATCTGCGCGATCGCTCCGTCAACATGCTCGTCTTTCGCGATGCCGCGTTTGAGCGCCGTCGAAATGACTCCGGTTCCGATCTTCTTGGTGAACACCAAGACGTCGCCAGGCCTGGCGCCGGTATTGGTCTTCACGCGATCCGGATGGACCGTGCCGGTGATCGCGTATCCAAATTTTATTTCGGGATCGTTGACGCTGTGGCCGCCGAGGATTACGCAGCCGGCTTCGTGGATTTTTTCCGCGCCGCCCTTCAGGATCTGTTCTAAAACCTCGTGTTCGCCCGAGCCGGGCCACGCGAGAATCGATAGCGCGGTGAGTGGACGACCTCCCATTGCATAAACGTCACTCAACGCGTTCGCCGCCGCAATCGCCCCAAATGTATAGGGATCGTCGACCACCGGCGTGAAGAAGTCGACGGTCTGAACAATCGCCAGATCCGGCCGCAGGCGATAAACCCCCGCATCGTCCGCCGTATCGAACCCCACCATTACGTTCGGATCCGCCACGCGAGGAATCCGGGGAAGCACCTGATCCAGAATCTTAGGACTCAGCTTGGAAGCGCAGCCACCGGCTTTGACCTGCCCGGTAAGTTTTGGAGTGGAATGTGCCGACACTTCTCTTCAGTGTACAGTGGGCGGCCGGTCTGCGGTAATTGCCACCCACGCCACTGTTTACGCTGCCGCAATCTCCTTGATTTTATTCTTGCTTCCCGGCGGACGACCCCGCCGCTTCACGGTCGCCATCCAGGCCGGGGGACGGCCTCTGCGCTTGGTTCTTCCCTGCGATAAACGCTCTAGAGTCAGAATGGCTTCCTCAATTTGTTCCCGTTCGCGGCGTAATTCAGCCAGCATTTTAAGTACGTCCATTGTTTGTGTCCTTAAGCTCCTTTACAAATCCCCTCAATTCGGTTCAGGCCGCCGCTTCGTTCGGAAAAGGGAACAGAACAGAAGCTTCGCCCGACAGATGCAGTTCAAGCATAAACCTATGTTTGGGGCAATTTCAAGAGTCTTGTTCTGAAATCAGAACAAAATAGCAAAAATCTTTCCCCTTTTGCGTACCGGGCGTCCTATTGCCTTTCGACCCTCGGGGAAACCCCTACGAACCGGCCTTCAACCGCCTTTTCCAAAAGAAATAGAAAGGCAATCCGGCGATAATCAGTACCAAACCGATCCCTGATTCCCGGGGTGAGTTCAGTAACGTCGAGTAAAGCAGCGCCATTGCGACCAAAACAAAGAATATTGGCACAAGCGGGTATCCCGGAACCCGAAACGGCCGGTTCATCTCCGGCCGCTTAATTCGGAGAACGATCACGGAAGCGGCGGTCATTCCGTACAAAATCCAACTCGGGAAAATCACCAGCGTGGCCAGTTCGTCATAGCGCCCGCTTAGCAAAATGATGGACGATACGATCCCCAGTAGTACGATGCAGGCTCCAGGGGTGCGGAATTGGCGGTTGATATGGCTCATCCGCCGAAAGAACAAGCCGTCGCGGGCCATCGCGTACGGCACCCGGGAGCCCGATAAAATGGAGCCGTTCAGCGCCGCGAAGATCGATATCATGGCCGCGATACTGACGATAGAGGCTCCCGATTTTCCCAAAACTTTCTGCATCGCCTCCGCCGCAACCCGCGGTGTCGCGCCCACCTCAGCGCTGCTCAATACGTAAAAGTAAGCCAGATTGGTCAACAGATAAATCGCGATCATTAAACTGGTCCCCACCAGCAGCGCCCGCGGCAGATTCTTCTGCGGATTCTCGATTTCAGACCCCAGCATTCCCGCGTTGTTCCAGCCATCATAGGCCCACAAAGCCGCTACCAACGCGGCAAAAAAGCCCGAAACGCCGCCCGGATTCGCCGGTATCGATTCCGAAAAATGGACGAATGATCCCTGCCCCCACGTTAATCCGGCAACAATGACCGCGAGGATCAAGGCGATCTTCACCACCGTGACCGCGATTTGGACCTGTCCTCCCAGTCGCACGCCTAGATAGTTGATTCCGGCCAGGAAAAGTATCAAAGCAATTCCGACCAGTTGTCCATATTGAATCTCCAGCGGTTTTCCCCCTGGCCCGATAGGCAAAGGAACGGCATAAAACGGAAGCATCAGTTTCGGGAAAAAGAACGCTACGAAGGTGAAGAATCCGGTGGCGAGGGTCGCGATACTGGCGCTCTTGGCGACCCAAGTTTGCGTCCAGCCGTAAATAAATCCCCAAAACGGACCATAGGCCGCGTTCAGATACACGTATTCGCCACCGGCGTCGGGCAAAGCGGCGGATAGCTCCGCATAGGTCAGCGCGCCGAACATGGTGAGCAATCCCCCGAAAATCCACACGCTGAACACCAGCGCCGGAGAGCCGACGGAGCGGATCATCTTCGCCGGCACGATAAAAATCCCACTGCCGATCGCGGTGCCGATAACGATGGCGATCGCGGCCCACAATCCAAGGGCCCGACGCAGGGTGGGTTCAGGTGTCGCTGGTGCCAGAGTGCTTCTCCCTCAAAAGGAATGATGCGGCAATACCGATCGCGAACGTGGCGGATGAGCCTATGAGAACGTACCATGTAAACGCAATCGGAGTATAAAATTTGATCCACAGCATCAGGACCAGCCCGCTCGCCATCGCGATCATGGCCGCCACTTCACCGACGCGTTTCGTCAGGAGTCCAAGTAGAAAGACGCCGAGCAGCGAGCCGTAGATGATCGAGGCGATCGATAAACCGGCTTGCAGCACGCTGCCCCAGTGGCGCGCGATCAATGCAACTCCGAACAGGATCGCTCCCCAAAGAACGGTCGCGTAACGCGCGCGGGTCAGCCACGCCGCATCCGAAATAGTGGAGCGCGAGAGAGGCTTCAAGAAATCCATCACCGTGGTCGACGCGAGCGAATTGAGAGCGGCACTCAGGTTCGACATCGCCGCCGCCAGTATGGCCGCAATCACCAGTCCGGCCATGCCCACCGGAAGGTGCTGCCAAATGAATAGCGGATAGATCTTGTCGCGGACCTCCGGCGGGTTCCAATGATGGTCCGAATAGAGGACGAACAGGCACACGCCAATTACGAGAAAGAGGGTGAACTGGATTAAAATGACGACCCAGCTCGCGAAAAGAGCGGTACGGCTGTCGCGCTCGCTGGGCGCGGCCAGCAGCCGTTGCACTATCAACTGTTCCGTGCCGTGGCTGGCGGTCGTCAGGAAGCACCCTCCGATGATCCCTGCCCAGAAACTGTACGTCCTGGTGAAAAAGATCGCCGGAGGAGCCAGCCGAAAATCGAAAATCTGAAACTTTCCTAACGGAGCGGCCACCGCGTACACATGTGACCAACCGCCCGGTATTTCGTCCAATAAGATGTAGAAGCTCAATACCGCGCCGATCACGTACAAAATCATCTGTATTACGTCCGTCCAGATCACGGCAGTCAGGCCGCCTTCATACGTATAAACCAGGGTCAAGCAGATGATCACGACGATCGAGGTCATTTCGCCGGTACCGAGGATGATGGAAATCACGATCGAAATCGCAAATGCCCGGACGCCTTCCGCCAGAGCGCGCAGAATCAGAAACGTGCCGGCGGTCAATCTGCGGATACGATTGCCGAAACGGACGCGCATCAGTTCGTAGGCGGTATACATTTCGCCCCGGAAGTATGCGGGCAGAAAAAGCGTCGCGATTACGATCCGGGCAAGCAGGTAACCGAACACCAGTTGCAGGAATCCGAGATTGCCTTGAAAGGAGAGCGAGGGCGTGCCGATCACGGTAAGAGTGCTGGTTTCGGCCGAGACGATGGAAAGCGCGATCGCCCACCAGGGCGCGGTGCGTCCACCGAGAAAGTAATCCTTGAGAGTTTTTTGCGACTCGCGGAAGCGGGTCCCGAACCAGGTGATGCCAACGAGATAAAGAACGATGACGCCCAGATCGGTCCAACGCATTGACTGAGGTTAAGGATACTGAAGAAAGCAATTTCACGCAAAGCTTGCAAAGATTTTACTTTCTTAGCGGGCTTCGCGCCTTGCGAGAGTTTTTATGGGAACAACTTTGAGCCCCGCGGAGTCTACTATTCGCCGATCAGCTCGCGGGCGGTTGCAGCTATCTGCCGGGTTCGGCTATACTCCGCAAAGTACTAAATTCCCGGAAAGGTTCATGAGCATCGCAGATCGCGTGAGGAGGTTGTCAGTGCTGTTGAAGAGGAGCGCCGCGACGGTAGTGGTCGGGGCAGCGCTTGTTTCCAGCCTGATGCCCAGCCTTGAGGCCCAGGATAAAAAGAAACCGGACTGGAAAGATCCCGCCGAATACGACCTTTATAAGCCGATCACTCAGACCCAGGACCCGAAGCTGTGGCTTGATACCTTGGACAAATGGACCAAGCAGTATCCGCAAAGCGAGTTGGCCGATACCCGCCGTCAGCTTTATCTCGAAACCTACCGCCAGCTCGGGCGGACGCGCGATGCGTTCAACGCCGCTGTCGAAGTGCTGCGCGACAATCCTAACAATCTGTTCGCTCTGTCCACCATCGCAGGTTCGATTTACCAGTTGAATCCCGCTTCTCCGTCCGATCTTGATATCGCGGAGCGTGCGACAGCCACTATTCTTGCTAATCTGGACGGGATCTACGCAAAAGAGAATCGGCCCGCGGAAATGTCGGATGCCGATGCAGCCAAGGCGAAGCCTGAGATGCGCGTGTTTGCCCAGAAAACGGCCGGTTGGATCGATTGGACGCGCAAGGATTTCACGCGCGCCGAGATTGAACTGCAAAAGGCAATCGCACTCGATCCGCAGCAGGGACAGCTTTCCTACTGGCTGGGAGATGCGATGCTGGAGCAGAACAAGACCAATCCGGAAAAGCAGCCGGTCGCTTTGTATTACTTCGCGCGCGCAGCCGCCTACGACGGCCCCACCGCTCTCCCGCCCGGCGACCGCAAGAATCTGCTGGAGTATCTGAATACGGCGTACGTGAAGTATCACGGCTCCGAGGAAGGCCTGGCGCAGCTCGAGGCCAGCGCAAAGTCGAACGCGGCGCCGCCTCCAGGATTTCAGATCAAGAGCGCGGCCCAAATTGAGAAGGAACGCATCGAAGCCGAGCAGATGTTCGACAAGACCCACCCGGAGAGGGCCCTGTGGAAGGATCTGAAGGCCGCCTTGACCGCTCCCGAAGGCGATACGTATTTTGAAACGAATATGAAGGATGCACTCGTCCCACGTCTAAAGGGCAGATTAGTGGCTGCGTTGCCGGCGTCGAAGCCGAAGGAGCTGGTTTTGGCGATCGAAAATTCGGCTGGGGATGTAACATTGAAGCTGGACGGAGCGCTTCCAGGTAAAATGGAGCCGGGCGGTGAAATCGAGTTCGAAGGAATCGCCAAGAGCTTTGCGAAAGATCCGTTTATGGTGACGTTCGAAGCGGAAAGAACCAAACTGATTGGCTGGACCGGCAAGAACGAAAGCCTGAAGAAAAATACAAGTTCAAAGAAGACAATACTACCCGAGTGAGGCTCACGTGACCTTTTCAACGAAAAAAATAGCAATGGTTTGTTTAGCGCTAATGGCGTTCGCGGTGGCGCAGACTCCTCCCGCGGCGCCGGCCAAGAAATTTAAAGACGATAAAGAGCAGACGGAGGCCATCGCTGCGAATACCGAGAAGGACCCCAAGGCCCAGCTCGAAAAGCTCGAGCTATGGAAGCATGACTACCCGGAGACGGAATACGACGTCGACCGGCTGGATCTATATTTCAAGGCTTACGGTGCAACGAAGCAATATCATGAGCAGATCGGCGTCACACAGGAGATGCTCAAGAAGATTCCCGACAGCTTTGCCTTGCTACGCGCCATCCTGGTGGCTTTCTCCCAGATACCGTCGCCGAGCGCAGATGACCGGAAGGCTGCGGCTGACGCCGCGCGCACCATCATTGACCGCGCAGACCAGGTGTTCGCGCCGGAAAAGGCCAAAGACGCCGGAATGACCGCCGCGCAGTGGACGGATCTCAAGCCGCAGATGGTCGCGTATGCCAAGACTCAGATCGACAAAATCGTGACCGATCAAGGAGTCGACGCTGTGATTGCCGCTCTTAAGGCGGATCCCACGCGCGTCACGCTGAATGTCTGGCTGGGAAAACAGTTGCTAGACGAAGCGAGAAAGAACAATCAACCCGAGAAGCAGGCCGGTGCGATCTTTGCTTATGCCAGGGCCGCAGCCTACACGGGGCCCGGGGCTCTGAGCGAAAAGGATCGTGCGGGAATGAAGACCTTCGTGGACAAAGCTTATAAGACATATCACGGGTCGTCCGAGGGCGAGGACAAACTTCTGGCGGCAGCGGCGAATCAACCACTGCCTGATGGCTACGTAATCGAAAGCAACGTGGACGTTATTCGGAAGACGAATGCGGCTGACGCGGATTGGCGCGCCGCCCATCCGATGCTCGCTGGATGGCGCGATACGAAGGGGATCCTGACAGCGGACGACGGACAAGCACAGTTCGACGCCCAAATCAAGGACAACCTGTTGCCCAAATTCACGGGAAAGATCGTTTCCCTGACCCCGGCTGCGCGGGGAACCAAGAGCGTTGTGGTTTTAGTCGACGATGAAAAGGACGGCAAGGCGGATTGCACGCTGACCTTCGAGGCCGCGCTACCAGGCAAAATGGACCCGGGTGACACCCTGTCGTTCGAAGGGATCGCGAAATCCTTTACCAAGGATCCCTACATGCTCACCGTGCTTGTCGAGAAAGACAAACTCGAAGGCTGGACCGGTAAGAACGCTCCTGCCCGTCCTGCCGGCGCCAAGTCCACGACTAAGAAGGGGAATTAATCGGCCCTTTGGGCCAGCAGCCAACTGGATACCGCGCGCGGCAGAAAGCCCATCTCGTCATCCTGTTGGCGATAGAAGTGAATAAAATGCTTCACCGGGCGGCGGATCTGAGGATTCGCCGCCGTTTTTATGGCACCTAGCGCCGAAACCAGCGCGGCAATTAATAAAATCCTCTTCATGCCCTAATTGACGTTCACCGGGTCCGAAGAGTTTGCTGCCTCCACTTTTCTTAACATTGGTCACACCTTAGCAATGCGAGACGCCGCCGATTCCCTTCGTCCGACCGCGGGAACCGACTTCGTAGCTTTACCTAGGCCAAAGGGAGGCATATTGGCGTAAATCGTCTCATAGTCGCCCGGCCGAGTTCGATAGGTTTCGTGCCAGATCCCAACGTCGCCTGATTTTCCAACCGCCCGGTTAAATGCTGCCCATGCAGGCAGATGCGCACTGTTGCGATTCTTAGCGTAGGCCATCAACTGGTCCACTGAGCGCCAGTATTGCACCACGATGATCGTCCTGCCAAACCAATTGTGGTAGCCCATCAGCCCCAGCTCCGGCTTCTGTTCGAGTTCCCGCAGCATCCGCGGCATCGCCAGCGCCACCGGCAACCACTTGTGAATCTTCCACGGCTTGTTGATCCGCATTCCAATCAGGAACACCACGACTTCGCCCTCGACCTCAGCGCACATTCTTTCTGGAACAACCTTCATACGTCACCTCCATCTAGACAACGTAAAGATAGCTTACCCGATTATCTTGACATCGTCAAGATAATTCGCTAACATTCAGTTTGGCAAAGAGATACCACCACGGCGAGCTGCGTCAGGCGCTTCTCGACGCGGTCGACCAGCTAATGCGGGCCAAAGGCCCGGATTCGGTCACTCTCCGCGAGTGCGCCAGGTTAGCCGGAGTTTCGCACGCCGCTCCGCTGCATCATTTCAAAGATCACCACGCCCTGCTGAGCGCCTACGTCGCCCAACAGTGGATCCACGTCGCCCAGAGAATGCGCGAGCGCCGCCTCGCTGCAGGGGACGATCCTTTCGACGCTCTGACAGCGGTCGGTATGGCGTACATCGAAAGCGGCATGCGCACGCCAGGTCTATTCGGGCTTCTGTTGCGTCCGGACCTGTCCCCTCCTCACGGCTCAGAAGCCTTCGAGCAGGGCGCGAAACCGGCGTACGAAGAACTGATTGGCGCGATCAGACGATGCACGGGTGGAAGCGAACAGGACCCGGCACTGGCCGAGTTAGCGTGGTCAGCCGTGCACGGATTTGTTGAACTGCAATTGCTACTCAGGACGGTCGATTGGGAGCCGAAGGCCGCTGCAATGATCGAAAGCATGCGCCCCGTGTTTAGAAAACAGCGAGTAGGTGGCACAGGCTTTAGCCTGTGAGAACCTACATCTTATATCGCCCCAGATCCTCGTCGTTGAGGTTCTCGAGCCATTTACGCAATTCTTCGTTGTTCCCGACCTCCGCCACGGCAGCTACGCTTTTCGACGTTTTCAGCACCGCTTCGTCCACGAAAATCGGACAATCCAGGCGTAGCGCAATCGCCAGCGCATCGCTCGGACGCGAGTCCACCGAGATCATCTGACCATTCTTCTCCAGCCAGATGATGGCGTAAAACGTGTCGTCCTTCAGATCGCTAACGACCACTTTCTTGACGCCCGTTTCCAGGCCGAACAGCAAATTACGAATCAGGTCGTGCGTCATCGGGCGCGGCGTCGGCATTTTCTCGATTTCGAGCGCGATCGCGTTCGCCTCGTAGATACCGACCCAGATAGGCAGGATGGCGCTGCCGTTCACATCCTTCAGCACCACGATCGGCATGTTGGTCACCGGGTCCATCATCAATCCCCGGATTTTCATTTCGACTTCCATGCGTCCCTCCCGCTTACCTTCAGTTTACACACTCCCCGACCAATGAATTCGCGCCCGCGCGGGTCACGCGAACATCCACGTACCGGCCTAGAATATCATCCACTGAAACCGGGCGCAGAAAATTCAGAGTCTTATGTTGCGACGTGCGGCCGATCCATTGTCCCGTGGCCTTGTTGAAGCCCTCCACCAGGCATTCTTCCACCGTGCCCAGATAAGCCGCATTGCGCCGCGTCTGAATCTCGCGTTGCAGCTCCTGCACGATCATCAACCTCCGAGTCTTCTCTTCTTCCGGAATCTGATCGTCCAGCGCCAGCGCCGGCGTGTTCGGACGGCGGGAATACTTGAACCCGAAAATCGAATCGAACTCGACCGTTTTAAGCAGGTCCAGAGTCTCCTCAAAATCCTGCTCCGTCTCGCCCGGGAATCCGACAATGACGTCGGTGGTGATCGCGATCGGCCGCCGTGCGTTCTTCATCCACTCGATGCGGCGCATATATTCGTCGCGTGTGTACAGCCGCTGCATGGCGTTAAGAATGCGCGTCGAGCCGCTCTGCACCGGCAGATGGACATGGTTGCAGAGATTCGGATTCTCATCAATCGCATCGATGATCGGCTTCACGAAATCGCGCGGATGCGAAGTAGTAAATCGCACGCGACGGATGCCCGGGACGCGTCCGACATGATCGAGCAGCGTTGCGAAATCCCAGCCGGCAGGCGATGGGTCGCGATAACTATTCACGTTCTGGCCCAGCAGTTGAATCTCGGAGTATCCGGCAGCGGAAAGCTCACGCGATTCCGCAATCACCGAAGCGCTGGTGCGGCTGCGCTCCGGCCCCCGCGTGAACGGGACCACACAATAGGCGCAGGATTTGTCGCATCCTTCAATAATCGTCAGGTACGCGCGATGCGGATTTTCGCGGCGTGTGAGCGGCGTCTCGAACGTATCTTCCGTATTCAGGCTGAGCCCGGTAACTCGCTTATTGCCCGCTTCAAGCTGCACCAGCATCTGCGGCAACTGGTTGTAGCTGGCAGATCCGCACACCATGCTCACGTGCGGAGCTTTTTCGAAAACGCGCTCGCCTTCCTGCTGCGCAACACAGCCCAGCACGACGAACTTCTTGCCTTTGCTATCGCGCTTGAATTGGTTGAGGCGGTTGAATACCTTCTGTTCCGCCTTATCGCGGATGCTGCACGTGTTGTAGAAAACCAGCTCCGCCTCTTCCGGCGTCGCGACCTGGGAGTAACCTTCGCCGATCAGCGTGCCAATGACTTTTTCCGAGTCATGCGCATTCATCTGGCAGCCAAAGGTTTCGATATAAAAATTTTTCACTGCTATTTCCATTGTAAAGGATGCACGATTCACGCATCGTCACAAATTCGCACTAAATAATCCGTTGCGCTTGTAGCGCACAGACTCCTCTCCTGCGTGCAGCGTTGACACTCGTGTCTACTCCGCGAGCTCATCCGCTTCAGCAGTCTCGTAAGCATGCGGGTGGATGCCGGACACTAAGGGATTCACTCTATTGAAGCGTATCGGGAATTCGCTTAGCCTTAAAGTGTGCGGACCTGTCTTCTCATCCTCGCGGCCGGCGTATTAAGCGCCCAGAGTGCAACCTCTTCGTACACCCGCGACATCAACGGCAATCCGGTCCCGGGCGTAGCCAGCGTGACTGCCGACGGCGTTACCACGGACCTCCGCCAGTCGATCAACGGTCGCGAAGTTCCGATCGAGCAGATCGCGGAGAAAGTGCTCAGCCAAAGCGGCAACACTACGGTCACCGAACGCATCATCCGGCACTACGGCTCCGGCGGACAGGTGGTGCAAACTGACCGAATCGTTACGGAAACAACGAAAAACGGCGACGGCGAATCGACGGTCCACGCGACAACATATCGCAGCGACATCAGCGGCAATATGAATGAGGCGGAGCGCAAAACCGTCGAGACGCGCAAAAACGGCGCGGCCACGGTGACCGATACAGCCGTGGAGAAGAAGGATCTGAGCGGATCGTTTTCCGTCGCCGAGAAGCGCTCCGCAATCGCCGAGCCTACCGCCGACGGCAAGCGCCAAAGCGAAACCGTGTACCTGCGCGACGCCAATGGCAATTTATACGAGGCGCAGCGGTTGTCAACCACCGAGACGAAATCGGGGAATGAGGTCGCCAGTAATACTGCGATTTACGAACCGACCGTAAGCGGAGAGATGAAATTAGCACGGCAGCAGGTGACGAAGTCGATCGCGAATGCCGACGGTTCCTCCACCCAGGAAGTCGAAATCTTCGGCCGCGCATCCGATGGCCGCGCCCGCCCCGCCGACGCTCCACCGGCGTTGACGGAGAAGCGAACCATCGAGCGCCAAAAAGGCCCCGGCGGAGCAGTCGTCGAAACCCAAACGGTGCAGCTACCCGACGCGAATAATCCCGGCCATTTGGATCCGCCGCACAAAGTCGCAGAAACCATCTGCCGCGGCGAGTGCGACAAGAAGCCCTAACCCAGGGTTATAACCCCGTCCCATAAGGGCGGGGATTCTTTCGCGCAGGTGGCGAAGACTTCAGTCTGTGTTCTTCAAGTAAGCCGGCCAAGAAAACTCTCGCCGACCACAATCTTCGCCCCGAAATTCTCCGCCACCGTCTGCCCGATATCGGATAGCGACGCCCGCGTGCCCAAATGAACTCCATGCTTCACCGAAGGCCCGTAAGCGAGCAACGGAACATACTCGCGACCATGATCCGTCGATGGCGTCGTCGGGTCGCACCCATGATCCGCAGTGAAAATGGCCAGATCGTCGGAACGCAGCTTCGCTCCATACCCCGGCAGCCAACGGTCGACTTCCTCCAAAGCTCGCGCGTAACCTTCAACATCATTGCGATGCCCGTACTGCTGATCGAAGTCGACCAGATTGACAAAGATCATCCCTTGCTCGACTTCCTCCATCGCTTCAACTGTTTTCGCCAGCCCGTCCGTATTACTCTTCGTCTTCACGTACTCGCGAATCCCCCGCCCTAGAAAAACGTCGAAAATCTTGCCGATGCTGTAGACATCGATATCGCTTTCAGCAAGGACATCGAGCAGCATCCCCTTCGGCGGAGGCACCGCGTAATCATGCCGGTTCGGCGTACGCGTGAAACTACCCGGTTCGCCGATAAACGGACGCGCGATCACGCGCCCCACTTCATAAGGCCCGTGCAAAATCTCACGCGCTGTTTCGCAAATCTTGTAAAGCTCGAACAGAGGAATCACTTCCTCATGCGCCGCCACTTGAAAAACGCTGTCGGCCGACGTGTACACAATCGGCGAGCCAGTGCGCACATGTTCCTCGCCAAGCTCTTTCATAATCTCCGTGCCCGATGCGGCCTTGTTGCCGAGCGCGTGACGGCCGATCCGGCGCTCAAATTCGTCCATCACCTCAGGCGGAAAACCATGCGGAAATAGAGGAAACGGCTTTGCGAGATGGATGCCGGCCATTTCCCAATGTCCGGTGGTCGTATCTTTTCCCGGCGAAGCCAACGCGCATTTTCCGTAGGCTCCGGCAGGTACCGCCACCGGCGCGAGCCCTGTCAGCGGCTTGATATTCGCCAGTCCCAGCGCGCAAAAATTTGGGAGATGAAGCTTGCGCACGCGCGCGATATTGCCGAGCGTATCGCTGCCTTCATCGCCATACTTCGCCGCGTCCGGCATCTCGCCGATGCCCACGCTATCGAGTACGATCCAGATGACGCGCCGGAATTTCATTGCGCCAGCGCACTCTCGATGCGCTCTGAAAGCTGTTCGACAAATCGATCCGGCAGGAATCCGTTCATCCTGCTCGCCACGCGACCCTGCTTGTCGAACACCACGGTCGTCGGAATGTCCGTTACCTGAAGCAGCTTCTGCAACCCGTCTTCGAAATAAACCCGGCTCTTCGGCCATTTCTGCTGATCCAGAAACCCGGCGACGATGCCATGATCCTCGTCCGTATCGATCGAGAGCAGCACCACATCCCCGCGATCTTTAAATTTTTCCTGCACCTGGTCGTACATCGGATGCTGAATCCGGCACGGTCCGCACCAGGTAGCCCAAAAATCCAGAATCACGACCTTCCCCTTCAAGCTCCCGAGCTTCAATTTCTGCCCATCGAGCCCGCTGATCGTGAACCCCATCGGATCGACAATGCTGGCATTCGGATCGATCGCGTTCAGCCGGTTCTGCCGTTCCGCGACCAGCACCGCCGTCCGATCGTACGCCTCCAGAATCGCGTCCCCCAGCCCTTTTTCCGAACCGTGCTTCTTCCGGTAAATCTCTCCCAGCCGCTTGCGATCCAGAACCCGATCGGAATCTTGTGCGCGCGTATCGGGAATCATGAACGCATCGGCGAAATGCATCACCGCCTGTTCGTCATAACCCGCTGCTTCGAGCGCCACACCCCATTCGCGCGCCGATTCCTCGCATGGATATTTAGAAAACGACAACGCCGCCAGCTTCCCCGCCTCGTTGAAATCGCCCATCGCCGACTTCGCGCGCGATTGATACAGCAGAGCCCGCGCTATGCCCCGATCCCTTTCCTCCGTCCGCTTCGCCGCTCCCAACCCGGTCGACTCCGGCAGCTTTTCGACCAGTTCCTGGAACCGCCGCGCATGCGCAAACGCCTTCTCGGCGTTCTCTTTCCCGCCGATCATCAGCTCCGCCCGCGCCACCCGGTCGAGCACCAGCATATCGTCCGGCGTCGAAACCAAAACTCGCTCGCCGTACCACACTGTCCGCCGATCGTCCTTGTTATCGATCGCCGCCTTCGAAAGCGCTCTTTCGATCTCCTTGAGCTGCGTCGCCTGCGGATATTTCTTCAGAAATTCTTCCAGCACCCGCGTCAAATCAATGGTGCTCGCGCCCGCCTCGTTCACCGCCCGCTGCAAATCCTGCTGCTCCTGATTCGGCTGCTGAGTTGGCTGTGCAGATGGCGCCGGCGGCGTCGGCTGCTGCGGAGGCGTCTGCGAACACCCGACCGCCGCGGCCAGCAGGAAGATCGACAATCTCATTGCGCCTTAGCCTTGGACGCGCGAATCGCTTCACCCAGCATCGCCGCGCGCTGCCGCGCCATATGCAGATAAATCTCGTTCTGCGCGATCTGGTCGAGTAGTGGTAAAAACTGATCCGCGCCCGTCAATCGCCTCCGCTGCCAGGTCCCCTCAATGTTGATCAGCGCGTCCAACACGCCCAGTTTATCGTGCCGCGCCGACCGTTTCAGCTCCGCATAGAGCCGCTCCGTTTCCGTGATCGCCTCGAACCAATCGTGCAGCGCCTTCGCGTTTTCATCCAGCGAATAATTAAATTTCTGCTCGCTCGACGCATCGCCATCCTCCCAGCGAAACGTCTTCACGCCCATGTTCGCGACCTTCAACCCGGATTCTAAAGGATGCTTAAAATGATCCAGCCGCGCCGCCAGATCGAACATCACCTCTGTGCCGGAGTCTTCGAGCTGAAATTTCTCCGGCGAATCGTCGTCCACCTCTTCCTTATAGGAAACCTGCCCGCTATGGTCAATCGTGATCGAGACGTATGCCGGCGAAGACCCCGGAAACGACTTGGTATAGACGATGCGCCCGGAGTCGCTTGCGAACGCCGCAACGCCCAACAACAGCAGCGCCCATCTCATCGGGCGACCCTCATCGCATGCGAACAGGTGGTCGCATGGCAGATCGCGACCGCCAGCGCATCCGCCGCGTCTTCCGATTCGATCGCTTCGCCCAGCCCCGTGATCGATCGCACCATCATCTGCACCTGCTGTTTCTCCGCACGTCCGTAGCCCACCACGCTAACTTTTACTTCGAGCGGCGAATATTCGCCCAAAGTAATCCCCGCCTCGGCGATCGCCAGCAGAGCTACTCCGCGCACATGCGCCAGCTTCAGGGCCGTCTTCACATTGAGGGAATAAAAAACTTCCTCCACGGCCGCGGCCTGCGGCAAATGCTCGGTAAGCACCGCGCGCAGCGCTCCGGCAATCTCCGCCAACCGTGTTTCGAGTGGATCGCGGACTCTCAGCCGGATCGTTCCGTGCGCCACCACCGTATGCCTGCGCCCATCGCTATCGATGACGCCCCAACCGGTGCGCTCCGTGCCGCAATCGATGCCCAGAACGCGCACATTCGTCCGTGGCGGATTACGCCATGGCCTCCAGCTCTTTTTCGTCGATGTCGAAGTTGGAGTAGACGTTCTGCACGTCGTCGTTTTCCTCCAGCACCTCGGTCAGCTTCAGCATGCCGCTCGCGTTCTTGCCTTCCAGGCGCAGCAGATTCTTCGGCACCATGGCGATTTCCGCCGATTCCGGGGTGATTCCCGCCTTCTTTACCGCTTCCAGCACCGCTTCGTGCATGTCCGGAGCGGAAAGGATCGCCCAATTCCCGCCCTCGTCCTTCAAATCGTCGGCGCCCGATTCCAGCACCAGGTTCATCAGATCGTCTTCTTTGGCCTTATCGCCGTCGATGATGATCTGGCTCTTGCGCTCGAACATCCAGGAAACGCTGCCCTGCTCGCCCAGGTTCCCGCCCCATTTCGTAAACGCGTGGCGGATATCGCTCACCGTGCGGTTGCGATTGTCGGTCGCGACGTTCACCAGCACCGCCGCTCCGCCCGGCCCGTACCCCTCGAATGTAATTTCGTCGAGCTGCCCGCCTTCCAGCTCGCCCGTGCCGCGCATGATCGCCCGTTTGATGTTTTCCGCCGGCATACTGACCGCTTTCGCCGCCGTAATCGCGGTGCGCAGCCGCGGATTCATATCCGGATCGCCGCCATTGCGCGCGGCAATCATGATTTCCTTGATCAGACGAGTGAACGCCTTGCCGCGCTTTGCATCCGTGGCGGCTTTTTTATGCTTGATTGTGGCCCATTTGGAATGACCAGACATTGTCGAATCCTCTAATAACTACCGAGATTTATGGGGGTTACGCCCAACTTTTGAGCATACCACGTCAGCCTAAGTAGGACAGGTCCATCGCGAAGCAAGTGGCACAGGTCCCCGACCTGCCCACCCTCGAAGCGAGGCGCAAAGCGACGCGCTAGATAATAAATTCTTCGCAGTTCGACCAGTCGTCGGCCTCGGACTCCGAATCGGGCTGAGCGGCGTAAGCCTCTGGCACCCGCGCATCCAGAGCCTCGCGTATCGCCCGCCCGATAGCCATACACATGAATTCCGCGCGGCCGCCCTCGCCTGCCAGGGAATCCATTTCTCGACAAGTTGCATCGGTGAGATGAATACGTACAGATGGCATAGGATCTACTTCACAAATCTCACCACTCCCCACTTCTCCGGCACATGCATATTCACCACCCCCTGCTGCGACCAAACCCAGTTGTCTTCCTTCGTCCCGCGAACTTTCTCATACTTCCCATCCATCAACCGCACCTGCCATTCCACCCGCGAAAAATTCATCCGCCACGTATCACCCGCGCTGGGCCGTCCCTTCCCGCTCCTCTCGACGAACGCCGCCCACGGCAGAGCCAATTCGACCGACCACCCCTTGTCCCGATCCCTTGAATCGTTCAACGTCCCCTCGATCGCCACAGCCGACTTATAACCCGGCATCTCCCACGAATTATCGGCCTTCCCGCCTTTGTTGTAAGGTTTATCGAGAAATAAATCCCAGCCGGTATTGAGAGCATTAATCTCAAACTCAAAGTACTTCAGGCCATCGCCGGTGGGATTAAGAAACACCTCGAAATCGTTATCCCGAAAAATCACCGAATCGTGCGCGGTAAGGGTAGCCCAAACATCCGGCTCCTCCAGTTCAGCGCCAATGTACAAATAGTTGTCATCCCACAACATCTTCATCCGCGTCCGAAACCGGGGCTTCGCGCCATCCGCCCCGACGATATCGATAAACGCATCGCTCCACGCAGCGTCGCTCCAAACCGCATCGTCAAGACGCCCGTCGATTCGTACGGATGCGCCGGCACGATGGCAGTCGTACTGCTTCTGGGCGTAGAGACCGCAAGCAAGATTCATCGCCAACAGGAGTTTCACGGCGCCAGTATACTCCGTCCTGCGGGCTCTCCCTTGCGCCGGGCCAACGCGCAGAGTAGCTTAGAGGCGTGAACCTCGCTGGAAGCTTGACGGACGAGGAAGCAGACGAGCTTGCGCGAAACATCGACGCCGGCTGCGAAAATATCGATGAACGCGATTGGTAGCGTTCCGCTCGACACCAGCGTCGTCGTTGATTATCTTCGTCGAGATCCAATCCTTCACCAGAACATCGACCGAGACGACGTCTACTTGCCTCTTGTCGTCTTGGGCGAACTGCTTTACGGAGCTTACAAATCGAGCAACCCAGCAAAAGCCCTAGCCCAGGTGCAAGAATTTTATCGCGGCTGCTTTCGTCCCCAGCTTGAACATTTTAGAGTGGTAAGCGACCTCAAGGCAGCCAGCGACTCAAGCAACCGCTAGTCGAATACGAGGCCCGAGATCCATCGACTCAGCATATTCAATATGCAGCACGCGGCGTGGATCCTCACTCCGCGCCTTCGATGACGAATGTAGGAGTAAAGGCCGCATCGCAAGCACCCCTCCCCTACGCACCAGGCACTCGACAGGCTCGTGATGCTTTACATAATCAAGTACGGCTTCGTCGGCAAGAACTCCGGAATGGTGCGACTCTGGAATAACCCGCAGCGGCCCGTTCTCCATCGTCGACGCGTCGAGGTGCACTCCGCAGGGCAATAATCCGGCAAAGGGCCCAAGCTGGCGCATGCGCGTATCGCACCTTGGCCTTTTCTGACCACGGACCCCACCCGGGCTCATCGAAAGCTGCCTCCAGCGGCAAGGCAGTATCCTGATGCCACGGTATCAACCAATTCGCTTGATTCGACTTCTCGAACAGCGTGGCCCGGAAGGGCAGAGCGTCGGCGCCGAGCCACAGCGAGGCCATCTCGACTAATCTGGAATCGGCCGCAACGCTGGCCACATCAGGTTTAGACATCAAGTGACGCGCGCCGGCTCGGCTACGAGGCACCGACGCCCTTGAAAGCGCGCTGGTGAGACGGTCACCTTCGCGCTCGGAAAAGACGTGCTCTTCGATCGCAAAACCACTATCGTGCCCCTTCACAGCCTCCAATCATATCGGAAAGTACGAATGTCCTCCGCCGTGGCGCGAGCTTCAGCTTGCAGCGTCGGCTTCAGCCGGCGTCGGGTGGGGCAGCCAATCATGGGCCAGCCGCTTTTCAAGCTGCATCCCTCTTACCGAACTTCAACCAGTTCTAACCGCGAGGGCTCGGGAATTTCATCGCCATCCTCTCGCATGGCCGCGAGATGCATCTTGATCGCCTTGGCCATGCGCTCCTTAACGATTTCAACAGTTGGACCAGTCGCAATGCATCCGGGAAGATCGGGCACATGTGCGCTAAAACCCGTTCGTGTCGGGGCAATCAAAATCGGGTAGGATTTCATAACAAACCAGCCTGTTTAAGTCCAGCTTGTTTAAGTATAGACTTCTTGGTCTTCGGGTCCAATTCATCGGATGTGTGCCCCGCAATCGTGACCTTGCCCTGCCTTCTCGGATGAGTGTATTGCCTGTGGCTGCCTTCTTGATTCTTCAAAACCCATCCTTCCTCATGAAGAATCTTAATCAGGTCGCGGACCTTCATGAATTCAGCGTACAGCGCCCGCCCCTCTTGCACCCCTCCCACCCCTCGCGCAACACTAAAGCGTGAACATCCCCATCTACCAGGTGGACGCCTTTTCCAGCAAACTCTTTGGAGGCAACCCCGCCGCGATCTGCCCACTCGACCACTGGCTCCCCGACGCCACCCTCCAGTCCATCGCCGCCGAAAACAGTGTCTCCGAAACCGCGTACTACGTGCGGAAGAATGGGAATTTTCACATTCGCTGGTTCACCCCAGGAGTAGAAGTCGACCTCTGCGGCCACGCCACCCTCGCCTCTGCGCATGTCATCCTGGACATTCGCCGCGAAGTAGCCGGCGCCCGTGTGGCCTTCGAATCGAAGAGCGGAGAATTGATCGTGACTCGCCAGGACGACCTCTACGCGCTCGACTTCCCTGCCCGTCCGCCCATCGAAACCAAGTTCGATGACAAGCTGTTCGAAGCGCTCGGCGCCACGCCGACGATGGTCCTCGGCGCGCGCGATTATCTCTGCGTCTTCGACACCGAAGCCGAAGTCCGCGCCCTGCGGCCGAACATGGAACGGCTCGCCGCGATCGACCGTTTCGCCACCATCGTCACCGCTCCCGGAACCGATTGCGATTTCGTGTCCCGCTTCTTCGCGCCCGCCAAAGGAGTGCCTGAGGATCCCGTCACCGGCTCCGCCCACTGCACTCTGATTCCCTATTGGGCCGCGCGTCTCGGCAAATCGAAACTGTTCGCCCGCCAGATTTCCCCCCGCGGAGGCGAACTCTGGTGCGAACACCGCGGCGACCGCGTCACCATCGCCGGCCGAGCTGTGAAATACCTTGAAGGCACCATCGTTGTGTAAGCTAAGAGATCGTCATGCAAACCGGTCTTGAACTCGCGAAAAGTGGGGACTGCTGCGCCGCGTGGACAGAGTGGGCTGTCCCCACTTTTCGCCCCGTCCACACAATCACTCCCAAAACCGCACGGGTTGCGCTTCACTCCGCGAAAAGCGGGGACTGCCTACTCTGTCCCAAGGCGCCTACGAACTTCGCGAAACCCCGGCCATCCCACGCCGCGTGGACAGAGTGGGCTGTCCCCACTTTTCGCCCCGTCCACACAATCACTCCCAAAACCGCACGGGTTGCGCTTCACTCCGCGAAAAGCGGGGACTGCCTACTCTGTCCCAAGGCGCCTACG
>Ga0210388_10000077_pt1 | contig 133953 bp, 117 predicted proteins | sample IncBWC19OmetaG_FD_155485 | JGI IMG/M metagenome (GOLD analysis project Ga0210388, IMG submission 155485) | Forest soil microbial communities from Barre Woods Harvard Forest LTER site, Petersham, Massachusetts, United States - Inc-BW-C-19-O ... | reverse complement strand
GGCGATTGCGTGGCGATCAGAGTGGCTGAGATTGGGGAATTGTCGAATCCTTGCGCGGTGGTGTAGCGCATTTCACGCAGAGACGCAGAGGGCGCAGAGAGAGAACAACTACTGCTCTTCCACGTTAAAGAAGACGCGGGCGCTGCGGGCGGGCGATTGCGTGGCGATCAGAGTGGCTGAGATTGGGGAATTGTCGAATCCTTGCGCGGTGGTGTAGCGCATTTCACGCAGAGACGCAGAGGGCGCAGAGGGAGAACAACTACTGCTCTTCCACCTCCGAATCTTCGAGGAGTTCGGCCTGCTCTGCGTAGCGTTTTAGCACACGGATTGAGTTGCCGGTGCTGAAGCCGGACATTCGCAATTTTCGATAGGCCGATGCCAGGTGTTTTTGTTCCTGGAGGAGCGCGCCTAAATCCTTGCCGCGGTATTTTCGCTGGAGGAAGGCCTCGATCATGGCGATCTCGTCGGCTCCTTGAAATGCCGTTTCCGCGGCTTGTTTCGCCACAGCCGGCGCTACTCGCCTGACCATCAAATCTCTTAGAACCCGCGTTTTGCCGAAGCCTCCGTCGTCGCGGCGCCAACTGGCGTAGGATTCGGCGAAGCGCTGGTCGTTCAAATAGCCGGACTCCTTTAAGCGCGCCAGGATCTGCTCGACGTCCGCCGGATCGGCGGCGCGCCGGTTCAATTTTTCGCGCAGCTCGGAAATCGTCAGCGCTCGCGCCGACAAGGCTTGCGCGGCGAACGCCATCAGGCGATTTGCGTCCAGCTTTCTATCAGGCGGTTTAGGCATTTGCTATGCTGTGAGTGAAACAATCACAAGCTCTCAGACTCCATTTTAAAGAAAGGTGTGACGCAACATGGAAGACGATAACAAGTTGTCTTATTTTTTCCTGGGCCTCGGTCTGGGGGTCGCGGTCGGCGTGTTGTTCGCGCCGAAGTCAGGTGCCGAGACGCGCGATTTTCTTCGCGCGAAGGCTGAGGAAGGCACGGACTACGTGAAGGAGCAGGCGGGCACTCTGAAGGAGACCGCTGCCGAAGCGCTGGAGCGCAGCAAGCAGACCATCCAGAAGCACAAAGAAAACCTGGCGTCCGCGGTCGAGGCCGGCAAGCAAGCCTACCGGGAGGCGACCACTACTCCGGGGGACTAAATGGACAACCAAGCCTGGTTCATTCTACTTTCGGTGTTCGTCGGCATTTGCGCGGTCGCGTTGTGCATCCAGGCGGGGATGCTGATTGCCATCTCCAAGACGGCGCGGGCGACCGAGGAGCAGGTGAAGCGCGTGATTCCGCAGGTGGAATCCATGCTGCCGAAAGTGGAGGCCCTGGTGGCCAGCTCCACCGCGGTTATCGACACCAGCCATCACCAGATTAAGCAGATTACCGCGAAAACCAACGAAATTCTCGATCTGACGCGGGTGCAGATCCAGCGGATCGACGAGGTGCTGGAAGACGCGTCGGTGCGTGCTCATAATCAGCTTGCGCACGCCGAAATGGTGATCGACGACACCATGTCGCGCGCGCAGGAGACGGTGGCCACGGTGCAAAGCGGGATCATGAAGCCTTTGCGGGAGATTCAGGGCGTCGCGGCGGGAGTGCGGACCGCAATTTTTTACCTGGCCCGCGGGGGGCGTCCGAGCCCGGCCCAGGCTACGGCTGACGAAGAGATGTTCATTTAGCACCCTGCGCTGACCGCTCCTGCTAGTCGCGGCTCTGTTCCAGCATTTCGGGTTCATGTGGGAGTCCTCAAGGTCTTTGCTGGTTTTCCGATATGAACGTAGGAAGCCATGCGTACGGATCTGCTCAGAACGCTCGCAACAAATTTCGGATCGAACAGCGTGGCGTCCGCCAAGGCGATTCGCGAGATGTATCGATTGGATCGCGGAGGCTTCCCGGCCCTGGTGGTGGAAGTGCTTGCCGACGGACCCGATTTGCCGGGAGCCCAGTTTCTGGTGGCGATTCTGGCTTCCGAACCGGATTGGCTGCGTAACGTTTGCGATCCGGAGAAACATACTCTGGAACAATCGCTCGATCTGATCGAGAGGGCGTACAGGCTGGATCCCCAGGTGATGGTAAAGCTGGCCGAACTGCTGGCTCACCCCGGCGCCTCCACCGATGCGGAAGCGCGGTTTGCAGCGCGGGTCTTCGCGGTACTGACAAGGAGCCGCCCTGCCATTGCCCTTCCGGCACTGCGCCGGCTGGCCCGCTATCCGAACGCGCGGGTGCGCAGCAAGGCCATCCTGCTGATCGGAAAAATCTATCAGAATCCAAAATTTTCCCAACACGATGGGTCGGAGCAGGACCCGCGCGTAGCCGCCAATTTCATCGAATCGCTGTGGGGACTGACGACCCCGGACGCGAGGGAAGCGTTTGTCGCGGCGGCGATCGACCCGCATCATCGCGTGGCGGCCAACGGAATCGTTGGCTTGTATCTGATGGGCGATGAGTGTTCCGTCCCGTTTCTGTTCCAACTGAGCGGTTCGGAAAAACCTTTGGCGCGCGCCGCGGCTGCCTGGGCGATGGGCCGCGTCGAAGACCCCCGCTTCGTGCCGAGACTGGTGCGGCTGAGAGAAGACCCCGATCCGATCGCACGCCAGGCAGGTTTTCGATCTTTGTCGCGCGTGCGGCAAAAGATGAAGGAAATGCAGGCGGCCGGCACATTTCAGGTCCAGATTCTGGCTTGCGAATGCCGCGGCGACGATCATGTGATCCGGTTTACGGTCGCGCGGGGAGAACAATTCGCCGGAGGCCTGGATCTGCGGCAAATTGTGGTCTGGAATGGGCTGGATGTGATAGAGGAGTTTTCCTGCTGTCTGCGGCTGGAGGAGTCGCCTTACTATGAAGTCTCTTATCAGAGTGCGCCGTCGGCCACGGGGGAGATTAAAGTGCAGGTGTACGCGGCGATGGGGGTTGGGGAAGATACGGGAGTTTCGGTGACGTCGTAGCATTTACGAAGGCTCGTCGGCCTTTGTGCTCAAGGGTGCTGGCACAGCCGGACCGGGGGGTCCGACGCGGACGGGGGGTCCGCCCCACGGTTTAGAGGCTCGATGCACGCGGGCTCGGAGCGGCGTAAGAGTGCCGACACTCTCGAAAACGTCCGGTGCCGGGGAGGGCAGGTCGGGAACCTGCCCCACCGTTCACAGACTGAGGGCGGGTCGGGGACCCACCCTACTTGGGTTTCATCGCGGTCGGTGGGGTCAGCGCATTCCAAACACGAATCTCGGAAGAAATTCGCCAGGGTGGGGACATACGCTACCATTCCAGGCGCGGCACTATTCGGCGCGGAGGGATTTTAGGGGGTCGATTCTGGTGGCTCGCCAGGCTGGGAAGGCTGTGGCCAGGATGGCTACTGCTAGCACCAGGACGGTTACTAAGGCGAAGGTTAGGGCGTCGGTTGCGGCTACGCCGTACAACAGGACGGTCAGGAAGCGGGTCAGGAGCAGGGCGGCTACGATGCCACCGGCTATGCCGTAGAGCGTCACTTTCATTCCTTGTCCCAGGATCAGCGAAAGGATTCCTTGCGGGGTTGCGCCGAGGGCTACGCGCAGGCCGATTTCGTAGGTACGCTGGCTGACCCAGTAGGACATCGATCCGTAGATGCCGATGGCGGCCAGCAGGATCGCGGCGGCGGCGAAGCTCAGGAAGACTCGCATGGTGGAGCGGAAGTCGGCGATGGAGCGGGACGCGATTTCTTCCAGAGGCTGGAGGCGGCCGACGGGTACGTTCGCATCCTGGTCCTCGGCTAAGTGCTGGATGGCGGCTCTTACGGAAACGTTTTCGGAATATACGCCGGCAAGAAGAACCATTGCGGCGGGGATTTCACCGTCCTGACGGGCCGATTGCGCGTAGGGCATATAGACCGCGCCGGGAACGAAAGGCGGAAGGTGTTCGCTCAAGGAAGACTGATGGACGTCGCCAACGATTCCTACCACGGTGGACCATTTCGAGTTATCGGTCGCCTTTATGTGCTTGCCGATTGCGCTCTCATTCGGCCAGTAGCGCCAAGCGGTGGCGGCTGAAATTACGACGACGCTCGAAGAAAGAGGTCCATCGGAGCGGGTGAGATACCGGCCCTCCAAAAGAGGGATGTGCATCGTGGAAAAGTAATCGGGGCTGACGGCGCCGAACCAGAACAGAGGGGCAGGATGGTCCACTGTTTTGGGATGTCCTTCGACGTCGACGGCGAGGGTGGGGAGCGATCCGTCCAGAGGAAGGGAGTTGGCGATGGCGGCGGACTTCACTCCGGGGATGTCCATGGTGCGCTGGAGCAGACGGTCGTAGAGAGCGATGCACGCGGCTCGTTTGGCGCAGGAGGATTGGTTCGGGCTGATTTGGATGGTGAGGATATGCGCGGGGTCGAAGCCGGGATTGGTCTCCGTGAGTTTGTAGAGGCTCCTTAAGAGGAGGCCGGCGCTGACTAACAGGACCAGCGTGAGTGCGACTTCGCCGGCGATGATGACGCTTCTTACGCGGGTCCAAACGCTGGAGGTGGAGCGCTGGCTGCCGGTTTTCATGGTTTCAGAGAGATCGACTTGGGAGGCACTGAGGGCGGGGGCGAGTCCCGATGCGAGACCGGTGAAAATCGCCAGAGCGGTGACGGCGGCGACGATTTGCCAATCGATGGCGGCAGCGGCGAGCCCGGGGAGGGTGGAGGGAAGTAGGGATTTGAAAATGGAGAGCGCGGCCGCTCCGAGCAGGATGCCGAAGGCGGCTCCGGTTAGAGCGAGGCCGACGCTTTCGGTGAGTAGCTGGCGAATCATGCGGAGACGGCCGGCTCCGAGGGCCGCTCTGAGTGCTAGCTCCTTGCGGCGGGTAGTGGCTCTCGACAAAAGGAGGCTGGCGACGTTGGCGCAGGCGATGAGGAGAACGAATCCGACGGAGCAGAGGAGGATGATGAGTTTACCGCGAACGTCGCCGACGATGTCCTGCTGGAGGGGGATGGCGGTGGAATCGGCATTGAAATCGCGGGCCATGGGGTAGGGGAACGTGGGTCTGAACGCGGGGACGAGGGCTCGCACTTCGGACTGGGCGGCGGCGAGATTGGCGCCGGGATGGAGGCGCGCGATGAGAGGCACGAATTCCGAGCCCCAATATTCGAGAAAGTTCGAGGGATCGAGGCGCATAGGAATCCACAACTCGACTTTCGAGGACGGGTAGCTGAAATTCGGGGACATGATGCCGACGATCTCGCGGTCGACGTCGTTGAGGCGGATGACGCGGCCGAGAACGGAGGGGTCGGCTGCGAAGCGGTCTTTCCATAGGGAGTGACTGAGGATGACGACGCGGTCGCGGCCGGGAGATTGTTCGCCGGGGAGGAAAGATCGTCCGCGGGCGACGGAGGTTCCGAGGACGGAGAGGAAGTTCGGGGAGGCGAAGCTTCCGGTAACGCGCATGGCTGAGCCTTGGCCGGTGAGGTTGAATTCGGAGCCTTGGCTAACGGCGGCGATATCCATGGTGTGGGATCGCTGTTCGAAGAAGGGGACAGCGGCGCGCGGGTAGATTCCGGTGATGCGCAGCAGGCGATCGGGCTGGGCGTACGGGAGGGGACGGACGAGCAGAGTGTTCACCAGGGTGAACATGGCCGCGTTTCCGCCGATTCCCAGGGCGAGCGAGAGCACGGAGATTCCGGTAAAGACGGGCGAGCGGGCGTACATGCGGAAGGCGAAGCGCAGGTCTTGCAGGAAGCGTTCGAGGGTCATGAAACTCCAGGTATCGTGGCAGTTTTCTTTGGCGATGGTGATGTTACCCATCTCTTGCGGGTCGCCGTGCTCCGCCTGTTTTTGCTGAAGGTGGAAGTCGAGCTCTTCGGTGAGATCGCGATGGAGTTGATCGCGGCGCCAGCGAAAGAGGAGGCGCCGGCAGAGGCGGGCGAGTTGTTTCGGCACTCCCATCGTCTATCGATGGATGATAGCGAGGGGATCGGCCAGATGTCAAGAGGCTAACGGAAGGCGGCGGGGATGGGGGAACCGGTGGCTCCTTTGTAATCGGAGGGGTTCAGGCCGAGGAGTTTAATAATCGTGGGAGCGATGTCGCGTTGTTCGGCATGGGTAGAGACTTCGCCCGCGGCGGGAGTATCGGGGCCAAGGATTGCGATCCAGATTTTATCGGCTCCGGGGACTTTACTGCCGTGGCTGGACCAGTCGGCGAGAGTGGAGCCTCGGCCGTGGTCGGAGGTGACGATGAGGGTGGTGGAGTTGCGATATTCGGGCATGCTTTGGAGGGTGGTCCAGAGGCGATTGAGGAACTGGTCGGTGGCGGAGATCATGTCGAGGACGCGGTCATAGCGGCGGGCGTGAGCCCAGTCGTCGGTTTCATCGAAGGAGATATCGAGCACACGAGGCTTGGCTGATTTGAGATATTCGAGGGCCATTTCGAAGGTGAACGAATCGTGGCGGGCTTCGTCCCAGGGGGTCGGGGTGAAGTGCTGGAGGCGGCTGAGAGCAGGGGACGCGGGCGAATCCTGATAGCCGGCGTTGATGAAAATGGAGCCAGGGGTGTGTTCGGCGATGTAGTGAAAATGGTCCCAACTGGAGAAGAGGGCGATCCGGGCGGAGGGGACGGCGAGCTTGCGCTTTAGAAATTCGAGCACAGTTTCGTTGGGCTGCTGGATAGGGATATTGCCGGTGACGACATCGTCGGAGGCGCGGCCGGTGAGAATTTCGGAATAGCCGGGATAAGAGACGCGGTAGGCATTGGTAACGCTGACGTCGGTGAGGACGAGGCCGTTTTTGGCGAGGGTGGTCCAGAAGAACGGCGCGAGAGTTTCGCGAGAGGCGAAGCGGCGGCGACGGTCGTCGGCGTCCTTGCTGGCGGGGTCCATGGAGACGGATTTTTCGTTGGCGAGGAGGGGATCGATGCCGTGGAAGAGGTCCTGCGAGCGGAGGCCGTCGGCGGTGACGAGGACGATGTTATGGGTGCGAGGAGGGTCGGCGGCGAGGAGGAGGGAGGGGAGTAAGATGGCGGCGAAGTAAGCGCGAGGCATAGTGGAATGGTACACTGGTTAGGTTCCAGCGGAATTACGGCCAGGTAGCTCAGTCGGTAGAGCGCAGCCCTGAAAAGGCTGGCGTCGGCGGTTCGATTCCGTCCCTGGCCACTCCTGTTTATCATACACTTACGTCGATATTCGTGCCGGAAGTGTGTCTCTTTGGAGTCCAATCCCTTGTTGGCTCGCGATGGTGACGATGGTGACCACTTTTTTTGCATTTGTTGTCTCGTGATACGCCAGACAACAATTGTTTTTCTATCTATGGTCACCACCGTTGATCACACTTTTGCGATCGGCACATTCCTGCCTCTCGCATCTTCGGCGAAAACCTGGGGCCATCTGTCGAATTTGAACCGTTGTTTATTGATTTTCACGACCGATCGCCCTAGTTGGTGCGAACTGTTCAAACCAAGGGGGTACTTTGCGAAATGAAGGCCTCAACCGTTTTCAATAAGATATTCGGCTGGTCTTTCGAGGCAAGTCCCGCAGTAGAAAATGTACATCGCATGGTCCAGAGAAATCCCCACTGGCCCGGCTCCGTTCTGAACTTCCGGACGTTCCCCGTACCGCTGAGACCAACGCCCACTGGCGACATCTACGTCGACGTCTACGATCGTAAATAGCAACTCCATCGTCCTGCTGCATGAGCAAACTGGAATCCTCTGACTGGTCCAGTCCATCCACCCAAGCAGCTTGGTTCCCGGAATGGTGCCTAGCCGCTCCTGATATCCCTCGTTGTTCCCAGAAAGACGCCGTCTCTGTTGATCGGTCAATTCCCCCCAACCCGGAGCATCATCGAGACGAAGCGGGTTGAAAGAGCACTCCACCGGAACCAACCAATCCACCGGATTCCGAGGGGTGGGGTTGGGACCATCCGCAAGACCGGCCATCGAATGCCAGAACACCTTTGGAACCGGTCCAATTCCACCGTATTGAATCGAGGGATGCCGATGCGCATGGGGACACCACAGAATTTGGACGACGTCGGCGCCGTCCGGGAATTTTATTTCCGGGAAATCGGTTTTCTGGAATTGGCCGACGACCACATAAGAATCTGAATTACGCTCGATGGGTGCGCCGATATGCTCATGGGGGATCTTGCAGATCGGCCACGGTACGGAGGTCGGCCAGGCGATGTTTCCGCCGATCTTACTCGCGGTCGTGCCGATGCTGCCAGGTACGACGCGTTTGGGACGAAGCCAAATCGCAGGCAGGGTCGGAATGCCAAGGTTCTTCAGCCGCCTCCCACGGGATGCCAGGTCGCGTTGAAGGTCATAGGCCATAAATGAGGGAGATCCTTCCGCTCCAACCATGCGGGGCGGGCGACGCTAGAAATTTAGAATCCGATACTGGGGCGGCCGCTCCGGGCAGGGTTCGCAATAGAAGATAAACATTATCTCCCAAGTCGGCCGTCCTGGGTTATGAAGCGCTCTCCGAACGCGTGCGTACGGTTTGCTTCAATCCAAGGTCAAAACGAAATCGCGAATCAGGGCGGCCGCTCGCTTCACGCCAGGATTGGGATGGGCCTCCGCGGATGCGATGTACGGCTCCGCCTCCTCGGGCTCGACTGCCCTCCGGAAAACCAATTGATCCAACAGGCTCGAACCCGGTTTTGTACATCTTGATCCAGATGGGCGAGAAAGGTCGCGACCCAGGGAAGAGTCGCGCTGTCGCAAACCCTCGCAACAATCTCATAGCAGCGATCCATAACTTAGCCGGAACTGACCAGGTTCAGCACGCTGCGCGCCCCTTCATAACCTGGACGGAGTTCCAGATACCACTCCACAGCGTTTTCTAACTCATGCTCGGTCAGAATGTATGCAAGCGCGCGACGCCCAACTTCAGCGCCTCCAGGCCCGGTCCAGCCATCAGTTCCCGACGCTCGTATTGAATCAAGCGCGATGGCAATTCCTTCCCAGTTGATCGACATAACTGTTATGGTCGAATTTCAGAAAACGTTCGGACCGAAGGCCGAGGTCGGAGGGTTCTCCAAGTGGCTAATTGTGGCGTCCATGTAATCAGCGAGTGTCGGAAACCGCCGGCAAGCGCCTATTAGCGGCCGGACCTCCCATTCTCCCCCGGCGTCGGCCTACTGATCCTATTTCTGTCTCACGGTGCGATTCCCTACACAAATGTGTAGGTTTAAGTCTTGCCCGCCTCGGGCTAAGCTATCGATGATGAGCCTGCGGATCTTATCGGCGGCCGTTACGCTCGTCTCGTGCGCCCTACCGACTATCGAGGCGGGCTCCACTTTGGTCCCCAGCGCGGATGGCATCACTGTTTACGATACCGTCAACAACATCAGTTGGCTCGCCAACGCCAATTTACCCGCCAGCAACCGATTTGGACTTCCTGTCTGCAACGCCTCCGCTATCGCGCCGTGCGTCAATGCCAGCGGCTCAATGAACTACAAAGCCGCCGCCGCATGGGTGCAGGCGATGAACGCCGCCAATTATCTGGGGCACACCAACTGGCAGATCCCCACCGCTCCAGTCCTCGATAGTACGTGTCCTTTGATCGGTGGACAAGGCGGCTCGTTCGCGTTCGGATGTATGAGCAGCGCTTTGGCGTCGCTGTACTACAACGCATTGGGTCTGCAGATTCCGAATACGGCCGTTCTGATTCCCATCGCCGAGACCGGCCCCTTCAATAACTTTCAGCCCTATCTTTATTGGTCCCAGACAATGAGTCTGGACGGCTCCGGTATTTCCACGTTGTCCCTGAATAGCGGGTACCAGGGCGGCAACGTTACCTTCAACTTCCTTTATGTGATCCCGACGATCCCTGGCAAAATACCGGGAACGCCCGCCGCGACTGGCAAAGCTCTCCAGGTCAACCCCGGCGGCCTAACCGTATACGATCCGGTGACAAACGTCACGTGGCTGGCGAATGGAAACCTGGCGGCGACGAACACCTTCGGCCTGCCGACTTGTAAGGATCAGAACACGCCAAAAGTATGCGTGGCCCAGGATGGCGCGATGACCTGGAGCACGGCGTCCCAATTCCTGGCCAATATGAATAGCTATAACAGCACCGGCTACCTGGGCCAGACAAATTGGCAATTGCCTACGATGGACCCTACTTGCGGAACTACGTATGACTGCGGCGGCGCCGGGAACGCTTTCCAGGAATTGTATTACGGGCAATTAGGTCTCAGCCCCGGCACGCCCATCGTGCCCACGCCTAACACCACGGTTGGTCCGTTCTCCGACATCCAGCCCTTCCTCTATTGGGAGTGCGGAGCGGACAAGATTCAGGACCCCTGCACCTACGATGCGGCTCCGAACTTCGAGTGGAGCTTCTCCTTCGGCAACGGCTTCCTGGGCACCGACATTCTGGCCAACGATTTGTATGTCACCGCGTATTTCGCCGGAAATCGCACCTCGACGTCCGGTCCGGTGATTGCCGAGGTCGCGAATGCCGAGGGCGAAAGCCCTGCTATCGCTCCCAACGCTTGGCTGGAGATCAAGGGCGTGAATCTCGCTCCGCCGGGGGATTCCCGCACCTGGCAAAGCTCGGATTTCGTCGGCAATGAGATGCCCATTACGCTCGATAAAGTCAGTGCCACGGTCAACGGCAAAAGCGCATATATTTACTACATCAGTCCAACGCAGATCAATGTTCTTACGCCTCCCGACGCGATGAGCGGTCCGGTGCAGGTCGTCGTTACCAACAATGGAACCGCGACGGCCGCGTTCACGGCGCAGGCTCAGTCGATTTCTCCGTCGTTCTTTGTGTTCAACGGAGGGCCCTATGTCGCCGCTGAGCACTTGAACGGGGACCTGATCGGGCCTTCGACTCTTTATCCAGGTCTGAGTACTCCAGCCAAACCTGGCGAGATCATCGCGATTTACGCGAATGGTTTCGGGCCCACGAGCATACCCGTTACCAGCGGATCGACGATGCAGGGCGGCACTTTATCTCAGCTTCCTGTCATCCAAATCGGAGGCGTCACGGCTGCCGTCCAGTTCGCCGGGTTGGTAGCACCCGGCGAATTTCAGTTCAACGTAGTGATTCCGGCATTGCTCGGCAACGGCGACCAATCCATCACGGCCACTTACGGTGGAGCATCGACGCAGTCCGGCGCGTCGATTGCGATCCATAACTAAGCAAGCTGAGAGCGGCTGATCAGTTCCAGCTCAGTCGAGAAATGGCCGATAACTTGTCTCGATCGCCTCACGCGTTCCAACGGAAGGATGCCTGCAACGGCGGATCGCAAAAGCAGTCATGGCGGCCGCGTCCTCAAAGGTAGGGGGACGACCAGTGATCGTTCGCCGGTTCGCTTTTGCGCCTGGCAGATTGCATTTTTCCTTCTCCTTTATTTCATTGATTGGCCGCCATTTGACATATGCGGCGTTGGGGCATGCTCAACGCAGCCGCCGGACGAAGTGGAGTTCAAGGCCGGACAATGGAGCGCCGACTTCATGCATCGCTCCACCCGTTATGAGCGAGCCGAGGTCGATGGCGACCAACCCGGTGCTGTTGACCAGCTCGATCACTCGCTGTTTAGCTTCGGTGTCGTCGCCGGATGTGAAGATGACAGTACGGGGTTTGTTGGGCGAGAAGTCCTGTATCCAGGCCATCGGGATGTTGCTAATCGATTTTACAAGCCGTGCGCCAACCGCCATCTCAGCAACCATCTCACTAGACGTCCGCCCCTTTAATGCGGCCCGCGATCTGGTGACGCCTGCCAGACTAATGTCTGGGGGCTCCAGATGCGCGTTCGTCGCATCGATCAGGATGCGCCCTCGCCAATCAATACCCTTGAGAGCGTCAGCTGCACTGACCCAATGCGTAGCAAGAATGACGACGTCGCATTCGGCTGCCTGCTGCTTCGTCCCGGCGATGGCGCCCGAACCGAGATCAGCTACAAAATCAGCCAGCGTCTCTGGTCCTCTTGAGTTTGATACGACGATGGTGTGCCCAGCGGTCAACAAATGACGGCCAAACGTACGCGTTACGTTACCAGCACCGATAAACCCTACTTTCATGACCAATCTCCTTTGACCGGCTATTGCGGAACACACCTTGCAGATGTCGGGCAAAGCGCATCGGCTTCACGATTTTGCACTCTGGCGAGTGGCGAGCAAATGTATGAAAGCGAATGGGACGACCGATCAGCTTTGATACTGATCAGCCTTGAGGCGCTTGAGGCTGCGTAGCGGGAGCGCGTGGGGATTGATTCCGGGCAATCGTCCGCAAAACGCACAATCGGTTATTCGCAAACTTAAGAATACACTCAGCTAAAGTTGGCTTGGCAGGGGGGCTTAGGCCGTCGGGGTGACGGTCTCCGTGTTCAGCTTGGTGGACCGGTGTGGTGTTCCGTCCACTTCCCTGTCGCAAATCCGGGCGCTTGGTTGCCGTGGAGTCCGTCATGGCCAAGCCTCCGACGGGGCGTCATCGCATAGTCGTGCGGGGGACTAGCACCGTTCCTGAAGAATCGTCTGACCAATCTCCCGCTGGCGATCGCGCCGGAAACGGCAACCGCAACGGCCAGCCGGAACTGGGGATGGGATGCCCTCCGTTCCGGATAATGGACTACCCTGAGGCGGCGATTTCGGCCATTGTCGTGTCATTGTAGTCTTCCTCAACGATGACGGTGGCCGCGGCCTCCGAAATGGCGGCGCCCCCCGGCGCTTGACTTATGCGAGTAAGCGCTCAAATGATATTCTATGCGAGTCCGCACTCAAATATTAGAGATTTGGGACGCCCGCGTCAACCCATAAGAGGAGCTATACCGATGCAGCACAAGCGCATCGCCCTGGTCACCGGGGCCAATCAAGGAGTGGGACTACAGGTCGCAAAGGAACTGGTGGCGAGCGGCGTCACTGTTCTGGTTGGTTCGCGCAATTTCGAGCGAGGCGAGGGCGCAGCCAGGGAAATTGGGCCGGGCGCCATCGCGCTCCAGCTAGACGTGACGGATCGGGTTTCGATCGCCGCAGCGGCGGAGCGCGTCCGAAACGAGTTTGGCCGCCTCGACCTATTGATTCAGAACGCTGCTATCTCGAATACCAGAATGGGCGACTTGTCCCTTCAGGAGTACGCCAAGGTAAGCCGCGCGAGCAACGCATCCCTCGATGAAGTACGCGCCGTGTGGGAGACCAACGTCTTCGGGGTCCTCGCGGTTTACCAGGAGATGTTGCCGCTCCTCTTCGAATCGTCAGACGCCCGAATCGTCAATGTGTCGAGCGCCGTCGGCTCGCTGACGTTGAACGCCGACCCGGCCTACCCCTATCACCCGATGTTCGGCCCCGTCTACCCTGCGTCTAAGTCGGCTCTGAACGCAATCACGCTCGCCATGATGGTCGAACTGGAGTCAACCGGGATCAAGGTCAATTTGGTTTCCCCAGGCTTCACCAGGACAAACCTCAACGGATATGCCGGGACGCAGTCTGTCGAGGAAGGCGCCCGCGAGGTAGTGCGCGTTGCGCTGCTCGGCCCTGACGGCCCGAGAGGTACGTTCACGCGTTGGGAAAATGTAACAATCCAGTGGTAACGGAGTCGCCTCGGCAGCCTATCGCGGGTTTCCGGTAAGCGTGGGTAAACGATTGCCGTGTGTAACAATCTGTGTCAAAAAAAGGTAGGAATTTTCTAAGAATTTTTGTAAGAATTGATGATACGATTCGCCCGGCGTTCTTGTTATGGGAGATAAGTGGCCCCGAAGCAGAACATCGCAGCCGGCCCCTGGACCTGGATCGATAAAGAGGAGCAGAATATGACTACAAGACAGATTGCACTTTTCGGCGGCGCCGCACTGGTGGTCGCGGTCGGCCTGGTGCTGGCATTCAGAACGAGCCCGTCAACTTCGACGGCGGACGGACGCGGCACGATCGGCGCGCCCGTAAAGCAAGGTGAACAGCTTAGCCCCTACAGCCACGTAGCGACAATTCCAGCAATCGTCGATCCCTCGACGATCCGGTTTGAAAAGATGAGGACGGTCGAGGTGGCTTCGAAGACAAAAACCACAACCGATCCGGACAAGTGCAAGGATCAGCAGTTCCGGGATCCGGATGGCTCGAATTGCCAGACGACCACGGTTGAAGAACGCGTCAAAGCCATCGAGGCAGTGTATTCTTACAGCGGACCAGTCGTCGCCTCCGGTGAAGCCACTCCCGGCCGCGATACTTTCTCCGTGTATTTCCGCCCGGAAGAAGTCGGCGCCGATGGCCCGGTCGAAAAACTGAAGCGCGATCAGGCAGCGTCGTTCTTCCAGGTCAGCACCTCGCGTTCGATGGTCGAGCAAAAGGTGGTCGATAAGCAGCACTCCACATACTGCGAGGGCAACTATGCGGATGGCAACTGGGTGCGCAAAGATCCAAAGTGCCAGGATCAGGTGCAGTTTATCAACCAGGTCGTGGCTTCGCCGTACATGACCGTACAGATCGATTTGCGGCACCCGGTCACGCTCGCTACTAACTAGACGGACTGGCCAAGGTTCGATACGTGACCGGCTGGACTGCGAGCCAGCCGGATCTACGTATTTCTCGCCCTCTCCAGCACGTCGCACACCTCGCTCGCTGACGGCCTGCCGCCCGGATACCGATCCAGCATTCGCAGGATCAGCCGGTCAACCTCCTCGGGAACGCCGTTCCGCAAGGTGCCAATCGCCGCCACTGGACGGCATTCAATCGCCTCGAAAACATCGAGCGGAGTTTCCCCCGCAAATGGATGTTGCCCCGACGTCAGCTCATACAAGAACGCCCCCAGCGAAAACACGTCGGACGCGCCGGTAGCGGTTTCCCCCCGAAGAATTTCCGGTGGCATGTACAGCAGCGTTCCAGAAAGCGTACCCGATATGGTTCCGGACGCACCAATGGAACTCGGCTCCGCCACCACCACTCCGTCGTGCCGCGCGAGACCGAAATCCAGGATCTTCACGACCCCGTCTTTCGAGAGCATGATGTTCTCCGGCTTCATATCGCGATGCATGATTCCAGCGGTGTGCGCGGCAGATAACGCTCGCGCGGCTTGCGCTCCCCAATCCATCGCCTGCGGGATCTCTATCCGCCCCATGTCCATGATGGCGCGAAAAGTAGAACCGTCCAGCCACTCCATCGCGATGAACAATCCCGCGGGAGACTTTCCGGATTCGTACACCGTGACGATGTTCGGGTGACACAACGCCGAGGCCGCCCGCGCTTCTCTCTCGAAGCGGTCCACGGCCAGCGCGTTCACGATCAAGTGGCGGCGCAGGATTTTCAGGGCAACCGGCCTGTCCTCATGAGAAGTGTCGCGAGCCAGATAGACTTCGCCCATCCCGCCTATGCTGATCAGCGATTCGACCTCGTAATCCGCCACGCGTTGACCTGCGGCCAATCCGCCAGGTTGACCGTCCAGAAGGTCGGCCGCGATGTGGGTGGGGGGTGCGGCTAGAAGTTCCTCGGTGGAATCCGCCTCCAGCAGGGATGCGACTTCCTCTCGCAGCGCCGGACTGGCGCGAGCAAGAAACGCCTTGCGCTCGCCCACCGGCAACTCCAGAGCCTCGTGATACCAGCGCTCGATGTCCTCCCAGGAAGGTGGCGCATTCATGACGATTCGCGATTCATTTGGCGTGTCATCTCGCGGATGAGCCAGCTTCGCGCCAGCCGCCAGTCGCGATTCACCGTCGCCACAGAAGTCCCCATTGCTTCGGCGGTCTCTTCAATGCTCAGGCCCCCGAAGTAACGCATCTCCACCACCATACTTTTGCGCGGATCGACGGCGTGGAGAGCGTCGAGCGCCTCATGCAGCGCCACAATCTCAGCGGCCTCCTGATGGACCGCCGGTTGGACCTCATCCAGTGAAACCTTGGCCAGGCCGCCGCCGCGTTTGCCAGAAAGATGGCTCTTTGCATGGTTGACCAAAATCTGGCGCATCGCCTTACAGGCTACCGCGAAAAAGTGGCAGCGATCCTGGAACGTGGCATTCTCCGCATTCGCCAGCTTCAGGTACGCCTCGTTGATCAAGGCCGTGGGTTGCAGAGTGTTGTTATGTGGCTGCTGGCTCCATGCACGGCGCGCGATGCGGTGCAGTTCGGCGTACACCAGAGGCATCATTTTCTGGAGCGCGCTCTGGTCGCCTTTGCTCCACGCCGCGAGCAGCAAGGTTACTTCGCCCCGGGGATTGTTCTCCGACACGTTCCTGTCGAGTATACAGACCGTCCGTGACAAATCGGTGACGTTAGTGGCTAAGCTGGTGCATCTCCCACAGATCACGTGGGCTTCGCGAAAGCAGTGGACGGATCGCCAGCATCCCCGTGGGTCCGATACTCGTCTCCAGGTATTTCAATTCCTTGAAATGACTCTCCACAGCCGGGTCGGGAGGCACCGTCAGACCAGCTTCGCGGCGTATGAGATCGCCTTTGGCGCGTGCGCTAAGCTCTAACGTCAGGTGTAGAAACGTCAGCATGTCGCCGCGCACCTCCGGCGGGAAGGCTTCGTTCAAAGACATCAGATAGGCGCCCTGCGGGGTCTGCTTGTATTCGCCGCTGGCGATCATGGCGATCATGTCGATATCCTGATCGAGCTTGCCTCCCAACCACCGGTGCAGGGATCGCTCGCTGAAATAGAACACCACCATGAAAATCACCGGAAGCCCGACTACGGTAGCCGCGGTTGAGCCAGCCGGCGACAGCACCCCTTGGTTGAACAAGGAATGCAGCATCATCGCCGTCAGCAGTCCCGGGGCGAACTGGCGCACACCCCTCCACTGCCGGCTCTCGAACAGATATACCGAAATGAACGCTCCAATCGCCGCCACGCCGCCGTGCATCACGGCTGTGCCGAACCCGCGCAGCAGCCAAACGCCGAAGTCTCGCCCATTCAGCGCGCCGAGGTAGGAAACGTTCTCGACCAGCGCGAATCCAGCGCCGATCGCGAATCCGCAAATGGCCGAATCGACCATGAAAGCCACCCGCGCGGTTGCGATCAGAAAAATCCAGAAAGCCCCTTTCGCCAGTTCCTCCACCACGGGCGCCCCAAAATGGATGTAATGATCAATTTCGTTTTCCTGAAGGTGCCGGAAAACGATGGTGTTGATTCCATAGCAAAGGGCCGCCGCCGCGGCGCCCGCTGCGAGTGCAGTTCCGACTGTCCGCAGCGACACGAGCTTATAGCTGTCCAGCACCCTTAGCGCCGCTAGAAACATCAGCACCGGCAGCAACGCGAGGACTAGCCTTAGCGCGTCATCGATCCACGTCGAAGCCGCCATCAGGAGCCCGCGGACATACCAAATGTCAGCCGGTTCCAGTCGCGATCCCGGCGATATTCGATCGACGGAGCTAGCGCCTTAATCAGAAGAATGCCCAAGCCACCGACCGGCCGGCTTTCCAAATTCATGGTTAAATCCGGCGGCGCCTCCGTCAGTGGATTGAACTCCGCCCCCTGGTCTGCAACCTCGACTCGCAACTCGCCCGATGCCGGAACCGAGTAGGTGAGGCTCACCACGCCCGGTTGGCCGTCAGGATACGCATGGGAGCACACGTTCATGAAAATCTCCTCGATCAGAAGATCCAGCTCGCCGATGCGATCCTGCGGCAGGCTTGACTCCCGTGCTCCTGTCCGCGTGAACTCCAGGACGGCGCGGAGAGACGCGGTATTCGCCGCGACCGTCAAAGATCGAGTGGCGCAAGGCACGTCCCCTTAGCCTCCTATGAGCGCCGCCTCGACCGATTCGTAAACCGGAAAAGTTCCCAGCAGACCGGTGATCTCGAAGACCTGTTTGACTAAACCACTGAGTCTGCAGATCCGGAGTGCTCCACCTTTTTCCTGCAATGTCTTACCAACAGAGACGAAGCTCCGGAGTCCCATGCTGCTGATGTATTTCAGCTCCCCCAGATCGACGACTAAACCGGTAAGCCCCTCGGCAATGCAGGCGCGGCACTGTTGTTCAAACTGAGGCGCGTTCTCAGCGTCCATGCGGCCGGCAACAAGAAACACAACCTGATCCGATGCCTGCCTTCGCTCGATCGTCACAATGTCCACATTGTCGCACGAAGCGGTTTTAACTCGAGACATTAACCGCAGACCAGCGATTTTTTCGGCAAGTGGAACGTTTACTCGGGCCGCCGACGCTCGAAGAGGCCCGTCTGGGAAGGGCTCAGATCAGCACGTGGGAAGCTGGCAATCTTGAGCGATTCAAGAGCGACACGAAGCGCAGTCTTGTCGGATAACAGCCCATAAGGGGGTTTGGTGTCTTCCCGCGATTCTCACATCATCGCACTTCGGCTGGAACGCCAAGCCAGGCCGCGTAACTCGAGTCCACGCCGTCTTCGACCTCCACTCCTGCGATTCGAAGCCTTTCGACGAGGGCGCAATTTGAGTGTTCATGCAAACAGCGAACCGAGGTCTGAGGCTGTAGTTCCTCACTTTGTGAAATCATGCATGTATGGCGCATAGCATAGCGTTCCCGGCGCGTGCACAGTCACGCGCCATCTCTCTCTCGACCATACCCTGGTACCTGTGGGCTTGCGTGATCGGGGTCACCTCCGCGATGATCGGGGTCCACTGGGATATTTCCTGGCACCGCTCCATTGGCCGCGATACCTTCTGGACCCCGCCGCATATGGCGATTTACCTGTGCGGCATCATCGCGGGCATTTCGTCGGCGTACCTGATATTGGCGACCAGCTTCGGCAAACTCCCCGAGGTTCGTCCCGCCTCCGTGCGGATGTGGGGATTTCGCGGACCGCTGGGAGCGTTCGTCACGGCGTGGGGCGGCATCGCGATGCTGGTCTCAGCGCCCTTCGACGACTGGTGGCATAACGCCTATGGGCTAGACGTCGAAATTCTCAGCCCGCCGCATACCGTGCTGGCCGCGGGCATCGCCGCCATCGAGATCGGCGCGCTGTTGCTGGTGCTCGGCTATATGAACCGCGCTCACGGCGATCAACGCCAGCGGTTGAGCTGGTTGTTTCTTTATGTCGGATCGATGATCGTGGTGGTGACGCAAGTCCTGACCATGGAGTACACGATCACGGTGCTGCAACATTCGGCGTTGTTTTACATCGCCATGGCGATCGCCGTTCCCACCGCGTTGATCGGAGTCGGCATCGCATCCGGCCGCCGCTGGGGCGCCACAATCGCGGCCGCCGTTTATATGGTGTTCACGGCGTCTCTCATCTGGATTCTTCCCCTGTTTCCAGCCGCGCCCAAGCTGGGACCGGTGCTGAATCCGGTCACGCAATTCATCCCGCCGAATTTTCCGCTGCTGCCGATTGTACCTGCGTTCGCGATCGATATGCTGCGGCCGCGGCTACGCGGCTCCAACCAATGGCTTCAAGGGGCCGTGCTGGGTTCCGCGTTCTTCGCCTCGTTCCTGGCTGCGCAATGGTGGTTCGCGAATTTTCTGATGACGCCCGCCGCCACGAATGGATTTTTTGGGACTATTTACCGGGATTACCTCACGCCGCCCGATTCGATCGAGGCTGGTAAGAGTTTCGTGCGTCCTGAACATAATTTCTGGACGCAGATGGCGATCGCCTGGGCGGTCGCTATCTGTACTTCTCGCGTCGGCGTCGGTTGGGGCGAGTGGATGCGAAAGGTCCAACGATGATTCGGCTAGCTCTTCTGATCACATTGACCGCCTTGTGTGTCAGCGCGCACGTAGGCTCGCCTGATGTGTTTCTCGAAGGCTCGGCGGGTCCGTATCCCCTGTATGTCACCATCCGGCCGCCGTCGGTGATCCCCGGAGTCGCCGAGATTGAAATCCGCTGTGCTTTCCCGGACATCCGGGAAATCCATGTTACGCCTCTCCCGCTGGTAGGCGAGGCAGCCCGTTTTGCGCCGACTCCCGACACCATGCAGAGATCGAAACTGGACTCGCAATTTTTCACCGGATCCCTCTGGATGATGGCCCACGGCTCCTGGCAAGTGCGCATCCAGGCGGAGGGATCGCAGGGACCGGGACAGCTTTCCGTCCCGGTTCCGGCCATTGCGACGCGCACCAAACCAATGCAGTTCGCGCTGGGCGTGACCTTGTTCGTCATGATGATGGTCCTCGCCGTGGGTCTGGTCAGCATCGTTGGCGCGGGTGTCCGTGAAGGCCAGCTCGAACCCGGCCTGGCCGCGACCAGCCGGTCGAAACGCCGCGCGCGAATTCTTATGGGTGCCACCGCGGCGATCATCGTGTTCATTCTCTGGTCCGGCGACCGCTGGTGGACCGCCGAAGCCAGTGACTACGCACGGGCTCTCTACCAGCCCCTTCAAATGACCGCGACCGTCCAGCCGCCCGAACAACTGGTGCTGACGCTGACCAATCCAGCGTGGTCGGTGCCGCGTAAAATCGACGATTTTCTTCCGGATCACGGTCATTTGATGCACTTGTATATGATCCGCCAGCCGGATGCCGCGCGCGTGTGGCATCTGCACCCCGAGATGACCTCCAGCGGGACGTTTACCCACGCGTTGCCGCCCGTCCCCGCGGGAGAATACCGGCTGTACGGGGACGTCGTGCATCACGACGGTTTCGCGGAGACCATGGTGGCGAGGCTGGTCATACCTGTCGATCTTGTTGGCACTGCCGTCAGCGGCGACGATGCCACCGGAGTTCGCGGCGGGTCACCGGATGGCTCGCATATCGTATGGGATCGAGATCCTTCGCCACTTAAAGCCAGGCAGGCGGGCATTTTCAAATTCCGCCTGGTCGATCGCGATGGCAAGCCCGTGGACGATGCTGAACCTTACATGGGCATGTCCGGTCACGCGGCCTTCATGAAGAATGACGGTACGGTCTTTGCGCACGTTCATCCGTCGGGGTCGGTCCCCATGGCCGCTCTGGCGCTGGCGAATCCGCCGGGCGAGGATCACAGCATGCATCACATGTCCGGCTTGCCTCCCGAAGCCGATTTCCCGTACGGCTTCCCCACCCCCGGCGACTATCGCGTGATCGTCCAGATGAAACACGGCGGCGTGATCGAGACAGGAATTTTCGACGCCAAAGTCGAGTGAGCTGAGTGGGCCGGCAAGTCGCGCTGGCGAGCCGGCATCGTAAAGAAGTTGACCAGCACGGAAATGCAGTCGCGCGAATCCGGCAGATCCCCCCGACCTTGCGGAAGCGGGGGAGGCCGCGCCCCAGCGCACCAGGGCGCGACCGAATCGAGCATTGACAAAAAGACGGAGGTGAGAGCAATGAAGCGAGCCAAAGCGGAGACCGAACACGGGAGATGGAACTCATCGTCCGAAGCGCACGCTCTTCGAGCCGGGTGGCGGGCTATGCCTGAGAGTCGGAGGCAACGGATGCGACGCCAGCTCGGGTTGAAGGCGAACAGTTGTCAGTGCAGCAAAGGGAGCGGAGAACAGGAAAGGCCGCCGGGGTTGAACCGGGCGGCTGGAAGAAAGGCCTGCGACGGAGTTTAGCTTTTGACCGAGTAGCTGCGTTCGTGGTCCTCGAATTTAGCGATGTGACGGTAAGTCCCACAAATCCCCTTATCCGCGTTCAAATAAGCGCGTGTGCTGGAACATGGAGAAGCGTGCCGGCCGGAGCGCATCCCGAAGTCCAGCCAGATCGAGTTCCTCTGCCGTTTTGAATTGTTCGATCGGCGGTCAATTATGCACTGTCAGGTACATTGTCTGCGGCACTGCCGTCCCATTCTGCGTAATGTTGATCTGATAATCGCCGTTACCGAGCGTGGATGGGACCGTAATGTAGAACTCGTACAGCCCGACAAAACTACCGGCCAGTCCGGAGTATGTAAGCGTAGCCGGGGTTGATCCAAACGATAATTTAATCGGATTGACCAGCGCGTTGCTCGCTCCGACGATCAAGCCGGGCAGGATTGACGGTGTCACGTCGCCGAACCCAATCCCGTAAGCGACGATCAGATCGCCTGGTTTCGCCGGACGGCAGTTCAAACCGAATGCCGCGCCGGTGCTGGTGTTCAACACATAGGCCCCATCGGACGCGAACGTCGCGACCATATATTGCGTTCCGCCGGCGGTATAGTTCGAAGGCGCCAGGAAACCCGGGGCCAGCGTCCTCCGCGCAAACGTGATCGGAGCGCTTGCGGCTTTGCAGTTGGCCACCATGATGGCGACGTTGCCGGTCGCCGTATCCTCCGGTGCCTGCACGTTGAGCTGACCCGTGGAAAGATACCAGACGTACGCCGCCTTTCCGTTGATGCTCACGCTGACGCCGTCAAGCGCCGTCGGTGCGTTCGACCCTGTAAAATCCGCCGAGGTCCACTGGCCGGGATTTGTCGCCGCGGTCAATCGCGGGTCGGACGGATCGGCGAGGTTCGTGCCCTTGATCTCTAGCCACGATCCCGAGGCAAAATACTTGTATCCGCCATATGCGCTTGCCGAGTCGATCGAGGTGATCACCGGCGCTGTCGAGTTAGTGCAAGCGAATCCGGCCGGAGTGACTCGCAGGTTGTCAACGAACAAAGCGGTGGGACTGGATGCGGAATTCCACACATCGAACTCCAGGGTGTTCGCACCCGCATTCAAGGTCACCGTGAAGGAGAAGGCGGTAAGGCCGGTGAAGTAAGCCTCATTGGTGGTCGAACACCCCGTAACCGCTCCGCCGCCGATGGTGGTTCCGGTTCCGGCGATGGCGGACGATCCGTTATTCACTAGGATCGTGCCGCAGTTATCCGTCGCCCAACTGCCCGTGAAGGTGAAGGCGCCGGCTCCGCTCGTGGTGACGGTCTGCTTGTACGCATATAACCCGGTGGCGCTGGCCAAGTTGGGCGATGCGGTTGGCCCGGTTGCGGTGGTGATCCAATGCGCCGTCGTCGTGCCAGCGATGTAATAGCTCGTATAATACGTCACCGCATAGGTCCCGGCGTTCGTCGTGAAGTTCGAGTCAACGGCTCCATTGAGGGCCAGCGGCGTCTCGCTGGCGCAGCCTGCCGCAACGCCCGTATTGCACAAATTGGACGTAACCGTCGATGCACCGGCTGCCGAAGTGGCAAGCGCAAGAATTACAGCAGTAAGTTGACAATGTGCTTGCAGATACAAGAGCTTTCTCCTTGATTTCAATTTGGGGCTCAGACTCGTCTGTTTTTCTGTTAATTTTGTGGCAAAAAGCTTCTACATCGCATTGCGTGACTGTGCGCCCAAACCCGTCACGACGGTGAGAATATAAATGTAAAAGCTTCCTAAGCCCTTGGCGGCTCTCGCCCGCCTCGCGGTGCGCGAGGGAGTCATAAACGCCGTGACCGTAGCTGGAAATTCTCGGTGGCGGTGATGCAGTTTCTGCTGGCCGATCGCTTCCGGTTAGAGGTTTACTTCAAGACACGGACCTTCCGGTGTTTGTGCTCACGCCTTTGGCTGCGGCGCCCGCTCGATCGCGAAATTGAAGGCCCCTGCCAGCCCACTCCGATCCGCCACCGGCCGCGGGTAATTGCACTCAGTGAAAGAATCCGATGAATTGGGTCTTAGGAGCTTGGGGTCGACGCTACGGCTCGCGCCGCCAACTCGGAGCGCCGGCTGCGATGGAGACCGAGTCGCTGCATCTTGGAGATCAACGTCGTGCGGCGCACGCCCAGGCGAGTGGCGGCACCATTCGGACCACCGACCACACCGCCCGTTTCCCTAAGCGTCTGCAGGATGCGCGAACTCTCAGCCTCTTCCAGCGTGGCAGTCTCGGATGCCATGTCCGTTTCTCCGAGATCCGATAGCGAACCAGTTAGTACAGGACCATCTGAAAGAATCACAGAGCGCTCGATGAAGTTTTGCAATTCCCGAATATTTCCCGGCCAGGAATAACGCGCACAACCCGCGATGAATTCCTCTGCGACAGCCGTGATCGGTTTCTGCATGCGGGCAGCGTAATGCATCGCGAAATGGTGGACTAACAAACGAATATCTTCGGCGCGCGCGCGCAGCGGCGGCAGTTCAATGGGGAATACGGTGAGCCGGTAAAAGAGGTCGGCGCGGAATTCGCGTTTCTCGACCATCTGAGTGAGCTTCCGGTGTGTGGCGCAGATCACGCGCACATCGGTGCGAATCGTGGTGCAACTCCCCAGGCGTTCGAACTCTCTTTCCTGTATGACTCGAAGAAGCTTGGGCTGCAACTCCAGTGGGAGATCGCCGATTTCGTCCAAAAACAAGGTGCCGTGGTTAGCCCGCTCGAACCGCCCGATGCCGCGCGCGATCGCTCCAGTGTAAGCTCCACGTTCGTGCCCGAACAATTCGCTTTCCAACAAACCTGCGGGAATTGCGGCACAATTCACCTTCACAAAGGGGCCGGCCGATCGGTGGCTGCCTTGGTGGATGGCTTCCGCAATCAGTTCCTTGCCGGTGCCCGTTTCCCCGTTGATCAATACCGTAGCGTCGGTCGGCGCCACCGTCCGTGCCAATCCTAGCGCCCGCCGGAGAGGAGCGCTGTTACCAACGATTCGGGGCGAGAAGCTGCCGAGCCCGTTGTTGTCTTTGGCGTTCGCCAGCGCCGCATCTTCACCAGAGAGTCCGTTGTAAAAAGCTGGGGGCAGATCGGGTGCCCATCTTGCCTGTGTCGACATTGTCGTTACTCCTCTCCTTCGTCCCGCTTACGTTTGGCGCTGACGCCTACATTACGTCCCATTAATCCACTCGCGCACATATGCTGGGCAATTCCTCAGGGTGATGCCATCCGCTTCGCAGCGCACAAGAAACTGGATGGCATTTTCATTCACCATGGTTACGTCCTTTAGATCCAAAGTTATATGGCGTCCGCTCGCTTCTGAGCTAATGAGGGTTTCCAACTCGGCCATAGGTTCTTCGTCCATTTGACCGCTCAATGAAAAGACCACTTCGCCGTCTCCAGACGTTCGAATCCTCAGCATGGGAATGTCGCCTTCCCTTCGACTCCTTTTCGCCCGCTCGGGCGGCTTGTTGCTTCCCAGCTTGCCATCGCGAACCTAGTGGCAAACTCGATGCCAATCGTAAATCATTTAAAAAAAGCAAATTGACAGACTTTTAAGTTGTCCAAATTGGACAATTGACCAAAATTGTACAATATCCGGGGCTCTCGCGAATTGCCGCGAGGGACTAACTGGACCAATTTCGGAGATTTTCGCAGGCCGAGCTTGGAGGGGAGCGCACTCGCTTCGGATTTACGAAAACGAACCCAAGCTTCCTGTCGGTGCGCGAAATTACGAAACGAACCCAAGACAGGCAACTCGCGACGATTAGGGCAGCGTTTTGACATCTGGCCCATTTTCTCCCAGGCCGGCGCGACAAGGGGACGCGTCGCAGCGATGTAATGGGCAACATTGGAGAAATGGCGCGCCAGAAGGACGTGAACAGCCAGTTGCCAAGACCGGATTCTTCCTAATCGTTGTTTGAGGTAGAGCTAGCTTTGAAGTGATTCTTGTTGATCTTTAGCAATCTGATCTTATTCTCGAGTGTGGATCGCGGTATGCCGAGCTTGGCAGCTGCACCGGTGGGTCCATACACCCGTCCGCCACTTTCGCCCAGCGCCGCCTCGATGAGCTCCTTTTCCTGAGAAGGAAGCTTCCTGAGAGGTTCAAGTCCAATGCTCTGCACAGGAACGGGAGGTTGCCGCGAAAGCCAACTCTCATCGACTGAGAAATTCTCTGTTTCGCATACAATGACGGATCTTTCGATCACGTTCTGCAATTCGCGAATATTACCCGGCCAGGGGTACGACTGGAGCAGATCGAGGCTCTTTTTGTTCACGGTCTTAAAGCTCTTTCCAGCTTGCCTTGCGAAACGATCGATGAAGTACTCCACCAGCAGGGGGATATCTTCTTTTCGTTCCCGCAAGGAAGGCACCTCAATGGGAAAAACGTTGAGCCGGTAAAACAGGTCGCTCCTGAACGTCCCCGCAGCGATTGCAACCTCCAAATCGCGGTTCGTCGCCGCAATCACCCGAACATTCGTGCGGAGGGTTCCCGCCGCACCGACGCGCTCAAACGCGTGTTCCTGCAAAACACGCAAGAGAGCGATCTGAGTCTCGGCTGGAAGCTCACCAACCTCGTCCAGGAAGATCGTGCCTCCTTCGGCCAGCTCGAAGCGCCCTAAGCGCCTCTGGGTTGCGCCGGTAAAGGCGCCCTTCTCATGGCCGAACAATTCTGATGCGATCAAGTCGCGCGGGATGGCTGCGCAGTTCACACTCACAAAGGCGCGCGAGGAGCGCCGGGAACGCCGGTGCACGGCGCGGGCGACCAATTCCTTACCGGTGCCGGTTTCGCCGGTGATCAGCACACTGGAGTCGCTCGGAGCAACTTTGGATATGCGAGACAGCACGTTTCGCAAAGGGGACGAGATCCCGACGATCTGCTCGAACATCGATGCCTTATCGATTTCTTCGCGGAGCACGATATTCTCGGATTGAAGCTGATCTTTCAGCGTCTTAATTTCACGGAACGCCTGTTCCAGAGCCTCCTGCGACTGTTTGGCCGCGGTGACGTCCATTACCGCGCCGACGAAACTTACCTCGCCTCTCGAGTCGTTCTTTACAGCGTGTGCGACGACGTGGAGATGTTTCACAAAACCATCCGGCATCAACAAGCGGTGGTCGAGGTTCCAGTCATCTCCGGTGCGGGATGCCCGATCAAGAAACTGCCGGACCACAGGTTGATCCTCGGGATGGACCCGTTGAAGGACCATGTCTATGGTAGGTTTGAGGTCCGGGTCGTAGTCGAAGATGCGATACGTTTCGATCGACCAGATAAGCTCATCGCTCGACGGAATCCAACCGAGACTGCCGGTTTGACTCAGCCTTTGCGCTTCCGACAGGTACGCTTGCGCTTGTTGCAAGGCATCCTCGGCGCGTTTACGCTCGGTGATGTCGCGAGCATTTACAACGATGCCGGCGACCGCCGGGTTATCGAGCAGGTTCGTTTTTACCGCTTCAATGATGCGGGTTTCCCCTTCCGGGTACCGATAGCGAAACTGAAACGTGCGGCTCGCGTTCGGTGGTCCATCGTTCAGAGCGCGCTGCGCTCCCTCCAGGTCGTCCGGGTGAATCAACGTCCAGATCCCTTGGCCTACCAGCTCTTCCGATTTGAGTCGCAAGACGTAATCACTTGAGGGGCTGACGTAGCGAATGGCTCCTTCGCGATCCAGGACGATGATGAAATCGGAAGAATGCTCGATCAGGGCGCGGAAGCGGGCTTCGCTCTCCTGCAAGTTCTCGTAGAGCTCGCGCAACCTTCGTGCTGTATGGTTGAAGACATTCCCCAGATCCGCTAACTCGTCCACGCCGGCCACAGCCACTTGATGCTCGAACTCACCACGGGCAAGAGCTTTGGTCCCGCTGCCGAGGATGGCAAGGGGGCGAGTGATGCTGCGAGTGACGGACAAGCCCAATACCGCCGCAACGAGCAAGGTGATGGAAGCGGCACCCACCAGCGAGAGCAGCGCCCGCCGCTCCTCGAGCTGAATGTTCGCATATACTCGCGCACGCTCCTGAACCACTTCGGCGGCGACCCTGTCGACCAGGGATGAAGTAAGATAGCTCAACTGCTTTATCTGAATCTCTGAGCGACGCCGGATAGCCGCCCAGTCTTCTGCTTTTGCAAGGTCCGACATCGCATCGATTTGAACCGGCAAGTCGCTCTCGATGGTGCCGAGCGACACAAGCGGGAATGAATCTGTTTCGAGGTCAGGAGAGAGGCCGGTCAAGGCCTGCTTGGCACGCTTAATGTCGTCCAGCATACTGTTGCGAAGCCCATCGGCTTCGCGGACGAATTGCGCACCGTTGTGGCTATCCGCAAGATCCTCCAGTTTGTCCCGGAAGGCAAACAGGTGTGCGTGCAGATTGAGAACCGCGGCGGATTTCTGCTGGGCGCGGTCAAGTTCCTGTTCCTGAATGTGCAGCTCACGAAATTGCCAGAGGGCAACCGCGTAGCCGGCAGCCATCAGCACGACGATCGTGATGAAGGACAAGATTAACCGGACGCCAATCTTGAGTTGAATGGGGCGAAGGATTCCGGAGACGAGCTTTTCCCCAAGGCGGTTTTCAGAAGCCGGTCGAGGGTTGCTATCGAGGCGCATGTGGAATACTCGCAGTGGGCACGCCGCTCTGGGATGGCCCTTCAGAACCGATAATCCGGTGCAACTCCTTTTCGAGTTCAGCCGCGGCGGCCGCGCCGTCCTTCTCATGCATCAGAACCGCGTGGACTGCCTTGCCAAAGGCCGCCGAGACGTCGAAATATTTCGGCCCAGCCACTGTCGAGGGCCGGGCAACCAGTCCTTGGAGAACCGCCTGTTTGATATTTTGAAGGTGAGGGTTTTCTTTGGACAATTCCGCATCCTGGTACAAGTCCGGCATAGTGGGAGGCGTGGAAAGCACTCGCGCCCGGAGGGCTTCTACATTACGGCTCGAAAGGTAGCGGAGGAACGCGATTGCTTCCTTAAGATGGGCGGAACGCCGGGACACACTGTAGCCGTCTCCGCCGAAAACTTCCGCGCGGCCCATGCTGCCGCGGGGAAGAAGGGTTACCGCGAACCTGTTCTTCACGGAAGATCGATCGGACCCGCTGACGACATAGGAAGCCCACCAGTTACGCATAAAGGCCGCGTCGCCGGAGAGCCACAGGTTCATCGCATCCTGTTCCTTATATGTCGTGACGCCCAGGGGAGAAATCGAGCCGACCCACCGGGCGGCCCTTTCCCACGCCTTAATTGCGCGCGCATTATTAACCGTGACTTTACCATCCGCCTCGATGATGTGTCCGCCGCCCTCGGATGCCTGCCACTCGAGCGCATTGCTGGTGAGGGTGTCGGTGAGTGCGCCTTCCCAGGCGAATCCCCAGAAATTCTTTTTCCCTCGAGCTCGTTCACCCTGTTGAATGTGCGCGGCCATCTTTTCGAGATCGTCCCATGTTTCCGGAGGACCGTGGTAGCCATAGCGCTGGAGGAGGTCGGTCCGGTAATACAGAAGTCCGACGTCGAGCCGGCTGGGCAGCGCGACGAGCCTGCCGTTGACCGTCATGTTGGCAACCAACTCCGGAAAATGCGCAGAAACGTCTTGAGCCACGTAAGGTTTCAGATCGATCAGATCCTCGGCAAGGATACCCGGCCAAATAACGTCGATCCCAAAGACGTCGGGATGCACGTTTTTTGTCTCTGGAGTATCGGCTAATAGCCTCTGCCAAAGTCTCAGCTGTTCGATGGCGCTTTCGGAGCCGGGTAGCAGCTTTACACGGATGCCCGTTGCCGCGGTGAATTCCCCAAACTCCCGATCGCGAACATCGCGAAACTCCTTATCGAGCCAGCCTCGGTCCACGAGAACCAGAGTGACTGGAGCCGCCGGTGGAGTTTGCCTCGCACAGCTGAGACAGAACAAGAAAAGGAGGGTAACCAGCCAGAAGGGCCGCGTCGGCCACAGGAACTCAGTTCGCCACACCTTGACAGGGGACATGATCTCCTCGTTCGAAGAATCGTTTCGATCCCCGAACGGCAGTTAACGTTTTATGATCCCAGATTTTCTGTTCATTCGGCCATGCCCTGATAACCCGACGATATCCGCAAGATACACGGCTTTGAGCACGCCGATTTGCCGTCCCATCCAGCGGTTTCGAACACAAGGAAGACGAGTCCGTCCCTGGCTGCTTCTTCTTCAAACACTTATAGCCATGCGGCTCCAATTTCACCCAGCTATACGGTCTCAAATGTGGTTTCCTACAGGGGGTCGTGTGTCCAAAGTTGTCCCAAGCGTTGATTTTCCATGTCGTGCCGCTCTGCAGACTTAGCCTGCGGGCAGTGGTTAGTAACATTCGGCGACTACCTAGAAAGTTTCACCGTTTAAGCCTTGGTCCTGAATTTGCGGTGTTATGGCGTCGCCAGTCTTCCCGTCGGAACCCGTGTCGAGGTGGAGCTCATACTTAAGGTGCAGGGATGAAGAAAATAGGAGCGATTCTTATGGCAACCGTCAAAATATCCGACCTACTATCGAACCATTGCGACCGACCCTTTGCCGATCGTTACCGCCTGATAGCGCCCGACTATCCGTGATTCGGCCACAGCGATTGGCCGAATCCGAAAGCGCAGTATGGCGAGCGCCTCAGTGACTAGATCACTCAGATTGAACAAGTATAGTACCGCTCCAGGATACTAGCGCTCGACGCCGAAGAGGCCGAGTCTCGACGCGAGGAGGCCATCGACGCTGTATCGACCGGGTCCAGAGAAGATCAGCCAAACGAGGATCAACACATATAGCACTTCGGGGAGGTACAGGAAGTCGTCAAGCCAAGTGAGGAAACCGCTCGCTTTGATGCCATGGATCGAAGTGGTGGCGATTGCAACGATCATGTCTGCCGTGAGCATCGCGGCGCACAGCGGCGTGAGGAGCCCCAGCGCCAGACCCGCGCCGCACGCGAATTCGACGATAGCGACAAAGAGCGCAGTTGCGTGTGGGAACGGGGTGTGTATTTGAACCATGGTCTGTTCAAGCACGCGGAACTGGGCTTGGACGAACAGTTTGGTTCCGCCGGAAATACAGAAAAAGATCCCAATCAGGATGCGGGCTGTAGTCACTGGCATCCACTCCCCATCGCGCAGCGTCGTCAATGCGTTCTGGATCACGTGCGTCATTCATCAGCCTCCTTCAAATAGTTTCACTAACCTAGAGCCACTCCGCCGCCCTCCTTGGGGTCGTTCTTGCGGACGATGAAGGAGGTATAACGCTCGCCGCGACGGTCAGCACTATGCGTGTCGATGTAGGCGAGGGTTACCGCTGGTCATTTTCCTTCCGTGTCCCGCGTATCTTTGAGATAGTCATCCCGCGAGCTTCATGCCGTTGACTGATCGATGCGACAAGAGTAGCCCTCGACCTTCAACTCCTTTTCCTCAACGGGCGTCACGCCATCCGTTCGACCCATTGAGCGCGCCACGCGGGAGCCACAAATGGATCCGCAAAGTACTGTGTTTCTCGCGCAACCTTGTCGCCCTTGAACTCCATGATGCTCACAGTGTAGGACGGCTTGCCGTCATAGGTCAGGACGAATTCGCTGATCCAAAGATCACCGCTACCAATAATTCGCCGGACAGCAAACCGCTTTTTGCTCGGCTGGCTAGCGCGCTGGTTCTGTATGTTAAATCGACCGCGGGTTCGCTCTCCTGATTGCGGGTATTCCAGCACCGCGTCCTCACGATAGATGCGGTGCTCCGTTTCAAAGTCGTTGGCATCGGACGCCGCCCAATGCTGTTCCAGTGCCGCACGGATCTCTTGATCTCGCACTCCAGAATACTGCTCCTTCTCGTGTTGATCGTTCATCTTGAGCCTCCAATTATCAGTAGCACTGCCCCAAGGAACACAACGGAACAATGCGGCGCCCACATCCCGGCGATCGCCGGCGAATAGAATCTTTTCCCGCCCTCCGGTGTCAGAAGACTCAACTCTGCGTGAGAATGAGTGGCGACCGAGCCGCAAAACGAACCCCCTTTTCATCCGCCGACGCGGAGTTGGCGCAAGCGCCTCCTAGATTTTAGGCGCAGTCGGGCAAACTTCAAAGGGTAAACATTCGCCGGCCAGTGTCGGACTTCGCTCTGCGCCGCGCTGAAAATCGCTTCTCAGTCAGTTCGCACTGCCGCGATTAGAAGGTGAAACGAGCACCGACTGTCGGAGCAAAGTTGCTGTTGTAGTTATAGGGGACGCCGGGGCCATGAGGTATGGCGATGTCCAAACCGCCAGTCACCCAGGAATACGCTATTCCCGCAAAGGCGTCGAAACGCTTAGTGAAGTGATGATCCACATAAGCCGATCCCTCGTTGAGAGTGCCTGCGCAGGAGCTGCGGAAACCGGCTGAGGGCGAGCAGGCCGGCGGGGAACGGAAGTCGTTCTGCACCTGTTCATACCAGGCCAGAGTGATATCGGTTTTGCTATCGAAAGCGTATTTCACGCCCGTCCACCAGATTTGCAGAGTCTTGGTTGAATCAAGATTGTTGTCTTCGACGCCGCTCAGGTAAACACTTCCCTGGTCCAATGCGCCGACGCCCAACGGATGCGAAGGGTTGTTCTGCTGGATATATTCGTAGCCGACAAAAAACTTGAACGGGTCCCACGTATACTTGCCGGCGATCATGATGGCGTTGTTGTCGGTCACAATCCCGTATACGGTGTTGGCCGTGGGGATCAGATTCGCGCCGTTAATCGGGTTTGTATTGATGCTATCGGTGGTCGACTGATACGACGCCGACACACTCTGAGGTCCCAGCAAGGGGTTCAATATGCTGATGGCCTGGTTGTAATGCTGGTAGACGACGTCGGTGGAGAAATGCTTGCCGATGTCTCCGCCGAAGTCGACTCCCACGGCGTTGTTATGCGCCGCTTGCGGCGTACAGTTCGCGGCAGTCCAGGTTGCGGAGGCCGAATAGCAGCCGCCGGAACCATCGGCGAATTTGTACATCGCGCCGAGATGGACCGGGCCAACGCCGAGGCGATACTTCACGGCGTCGTCCCAGCGGCTGTCTTCGGTGTCGCCGCCGCCGGCCATCGTGCCGTTATACCCGATGTACGAAAAGGCATAGCTGCCGCCGGCCGGATCGTAGAGGAGCATCGCATCCGTACCGAGAGCGCGCTGACGACCGAAGGTCAGCGTGCCAAAAGTCGTGGACGATACACCCAGATAGTATTCGTCATTGAACGGTTGGCCCGCGCGCGCGCCGTCGATGGCTTCCGTATAGCTGCTCCTGGGAAGGCCGTTGTTGGAGGTCATAGTGGCGGACGCATTGGCGAGCTGGCCGGACTGCGGATTAATGCCGGTGGAAGCGTTGAACACGACGGACCAGCCATGACCAAACTCTTCCTTACCCCGGACGCCCAGACCCGTCTGCTGCAAGTTGTTCGGTGCGATGAGGAATCGATGTTGATAGCCGTTCCGGTTCACCAGAGATTCGCCTTCATAGTTCGTGGCGTTTTCCGGCAGGCCGTGGCTCACCCAACCGACGCCGACGTCATAGGCGCCGTAGAACGTGATGCCGTGCCAGGTTAGCGCGCAATCGGTGATGGCGAACTCGTGGCCGCTCGCGCAGGTGTCGGAGGTGCTGCGCTGCATCTTAATGTCGGCAGTGGCGTCCTGGCCAGCCACCAGGCTGATTCCCGCGCGCGTTTCATCGGTGAACCCTGGTTTTGCCGCTCGAATGTCGAAGCGCCCCGCGGGCATGCCGGACGCTTGATAATGCCCCGCGCCATCGGTTTCGATGGTGCGCGTTTCGCGTGTGCCGAGGTTCTTAATTGTCAGCGTGACACCGGGAAGGGGTGCGCCGGCTGGGTCCGTCACCACCCCGGAAAGGTTGGTAAGGACTTGGGCGGTTACAGAAACGGTGAAAAAGAGGCACGCGATCAAAAGACGAAGTGGGATCGATGAACTTAATTGCACGATGAGGCTCCTCCAACAAGCGTTTTGAGATATTTGCCGGCAATCTGAAAACGATTACGGCGATGTAGCGTAAACATGACAGTGTATCGTATTGCACACAATCATGGAAGCGGAGGTACGGCGAGACGGCATGGGGAACGATTACGGCGGACGGGAAACAATAAATGTTCGCGTTTCGATGAAGCAGGGTGGGTAAACTGAAGTTCGCGCCCCATGGTTCTTCCATCCGCCGAGGAGACCGGTGTTCACCGCAAAAGCTGGTTTACAGCGATAGGCGTGGTGCTGTGCATTGCCGCCTGCAAGCTGCTGGTCCACTTTTATTCCACTTGGCACGATGGTTATTTTCGCGACGAGCTGTATTATCTGGCGTGCAGCCGGCATCTCGCGTGGGGTTACGTCGATCAGCCGCCGCTGATTGCGCTGATCGCGTGGTTTGTCCGATCGACGATGGGAGACTCGCTGTTCGCGATTCGTTTGTTGCCTGCGTTAGCGGGGACTTTCGAAGTTGTACTCGCCGGGCTGATCGCGCGCGAACTCGGCGGCGGGAAAGGAGCGCAGGGGCTGGCCGCCTTGTCGACTCTGGTGGCGGGCGGCATCCTCGCCCTCGACAGTTTCCTGTCGATGAACGCGTTTGAGCCGCTGTTCTGGCTGGGCTGCGCGTGGCTGGTAATCCGCGTCGTCAAAACCGGTGACCAGAGACTATGGATCTGGTTCGGGATTCTCGCCGGATTGGGCCTGGAAAACAAGCACTCCATGCTGATCTTCGGAGCCGCTATTTTCGTCGGCCTCATCCTGACTCCGCAGCGCAAAGTGTTTTTGAGCCCGTGGATCTGGATCGGCGGCGCGATCGCGTTGCTCATTTTTCTGCCAAATCTTCTGTGGAATATCCAGCATCACTTCCCGTTCATCGAACTCCAGAGAAACATCCGCAACAATGGCCGCGATGTTCCGCTCTCGCCTTTGGCATTTTTCGGTCAGGAGATTTTGACCATGCACCCGCTGACTCTTCCCATCTGGCTGGCGGGGCTGTGGTTCTTTTTCTCGGCGAAGGGAAAGCCGTTTCGAGTATTGGGATGGGCATGGATTTTCATCGCCGCGGTGATCGTCACGCTAAGCCCGCGCATCTATTATCTTTACCCTGCATTCCCGATTCTGTTCGCCGCCGGGGCCGTGTTTTGGGAGGCACACACGCATTGGAAAAGGTACGTATGGCCAATCGCAATTGCCGCCAGCGCCATCATAGTCGCGCCCTTTGCGATCCCTTTGCTGCCGCCCGAAACTTACATCCGCTACGCGAAGGCTCTGCACTTCAATCAGCCTGCGATCGAAACGCACCGGCTCGGGCCGCTCCCGCAATTTTTCGCCGACCGTTTCGGTTGGGAGGAGATGACGGCCACTGTCGCTCGGGTTTACAATGCCCTCCCGGCGGAGATTCGACCCCGGACCGCGATTTTCGGCCAGAATTACGGAGAAGCGTCAGCGATTGACATGTTCGGTGCGAAGTACGGATTGCCACCCGCCATCAGCGGACATCAGAATTATTTTCTCTGGGGACCGCGCGGCTACACCGGCGAGAGCGTAATTGTCATGCACGGCGATCCGGAAGTTCTCGCTTCAAAATTCGCGGAGGTTCAGAAAGTCGCAACCGTGTATCATCCTTATTCCATGCCGTTCGAGCATTTCGACGTTTTCTACTGCCAAGGCCTGAAGCGCCCCCTAAGTGAGATATGGCCGACAGTGAAGCAGTGGAATTAAGGCGAGTACCGGGGTGGCACAGACGTTTCAAAAATCATTTGGACGCCGCTCTCTTCAATCGATCTGCGATGGCCGCCCAACTGGACGTATCCGGAGGAGCCTCTACCGCGATCCACGGCCAGTTTTCTTCGTCGAGATCGTGCAACACGCTGTAAATTCGCTGCGCATAAGCGACCGGATCGTTGGGCATGCGCAGACTGCGCGCAGTCAGCCCTGAAGTGTTCCACCAGACGTACGCGCCGCGGCGGTCCGGCATTTCGGATGGCGTATTCACCAACAGTAAAGGAGTCCGCGGACTGTAATGACGCGCCGCCATCCCGGGCGAAGGATGCGCGCCTGCGGGCGTGACTGCTCTTTCGATTTCGCCGAGCGCGATCATGCCGGGGCGCAGCAGAGTGATCTTTCCATCCGCGATCGAAACCACAGTGGATTCGATGCCCACGCGCGTTGGTCCGCCGTCGAGCACCGGAATTAAGTCGCCAAAGGCCGCCCGAACGTGCGCGGCAGTGGTCGGCGAAAGCTCTTTGAAGCGATTCGCGCTGGGAGCGGCGAGCGGGACCCCGGCGGTTTCGATCAATTGGAGCGCCAACGGATGCGCCGGAATACGCACGCCCACCGTCGGCAGGCCAGCGGTAACAATATCCGGAATTTGCGCCGCCTTCGGCAGAACCAGCGTCAAAGGACCGGGCCACCAGCGCTGCGCGAGTTCCTCCGCTTCCCGCGGCCACTCGGTCACTAGAGTGCGCGCCATCTCGATCGACGATGCGTGGACGATCAGCGGGCTGGTCTCCGGCCGTCCTTTCAACTCATAAATTTTCGCGACCGCCGATGCGTCGAGCGCGTTCGCACCCAGGCCGTAAACCGTTTCCGTAGGGAATGCGACGAGTCCGCCATCGCGAAGAATTTGCGCCGCTTCTTTAATCGAGAGGTTCATCTTTATCAGAAGCGGTCTTGCCGGTCTTAACAAATACCAGATAGGCGTGGATCAACGATTCGAGATCCCCGTCGAGCACCCGGTCCACGTCGCCGATCGCGAGCTTGGTGCGATGATCCTTCACCATCCGATAAGGCGCCAGCACGTAGCTGCGAATCTGGCTGCCGAAGTTGATCCCGAGCTTGGTGTCTTCGAGCTTCCTCTCCTCGGCCTTTTTTTTGTCCAACTCGAACTCGTACAGTTTCGCGCGGAGCTGTTTCATCGCGGTCGCGCGATTCTTGTGTTGGCTGCGCTCACTCTGACACTGCACCACGATGTTGGTCGGCAAGTGCGTCATGCGAATCGCGGAATCGGTGCGGTTGACGTGCTGCCCCCCTGCGCCCGAAGCCCGGAAAGTATCGATGCGCAAATCTTCGACCTTGATATCGATCTTGATCTCGTCGTCGATCTGCGGATAAACGAAGACGCTGGCGAACGAAGTATGGCGGCGCGCAGCGGAATCGAAGGGCGAAATGCGCACCAGCCGGTGCACGCCCACTTCGCTCTGCAACAGGCCGTACGCGTTCTCGCCGTTGACTTCAAACGTGACGGATTTGATTCCCGCGCCCTCGCCTTCCAGGCGATCGGTAACCACGGTTTCGAATTTGTTGCGTTCGGCCCAGCGCAGGTACATGCGCAGCAGCATTTCAGCCCAATCCTGGCTCTCCGTGCCGCCCGCGCCGGGATGAATGGTCACGATCGCGTAGCGCGCGGCGTTCTCGCCCGAAAGCAGCATCTTCGTTTCGAGCGACTCAAGATACGCGGAGAAAGACTTCATTTCGCGATCCAGGTCGGTTGCTACGTCCTCACCCTCGCGAGCCAGTTCGAACAGCGTATCGAGGTCGCCCGCGAGCGAGGAAATCTCCTTATCCTGGGCGATCTGCTCCTCCAGGCGCTTGCGATCCTGCATGATCTTCTGGCTTTTTTCGGGCTGATTCCAGAAGTCGGGAGCGTTAATCTGGTCGTCGGTTTGAGCTAGCTGCGCGCGGCGGGTAGGCGCGTCAAAGATAGCTCCGCACAGCGTCAGCCTGCTGGCGGAGCGAAACGTACTCTCTTTCCAGTTCTTCGAGGGTCATCTGTCTGTAGTTTAGCAGCAGGGGAATAAACGGAACTCTGCCGGGTCATTAGAGAACAGAATCTTAGCGAGCTTCGCGCCTTTGCGTGAAACAATTCTTCAGACTGTTGCGAGAATCGTCTGATCCTCGGCGAGCCCGAGTTCCGCGCTCGGCGACATATTTCTTCTCACCGCGGAAACTCCGCACTTGGATCGCCCTTCGTTTCGCGACCTTAGTCTACAACTCCAGCAAATACCCTTTCTTCCCCACATTCTGCGCCCTGGTCGCCCCCATCTGGATCACCACCCCCTCCGCCTCATGTATATGTCCGCAGAAAAAATAATCCGGCTGCTCCGCTTCAATGAACTCCCGCACCGACCTGCTCCCCGCGTGGAGCCCTTCTTTAATTCGATCCAGCGCCGTATTTAAAGGAGGACAATGGCAAATCAATACCAGCGGCTTCAATCCCGCGAACTTCGCCAGCCTTTCCGCAATTTCCGACTCCGTATACTCACCCGGAGTATCGAAAGGCGTCGGACTGGAATAACCGAGCCCGGCCACGTGCATCGCGCCAATCCTCATACTCTGCTCGTGAAAATTAACGAACCCGAAACGCGCGCAAAGCGACTCGATATCGCCCGCCGACTCGTGATTCCCCGGCAAAACATACATCTTGGAGCCGCGTCTCTTCAGAGCTTCGCCCATCTTATCGAGCCCTTTCGCCCAGTTCACCAAGTCGCCGGCGGCGAAGTAATAGTCGGCCTCGATATCCATCAGTTTTTCCAGGGCCTTAGAGTCGTTATGAATGTCGGAAAAGATCAGCGCGCAGGGCATCAGTTATCATAATAAAAGAAGTCCATTTGCATGCCTGAGTCTCAGAAACCCAGTATTAATAGCTGGCTCGAAGATGAGCTGTATCACCAGTACCTGCACGACCGGCAAACGGTCGACACGGATTGGATGGAAGTGTTTGAATCGAACGGCCACCCGGCTCCCTCCAATGGAGCCGCAGCCGCAATCGCGCCTGTCACGAAGCCCGCGGTAGCCCCGCAGCTTCCTGAGGGAGATCAACTGGTCCCCTTGCGCGGACCCGCCCTCCGCATCGCGGAGAACATGACGGCCAGCCTCACCATGCCGGTCGCCTCCAGCCAGCGCGCGATGCCGGTGAAAGTCATCGACGAAAATCGCCGCCTGATCAATGAGCGGCGCTCCATGTCCGGCAAGTCCAAAATTTCCTACACGCATCTGGTCGCGTGGGCGATCGTCAAAGCCGTCGAAAAAGTCCCAGCGCTCAATCAAGCTTATTCAGAAAACGGAGATGAGAGTTTCCGTATCACTCATCAGAACGTGAACCTCGGAATCGCGGTCGATGTGGCCGGCAAAGACGGCGCCCGATCGCTCAAAGTGCCGTCGATTAAGGGCGCGCAAGCCATGGATTTCGCCCAATTCTTGGCCGCTTTCGACGATTTAGTGGCCCGCGCCCGCACCAATAAACTCCTCGTCTCGGATTTTGAAGGCACCACGATTTCGCTCACGAATCCCGGCACCGTCGGGACCATGGGATCGACGCCGCGCCTGATGCCTGGCCAGGGCGCGATCATCGCTACCGGAGCCATCGATTATCCGCCGGAATATCGCGGAGTGCCGGAAGAAACGCGCACCTCGCTCGGATTGAGCAAGGTCATGACTGTGACCTGCACCTACGATCATCGCGTGATCCAGGGCGCGGAATCGGGCCAGTTCCTGGGCCATCTACAAGCGCTGCTCGAAGGCGAGCACGGGTTTTACGATTCGATTCTCGAGAGTCTCGGTATCCCGATGCGGGCCTTCCGCTGGGAGCCCGATCAATCGCCCGCGCCCGTCATCAACGCCGATCCGATGAAGCAGGCCGCCGTCGCCAAGCTGATTCAAGCGTGGCGCGAGCGCGGCCATCTGGTCGCGGATCTCGATCCTCTCGGTGTGCCTCGCGCTTCGCATCCCGACCTCGAACCTTCGACCCACGGCCTTACCATCTGGGATCTTGACCGCAGTTTCCACGCCGGATCCTTCGGCGTGATGACGCTGCGCGCCCTGATCGACCGACTGCGCCAGACCTACGCGGGCAAGATCGGCGTCCAATGGATGCACATCGACAATATCGAGGAGCGTAACTGGCTGGAACAGCGCATGGAGCCGACGCAGAATCAATGGCCTCTCGATCCAGCACTCAAGCGGCGTGTGCTTCAGGACGTCATCGGCGCGGAAAGCTTTGAAAACTTCCTCGACACCCGTTTTAAAGGACACAAACGCTTCGGTCTCGAAGGCGGTGAATCGGCCATCGCGATCATTGAGGAAATCCTCGACCGCGCGGCAAACGCCGGCACGAAAGAAGTCGTCATCGGCATGGCGCATCGCGGACGCCTGGTGGTATTGGCTAACATCGCGGGGAAGAGCATGGTGCAACTATTCGCCGAATTTGAAGGCGATGACGATCCCGATTCCATCGAAGGCTCGGGCGACGTGAAATATCACCTCGGCGGGGAGCAGGAACGCACTCTTCCTTCGGGCAAGAAAATCAAGGTCACCGTCGCTTTCAATCCCAGCCATCTGGAAGCGGTAAATCCCGTGGTCGAAGGTTTCGTCCGCGCGGAGCAGGACATGTTGAAGGATACGCGCCGCGAAAAAGTTCTTCCGCTGGTGATTCACGGCGATGCCGCGATGGCGGGGCAGGGCATCGTTGCCGAGGCGTTCAACTATTCCAAAATCCCCGGCTACGACACCGGCGGCACCATTCACCTGGTGATCAACAACCAGATCGGATTCACCACCACGGCCAGCGCGGCCCGAAGCTCGACGTACTGCTCCGATGTGGCGCTGTCCGTTCAGGCCCCAGTGTTTCACGTCAACGGAAACGATCCTGAAGCCTGCGTGCGCGCCACGCAAATTTCGAGCGATTACCGCCAGCGATTCCATAGAGACGTGGTCATCGACCTGATCTGCTACCGCAAAAACGGCCACAACGAAGGCGACGATCCCAGCTACACGCAGCCCGTGATGTATCGCAAAATCAAGGCGCAGAAACCCGTCGCCGCGATCTACGGCGAACGCCTGGAGCATGAGGGATTAGTGACTTCAAAAGAAGTGACGGATTGGTACGAAGATCAGAAAAAGCGCCTCTACGCCATCTACGACGAAGCGCAAAACAACAAGGACGCAGTCGAGGTGCAGGTGGTCTCCATGCCCGCCGAGTCCTCTCTGGTCGTCCAGCCAGCCACGGGAATTGAGCGCTCCGTCTTTGATCGTGTGGTGACTGCGATGACCACGTTCCCCGCGGACTTTCATCTCCATCCGAAGCTCGCCGGTTTGATTCAGAAGCGCCGCGCAGTGCTCGAAGGCGCACCCATCGATTGGGCGATGGCGGAGTTGCTGGCTTTCGGCAGCTTAGCGTCGGAAGGCCATCCGGTCCGCCTGTCGGGCCAGGATTCCGGCCGCGGCACCTTCAGCCAGCGCCACGGCGAGTATCACGATTATGAATCGGATCGCGTGTTTGTGCCTCTTTCGCAAGTCGGCCCGTTCGAGGTCTACAACAGTCCTCTCAGCGAATACGCAGTGATGGGGTTCGAGTATGGCTACAGCGCCGCGGACCTGAACGCCCTGGTCGCGTGGGAAGCGCAGTACGGCGATTTCTCGAATGGCGGCCAGATCATCACCGATCAGTTCATTTCCTCCGCTGAATCGAAATGGAATCTCAAGTCCGCGCTGGTGCTGCTTTTGCCGCACGGCCAGGAGGGCGGCGGACCGGAGCATTCGAGCGCGCGCCTGGAACGTTTCCTCCAGCTTTCGGGCGAATACAACATGAGGGTGGTCAATCTAACCACGCCCGCCCAGCATTTCCACGTCCTGCGCCGCCAGTTAAAAGGTCCTTCGCGCAAGCCTCTCATCGTGATGACGCCAAAGAGCCTCCTGCGGCATCCGAAAGTCTTTTCCTCCATCGACGAACTGACCCGGGGCAGCGTGTTCCATCCGGTCCTAGCCGATTCGACAGTTGCCGACCCGTCTCTGGTCCGCAAAATCCTGGTCTGCTCGGGAAAAATCTACTACGAGCTATTAGCCGCGCGCGACGCCCGCAAACTAACCGACACAGCAATTGTCCGCACGGAACAACTCTATCCATTCCCGGAAATGGAGTTCAACGAAGTCCTGCGCCGCTACCCCGCCGCCAGCCAGGTAGTCTGGGTGCAGGAAGAGCCCCGCAACATGGGAGCCTGGGGATTCGTCAGAGGCTACATCCAACCCGTCCTGGACCGCCAGGGCCGCACCATCGGCTACGCAGGGCGTCCAGAAAGCGCAAGCCCATCGCCCGGATCGCTAAAGCGCCACAACCAGGAGCAAGCGCAACTGATAGAAGAAGCCTTCGCCCCCCCGACCGTGGAGCGGAGGCGAAATAAGCGCCTAATACGAAGACGCCGCCGGCAGCAGGTTTAATCGCGACCTAACGCTACGTACAGGAATCCTGTACAATGAAGTCATGCCGGTCGAAACTACCTACACCAAACTGCGCGACGAGCTTGCCTCTTTTCTCGATCGCGTTTCAGACGACCAGGAAGTTGTGATTGTTCGACGTCGCGGCGCGAAAGACGTTGCGCTCATACCTGCGGACGAGCTCTCAAGCTTAATGGAAACCGCGTATCTATTGCGTTCGCCTCGCAATGCGGAGCGCATATTCCGCGCGTTAGGCCGGTCTGCCCGGGGCGAGGGCGAGCCCCAGACTCTAGAACAGCTCCGCAAAGAGATTGGGCTTGCGGAAAAACGTTGATCGAGAAGCGATCTTCTTTCCAGAGTTTCTGGAAGATCTGATGTATTGGGTCAAGACTGATCGCAAAGCTGCGATACGAACCCTCGACCTCGTGGAGGCCACGTTGCGCGATCCGTTCCTGGGCATCGGGAAGCCGGAGATGCTTAGGCATGCTCTCTCAGGCGTATGGTCGCGGCGGATCACGCAAGAACATCGGCTCTTGTATCAAGTGACTGAGTCGCGGATTGAATTTCTACAGGCGCGTTACCATTATTGAGCGGTGATTGGCGCCTCTGAGTGCCGACCTTTGCTACTTTGGCCTGTCGAGATGGAAAGGTACCCCCTGCGAAGTACGCAGCTCCTCCATTGGCCGATTCCATTCCATGGCCGCGGGTGCCTCCCACTTCGTGCTCGCCAATGCCTTGCAGGATTCATTCGGAAATTCAGTGAACGTCCAGCCCGTGAAGAACCATTTGTCGTGTTCAAAGACCGTGGGCCAGCGCGACCCCATTGAACTCGCGCCCCTCCCGGCGGGCCTTGCCGCAGCCATAGATCTCGTATCCTAGCTTATCCCCGCCCCCTGCACGCTCTGGCCGGAACTCCAGCAAGTCAGGGACATTCGCGAATTCAACTCCGTGCGCCGCCTTCATTCTTGCAATGAAACGTTCCGCGATCCACCCCGCCCCGCCCCACGTCGGATACCAGATCGTAGAGCTTTCCCCAATTTCGGCTCCGGTTTGCCTTTACATAAGCATCCAAGCGGCTTCGAAGCGCATCGCTTCTTTCAAAAGGCACTACAGAGCGCCTTCCGGGACACTCGCCGCAAGAACGGTCGCCACGCCGAAGCCCGCAAGTATCCAAAAGCGCGCGGACGTGCTAAAACGGCACATCATCCTCATCCACCCCCCCGCTCATCGGCGCCGCATGCGACGGTGGACCTGCCGGGGCCTGCCGGCCTCTCGGAGCACTCTTCATCGGCTCCTGCTGCGAATATTCATCCCCTCCGCCGCTCGGACCGCTATCGCCTCGTCCACCCAGCAGGATCACTTCATCCGCCACCACGTCCGTCGCCCAGACCTTTTTGCCGTCTTTATCGTCGTAGCTGCGCGTTTGCAGGCGCCCCTCGACGTAGACTTGTTTCCCCTTCAATAAATATGGCGCGACCGCTTCGCCTCGCCAGAGCACGACCCTGCTCCAGTCCGTCTCCTCTTTCCAATCTCCTGTCGCCTGATCTTTCCAGCGGCGGCTCGTGGCCACGGAAAACTTGGTCACCGGCACTTGCGACGCCGTGTACGCCGTCTCCGCATCGCGACCCAGGTGGCCGATCAAAATCACTTTGTTAACGCTACGACTTGCCATGATATTTGCAATCTAACATACGCACCAACTAATGTGTCTGCATTTCTCCCGCTCAGTAGAAGTGAAAGAGAGGGACACGACAATGAAAAACGTAACTGACACCAAGATTTTCGGGATGACCACCAGGGCGCGCAAGGCCGTTTGCTCGCTCTTCCTCGCCGGCGGATTGTTCGGAGCGCAGGCCAAAGCCGCCATCCCCACCGCCCCGGCCACCATTCCCGACCGCGTAGCCGCCGTTCGCGCCGAGATCAACAAGCGCGTCTCCGAAGCCAAGGACCTGGGCGGACTCGAAGCCGTCACCAAGCTGCCCTATGCGCAACTCGAAGTCGCATCCTGGCTCAACTGGGTGAACTGGAACAACTGGAATAATTGGCGCAACTGGAACAACTGGGCAAATTGGTCGAACTGGTTCAACTTCTAATGTTGCTTCGCAATCCGATAAAGATTCGAAGCCGTGCGAATCACCAAACTCCCGCGCGAAATAGCAGGGGTCGCCATACACATCTCATCCAGCGAATTCTTCCCGATGAGTTTGTATTCCGGCCCCGCGGCGACCACGAACGTATCGCCGTCCTCGCTCAACAGGAAAATTTTCCCGTTGGCGGCCCAAGGCGACGCCGTGAACGCCCCCGCCTCCCGATCCATCCTCTGCTTCCCGTAAACCTGTTTGCCGGTCGCCGCCTCGTGGCAAGTCAGGAAGCCCTGGTCAAACAGGGTGTAGTAATAATCGCCATAGACCAGCGGGGAAGGATTGTACGGACCTCCCTGCGGCAGATACCAGGCGACGGCCGCGCTGCTGGTCTGATCCTTCGCCAGCGTAATATCGCCATGCGCCCCCGGCTTCACCGCGTAAACCGGCCGCACCTGATCCAGCACGTACCCAGATGAAACATACAACAGCCCGTGGCTAGAAAACGGAGTCGGAATCGAGATCGATGACATGCCTCCGAACTCCCACAGCAACTTCCCGTCAAGATCGTAGGAACGAACCCGCCCCGTGCCCGGTGTAACGATTTCCTTCTTGCCGTCATGTTCCCAAATATAAGGAGTCGCCCAATTGGTCTTCTCATCCCGATCTACGGCCCAGATCGTTTTCCCGGTCTTCGCGTCCAGCGCTTCCAGGTACGAATGATCGTCGTTGTCATGCACCAGATACAGCCGTCCGCGGTCGAGCACTGGCGACGACGCCGTACCCCAGCCGTAGCGTGTAGCCATCGGCTTCGCCGCATTCGACCACAGCAGCTTGCCCGAAAAATCGTAGCAGAACAGTCCCACGTTTCCGAAATAGACGTACACTCGTTCACCGTCCGTCACCGGAGTCTCCGATGCATAGCTGTTCTTCAAATGCCTCGGCCCCGGCACGCCGCGATGCGCTTCGCGCTCCCACATAATTTTCCCGGTCGCGAAATCCACCGCGTAAACCATATAGCGATGCTCATCGGTCGGAGGCTTGCGCTCGCCGCCGAAATAGAGTCCCTTTTTCGGCTTCTCCACCTCTGCGCTGCTGATTACGGTAGTGACGAAAATCCGGTCGCCCCATATAATAGGAGAGGACCAGCCGACGCCGGGGATCGCGGTTTTCCAGGCGATGTTCTCAGTTTGCGACCATTTGTCGGGCAAAGCGGGATCGTCGGCGACACCCGTAGAGCCCGGGCCTCGAAATTGCGGCCATTCTTTGGCGCCGGGTAGATCCGCCGCGCGAATAGAAACCATGATCGCTAACGACAGGCCAAACAATCTGAGCATTCGACCATTCTATACGGACGCACGTGATAACATTTGAATCAATGCGGCGTTTTTGCGCCTTGCTTTGCCTTTCGGCCATCGGGGTGGCTGACGATAACCGGTCTCTTCCTGACCGAACCCGCCAGTATTTGGTCGATCTGGTTAAGATCGATTCCTCCAACCCGCCCGGAAATGAAACCGCGATTGCCAACTACCTCAAACAGGTAGCGGATTCGCACGCCATTTCGTGCGAGACGATGGGCAACGATACCAAGCGCCTGAATTTCGTCGCGCGCCTCAAAGGCTCCGGCCGCGGACGCCCTCTGCTGCTGATCGCGCATAGCGACGTCGTCCCCGTCGAGCGCAAGGAATGGACCGTCGACCCTTTCAGCGGCGAGCTTCGCAACGGATATATCTACGGCCGCGGTGCCGAGGACGATAAGTCCCTGCTCGCCGCCGAAATCGCCGTGATGGTGGAGATCAAGCGCCGCAACATCAAGCTCGGCCGCGATGTGATCCTCCTCTCAGAAGCGGACGCCGAGGCCAATTCTTCCGGCATTCAGTACATGCTTCAGCACTCTTACCCGAAAATTGAAGCCGAGTTCGCGCTGAACGAAGGCGGTTCCATTCTCGAAACCAAGGACGGCCCGAAAATTTTCCAGGTCGAAACCGCCGAAAAAATCCCCACTCGCCTGATCCTCACCGCCAAAGGCACGGCCGGCGATGCTTCGCTGCCGCGCGCCGATAATCCCATCAGCCATCTCACACGCGCTCTGCTGAAGCTATCGGAAGCGGAGCAGCCCGCCAAGCTCAACCCCACCACCCGCCGCTACCTCCGCGATATTTCAAGGATCGCGGACTATTCCTGGCTCTCTCCGCTGATCCGCAGTCTCGACAACACGAACGCCGCCATTCAACAGGCCGCCGCCAGCCAGATCCGCGCGAAAGATCCCGAGCTCGACGCCATGCTGCACACCACCGTCTCGGCGACCATGTTGAACGCTGGAACGAAAAACAACGTCATTCCCACTACCGCGCAAGCGCAGGTCGACGTGCGGCGCCTTCCCAACGAAACGAAGGAGGAAGTTCTCGCGCGCTTCCGCCAGACCATCAACGATCCCGCAGTCGATATCGCGCTAGCTCCCGGTCCGCAATTCCCCACCACCGATCCGAGCCCGATGACGTCGCCCGTATACCTGGCCATGACGCGAGCCGTCGGCCGCGCCTATCCTCGAGACTTGGTCGTTCCCTACATGGCGAACGGCGCAACCGACAGCAGTTTTCTACGCGCCCATGGAATGCCCGTCTACGGAGTGCCCGTCTTCGTCCGCGACGCCGGAGACACCCGGGTCCACGGCAACGACGAACGCATCTCCCCAAAAAATCTGGAAGACGGCGTAGAACTACTCTGGCAAATCGTTTTAGAAATAGCCGGCAGCGGCCAATAGTGGGGCAGGTTCCCGACCTGCCCATCCGCAATCTCCTCGGACTTCGGACTCAGTCGATAAAACCCTTCCAAGTCTTCCCCGACCCATCCCGCAGCGTCACCGTCACGTTATCCGAAACACCCGACAGCGTCCGCCCCTTGCCGTCGCGAAAACGATACACCACTGAATTATCGTCATTCCGCACAGCCGAGCCCTGCCAAATATTTCCGTACTCGTCCTTCAGCTTGATCGAATCGCCATGGCCGTAGCCGAATACGCGCGTTTTCGTGCCTTCTTCTTCCAGGTGGAAAAATCCGCCGGGAATGTAAGTGTGTTTTCTAGTCCTGCCGAAAATCATAGGGTTCCGATTTATAATGACCCAGTACCGGCAGTTTTTCGATTAGGGAATGACCTTAGGTCTTAGTACTTTAATCCCAAGCGGCGCGTAGGATTCCTCCAGCCTCGCAAACATCCTGTCGTCCTCGAACGTACCCGTCACCGCTCCACCGGAGCCCGAAAAATTCGAAGTAGCACCCACTGAGCGCGCCGTCTGAATCATCTCCAGATTCCCTTTGCTGATCGTGTAAATGCTGGCGCGCAAATCGAAATTCGCATCGATCAATTTTCCCAAAGCCCCTACATCGCCCTTGAGCAGAGCCTCACGCCCCTGCGCCGCATAGCCCGCCCAGTCCTCCATCGCACCCCGCACCGTTCGATCCCCCGCGTTCCATCTCTCCCGCACATTGGTATGAAAAACCTCCGTGCCCTCGCTCAAACTCGTTCGATAGGCCAGATAAATGTTCGGCAGTAAAGTAGCCTCCAGCCGCTCATACTCTCCATAGCCGCGCGCATCCATCAGATGCTTCGCGAAGTCCATGTACACCAGCCCTTCATAAACCTGAATCACGCGATCCTGCGGACCCGCGGGCACTCCCAACTCCTTCGTCTCTGTCTCCAGCGCCAGCTTCGCCTGCACCGGCAGTGGAATATCGACCGAATAATATTGGCATAGAGCCCGCAGCGCCGCCGTGATAATCGCGCTCGACCCGCCCATCCCCAGCCGCAAAGGAATGGTTGACTCATATTCGATCGTGAAATTCCGATTCGGCAGCTCGATCCCGTGCTCGCGGCAATAGTCCATGAACCGCACAATCAGCGCCTGAATAATGCGGATGCCCCCGTAATAACCGCGCCACCGCGTGCTTTCGTGCAGATCGTCCAGGCTCTCGAACACCGGCATATCCGCCTTCGACGCCTTGATCTCCAGACGCGCGCTGGGATACAACACCACGCGCGCGCGAAAATTCCGCACCAGGAACGCTATGGTCTTCCCGAAATATCCGTCGCTAGGATTGCCCAGCAGCCCCGCTCGCGCATAGGCGTAGGTCTCGATCATAGTATTAGCCTTACATTTATGCGAGCGTTATTACAACGAGTCACCGAAGCCCAAGTCGTCGTCGATCAATCCATAACCGGCGAAATCGGCCCCGGACTATTAGTGCTCCTAGGCGTCTCCAAAAAGGACACCGAGATCGACGCCGAATTCGTCGCTCAAAAAACCCTCAACTTGCGTGTCTTCGAAGACGAGCAAGGCAAAATGAATCGCAGCGTTCTCGATACCGGTGGAAGTCTCCTGGTAGTCTCCCAATTCACCCTCTACGGCGATTGCCGCAAAGGCCGCCGCCCCAGCTTCGACGACGCCGCCCCCGCCGAACAAGCCCGCGCGTTGTATGAGCATTTCGTAGCCGTCGCAAGCCGCAGCGTGCCGGTAGCAACCGGAATCTTCCAAGCCCATATGAAAGTCTCTCTAACCAACGACGGACCGGTAACACTGATAATCGAGAGCCCGTAGCGCACTCGACTCGTGCGTGCCGCGTCGCCACTCGTGGCGCCGCTCAACCCGTTCACGACCCCGAATCGCGCCGCAGCGTGCCGGTAGCAACCGGATCTTCCTAACCAATGACGGCCCACGAACACTAATAATCGAGAGCCCGTAGTGGGTAGGTTCCCGGCCTGCCCTCCTGCTAAGCTCAAAACAAATGAGCGATCTCAGCCGCATCGGCGTAGCCATCGATTCCGACCTCCTCGCCAAATTCGACCGCCACATCGCCCAGCGCGGCTACACCAACCGCTCCGAAGCCTTCCGCGATCTGATCCGCGACGCCCTAATCGAAAAGACTGCGGAGAAGCCGGAAAGCCAGGTAGTTGGCACCCTAACCTTGGTCTACGATCATCACGTCCGCCTGCTCTCGGATCGCCTGACCGCCATGCAGCACGATCATTTTCACCTGGTTCTATCCACCCTTCACGTGCACCTGGATCATCACAACTGTCTGGAAGTCCTGATCCTCAAAGGCAAGGCCGCCGCCGTCCAGAAAATGGCCGACGCCTTAATCTCCACCAAAGGCGTGACCCACGGCCGCCTCACCATCACCACACCCGGAGCCGGCGCGTGATCGTCGGCTCCGGCGTCGATCTCTGCGAAGTCGGGCGGATCAAAGACGCGATCGCCCGTCACGGCCGCCGTTTCGTGGAACGAATCTACACCGATCGCGAAATCGCCTACGCCGAAAGCAAAGCCAATCTTTATGAGCGCTACGCCGCCAGATTCGCGGCCAAAGAAGCCGCAATGAAAGCCCTGGGAACCGGCATGCGCGGCGGCGTCAGATGGCGTGATTTCGAAGTCACCAATCTCCCCTCCGGCCGCCCGACCCTCCAATTCCACGGGAAAGCCGCAGAATGGGCCGAAAAACTAGGCGTCGAATCCATTTCGCTCTCCATAACCCACACCGCAATCCAAGCAATGGCCCTGGTAATTCTGGAAAAATAAACTCTGCGCCCTCTGCGTTCTCCGCGTGAAATGTTTTTTTATCTCCTTCTTCTTAGCGAGCTTAGCGCCTTTGCGTGAAATGTCTTTGTTTTTCTTACCAGTACTCTAAATCAGAAGGACGCACCTCACCGGGCGTTCTTTGACAGCTTTTTTCCTGCGCAGGAAAAGTCGCATTACGGTGGTACTGATCTTTCGGAGCCCGTGGAACGGCTAGCGAGGCCAACTATATGTATGGCAGCGACGGAAGACTTTAGGATCGATCCTATAACGGAGTTTCATTCCGGTTTTCAGAGGATTGTGCATCATAAGAGACAGTCCAATCCACTAGCGGCCGGAGCAATCCGGCCGCTCACGACACTCGGGGTGTGTCTATTTCCCAATACAGAACGTGGAAAAAATCCGATTCAGAATATCGTCCGCCGTAGTAGCGCCCGTAATCGCATCGATCGGCCGCAGAGCCGCATACAAATCGAGCAGCAGCATCTCGTGCGGAATCCCCAGCGAATTCGCCGTCAAAGCCTGTTTCAGAGCTTCCTCGGATTCCCGCAGCAACTGCTCATGCCGCAAGCTGGTAATAAATCCGCCCTCCTGCTCGATCCGCCCCCGCGGAGCAATCGCATCCACAATCGCGCGGCGCAGCTCACCAATCCCTTCGCCCGTCAAAGCCGAAACATTCAATCCAACCGCCGACCGAGCCAGGTCGCACTTATTCGCCACCACCAGCATTTTCCCTCGCGCCTTCGAGATCAAAGCCTCGTCTTCGGGCTCCAGAGGCGCCGAAGCATCGATCACCACCACCGTCAAATCCGCATCCGCCATCGCCTGATAACTGCGCTCAATTCCCAGGCTCTCCACCGTGTCTTGCCCCTCGCGAATCCCCGCCGTATCGACGAACTTCACCGGAATCCCTTCCACCGAGGCTGTCTCCGAAACCAGATCCCGCGTAGTCCCCGGAATGTCGGTGACAATCGCGCGGTCCTGCTCCAGCAGTCGATTGAACAAGCTGCTCTTCCCGACATTCGGCCTGCCGACGATCGCCAGAGTGAACCCTTCATGAACCAGCTTGCCGTAAGCGAAGCTCGCAATCAGAGCCCTCACAGAATCGAGAATCGGCTGGATCATAATCTCGATCTGCATCGCGGAGGCAAATTCGACGTCGTCCTCGGCGAAATCGATCCCCGCTTCGAGGAGAGCGATCAGTTCCAGCAACTGCTCCTTAATCGGCTTCATGCGCCGCGAAACGGAGCCTGAAGTCTGCTGTGCCGCGATCCGAGCCTGATAAAGCGTAGTCGAGTCGATCAAATCCCGAACCGCCTCCGCCTGCGGAAGGTCGATCCGCCCGTTCACATACGCGCGCAGAGTGAACTCGCCCGGCTCGGCGAGCCGCGCGCCAAACTCGCAAGCTCGTTCCACGGCGAAGCGCAGCACAACAGGCGACCCGTGGCAAGCAATCTCGACCACATCCTCGGCCGTATAAGATCGAGGCGCCGCGAAAAACGTGACAACCACTTGATCCACATCCGACAATTCAGCCAGGGCAGCCGACCACGGACGCCAGGAAAAATCATCGGAAAATTTGAGGATTTTAGAAGAAATGGCCCGCGCATCGGCGCCGGACAGCCGCACAACGCCGATCCCTCCACGCCCCGGCGGCGTAGAAACGGCAACAATCGTGTCCTTGAGATTCATCCCAGCGCAACGAGGGTGGTACAGGCTTTAGCCTGTGAAAGTGGGGCAGGTTCCCGACCTGCCCAATGCGGTCTATCTTCGCGGCCCGCGATCGCGTCCACCGCCACCATGCCCGCGAGGTCCGCCGCGACCGCCTTGACCCATGTGAGGTCCTCCGCGCCGATCCCCACGTCCGCGCATCCCTCCATCGTCTTCCGGCCGCGGTCTCGGCGGACGAACCGGCTCCGGCAGCACCTTCAAATCGAACGGAACCACCACCACCTGCCGGATCGGACCCTCGCCGACGCTCTCGCTTCGCACATCGGTTTCGCCGCGCAAAGCCAGGTGCAGGATGCGCCGCTCCCGGCTGTTCATCGGGCTGAAGTGAAATGGCGCGTGCGATTTCTTCACCCGTTCGGCCGCGGCCAGCGCGCTCATCCGCAGCTCTTCGATGCGCAGAATCCGCCGGTCGTTGGCGTCGAAACAAATCCGCGAATGCTCCTCGCCCGCCATGCCTAGCGCTTCCATTGTCAGGTGTTCCAGGGCCAGCAGCAGCTCCGTTTTATTCTCGAGCAGTAAGTCCACATCCGGTCCAGTGAAGCGGATCATCAGGTCGGGATTCTCGAAATCCGGGTGCGGCGTTTCGCCTTCCGCCACCGTGAAATCGAGCTTGAAACCCGCCAGCGCGAACACGTGCTTCAGAAACTTATCGATGCGGGGGCCTTCCTCGGCCACGGTAAACTTCTTATGGGGCATTATTTCTTTTTCTTCGCGACTGGCTTTACGTCCACTACCTTCGGCTGCGGCTTAGGCGTGCCTCGATTCAAAAACCACTGCTGAGCGATGCCCACCACGTTAGAAGTCAACCAGTATATTACCAGCCCCGACATCTGAAAGTAGAACATGTACCCCATCACCAGGGGCATCACCATCATCATCTTCTGCTGCGAAGGATCCATGCCCGGGCTCGGCGTCATCCTTTGCGTCAGGAACTGCGTCGCCACCAGGATCAAAGGCAGCACGTGAATCGCCAGCGCTTCCTGCTGCGAAAGGTCTGTCACCCACAGCCAGTGCGCCCCGCGTAATTGAATCGCCACGCCCAGCATCTTATAAAACGCGAACAGGAACGGAAGCTGGAGGATCATAGGCAGACAGCCTCCCGCCGGATTCACTCCGTTGTCTTTATATAACGCCATGATCTCCGCGTTCTGATCCGCCTTCTTCGGATCGTTCAGGGAGAGACCCTTGTATTTCGCGTTGATCGCAGCGATCTGCGGCTGAATCGCCTGCATCTTCTTGGACGACTTCATGCTGGTGATCTTCAGAGGGAACAGCACCATGTTGATCGCGATCGTGACCAGGATAATTGCCCATCCGTAATTCCCGTCCACGTGTCCCGCCGTCCATTTCAGCACTTCAAACAGAGGCTTGGCGATGATGCCGAACGTGCCCCAGTCAACCATCAGCTCCAGCTTCGGATTCACCCGCTTCAGGATTTCCAGATCTTTGGGGCCCGCGTAGAGCTCGAACGCATTCAGTCCTTCGCCGCCCACTGCCGCGCCCACCTGCGCAACGTCTTTGCCGTCTTTGGGAATCTGATCCGAATAGGTCGTTAACTCGAGCGACGAAGAGCCGGCCGGCAGAAAAGCTGCGGCGAAGTAGCCGTCTTCGATCCCTGCGAAGGTGTATTGTCCGCTCGAAGTGACAGGCCCGTTCTTGGCGGTGCTCGCATCCTTCTTTTGCAGTTCGTTGGCGAAGACTCCGTAGGACCGTGGGGCATTCGGATCGTACAGCAGAGCGTGCTGCGCCGCTGCCGGATTGTTGATCGTCTCGTCGCCGAATCCTCCGCGCCAGGCCAGCGAATGCGGCAGCATCACACCATTCTGCGAAACCTGCGACGTCACCCGCGACAGATAACTGTCCTTGGCGAACTCGAACGTCTTCTTCACGTCGAGCTTTCCGTCCGAATACTCAAACGTAAGATCGTCGCCGCTGCGGTCTACCTTATAGAGTGCGTAGTTCGGATCGGCAGTCGGCTTCTGGTTTCGGAATTCAATCGAAAACGGAGCGGGAACTTTGGCCAGCGCCGCCGGATTCACCAGTTCCAGAGACTTACCCTCGTGATCTTTAAAATTCTTGAGCACCCAGCTCTTTACCGCCGCGCCTTTATTCGAAAAGACAATGTGATAAAGATCCGTATCGACAACGAAGCTTTCTTCCTTGTCGGCATGAATTTCACCGGGTATAGGCGCGGCCGCCGCGGGCGGAGCTTCCGGTACCTCGGCAACTTTCGGAGGCGTCGCCGCTTCCACCGGATTGGTGGTCTTCGAAGTTGCGGCAGCGTTCGCGCCCGCCGCCGGAGCCGTTGCCGGCTTATAGATGTAAGGCGTCAGAAACAGCACCAGCCCCATCAGCACGAATGCGATGAGAAGCCGCGCCTCCATCGAAAGTTCTTTTTTCATAGGTTAACGGACTGGATCCAGTCCTCCCGCGTGAAATGGGTGACACCGCATAATGCGTTTAAAGCCTTTTCCCAGGCCGCGCCACACGCCGTATTTCTCCACCGCTTGCATCATGTACACCGAACACGTGGGCTCAAACCGGCACGCCGAAGGCAAAATCGGCGAGAGCCATCGCTTATAGATACGCAAAGCACCGATGACTAGTGCGGACATTTCCTGATCACCTCGGCGAGTGCCCGCTCCAAATCGGCGAATGGCGCAAGGATCGCCGCTTTGCGGGGGTTGAAAACGAAATCCCAGTCGAAATTCCATTCCGCCCGGTGCAGCCGGAAAGCCGCGCGGAAACGCCGTTTGATCCGGTTGCGGACCACCGCACCGCCCAGCGCCTTGGGAACCGTGAGCCCGATTCGCACTCCTGCGCCATCGCCTTCTCGCGCTTTACAGAACGCGGCGAACAAAGGACCGGATACGCGAGTGCCGTGATCATAGACCGTTCGAAAATCGGCGGAGCGCAGAATGCGGGCCGACCGGGGGAACGACTTAATGCGAATTCCGGACAGCTCTTTCGTCGCTGACCGACAGTTTATGACGGCCCCGTGCGCGGCGGCGCGAGAGCACGGCGCGGCCATTCTTCGTTTCCATGCGGGACCGGAACCCATGGGTTTTCGCGCGCTTCCGATTATTCGGCTGAAATGTACGTTTCGGCATTGGCTTTCTTCACTGGCACGCGCAGGCGCACCTGTACGTAGGAATTTGAGACGTTTTTATTATAGCAGACCGCTTAGAGTTCCAATTTGCCGTTGACGATCATGTCCTTAACCTTAAACTCTACCGTCCGATACGGCGGGGTGGCGCCGGGAACATACAGCTCGAACGTCACGGACTTATCAGTGGCCTGCACCTCCCGCGGGAAGGCGATGCGCAGGTAAGGATCACGCTGCGTGGGTGGGAAATTGCCGGTCATTTTAAACTTCTTGCGCCCCACCCGCATCAGCGTATCGTCTTCCATGCGCTTGGTTTGCGCGCCATCGTCAAAATCCTTGCTGCGGAAAATGCGGACGGCGACCACGATCTGCTTAGCCATGTTGTCTTCGAGCCACAGACGGTACTCGGTGTCCATCGGGCTTTCCTCTCGCGAAGGACCATTTCCCTTGCGGATATAGCGCCGCTCCCGCTCCTTCTCCCCCTCCCGCATGGGCCCGGCGGTGGCGATGTAAACCTGGACAGGCGCGCCATGCGAATCCTTCACCGAAGCCTCCGCCATCTGGGCCCAGGGCGAATCGGTGAAGAGGTTAAGGATCTCGTTATCAGTCCAATCGGCGGGAGCTTTGGATTCCCAAAACGATGCGGCCAGTATCAGAAGCATCGCGAGAGGGGTCATAAATTCGATTGTGGCACAGGGCTTTGCAGCGGAAGAGGAGGCGGTTCGACGAACATTGCTTTGACGGAGGGTCTAAGGAGCACGACCAGCGTGAATGCTCCTAAAGCCGTGCCAAACGGAACGTAAAGGCAATTTGCGCCGGAGACAATCAGGCAGAATAGATAGTGCCTTCGCCGGCCGAGAAATCTAGCCACCAGGAAGGAGCAGCCTGCGAAGGCCCAGCCTATCAGGATGAACGCCGCGCCTAGAATGGTGAACAAGTAGCCAATGAAGGCGGGCGGCGCATTTTTTCCTTCTCCAAAGAGGCTCGGATGGGTGAGCAGAAGAAATCCGATCGCCAAATGGATGAGCGGGAAACACGCGAATAAGGCGACGATCGCGGCGTATGCGTAGTAGAAAATCGTGAGGAGCCGCAGGTGCTCCTGGTCCTGATCGACAAGCGCCACGTTGGCGATTATAGCGGAGGAACACCCTCCTCTGATTTCCTCCGCCGCGACTATTTCTGTTGTAATCTATGTCGAATATGCCGAAAATTGCGAAAGTGGTACTCATTGTCATTGGCGTCGTGATCGTTCTCGGCGCATTGCTGGCCTACGGTGGCTGGGAATTGCTTGTTCATTCGGTCAAATAGACGGCCTCCCGACCGCTCAGGTTTGGCGCAGCACCTAATAAGGTGCTAATTCTAAAGAAGGCCCTTTTATGCTCGATATAACCAAAGACATTCAGTCCCTCACCACCTTCCGCCGCCGGTCGGGCGATTTTATGAAGCAGCTTAAGAAGACGAAACGGCCTGTGGTGCTCACTGTCAAAGGAAAGGCTCGGGCTGTTGTGCAGGATGCAGAAGCATATCAGAGGCTTCTTGACATCGCCGCGTTGGCCGATTCTCGGGAAGGAATCCGACAGGGGCTCGAAGAGTTCAAACAAGGGCTGGGCCGCGACGCCGAAGAATTCTTCGCGGAATTTGAAGCCAGCCATGGCATATCGCATTAAGGTCGCGCCTCGCGCGCAACGCGACTTGACTGGCATCTACGGCTCGATCGACGCCGACTCCGCCGACGCGGCGTTCACTTGGTATTGCGGCCTCAGAGACGCCATTCGCACGCTGCGAAACAATCCGGCCCGCTGCCCGGCGACACCAGAGGCGTCGGATCTCCGGCATCTGTTGTATGGCAATAAACCGAATATTTATCGCGTGATTTATCGAGTCTCGGAGAAGCAGAAACAAGTCCAGGTCCTCCACATTCGGCACGGTGCGCGGCGGCCATTTCAACGCGCTGATCTGCGCTGATCAATCCTCCCGCAGGGCGACCGCTGGATCGACTGCCAACGCTCTGATCGCCGGAACCGCACATGCGATCAGGCTCGACATGATTGTCAGGATTGCTGCGCCTGCGCTCGCCTTCCACGAAGATGCGGCCGGCGGCGGGGCTAATCGCGCCGCGACTAATCCTGCTGCTGTGCCGAGCGCCGCGATCGTCATGCCTTGCCGGACGATCAGCGTGAATACTGCTGCGGGCCGGGCGCCAAGCGCTATTCGAATGCCGATTTCGCGCCTTCTGCGCTCGACTGAGTTGGACACCATCACGTATAATCCCGCGAGCGCCAGCAATAATCCTCCTCCACCGGTGACGGCTGCGATTTTTAGCGCGGCTTTTACCGCGAACATGGCGCCGTTGTCGAAATACTCGCGGAGAGTGCGCACATCGCTCGCCGGGATTTCTCGCGCGAGGCCTCGCACGGCTTCGAAGACGTTTTGGTCCGACTCGATGTGCAGGGTCATCCGCGACGCGTAGTTTTGGGCGTAGGGCAAATAGAAAAATGGGCGCGGAGCTTCGTCCCAGCGCATATATTTCGCTGTTTTGACGACGCCGATTACTTCCACCGTTTTGCCGGCGACCTGCATTTTTTCTCCGATCTCGATTTGCTTGGCCAATTCCTCATTGACGATGACGCCGTCGCGGTTATTGAAGGTGCGGCCCTGGACGAACGCGATGTGCATCCGCTCGAAATATTCCGGCGTGACGATGTTCATCCACACGGTAATTTCCTCGCGGTCGCCGATGCGAATTTGTTTCTGTGCGCCGGTCATGCCGAGGGGCACGCTCTGCGCTAGCGCTACGCCCCGGACGCCGGGAAGGGTTTTTGCGCGCTCCATCAATTCGCGATAGAAAGCTCGAGTGCGCGTTTCGTTGTAGCCTGCCTGTCCGGGATCGAAGGTCATGACGGAGATGCGATCGGCGCGGTATCCCAGGTCCGTATTTTTCGCGGCGTTTAAGCCGGTCCATAACGAGCCGCCGGTCGACAGGAGTGCGGCGGCTACGGCGATTTCGATCAGCGCCAGAAGGTTTCTGACGCCGCTTTTCGAGCTGCGCTCCTGCGCTTTCAGAGTGGACCACACGTTGACGCGAACGCACGATGGCGCGATGCCGCAGAGAAGCGTGGCCACAAACCCGGCCGCGAAGGCGAGTGCCATAACGCGCCAGTCGAACCGCGCGGCAATAGAGATTCCGAAATCGGTGGGCAGAACAATGGATCGGCGCAGAGCTTCTTTGACGATCCACGCGCCGGAAAGTCCGAGGGCGCAACCTATTAGAGAGATGCCGCCTGCTTCGCGCATTGACTCGCCGAGCAACCTTACCGGACTTGCGCCGAGGGCCAATTTCAAGGCGGTCTCGCGCGACCTCGCGTCACCGCGCAGCAGCAGGGCTCCGCAGGCGTTTGAGAATGCGATCGCCAGAATCAGCGCGGCCAACGCGCTCAAGAGCCCTGCCAGGCGAGGTATTGTTTGGTCGGTGCGCAAGCGGGCGGTTATCTCATCGAGAACTACAGCGCGGCGTCCGCGATTGGTTTCCGGATGTTCGCGTTCCAGGCGCCGGGCGATGGCGTCGAGCTCCGGCCCGGAATCGATGCCGCGAACATGGACGGTCAGAAACCGGCGGGCGCGATCGGTAAGGATTCTTCCATCGCCGTAGGAGTGGATCAGAATATAGAGGTCCGCGTGGAGAAACCGGTCGAGGCCGAAATTTTCGGGCGCGATACCGACCACGCTGTAAAGTTTGCCAGCGATGCGCAGGGTTTGGCCGAGATCGTTCGCATTGCCTCGCGCGAGGATCGCGACTTCGCGGTCTTCGCCCGAGAACGTTCTTCCGAATTTGGCGCTGACGCCGAGGATCTTGAAATAGTCGTCGGTCACTGCTAATGCAAGCTGAATTTTCGGTGGATCGCCAACAGTTACCGGAATCAGGCACTCCGCTACCATCGGCCTCGCTTTTCGAAAATCTTCGAAATCGGGGTAGGAAACAAAGCCGAAAGGCTGGCCTTCGGAGGCGGTGAAGAGGCGCGCGATTTCCTTCGGTCTTGCGACCGGCAAAGGACGCAGCAGAATCGCATCGACGATGCTGGCGAGGGCCGCGGTGAATCCGATTCCGGCAGCTAAGGAGAGAGCGGCTAGGGTGCGCATGGCGCCCCATGCTAACCTCCTGTTGTTCGAAACCCGCGTCAGGTAGACTTAGCCAGAGAATATGCGAATCGCAACAACTCTCTTCGTCTCGTTAGGTTGCGCCCTATTGGCGCAGGTTCCCGCGGAAGATTCCAGGAACGTGACCGTCATTAACTCCGACACGCATTTCACGCCTCCGTCGTTCAAAACGCGCGCTGAATGGGAGGTGAGGGCGGCGCATTTGCGCAAGCAGATCCAGTTCGCGGCGGGCCTGCTGCCGATGCCGGTCAAGCAGCCTCTCGGCGTTCAGGTCTTCGGACGGGTGGATCGCAAGGGCTATACCGTCGAAAAAGTTCTGCTCGAAACCATGCCGGGGTTTTATCTCGGAGGCAATCTCTATCGGCCGCTGGGGCACAGCGGACCTTTTCCGGGCATCGTCTCGCCGCACGGGCACTGGGCTTATGGTCGGCTTGAAAATACGAATGTCGCGTCGGTTCCGGGGAGGTGCATCAATCTCGCGCGGCAAGGCTACGTGGTTTTTTCGTATGACATGGTCGGCTACGACGACACGATGCAGATGCCGCATACAGCGACCGGGAAACGCGAACAATTGTGGGGATTCGGACTGCTGGGCATGCAGTTATGGGACTCGATTCGCGCGGTCGATTTTCTCGAAACGCTTCCAGATGTGGACCGGGAGCGCATTGGCGCGACTGGCGCGTCCGGTGGGGCGACGCAGATTTTGATGTTGCAGGCGATTGACCAGCGGATCAAGTTTTCATCGCCGGTCAATATGATTTCTTCGATTTACCAGGGCGGATCGCCATGCGAAAACGCGCCTTTGTTGAGGATCGGGACCAATAATATGGAGATTGGAGCGCTGATGGCTCCACGGCCGATGCTGATGGTATCTACTACGCAGGATTGGACTAAGAACACTCCGCGCATCGAGTTTCCGGCCATGCAGGCTATGTACCGGTTGTACGACAAAGAGGTGAATGTCGAGACGCATGAGGTGGATGCGCCCCATAATTACAATCGCGAGAGCCGGGAGGCGGTGTATCGTTTTTTCGCTAAGAAAGTTTTGGGAGTAGACCCGGAATCGAAGGATTTCGCGGAGAAAGGCTTTACTCCGGAGAAGCCGGGCGATTTGTTGGCGCTGTTCAATCGTACGCTGCCCTTAAACGCCCTTAACTACGCGCAAATCGTCGAGCAGTGGGTCTTAAATGCGCAAAAACAGAACGGTGCGCCGGACCGGGAGCGGCTGATGCTGGCGCTGGCGGCGGAGTGGCCGGAAAAAGTTCTTTCGACTACGGCGGGCGATCATGTGGTGTTGTCGCGGGCTGGTGTCGGCGATCGGGTTGCGGGGATCTGGCATGAGGGTGCGAAGCCGGCGGTTTTGGTGGTGGATGGTGAAGCTCCGGCTGGGTCGGCTTCGCTGAAGATCACGGTTTTTCAAACGGGGAGCGCGGTTGCGCCGCGGGATCGCACGCATCCGATGTTTTTGACCTTTAATAAGACTGACGATGCGGAGCGGGTGCAGGATATTCTGACGGCTCTGAAATGGCTGAATCAGGATTCGACCAAACTGGTGTGCCGGGGGACGGCGTCGATCTGGTGCACGCTCGCGGCTAGCGTCAGTCCGAAGAAGGTTGTGCTTGATGCGCCGGTGCCGGCTACGTTTCACGGGTCGGATCAGGATTGGATTGATTATTGTTTTATTCCCTCGATTCAGAGGGCGGGGGGATGGGCGGCTGTTATGGGGCTTACGAAATGATTATTGTGTTGGGGCAATTTGAATTTCATCCTGACGATTTCGAGATTGCGAAGGGGCTGGCAGCTACCTTGATGCGGGAGACGGTGAAGGAAGACGGGTGCATGAAATATGTTTTCGCCGCCGATTTGATTCGGCCCGCATGTTTCCAATTGAGCGAGTGCTGGCGCGATGGCGAGGCGTTGAGCGCTCACTTGCTGACTCCGCATATTTCGGCTTATCGGGAAGGCTTGAAATCGCTGCGGGTCTTGAGCCGTGTCGTGAAGAGGTATGAAGCTACGGAGCTGGGAGATCTGTAATGGACTCCGCGGTTGAGGCGATTCGCGGCGGCGATGTTCTACGACTTAAGGAGTTACTGGGCCAGGACCCTGGTCTCGCTACCGCGCGGCTCGATGGCCAGCGCACGCTGCTTCATGTCGCGACGGATTGGCCGGGGCATTTCCCTCGAGTGGTCGAGACCGTCGTTATTCTGATCGAACATGGGGCTGATGTGAACGCGCCGTTTATCGGGCGGCATCAGGAGACTCCGCTGCATTGGGCGGCCAGTTCGGACGATGTGGAGGTGCTCGACGGGTTGCTGGATCATGGCGCTGATATTGAGGCTCGGGGAGGGGTGATCGGCGGCGGGACGGCTCTGTCGGATGCGGTGGCGTTCGGGCAGTGGAAAGCGGCTCGGCGGCTGGTGCAGCGGGGGGCGCGGGCCTCGTTATGGGAGGCGGCGGCGCTGGGGATGATGGCTGAGGTCGAGACGTATTTCGCGGGTGCGGCTACGCCCGCTGCCGACGAAATCACCAATGCGTTTTGGTGTGCGTGCCATGGAGGGCAGCGAGGGACGGCGGAGTATCTGCTTGCGCGGGGCGCAGATTTGAATTGGGTGGGGCACGACGGGCTGACTCCGATCGATGCTGCGCGGCGGAGTAAGGCTTACGATGTTGTTGCGTGGCTGGAGGGAAAATGAACGGGGGGCAGTGTGTGGAAGCGCTCGGCGCGTAGACACGAGTGTTAACGCGGCACGCACGAGTGCGTGCGCTACAGGGACGGGCAACTGGGGACGGCGCGGTATTCGCTTGCGCAAAATGACGGGTTGACTGCGATCGGTGCGCGAGGGCAGGTCGGGAACCTGCCCCACTTTACGGGCCGGCTACTGGGGCTACGATGATTGGGGTCGTCGTTGGGGCGGGGGAGCCGGATTCGGGTTCTAGTGTTACGGCTACTGCTCCGAGGGTTGCCATATCCAACGGGCCGGAGAGAATGTGCATCGCGGTGCCGCCTTGTGATTGGAATAAGCCGGCGGGGCGCGGGGCGCCTCCTTTGGGGATCACCCACATTTCGTAGATCTTGCCCTGCTGCGCGGGCGGAAGGTTTGCGGCGATCAGCAGCACTCCGAGTTTCGAATGCACGAATACGTTGCCGTGGGGCGGGATGGGCTGGCCTTTTCCGAAGCTAACGGGCACGGTTGCCGGATCGTCCAGGAAGCTGAGCGCCTGCATCAGACGGTCGCGTTGCGAGCTGACCTCGATTAATGTGTGACGGGCTTGCGCGAGCTCCGCGGAGCGCGAGCGTTCCTGCACGCTGAACCACAGTGCGACCATCAGCATGCACGATGCGGCGAGGGCGGCGAGCCAGCTCCAGCTCATCGGCTGGACTCCTACGCTCGCCATCACGCGCCGTTTCAGACGCGCGGGAGGTACGACATCGGGCGCCATGCTCATCATAATCGCGTTCGTCGCCAGCGCATTTTTGAGCGCCGTCTCGCAGGTTGAGCAGCCGGTGCGCAGGTGATCGTCGATGCTGGTTTTCTCGGAAGGCTCGAGCAGACCCAGGGCGTAGAGCTCGAAATCGTCGTGGAAATCCTCGCAGGGTTTCATGCGATGGCCTCCCCGGCGATGTCCTCACGCATGGCCTTGAGGGCGCTGCGGACCCAGGTTTTTATGGTGCCGAGTGGCTGCTTCATCCGCTCCGCCATCTCGGTTTGCGAGAGGCCTTCGAAATAGGCGAGTTCGATGACCTGCTTCTGCGTGGGCGTCAGTTTTTCGAACGCGGTTTTAAGGGTGCGCGCGCGGTCGAGCGAGAGGGCGCTGTCTTCGAAGGCCGAGAACAACGGAGGGGCTTCCAGCCGATCGAGCTCCAGGGCGCCGGCGGACATTTTTCCGTCGACCGAGCGGAGATAGTCGATGGCTCGGTTACGGGCCACGGTGAGCACCCACGGCCCCAGAGCGCCTTTCGTCCGATCGAAGGATTGAACCCGGTTCCACACCCGCAAAAACGTCTCCTGTACCAAGTCTTCCGCGGCGCCGGTGTTGCGCACCACCCGGTAGATGAGTGAGTACGCAAGACGCCCATAGCGTTCATAAAGATCCGACATCGCGCGCGGATCGCGGTCTTGCAGGCGCTTGGCGAGGTCGCTATCGTCCTTAAAGCGCAACGTAACTTGCAGCAGGACGTAGGAGAGTCCTGCCGGCAGCAGTTTCCAAAGCATAAAGGGCGCTAAAGGCGCCTCAAATAGTGTATACGCAACGGAGTGCGTGACGGATTGGGTGGCAATACGGCGAACAGGAATCGTGGGACTCTCAAGCCGGTGGTGACGTCAAGCTGCTGTGGCTGGCGGCGAGGGTCATCGGCTGTTTCAAAGAAGATCAGCGATGGGAGGGAATGTCAGCAAAAAACTCAAACCCAACAAGATCAGCGCGGCGGCATGGATGCGCCCCGCACGGACCGTCTTGTCGCGCCAGCGCCATTCTAAAATCCCCCAAACGAAAAGCCAGATCAAGATGGCCGCCGTGGTTACGCCTGAAAGCGGTCCGGTCGGCTTGTAAAAAACAAGGCTGCGGGCGACGTGAGCAGACTTATCGCCAGCGATCGCGAGTACCGCCAGAGCGAAGGCTCCGAGACCAGCCGACAGAATCGCGGCGGCGCCGGAACCGTTCGTCAGGGCGGGCGTGCTGGAAGAAGCACCAAGATTCGATGGATTCATTTTTCTTCTCCCCCACTGAGTTGAATTGTGTGACCGCCGCGAACGGGGGCGTCCTTGGTAATCATCGCGCCGAAGAAGCCCGCGATTGCCGCGGAAACAAAAGAAGCCGCGGCAAAACAGAGCACCGCGGCGCGAAGTTGCCGATGATTTCTGAGGTCGCGCCCATACTTAATGAAAACGAACGCGACCATGGTGATCGAGATCGGCGCGAACCAGGCGACGTGCTCCTTCCACTCCATCCCCAGCGAGTGCCAGCCGATAGTGGCAGGACTCGACATCAGCAGCCGTTGTGGAAACATCGAGAGATCGACTGTTCCCGGCGGGGGCGCCGCGCGGTACCACGGGTAGATGACATAGGCTCCAATCAGCACGGAGCCCCATGCAAGCACAACCATCGTGATCAGGTAATACTTCAGGAATCGCTCTTGGCCGGTTGCGAATTCGGATGGAGCAGAGGAAGTCGTGAAGCGATAAAGTTCGATCAGCGCACCGGAGCATGCCAGCAGGTAGAGCGCACCAAATCCCATGCCGTGTATCAGCGTCCAAAGTCCGCGTACGGTGATTTCCATTTCCAATACCCTCCCCGGCGGATCAGCGGTTCATTCAACTCCCGCTGACGTTCGTTGGCCCTCGCAACCAGTTGGTGGTGGTGCCCGAGTCGGGCTTATTCTTGTCCTTTCCCCATGTCCAGTAGATGCCGATATAGGCGTAGGTTTCCGTCTGGCCGGCAACAGAGTGGCCGTAGCAAAACAAGAACTGCTCGCCTGGGTGGTGTTTGAAGTGATAGTAACCGCCTATGTCGATCATGGTCGAGGCTTGGGTCTGCGGCGTAGCGTAGCCCTCGCGCCCGTGAGCGACGACCTCGACTCCCAACTCGAGCCGCTCACCGAACGTGTATTTCAGCAGGAACGAACCGTACGGGAAGTTGCGGTACTGGGTTTGCGGGACGATCGTTTTACCCGCTCCGCCGTCCAGGAGCCAGTGTCCGATATTCTTTTGCAGCCAGAGGGGAACTTTGTACCAAACCTTGCCCACGCCGAGTCCCTTGTCGTAGTTCCCGGTCGGTATTTCAAACATGACAAACGTGCCGATCTGGGGAACGTACTTCGATTCTTTAATGAAGGCGACTTTGGCGCCCAATTCCATGTCGGTGAGTCCGAAGGCGCTCGGTCCCGTACCGCCAGGCAGGTAAATGGGATTGTTCGAGGGGAAGACGCCTCCCAATGGAAGTATGGCGTGCAGTTGCACTCTGGGAATGGCGCCCCAGTTGAACTCGAAGGCCGGCCCAGTCGAGTCGATTTCCGCCGGCGTGCCATCGACGCTGCCGAAGATGTAGAACTCGTAGTGATGCAGATCGACTGGAACCGGATCGTCGGTTTGAAACGGAGGCCCCTGCGCCCACAGGGTTGAGGCGGCGAACAGGAAGAGGAAAAACGGCGTTAGCCTTGAACATCTGGCTTTCATTCCTTCGCGTCCTTTCGGCACCGCAACAAGAATCATGAAGTCCTCTTTGAAAGCCAAATCCTCGCGTCGAACAGCGGCCAGGACACAATTTTACAGTATTGAGGGAGCCTCGAGCGGCAAAGAAAACGGTGGCCGCCTGGCGCCGCGGCCGGCTACTCTACACGCATCAATAATGTTCTTCGGATCGTTATGTCTAAAGGACAAAGCTCGACTTTGAAGTTGTGACGATCGAGCTCAAGCCCCAGCAGGAGCAAATCATCCGGGAGCAGTTGGCCCGCGGTCTCTGCAGCTCTGTGGAGGAGGTGCTCGACACGGCGCTAGCGAGTCTTGCCCAGGACGGGCGCTTTAATCCGGAACATCGGCGCGACGCCATTCGGCGCATGATTGAGTTCGGAGAACGCAGCCAACTGAGCTTGGGCGAACCGGTGACGCGACGGTTCTTACATGAAGGCCACCGTCTTTAATGGCGGCGTTCGTTCTTGATGCCTCGGTGGCTATCTCGCGGTGTTTCCCCAACGACCCATCCGAGAACACCCCTACAGCCGCGCCGTCCTCGAGCGCATGGAGGAGGTCGATGCCGTTGTTCCCGAAATAGCAAATGGCATCTTTGTCGCTTACAGCAAACGAAAGCGAATTACAGAAGAGGGCGTAGGCGAATATATTCGGCTTCTCGGATCTCTTCCTATACGTGTCGCGCGCGGAGAATGGCTCAGACACGTTGCGGCTTCCTCTGGCCACATTGGACCAGGAATTGACGAAGGCGGCGCGAACTGAAGGGGGCGTGCTGATTTGAAATATCGTCTCGCCTGAAATCTGGGATAATAGTTTTCGGTGTCCCGCGTCAAAGAGTTGGAATCCCGGCTCGAACATACTGAACAGCAGCTTCGTCTCCTTCAGAAAATTTCCCGGTTCATGGTGCGCGATATCGGTCTGGCCGAGGCGTTTCATGGAGTCGTCGAACTGGTCGTCGAGTTCATGGAATGCGACTCCTGCCTGCTCTATCTGCTCGAAGGCCAGGAACTGGTGTTATGCGCGTCGAATAATCCGCGGCCCGATACTATCGGGAAAGTGCGACTGAAGCTCGGCGAGGGATTGACGGGATGGGTAGCGCGGGAGCGGCGGTTGCTATCGATTTCGCGCGAGGCTTACACCGATCCGCGATTTAAATTGTTTACCGATTTGCCGGAAGATACGTTTGAGGCGTTTCTATCCGCGCCGGTTATTGTGCGCAATCGCGTGGCGGGCGTGATCAACGTCCAGCACCGGCAGCCGCATTTTCACACCGGCGGCGAGATGGAACTGCTGACGACCGTCGGCGAACAGGTGGGATGTCTGTCGGCGCTCGCGGTGGTCGATCCGGTGCGATTCAGATCGATGAGCGTAATGGACCTGGTGATGGCTCCTCGGGGATGATGAAAACATTTTTGCTGTGTTCGGTACTGGCCTTGTCCGCCGCCGCGCAAGAGGAGAAGAAAGCGGCGAGTCCTCTGCCGGCGTCTGAAAAGTGGGTGATCCAATACTTCTTCGATGAGATGAAGCAGGAGATGGAGATCACCGATCTGGCGTTTCCAACGGCCCAGAGAGGGATCGCGGTGGGCGCGATCTACGACAAGATGAGCGGCCGCGAGAAGTACATGTCGCTGACCACCAGCGACGGCGGAGCGCACTGGGCGCAGCAGCCTTTGAAGGAATATCCGCGGTCGATTTTCTTTTTGAACGATTCGCTGGGCTGGATGGTGACGGACCACGGTATCTGGTTCACCGAAGAATCCGGGAAGTCATGGAAGAAAATCAGCGAGCAACTCCGGCCGGATAAGAATCTGGAGCCGGAGACGACCATAGCTCTGCTGCTGCGTCTGTGGTTCCTGGATGAGAAGCACGGGTTCGGCGTCGGCTTGCAAAAAACCATCATCGAGACGAAAGATGGAGGCCACACCTGGCTCCCAGTGGCGGCCGCAGCGGAGCCTGCGGGCAATCCCGCTTATACCGCGTATACGCACATGATGTTCGCCGATGCGAAACGGGGTGTGATCATTGGAGGATCGCAACCTCCCCGGCGAGGCGACGGGATGCGCAGCGCGCTGCCTTCCTGGGTCGATCCCGAGCGTGCTTCTAAAAGGAAAGAGGTCCCGACGCTGACTTTGCTCCTACAGACGATGGATGGCGGAGCGACCTGGGTGCCGCAGACGGTTCCTCTGTTGGGACTGGTGACCAACTTCAGGTTCACGGGGCCGGATGGGCTGATCATCATGGGATTCAACGATTCGTTCCAGTGGCCTTCCGAGGTTTACCGATTGGCGGACGGGAAGACGGGCAGCGTATTTCGCGACAAGAGTCCGCGGGTGATCGATGCGCAGATGTTCCCGGGGCCGCACGTGTACCTCGCGGGAGTCGAGCCGACGGGGAAGATGAATACGGCCGCGCTGCCGGGTAAAGTAAAGATTCTTCAAAGCGACGACTTCAGTACGTGGACGGACATGCCGGTGGATTACAAGGCTGTGGCGCGGTCGGTGGTAATGGCAGGGCCGGATCCGGGCCATTTATGGGTTGCGACGGACACCGGAATGATTCTGCATTTGAAGACCACCTTTAAATAGGATCAGCCAGAGATGGCTAAGGGCTAAAACAGATTTCCGGAGCGCTGTTTTATCCACAATCGCTCCACTGGTTGATCCCTGTAAATGATTGATTACAAGCTAAATATATCTTGAGGTAAAACCCCTACTCCATTGCATTTTCACTTGACTGTAACGGGATGGAGGCGCATGATGACTATGGTTCCAAGAGGTTCGAAGGACAGCGAGCCTGGCGGGAAGTAGCGGATCTGGAACGATGATCCGACGCGCAAAGCGTTAAGTAATTATCCGAGCGCGGCGGGGAGCGAAGGAAAATCGGGCGACTCGCAAAGGCAAGCCTCTACGTTTGGAATCAGGCTGGGCGCTACGATCCGAAGGGATTGAGAGATCCTGACGGGGAGCGGAAGTCTGAGTACAGGCGCTGAGTTCCGGAATGGGAACTGGCAACGGGTTGAGAGCAGGGATCGTACCGCGCACAGGCCATAAAAAGCCGAACGGGGACGGGAGCTCGAAACCGAACGGGCCAGGGAAAATTTCGGGATCGTTTCGAAGATGCAGGCCAGAAACGTTGACCCGGCCGCGGGGATTCGCCGAAAGGTGGATTGTCGCTGACGGAGAGCGAAAGGCCGTATCGAGAAGCGGGTTTCTACCGGAACGGGACAGCGGACGCGCACCAGAGCGTTAATCCGAAGCTGGATAAAACCGGCAGCGGGGAGCAAAGGGCCAACGTCACGCCGTTATCCGGATGCCATGTTCTAGCCGTGCATGCCGGCTGGAGAACGAGTTGACTAACGGGTCACTTGGAACCATTTTTCTTTTTCCTGCCCTTTTTGTGCGGCACTCCCGCACCGCGCTGGCCGATGGCCGGTCCTGCGATTTTATTTCTCGGCACAATTTTTTGCAGCCGGTTCGCGCCTTGGGGAGCCATGGTCACTCGTCTGGGTTCCGGCGGGGCGGAAGGGTGTTGATAGGGCACCTGGGCGGAGGCGCTGGCTGCGATCCACAGAACGAAGATCGCCGCGCGACGCACACGAGGTGCGAGGCACTTCATGTATGTTGATCGGCAGATTGTGGCCGCTTCCTTATGGTAGGGGTTCCGTTGCGAGGCAGTAAACCAGTTCCTCTATCCCCGCCGCAGACAGACGACGTAATAAACGAACCACAGCACGATCAAAGGCATGAAGAGGAACTGATGACCTGGAACAGTTGTCGATCTCCAGATGTCGTATGCCGCCGCCCCCACGGATAACGCTGCGACGATGTGCAGGAAGATTTTCTGGCCCGGCATGAAGACCGATGCGAACATCCCGAGAAACGTGATCGCCAGGCCCGCCAGTATCGGGGAAACAACCACAGACGGTCCAGGTGCTTCCGGCGACTTCTGAAAGCCCGACGCGAAGATCGTCACTACGGCCACCACCATTTTTGCGCCGCCCTTGATCAACTCGATCAAATTCTCCGCAAAAAATACTGCCAGGGTCGCGGCGAGCGCCGCCACCGCGCCGAGCGCAATTATCAAGCGGAGAATAAAAAACGCGACCTTAATCACGCCTTATCATGTCAGAAGCCCATGCCGGATCGCTGGACCTATCGCCTGGACGCGCATTTTACCGATTCGCGGCCCGTTCTGGACCTGAAATACGACATGGAAACCCGGACCCGTTGCCTGCTGCCGCGCAATCCGCAGGCGGCCGGAGCGCTGGTATTCCGCGGCACGATTCAAAGCTATACGACCGCGAGCGTCATCGTCGTCGAACTGCGTTTCGAAGCTGCGTACGATGCGAATAACCTTTATTCCTTGCGGCTCGAAGCCGAAGGACCCAGCGAGCCGCCCAATGATGCCAAGTGGGAGGAGAATCTCCGCCGCTCCTTCGACCGCTGGACCAGCGGGCTCCCTCTCACCGAGGCTCGCGCGCCTTCCTCACCGGATCGGTACCGGCAGGTTGTGGAGGAGACCGTCGCCCGCGAGCTTGAACTCGCCAATCGCGTGGATAGGGAAGCGGAAGAGGCGATTCGGGTTATTCAAGAAGGCATTCTCGACGCGCTGCGCGAGGGCAAGTCGTTTTCCACCGCGCACAAAGAAGGAGGCACGAATATCCGCCTGCTGGGGGACGTTTTCGTGTTCGCCGACTACGGCGAATCGAGCGACCGGGAAGAGTTTGCGTCTCCTGAAGCGTTCCTCGCGCGACTGCGCAAATTCTACGATTGGGAATCGCGGCGCGATTGGTATCCGCACCCTGCGCCGGAGATTGAGGTGTGGAAATACATCGAGCGCAAGTTGATGTAGTTCGAAGAAAACGCTGCTCCGCTACTGCTTCGCTTCCGACGGCTCCTCGCTAACCGGCTCCATGGTCTCCAGACCGCGCCAGCTATGCTTTTCCTTGCACGCGCGGAAACTGGCGAAATTGCAGCGGCAGGCGGGGCAGCGATACGGAGTCGCTCCGCAACGCAGCAGGATCACGGTCCAGCGCGGAGGGTGATAATACTGTTCGCTCCAGGTGCTCAGGTCCTGGCGGTAGCACCGCGGGCAGCGGGCGAATCGCCAGGCTCCATTGGCCCACACACTGGTCCTCCAGCGCGTGCGGCATTTGCGGCAGCGCAGCGGATAAACCCCGAAGAACGCGCGAATTTCCTCCAAAATGCTGGTTTTATGCGAAACCCGAATATCGCGCGTGCCGCACTTGGGACAGGTAAGTTGCATTGAGTTAAAGCAGTTAAATGACTATTCCGTTACTTAGTATAAACCGAAGCATTATATTTTATCGCACCTTTTCCACTTCTCGAACGCGCGTGGCCACGTAATGTTTTGTATAAGCGGAAAACGCATCTTGCAGCAGGTCGCGCACCCGGCGCCCTTGCCGGACCTTCAATCCCTCCACCGCTGCGGCCGGCATCAGATCGCGTGTGGTGGACGTAATGAAAATCTCATCGGCGTCTTCAAGGTCCGCCGGAAAAAGAACCTGTTCCGCCACCGAAATTCCCGGCACCCGCACTTCTTCGAGCAATAAGGCCCGCGTCACCCCCGGCAGACAACCGGAACTCAGCGGAGGAGTCGAAACCCGGTCTCCCTTCACCGCGAAAATGTTCGCCGATGTGCATTCGGCCACCTCGCCGCGCTCGTTGAGCAGCACCACTTCGTCGAAGCCCCGCTCATGCGCACGCTCATACCGGGTAAGATTCTCCGACCAGGAATTGTATTTCGTCCCCGCGAACTCGCTGGCCGCATGACGCCCGTGCGGGATGAGACTGAGCTTCACCGCATCCCCCCAATCGTTCAGGGGCGCGGTCAGCGCGATGGTGTCGAACGCCCCTTGAGAGGGTCCTTCCCACATGCCCCCGCGATTGCGGACGATTACTACGCGGAGCGTAGCGTTCCCCGCCTGGTTTTTCTCGATCAAACGATAGAGACGTTGTTCGAGCCACTGCGCGTTCTCCGGAAACGGCACCCGCATGCGAGCCGCATCCTTCTTCATCCGCGCCCAATGCCGCTCCCACGCAAACAGGACGCCGCCCTGCACGCGAATGGTGGAGAAAATGCCCCAGCCGTTCATGATGCCGACCTGACCAGGCGAAAGGACAGCGTCCCCGGTTTCGCGAATTTCGTCGTTGTGGAGCAGGAAACGATGCATGATTCATTCTAGTGCCAAATCAAGGTATACTCGTTCGCTTGTAACGGAGGAAAATCCATGAGCGAGCAGGCAACTGGCGCACAGCCGACGCCCGATTTGATTATGCAAGTGGGCCTGGGATTTTGGGGATCCAAGGTCCTGTTGAGCGCGGTGGAGATGGAATTGTTCACCGATCTGGCGAAGGGGCCGCAAACGCTGGAAAGTCTGCAAGCGCGTCTTGGCCTGCATCCGCGCGCGTCGCGTGATTTTCTGGACACGCTGGTCGCGTTGGGGTTTCTGCTGCGCGCGGAGGGTCTCTATTCCAACACGCCGCCCACCGATCTGTTCCTCGATAAAAACAAGCCGTCCTATCTCGGCGGCATGCTGGAGATGGCTAACCACCGCCTTTACGGATTCTGGAATCACCTCACCGAAGCCGTGCGCACGGGCCTTCCACAGAATGAGTTCCGCGGCGGCGGAGCGCCGCTGTTTGAGACTCTGTACGCGGACCCCGCCAGGTTGAAGGGTTTCCTGGCCGCGATGACCGGGATTAGTCATGGCTCTAACACGGCGATTGCATCGAAGTTCCCATGGGCCGGCTACAAAACTTACGCTGATATCGGCACCGCGCAGGGCGACCTGGCCGTGCAGATCGCGCTTGCCAATCCTCACTTGTCCGGGATCGGCTTCGACCTTGCCGAAGTAGGACCGATCTTCGAAGAATATGTCGAAAAGAACGGCATCGCCGCCCGGCTGCGCTTCGTCGGAGGCAGCTTTTTCGAGCAGCCTCTGCCCAAAGCCGACGTGATCCTGATGGGTCATATCCTCCATGACTGGGGCCTCGACCATAAGAAGATGCTGGTCCGCAAGGCTTTCGAAGCCCTGCCCGAGGGCGGCGCGTTCATCGTTTATGAAACCCTCATCGACGACGACCGCTCCAAGAACGCGTTTGGCCTGCTGATGAGTCTAAACATGCTGATCGAAACGCCCGCAGGCTTCGATTACACCGGCGCCGACTGCCAGGGCTGGATGAAAGAGGCCGGCTTCCGCGAGACGCGCGTGGAGCATCTGGTGGGTCCGGATTCCATGGTGGTCGGCATCAAGTAAAAGGAATCATGAAACAACCGCCAGGTGGACTGTTGCTATTGTTTCTGGGGCTCAGCCTCACGCCAAACGAAGCGGGCGCACAACCGCCGGCCGAGCCGGTCGACAAATACCGATGGCTGGAAGACGTCGCTGGCGCGCGCGCGATGGCCTGGGTAAGGACGGAAAATGAACGTTCCGCTCAAGTGATCGAGAAGGATCCGCGCTTCGCCGATCTTGAAGCCGCCGCGCTGAAGGTGCTCGAATCTCCGGAGCGCTTGCCGGCGCCTCACTTGAGTGGGAATGACGTCTACAACACCTGGAAAGACGCTACGCATCCCAGAGGGATTCTGCGGATCACCTCGATCGCCGACTATCTTACTGCGCAGCCGCATTGGCGCACGGTGCTGGACTACGATGCGCTGGGGAAGCAAGACCACGAAAAATGGGTCGACAAGGGACAGAATTGTCTTTATCCAGATAACGATCTGTGCCTGATTCTGCTCTCCGCCGGCGGCGAGGACGCCGTCACGGAGCGCGAGTTTAGCTTGAAGACTGGCAGGTTCATCGAAGGCGGCTTCGTGCTGCCGCGGTCTAAGCAGCAAACGGAATGGGTGGACAAAGACACCCTATTGGTATCGATGGATTGGGGTTCCGGCTCCATGACCAAGTCCGGATACCCGTTTGTCGTGAAGATCTGGAAACGCGGTCAACCCCTCGAACAGGCGAAAGAGGTTTTCCGTGGCGCCGAGACCGACGAAGCAGGCACGGGTGCGGAGACGTTCAACGATGGCGATGGACATCAGTTTACTGTTCTGGTCCGCCGCGTAACTTTCTTCGAGGCGGCCGTATCTTTGTGGACATCCGACGGACCAAAGAAAATGGCGCTGCCCGGCAAGGCATCCATCGACGCATTCGTCGCCGGCCGTATTATTGTCAGTCTCAACGAAGATTGGAAGCCGGAAGGAGCAGCTCGAACGCTGGTGCAAGGCTCCGTTGTTTCTCTGGATCTGGATGCGGTGAAGAAAGATCCGCTGCATCTAAAACCCAGTCTCGTGTTCGCTCCCACCGCCAACGAGTTTGCGAAGGCTGTCGACCAAACGAAAAATCGCTTGCTTCTGACCACCCTCGAAAATGTGCAGGGACGCCTCTATAGTTACGTTCCAGGCCCCAACGGAACCTGGAAGCGCACCAAGCTCAATGTGCCCGACAATCGGACCGTAATCGTCTCCACGGCGAACTGGGCCGACGACCAATTCTTCGTTCGGATCACTGGGTTTCTGACGCCCCCGTCCCTTTTGCTCGGCGATGCCGGTGCCGGCACCCTCAAAGAAGCCAAGACCCTGCCGCCGCAGTTCGATGCTTCGGGCCTTATCGTCGAACAGTTGACCACAGTTTCAAAGGATGGGACAAAAGTTCCCTACTTCGTGGTGCGGCGAAAGGATATTAAGTACGACGGCTCGAATCCGACTTTACTAACTGCATACGGCGGATTCCAGGTCGCAGAGACGCCTAGCTATTCGGCTTCGCGCGGCAAGCTTTGGCTGGAGCGCGGCGGCGTTTTTGTCCTGGCAAATATCCGCGGCGGGGGCGAGTTTGGTCCGGCCTGGCATGAGGCCGGCCTCAAGACCAAACGCCAACGCATTTATGACGATTTTGCGGCTGTGGGCCAGGATTTAGTAAAGCGGAGAATTACATCTCCGCGCCGTCTGGGAATCGACGGTGCTTCAAACGGCGGTCTGCTGATGGGCGTGGAGATGACCCAGCATCCTGAGATGTGGAATGCCGTGGTCATCGAAGTGCCCCTGCTCGACATGCTGGGGTTTGAGCATATTGCCGCTGGGGCGTCCTGGGTGGGCGAATACGGCACGGTCTCGATTCCTGAACAGCGCGCGTTCCTTGCTTCGATCTCTCCCTATAATCAGCTCAAGGCCGACGTGACGTACCCTGAGCCGCTGATTTACACGACGAGCAAGGACGATCGGGTCGGCCCGCAGCACGCGCGAAAGTTCGCGGCGAAGATGGAGGAGCTTGGGAAGCCATTCTTCTACGAAGAAATCATCGAAGGCGGCCACTCCCCTGGCGCGGACCTCAAGGAGCAAGCAAAAACCTTAGCCTTCGAATTCACTTATCTGACGCGCAAGCTCATGGATTGAGGCTTTGCCCGCGAAAGAGTCCTAGGGAATCAATTCGTTCGTATAAGTCTTTGCCAAATCGATTTTCGCGTCCCGGACTGCCGGAAGCGAGGTGCTCAAAACTTTGTGCACCGCCTCGACCGCTTCCGGGGTGAATTTTCCGTCGGGAGACAGCAACCCCTGTGCCGTTCGCAGCACCTCAAGATCCATCTGCACGTCTTCGGTCCGGAACGTCGCGGGCATTTTTTCGCGGATCTCTTCTGGGCTGTGCGTTCGTAACCAGGTGAGCGTCTTTGTAATCGCGCCTGCCAGCTTCCGCGTTGTGTCGCGGTTGCTCTCGACCCATTCTGCCTTCGAATAAAGAACGGTAGCCAGATAGCTTTCGGTCCCGAACACGGATCGCACTCCCTCCGCAGTTCTGGTATCGGCGAGAATATGCAATCCCGGCACTTGTTTCTGCACCATGGCGACGGCCGGCTCGGTGAGGGTGGCGGCGTCGATTTTGTTGTGAGTGACCGCTCCGACGGCCGTCCCACTGCTGCCGATCGAGGTGGTGCTGACGTCGTCCGGCTTCAGGCCATGCCGGACCAGGAGGTAATTAAGAATCATGTGCGAGGAGGATCCAAGCGCCGTCACTCCCACGGTTTTTCCGCGCAGCGCCTCGACACTGGCGATATTGGGCGACACGAGCACCCATCCCGGATAACTCAACATGGCGACGAAGGCCCGTAAGTTCTTGCCCTCCGCGGCCATCTGAATCGTATGATCGTAAAACCCGCTGACAACATCCGCGCTTCCGCCCATCATCGATTCCAAAGCCTTCGCTCCGCCTTGAAACTCGATCAACGTTACATTCAGGCCAGCTTCCTTATAAAACCCAAGTTCCTGCGCCAGCATCGTGGGCAAGCTAATCGATTGCGTTCCCGGCGCGCCGAGCGCGATCCTTACCTCGGTCTGCTTCCGGACGCCACAGCCCGCAAGCATTAAAAAACAAAAGGCGATACGTAAAAGCACGTTATGATACTATACAGCGTTGGTATGCTCCTCTCCGACAAGTACACCGTTGAGCGAGGCAGCGTATATCTAACCGGCATCCAGGCGCTGGTCCGTCTGCCCCTCGATCAAATGCGCCGCGACCGCCGCGCGGGCCTCAAAACAGGCGCTTTTATCTCCGGCTATGAAGGCTCGCCGCTCGGCGGATATGACATGGCGCTGGCCCGTTCGAAGAAGCTCCTCGACGAGCATAACGTCCATTTCCGGCCCGGCCTCAACGAAGATCTGGCCGCGACCTCCATCATGGGCACGCAGATTTTCGAGGTGGTGGGCAAACCCAACGTCGATGGCGTCCTGGGCATCTGGTATGGAAAAGGTCCCGGAGTCGACCGCAGCGGCGACATCTTCCGCCACGCGAATCTCGCCGGCACCGGGAAAAATTGCGCCGCCCTGGTCCTCGCCGGCGACGATCATGGCTGCAAAAGCTCCACCATCCCGCATCAAAGCGATTTCAGCCTCTATAACACCGGAATTCCTTTCTTATTTCCCGGCAATGTTCAGGAAATTATCGATTACGGCCTCCTGGCCGTCGCGATCTCGCGATTCTCCGGCGCCTGGGTCGGCCTGAAACTGGTCACCGACGTCTGCGATGGCGGAGGCACCGTGATCCTCGATCCGGACCACCCGCAAATCGTAATTCCCGAGGGCTATCAGAAAACCGTCGATCCGCGCCTGGTGCCTCCGATCACTCTGGCCCTGGAATATGAGGTCAACGCGCGCCGTCTCCAAGCCGTCCTCCAGTTCGCGCGGCTTAACAAACTCAATCGCTGGCACGGAAAAAAACAAGGCGCCTGGCTCGGCATCGCGAGCGCTGGAAAAGCGTATTACGATCTCGCGCAAGCCCTCCGCGACTTGGGCATCGGCGAAAGCGAACTCGAAGAACTGGGCATCCGCATCGCGAAATTCGGGATGACTTTCCCGCTCGACCAGGAATTCGCCCGCGATTTCGCCGAAGGCCTCGATACCCTCCTAGTCGTCGAAGAAAAACGCAGCTTCCTCGAATTGCATCTCCGCGACGCTCTCTATTCGAGCGCCACGCGCCCCGCGATTCTCGGCAAAATCGACGCGCAAGGCGCGCCTCTCTTTCTTCCCTCCGGCGAACTCGATCCCGACAAAATCGCCCGTGCGGTGGGCGGAGTGCTGGCGAAGCGCCGCACGACTGAAAAAGTCGCAGCCCGCGTCCAATTTCTCGAAAACATCGCGTCCAAGCCCCGCGAACAGCCTCTCTCGATCCGCGCCTCGAATTTCTGCTCCGGCTGTCCTCACAACCGCTCCACCCTCCTGCTCGAAGGCCAGGTCGGCGGCGGAGGCATCGGGTGCCACACCATGGCCATGCGCCTCACCGATTCCGGCCGCGCCTTTTCGCACCTCACGCAGATGGGCGGCGAAGGCACTACCTGGATCGGTATGGCCCCTTTTGTCGGCCACGATCACATGTTCCAGAATATCGGCGACGGGACGTTTTTCCACTCCGGCCAACTCGCCGTCAACGCCCTGATCGCCAGCGGCCTCAACATTACTTACAAAATTCTCTACAACGGCCACGTCTCGATGACCGGAGGCCAGGACGCTGTCGGCGCCCTCCCCGTTCCGCAGCTCACGAAAAAACTCGAAGCCGAAGGCGTCCGCCGGACCATCGTTCTCACCGAAGACCCCACTCGCTATCAACACACGGAACTGGCCTCCAACGCCGAACTCCGCGATCGCTCCGAGCTTGAAAAAACTCTCGCCGAGCTCGCCAAAGAAAAAGGCGTCACCGCGCTGATCTACGACCAGGAGTGCATGGCCGAGGTCCGCCGCAAACGCTCCCGCGGGAAATATGCCGAGCCTGTCAAGCGCCTCATGATCCACGAAGAGGTCTGCGAAGGCTGCGGCGATTGCGTGAAGCAATCGAACTGCATGAGCCTCAATCCGGTCGCGACCGAGCTGGGCCAGAAAATGCGCATCCACCAGTCGTCCTGTAATAAGGATTACTCCTGCGCGCTCGGCGACTGCCCGTCGTTTGTCACCGTGAAAATCAAGGAAGGCACCGGCCTCCGCCGCAAGGCTCTTCCGAAACTCCCCGACGCCGAAGTGCCCGCGCCCCGCGAAATTTCCCCCATCAACGACGGCTACCGCATCGTCTGCCCCGGCATCGGAGGCACCGGCGTCGTGACGATCAACGCGCTCCTCGCCACCGCCGGATGGATCGACGGCCTCTATGTGACCACGCTCGACCAGACCGGCACCGCGCAAAAAGGAGGGGCCGTCGTCTCGCACATCATGTTGAGCCGCCGCCCCATTGAAGCCCCGGCCCGCACCAACACCGGCAACGCCGACGTGATCATCGGCTTCGACCTGATCGGAGTCGCCAATGCCGACCTCCTTAAAACCGCGTCCCCCGATAAAACCACAGCGGTCCTGAACACCAACGTCACGCCGACCATCGATACCATTCGCGCCCGCACGCCCATTGCAGGTCCGGAGAGGATGCTCGAAGCCGTGCAGATCGTCACCCGCCGCGGCCGCAATATCGTGGTCGACGCCACCCGTCTCGCCGAAGGATTGTTCGGCAGCCACATGGCCGTAAATCTTTTCATGCTGGGCGTCGCGTGGCAGGGCGGCCTCATCCCTCTGACGCTCAACGCCATCGAACAGGCCATCCGCTTAAACGGCGTCGATATCGATCGCAATTTGCAGGTCTTCACCTGGGGACGCAAGTATTATCACGACGCCCAATCCGTCGAGCAGTTGCTCAAACCGAAACAGCAGCGCCTGGTTGAATTCGATCGCGCCTCCGAATTGACCGCGTATCAGAACATCGCGTACGCGAAGCAGTATGTGGGTTTCATCGAGGATGTCGAGCGCAAAGCCCCCGCGTTAGCCGAAACCGTCGCGCGCAATCTGTACAAGCTGATGGCCTACAAAGACGAGTACGAAGTCGCGCGTCTGCTCACCAAGCCCACGTTTGAAAGTCAGATCAAGGACACCTGGACCGAAGTCGAGTCCATCTCCTACAATCTTCACCCGCCTCTGTTAAGGAAATTCGGTTTTCACAAGAAGCTCGCCATCGGCCCGTGGTTCCGTCGCCCTCTCAAAATGCTGGCCTCAATGAAGAGCCTACGCGGCGGGCCGCTCGACATCTTCGGCCGCTCCAAACACCGCCGCATGGAACGCGAACTAATCGGCTGGTATCGCGACCTCATCACGCAGCTCATCGATGCCAACCATCCCCGAGCCCTCGAAATCGCCGCCCTGCCGGAACAGATCCGAGGCTACGAGCACATCAAGGAAGCGAGCATCGCAAAAGTAAAAAAGCAGGCCGGGCAAATGCTAGCCGAGTCGCCCCGAGAATCGACTCTGGCTACTCCGATCACAGGCTAAAGCCGTGCCACCCTGTCTGAGGTGGTTCAGACTTTAGTCTGTCTTCAGCATCCAAGCAGTTTCCGAAAAAAATAACGCCGTGCTTAAAAAATTAACGTCGCGATAGTACCGATGCGTAAGAATTTAACAAAGTTGCTGCTGTATCCACTTGAAGCTGGTGCAATCCTGCTGTAACCTAGCACTACACGTCGTTCGCAATCTTTTTTGTTGGGGTCACAATCATGGTCAAACGCAGAAGCTGTAGGTCTATGTATTCCCTCAGGCGGCTTTCCGCCTTCGCTTTCATGATGGTCGTGCTGATGGCCGGGAGTTTGGCGCCGGCGCAGATCTTAACCGGAACGCTCACCGGTATTGTCACGGATTCAACCGATGCCGTCGTGCCCAACGCATCGCTCACCGCCACAGATGTGAACTCGGGTCTCGTATACAAGGAAAAGACCAACGGAGCAGGCGAGTACACTTTCACCAGCTTGCCCAACGGCACCTACAAGCTCGTAGTGGAGTTCCCCGGCTTCTCGAAGACGGAAGTCAACAATGTTCACGTCGACGTGTCGCAGACAGCACGAATCGCGGTGAAATTGGAAATCGAAAAGGCTGGTACGCAGGTGGAAGTGCAAGCCCAACAGACCGCCCTTCAATCGGAGTCGGCAGAGCTGAAGGACACCGTGGATAACGCGCAGCTCATCAACATGCCTCTGCCCACGCGCAACCCTCTGGACCTGGTAAAAACATTCGCCGGAATCATGACGCCGAATGCCGGAGGCACCGGCGGAAATGGAGTCACCGGCGGGGACGCCTTTGTCCACGGTCTGCGCGGTAACGACACCAACCTCACCCAGGATGGCGTCAACGTGCAGGACAGTACGGTGAAAACCAGCGCCTTCTTCGCGCTGACCACACCGGTTGCCGATACCATCGAAGAAATCAACGTCAGCGTCGGTGGAATTGGAACGGACGGCGGATTCGGTGCGGCGCAGGTTTCCATGGTCACCAAGAAAGGCACCAATCAATACCACGGTTCGGCCTACTGGTATCAACGAACCGATGCTCTGAACGCCAATATCTGGTTTAATAATGCCCAAAGCGTTCCGCGCCCCTTCCAGTTGCAGAACCGCATCGGGGCCACCATCGGCGGGCCGGCCAGCATCCCGAAACTCTATAACGGCAAGAACAAAACGTTTTTCTTCTTCTCTTACCAGGCCTACCGTGAACCGCGCGCCGCAGCCACTGTGCGCACCGTGGAGCTGCCATCGGCCGAGCAGGGTCTCTTCACCTACACTCCTACCGGCGCGTCGTCCCCCACCACGGTCAACCTGCTCAATATCGGAACCATCGGGAACACAGGGATCGCGCCGACGCTGAATCCCACTCTGTCGAAACTTTATTCTTCCATCGTGCCGCAAAGCGGATTCACCAATTCGGGCTGCGCCGCCGGCGATGTCAATAACGTCAGTTGCCTTAGCTTCAATGAGAAAGGCGTCAATAACATCGATTACTACACTGTTCGCGTCGATCAGCAACTAGGGCAGAAAAATTCCCTCCAGTTCATTTTCAATCGCGCGAATTACGATACCGCGCCGGACTTCCTCAATGGCAATCAGCCTCCGTTCCTCGATTCTCCCTGGAGCGGCGGTCAGATCTCCCAGCGCATTTCTTATTCCGGAGCCTGGAACACTACCATTAGCCCGACCATGACGAACGAATTCCGGGTAGGTTATACCTACTCGCCAGTCAGCTTCGTGTACGGTTACAATTTCGCCGACACCGGCGGCAATCAGGTAGCCTATTCGACGGTGACCAGCCCGGTGATGACGTCCACTAACTTTTCACAGGGCCGCAATTCTCCTATCTGGCAGTACATCGACAACTACGCCTGGGTAAAAGGTACGCACCAGATGCGGTTCGGCGCAGAATATCATCGGAACAGCGCGAATACCTATGTGGATAACACTCTATTTCCGCGAACCGTTTTGGGAACTAACGCCGCGAATCCTGATAACCTCAGCGTCTCCACCCTTCCTGGCATCAGCGCTGCGGAGTTGACGCTCGCCAATTCGATCTTCGTGAACGATACCGGCCTGCTCGGCACCATCAGCCAGGGGTTCAACCACACGTCTCCCACCTCTGGGTACGTCTCCGGCGTTCCGGAAATGTACACTCCGATCCAGCAGAATATGGCCTTCTACGCCCAGGACTCCTGGAAGGTGAAGCGGAATCTGACTGTCCAATATGGAGTGCGCTGGGAATACATCGGAGCCTATAACACGACCGACGGCCTCATTTTGCAGCCGCAGAATCGTTTGGCCAGCCTGTTCGGTCCCACCCCGATCACTGGATCCCCAGTGGCGAATCTCTTCACGCCCGGTAACGTCAACGCCGCTACGGATAGCCTGCTTACGCTCCAGGGCACCTCCAACGGTGTTCCTTTGTCTAAACGGAATCTTGACAATTTCGGACCGTTTGTGGGTATTGCCTATACGCCGTTCAGCGACAACAAGACGGTGATCCGCGCCCACTTCGCGCAGCATGAAGTACAGGACGGACTCACTTTCTGGGAAGCTTCCACCACCGCGAACACCGGCCTGTTCAGCACTTTCTCGAACAGCACCCCCACCGGCGTCTTCACACCAACTGGTCTTCCGTTGCCGACGCCGACCGCCGGCACCGGATCGTTCCCCGTTTCCCAGGTAGCCAACTGGTTCAACAGTGGCGGAACGGCAACTGAAAACAACTTCGATCCGAATTTGAAAACGCCTTACGTGCTCGATTGGGGCTTTGGAATTCAACGGGAGTTGTGGAAGAAGTTTAGTCTCGAAACGCGCTATGCCGCGAACCACGCCGTGAAGCAGTACCGGACCTGGAACGTGAATGAACTGGACCTCCAGAACAACGGCCTGGTGACGGAGTTCAACAACGCTCTGAACAACTACAACATCGACGTAGCGCACGGCCTCAACGGAACCTTCGCTAACAATAGCCTGCCCGGCCAAGTCCCCACGCCGATCCTCGATAAGTTGTTCGCCGGCATCGCCAACACTTCCGCTTACGGCAGCAGTGGTTTTATCACCAACCTGACGCAGAACAATATCTACACGATGTTCAACACCATTCGCACGTCTCCCACGTACCGGACCAACGTCATGGGAGCCACCGGCGCGGGCGCGACCAACGGACTTCCTTTGAACTTCTTCGTAGCGAATCCCTGGGCCACGAGTGCCAATAACGTCAACAACGCGGGTTGGTCCTATTACGACGGCCTGGAGGTAGAAGTGAAGCGGCAGTATTCCAACGGCTTCTTCCTGCTCGCGAATTACACGTTTAGCAAGGCGCTTTCGGATACCTACTTTGGCGAATCGCAGACGGAAGCCCAGAACTACCAATCGCTGGCGAACACCAAGCTCGATAAATTTGTGTCCGGCATCAACGTCCGTCACTCCTTCGGAATGACCACTTCGTATCCCATTCCGGTGGGACGCAACAAGAGGTTCTTTTCGGGTATGAACCGGCTCACCGATGCTATCGTCGGAGGTTGGACCGCCAACGGCTTCACTCACTGGTCCAGCGGCGCGCCGATCACCATCTCCTCCAACCGCCTCACCAACGGATCGGGAGTCGCGGAAACTCCGGTGCTCGAGAACCTGACCGTGAAGCAACTGCAAAACAACATCGGCGTCTACAAAACCGGGAGCGGAGTCTACTACATCAATCCGCAGCTCGGGCTATTCACCACCAAAGGCGCCACCAGCAGCGCGACGATCTGCACCCCGGGACAAACCACACCCTGCTTCGCGGAGCCAGCCCCAGGAGGTTACGGAAACCTCCCCTACAACGGCTTCAGCGGACCGCACTTCTTCGATCAGGACTTCTCGATCGCCAAGGATACCCGCCTCTGGGAGCGTCTGAATTTCCATATCGCTCTTGAGGCCTTCGATGTTTTCAATAACGCGAATTTCGCCACCCCGGCATTGTCGACGGATTCAACGACCTTCGGGCAGTACTCGACGACGTTCGACACCGCCCGCGGAGGCGGCGTCACCTCACGCATCGTGCAGTGGTCGATGAAATTTGTGTTCTAAGTAAGCAGGGACAGGTCCCCGACCTGTCCCCTTTTTATGTTGAGTTAAGGCTCCACTCAACGCCTTAACCCTCACTTTAACGTCAATTAAGAACCTCGATAACAGTGGCGGTCGCCATGCCGTAGCCGATACACATCGACTGCAGGCCATAGCGGCCGCCTTTCTTCTCGAGGATGTCCACCAGCTTCGTCATCAACACACCCCCGGTTGCTCCCAGAGGATGGCCATGGGCAATCGCGCCGCCTTCGATGTTCAGGCGACCGGCCGGAGGTTGAATCTCCCGGGCCCACACGATCGGAACCACGGCAAACGCTTCATTGATCTCATAGGCATCGATATCCGCGGCCGTTAAACCCGCCATTTTGAGTGCTTTCAAGGTTGCAGCGATGGGCCCTGTCAGCATCAGTTCCGGATCGCTCCCGACAACCGCGCGAGCGACAATCCGAGCCCTTTTCTTAAGCCCGTACTTCTCCGCCGCGGACCCGGAAGCTAGCAAAACCGCCGCTGCTCCGTCCGATATCTGGCTGGAATTTCCGGCAGTTACCACTCCGTCAGCCCTAAAGGCCGGTTTCAGAGCCCGCATCCGCGCGACATCGGGATTGGCGCGGACACCTTCGTCGCGCGTAAGTCCATTGGTTGGAAAGATTTGCCGGCTGATGTCCGCCGTCGAAGCCCGGCAATGGCTTTCGATCGCGAAGTCGTCCATTTCCTCGCGGGAAATGCTCCACTTTTCCGCGATCATCTCTGCGGAGATCCCTTGATGCAATAGCTTACAGGGAAATTGCGCCCGAAATTCCTCGGTCAAAGCCGCGTCGGAACCCATCGGAACCCGGCTCATCGATTCGACGCCGCAGCCAATCGCGATTTCCATATCGCCAGCGGCGATGGCCTGCGAAGCGAAATGAATCGCCTGCTGCCCGGACCCGCAAAATCGATTCAGTTGAAGTGCCGGCGTTTCAATAGGATAGCCGGCTTTTAGTCCTGCGAGACGGCCGATATTCGTGCCTTGTTCTCCTGTCGCCGAGACGCATCCGCAGACGATGTCTTCCACATGATCGGCGTTCAGCGCGACCAGAGTTTTCGCAAGCAAATCAACAGGATGGACGCCGTGGAGCGCTCCATCCGGTTTTCCACGTCCGATCGGAGTGCGAATGGCATCGACGATAAAAACATCCATAATTTATGTCCTCATGCGAACCAGAAAATACAACCCGGCCAGTGAGAATAGCACGTCCGGGGACCAAGCCGCCATCTCCGGCGGCAATTGGCCCAGCGCGCCAACTTGTTCAAACAACTTGTCTACCGACCAATAAGCAATAGCCAGCGCGAGACTGACGCCGACCCCGGCCATCGCGCCCCGATTGCCTGCCAGGAACGCGAAAGGAATCGAAACCATGGCCATGATGAAGGCGAACATCGGCACCGAAAATTTCTTATTGAGCTGTACTTGCAGGGAGATAGTGTCGAAACCCTTGGTTTGAAGGTCGGCGATGTAGGTTTCGAGCTCCTGAAAATTCATCTGCCGCGATTGATGCGCCTCCCGCATGAAATAATCGGGACCTTCTTCTAACTCCTTGAAAGTGCGGATGCCATCAGGGAAATTATCATAGCCGGTCAAGGCCGTTCCCCGAATATCGGCGCACCAGCCGCTCTGAAATTCCCATTTATTAAGCGTCGGCTCCCAGCGGGCGCGCTTGGCGAAAATATGGCGTTTTAAGCGAAAAAGGCCAGGGTCGATTTCGTACACATTGACGCCGCTCATGACCCGGGTCGAAGGGTCGAAATATTCGTAATAGTAAACGCGGTTGTGCTCTGTATTGATCCACTTACGTTCGGGATGCAGGTAGGTTTGGGGAGCCTTGCCCTTAATGACGGAGCGCAACTGATCCTGGCGCCGGTCGGCTTCCGGAACCCAGAAATAATCGAACGCGAACAGCCCGGCGCTGAGGCCGAGGCAGGCGACCAGAATCGGAATGGTGAGCCGGTGCGCGCTGATGCCGCACGCTTTGAAAGCCGTGATTTCATTGTGTTTGGTGAGAATCGCGAACACCACGAGAATCGCCGCGAGGACGCCGATGGGCGTGAAATCGTAGATGAGACGAGGCGTCAGGAAGAAGTGATAAGAAAGGATAGTATTCAGGCCGATGCCGTTGCGGATGATATCGCTAAGAAGCTGAAAAAATTCGAAGATGTGAAAGATCGCCACGAAGGTGATCACCAGCATCGCGAAGTAGAACAGGAAGCTGGTGAGGACGTAGCGGTCGATGATTTGAGGGACCAAAGGGAAGCGGCCCATCATTATTTTTGCAGCCTGACGATCCAGTGCGCGCTGGACGCGCGGCTGCTGTTGTGGAACGCGGCCGAGACCCCGAAAGAAGCTTAGAATGCTGCCGATGATGTCGCGGTCGCGTGGTTTTTCGAGGCGCGTCAGCATGGCGATACCGAAGATCGCGAAGAGAATGTCGGGCAGCCAGACCGCCAGGGCAGGGGACAATTTTCCTTGTCTGGACAGGCTTACCAAGGTTCCCAAACCGATCCAGTAAATCAGCGCGAGAGCTACGGTGAGGACCACGGCTCCGGATTTTCCGGCGCGTCGGGTGGTGATGCCGAGAGGGACGCCGGCGAGCGAGAGCAGGATGCAGGCCCAGGGCAGCGCGAACCGCTCATTCAGTTCAATCTGCGCATCAAGCTTCGAGGTTTTGTCCAGGTCCCGGGTGCGATAGGCGAGGCGGTAAAGAGGCCGCGTATCCATTTGCGTGACGGGCCGCGAAAGGGTTGCTTCTTTGGGTTTTTCCGCGTTGAGGCCACGCTGGCCGGAATACTCGCTGATGTGATAGTCGCCCGCGTCTTTGCCGGGTTCATAGGTGCTGCCGTTTTTGAGCGAGAGTTGGAGACGGTTGGCGGAAGGGTCGGGAACCGCGATGGCTTCGGGGGCGAGAGTGATGGAAGGATTATCACCGCGCTCCGATGCGGAAGGCGCGCGCTCGCCGGGAGGGGTGACGTCGGCGACGAAGATCTGTCGCCAGCGCGAAGGAGGGCCGATGGTGACATCGCCTACGTAGAGAACCTTGTTGGGAAATTGTTCTTCGAACACGCGGGCCTGAACATCGGCGGTGAGTTCGCTGGCGATGAGAATATTCTTGACGCGAATTTCTTCGCGGATGGACCAAGGGGTGAGCCACAGCGACGCCGCGGCTGCGCAGCACATGGCGAGGAATCCGAACATGAGAATCGCGGGGACGACGCGGCGGCCAGGGACGCCGGCGGCTCGCATGGCGGTGATTTCGCCGTCGGTGGACATGCGGCTGAGCGTGACCAGGGTGCCGATGAGGACTCCCAGGGGAATCGCGAAGGGGAGCATGACCGGGACGACCATCGCGAAGAGATAGGCGACGGTTTTAGGAGGGCCCGAGGTGCGGACCAGGAATTCGAAGAGGCGTCCGGCTTGCTGAAGGAAGAGGACGAAGGTGAACAGAGCGGCGCCCAGTATCGCGGTGACGAAGATTTCGCGGAAGATGGTGCGGCTGATCAGGCGCATGGGTTATTCATTCGGTGGCAGTTGATGGCGCCGCCCCACCCGGCGGGCAGGTCGGGAACCTGCCCCACTGGAGCCTCTGCCTTGGATCGGGAAGCACATCCTGATTCAGTTTGACGAGCCGGAGGACGGGGGCGGTACAACCGGGAGTTTGGGGAGTTGTTCCTGCGGCACTTCAAATTCGATTTCTTCGAACAGGAGGGCCGGGGCGACGACGGAGGCAGGGGCCAGCAACCCTCCCGCACCCAGCATAGAGAGAGGCGCGCCGTTGTTAACGTAATCGAACAGCGCCGATTCCTTGGAGGCCGCGACGATGTCCCGCAGGGAACGGGTGGAAACGCCGCGGAAGCGCAGACCGCGCACCAGTTCTTCACGGCCATCCGCGTAGACGCGATAGACAAGCACCGGTGGGCTGATGGGGCGTACCGAACCGCCCGATTGCGGGCCGCTCTGAACCAGGGCCTGAAGCTCGCTGCGGCCGGCGGAGAAGGGAAAATCCAGCTTGCGCACCAGCATTCCGTAAGGCTTGTTGCGCTCCTTGCACAGGTCGATGAGCTTTTTCTTCAGGTCCGCGACGGAATCCGTTTGGGACGTCTTGACCAGCAGATTGCTGATGCCGGCTCCGCGCGAGCCGTAATTGCCGGCGAGGCGCGCGTGGCCGTTCGAGGCGGCAGAACTTTTGACGGGCTGGCGGGTGGTGAGGAGACTTTTGAGCACTCCTTTTTCGACCACCGGCACGGGCTTGCCGGGCACTCCTTCCAGATCGAACTGATAGAAGCCGGCTAGGGGTTTTCCCTGCCAGACGGTCTGCGTGGGGTCGTCCACCACATCCATCCACTCCGGCAGGATGCGCGATCCGATCTTGGTTTCGAGTTCGCTGGGATTGAAATTTACATTGCGGCCGGGTTCAGCCAGGGGCTTCCGCGTGGCGCGCAGGTTATCGCCGAGCAACTGGGCGAGAAGCTGAGCGGCGGCTCCGGGTTCGAACAGAGTCGGACCGGAGGAGGATTCGCCGAGTGGGGCATGGGTGAGGGCGCGAACGTTTTCGCCAAGAGCGTTCACCCTCTGGCGCAACTCCGCTTCCGGGGGCAGACGGGTGAAATCGAGCGCCTGAAAGGACACCGCGTCCCGGATCATCATTCCATCCGGGGTCTGGCCCTCGGCGCGCGCGTACAGCCAAGCAAGACTGTCGTCGTAGCGGATCGCGGTGCCTTCGTTGGTGAGCAGGTAGGTGACTCCGTCGAGGTTCTGAAAATCGAGGCCGGAGGCGATCACTTCCGGAAAGGCGCCAAACACGGAGGAGAGTTTGGCGACGCGCGCAGTCCAGGCCGCTTCATCCAGCTTGCGGAGAGGAATTTTGCCCAGGTTCTTGACAGGTTCGGCGTGGGCGAAATCGGGGAGTTTTTCGGTCTGCGCGGCGGCGGAATTCAGGGCCGCGCGTTTGCGGGACATGGACTCGATGGCGGTCTTATACGCGGTATCGGTGGCCAGCCACAAGGCGTCGCGCAAGGCCATGTAATTATCGTCGAGAGGAAAATTGGAGTCAAAGCGACCCCCGGTAAAGCGTCCGCTGAAAATATGCCCCGTATCGTCAAAATCGTAACTCCCGACGCGGATTTCAACCTGCGGCGAGCGGAAGTGGAGGCGGTTGACGGCGATCGGCGATCCCAATACGGCGGCGAGTTGAAACTCTCGCGTATCGGTCAGGTAATAGCTCAAATAATAAGGCGCATCGTCGCCTCCCCCTACGATGCGAAGCTCGCGCGAACGGTCGAGTTCGTCGCGCATGGCGCGCAGAATAACATCGTCGCTGTCCGGCTTCTGCGGGAGCAGCAGAGTGGCGGAAGCGGCGAGGAGGACCGTGAGGGCCAGAAGGCGAGCGGGGATGCTGTTGAACAGCGTCATTGTTTTGGCCCCTCGCCCGAAGGCCGTGAGAGGATGGGCGGACGGTCCTGCGAACGTTCTTTGCGCTGAATTTCAATTTGCGAGACGAGCAAAGCAGGCGCGACCGCGGAAACCGGTACGCTGCCGGATTCGGCTCCGCAGATGCCGTTGAAAACTTCCATTTTATCGGAGGTGGCCATGATTTTTTCGAAGCTGGCGAGAGGAGTGCCCACGATGTCGGCTCCGCGAATCAGCTCATCCGGCCGGCCGTCGGCGAAGACGCGGTAGACGATCAGGGGAATGACAGTGAAGGCCTGCAAGCCGCGGCTGGCGGTAGTCGTGTAGCCTCCGGTGACCTGGTCGAAATAGAGGCCGTAGGGCTTGCCTTGCTTCTTGACTTCCTCGATCAGCATTTTGCGCAGCTCGGCGTCACTGACCTTATTCGTGGATTCGACGATGAGATTGGACTGGCGCGAGACGATTTCATTGCCGGGCGAACGGCGGCCATGGCCGTTGGAATTCGGGAAGCCGTTAATGGGGGAGCGCGACATCAGGAAGGTCTTCAGGATACCGTTCTCGACCGCGACGATTTTCTCGGCTTTCACTCCCTCGTCGTCGTAGGCGTAGGTTCCGTTGAGCGCGATGCCGTTGAATTCCGCGCGCGTGGGATCGAACACCACGGAGAGAAAAGAAGGCAGCACCGGTTTGCCGACGCTCTTTGTAAAAGTCTGGCCTTCGGTCTCGTCTTTCTGACGATGCCCCTCGATGCGGTGGCCGAAAATTTCGTGGAAGAAGACGCCGGCGGCGCGGCCCGATAAGATGGCCGGACCGACAAAGGGATCGGCAGGCGGAGCGTGCAGCAGATCGGTGAGATTTTTGCCGGCGCGCTCTACGGCCTCGAGAATCTGGGCGTCTTTGGGAAGAGTGGAGGGATCTCCGGTCTCGAACGTTTCCATGGAACCGAGGTCCATGCCGTCGCTGGCTTTGCCGCGTGCGGTGATTATCAGGCGGGCAAAAAGGCGGCCGGTTTCGACGCGCGTGCCTTCCGAGGTGACGAGAGTGGTCATGACGCGCTGCGCTTCGACGGCGACATCGGAGTTGATAGCTCCGGGATACTTCGACATTTCGGCCGACACCTTGCGCAGACGCGCGGCCCATTCGGGGGCGTTGAATTTCAGCGCGGGAGGGGAGGAGAAATATGTCTGGGGCTTCTCGATGGAGAAATCATCGGAGCCGTCGGCGGCAGCGGCCCGAAGTTTCTCGTCGGACTGGAGCCGGATGAAGCGCTGCGCGGCGCCGCGATAGACACGGTCCGTGGTCAGCCAGACGGTTTTGCGGATCGCCTCGGGGTTGTCATCGAGGGCGATCCGGGTGGGGAGCGTGAAACGCACGCGATCACTGCCGGCGCGGCGGTAATTATCGGATTTCGGCGAACCGGTGCGGACGGTGGTGTCGAGAATCCGGTCGCGGCGATGATTCTGTCCGTTAATGGAGCCGCGGCTGGCGAGGATGGCATCCTCTTCCATGTCGGTGACTTCGTATCCCAGGAAGTAAGCCGCAGGGTCGGCCTTCTGCTTAAGGACGGTGAAGTTCCTTTCCAGTTCATCGGAGAGGATTTTTACGAGCGGCGATTGAGCGGAGGCGTGAGCGCCGCACACGGCGGCGAGTGAAAGGACAACGATAGTGCGCACTTAGGATAAGGATAACAGGGCGCGAAAGGTCTCAGAATGTTAGGAAGGGCAGGTCGAGAGCCTGCCCCGGGTCAGGCTGGGATGGAGACCAGGCCGCGATCTTTTAGGCCGTTCAGGGCCAACCCGTAGCGGCCGCGGACGCCGGTTTTCTCAAAGATATGTTTGAGATGGATCTTGACGGTGCCGGGGCGGATGCCGAGGTCATTGGCGATTTCCTTATTTTTGAAACCCTGTTCGACCAGTTCAAGGACCTGTTGTTCGCGCGCGGTTAGTTCGCTGCGCGGATACCGGTCGGCGCGGGCGGAATCGCGAAACACGCAATCTTCCATCCAGCTTCGGCCGAGGGCGACGGTTCGCAGGCAGGCCAGCACGACGGGAATTCCCGCAGTCTTGCGCAAAATCCCGCGCGCGCCGGCCTGTAGGAAGCGAAGCGCTTCGGCTTCGGTTACCGAAACGCCCCAAACCACGATGGCGGTCGGCTGGAGTTCGTCGGTCTTCAGGTCGGCGAGCCATTCGAGAATCGCCTGCATCCCGAAGGCTTTATCGATCATCAGAACGTCGGGCGCGGTTCGGCGCACCAGGTCGTGGGCTTGGGCAAGAGAATCGGCGACCTCTGCGAATCTGAGGTCCGGGGAGCCGGTAAGCAAGGTGCGGACTCCTTCCGCGGTTACCGGTTGCGTGTCGCAAACGGAGATTCGCTTGGTTGGAGCGAACTGCTGGGCTCCGTTCATCGTCGTGCTACTAGGGGTTGGGGGTGTAGTTATCTCAGTCAAGTTGGTCATATATCTCCATGTCAGTCGGCCTCCGCTTGGCGGTCTTCGTAGTGCTAGTCCCCGCTTGATGGGGGTCTCATCGTCCGGTGGTATCACTTTGTTAGTAGAAGGAAGGGCAAATGGCTCTCATGTTATGATTGCTTCGAGCCGATTTACTACCTTGGAACCAATCCCAAAGTGGTCCGTCAGACGCCATGTCTAAAAGTGAAGGCCCCGCATCGGTTTCGAAACGGGCCGTCGTTATTAGTCCGAACATGCGGATGGCGGATGAGCTATCTCCGCTATTAATCACGCACTTACCGGGCGTGCCGTCGACGCACGTGCGCAATTATCCATCGCCGCGCGACGTCGGTGGGGCGATGGGCGGCGGCGAGATGCATCTCTGTTTCCTCGACGTCGGGTCGGATCCCGAGCAGGCTCTACAACTTCTGAGCGAAATGGCGCGGATGGGCTCGATGATCCAGGTGGTGGCTTTGCTTTCCGGGAACGATCCGGACGCCATGCTCCGATGCCTACGCGCTGGAGCCGCAGATTTCCTGATCCAGCCTTTTACCGCCGACCAGTTGGAGGGGGTATTAGCGAAAATCGCCAGGACGCAGCAGGCGGAGGCTCCGGGCAAGGAACCGGCGAAGATCATGGTGGTGATGCCGGCCAAGGGCGCGTGCGGGGCGAGCACGATCGCGTGCAATTTGGCATTCCAATGGAAAAGGCATGGCGCGAAACGGATACTGCTGGCGGACCTCGATCCACTGACAGGGACGATGTCGTTCCTGTTGAAGATCAAATCGATTTACAGTTTTGTCGATGTATTGCTGCGGGGCCACGAACTGGACCATGACTTATGGAGTTCGATGGTGACGCATGTCCAGGGAATTGACGTGCTGCTGGCGCCGGAGATTCTGGTAGAGGGCGCGAACGATCTGAAAGATCCTTCCCCGATTCTCGATTATGCGCGGCATAACTATGATGTGGTCGTGATCGACGCGGGCGGGGTTTACGGAGAGTGGAATCTGAACCAGGCTCGGATGGCGAACGAGCTGCTGCTGGTGACCACGAACGAATTGCCGGCGTTGCAGGCGGCGCAACGGGCTCTATCGTATCTGGATGCGAACCGGATCGGACGGTGGAAGATCCGGCTGGTGGTGAATCGATATATGCGCGACGTGGGGCTGAGCCGAGAGGTGATCGCGACGGCGCTGCATACTGAAGTGTTCGATATTTTCCCCAGCGATTACGAAGCGGTGCAGAAGTCGCTGATGGACGGGAAGCCCGCGCCGGCGAGCACGACGTTCGGCAAGAGCATTCAGCAACTGGCGGATAAACTGAGCGGGGGCCGAGGCGAGACGACGAAAAAGAAGAGTTCGTCGCTCGGCGGGCTGCTGGGATTATTCACAAAAACTTCTAAATAAATATACGTATTTGCGGCGATTTTCGTTCCATTTTTATTTGCATTTCGCCTTGCAACTTTCTTGCCACCTCTCCGTCGAATAGAGTAGGGAGGACGAAATGAGAAAGTGGCTGATCGCAACGTTACTTTCCGCTGGCGCAGTGCTGGCGGCGCCTCCGACTATGACTCCACTGGAGGATCATGTGCGGCATCAATTAGTGATGTTGCCGTATTTGAATGTGTTCGACGATATTTCTTTTCGCGTCGACGGCTCCAAGGTGACTTTATTCGGAGAGGTTACGAGACCGGTATTGAAAAGCGACGCAGAAAATGTGGTGAAGCGCGTAGAAGGTGTTGCGAGCGTAGAGAATCAGATCGAAGTGCTGCCGTTATCGCAGTTTGACGATAGGATTCGCTTGCAGACGGCGCGCGCAATTTACGGATATCCGGCGTTGCAACGATATGCGTTGGGCACGCAGCCGTCGATTCACATCATTGTGAAAAACGGCAACGTAACGCTGCTCGGTTCCGTCTCTACAGATATGGATAAGCAGTTGGCCTTCATGAGAGCTAACGGTGTCCCCGGAGTATTTGCTGTTAACAACCAACTCCAGATAAAGAAATAGCTTCTTGTTTCGACCTCGGATACCTGGACGCAGTCACCCTCCTTTGCTTGTGGGGTCCAGGTCATCCAGCGGCGGCCCGGCCCCCTCCGACCCGGGCCGCCGAACTTTTTTACCCCACGTCCGGCTCCACAGTCATTTTGGATTTGAGGCGCACTTCGCGGAGGAAGGCGTTTAAGACTACGGCGCACGACATGATGATCGCGCCGACCACGAAGATCGCGTGGATGCCGTGCACCAGCGCGATGCGCACGTTGGCCATTAATAATTTCAACAATTCCAGACCGCCTGCATAGTGTCCGAAAGCAGATTCGAGCTGCGGGCGAATTTGCGCCAGCATCAGAGGATTCGAAAAAGGTCGCAGCGCGATTGCGGGTGTGTTGTGCGGGATACCTCCATTAAAGTCGCGTTTGTAAATGGTCAACAGTACGCTGCCGAAGATCGCCACTCCCATGGTGCTGCCGATCGATCGAAAAAATTGCGTGGAAGCCGTCGCCGCGCCCATATGTTCCCGTGGAGCGGCGTTTTGAACGGCCAAGGTATAAACCGGCTGAATCAAGCCCAATCCTAAGCCCGCGATCACCATAGCTTCGACGACTTCGATGCGCACGGTGTCTCCGTTCATGCGCGCGAACAGAATCATGGCGACGGCGATCAGGATCGATCCCGCCATGGCGAGAGGTTTGTAGCGGCCCGTTCGCGAGGTGAACTGCCCGGCTGCGATGCTCCCTACAACCGCGGCCATCATTAGCGGTGTGAGCAGCGATCCGGATTGAGTCGCCGATACGCCCATGACTCCTTGCATGAACAGCGGCAGATAAATAATGATGCCGAACATCCCCATGCCGAGCACGAACGCCGCAATCGAACAGATCGCGATGATCGGATTGCGGAATAAGGCGAGGGGAATCACCGGCTCTGAGGCCCTGGTTTCCACGAACAGAAACAAGGCGAGCATGACGATCGAAACGGCCAGCAAGGATTCGACGCGGATGGAGCTCCATCCGTAATCGGTCACCCAGGTGAAGGCGAGGAGCAGAGGGACCAGACACGCGGTGAGCGTGAAGACTCCTGCAAAGTCGACCTTTCTGCGTACGCCCTGCGGCCGGAACGAAGGAAATTCCAGCCAGATGGCGACGGCGGCGACCAGGCCGACGGGAAGGTTCACATAGAATACGGAGCGCCAGGAATAGTGATCAGTCAGAAAGCCGCCAAGCGTCGGGCCGAAAATCGATGCAAGTCCCCACACGGCGGCGAAAATTCCCTGGTATTTTCCGCGCTCGACCGGCGAGAAAATGTCGCCGACGATGGTGAACGTCAAGCCGAAAAGAATCCCGGCTCCGATGCCCTGAATTCCGCGGAACAGGATCAACTGATTCATGCCGTCGATGGGCAGAGGGAGCTGGCCGGAGGCTCCGCAGAAGGCCGACGCCGCGACGAAGATAATGAGTCCGGAAAGAAAAAACCATTTCCGGCCGTAAATGTCGGAGAGTTTGGCGAAGATCGGGACCGAAACGGTCATGCAGAGCATGTAAGCGGTCGCGACCCAGGGATAGCGGTCGAAGCCCGAAAGGTTCGCGATGATGCGCGGCTCCGCGGTGCCAACCACGGTTTGATCGAGCGCGGAGACCAGCAGCGCGAGCAACAATCCGCCGAGTGTGCCGACTAGCTGGGGCCGCGTTAGCCGGATGAATCCGGAAGTATGGTACGTCGTTTCTGCGGGAGCGGCCATCTTTTGATTGTACGAGACGGAGGATGAAAACACGTCGACACGAATGTCGGCGCGGCATGCCTGGAGGCGCGCGCCACAAACATGGCAGAAGCGTCACCAGGCGATTTGGTTCAGGAGGGTGCGGAGACGGGCTCCCTTGATTGGGTTGATGGACTCGACGAAGGCTACTTTACCTTGCAGATGCTGCCCGAAGCGGGGATGATTTTCGTGGTTCTGGGTCTCGGGGCCCAGTCGGATGCAGTTGGTCAGGGTTGCTTTCAGCCGGTCGAAGTCGGAACGGCGGATATTCAGATGCTGGTTGGCGATGAGGCCGGCGAGATGCTGGCGCACACCCTGACGCATAATCCTGGTCTTGCGATGATGCACGGAGAAGCCCTCTTCATAAAGGATGGCGGCAGCGTGGATGGAGAAGCGCTCGAACGATTCGGCGCCGGAGAAGGCGAGGTCGTCGGCATAACGGGTGTAGACGGCTCCGGCCGATTTCGCGAGGCCCGTTAGCCGGCAATCGGCGCGATAGGTGCACAAATTCGCCAGAGCAGGCGAGGTCGGCGCGCCTTGTGGGAGATGCGCTTGGGTGTATAGGTCGCGCACTTTCCAGATGTCGAAAGGAGCGACCGTGGTGCACAAGCCGCCCAATAAATCGGCCACTGCTTCGGGATAACCGATGGTGCGAAAGAGCGCCTGGACCCTTGCGCCGGAGATCGATGGAAAGAAATCTTCGAGGTCCATTTTCAGGATTGCGCGTTGGCCCACGTGCGGAGCAACGAATGTCCGGATCGACTTGCCCTTCAGGAATCCATGCACGGCCGGATGCGGCGGGATTTTCTCAAGTATGCCGATGAGAATTTTTCGCTGGATTTCCTTCAGGCGCGGCTTCGGCGCTTCGATCAGGCGGACGGTGCCCGACTGCTTGGTGAGCATGCGGTAATGATAGTGCCTCAATTTCGGATTGCCTTTCCGGTTGAGGCCGTGGAGGTCGGCGAACCATTCCAGGTCGCTAATGGTGATCTCCAGCCACTCGGCCAAGGCTCCCACGGTTTCGATACTCGGAATGGGCCACGCTGCCGCCGCCGTTACCGGCTGCATTTGCGGCGGCGAGATCAGCCAATCGTCCACCGAAAGTTTTCGAAGAGCACGGCGGAAACCGCGGTCGCGAAGGAGGAGTTGAACGACCTCGCGACGCCGGGGCCGCGTCTTGCCGGATGGGAACGCCTTCGCAAATTGCCGGGCGATGCGCGGGATCCAACGCCATTCACGGCCGAGCATCCGGGTGAGGATCTCGATCGATTGATCGGCCGTCAAATCACCGGCGAGAAGCGCTGAAGCAACTGCGTGAACGCGCATGATCGACGGCGGGGATGCTCCAACGAGTCCGACCTTGCGCGAGCTTATCTGCGCATGCGCGCAGCGACGCTCCCGCGACGAAATGTTAGTCCTACACGATTCCCTGGGGTAACCCCAGAGAGGCTCAACCGAACTCAGAGAGAGCTCGATCAACACCGGCTTGGAGCATCCGCCGCCGTGGGCATGATAGCAGGAAAGCGCGAGCGGGCTCATGTGGTGGGCAGGTCGGAAGAAACCGCTCCGTCGAAAATGCAATGCAAAACCCATGCGTGGGGCGGACGCCCTCGTCCGCGCCGGACCCCCTGGTCCGGCTTCCACGGGCAAGCCGACGAGGGCGTCGGCTGCAGGCCGGGGACCTGCCCCACAGGAATGGGCCATCGGCCCTTGGACGCTCCTTATAGTCGCGGCGACCGCAGGAAGCGGTTTCTTCATCGAGTTTTCGGAATAATCCGTGTTTCTTGAGGGCCACTCCGGCGTGCGAAATGCTCTATTCCGGTCTCAGATGGCTGCTGCTCCTAAGACTGCTCCTGTTTCGGCACCAAAACCCGCACGCGGCATGGCGCCTAAAACGCAAGCTGTTGCATTGAAAAAGGCTGGCGGCGCGAAGAAGCAGTCCCCATTTGGGAACCTAAGCGAAATCGGCGCACCCTTGGCGGTGCTCGGCATTGTAATGGCGATGATCATGCCGATGCCGGCGTTCATGCTGGATGTGCTGATCAGTGCGAATATCACCATCGCCGTGATTGTTCTGCTGGTCTCGATGTATATCACCAAGCCAGTCGAATTCAGTGTCTTCCCAACAACTCTGTTACTTCTTACTTTGTTCCGGCTCGCACTTAATATTTCATCGACCCGATTAATTCTTATGCATGGCAATGGCGGGACGCGAGCCGCGGGGCAGGTGATCGAGGCATTTGGCAATTTCGTTGTGGGCGGCAATTACATTATCGGGATCGTGATTTTCCTGGTAATGCTCGCGATTCAGTATGTCGTTATTAATCATGGCGCGGTGCGCATTTCCGAGGTCACGGCGCGATTCACTTTGGATGCGATGCCGGGCAAGCAGATGTCGATCGATTCCGATTTGAACGCGGGACTGATCGACGAGCATGAGGCTCGGGCGAGACGCAAGAATCTGGCGGCGGAGGCCGAGTTTTACGGCGCGATGGACGGCGCGACCCGTTTCACGCAGCGTGACGCGGTAGCCAGCATCATGATCACCACGATTAATATCGTCGCGGGATTTCTGATCGGCGTGTTCCAACATGGGATGGATCTGAAACGCGCGCTGGCGACCTATACGATTCTGACTATCGGCGATGGCTTGGTCACCGTGATTCCGGCGTTGATGGTTTCTGTTTCGGGCGGCCTGATCGTTACGCGCGCCAGTTCGGACAACAAGCTGGGCTCGGATATGAAGAAGCAGGTGTTCAGCAATCCGCAGCCTCTGATGCTTTCGGGCGGAGTGTTGGTCGCGATGGCGGCGTTTCCAGGACTACCGACGCTTCCCTTTTTGATACTCGGTTCCGGAGTGGGATTCTTCGGTTGGAAGATGCACCAAAAGGCGCTCTTCGAAGAAACCGCGGCGCCCGCGGCGGGTTCCAATGCGGCCGCCAATAATAAGGACAATCTCGAAACGCTTCTCAAAGTGGAACCGCTGGCGCTCGAAGTGGGATTGGGATTAGTGAAGCTGGTCGAGGGCGCGCAGAATTCGCCGCTCTTGCGCAGGATTTCGGGGATTCGGCGGCAAATGGCCAGCGATCTCGGGTACATGGTGCCTCCGGTTCGGGTGACCGATAATTTGCAACTCAGGTCGGGTGAATACGTGGTCCTGCTGAAAGGCGCGGAGGTTGCGCGTTTCGAAATGATGCAGAACTGCGATCTGGCGATTCATTCCGGTGGCGCAGCCGGCGGGACGGCTCCTCCTATGGAAGGAATCCCAGCGAAAGAACCGGCGTTTGGGATCCAGGCGTTGTGGATTCCCACGGCGAAGGCCGATCAGGCGCGCACACAGGGATACACGGTGGTCGATGCGGTGAGCGTGCTCGGCACGCATTTAGCCGAACTGATCCGGCGCCACGCGTTTGAGCTGCTGTCGCGTCAGGACACTAAGAATATTCTGGATCGCGTTACGGAAGAGAATCCGAAAGTTGTCGAAGATCTGGTTCCGAAATTGCTCCCTCTAGCAACCGTGCAGAAGGTTTTTCAGAACATGTTGCGGGAGCGAGTTTCGATTCGGGATGCCGTGACCATTCTGGAATCGCTGGGCGAGGCTGCGGCGATGACCAAGAATCCGATCCTGCTGACCGAGTATGCGCGGCAGGCGATCCGCAGGATGCTGGTGAAGCCGTACCTGAATCCTTCGGGCGAGCTGCCGGCGTTTTTTGTCGACTCGCAGTTGGAGCAAACCATCGAGAGAGCGATCGAGTACAACGAGCAGGCGAGCCACATTAATCTGCCTCCGCTGAAGATCCGGGAGATCCTCGACAAAGTGACGCGCGCTGCGGGGGCGGGCGATTCTCCGATGGCAGTGGTGACCAGTTCTTCGGCGCGGTATTACCTCCGCCAGATGATCGAAGGGCAGATTCCGAACCTGGCAGTGCTTTCGCATAATGAGATTCCGCCGGGCGTCAAGGTGGTATCGATGGGCCTGATTCAATGAGACTAAAAAGCTATTTTTCGGGAACGGTGGAAGCGGCGATGGAGCTGGCACACAAAGAGCTGGGCGAGGATGCGCTGCTGATCAACGCTCGTCCTTCGACGCCGGAGACGCGGGGACTGGGCGCCTATGAAGTTGTTTTCGGCGTGCCTCCGAAGACCGAAACTGAGGCAGTCGCGAAGACCATTGCAGCCTCGCCCGTTAATGCGTCCGCTAACGAAAGCCTGGCGCAGGATGTGGCCGAGTTGAAGCGTGAGATTGAGCGGATGGCGCAATCGCTGCGTGGCGGAGGAATGTTGCTCAATCAAGCGAAGCAGCCCTCCGATTTGTTGCGCGTGCTGATCGAGAACGAACTGGACCCGGCATTGGCGGAGCAGGTAGCCGCTGGAACGTTGCTCGAAGATCTTTTCGAGGTGGACCCGATCCTGGGGCGGCACGGCGCCACGCGCGGAGTGGTCGCGCTGGTGGGGCCTCCCGGCGTCGGGAAGACCACCACGCTCGCGAAACTCGCGGCGCGATTCGGGCTTACCTCGCGCAAGCCGGCTTACATTCTTTCAGCCGATGTTTACCGCATCGCGGCAGCGGACCAACTGCGGTCGCTGTCTGCGATTCTGGGCATCGGCTTCGACATCGTCGAGACGCCGGTGGCGCTTGCGCAAGCGCTCGAAGAGCATCGCGGGAAAGATTGGGTGTTCATCGATACGCCGGGGCTCGCCTCGAACGAAATGGAAGATGGCGCGGACCTGGCGCGTCTGATCGCGACCCATCCGGAGATCGACACGCACCTGGTGCTGTCGGCGTCCATGAAGCCGGCGGATCTTTCGCGGGTGATCGACCGGTACGGGATTTTTCAACCGAAGAAATTGTTGTTCACGCGCCTGGATGAGACCGATCGTTACGGGGCGCTGGTGAGCGAAGCGGCGCGGCGGTCGCTTCCTATTTCATTTTTGGCGGCGGGGCAGCAGATTCCAGACGATCTGGAACCCGCGTCGAAGGAATCGATCGCAGACAAGGTGCGCGGGGAGCGCAGGAAAGAATCCGTTCGGATACTCGGAGCAACTGCATGAAGCAAGCGACAAAAGAACAAACGACGAAAGAACAAATGACGACCCAGACCTCGGCGAATCCCTACGCAGCCCAAGCCTACGGTGCCACCGCGCATACCGCCGACGAGCGGGAGCAGTTGATCCTCGAACATCTGCCGCAGGTGCGCCTGATTGCGCGGCGGATCCACGACCGGCTTCCGGAGAGCGTGAGCCTGGACGATCTGGTGTCCACCGGAATCGTAGGGTTGATCTCGGCGATCGACCGTTTCGATTCGTCGCACAACGTCAAGCTGAAGACCTACGCCGAGTACAAAATCCGCGGAGCGATTCTGGATAGTCTGCGCGGGCTCGACTGGGCTCCGCGGCAGCAGCGCAAACGGTCGAAGCAAATTGAAGCCGCCATTTCGCGGGCCGAACAGATGCTGCACCGCTCCCCGACCGAGGAGGAGATCGCGCAGCAGCTCAATCTCACCATCGAGGAGTATCATTCCTGGCTGATCGATGTTCGCGGGCTCAATCTGGGAAGCCTGGAAAGCGCGACGCCCGAAGAAGAAAGCAACAATGGCCGGGACCTGCTGAAGTACATCTCCGGCGATGAAGAGAACTGGCCTTCGCGCCTGTTGGAGCGCAGTGAGCTTCAAAAACTGCTGGCGGAGGCAATCGGGAAAATGCCGGACATCGAAAAGACGGTATTAAGCCTGTACTATCACGAAGAATTGACGCTGCGCGAGATCGCCAAGATCGTCCATCTGCATGAATCGCGCATTTCGCAGCTCAAATCGCAAGCCATCATGCGGTTGCGGTCGTACATGGAAAAGCGCTGGCCGATGGAACGCGGGGTATAAGCGGTGACCGACGCCGCCGACGTCCGCCATTGGCTATTCGAAGAATTTTCCTCGCGCCTCGCAACCGTGTTCGAGACGATGGCCGGGGAAAGACCGGCGATCGATATCGTACAAGTTTCGGAAATGCCGATGGACGCCGCGCTTCGCTGGCGGCAGCCGTTTTCGGGGATTCCCGGTGCCGCATGGGTGGCCGCTTCAGAAGCTGGATGGACCGCCGCTGGAGGTCATGTCCTTCGGGCGGCCGGCATCGAGGAAAGCGACGCAGGCAGCCTTAAATCCACCTACCTCGAAACCGTCTGCCAGGCATTTTCCGGTGTGGCGAGCGCGATCGGCGGGCGTGCCGGACACGAAGTAAACTGCGAGGGAGGACTGGAATCGAGCGCGTCCGCGGGCGATGCAGTGTGGGCCGTATTACGCATTCATCTGGGCGCGGAAACAGCAAGTATCGCGTTCGGCCTGGAGCCGGCGCTGGTTGCGAATATGGCCGGCTCTTCAAAACAGAGCGCCGACCCGCCCGCTAAGATTGCCGAAATAGCCTCCCCGGCAGCCGCGGGAGGGTTCACCGGCCCAGTCAATTCGAGGACGTTCGAGCTGCTGCTCGACGTAGAACTGCCGGTTAGCGTTTCGTTCGGACGCGCGCAGGTTCCGCTCAAAGAGGTGCTGAAGCTCACCACCGGGTCGATTGTCGAGTTGAACCGCTCGATTCTCGAGCCGGTGGAAGTGATCGTCAACAACTGCGTGATCGCACGCGGTGAAGTGGTAGTGGTGGAAGGAAATTTTGGCGTGCGCATCCACCAGGTGGTCAGCCGCCAGGAAAGACTGCGGACGCTCAACTAAATGCTGCTGCTTCCCTATTTGCTGATCGCGGCGGGATTGCTGGCCACGGTCGGTTTGTTTATGACGCTCAAGCGCGAGATTCGCAGGCAGGCGCAGCGCGAAAAAAAGCAAATCGCAGAAATCTTGGTCCGGCTTGATCAAACCAGTGTCGCTGAGCCGGCCGTCCATGAGATGCCTGTGCCTGCTCCCTTACGCGCAGGGCTGAACCTCAACCGCAGAGTACACGCGATGCGAATGCTGCGCCGGGGCGAAGATGTCAGCCACGTGGCCGCTGCTCTGGGCGTGCCTCGCAAGGAAGTGGAGCTGCTGATCCGCGTACAGGCGATCGGAAAAGCCCGCATCGCGATGCTACTGTCTAACGAGCCGCGGCCACAGGAAGTGATTTCTTAGTCGAATTGATTCGGATTCACTTGAAACGGCGTGATCTGAATTCTGCCCGGCTCGTCGTCGGAAATCGCCACGGTGACGGTCAATTCCTTGTGATCGCGCATCAGCACAATCGGCGCAGATTTTCCTCGCAGGATGTGAAGACGGCTCGATATATCGGCGGGAGTCGCAATATGGGTGTCGTCGATTTTGACGATCACGTCGCCCGCGCGAATGCCGGCCTTCTCCGCCGCGGAGCCTTTCGATACGGAACGCACCAGCACGCCTTCTTTCACGCCGAAGTATTGTGCCAACTGCCCGTCCACGGATTCCGCTTCCACTCCCAGGATCGAACTGCGCAGTTGCATGAAGGTGCGCGGCATGTCCGGCATGTGAATTTCCATGTTCGGAGCCTGGCTGGTGCCTCCCCATTCGATGCGAGGCGTCTTGCGCAGCCCGATTCGAACCGTAATCGTCTGTGGCGCTCCGGCGCGGCTAATATCGAGTTTCACTTCATGTCCCGAGGGGGTTTCACGCACCAGGCGCGCGAACTGATCGTTACCTTCCACGCGCTGGCCGTTGTAGCGCAGCACCACGTCGCCGACTTTTAATCCAGCTTTCTCGGCCGGGCCGTCGGGTTCCACCAGCGTGATCTCAACGCCAGTGGCTTCGGGTAGCTTCAAGGCTTTCGCGCGCTCGCCATCCACTTCCTGCATCATGACGCCGATGTAGCTTCCGCCCGCCGGCACCATGTGCGGCGTCTGGGCGAACAAACTCAACACACCTGTCAGGCCAAACAGGCCTATGAATATCGAACAACGCATTCTGAGTTTCTGACTCCTACTGCTTGAGCTTTCTTAGATAGATGATACCGGCTCCTACATTGATCCGGAGCACCGGTCCGCCGCCGTTGATCTGGCCTTCCGCGACGGTGGGAGGGCGGCTGAATCCGAAGGATTTCGCGCGCACTTCCGGAAAATCCGAATCGATGCGCGGATTGGCGCCCGAGTCGTTCCTGGCCATGACCGACAACGATAATCTGGACGGAATCAGTACCGTGACGTCGCCCGAGCTGGCGTTCAGCAGCGAGTCTTCCATGCGCGACCCGGCGATCAGCTCCGCCAGGATGCTGCCCATGACGGTCTGAACATTCAGCGGACCCGACGCGTTCTTCACGCGGATCGCTCCCGCGGCCGATTCGCAGCGCGCGCCCCGCGCCGAGCCGATCTGGATCGAGCCGCCACGCGTGTCGGCGATCACTTCGCCGCCCGCCTGGTTCACCTCGATCAAGCCTTCGCCCGTATGCGCTTCCACCGTCGATGCCGCGCGGTCCACTTCAATATTCCCGCTCGCGTTGGTCAGCAGCAGAGGCCCTCCGGCTTCCCTCACCACGATTTCTCCTCCGGCCGTTTCGCATTTGGCGGAACCGCCGACACTGTCGATGAAGATCGATCCGCCGCCCGAGGCGCATTGCACCCAGCCTCCCACTCTACCCAGGCGAATCTCGCCCCCGCCGGTTCGGCCGTCGATGTTTCCATGAATCCGGTCGCAACGGATCCCAAATGCCGCGATTGCCTGCAGGCTCCCGTCCAGATCGTACGCCTCCACGCCGCCGCCCCGCGTCTGCACAATGGACAACGCCACCTGCCGCGGCACCCTGACTTCCAGGTCGTTCGAAACCTCGGTACCGGCCGATGTAATCACCGTCAACGCCATCATGTTGGTTGGCGGAGTGGTCGCCGAGACGCCTCCGAATCCCAGCATACGGTGCGCCTCATCCTGCGTGTGCGCCTTGACGCGCTGCACCAGCTTGTAGACCACCTGCTCTTCTTTCGACCCGCGCAGCACCAGGTTGCCGCGCGTCACCACGCGCAGCGTCGCCGGAGGATGCCCGTTGACGTTGATCACCGGTGCTGTCATGGTGTACACGAAGTACGGGCCTTCGCGCGTCCATTGCCCCACGTCCTGCGCGCACAGCCACGCAGCCATCAACGAAATGAAGAAAGCAAACCGCATCCTAATACGTTTCCGTCGATGCCTTTACTGATTCCAGCGCCGTCTTGCAGCGCTGCCGCACGTATGCGTTGCTTTCTCTCTGCATCAATTCCTGCATCGCGCCGATTACTTGGCGGTCGTACGTCTGCGCCGGATTTTCCTGCGCGAGACTTTTCGTCAACAAGTCGATCGCCTGCGTGCGCATTCCCGGATTCGTGTCGGTCAACAGCACTCGCGTCAACGCCGCGCGCACATCCGGCTGCTGTGCGAGAGGCGTCAAACCCTGCATCACCTTGAGCCGCACGCCGGAGTTCTGGTCGTGCAATAGTTCCCAGATCAGCGCGTCGCGGACATCGGAGGATTGCGCGCTGGGATTGACCAGCTCCACCGCTTCGGCGCGCAGCCCCGGATCGGTCGGATCCTTCGCGGCCGAAAGCAGTAACACGCGAATCTTCTGATCCTCGAGCCCTCCGGATACGATTCTCTGCCTGGTCTCATCGAGCACGATCTGCACCCGTCCATCGGATGCCGGCTCCACGTAGCGCACCCGCGATGCCGAAGGCTCCATCACGCCCGCTTGAAAAAGTCCTCCGCCACCAGTTGCAATAGGCAATCGCGCGATGCCGAATCCCAGCGCCACCAAGGTCAACGCGCCAGCCGGTTTCAACCATCCGGAACCAGCGCGGCCCGTCAACGTGTCGGTGAAGCGCTCCCACCAGCCATGCTTCGCGACGGTATGCCCGGACGCTTCTTCCTCGACCAGACGGTAATGCAGATCCTCGCGGCAGGAACGTAACATCGACGGCGCAGGCTCGATCGCGATGTTGTCGAGAGCCATCTGCACTTCGCGCTGCCGCTCCAAAGCCTTGCGGCAATCGACACAGGAATCCAAATGCGATTCGACGCGCTCCTCCTCGTCGAAAGAAAGCTCACCATAGAGATACAGCGCGAAAAAATCCTTCACCGCCGAACAACTCGTTTCGCTCATATGAAATCTCCCAAAGCAGCCCTCATTTTCTGCGTCGCCCGAAACAGGCAGTTCTTCGCCGCCTCTTCCGTGGTCCCCAATATTTCGCCGATTCGCCGCAGCCGCAATCCCTGATAATGCCTCAATTCGAACACCATTCGCTCGCGCGGAGTCAGTTCCGATAGCACCTGCTTCACGCGCTTGCGCAATTCGCCGCTAAACAGAAACCTCTGCGGATCGCCGTCCACCCGTTCCTCGACCACCGCGTCCATCCGGTCGAGAGGACCTTCCGCCGTGGCCACCACCGTCGGCTCTTCTTTCCGCACCTTGCGCTTGCGCATGTGATCCAGGCACAGGTTGGTCACAATCCGGTACAGCCAGGTATGAAAACTGCAATCGAACCGGAACTTGTCCAGGTTTCGATAGACCCTCAGGAACGCTTCCTGATAAACATCCTGCGCGTCCTCCGGTGAACGGAGCAGATTCATCGCGAGCCTGAGCACACTTTGGTCGTAGGCGCGGACGAGTTGCTCGAATGCGGCGCGATCCCCACCCTGAGCAGCCCGGATCAGCGCCGTCTCATCCAATTGCCCACCCGTCTTTTGGGCCAATAGCGCGGCTCCACTCTTCCGGTTCAACTTGATTTATTGGACGGACGAAAAGTATAAACGTACCGTTTACAGCAGCTCAAGCTCGATTCGCTTGGACGCGGCGTCTATGCTTGCAATCCTAAAACTACGCACCTGTCCAGCCCGCGGAGTTTCAGCCGCCGCCGCGTCCCCTCCGCCGCCCGATTTCCAGCGTTGCGAGAGCATTGCGGTCAACGATCCCAGGTCAGCCTTAGCCGGCCCCGCAGCGATTTTCGCCGGTTGTTCGCCGGCAATCTTCGTCCACGCGAAAACGCCTTCACCCAATTCGACCTTCGCCTTTTGTCCCGACACCTCGACCAGCCGTCCGGAGACCGAATCGCCCGATTTATGCTCCGCGATGTACTCATCGATGCTCGTCGGTTCGAGCTGTTTGATCCCCAGGCGAATCCGCCGCCGTTCCTTATCCGCTTCGAGCACCTGCGCCTTCACCGTCTGGCCGACCTTCAGCACCTCATTCGGATGATTGAGCCGTTTCTCCCGGCTGATGTCCCCGATGTGGACCATCCCTTCAATGTTGTCGCCCAGATCGACGAACGCGCCAAATTTGGTCAGGCTGGTGACCTTGCCTTCCGCCACGCCGCCGGCGGGATACTTCTTCACCGCTTCTTCCCAAGGATCGCCCAGCGCCTGTTTTAGTCCCAGCGCGATTCGCTTGTCCGCTGGGTTAACCCCTAATACGACGACCTCGACGTGGTCGCCTTCTTTGACCACGTCCTGCGCGCGAACATTTTTCTTGGTCCAAGACATTTCGGACACGTGGATCAATCCTTCAATCCCCGGTTCCAATTCGACGAACGCTCCGAAATCCGCGACCCTCGCAACCTTGCCCTTCACGCGCGATCCAGGGGGATATTTATCCGGCACCAGCGACCATGGATCGGGCAGCAACTGCTTCAGCCCGAGCGAAATTTTCTTCGAATCCTTGCCGATCTTCAGAATCTTCACGTCGATGGCATCGCCCACGGCAACCACGTCGGACGGCTTCACGTTGCGCGTGTACGCCATGTCGGAAACGTGCAGCAACCCATCGATTCCGCCGAGATCAACGAACGCGCCGAATTCCATCAGCGACCGCACCGTCCCTCGCACGATGGAGCCTTCGTGCAGCGTCCCGAAAACTTCTTCCTTCGCCGCGCGCTCCCTCTCTTCGAGCACGGAGCGCCGGTCCACCACCACATCCTCGCTCGCCGTATCGAGCTTCGTGATCCGGCACTCGATCTGCTGCCCGATCAGTTTCTCCATCTCGGCCTGTTCGCGGACGCCGCTGCGCGAGGCCGGCATAAACGCGCGCACGCCGACATCGACCCGCACCCCGCCTTTCACGACCTCCAGCACCGTGCCGCCGATAATTTTCTTCTCCGCGAACGCAGCTTCAAGAGCGCTCCAGTCGCGCGGCGTCTCCACCTTGATGGTCGAGAGCTGATATGTCCCATCCTCGTCGCGCCCGCGAATCGAGACCAGCAGTTTCGTGCCGGGCTTCAGATTCACGGCGGGATCGCGAGGCAGCGCGCCATCCATCTTGCGGCCGATATCGACGAATACCGTGTCGGTCGTGACGGTCATCACGGTACCCTCGACGGTCTCGCCTCGCGACCTGTGCGTTTGCTCGAATTGAGACAATATGTCGCCGAAAGAGTTGTCGTTCGCGGACATCTCAGGCGAGTCAGAAATGTTGGATTGGGGCATGGCCGAAAAACCGGAATTATTTTATTGTGTCACAAATATCCGGCATACTCCGTATACCGCGAATGACACCATTCCAGCCGACCAGATCCGGCCCGTCATCCTCCCGCTCCAGAACAATGAAAAGACCATCGCGAATCCCAGAGGCGCCAGCGCGTTAAACCGCTCCGCCTCCGCGAAATGCCCCTTCGCCAGCGCGAACATCGCCCGCGTAAGCCCGCATAGCGCGCACGGATGTCCTGTCAGCCAGTAGAATCCGCACAGTCGAATAGGAGGATCGGCCGGCGGCGTAAAGGTCCACAACACGCCGAACAGAGCCGCGGCCATTGCCAACCGGATCACAGAGCGTCCACCGTCCTCTGTTCGAAGCCCACGATTTCTTGATAAGCGATCGTAATCGCAGCGAGGCTAACCGGGATCGTGACTAGCAGTCCGACGATGCAGCACAAAAATCCGAGAATATTGATCAGCGCCATCACAATCAAGAACATCGTGAATCCAAAATAATCATTCTTCACCACCTCATGGCTCGCCTGCATCGCCGGCCAGAAATCCATCTTCTTATCCAGGATGAATAAATAGGTGAACTTGTACATGCTGGCGACCACCAGTCCAGGGATGACGCACAGTAGTGTCCCCGCGAACACAAATACGCCGATCAATAAAGCTGCTACAAACGACGGGAGAAAGAAATCGAAGCCTTTAAAAAGGTCCCCGACGTCGGACCGCCGGTTGAACAATCTCTTCATCAGGTACAAGTGAAACCCCGTTTGCAAAGGACCTTGCGTCACGACCGACGCAACTGAGTTCACCAGCGTGAAAATCAGCGCGACCAGAGCGTAGTTGCCCAGGTCCGCCGTCACCATGTGCCATCCCGCCGAAATCCAACGTCCCGTCTGCGCCTTCACGCCCACCGGCGCCACAAACACAACAGGCGCGATGACGGGCACGTCTCCCTGCAAATTTCCACACTGCGGACATACCCTGGCGTCCGGTCCAATCTGTGCACCGCACCTGCTACAGAACATCGGAGTACCCTCTTTCCCACTCAAGAATACGCAGCGAGCAAGCGCTATTGTTCCAGAAATCGGTCGTTCCTGTCTTATGATCGATTGAGTGCCCGAACTCCGCCGCTACCTCCGGCCGCAGGATTACGTATGGCTCGTCGCGATTGGAGCGATTGGAATATTCAGTCCCTACCGCGATCCGCGCGTGCTCTGGTCGCTCGCTGCGCTTGCTGTGCTCCAGATCTTCGATTCCCACATGGCCCCGGCGACTTCTATCCTGCTCAAGCTCGCGCTCATCTGGGTCATGATCTATTACGGCGGTCAAGTGTCGAGCGGCCTGTGGATAGTCCTGCTGCTCCCGGTCATCTCCGCCGCCACCAGATTCGGCCTTCTCGGTACCGCGGCCTTCACGCTACTCGCCTGCCTTCATAACGCATCTTTTATCGCGCTAGTCGATTTTGGACCCAACTATATTCCGTGGGATCCGGGTGGCCGCGAATTTTCGCTTCGCATGGTGATTCTCATCGTCGTCGGATTCTTAGTGAACCAGCTCGCCGAAGCCAGCCGCCGCGAAACCCTCCGCTTTCAGGAAACCGCCGCGAAACTCGAAACCGCCGTCGCGCAAGTCCGCCGTTCGGAGCGTCTGGCCGCGCTGGGACAATTAACCGCCGGCCTCGCGCACGAACTTCGCAATCCTTTGGGAACCATGAAAACCTCAGCCGAATTGCTCGCCCGCAGCGTCGGCAAAGAAAATCCGATAGCCCAGGAGATGGCCGGCTACATTTCGACCGAGGTCGATCGCACCAATTCGCTGATCACCCGTTTCTTGGATTTCGCGCGCCCCCAACACCTGCGCCTCGAACCAGGAGACATCTCCGCGCTTCTCGATCGAGCCGTCGCGAGCTTCTATCGCGAGCGCCCCGCGTCCCTCGCCGGCATCGAAATCTACAAAAACTACTCCCCCGGCATCCCGCCCGTGAAATTCGACGCCGAACTTCTGGAGCGAGTCTTCTCGAACCTGATTCTCAACGCCGCGCAAGCCAGTCCGCCGGAGGGCGTGGTGACGGTAAAGACCCAATTGTTCGACGATAACGTGGAAATTAGCGTTATCGACCGCGGCACGGGAATCGAATCAAAAGACCTCGAAAGCATCTTCAACCCGTTCTTCACCACCAAACCCGACGGCGTGGGCCTGGGCCTGGCAATCTGCTCAAAAATCGTAGACGAGCATGGCGGACATATAACGGTGGAAAGCTCGGCCGGCGAAGGCAGCGTGTTTCACGTGATTCTGCCGATTTAGCGCCAGTCTTGCGCGCCGTGATGTATATGCAGAATCTGAACAGCTTCACCTTCGACCAAGTAGACGACTATGTAAGGAAGAGGGTAAGTACGAGTTCTCGCGTGCCATTGCGATGACCGGGCTTTCCCAAATAGGGCGATGCTTTCAAGGACTGAATGCGGAAATAAATCGTCCGCATCGTCGTTCTTGTGCTGGCCATCGAGAAGGTTCCTGATGCCCTCCAAATCGTCGGCGGCAGGTACAGTCCCCCGAATGTGCATCAGTCTTTAAGCATCGCTTCAAATCGGGCGTCCATTTCCTCTTCTTCAATGAACTCCCCGCGTTCTGCGGCCGCCAAGCCTTTTTCGACAGCGGCAAGGAAGCGCGCTTTTTCGTCGAGATAGCGGGCAACAACGCCTGTCACCAGTTGCTCAGCGTCGGTCCCCGAGTTTGCCGCGATCTGTGCCAATTGCGCTTCTTGCTCGGGACTGAGATGTACTACCATGTCCCAAAGATACGTGAGATTTCCCTAGGAGGCAATGTGGAAAGTGCTCTCTCGTACGATTTGGCGCTGCATGAACTCTGAAGTTCGAAGCAAAGCAAAGAGTCGACGGAGCCTTTCACGCAAAGGCGCAAAAGCTCGCTAAGGTTTTCCTTGTGTTCTTTGCGTCCTCTGCGTCTTTGCGTGAAAAAATAGCCGTTTGACTTTTATCGCTAATTTTCTGTAGAGCGCCTCTTGCGCTTTCTCGTGGCGCTAGATCAGGACGTTGAGATTCTCATTCGCCCACACCGCGATAAGAGAAATGCTCCTGCGCTGCGTGTTTCCTGAGGAATCGAACATCGTTCCGCAATACACCAGACAACTAACTCCTTGGTAATCAATTAAATTGATATTCCAGCCGTTGAGAGGATCCAGGGACGGGTGGACACTAGGCTTGTGAATATCTTGAAGATTTGTATGCTAACGATCGCGTGTCGGGAGATCAAACGCCTGCGTAGCGTTATTCTAACGCAAGAGCCGATTTCGTCTCTTGCCGGAGCGCCGTCAATCACAAGTGCGGCGGAGCCGCCACAAAGGGCACAATAAAGTAAGATGCCGCGTCCAGCCATCCTCGTCATTGAGGACGAAGAAAAGTACCGTCGAGTCATCGGACTCCACCTCTCCTCCGCCGGCTATGAAGTCAAAGCCGCCGCGACCGCCGAGGACGGACTCAAACTCGCCGCCGACGTCGACCTCATCCTCACCGATCTCAAACTCCCCGGAATGGATGGGCTCGCCTTCATCGAAAAACTCCGCAACCAGAACACCCATACGCCCGTGATTGTGATGTCCGCCTTCGGCACCATTGAAAATGCGGTCGAAGCGATGAAGAAGGGCGCTGTCGATTTCGTTCCCAAGCCGTTTTCGCTCGACCATCTCACCGTCGTTGTCGAGAAGGCCCTTGAAGTCCGCAAGCTGCGCGATGAAAACCGCGAACTGCGCGAGGCGCTCGGCCAGCGCTATCAATTCGAAAACATTATCGGACACTCCCGCGCCATGCAGGAGATTTTCGCCACCATCGTGCGCGTTGCGCCCAACCGCGCCACGGTCCTCCTCGCCGGGGAGAGCGGAGTCGGCAAGGATATGATCGCGCGCGCCATTCACCATCACTCGCCGCGCCGCGATAAACCCTTCGTTAAGATCAATTGCACCGCGTTACCTGAGAATCTGATGGAAAGCGAGCTGTTCGGCTACGAAAAAGGCGCATTTACCGGCGCCAACATATCGAAGCCGGGCAAGTTTGAAGCGGCCGACACCGGTACCGTGTTTCTCGACGAAATCGGCGACGTGCCTCCGGCGATCCAGGTGAAACTCCTCAACGTATTGCAGGAACGCCAAATCGAACGGCTCGGCAGCAACAAGGTCCTGCACGTGGACGTGCGCGTCATCGCCGCGACCAACGTCGACCTCCGCGCCGCGCTCGAACAAGGCACGTTCCGCGAAGATCTTTATTACCGGCTCAACGTGGTCCCCTTGAATATCCCTCCTTTGCGCGAACGCAAAGAAGATATCCCTTATCTGGTCGAACATTTTGCCAAGAAATTCAATGGGGAAATCAGTGAAGGCGCGCTGGAACGGCTGATGAGTTACCACTGGCCCGGCAACGTGCGCGAACTCGAAAATGTAGTCGAGCGTAGCATCCTTCTGGCGCAAGGCCCGCGAGTGGAGGCGAGCGATATTCGCATCGACACCGCGCATCGATCCCGCGCCTCCGCCACGTCAGGCGATAATTTTCTGCCCGACGGAATGACCCTCGACGATTATGAGCAGTCCCTCATTCGCGAAGCCCTGAAGCGAGCCGACGGCAACAAAAGCCACGCCGCCAGGCTCCTGGGATTGACCCGCAACGCTCTCCGTTATCGCCTGGCGCAGATGGGCATCGAATAACAAAATGGCAGTCGAAAAATTCCTGGGAGGCATCTCCCATTTCCAAAAACATGTTTATCCGAAGCATCAGGATCTGTTCGAAAAACTGGCGCTGGGGCAGAGGCCGGAAGCGCTGTTTATCACCTGCGCCGATTCCCGCATCGACCCCTGCCTGCTGACCCAGACCGAGCCGGGGGAATTGTTTATCTGCCGCGTCATCGGCAACATCGTGCCGCCCTACCCGGATGCGATCGGCGGTGTTTCGGCGACTATTGAATATGCCGTGGGCGTGCTCGAAGTGCCCATCGTCATCGTCTGCGGGCACACCGATTGCGGTGTCATGAAAGGAGCTCTTAATCCGGAAGCGCTCGCCGAATTTCCCAATGTGGCCCATTGGCTGAAATACGCGAAAGTGGACCATGAGGATCTTCTCACGCTCACCGAACACAATGTTGTCGCGCAACTCGAAAATTTGCGTTCTCACCCGACGGTCGCAGCCCGCCTGAAAGAGGGCGATCTCGCTCTCCACGGATGGGTGTATCACATCGGCCCCGGCACTGTAACCGCCTATAACGAAGAAAGCGAAACATTCCTTCCGCTGGGCCAGAGTTGATAGAATCCTGAATCATGAAGAAGCCACTGCTCGCTATTTTCCTGGGCATCTGTTTCGCCTATGGGGCCGGGTTGCCCACCGCTGCGCCGGAGCGCGAAGGATTTTCCGCCGAGAGATTGAACAAGATCAACGTAGTGATGCGTGAGCACGTCACCGCGGGCCGCTTGGCCGGAGCTTCCGGGCTCATCGCTCGAAACGGCAAAGTCGTGTTCCGCGAAAACTGGGGCGAAATGAAGCCCGATTCGATTGTTCGCATGTATTCCATGACCAAAGGCGTCACCGGAGTTGCCGCGATGATCCTTTATGAAGAAGGTAAGTTCGCGATGACCGATCCTCTCTCGAAATATTTGCCGGAATTCGCACACATGCGAGTGGCATCGGGAGACGGCGGAAAAACTGTTCCCGCCGAGCACCCGATTACGGTTCGCGATTTATTCCGTCACACCTCGGGACTCGACTACACCGGTCCGAAAGATGAGAACGGCGATGTCGCCTACAAAAAAATCGAGATGGTCGGCGGCGCGCCGCAGGTTTCGTTCGACCTGGCGGAAGCAGTCAAACGGCTGGCGACAGCGCCTTTGAATAACGAGCCGGGCACTCTGTGGCGCTACGGCTACTCGATCGACGTGCTCGGCCGCTTGGTGGAAGTGCTGTCCGGCAAAACGCTCGATCGGTTTTTCGAGGAGCGAATTTTCCGTCCGCTCGGCATGAAAGATACGGCGTTCTATGTTCCCGAAGAAAAGTGGAGCCGTCTCGCGGTGTTATACGCCCCGAAAAAGGACGGCGGAGTCCAGCGCTCCACCGCGCCCCCTCAGGAAAGCTTCAAAAAGAAACCCGCCTTGTTTTTGGGCGGCGCGGGACTTTGCTCCACGCTCGAAGATTATTCGCACTTTTACGCCATGTTGCTAAACGACGGGCAATACGACGGCGTGCGAATCCTGGGGCGTAAATCGGTGGAATTAATGCGGAGCGATCATCTCGGCTCGATTCCTCACTTCGGAAATACCCTGCCGGAATGGGAAGGCTTCGGGCTGACGTTCGCGGTGAATCCGGGCCCTGGCAAATCTCCCGATGTCGGTTCGCAGGGAACGTATCGCTGGGGAGGCGCTGCGGGAACGACGTTCTGGATCGATCCGAAAGAGCACATGTTCGGTATTTTCCTGATCCAGATTCTTCCACCGAATGTCGGCGCATCGGGCGAATTCCAACGCCTCGCCTATGATGCCCTCGTCGACTAAAGCGTTTCCGATAGCAGTCGGATTGCCTGGCCGCACCAGTAGACGAATAGGAAGGATGACGCCGAGGTGACGCTCAGGGTGACGAGTTGCTCTAACACAACTCTATGGTGAGGGGCCTTAGGATGTACGAACAATCAGGCTTTTGTCTTAATTACGGCTCGATGTATACACGGACGCGATTGCTCGACTGGCCGCCTACCTGAAGGTAAAGCTCCGCGGGGCCGTAGTTGACGATTTTCGGGACTTCGATTTCGATCAGATAGTAGCCGATATAGGGCGCTAGTACCGCTTTGGTGACGTCGACCGGCTGGCGGTCGAGGAGGGCGGTTACCGTGGCCGCGACCTTGGGAGGATTATCGACCGGAGCCGCGATTCCCGTCGGCCAATCCGGTGTGACACGGCCGAGTCCGGTTGCAAGAATCTGGATGTGGCCGCGCGAATGCGCCGGGGTCATGGCGTCCAGCATGACTCCGGTTTCGGCGTCGTAGAGCATCGGCGATCCGTCAGGAGAAACGAAAATTGCGGGCGCGGCCGCTTCAAGAGGAACGGATGGCAGCGTGATGTTACGGTCACCTGCGGAGACGGCGAGCGACAGGCTGGAGCCGCGCGCGTCAAAGGGGATTTGGATCTGGGTTTCGGTTTCAGTAGACGCGAGTACGGCGAGGGGCACATTGCCTTGCTGGCCGAGGGCTTGTCCCGCGGTAACGCGAGCACCGGCCACGCTGACTAAGGATCCGGGCGCGGCGGCGCGAGCCACAAAATCGGCGGCACTGACCACCCGAGGGTCGTTGAGCCGGTGCGGAGCCAGCGTGGAAAAGACACCGTAACCGTCGATGGCGGCGAACAACTGATTGGCTCCGTCGTCGAGCTTTACGTCGGCTGCGGGGGCTTCGGGAAGTCCGCTAAGGAGAGTCCAGTTGGGGGCGGAGCCGAGCGTTTCAAGGTTCAGAGGGGCGTAGAAAACTCCGCGGTTCGAGGCAACATAGACGGCACCGCTAGCCCGGTCGGCGGTGACGCCGCGCACCGCGGAATCGGGGAGATTTGCGGTGATATCGTCCCACAGGGCTCCTCCGTTAATCGTCCGCAGAACGTGAACAGCGGGAGCCGGAGTCAGGGCACTGGTGGATCGTGAGCCGAGGACGGCGATCGCGATGCGGGGGTCATTAGGGTCGGCCCAGAGGCGCTCGACCGGACCGCCGTCGGGCACGGAATAAAGGTTATAATTGGCGCCGCCGTCCGCCGAGACGCGAATTTGCGCGTCGGCGGTTCCCACGTAAACCATTCCACCCGCTTGGGTAAAGGCGGTGACCTTGAGTCCCAAAGACGAACCCACGGCTTGGCGAAGCGCCAAATCTCTTATATATCCGGAATTGTCGGCAGGAAGCCAGGCCTGTTTTTGTCCGGGTTGCCATTCGATGACGGATGCGTCCGGCAGGGCGAGGCGGGCTCCCTGGTCGCCGGAGGGGAGACTCAACAGTTGAGTTGCCGGAAGGTTGGGAAGGCCCTGATTCAACCCGGTCCAGGATTTTCCGCCATCGACGGTGCGGAAGACACCCGCTTGGCCAGCCACAGTGGCTTCTTCCTCGTTTGTGGGGGAAACTGCTAAATCGCGGATTCCATTGCCGATAATCGATGTATTTCGGAAACCGGTCAGGTTGTCCCAGCTCGCGCCGCCGTTTTCCGAGGAATAGACGAATCTGGCGAAAGCATAGACACGGGAGGATCCCGCCCCCGAGATCCTGGTCTGCGCGTCCGCTTCGGGAAGCCGTCCGGAAATCGCAGGCGAAGAAGGAGCGGAAGGGTTCCCGGAGGCCAAATGCCAGGTTTCGAAGTCGGAGGTCGCGAAAACTCGGCCGGAGGGGGTCCGTATCAGGAGCTGGGAGCCATCGGGGGAGTACCAGACCCGATCGACCGGGCCGGTCGCCAGCCCAGCGAGGGAGCGGTCAATCACAGTATTGCCGATCGGGCGCCAGGTAGTAGAAGTCTGGGCGAAGAGACCCAGCGCGGCGCCGGCTGTGGCGATCAGGACACGTACTGTGGCTCTTTTATACATCGAACCGGACCATTGTAACCTGTTTCATCGGCAGTTAGATCTCGAAACTATTGATTCCAGTGCCTCTGACACCAAATTTTTCTCATAGGTTCATCACTTGCTTTGCAATTTTAGTGTTAGACTGGATTTTCGCTGTGGCCCCCTGATGGGGGTCGACAGGATGAGTGTATTCATGCTCGTTCGGAGACGCGCACTTACGGCCAAGTTGTCGCTGCTTTTCGCGGTTACTGCCGCAGTGTGCCTGGCGCAATTCCCACCCCCTTCGGACTCCGGCCAATACGCCGCAAAAGTTTTGACGATGACCGGCGCCGTGTCGGTACTGCAAGATCAAGTACCGATTGCGCTGATGCCCGGTGACACAGTTGAAGTGCAGCATATGATCGTCACCGGACCGGACGGCCACGCAACCTTCCAGGTATCAGACGGTAGCACTTTCGAAGTGTTTCCCAATTCTCACCTTATCTTTCGCAAGAATGCCTGGAACGTGAAGGATCTCATCGACTTGATGGTAGGGCGGATCCGCGTCCATATTGAGCATTTCGGGTCGGTGCCGAATCCGAATAAGATCCACACGCCGACCGCGGTGATTTCGGTGCGCGGCACGACATTCGAGGTCACTTGCGACGACGAGGAGACCACCACCGTTGAAGTCGATGAGGGACTGGTGCAGGTGGAGCACGCGCTGCTTCCTTCGGTCCCGAAGATGGTGAGTTCGGGGCAGACTCTGAAGGTTTATAAGAGCGAGCCGTTAGTGGCGAGAGGGTTCGACAGGGGCACCATCTGGCATTACGCGCTGAGGAGTTTACAGGACGCGGTGAATGTCGCGGCGATGCGTGGCACGAGGGGTGTTCTTGGAACTTCGGGCGGCGGATCCGGCGCGGGTGCTGGCGATACGGGGGGTAAGGGATCGGGTGCTGGTACGACGGCAAATGGCGGCGCGGCTCCGGCACCTCCGACTCCGCCGCCGCCTCCTCCTCCACCGGGAGGGTTGGTGGACGATCCGGGTGTGCCGGTGAAACATCATAGTGTCGGGCAGGTGATGCGGAGCACGGTGAAATGGCTGGGCAGGATGGTCGGGATCACTCCTCCCGTGTTTGGTCCCATGCAGGCGCACGGGCTTTTCTAGAAGACCTGAAACCGCTTCCTGCGGTCGCGGCTCGTAGCGCGGTTTTTATCGGCTGTGATCGTGAGAGACTGGAGGAAGCTTGGGCTTACACTCATGAAGCTTCTCCTCATGGCTTTCTTCCCTGTGCTTTCTTTCGGGCAGGCGACCGGTGTTGCGACGCCTTGGGATACGGCGCCTATGGTGGCGGCACTTTCGGCGCAGGCGGCGCGGTTGAAACCGATTCTGGATCAATTGACTCCCAAGGAGTGGGTGGCGAAGGGGGCTCCGGACGCGTACATCGCGCAGTGGAAGGGGGCGGAGGACGAACTGGGATTTTTAGCCGATTCAGCCAAGGCGTTGGAAAAACAGCCGGAGAGGCTGCCGTTAGCGCTGGATACCTACTTCCGATTGCAGTCTTTGGAATTGCGGCTCAACTCGCTGGTGGAAGGCGTGCGGAATTATCAAAATCCGGCGGTGGGAGATTTACTGATCGGAGTGGCGGCTGAGAATTCGGCCAATCGCGACAAGCTGCGGCAGTATATTACAGATCTGGCGTCGACCAAGGAGCAGGAGTTCGAGATCGCGGACAAAGAAGCGCAGAGGTGCCGCGGTCAATTGACGAAGGCGCCGGCCAAGCCGGCGGCGGCGAAGAAGAAAACGACTCAGCCTCAACAATGATAACGACCGAGAGTACGACCACCTTCACGTGCAGCATCTGCGGCGAGCCATCGACCGCGATTTGCGCGCATTGCACCAAGGATGCCTGTCCCAATCATTGCTGCGAGCGATGCGGACGATGCAGCGATTGCTGCCAATGTGAATTCCGGCGGCAGCAGGATTAAATTTGATACAAGTTCACGGCCATCGCGGTGCCCGGGCTGGTGTGCCCGAGAATCTACTCGAGAATACAATCGCAGCCTTCGAGTACGCCATCGGCGTGGGTGTGGACGCAATCGAAATGGACGTAGTGGTGTCCTCCGACGATGTGGTGGTGGTGTCGCACGATCCATATTTGAAATCGGGCCTGAAGCCGGGCACGTTCATCCGCCAGCTCACCGCGAAAGAGGCCGGGCTGCCGACGCTCGATCAGGTGTTCGCGCTTGCGGGGCGGGGAAATTTTCTGTTCAACATAGAGGCGAAGGTGTCGGAGCATACGCCCGCGAATTTCGCCGAACTGGTGCTCGACCGGATTGGCGAGCATGGAGTGAAATCGCGGGTCATTTTTCAATCCTTCGATTTCGCGATTCTGCATCGCATGAACCGGCTGGCTCCGGGGATTACGCGGGCGGCACTATGGGAGGGCGTGCCTCGGAGTTTTGTCGAGATCGCACAAGAGGCGGGGACGACGATCGTCGCGCCGGAATACGTTCTGGTTACGCCGGAAGAGGTTCAGGCGGCGCATGCGGCGGGGCTGCGGGTGATTCCGTGGACTGCGAATACGGTGGGGGATTGGGAGAGATTGATTGCGGCTGGGGTGGATGGGATTATTACGGACGACCCGGCGGCGTTGATCGGGTATTTGCGCGGATCGAGCGGCGCTGCAAGCTGAACGGATTTTGCTGAAAGGCCGGGCAGATCGCTTCCTGCGGTCGCGGCTCGGAAAAACCACCCAACTCTAAGAATTATTGGGCGCCGCGGGATAGCAGCATTACTTTGGCGGTCTGGAACATGATGTACAAATCCAGGGTCATGTTCAGGTTCTTGATGTAATACAGATCGTATTCCAGTTTGAGCAGGGTGTCTTCGATGGTGTCGCCGTATTTGTGATTGATTTGCGCCCATCCGGTGATGCCGGGTTTGACGGCGAGCCTCTGTTGATAATAGGGGATCTGTTCGGTGAGCACTTTGACGAACTCGGGACGCTCCGGGCGCGGCCCCACGATCACCATTTCGCGGCGCAGCACGTTGATCAACTGGGGCAGCTCATCGAGGCGCAGTTTGCGCAGCCAGCGGCCGAGAGGGGTTACGCGGGGATCGTTTTTGGAGGCCCATACGGCTCCGCTCTTGGCTTCGGCGTCCTGGTGCATGGAGCGGAATTTGAAAAGCGTAAAGCGCGCGCCGTTCTTTCCGGCCCTGACCTGGCGGTAGAGCACGGGACCTCTCGACGTGAGCCGGACCAGCAACGCGACGATCAGCATGATGGGGAGTGTGACGAGGAATCCGATCAACGCGATCGCGAAAGAGTAAATTCCCTGCAACGATTCGCTTTGTGGACGCGGGCCCAGATCGGCCATGAAAATAAGCTGCGAAGGGCGCAAATCCTTTACGCTGACCCGGCCGAAGACGGTTTCATAGGCAGCCTGCGCCTCTTCTATGTGAATCCCGGAAAAACGCAGTTCGAGAAGATCGTGGACCGGCAGGCGTCCGCGCCGCTCCGTCATTCCGACGATGATTCGCTGCGGCTTCAGCGATTCGACGATTTCCCGCACCTGGGAGATGGGGCCCAGCAGGAGGTTCCGGGGTATTTCATCGGAGGCGGGCGAATCCTCAAGATAGCCTGCGACGCTTTGTCCAAATTGAGGGCTTTCGGCAAGCCGCTCCCCCACCATCCGCGCCACGGAAGACGCGCCGACAAAAAGGACCGTCTCCCGCGCCAACTGGCTCATGACCAGGCGGTCGTAAATAACGCGCCACGTCGGCTGAACCAGCAGTACCAGAATGCTGCCGTAGATCATGGTCCATTTCGGCAGGGACCAATCGGGCAGCCGGAGGTAATCGAGCAAAGACTGGATCAGGAAGGCAATTCCCAGCACGAAACACACCTGCTGCATCAGTTGCGAGCGCGAGCGCAGGCGGAGCTGGGAGTATAAGTCGTTTAAGTAAAAGCCGCCGACGATACACGCGGTTACCAGCGCGATGCGATAGAGGCCCGCGTCCTCCGTTAAGAACAGATTGGGGATTTCCGTCGCAAAGATGGATGCCACGACGTAGCAACCGAAGATTAACGCAATCTCGGAGAACAGCAGCGCAACGACGCGAGTCGGGAAAAATACCTTAAAAAGCCGCATGTGCGAAACTGGTTCTCTTCTCCTCGCGCAATTCGCTAAAGCAAAGCTCCCAGATCCGGCGCGGCCCGTAAATACGGGGCCGAAAGGGAACGACGCGGTTATTTCCGGCAAATAAACCGGCGGAAGTCACACCGTTACAACCGTGCCATCGTATACGAAGTTCGAGAATAACATGAATCGGATGCGCTGTCGCCGCGAGGAGTACTATTCCATTCGGCTATAGAGGGAATAGGATTAAGCAGTTCTCAGAGTATCGGCGCTGGGGCCGATGAGGCTGCCATGGAAAGACGGAAAGAAGCTCGATCGGGGATCAATCGGGAAGTGACAGTTACGGTGCTAGACGAGGCGGATGCGCGGCCTTTTCAGGCTGTTGCGGTGGAGATGTCGGGCAGCGGAATGAGGATCTTATCGCCGGCGGCTGTGCCGTACCAGGCTGCGGTGAAGGTGGAGGCAGGCGATGTGCTCTTGCTGGGCGAGGTGATCCGGGTCCAGGCTTCCGATGGAGGGCATCTGTTGGCGGTCAAGCTGCGGCATTCGCTGGATTCGCTGAGCGATCTGCATCGGCTGCAACAGGCTTTGCAGTGGGAGAGCCAGCCGATTGATGTGGGAGCGTTGTAGAGCGATGCTCCTGGGAGCTTTTGCGTCTGTCCGCATGCTCACGCATGGCGGTTCGATACAGTGCAGCGATCGTCAGGGAGCGGACGGGACAGCTCACTGGTGGATCGTCCCGGTGGTCGCGGTTCTATGCGGTTGGCTCCGATAGAATGGTAGAGTGCAAAACCCCAATGATCGCGCTCGCATAGCAGTCTTCGGGCTCGGCTATGTCGGATGCGTGACCGCCGCTTGCCTCGCCAGCCTGGACCATAAGGTTATCGGCGTAGACCCTGATCCGCACAAGATCGATAATGTCCGAAAAGCTCGTGCGCCTTTTTATGAGCCGGGACTGGATGAGATTGTCCAGGCCACGGTCGGCGACGGGAGGTTTTCCGCTACTGCATCGGCGGCGGAAGCGCTCGCGGATGCCGATATTGCGCTGCTGTGCGTGGGAACGCCTTCGGAGCGCAACGGGAATCTGGGGCTCGACCAGTTGCGGAGGGTGGTGAGGGATGTGGCCGCGTCGCTCGACCAGCGGTCGAAGCCGCTGATCGTGGCGCTGCGCAGCACGGTTTTTCCGGGAACGTGCGAGGACATCCTGATTCCGGCTCTGGCGGGCCATCCGGAGGTCACGGCGGTTTCGAATCCGGAATTTCTGCGCGAGGGCTGCGCGGTGAAAGATTTCATGGAGCCTTCGCTCGTGGTGGTCGGCGGCAACGAGCCGGCTTCTGTAAAGCGCGTGGCTGCGATCTACGATCGATTGAAAGTGGAACCGTGCCTGGTGTCACTGCGGACGGCGGAGATGATCAAGTACGCTTGCAATGCGTTTCACGCCGTAAAGATCGCGTTTGCGAACGAGATCGGCGCGCTGGCGTCGAAGCTCGATGTGAATGGGCTTGAGGTGATGGACACCCTATGCCAGGACAAGAAACTGAACGTCTCGGCGGCGTATCTGAAGCCAGGGTTTGCCTTCGGGGGCTCCTGTTTACCGAAAGATTTGCGGGCGCTGACGTATCGGGCGGCGAGGCTGGATTTGAAACTGCCTCTGCTTGAATCGGCGATGCCCAGCAACGATCGTCACCTGGATCGAGCGACACAGGCGGTGCTGGATCTAAAGGGACGCATCGGCATGGTGGGTCTGGCGTTTAAGGAGAACACCGACGATCTGCGGGAGAGCCCGGTGGTGACGCTGCTGGAGTATTTGATCGGGAAGGGCAGGGAAATTAAGATTTTCGATCCGCACATTCAGCTCGACCAGATTTACGGGTCCAACCGGGATTACATTTTGAACGCGATCCCGCATATCGGGAAGCTCCTCACCAGTGGGTTCGAAGAGGTGAGCGCGTGGGCGGATCATTTAGTGGTGACGCAAAAGCCGTCGCGGGAATTGGCTGCGGAGATTGAAAAGAGCGGGAAGCCGGTGCTGGATTTGGCTCGGGGATTGGGTTGAGGCTCACAGTGTCACCAAGAAACCAAAACCAATTTTAGCCGCCGATAAACGCTGATGAACGCTGATTAAAAGCTAGAGCATTACGCGGGGTAGACGGTCTTCTCTAAAGCCTGTGCCGCCCCGGAATCAGTTCCTCGGGTGCAACTGAGGAGGCGGTCCGCTCCTGGCGCATCCATGATTCGAGGACGAAGAGATACCAGAAATGCATGGGCGCTTTTTCCTGGGTGCGAATGCGCTTCCAATCCGCTTGGAGCGCGTCGCGGCGGATCCAGCCTTCGGCAGCTAGCAAGGGATCGGCGAAGGCGGCGTCCACGGTGTCTCGCCAGTCGCCGGTCATCCATCGCTGCACGGGGATACTGAAGCCTTGTTTCGGGGCGCTCGAGACGCGCTCGCCGAGATGGCGGCGGGCCAGTTCGCGCAGGACTGCTTTCAATTGGCCTCCGCGTAAACGGACTTCGAACGGCAGGCTGGCGGCGAACTTCCATAATTCCTGATCGAGAAAAGGCGCGCGGGCTTCGAGCGCGAAGCGCATGGTGCCGCCGTCGACCTTAGTCATGTACTCGCCGACGAAGCGTCCGCGGCGATCGAAATTGAGGAAGTCGTTGAGGACGCGGCGGCCCGCTTCGGGCGACCAGGGAATCGCGCGCTGGGGCACGGAACGGCCGGCCAAGCGCTCTCCGGGCAGGTTTCCATAAGCCGGCAGGCCGGGATGGGCGCACGCCACTGCGCCGACGCCTCCTGTGGCGTAGTCAAGAAGGTGCGTCAGGCGGCGCAAGGAGCCTGTTTGCGGAACGGCGCGGCGCAGGGCCGGCCAGGATCGGGCTGCGAGGCTGGGGATTTTCGCGGCCAGGCGTTGCGCGGTCCACAAATTGCGATGCTCGGGATAGCCCAGGAAGCAATCATCGCCGCCTTCGCCGGTCAGAAGCACGGTGGCTTGAGGCTTGATGGCTCGGGACACGCGCAGGACGCCGAGGGCAGAGGCGCAGGCGAAGGGTTCGCCGTAGGCTCCGATCAGTTCGTCGATTTCCGGCGCTTTGGAACCGCTTAGCTCGATCACCTGATGGCGGATTCCCAGGTGGCGGGCGGTCTGAGCGGAGGCGGACGTTTCATCGGACGGATCGCCCGCGGTGCCGACCGTAAAGGAGGTCAGATCGCCGCCGAGTTTCGCTACAGCCCAACAAACCAGGCTCGAATCGATACCGCCGCTGAGCAGCGCGCCAACGGGGACGTCGGCGAGCAGACGCAACTCGACCGATTTGAGCAGCAGGCGCTCGGTTTCCACGACGGCCTCTTCGAATCCGACGGTGCTGGAGGATCCGGCTTCGGGCAACGTCCAGTATTCGCGGCTCTGGAGTTTTCCGGCGGACCATTCGAGGATGGTCGCGGCCGGCACCTTTTGGACGTTGCGGTAAATCGACCGGTCGTCGGTGACGTAGCCGAATTCCAGGTAATCCGTAATGGCTTGTGGGTCGATCTCGCCGGCGAGCCCGGCGTCGTGAAGGGCTCTTGGGGTTGACGCGAACGCTAGCCCGCCTCCGTGCTCCACGAAGCAGAGAGGCTTTACACCCAGGCGGTCCCGAACCAGAGTCAGGGATTTGGCGCGGTCGTCCCAGATCACGAAAGCGAACATGCCGCGCAGCTTCTGGACCAGGCGGTCGATTCCCCATTCGCGGAAACCGTGCAGGAGCACTTCGGTGTCTGTCTGGCTGCGGAAGCGGTAGCCGGCCTTTGTCAGATCGTCACGGAGGTCGTGAAAATTGTAGATCGCACCGTTAAAAACTACGGCGAGGGACCGGTCCGGGGTGAACATGGGCTGGTGGCCCAGTTCGCTCAGATCGAAAATCGAAAGGCGGCGATGGCCGAGGACGGCTCCGTCCCACGTTTCCAGGCCTTCCGAATCCGGCCCGCGGCGTTCGAGGGATCGCAGCATCGAACGAACGCTGCGCTCCGCGTCGTCACGGTCGGTTTTGCCAGCGTATCCCGCGATTCCACACATGGTACGTACCTGTTGCCCTTAGGATAGCGTTTCAACCCCATTTTGCGCTTGTCAATTTGGTAGCCTCAGGCAAACCCGTAGGCCAATTAAGGTTGTATTGCATAGGACTAATGGCATATGATGACTTAGCGTTTTTAGTCGGAGGAGATTTATGGCTTGGAAAACTGCGCTTTTCAGTGCGGCTTTGGTGGCGTTGGCTGGGGCGCAGGGAGCGAAGGCATCGACGGTCACGTTCGGGGCGGTCGATTCCGGCTGGTATAACAGCGCGGGAGGGAATGCCAAGGGTCTTGTCGGACCGACTGACATCAATTACTTCGCGGGACAGTTTCCAAGCGGCTCCGGCATGGCTTACAACAACTATTTTGTTTTCAACATTTCCGGAGTTGTGGGTAACATTCTATCGGCTACCTTGACGTTGGACGATAGCGGTGCGGGAGCGATGACCGGAGGCCCTTTGACTTACAGCGTAGGGTCGGTCTCGGATGCGGCAGCGTCGGTCAGCAGTTCGACGGCTAGCGTGACGATTTACAACGATCTCGCCGGCGGTACGCTCTATGGATCGGAGGTCGGCATCAACGCTGCGGGCGATGTTGTCATTACTCTGGATGCTGCCGCGTTGACTGCCCTGGCGTCGGCCGGGACTGGTTTTGTGATCGGCGGTACAGTTTCTTCGCCGAGCCCGGACGGGAATGATCACTATCTGTTCACGAACCCCAACACCAGCGGCGACGAAGGTCCGATTGAGCAGCTCAGCATCACGACCGACGCGACTACTCCGGAACCGGGCTCGCTTGGAATGCTCGGTTGCGGGTTAGTAGCGCTGGGTTTTTTTGCCCGGCGATTGACCGCTCCCTGCGGTCACGGCTCGTAGTCGGGGCTGCCGAGAGTTTTCGCGTCTGCCCGCATGCTCACGCATGGCGGTTCAGTGTCGACACGGAGCGGCGACCGTCAGAGCCTGTGTGAAAAGTCACTGGGATCTGTGATTGGCAGGCGGAACCGCCTGCCCCACCACGACAAAGCAAGCAGTTACAGAACGGTGGGACAAGCGGTTTCGCCTGTCGAACGACTTTTCAGCTTCCTAGTCCAGTTCGAAGGCTGTCTCGTAGTTTTGCTTCAAGGCCGGATTCTGATCCTCTTTCGCCAGGTAACAGTTGCCGACGCAGAGTACTTCGACTTCGGTTCCCATGAAGCAGCGGAAGGCGTCTTCGGGCGATCCGACAATGGGCTCGCCGCGCACGTTGAAGCTGGTGTTGACGATCACGGGGCAGCCGGTGCGCTGTTTGAATGCCGCGATCAACGCATGATAGCGCGGGTTCGTTTCTGCGTGAACCGTCTGGATGCGAGCCGAGTAATCGACGTGCGTGACCGCCGGAATCTCCGAGCGCGGAATATTCAGCTTGGCGATGCCGAACAGCTTCTGCTCCTCTTCGGTCATCTGCCTGCGCTTCGGTTCGACCACCCCGGCGACCAGCAGCATGTACGGGCTGTCCGCATCGAGTTCAAACCATTCCGCGACGTCTTCCCGCAGAACGGACGGAGCGAAGGGGCGAAACGATTCGCGATACTTCACCTTGAGGTTGAGGACGGATTGCATGGTGGAGGATCGCGCGTCGCCCAGAATGGAACGCGCGCCCAGCGCCCGGGGTCCGAACTCCATGCGGCCTTGAAACCATCCCAGCGCCTTGCCTTGGTCCAGCGCCTCGGCGCATTTCTCGACTAAGGCGGTTTCGTCCAACACCGTGAATTTGGCGCCCGCCGCTTTCAGGCGCGCTTCAATCTCCGCTTGCGCGAACTCGGGACCGAGATACGCTCCGTGCATGGAATCGCCGCAATGGCCGACTTTTCGGGGCTGGTGCGCATATCCGTAATAAGCTGCCAGGGCCGCTCCCAGCGCCCCTCCAGCGTCGCCCGAAGCCGGTTGGATCCAGATTCTCTCGAACGGACCATCGCGCAGGATTTTTCCATTGGCCACGCAGTTGAGGGCGACGCCGCCGGCCAGGCATAGATTTTTCATGCCGGTCTCAGCGGCCAGGGCGGTGGTCAGATTGAGAACGATTCGCTCCAGTACCACTTGAATGGAAGCGGCGACATCCATGTGGAACTGGGTCAGCAATTTTTCGGGCGTGCGGGCAGGCTCTCCGAACAGTGCGTCGAACTTGCCATTGGTCATGGTCAAGCCGGTGCAGTAATCGAAATAAGAAATGTCCAGGCGAAAGCTGCCGTCGGGCTTCACGTCGACCAGGTTTTTGAAAATCAGATCGACGTATTTGGGCTCCCCATAGGGAGCCAGGCCCATCAGTTTGTATTCCCCGGAGTTGACTTTGAAACCGGTGTAATACGTGAACGCCGAGTACAGCAATCCGAGCGAATGGGGGAAATGAATTTCCTTGATGATTTCGAGGCTGTTTCCCTTGCCGATCGCTGCCGAAGTGGTGGCCCATTCGCCGACGCCGTCCATGGTGAGGACCAGAGCTTCTTCGAAAGGCGACGGATAGAAGGCGCTGGCCGCGTGGCTGAGGTGATGCTCCGTGAACAGGAGCTTGGTGCGGTCGAAACCGTCCCCCACGTTTTTCATTTCACGGACCAGAAGATCCGATTGAAAGGCTTTCTCGCGGATCCACATGGGCATCGCCATGGCGAAGGAGCGCAGGCCTTTCGGCGCAAAGGCGAGGTAGGTTTCGAGCAGCCGCTCGAACTTCAGAAAAGGCTTGTCGTAGAAGACGACGTGATCCAGATCCGCGGCCTTGATCCCTCCCTGGCGCAGACAGAATTGGGCCGCATGCAGTGGGAAGGACGAATCATGCTTCTTGCGTGTAAACCGCTCTTCCTGAGCCGCGGCGACGATCTCTCCGTCGACAACCAGGGCGGCGGCGCTGTCGTGATAGAAGGCGGAAATGCCAAGGATACGCATTCGTCCGCGCTCTAGAACAACGTGTAGATAAATGGTGCGATCGCTGCGGTATTGGCGAGCACGACCAGCGTTCCGAACAGAACCATTACGATAATAATCGGCAGGAGCCAGAACTTTTTGCGAGACCGTACGAAAGCCCAAAGCTCGGATAGCATTGACATAGTTTATTTTCCCTAGAACTGATGACTCATGCTTTCCGGAGCGGGCCCCGCAGGATCGCGGACGATCCAGTATGTAGATGCGCTCCGATCGAATTTAAGCCGTAACAAATCCTTGCCCATTAAGCGGAAAAGGAACGCCGCCGGAGTGAAAATCACATAAAACAGCGCGCCGGTGACAATCGGGTTGGTGATCTTCGCCAACAGCCGTCCCAAATGGGTCCAGGCGATATTCAACGGGTGAAGAATGCGCGGCGCGAGGAGCGCCAGCACCAGACAGGCTCCGCTCACGTACAGAGACCATACCCGCATAGAATGCTTATGGACGAGGGGCCACAGCCCGATCAACGCGAAAAAAGCAGTAAAAACCAACCCAAACGAGCGGTCCGACGAGGCTTTTACTACGTGCGCGCGATCGAAGCTTTCGTGAGTACGATTCTGCATCCAGCAGCCTCAAGTTTAGCAAGACGCCGCTATTTGTGTCCATTCGCCACGTCGCCGGAGCCCCGTTTATGGCGACACCCGATCACCAGGGACAAAACGATCGATAAACGCGCGAGTTACAATGCCGCGGTGCCGTTAGTGTTAAGGTATTCATAGGCTTAACGCTGGAGCTCTTCCCCGAGGGCCGGCCAGCCGATAGATCGATTGCCCAGAGATGCCGGTAACTGGTTGAGCCTTCCATGATGTTTTCCCGAGACCGCCTACGCCATCTTTTGCGCCATGAGGTGGTCAAAAACACAGCGCTGCTTTATACCGTTCAAGTCGGCAGCTATATCTTTCCACTGATCACTTTGCCGTACCTGTCGCGGGTTCTAGGACCCTCGAAGCTCGGCTTGGTGGCCTTTGCGCAATCCTTTGTCGCCTATTTTCTGATGGCGACCGAGTATGGGTTTAACCTCACGGCGACCCGCAGCATCGCCGTCAATCGGGAGAACCCGGAGGCAGTTAGCCGGACGTTCAATTCGGTGATGGCCGCGAAAGCCCTGCTCTGCGGTCTCAGCATGGCGGCGATGATCGTGATCGTCGCGGCGGTGCCCAGGTTCCGGGGAGATTGGCTGCTCTATTTTGTGAGCTTCCTCGCCGTGATCGGCAATCTGCTGTTCCCTTTATGGCTGTACCAGGGGTTGCAGATCCTCCAACATGTGGCGGCGCGCGATCTGGGAGCGAAATTTCTCTCCCTGGTGGCGATTTTCCTGCTGATCCACCATGAAAAGGACTATATTCTGGCAGCCGGGATTCAGTCCGGCGCATTGGCGCTCGCGGGACTGGTGGGGCTGGTTATGGTTCCGCGCCTGACCAAGGTGCGATTCAAGATTCCCGCGTGGTCTGAGGTCGTCGCCCGGCTTCGCGAGGGCGCGCCCATGTTTATTTCGATGGCCGCGATGACGCTGTATAGCAGCACTAACGTGTTTATCCTGGGATTGGTTTCGACCAGCGCCGAGGTGGGGTATTACAGTACTGCTTCTCGAATTACCGTTGCGCTCCGCATGCTGGTGGGACCGGTGGTGGGGGCGCTCTATCCGCACATCAGCCACATGGCAGCGAAATCGCAAGGGGACGTGATCCGGTTTTTGCGGCGTTATTCGCTGCTGCTTTCCGCTCCTTTTTTCCTAATCGGCGTGGCTATGTTGATTGGCGCGCCGCTGGTCGAATCGATCCTGTTCGGACCCAAATATCTCCCGGCGACGGTCTTGCTTAGGATCATGGCCTTCTCGCCGTTCCTCGGCGCGATGGCCCACAGCTACACCACGTATTACATGCTGGCCTTCGGCTACGACAAGGAATGGACCCGGATGGTCGTGATCGGAGCAGTCATCAATTTCGCCGCTCTGATCCCTCTGCTCCACTTCCTTCGCGGGGGACAAGCGGTTGCCATCACTACCACCCTCCTCGATGTGTACATTGTGATCTCGTCTTATATTTTCTATCTCAAAACGTCGCCTGCATTGCTCCGAAGCAAGGAAGAGAACGTTCAGGTTTGAGGGAGTGCGCTCCGGGTTTCCCGCGAACAGGCTAGAATGAGAGCATAGGACGCTTTAACTCACTCACCGCTACCAGGCCTTCGAGAAGGGCGCCCGCGCCACCGGTTTCCGGCGTCCCGGCCCAACCTGCGCAGCCGGCGCAGCAACCGCCGCAGCCGTGGCAATGGATGCCCGCCACTGTCGATGCGGATGCGCCGGTTGCCAAGACAACGTACATGCTGTTGCTGGTGTACCTGGTGATTATTTTCAGCCGCGTCCTGGATGTGACCGTCCCGAACCTGAAAATTCCCTTTGTTACTTTGATCGTGATGTGTCTCGCATTGTTTTTAAGCGGGAACGTCCTCCGTTTGTTGTCCAGCCGAACAGGCCTTCTGCTGTGTGCGTTCACTGCGTGGATGGGCGTCACAGCGCTGACAGGTGTCTGGTGGCGAGGGAGCGTCCCGGCAGTGGCGAGCGCGGTAATGTCGTTAGCCTTGGCTTTCGTCATCGCGGGGACGCTGACTACCGCGGAGCGCTTGAAGAAGGCGCTCTACGTGATCGGTTTCTGTAGTCTCCTGGCGGCCTTGGAGTCCTATATGTTCGGCGAGGAAGGAACGGGCCGGCTGGCGCTTTCCGCCGGGTCGTTCATGGATCCAAACGCCTATGCCATGACGCTTGTCCTGGGTGTGCCCCTCTTGCTTTTTTTCGCCCGGCGAATCCATAGTGTCTTCTGGAAAGTGGTCGCGATCGCGGGCGTTATTGTAATTCTCCGGACTGCTCTCTATACCGGGTCGCGGGGCGCCCTGATCGCCATGGGAGTGCTGGCGGTGCTCCTGTTTTTCCGGCTGCCGTGGAAGCAGAAAATTCTGTTGCTGGTCATTTCGGCCGTATTGCTTCCAGCCGGATACGTTTTGTTGCCGGAGTACTTAAAACTCCGTTATTTGACGCTATTCACCAATGACGTCCAGACCAGCGACAACCGTTTGCGGGAACAGGTGGAGGGAGGCGACATGAGCTCCACGGAGAGTCGTTTGGCCTTGCTCCGGGCGAGTCTGCGCATGACGTTCGGGCACCCTTTGTTTGGTGTTGGACCTGGCGATTTTCCCACCGAGAACTTTAACGTGGTGCAGCGCGAGACCGGGCGTAAGATATGGCTGGTAAGCCACAATTCCTACACGCAGGCGTCTAGCGAAACCGGAATTCCCGGATTTCTGATGTTCGTGACGCTCTTGTTTCTCACCCTCCGGAATACGCAGAAGGTGGTGAGCGCGGCAAAGTCTGCTTCGCCTCCGCCTCCGTTGCTTGTAGAGTGCGCGCTCTATTTAAACATCACCACCTTGACGATTTGTTCCGCTGCGTTTTTTCTGAGCATCGCGTATGAACAGATGATTTTCGTGCTCGTCGGTCTGTCCGTGGCGGTCGAACGCCTGTACCTCCGTCATCTGTCGACCGCTCCCGTTCCATCGCCCGGCACGGCTGCAGCCGAACCACGTCCGCTGAGTGCGTTCGACCAGTTTCGTACGTCGAGCAGCACCCCTCAAGTCTATTGACCTGCGATGTGTGGAATAGCCGGATTTATCGATACAACCCGCGGATCTTCTAATCGCTCCATTCTGGAGCGCATGACTTCTGTGATCTCCTACCGGGGGCCCGATGGGTTCGGATATCATGTCGACGATCTGGCCTTTCTCGGCCACCGGCGCCTCAGCATTATCGACGTCCAGGCCGGCCACCAGCCTATTTACAACGAGACCGGATCGGTGTGCCTCACCTACAACGGGGAGATTTTCAATCATGCCTCGCTGCGTCCGGATCTGGAAGCGGCGGGGCACCGCTACAAAACCCGCTCCGACACTGAGACCATCGTTCACGCCTACGAGGAATACGGTCCGGATTGCGTCAGCCGCTTTCGAGGTATGTTCGCGTTCGCGATCTGGGACGAGCGGGCGAAGACTCTCTTCTGTGCGCGCGACCGGCTTGGTATTAAGCCCTTCTACTATTTTTCCGACGGACGCATTTTCGCGTTTGCGTCGGAAATTAAAGCGCTTTTGGAGCACCCCGCGATCTCGCCGTCGATCGATGAATCCTTGCTCCCGGAATATCTGGCGTTTGGATATGGAAGCTCCGATCGGACGCTGTTTCGGGGCATCCGCAAGCTGATGCCTGGCCATCACCTCACGCTGGAGGTGAAGGAAGGCAGCTCTCTCGAACCTCGCATCGAACGCTACTGGGATGCACCGCGCCCTACGCATTTTGAAACCCGTTCTGAGCAGGAATGGATTCGCGACTGCCGGGCGCGCCTTGAAGAAACCGTTCGCATGCGGCTGATGAGCGACGTCCCTCTGGGCATGTTTCTGAGTGGCGGCGTCGATTCAAGCGCGATCGCGGCCATCATGCGCCGCCAGGTGTCGACGCCCGTAAAGACCTTCGCCGTGGGCTACCGCGAAGAACAATACAGTGAGCTGACCTGGGCCCGCCAGGTCGCCGGCGTGATCGGCACAGAGCATCGCGAAGTTGTCATCGGGATGGAGGATTTCTTCAACGCCCTGCCGGATTTGGTCTGGCACGAAGACGAACCCATCGCCTGGCCCTCCAGCGTCTCTCTTTATTTCGTCTCCAAACTCGCAGCTTCGGAAGTAAAGGTTGTGCTCACCGGCGAAGGCAGCGACGAACTCTTCGCCGGCTATGAGCGTTACGGCCACTACCTGTTCAATATGCGCTGGCTGGCCTTCTATCGAGGCGTTCCTGCATTCGCGCGCCGCTCGATCCGCGAAAATATCGCGTCGACCTCCATGCTCTCCGGAACCTGGCGCAGGAAGCTCCTCCATACCTTCATCGGCCGCGAGGAGAGTTTCGAATCCTTGCAGCTCGACAACTTTTATTGCGCCTTCCCCATCGGTGAACAGCAGCGTCTGTTCCCCGGTTTGGACTCGTCTAGCGACGCGATTTACGGCGATGTGCTGAAATACTGGAGCGCGGCGGCGGAGTCCGCGGTGCTTCCGCGCATGCTCTATACCGATATCAAGACCTACCTGGTGGAGCTGCTGATGAAGCAGGACCAGATGAGCATGGCCTGTTCGATTGAAAGCCGTGTGCCGTTTCTCGATCATCCCTTGGTGGAGTTCGCCGCGACGGTTCCTCCGGACATGAAAATTCGCGGCGGAATTCGCAAATATATTCTGAAGCGCGCCGTCGAAGACATCCTGCCCCACGAAATCGTCCATCGCAAGAAGATGGGTTTCCCCACGCCTCTCCGGCAGTGGCTGCGCGAGCCCGGTGCCAAAAACCTATACTCTATTTTGCAGGACCCCCAAGGCGTCCTCGCCGCTTATACCGATCGCGCCGCCGTCGCCGACCTCATTTCGCGCCACCAGCAAGGTTCCGAAGACGCAACCGACCGCATCTGGCGCCTGCTCAATTTCCAAATCTGGGGCGATTTGTTCGTGACCGGCAAGCGCGATGTTCATGCCGGTGGTCTAATGCCCGGGACCGCGGGCTCGGCCCGATGAAGATCCTCTGGGTCAATCCCCATTTCCTGCATCCCTGCACCAAGGGCGGCCAGATTCGGACCCTCGAGATGCTCCGCTATCTGCACGGCTGGCATGAAGTTCACTACGCCACTCTCGAAAATCCGGAAGAGCCGGAAGGCCGCGAACGGAGCAAAGAATATTGCGCCAAAGTCTTCTCGATCGTACATGCGCCTCCGAACCGCCGCTCGGTGAAATTCGTCGCCCAGGCCGCCGGGAATCTTTTTTCGAATCTTCCGCTGGCGGTTTCAAGATACGCGTCGATGGAATTGCGCCGCAAAATCGACAGCCTCCTCGAAACCGAAAAATACGACCGCGTCGTGTGCGATTTTCTGTTTGCCGCCCCCAACGTCTCGCGCCTCGATAAAAGTATCTTGTTCCAGCACAACGTCGAGACCACCATCTGGCAGAGGCACCTGGAAACCACCACCAACCCAGCCATGCGCGCCTTCCTTCGCGTCCAGGCCGGCCGTATGTTCCGCTATGAAAAGGAAGTGTGCCGTACCTCTCGGCACGTCGTCGCCGTTTCCGATACCGATGCCCTCCGCATCAAAGAAATGTTCGGCGTCGATTCCGTTTCCTCGGTCCCCACCGGCGTCGACCTGGAGTATTTCGATCCGCCTGAAGTCCTTGCTCCCGAAACCGACCTGGTCTTCGTCGGATCGATGGACTGGCTTCCCAATATCGACGGCATGCGCTATTTCGCCGCCGAAATTCTTCCCTTGATCCGCCGCGAAAAGCCCGATTGCACGGTACGCATCGTCGGCCGCCGCCCTCCGCGGGAGATTCAGGCGCTCGCTGAAAACGATCCTAAAATCAAGGTGACCGGAACCGTGCCCGATATCCGCTCGCATCTCTGGCGCTCCGCTGTTTCGATCGTCCCTCTGCGGATCGGCGGCGGGACGCGCCTGAAAATTTTCGAATCTATGGCTGGCCGTGTCCCCGTGGTTTCCACTCCCATCGGCGCCGAAGGGTTGCCCTTGCACTCCGGCGAGGATTGCTTTCTCGCGGAGTCGCCCGCGGAGTTCGCCGCCCGCTGCCTGGAACTGTTGGCCGATGCGGACCGGCGCCGCAGCATGGCCGCCGCCGCCTGGACTCTGGTCTCCGAACAATTTTCCTGGAAACACGCCGCCCGTTGCTTCGAACAGATTCTTGTCGACACTCCCTGATCCGCGATGCCATCTCCCATTCCGGTCTTGCTAATGGTTCGCGAACTGACCGTCGGCGGATGCGAGCGTGATTTGACTAAACTGGCGAAGCATCTGGATCGCGACCAATTCACGCCCTACGTCGGCTGCTTCCTTCCCAACGGAGTCCGCGCCGACGAGTTGCGCGAGGCCGGAATTCCCATCGTCGTATTTCCGGTGCGCTCTTTCTACGGACTCTCCGCGCTGCGCGCCGCCCGCATTATGCGGAACTTCCTGCGCGAACACCGGATCCAAGTGGTGCACCCGTTCGATGTGCCGTCTGACATTTTCGCGGTCCCGGTCGCCTATCTCTGTCGCGTTCCCGCCATCTTGTCCTGCCAGCTTTCCTACCGCGATATGTATAGCTCAGTCTATCGCCGAGCATTGAAGTGGACCGATCCGCTGGCGGATCGCGTCGTCGTCAATTCCGAAGCCGTGCGCCAGAGCCTCATTGCCGGCGAAGGCCTCCGTCCCGACCACGTCTCCCTCTGCTACAACGGCGTCGATACCGCCATTTTTTTCCCACCTCCGGACCCGCGATCCGCTTCCGCGCCTCTGGTCATCGGCTCCCTCTGCGTCCTCCGCGAAGAAAAGCGTCTCGATCTGCTGCTCTCCGCGTTCGCGAAAATTCGTCATCTCCGCGCTGGAATGAAACTACTCATCGTCGGCAGCGGACCCATGCTCGAGCCGCTCGTGACGCAAAGCCGCGACTTGGGAATTCAGGACTTCTGCCAATTCGAGCCCTCGCAATCCGACGTCGCGCCATGGCTCCGGCGCATCGACATTTTCGTCACCCCCTCCCGCACCGAAAGCTTTCCCAATGCCCTCTTGGAAGCGATGGCCTGCGGCTGCGCCCCCATCGGTTCGAAAGTCGGAGGCATTCCGGAATTGATCGACCATGGCCGCACCGGATTGCTTTTCGAGCCCGGCTCGCCCGAGGACCTCGCCGTTCAGCTTGAGCAGCTCATCGCGTCCGATGCCCTCCGCCAATCCTTCGCCGCCGCCGCCGCCGAGCGAGCCAGGACCCGTTTTTCGATGCAGATCAACGTGCAAACCAACCAGGCGATTTACCGGGAAGTCCTCGAAACAAAGGGTTCCGCGAGACGAGTATAGTATCCTGGCCTTGTGTCCCGGATCCGCGCTATTTTCTTGAATCTTCTGATGCTTTTCGTGGGCCTGGTGCTTGCCCTGGGCCTGCTCGAAATCCTCTTGCGGGTCTATAATCCGTTCCAGTCGAGAATCCAAGGAAACCGCA